>Ga0334895_1000002_pt1:207500-923709 | contig 923709 bp, 932 predicted proteins | sample GraSluR3_MG_7_FD_207229 | JGI IMG/M metagenome (GOLD analysis project Ga0334895, IMG submission 207229) | Sludge microbial communities from methane-producing bioreactor in Wageningen University, Netherlands - Granular Sludge_31_05-R3 | ecosystem: Engineered > Bioreactor >... | reverse complement strand
CTTCCACGGCCGACTCTAAAGCACTCGAATATCCAATTTTATTAATAATTTCCTGTTGTTTCCTTGCAACTTCCACGGCCGACTCTAAAGCACTCGAATATCCAATTTTATTAATAATTTCCTGTTGTTTCCTTGCAACTTCCACGGCCGACTCTAAAGCACTCGAATATCCAATTTTATTAATAATTTCCTGTTGCCTCATTACATATTCCGGAACGAATCCTAAAGTACTCCCAAGTGCTAATAATCCTTTTTCTTCATTTCTTTCTAATTCTTCAAATTCTTCCTCTAAATCGTGTAACTCGTTGATTATTTTAACTGTTTCAATAGTTTCATCTTTTACATCTGAACCAAGATATCTCTTTGTTTCAGCTAAAAAATCTTGAAAATGGTACATATAAAATTTTTGACCTGTTGAAGAGAATTCTCGAATTAAGTGAGGATTAGGCCATATAACTTCTTTTTGATTATTAACTTTATGAGTTATCCACCAGTCCTTCTTTTTATCATCAGTAACAAAAATTATAGAAACTTTCTTTTTCTTAGCATAATCCATTATTTGGTACCATAAAATTAGATCACCATAAGGATTTCCAGATTTTTTGTCCCGGTCTTCAAATCCTGGAGGAATTTTATTTGCATACCTGTATTTCCCTTCTTTATGTATTTTTTCTAAAGTTGAAGGTTCACAATTCTCTCCAACTTTGTCTTCAAAAATAACATCTAATCTGTTCCTTATTTTATCCTCATCTAAAAATTTAATATTTTTAGGTATAGCCTCATTAATATCAGTGATAAGTTTATCTATTTCATCAAATTTTTTGTTTATTAAATCTAAGTCCATATACTCTTCATTTAAATCCATGAAATTAGCTTTATTTTGAAATTGATTAATTTGATCCCTATACTCATTCTTAATAATTTTTTTAAGACCTTTGATTTTCCCCATTAAATCTTCAAAATTATGTTCTTCATATTTTATCTTATCAATACGATTCCTTTGATATTCCAAACCAACCTGATAAGGCATCCATATCCTTTCCGGAATTTTTTCTTCAAGAACATCCAAAAAGTCCTCATAAGCTTCTTTTGTATATTTAGTATACAAAAATACAAAAATATTAGTATCAAAAATAAAGTGACAATTTTTCCATAATTCTTCTAAATCCGGTATATCATAAAATTCAGGGAATTTCTTTTTCATTAAATTAACTTTTTTATTAAAGAGTAATATAAACATTTACATAACAAAAATTAAAATTATAAAAGGGGGCTAAAACGTGAAACAATTAATACTAACTGAACTAGATTTCATTAAAGAAGCTAAAAGACTAAAAATTGATTATAAAAAGTATGTCGGATTAAAAGTATCTCAAATAGAAGATTTAAAACAAAATAACAATTTCATTAAACAAAAAACAGTAAAATCCCCTTCTTCATTCCAAAGGGGTGAAATAATCAATGAAAAGGTTGTAAATATGATAAATCTGGAAGATACTCACTATTATTTTCATGAGGGTGATTATGTGGTGATTTTAATTGAACCATATTCAAATTGGGAACCAAAAAGTCCAGATGAAGAAATACAAATATTCAGTATATTACCATCTAAATAAAATGTTATGAGTTATAATGTACTGTAATGAAATTTATAAAATTAAAAATACTTTTTTAAATTATAAAGTGTTCAAAGGGGGGTATTTTAATGGCTTTTTAAGATTTATTTTCAAAAGAATACTAAGGGTTATATGTGTTGTTACTAAATTTCTTTTAGAGTATCATGGAAATGAAATTAGCCCTAGAAGAGTTGTTCAGAACCTATGATAGGGAGATTGTAAGAAAAGACTCACTTGAATCAAAAGCTTCGGCACTTCTAGACACTAGTGCCATTGTTATTAGCATATTAAATGGTTTCGTCACTTTTGTTGTTTCTAAATTAGTAACATTCAGGGATTTTAATAGTTATTAACATGATAGCCACAGTTTTAATTGGGATATCTATTTACTACTCTTTAGAAATCTTAAAAGTTAAAAAACACTTAACTCCTTTAAATGCCGATAATCCTGATGGATTATTAGAATTATTTGATAAAGACGAAAAGACTATTCAAGAAGAATTAAAATTCCATTATTCTGCAAGTATTTCCCAAATAAAAAATCTTAATGATATTAAAGATAGTTTGCTCACGAAATCAAGAAAATTTTTGGTTGCGGGGATTTTTTTATCATTTATTGGGTTAATAATCACACTTTGTATGAATGGGGGGTGAATTGTGGAAAAAATATTTATTAAACCAAAATTTTGTCAACAATGCAACAATAGTTTAGGAAAAATATTTTGGGTTTGTCGAACTTGTGAAACACACATGTGCCATGATTGTTTTAAAAAACACAATATGAACCATGATTATTTACCTTGTAAAACTTTAGATGGAAAAAAGGCTGTAGTAATAAATGTTGGAATGGGGGGTTACGGCCCTCCAATGAAGGAGTGGCCTTCCTTAAATATTGATACCTTCTTTTCAGAGCATAATTCAAGATGTGCCCATGCTGAGGATTATTTTAACAAAAATAACATCGTTTTTTCTGTGAAAAATGTAGAACTTGGCTCTGTTTTGATTGTTTAGAAGAACATTTAAACCATGGCTTAATGGCCCATATTGGGTTTGATGATGGAAAAAGGTTACGTCAGATTGATCCACGATTATATCCTTCAGACAGACAATTATCAGTTTCAATAAATGCAATAAAAACAGATAATGGAAATATTAAGGTAGAATTAGAGCTAAATAATGATAATAACGTCCCTTTATATGATTTAACATTAATATGCACTTGGGATGGACTCTATGATGAAATATGGGATGAAACTAATCTTGAAACAATAAATGGTAAAGTTTTTGCATGTAATACTGTTAAAAAATTTGAAAAAATACTTCCTTATAATACAATTCAAATGAATTACGAACTTGATGTTAGTAATGTTTTAAATCTTGATTTGTCCTCTATCATTACAATTGTACGGTTCAGAGATGTTTTAGAGGGTAATGGAGTTTTCATGAAAGAATCTACACTTTAAATCCATTAAAAAGCAATAAAGATACTATGGCATTAGATATTGTACAACTAAGGACATTTCATGATTAAAAAATCCCTTAAATCTTTTACGTCATCTATATTTGTAAATTTAATAATTAAATCGTCCTTTTTTCTCCGTGAATCTGCCGTTATCAATGTTAGGGGATTACAAGTATGACACAGATCATGAGCATCTAAAATAATAGCAACATCTTCTTCATGGAAATCTTCGTTATTTCCCATTAATTTATTTCCTAAAGATATATAAACCTTTGTTCTATGATGTTTTGTAAGATTAGCCTGTATAAAATTAAATTTTATAACAATATCATTCATGAGACTGTTAGCTTCTTGTTTAATGTCTTGTGATAACTCATCTTTTCCTACTTCATATGAATATTTCTCTGAAAAAAGTATATGCATATGCTTTTGTAATTTTCGTTTGATACTCTCCTCGAATCCCAAACTATTCAAAAAACGCAACACATCATTTAATTTAAGGTAATCCCTAATTGTTTCATTTCTCAAAAGCTCTGAACTTAGTACTAACAAACCCTGGAATAATTTTTCTCGAATAATCTTAATTTTATGCTTAGTTTCATTTAAAACGCTTTGAGAATAATATTTTTGGTTTGGACATCTGAAAATATTCTTTGATTGCGTATTCCAATCATCTCCTTTGAACACGTAACCTATAGTTACATTACTATCAAAAAATAGATTCAAATTTATTACTCCCAAACGGTTTTACTTGCCATCCTATGCAACTCTTCTTCAGATTTTACTTGGTTTTTGTTTTTTTCGATGGGAGTATAATATTCACTGTAAAATTGAAAAGAAAAATTGAAAAGAAAATCTTCTAGTTCTGAAAAGTCATTTACGTAAGTATCTTCCCAATCTTCTATTAAAACTTGGTTTATATTTGTACATGTTAATAATCTAAGTTTTTCAGCAAATGTAAACCAAAAATTTTGAATAAAATCCTTAGTTTCCTTCTTAGGATAATCAATTTCAATTAATTTCTCCAAATAATTTTCCCATTCTAAAAATAATGGATAAATATCATCAAAATCGTCAGATGGGAATTCAATCAAAGATTTTTTTAACCATTTTGATAGTTCCGATGGTTTGGTGTTATCTGACTTAGTTATTTCTAACATTTCTCTAAAATAATCCTGAATCTTATAAGGAGCTTCCTGATATTCTTCTTTGTTTACTTCATCCGTAGTTTTATAACGGTATTCATCCATAATCACTTTTATAATATTAATAACTTTTTTTCGTGATTCTTTGGGAATTTCACTAAAATCTAATGACGAAATGTAGTCCACATCGTCAATATTATATTCAACAACAACTCCATGTCGATACCAAGAATAAGGTAATTTAATATCGATATCATCTTTTTTTAATTCTTTATCGAGCAAGTACATGAACTTGTTAAAACGATATTTTTTTCCATAACCACCGAAACTCCTAATTAAATGAAATGCTGCAAAATCTAAAATAGTTCCCCTTTCCATAATGACACAGCCAGTTTTTTTCTAGTTTATTAGTTATAATAAGATTAAAACTATCGCTGACAATGTAAAATATGAATTCTACTATATAAAGGTTTTACTATTTTTAGTAATAATCTTCATGAATATTAATAAGTTCATATATGTTGAATTACTCATGATTCTGTTATATTTTGTTTTGGAATGGTCTTAAAAATTATATTTATGGCTTTATCTTCTTCTGGAAGTTCTTCTCGAAAATTAAATTATTTATTGATTTTCTTTTAGGTGTTTTACCCATGTTTTACCATATTTTATTTCTATAAGGTATTTTTGTGCATTCCTATGCTTATCGTAATCATTTAATGGGATATAATTACTTTATCATCTTTTTCCAGTTTTCTTGTAACCATCGTTGGTGGTTAACTAGTTTACCTGTGAAAGTGCCTATATAACACCTTAATTCATTGTAATGTAGTATTTCCCCTTTTTGATGCATCTTGTTCAAATCTTCATAGTATATTTGAACTGTTCTGGCATTTTTTACCTTCCGTAGTGGGTTGTATTACTGATAACTTATCTGGAAATTTACCAGGTTTATTCATTAAAACCCCTATTAAATAATACCTCATTGATAATGTTAATGGGCGTTGATGAAATAAAAATTAAATAGAAACAATCCTATTCATGGCTTTTTCATGGTGCTGATGTTATTTTTTGTTTATGTATCTGACGAAGCCTTTTGGGTCATCCTTGGCGAATTTCATTAGGTTGTCAACGGTTTCTTTCAGTCCGTCCTGGTCTTTTTTGAATTCTTTAATTTATTTTTTGTTCACGAATTTGTAACGTGTTTAGATTGATTTTTTAATCCCCCTGATCAAAAAAGTCTTTTATACAAAGTTCATCTTCTATATTCATAGGTATATTATGACACCAAACAATAGTATGCGACGCAGTGCAAAGGGAATTGACGATATACTTTTACATGATGAAACCATTTTTAGAGATATGAATGTTTTTGACCAGGATTATATCCCAGAAAATTTTAGATACAGAGAATCTCAGATGGAAGCACTTGCTATCTGCATTAGACCTGCACTGAAGATGGGCAGACCCATCAATGCCGTGGTTCTGGGTTCTCCTGCCACTGGAAAAACTACTTCTGTGAAAAAAGTTTTTGAATTGGTGGAAAGAAGTTCTGATAGAGTAGTATGTGTCTATGTCAATTGTCAATTACACACCACCCGTTTTAACATCTTCTCACAGATTTATAACAAACTATTTGGTCACCTACCCCCTGAAACTGGAGTACCTTTTTCTAGAATTTACCAAAAGATAATGCAACACCTTGCAGACAATAAAAAGGCATTGGTTGTTGCGTTAGATGATGTTAACTACCTTTTCCACAGCAAAAATGCTAATAAAATATTTTATGATATCTTACGTGCCCAGGAAGTTTATCCTGGGATTAAAACAGGTATTTTTGCTATTTTATCTGATATTGAATTTCGCCATGCTTTGGATAAAAATGTGAACTCGGTTTTTATTCCACAAGAAATTGTTTTCAATCCTTACAGCCGCAGCGAAATAAAAAATATATTAGACGGAAGAGTAAAAGCTGGATTTTATCCTAAAGTTATTTCTGAAGAGTTGATAGATGAAATAGCTGATGAAACCTTGTTAAATGGGGATTTAAGAGTTGGAATTGATCTGTTGAGAGTGAGTGCTAATTTAGCAGAGGCAGATGCATCAAAAAGTATAGAACAAAAACATGTGCAAGAAGCTTTGAAAAAATCAAGTTCTATAAATCTGATTGAAACCCTTAAATCATTATCAAAGAATGAAAGGGTTGTATTAAATAGTATAACATCTTTTCCAGGAGATAATTTAACTGCTGGTGAACTTTTTGAAGAATTTAGTGAAAAAACCAATGCTAGTTATTCTTCTTTTAACCGTGTTCTGAATAAATTAGAATTTTTAAGACTTATTGACACTAAATTCACTGGAAAAGGTTTCAAAGGAAAATCAAGAGTTATTATTCTGAGATTTGAAACTGGTGATATCCGAAAATTTATGGATGACCATTAAATCTGTATCTAGAGACTATGAAAATGTTTAGACATTTATTAAGTATTAAATAGATGCAGGTATATTAGAATTTGGAGCAGCAGCCACACACAATATACTTATAATCAATACAGTTAGTATGAATATAAGCAGGATACATGCAGTTAGGTTAACACTTTTTAGGTCAATTAAGCTTGTTTTTTTTCTTAAATCTGGAATTGAAGAATTTTTATTTCTTAACATATATTTTTCCTCCCTTGTTATAACCCTAGTCAGCAGTTAATATAAAGAAAGAGATAGAGAGCGTGTGAAAAGTAATCCAAATGTCTAAGATAAAACACCAATTCAAGAAAAAAATATAATTACAGCTACAAAACAAAGATTAATTAAGAGTTTAAAAGAGGAATTTTTGTTGAAATTTGAAAATAATATATCACAAAAGCCAAAATTTGAATTTTTTGATGTAACTGCAGATGTGGGATTTAGAGCTTATGGTGAAAGTTTAGAAAGGGCTTTTGAAAATGCAGCTTTAGCTATGTTCAATGTTATCACCAATACCTCCAAAATTCAACCATCAATAAAGAAAGAAGTTAAAATAAAAGCTGAAGATGACTATGCTCTTCTTTTTGACTGGTTAACCGAACTTTTAGTATTTCATGACTCAGAATATCTAGTGTTTTCCAGATTTAAAGTGGAAATAGAAAAAAAAGAGAATGAATATCAATTAAAAGGCAAAATTTGGGGGGAAGAATTTAATTATGATATTCATGAAGCAAGAGATGAAGTAAAAGCAGTGACCTATCACATGATGGACATAAAAAAGAATCAAAATTACATTTTACAAGTGATACTCGACATATGAAATTCTAAAAACCATGATTTAATTTAAAAGTTTATTTTATTGAGAATTATTTTAAATTCTGTTCTCCTACTTCTACAAATCTTTTCAACTGTATAGCTAACTTTATTATTTAAACACTTAAAACATAACTATTTATAAAATAAATATCTTAAAATATTCTAATTCAATTATAAGCAGCATCAAGTCCATTTTTTGTTATAAATTTTCATTTCTGTGGAAATTTTACTCACCATATTGTCAAGAAAAAGAGTGTTTTATAGAATTGTAATAACTTGTTTATGATTTATCGGCAGTAAATGGTAGTATTAACATCCATTATACCATTTAGAACCTAAATATTTATTTTAATTCCTGGTTTCATTTTATATGTGGCAAGAAGTTAATTGAATATGTTTTAGTATAATAATGAATTATAAATAGAAAAATAGACTAATATTAATATTAACCTTTTAATAAATTTCTGAATTTCAATGGAATTATCAAATTTATCAATCTTAAAAAAATTTTATTAAGAAATTTGATGGAATGATTATCATGAGTATGGAAGATAGCTTAAAAAAAGTTCGAGAGTGCGTATGGGAACTTCCAAGTAGTTATAAAGATTGTATGAGAGTACCAGGTAGAGTGTATCTAGATGACCAGGACATAAAGCTAGTGGAAAAAGGGGCTTTGGATCAAGTAGCAAACGTTGCCTGTTTACCTGGGATCCAAAAATTTTCCATAGGACTTCCCGATATCCACTTTGGATATGGATTTAGTATTGGAGGGGTAGCTGCCTTCAGTGGGCATAATGGAGTTATAAGTCCTGGAGGAGTAGGTTTTGACATAAACTGCGGGGTAAGATTCTTAAAAACAAATCTCACAGAAAAAGAAGTTAAACCTAAAATTAAAGAATTAATAGATACATTGTTCAAAAATGTACCATCAGGTGTAGGTAGCAAAGGAAAAATAAGACTACAGGATGGACAAATTGACGAAGTTTTAAATAATGGTGCCCAGTGGGCCGTGGAAAATGGATACGGCTGGGAAGAAGATCTCAGTTTCCTAGAAGAAAATGGTAAAATGGATGCAGCAGATTCTTCAAAAGTAAGTGAAAAAGCAAAAAAAAGGGGAATACCCCAATTAGGTTCTTTAGGATCTGGTAACCACTTTTTAGAAGTCCAAAAAGTTGATGAAATATTTGATAAAAAAACTGCAGATGCCTTTGGCGTTAAAGAGGGTGACATAACTGTGATGATACATACTGGTTCACGGGGATGTGGTCACCAGATCTGCTCGGACTACCTTAGAATAATGGATAAAGCGTATAAACGACATAAAGTAAATATCCCAGATCGACAATTAGCTTGTGCTCCCGTAGATTCAGAAGAAGCCCATGATTATTTTAAGGCAATGTCGGCTGCGGCTAACTATGCCTGGGCTAATCGGCAGATGATTGTACACTGGGTTAGGGAGTCTTTCGAACAAATATTCAAAAAAAGCGCCGAAGAGATGGAAATGGGAATTATATATGATGTTGCCCACAACATAGCAAAAAAAGAGGTTCACAATATCAAAGGTAGAGATTTAGAAGTGTATGTGCACAGAAAAGGAGCTACACGATCTTTTGGGCCAGGACGGACGGAAATCCCCCAAGAATACAGAAAAGTTGGACAACCAGTGCTTATACCTGGAACAATGGGAACAGCCTCTTACCTGCTTGCAGGGACTGATGTTGCTATGGAAGAAACTTTTGGTTCTACTGCCCATGGCGCAGGTCGAAAAATGAGTCGTGCTGGAGCAAAAAGAACATACCGTGGGGAAGAAGTTAAAAAAGCCCTTGAATCTCGAGGAATAGCTATAAAAGCCACTTCAATGCCAGTAGTGGCAGAAGAAGCACCTGGCGCATATAAAGATGTTGATAAGGTAGTACAAACTGCACACAAATCAGGCATATCCAAATTAGTAGGTAAAATGGTACCTCTCGGAGTTGCCAAAGGGTAAAAACCATTAATTCTATTTTAAATATAATATTGAATTATTTATATAATTGAGAAGAGTTTTAATCTGAGGTTTAATGATGATAGGTATAATTGGCGGCACAGGAATATATGAAATAGTTGAAATGGGAGAAATAATCGATAAAAAAGTTATTAAAACCCCTTATGGTGATTCTCCTGAAATATCCATTTTTAAATTGCATGACAAAGAAGTTGCTTTCATGCCCCGGCATGCCCAAGGTCATACCACCCCGCCACATATGATAAAATACCATACCAATATATGTGCCTTCAAAAGGTTGGGAGTTGACAGAATTTTATCCACCAATGCTGTGGGATCTTTAGATGAAGACATAAAGCCAGGAGATATTCTAATACCCCATGATTTTTTAGATTTTACAAAAACTAGGAAGAGTACTTTTTATGATTATAATACCGTGCATATTGATATTACAAATCCATATTGTCCCGAACTGCGAGATTTATTAATAAGTTCTGGAGATGTGATTGATAAAGGGGTTTACGTATGTACTGAAGGACCCCGTTTTGAAACTGCAGCCGAAGTTAAAATGTTTTCAAAACTTGGAGGGACCGTGGTGGGTATGACTGGTATTCCTGAAGCAGTCCTTGCACGGGAGGTGGAAATATGTTACACCAGTATCTGTACCATATCAAATTATGCAGCTTCTATTTCACCGGATAAATTAACCATTGACGAAGTTTTTGAAATCTTAGAGAAAAAAGAAAAAGTTTTAATTCGATTAATATCTGAAACAATAGCTAAAATACCTGATGACAGGAATTGTCCCTGTAAAAATGCCCTGGAAGGAGCAAAAGTAGAAATTGATGTGGAAGACCTCTAAAAAATCCTCTTTCTTATCCCCACTGATGGCATCTAATTACTTGTAACTAAATAATTGAGTAAATTATAATCAAAAAACAGAGTTAATCATAAAAATAGGCTCAAAAACCATGCTAACCACCCTAAAGCACCTATAACATAGATTACATATACTGCCCACTTAATGCTTCTATTAACGAAGAATTTTTGAATTCTTTTCTTTTCTTTGATTGCCAGTATAATCACGGCTATGATAAAAATCCTTAGGCCCCATATGAAAACTGGAGACTGTATGGTTCTTTCCAAAGCAAGAAGTTCCTTTTCAAAAAATGGGCCAAATAAATAAACAAATAATATGAACCATCCCACAAGTGCAAGGATAAATGAAGCAAGATATAACCGGGTTTTTAGATAACTTTTCCAATTGGTTATTCTATTTTTAGTGTTAGTCATTTAATTTCCTCTCATGAAAATTTGATTTTCTAGTTTTTTAAATATCAAAGTTCAAAAAGGTTGCATAAAGCATGGAATATGATTGAAGCATAGGTTTTACCTGTTTTAAGACGTAAATATCCTACAATCAGACCTAAAACCAGACCCGCCATCATTTTTAAGATCATGATAAAGCCTAAATTTGAATATCGGATTAATACATCGGCATAACCCAGTTGCCATACACTGAAAAGCAGTGTAACAGTCAAGAAGGTTAAACCATCTGGATTAATCATTCCTTTGGATTCACGTATCTTAGTCCAGATATAACCTCTGAATAATAGTTCTTCAAATACTGGAGCTATAATGGCATATATTAGCTGGAAAATAAGGATATAAAAATCCCATTTGAATATATATTGGCTTAATATGAGCGTGGGAATTAATGAAAATCCTATAATATAAAATATCCTACTTCTTAGACGAATATCATCCCATCTAAGTCCAAGATCATTTAAAGATGGTTTAAAGTATAAAAGCAGGATTATACCTACGATTATAAAATCTAAACCTCTAAAAATCAGGACTAACGGTCCACTTGGTTGGACAGTTACAAATAAAAAGTTGAAAATGAATGCTCTTAAAACATGTATAACAATTAATACCAGTATAATTTTTAGAACTAGCTTTAAAAAGTTATTTCTGTCTTTAACTGTGCCAAATACGTTCATATTTTATTCCTCACTTATATTAATCCCCTTGATAGATGAAAATATCCTCAATTTGTACTTTAAAGAATTTTGCTATTTTAAAAGCCAGAACCAATGAAGGATCATATTTTTCCTTTTCTATGGCAATTATAGTTTGTCTGGTTACTCCAAGCTCTTTTGCAAGCTCTTCTTGAGTTATGTCACTCATGGCCCGATATACTTTAAGTTTATTATTCATAGAAATCAATAACCATATTTTTTGTTATAATATCCATAGAATACATAATACAAGGCTAGAAGACCAACAGCTGCATATGAAAGAGTATAACCTGCCTGTGTAAAATCAGGATACTCATTTCTTAGAGTGATAAGGATTAATCCAATAATGGCTATGGCTATGGAAAATAGTACCATAGCCATTCTGGAGGCTTTTTCACTTATTTTAACTATTCTTTCATCTTCTAAAGTTTCATGAGTACGTTTTTTATAAATATATGATATCATAGCACCAATAACTATGGCTAGGATTGCTGGAAGGAGGGTTCCTTGGATAACAGATAGTGCTGCTACTATTCCAACAAACATAGCAATAATCATTCTTAAGATCTTAAAATTTTCCATTTTATCACCTTTATAGTTATCTTAATGGACTTCATTATCTGCAGCTCTTTTAATCCATATCTCTTCATTTTTTGGTTTAAATCAATATTTCCTACTGTAATATGCTCTTGAGGCAAAATAAAGTATAAAACAGGAAAATGCTACTAGAAACAGGATATAACCCGCCTGTAGAAATTGAGGATAATTATTTCTTAAAGCAACTATAATTATCCCTGCATAGATTACAACTGCTATAAGGATCCCTAAAGTCATGGTAGCAGCTTTTTCGTTAATCAATTGGGTTCTCTCATCTTCTATAATAACAGTGCTATCGCCTTGGAAGATTTCTTTTAAATTGTCTCTATGGACGTATAAAACAATGCCTAATGCCATTAAAAGTACAATTGCCAGTACAATGATGTAAATATTTGCTAACAGTAGCCCTGCAAACCATAATGCTGATATAAATACAGATAATATTTTTATAAATAGACCAGATTCAAAAATTGAGAGTATTTTCATAATTGTTCCGGATTGCAAGCTCATAATATTTCACCTTTACTTGATTTTCCAATATTTTCTTTTAACTTCACAAAAATTCTTTTTAATTGAATAATTATATTTATATGATTATTTTTCATTTTAGCATATTCTCCTTTTTAGATAATCTCCATAAAGCCATATATGAGGCAAAAATTGTCATAAGTAGCTGTAAAAATGGAGATATAAATATCATGAGTATAATCCACCCCATAAAGCTAATTTTAGGGTCGAAAAGAATCAATGGCATTCCGAAATTCACGAAATTTGCAGTTGGATTCAAAAGCAGTGTACTTGCTGGTCCCCATATAATCAACATTAATACAAATGTAAAAACTGATGTAAAAAATGCATATTTTAAAATATCGCTTAAAATATCGCTTAGATTTCTTTCAAAAAGTGTCAACCGCTTTGCAAGGTACCATCCAACGGGAAATCCAAATAATATACAGAAAAATGGAACACCCATTCCCATTCCAACAAATAATGTATCTAAAATTATATAAAATGCAAAAGCTGCTTTGATATTTATTTTAAAAATGTTGTTCATCCAATCATCCCATGTAAATAGTACTTTACATAATGTTATATAAACTTTACTATATGTAACATAAACATTACTATGTGCTGATCTTAACTTCTCATAATATATCTTGTTTCAGCATCTAAACAATCAGATAAAACCTGATTAAGCAGAATGAGTCTTATAAGTCTAAAATTAATTTTATTAATGAATAAATGAACCATCCCAACATAAAATCAATGAAAAAAATAGTAAAATCTAAAAATTAGTTTATTATACAGAAAAATAGTAAAAAATAAATAAGAGGGTTTTATAACCCTGCTCTTTCAACTATCGTGTCGGCAACATCTTTAGCGGATTTAAAAGGGAAATCATCTGGTGTAAGTACTTTACCAGCATCACCTGCTTTTAGTTCGACATCTCCAGCTTTACATGTGGTTTCTGCTCCATCTGGAAATGCTGCTAGAAGTGCCTCTGGTGTTTCTATAGGAAAATTAACACCGGCCAGTGCCCCTACAATCTGTGCATGTATTTCTTCTTTGACTCCCATTATTTCATCTCCTTTGATTTTTTAACTACATCTTAAAATATACCCAGTTATAAATATATATTAAACCGTCATTAAAATGTACTAAGTATATTTTTATATACTAAAATGACCTTCCAAGTCAAAATACAAACCTTTAATATTTCTCCTACCATAATCCTATTATGGAAAATATGAATGAAGCGAAAAATTCAGAAATGTGTGATGTTAAAGCAAAATTAGAAACAATACATAATGATATTAAACGTCTGACTGAAAAATCCAATCAAGAATATCTGGATAATTTACTATCTGATTTCAAAAAGGATTTTTTAAATTCAATCTCAAATTATGTTGTTGAAGACCTTGAAAAAAATCTAGAAAGAGGAATGTTAGATCCCTGCCATATGAGAGATACTTGTAAATCAAGATTTCAAAAGTTTTTAACAGAAAATGCAGAACTTATAAAGTGCGATTCTGTCCCCAAAGAAAAAATTGAAGAAAAAAAATCTGAATTAAACGAAATTAGAAATAGTGCTCCGTTTGACAAATGCGAAATTTGTTTTTCTGAGGTTGATTCTCTCTTTAACAAACAATTAAGTCTTATAAATTCACTCCATATCTACAATGACCATGAAGAAAAAAAATCTGAAATATCTAAAATAAATGAAGAATTCATAGCCAAAAATGTACTCGAACCTTTATCAAACAAACAGAGGTTGCAAATAATTAAATCATTGTCTTCTAAAACCCGAACATTTTCTGCTCTTTCAGAATTAACAGGGCTTCGTGGTGGTAATTTACTATTTCACCTGCAAAAACTGCTTGAAAGTGGTATCATTCTACAGAGGCATGAGCGGGGGGATTATATGATCACACAAAAAGGATTCAGTCTATTATTACTACTTGCTGATTGTCAAAAATTCATAGAAAATGAGAAATAATTCTATTTACATTACAACCTGATTAATATGAGTATAACAAATATATAACAAAGATTTTAATTAATTCGAGTCATTAAAAGTAATTAAAGGTTATTTCGTAACTTCGCGTAATGTAAATCATAACCATATCTAAAAGAATTTAAAAAGATTAAAATATATCTGTGAGCTCTATTTCGTCATTTTCACTTAGTATATCTAAATTTATTGTCTCTTCTATATTAGGCATATTTATTCCAGAATCTTTCCCAAAAATGTCCTTTATTTTAGACATTATAAACACCAATGAATGATTATAACTTAATCTATATTATTATCAGTTGATTTTAACCTTAAGAATAACAAACGAGTGCCTTTCTAAATTGTATATCGTATAATTTACTTTGTTATAGAATTGTATGGCGAATTAATGCATCTATATGTAGTGATTATCATGACAAAAGATAAAAAAGAAGTGTATATTTTAGACTCGAAAAAGAATATTTAGATAAAATAGATGAAATTGCAGAAAAAAAGAACGTTCAAGGCCTTTTATGATAAGAAAATTAGTAATTGAAGGTTTAAAGATAATGTAAAAAAATAGAATTATTTGAATATAAATTAGAGTTTAAAATTGAGAAAGTAAAACTAAACTAATTAGAATATGTAAATATTATATAAAATAAGTCATAATACAATATCTCTATGAATTTGACGAAAGTTTAGGGTAAACTCATTTCTTTTTTCATTTAGGAATTCAATTTATTTATTAATACCATAATTATTTAACTCACTTCTAGCATTTCAGGTTTGGATTTAAGTAGTTTTTTAGATTCTTGCGCTTCTTCTTGTTCTATCTTTTCAACTGTGTCTTTAAGGACTTTGTACTGTTTTTTTACATGATTGAAATTTGAACTTAACTCCCCAATATGCAAAATAAAGGCAAAACTCTTGATTAAATCTTCTGAAAATTCATAATTATCTTTTAATAGGATTTTTTTATCATCTGGCAAATTTTTATATAAATTTTCAAGTTGTTTTCTAAATGTTTTATAATCATAATCTTTATTTTTCATCCCTGTTAAATAATCATTAATCTCTTTTAAATCGCCATCAGGGTTGTATGGATACGATTCATACATTTTTTCTATTAATTTCAGGTTAAATTTATGTAACAATTTAAAATCAGACTTAATATTTTCTTTTAATTTTTCTTCATGATTTTCTAAATAAAACATAGAATTTTTCAAAATACTTATTGTTTGATGGTGTACGGATCCTTTAATTCCTACATAGATGATCTGAATATATTCTTGTAGTTCATGGATTTTCTTAGTATTTTTAGGATCTAACTTCTTATAATCAATAATGGATAGTATTCCTGATAATAAAACGTTGATTGGTGTTAAAAAAAGATCTGTAAACGTAATATCATCTTCAACAAATTCTTTAAGATCAGCGAATTCAAAAAACCAAGAATTTACAACATCTTCTGCTTTCATTATAAATTCATCGATATTCTTATTCAATTCCCCCAATTTCTCTTCGTTGTCGAAGTCTTTCATGTAAATGAATTCAGTAGATATTTTTGCAAGATCATTCCATAATCCTTGAGTCAGATTAATACAATCTAATTTCCGTTGTTTTTTTTCTTCTGCAAATTTTTCCTGAATTTAAAAATATAATCTATTAAAAATAGTATTATAGGTAAACCTAAACTAATTGTAACAACTTGAAAAGCTTTTGATTCAATATAATCAAAAATTTGGACATAAAAACTCATTTTAAGATTCATAGTTTGAAAAACATGAAAATAAAAATATGTTTAAACCAATAAAAATTAAAAGTAAAATAATTAAAATGTTTTTTGATGAAAAATAGACATTCTATTTAAAATTCATGATACCCCTCATTTAAATATCTCTACTTAAATGTATTGCATAGAATATATAAATAAAATATACTTTTAGGAAAATTTTGGATCTATACAAAATATAAGATATATTAATTTTTAATTTCACGAATAGAGGTAATTTATGGCTTGTTTAATAAAAACAATCTTAAAAGCCTATCAACTCTTTAAAACCTTTTTTATCTTCTTTTTGGTTTCAACTTTCTCAAAATTTATCAATTAAACTCTTTGACCACTTAAAACTGACTGAAACTCTATAATTTGTTGTTGCAATAGGTTTCTTTCATTTCTAAGTGATTTGATCATGTCTCCAAGTTTATCAAAGTCATTTTTTGGCATGATTTTACTTGATCATAATTATCGAACATTGCTTTATCATCTAAGAATATAATGAATCTTTCATGCTCTATTATATGTTCTATCATCTTTTTGTCAATATGTTGACACTTTCTTGCATTTGCATACCATTCATCATGGATATCTATTTGTCACCAGCTATGCCCATGTTTAAAGAAATTGATCAAAAAGCATCTGAAAAGTACTAATTAATACTTTTGGTTTGATTGTAATAGTAAATAATAAAATTAATACGTAACTGATAACTAATTTAAGGGGTTAAAATGGTAAAAAAAGAAAAGAAAATGACAAGAATAGTCTATTTTGATGAACTTGGAGCTACTGATTATTTAACAATAAATGATGGTGGATTAACAGAAAAAATTATAGAAGAATTGAGTGAAAATAATAAAAACATTGAAGCTGAAGCTGGATTAAAAGCGTGGGCAAGAGCATCTTTTTGGCCTTTTGTTGGAGGAAGTGCTGAAAGTAATGTTAAAGCAGGCATTGAAAAAAGCAATTCCAATGTAATAAAAACAACTATCTCTAATTCTTTACTAAGTGATTTTCTTGAAAAAAGAGAAGAAGATATTGAAGAATTAAGTAATTATTATTTAGAGCCTTATCCCAACTCAATTGCTTTTTTTAAGATGTTTACTCCTTATTTAAAAATGTTCTCAAAAGATTTCACAACAGATGATGGAGCGCCTTTGGACATACACAATATGGATGAAGCATTTGAATCTGGTAAAGGATATTATGAAATGATTGCAAATCCGAAAGTAGAGGAAGAAAATGAAAATAAAAAAATATTGAGATTTAATATTAATGCTTTCCGAAACAATTATTCAATTGCGGATTTAACAAAAATGGATTTAACATATTATATAGTGAAAGTTGGGCGAGCAAATGAAGATTCTTTAGATATAAGTAAAGAATTTAATATGGGTGAAAAATTAATCTCATTGGAAGATTTGGAAAATGGAAAAAAAGGCGATGATAAAGCTTTAGATGTTTACGATGTTATTCTTGCAGGAGTAAGTATGAATGAAAATTAAAATATATTATGGTCCAAAATCAGGTTTTGAAAAGTTAATACCTGAAGAAAAGACCACTCTCTCTGAATTGGTTATTGACTATGATGCTAAGAGAAAGAAGTTTGTTATTGTTCAACAAGGTGAGGAAATTGAAGAACCTGAGAGAGATCCCATAAAGTGTTTAGTTGCTTATTCAGAAAGTTATGCAAGTATTTCTGAAAGTGCTGTTCAGAGTTTTAATAGTTTGATTAATGAAAGCAATATAGAAAATTTATATTTACAAAATCCTCCTGTTCATATATCAAATTTACTCAAAGAGTCCTATAGTGAAAATATAACCTATGAACATTACAGATACAATTTATTAGATAAAGATAAATTTTTAGAAATAAATAATACATTTAAGAATAATATAATAGGACAAGATCAGGTGAAACAAGATTTATTGAACTCTTTTTATTCTTTTTTAAAAAAATATAATAATAATAAACCAATAGTTCTAATGTTCTATGGAAATTCGGGTATTGGTAAAACTGAGACTGCAAAATTTTTAAGTAAAATATTAGGTCAAAAGCTTTTTACAAAACAATTTTCAATGTTTCAAAATATTAAATTTAGCGAGTACTTATTTGGAGGCGATCATGCACAACCTTCTTTCGCTAAAGAGCTTTTAGAAAGAAATTCAAATGTTATATTACTAGATGAATTTGATAAAGCAGCTGATCTCTTTCACGAAGCTTTTTATCAATTATTTGATGATGGAATATTTGAAGATAAAAATTATAAAGTTAAGTTAGATAATACTATCATAATTTGCACATCTAATTATCAAAATGAAAATGAGATTAGAAAAAATATTGGCGATCCTCTTTTCTTTAGATTTACTAAACTCATTAAATTCGAAGCTCTAAGTATTGAAGCTATAAAAGAAATAATGGAAATTAATATAGAAAAAAAATATAAAAAATTGGATGAAGATGACAAAGAAATAATAGATAGAGATCAATTGAAAAAACTATTCTTTGATAATGCATCTAAATTTAAAAATGCACGAGAAATATCTAATTTAATAGACGAATCGATAAATTCGCAACTAGTTCAAAATTTTATTAAAAAAAATTCTTAAAGTGAAAATTGCACTATATGGCTAAAATTTATATGCTATTTTAACGATTTGCTGAGCCTATATCTTTACGGTCTTGTTTGGAATAGTCCAACTTGAAGAGAAAAGATTATAATAATTGAAAATACAAGTATAACTACTTATTTTTTTAAATATAACTATCAATAATAAAAGAAGACATTCTTATACTATAAATGTAGTATTTGTGGTAAACCAGGAAAAAAGAGCGTTCAAGGTCTTGTATAATAAGAAAGTTAGTAATCAAAGTTTTAAGTGGTATTTAACCTACTAATCATCTCTGATTAAGCATTTCAATTAATTTGTCTTTATCTTTAACTGTAAAGATAAATGAATACCCATATCTATCCGATAAAATGTCTCCAATTGGTTTAAGACTGGATAAAAAGTCTATAGGGTATTCCTTTTCATCTAAATTTTTAGGGTAGCAAATATTTTCTTCAAACCAATTGTAATCATATTCATTGCTAAATTCAATTTCTAAGTTAGTAGTTCTGTTTGTTAGCCTACATTCATTGAAATTTTTTGAAAATGCATTTTCAATTTCATTAAATATTTCCTCTAAAGTTTCTGCCATTCATAACCACCGTATACTATAATATAATATCAACGAAGCTATTAATATTGTGTTTTGACTAATACAATATCATATTATTAATAAGTATCTAAATAACTTTTATTTAATGGAGATTTACATTGCCAGAAGCACCTGAAATAATTAAAGAGCTTGTTAAAAAGTTTGGACGCGAGATAGAAGTATATAGAAAGCCAGAATATAAAGAAGAGCAACTCAAACAGGAACTTATAAACCCATTTTTTAAAGCTTTATGGTGGGACATTGATAATAAGTCAGGTGCTGCCCCTCAATACAAAGATGTAATTTTTGAGGACTCTATTAAGATTGGTGGAGGTACAAAAGCTCCCGATTATTGATTTACACTCTTAGGTAGGCGTATGTTTTTTGTAGAAGCTAAAAAACCTTCTGAAAATATTAAAAAAGCAAATAAGCGATACTAAATTATTTATAATGCATTTTAAGCCTGAATTCCTTGAGGACATTTCAGAATCTTGTGAAACTGATGAAATATAAATCATGATGACATAGAAAATCATTCCAATAGCTTAAACTAAAACTTTGACTGGTTATATACCCAACTGCACTATTAACTACAGAAAATGAATTAAAATGATTCTTATGAGATTGGATGAAAGATTTATTAAAGCTACAGTATTATTTGAAGGAATAGATACTTCAGATAAAATTTATAATGGGACAGGATTCTTATTTATAGGCCCTCATGCTTATAATAAGCATAGGTTTAGCAGTTATGTAGTTACTAATAAACATCTGGCTAAAAATTTGAAAAATGCCAGTATCCAGTTTTATTTTGATAATGTCCGATTTAAACAACAGTATGAATTAAACTGTGACATGTACAATTATTTTTGTCATCCAGATGAAGAAATCGATATTTGTATATTTTTAATTAAAACAGATATTGCTCCAAATATTCATTTTTTGAATTATGAAACTCAGATTTTAAAAAAAGATGACTTAGAGTTAAATAATATTTCAAAAGGCGATGTAGTATATTGTATTGGTTATCCGGATGATCATCAAAGCGTAGATTATGCAAAAGTTAATAGTGGGGCGATTTACCAAATAGAATCATTGTATAAAGGCACAACTAACAACTTTAATATAAATGCACAAGTATTACCTGGAAACAGTGGTAGTCCAATAATTTTAGAAGGAACTAAAGACAGCGAATCTAAATTAATAGGCATAGTGTATGAATATCAAGCCACTGAAAAAAATAATGAAATTGTTTATTCAGGAATAGGAAATGTTCTTCCTACAGATTGTATTTTGGATACCATTCAACGATACTATGAATATATCGGAGAAGAGTTCACAAAAGAAATAGAAATACTTGGTAAATTAGCATTGCATGAAAATATAACTAAATATTTAGAATGGATTGTAGAACATGACAACCAACTTCATTTGGATAAACTTAAAAATAATGGTTATCAAGCCAATAAAATCAAATCTGTTGAAAAATCGCAAAAAAATAATAATAATCATTATTTTAACATTGAAAAGCGCGATTTAAAAAGAATTCTTAAAATGTTAAGAAAATTATTAGATTCCCCTTTTATTGAACTTACTACACGTGAAAATGAAATATCGGCCTCTAAAAATTTAATAAACAAATATTTAAGTGAAATAGATAGAGTTAAAGATCGGTAGTATTAAAAAATTATTAATTATAACAACTATAACACGATTTAAATTATTAATATATTATTATTTCTTTTTTCTTACTACAATTTCCCATTCATTGCTTAAAATCATTTCATCTGATTTTACAATGTTTTTAAAGTCTTTTTCCCGATAAATTGATCTGTCGAACCAGTTGAGAGGATATACAAACTCTGGTTGGATATTTCCGTAAATATCAGCATATTCAACTTGAATTATTAAATCCTTGAGACGTTTTCGAATTAGAAAACTCCTGTCCCATGATTTTCTATCTTTTGGATCATATATGTAAGATAATAGATCATAGTTACCCCCTGCTTTGAGAGTTGTCTCTTCGAGTTTCATGGTATAATTATGTAGATACTCTTCAACTTCTGGTGTCATCCACTCTAATAGATAATCTTTTTGTTCCCCTTTTTTATTACTGGTTTTCATCTTTTGTATAATCATGGATCCAGTGCCAACGTTTTCGAGCCGTACTCCAACTTTACCTGTATCTACAAAATCACTTTCCGTGATGTTTGCAATAGGTTTTACAGATAATGCGTTATGTTTTCTTTGCATCTTCAGCGATTCTCTAGCAATTAAGATAGAACCTGTAGATACCACTACTGCAACTGCAGCAATAATAGATTGTGGATAATTAATAAATAAATTTAAAATATCCTGTTTGACAGCGGGAATTATTAATAAAACAACACCAATCAGAAATAATGCTAGAATACCAATAAAAATAACAAAATTATGGAGAATGTTTCTATTCTTAATTATTCTTTTCTTAATATCAATGCATTTTTCTAGATTTTCACCATCACATTCACAATGAAAACCTTTATAATTTTTATAACTCGGATCCAACTGATATTCCCTTCCACATTTTTTACATTTCAAAAAAACCAAACACAATACCCCCATAAATGTTATTTAGCGTTGACTATAATATTTTTTTATTAAATAATATAAATAACATATAGTTTATTACATGCTATAAAAAGTATACTCAAACATTATAATGCTTCAAACGATATATTAAAGAATAGAAGGCGCTTCAGTGAGTAATTATATAACAAAGGTTTATTAAGCTCTTAAGAATAAATTAGGGATTATGACTGAAAGCATGGATGAATTCATCAACTCTGAGAATATAAAGCGTGGTAAAAATCAAATCAACCACTCTTAGCTCCTTTAAAAAACGAGATAAAAGTAAGTAATTCGGAAAAACATCGATGTCATATAATAAGTGGTTTTAATGATTTATATAAAAAGAATAGATTGGCAGTTAGCTTAAGGAAAATTAATGGATTTAAATCATTTAATTCAAATAAACCCATTAATTTTTGGCTTTACAATCCGCAATCTGAAATGGATAAAGCTCCAATGGTACGAGATTCCAGAGAGTTGAAATCGAAAGGTTATAGTATTGAATAAACTGTAGTTAAATCTATTATTCATTTCAAGTTCTTCTAATTCTTTTTTAAATTGCCATATTTTGCTTCTTTCATCAATTCAGGGTCAATTTATGTAAATTGTTTGTATGAGAATATAGCTCGTTTATGTGCTTCAATAGTTTAGTTATCCCTTCGCTCATTCTAAAATAATCATCTTTTTCAATGCATACAAGCATATCTCCAATTTTTAATTGCTCAAAAATTAGGGGATTTTTTGCTACATAACTAGCTTCGACTCTACCAAATCTTATTCTCAAATTTTTAAATTTATCCCATGGAATTGACATTTAAACACCTTCTTTTCTACTCTTTTGGTTTGAAAGTTTGCCTTAATGTTTTTATTATTGTAAATTAAATTATAACTATGAAATTAGAGATCATTTTTGATCTAATAAAAAAGTTATCTTTAGGAGGAACACTCTTATGAAAAAAGTTCTTTTAATATGTGGCAGTCCACGACCAAATGGAAACACTGCCCAGGTACTGGAAGAATGTGCCAAATCCATTGAAAACCAAAGTTTAGAAACTGAAATCTTATCCCTTAGAGGTAAAAAAATACAATCATGTATTGCATGTGGTAAATGCGCCGAACTTCACCGATGTTCTTTAGAAGATGGATTAAACGAGATAATAGAAAAGATCAGAGAATCAGAAGGTTTCATAATTGGGGCTCCGGTTTACTTTGGTACTGCGCGTGGAGATGTCATGTCCCTCCTGCAGAGAGTGGGTATGGTATCTTGTGCATCTGACCAATTTTTATCCTGGAAAGTAGGTGGTCCTATAGCTGTGGCAAGAAGAGGAGGTCAAACCGCCACTATACAGGAAATGTTGATGTTCTTCTTTATAAACGAGATGATCGTCCCCGGATCCACTTACTGGAACATGGTATTTGGATTGGCACCAGGAGAAGTCCAAGAGGATTCTGAAGGTCTAGAAACAATCAGAAGATTTGGGAAAAATGTGGCCAAGTTAATAAACAAATTAAATGAATAAAAATAAATGAATTTTTTATTTTTGGGTGGACAAATGAGTAAAGAAGAGCTTTACAAGAAATTTGCTAAATACTATGATAAAATCTATTCAAAAAAGGATTACATAGGAGAATGCCAGTTTATAGAATGGGCCGTGGCCCAACATAAGACCAGTGCTGGTAAAAAATTACTGGATGTTGCCTGTGGAACCGGTGCACATGCAGATCTCCTAAAAAAGAATTTTTCTATTCTGGGTGTGGATATAAGTTCAGATATGTTGGATATCGCCCGAGAAAAAGTTCCAGATGTTGAATTTAAAGAGGATGATATGAAAAAATTGGATTTAAAAGGCAAATTTGATGTTATAACCTGTCTTTTCAGTGCCATGAACTATAATACCAGTTTAAAAGAATATGAACGAACTCTGAAAAATTTTTATGAACACCTCCATCCAGGGGGAGTTTTAATATTTGATCTAGGAATTAACCATGAAAACTGGATGGAAGGAATGATTTCTGTGGATACTGTGGTAGAAGATAATCTAAAACTTGCCAGGATCTGCCAATCACATCTGGAAGGAAATATATTTAATGCAGACTTTGTTTTTCTGGTTAAAGAAAATGAAAAGCTTGATTTTGACATTGACCGTCACATAATTGGTGTATTTAAAACCAGCGAAATATTTGAATTAATGAAAAAAGTCGGATTTTACGTAGCAGTATATGGAGAATTCACCCACAAAAAATGGGAAAAAGGTTCCATGGAAAGACCTGTGTTCGTTGGTTTAAAACAATAAAATAATAAATTGAAACAGAAATTATAGACTATATTGTAAAGTGATTGAAATGAGAATAGCAGTTGCCAGGACAGATAGGGATGAGGTCGCTCATTTTGGACGAGCTCAAATCTTTTCAATCTATGATTTTGATGAAAAGAGTTATGAAATAACTTTTTTGGAAGATAGAAAAACTAATATCAACCCTGAAATCAAACATCAATGGTCATTATCTTTAGAGTTGATAAACGATTGTGATTTAGTTATATGTGCTCAGTTAGGGATTAATGCTAAATTTGGTTTGGAAAAAGCAGATATTAAAGTTGTCCAGGATGAAGGAACTGTTTTGGATGTTTTAGGAAACTATGTTAAACATTATAAGTTTATGAATAAACCTCTTTTTGGAGATAAATAAGTCTTAAATTAAGTTTTATGCTTTTGTCATAGAATTAAGCAATAATTTAATTAGTTTAATTTAATCACCCCGGTTCAGATCCTTAAAAAATTCCGCCATGTTGATATGATCAACATCCTTAAATAGAAGATTAACAATAAAACAAATATCTGTTTAACAGGGCGGCAAAAGATTCCAAAACTATTTTATTATATTTTAAATTAAAATTTATTTAAATGATTTAATTGTATTTTGAAAATCTGGTTTATGTTTAAACAATTGATTTAGTGAAAAAATCAGTTCTTCAATACATTTATAAATCATGAATGAGATGTATAATAAAAGATTTTAAACTTATAAGTTAATAGAAAATAAATACTGGCAACTTATTAGTAAATATTTATTGAATAAAGATTTTTTAGTATTTTAATTAACTATCTAAAAAGTTCTTTTTATAAATAATCACGAATTTAAGGTGATAATATGGCTAAAGCTAGACGTAGAAGAGTAAGAGATACGTGGAAAGAAAAGAAATGGTACACGATAACAACTCCTAAATCATTTGGAGAATCAGAAATAGGAATAACTCCTGCAAGAGATCCAGAAATACTTAAAAAAAGGAGTGTGGAAGCATCACTAAGAGAGCTTACTGGTGATTTTAGTAAACAGTATGTAAAGCTCTCATTTCAGATTAGCGAAGTGGCTGGAGACACAGCAACCACTAAATATGTAGGACATCAAGTAACCACTGATTACGTTAGAAGTATGATAAGACGAGGGTCCAGTAGAATTGACGCCCTTACAACTATAAATACCAAAGAAGGCTACAAGATGAAGGTGCATGTTCTGGCTATAACCACCAGAAGAGCTAAATCTTCACAGCAAAAATTCATGAGAGAGACTATTGAAAGCCTAATAAAAGAAATTGCTGCTGAAAAAACCTTTGAAGAGTTTGTAGAAGCTGTAGTTACAGGGAAAATTGCATCTGAAATCTACCATGTTGCAAAGAAGATATACCCCCTAAAACGGGTTGAAATCATAAAGACTCGGGTTATGGAAGAACCAAAATAATTCTGGGACCTACATGATTATCTGGGAATATGTGATCCTATGTGTAATCATAGGGGCATTAACTTATTACAGAGGAGCCCTTGACTTTTTAGGGTCTCTATTCATGGTTATCATGGGTCTTATTATTATAGTAACCGCCGGTTTTAACTGGCTTTTATTAATTTTTCTTTTTTTGATTTTAGGAATGTTATTTACCAGATATAAACACCAGTACAAGAAAGAAATAGGGGTTTATGAAGGTAAAAGAACTGCGAAAAATGTTATATCTAATGGTATTGTAGCTTTTGTTATGGCATCTTTCGGTAACTACGCAGGTTTTATTGGTGCGGTTGCAACTGCAACTGCAGACACACTTGCCAGCGAAATTGGTGTAGCTAAAACACCTCGTCTTATTACAAACCTCAAAAAGGTATCTCCCGGGACGGATGGAGGTATTTCTATTTTAGGAACTGCTGCTGGAATATTAGGAGCAGGTATTATAGGAATTGCAGCATATTTGCTCCATATATTCCCAGATCCGTTTGTAACTCTTAAAATATCAATAATCGCAGGCACTGTAGGCTGTTTTATGGATAGTATCCTTGGTGCTGTGCTGGAAAGAAGAAACTATCTCAACAATGAACATGTTAACCTATTAGCAACTTTAACCGGCGCTTTTTTAGGAATATTGATTGCTTAAAATTTTATAAAAAAGGTTATTAATATCTGATGGAGATTAAATATAAACCAGCGTGATTTAGGTGATAGTGTGAAAGGAATAATAATGATAATAGATGGAATGGCTGACCGGCCCATAAATGAGCTTGGAAATAAAACACCACTTGAATTTGCTAAAACACCAAACATGAATGAATTGGCAAGAAAAGGAATAAATGGAATAATGGACCCCATAAAGCCAGGTATAAGACCTGGGAGTGATACAGCACATATTTCTATTCTTGGATACGATCCTTACACAGTTTATACTGGTCGTGGGCCTTTTGAAGCTGCAGGAGTAGGATTAGATGTTCATGCAGGAGATATTGCTTTTCGATGCAATTTTTCCACAGTCAGTGACGAGGGAATTATCACCGATAGAAGAGCAGGTCGGATAAGAGATGGGACGGATAAAATATCCCAGAGCATTAATTCCATTAAATTAAACGGTTTTGAAGACATAAATATCATTTTTAAGGAATCTACCGGGCACAGGGCAGTTTTAGTACTTCGAGGAGAAGGATTATCTGATAAAGTTTCAGCTGCTGATCCAAAACATGACGGCAAGCCCCCAAAAAAGGTTAAACCTCTTGATAATACCAAAAGCGCAGCTAAAACCGCGGAAATATTAAACAAACTGGTTGAAGAATCGTATAATTTACTAAAAGAACATCCCATCAATCTAGAACGAATAAAAAATGGTGAAAACCCTGCAAATATAATACTCCCTCGGGGTGCAGGTGCTGTTCCAGATGTCCCTCCCTTCAATGAAAAATACGGTTTAAAATCTGCTTGTATAGCAGAAACCGGTTTAATTAAAGGTATTGGAAAATTAACTGGCATGGATTTAATTGATGTTGAAGGAGCAACTGGTGGTATTGACACTAATCTCCCCAATATAACCGAAAGTATTATTGATACTGCTCAAAGCGATTATGACTTCATCTTAATCAATATTGATGGTGCAGATGAAGCTGGACATGACGGTAATCTTGATGAAAAAGTCAAGTTTATTGAAAAAGTGGATGAAGTAATTGGAAAAATAAAGGAACTGAATAATTTATACTTCATTTTAACTGCAGATCATTCCACCCCAATTTCTGTAATGGACCACACTGGAGATCCGGTTCCCATCATAATTTCCGGGCCAGAAGTAAGAGTAGATGATGTAGAAATCTTTAGTGAAAGATCAGCTGCACATGGCGGACTATGCAGGATTAGGGGTAGCGACATTATGAATATTCTAACGGATCTCATGAATAAATCAGAGAAATTTGGTGCATAATCATGGATGATGACATTCCGAAACTTTTTGGTACATCTGGTATACGTGGAAAAGTGGATGAAAAAATAACTCCAGAACTTGCTATGGACGTAGGAAAAGCTTTGGCTACTTATATTGGTGGAAAAAATCGTAATATTGTTATAGGTTACGATACTAGAGTTTCAAGTGAAATGCTCGAAAACTCAATAATTTCAGGTATATTAAGGTGCGGGTGTAATGTTTTAAAAGTAGGGATGGTGCCTACTCCGGTAGTAGGATACGCTACCATTAAACTCCAAGCTGATGCAGGAATAATGATCACTGCCTCTCACAACACTGCAGAATATAATGGAATAAAACTATGGAATAACAGTGGTATGGCTTACACACAGGAACAGGAAAGAGCCATAGAAAGAATAATTCACAATAATGAGTTTAAAGAGGAAACCTGGGAACATATAGGTAAAATAAAGGATATAAAATATATTATATCTTACTATATGGACGAACTGCTTAAAAGGGTAAAAATCAAACATCATATAAAGGTGGTTGTAGACTGTGGTAACGGTGCCGGCTCATTGATATCTCCCATCCTATTTCGAAAAGCAGGGTGCGACGTCATAGCTCTCAACTGTCAACCTGACGGTTTTTTCCCCGGTAGGAACCCAGAACCAAACGAAGAAAATTTGCAAGAGCTTATGAAGGTAGTTAAAGCAACTAAAGCTGATTTAGGTATCGCTCATGATGGTGATGCTGATAGAATGATTGCTGTGGATGACAAAGGGAATATAGCTGATTTTGACAAGACTTTAGCTTTAGTTTCCAGTATGATCGGAGGTAAAGTTGTAACCACTGTAGATGCTTCAGTTTGTGTAGAAGAATGTGTGAAAAATGTTGGTGGAGAAGTTTTACTAACTAAAGTAGGTGATGTTCACGTTGCAGAAGCTATAGCAGATCATGATGCTTCATTTGGGGGAGAACCATCAGGTACATGGTTACATCCTGATTTCTGTATGTGTCCTGACGGTATATTGTCTGGTTTAAAACTTGCGGAAATAGTTACTGAACATGGATCACTGTTTAAACTCCTAGAAGACATCCCCAGTTACCCTACAATACGTGATAAAATAATCTGTGATAATATAGATAAAGAGAGGATTATGGAAAGTGTAAGAGAAGAGCTTCACCATAACTTTAATGAAGTGGCTGATGTGAATTATATTGATGGTGTTCGAATCACTATGACCGATGGAAGTTGGGTGTTGGTAAGACCATCAGGTACAGAGTCATATATTCGGATCACCTTAGAAGCCAAAACTCCTGAGATGGCTTCTGAGATTCGAAATATTTCTACAGAATTTATAAGAGGTATGTTATGAAGGCCGTCATAATTACAGCGGGTGAAGGCACAAGGATGCGACCATTAACCTTGAATCGCCCCAAAACCATGCTGCCTGTTGGGGGCAAACCAATATTACAACACAATGTAGAAGCACTACATAAGGCAGGTGTCTCTGAAATAACCATGGTGGTAGGCTATAAAAAAGAAGTTATAATGAATTATTTTGGTGACGGGTCTCTATTCGGAGTAAATATCGGATATGTGGAACAAAAAGAAAGATTGGGAACAGCACATGCCATTGGAAAAACTCGTGACCTAATTAATGACGATTTTGTAGTCTTAAATGGAGATATATTAGTAGATCCGCAACTTATTGTTAATTTAATAGAAAAATATAATTCTAAAAAGTATGCAAAAGCAATTTTAGTTTTAACTGAAGTTGAAGACCCTACTTTATACGGCGTGGTTGAGATAGACGAGGATGAAATAAAAAAAATCGTTGAAAAGCCCAGTCTAGAGGAAGCCCCCAGTAATCTAATAAATACCGGCATATATCTTTTTGATACGGATATATTTGATGCCATAGATAAAACAGAGAAATCTGAAAGAAATGAATACGAAATAACTGATTCTATCACTTACTACATTAATAAGGGTTTGGTGGTTTTAGGACTCCAATCTGAAAGAAGATGGATAGATATTGGAAGGCCCTGGGAACTTTTAGAAGTTAACGAAGAACTTATAAAGGACGTTAAAGGGAAAATTGATGGTAGAATTGAAAAAGGAGTGACTATCGAAGGTCCTGTGGTTATTGGGAAGGAAAGTATAATTAGATCAGGTTCATATATACAGGGACCAGTTTTCATCGGCGATGGGTGTGATATTGGTCCTAACTGTTATTTAAGAAAATATTCCAGCATCGGCCATAACGTGAGAATTGGTAATGCTGTTGAAATAAAAAATTCAATTATCATGAATAATACTAATGTGAATCATCTCTCCTATGTTGGGGATTCGGTTATTGGAGAAAATTGTAATATTGCAGCAGGTACAAATATAGCCAATCTCCGTTTTGATGATGAAAATGTGCAAATAGAGGTTAAAGGCAAAAAAATTGATAGTGACAGACGTAAAATGGGAGTAATATTTGCAGACGGCGTGAAAACCGGTATTAATACCAGTTTCAATCCTGGAGTAAAGGTAGGTGAGGGAGCCGCCATAAGTGCGGGGGCTATAATTCACAAAGATATACCCTCAAAAATGCTTGTTTTAGTTAAACAAAACCATGAAATCATCAAAATTAACAATTACAAAAAGGAAAAATAATTTGAGTTAAATGAAATGATTCATGAAACTGTAAAAATATTTCCCGGAGCAAAACTCATTGGCAAAGTCAAAATTGGCCAAAATTCTTCAATATGGTATAATGCAGTTTTGAGGGGAGATATAGAAGAAATCAAAGTTGGAAAATTTTCAAATGTACAGGATAACTGCGTGGTACATGCTTCCAAAAACCATCCAATTTTAATTGACGATTACGTATCTGTGGGACATGCAGCAGTTCTCCACGGCTGTACCATCCATGCCAATTGTATAATTGGAATGAATTCCACTATCCTTAACCAGGTTGAAATAGGGAAAAACAGTATTGTTGGTGCTGGAGCCGTGGTTACAGAGGGTAAAAAATTTCCGGCACGAAGTTTAATACTGGGGATACCCGCAAAACAGGTCCGAGAACTTAAAGAAGAAGAGATAAAATCTATTAAAGATAATGCTTTACGATATGTAGAACTGGCAAAAAAAAGTGATTACCATGGTCAAAGTAAAAAAAATTGTAGAAGAACTTGATCCTTATGTCCCCGGCAAATCAATCGAAGAAATAGCTTCTAGATATAACTTAAATCCTGATTCAATAATTAAATTAGGTTCAAATGAAAATCCATTAGGGCCATCCGAAAAAGCTGTAAAAACTGTTATTGATAATCTGAAATATATCCACCAATACCCAGAATCAAATATAGAAGATTTAAAAGAAGAATTAGCTTCTTATGCTGGTGTGAAAGCAGAAAATATAATTGTGGGTGGAGATGGGGCTGATGAAATTTTAGATGTTTTGGGTAAAACATTGATAGAACCTGGAGATGAGTTTATTGTCCCTATACCCTCTTACATGTACTACGAATTTACACTGAGAATACATGGTGCAGTCCCAGTATTTGCAAAATGGGATGTGGATGAAAACGAGTTAGACGTGAACTCAGTAATAGATTGTATATCTCCCAAAACAAAAATCATATTTTTATGCACCCCAAACAATCCTACTGGTGGTTTAATAGATAAAAAAGATATTGAAACTGTTCTAAACAGTACTGACGCTCTGGTAGTTGTAGATGAAGCTTACATCGAATTTTCAGGACCTAATAATGTTGAACTTTTGCATAAATATGAAAACCTTTTTATTTTAAGAACATTTTCCAAAGTATTAGGACTTGCAGGAATGCGTATTGGGTATGGAATATCAAATAAATCGTTTATAGAATATATGCATCGAGTTAAACCTGTTTTTAGTCTTACTAAACTGTCACATGTCGCAGCTCTGGCCACCTTACAAGATGAAGAGTACATAAAAAAATCGGCCCAAGTTTCCATAGAAAGTAGGGAATTTCTCTATGAACAACTGGCAAAGTTTGAAGATTTGAAGGTATATTCTTCTAAAGCCAATTATTTATTGGTGGATATACGGAAAACTGGTTTCAATTCTGAATCTTTTACAGAAGAACTGTTGAAAAGAGGTATTATAGTAAGAAATTGTAGTTCATTTCGTGGTTTAGATGAATACTGGATCAGGGTAAGTGTTGGTACCTTAGAGGAAGATAAGAAATTTATTGATGCTCTGAAAGAAATTATCAAATAATTTGAATTTAATATTCATAAGCGGATTTCAAATATTAAAAATGTGATGAGATGATTATTGGTGGAACAGCGATATCGTCACTGGATTTTCCCGGAAAAATTGCTCTGGTAATTTTTTGCGGAGGTTGCGTCATCAGATGTCCTTACTGTCATAACCCAGAAATTATTGACGGTGGAAAATCCATAGACCTAGAGGATATTTTTAGTAAAATTGAAGATTCACTAGAATTCATTGATGGAATAGTTATAACTGGTGGCGAAGCCTTAATCCAAGCAGAAGATGTTGAAAAAATCTTGAAATTCTGCAAAAACCATTCATTGCACACGAAGATAGATACTAATGGTTGTTTCCCAAATAGACTTAAAAAAATTATTCATCTCATCGATTACATTGGACTGGATGTTAAAGCTCCTTTTAACAAGTATGAAGAGATTATTGGATCTCCTGTTGGAGATAAAGTAAAAGATACCATGAAAATTTGTTTAAATTCTCCAGATACATATCTGGAATGTAAAACCACATATGTTCCAACCTTGATGGATGAAGACCATGTGGTGACTATTGCTAAGGAAATTGACTGTGATCTCTATACCTTACAACAATTTAGAAACCGCGTGGTTCTGGATGAGAAATTGAAGAAAGTACCCAGCCCTACTCGGGATGAGCTCTTAAAAATTGCCAAACAAGTGAAACCTTATTTAAAAAACGTTAAAATTAAAACTTCAGAATTTGGAGAGGAAATCATAAAAGAAGAAAAGGCTAAATAATTTAGAAGAATGATTATTATATCTATTTAATAAATTCGTTAATAATAGTATCAATCCAACTTATTTAGCATTTAGGAAAATCTATAATAAAAAACCATAATTGATAATTAAAAAATTTTATCGAATCTCTTTTTAACAAATCCTGTTGGAGGGGTAAATTATACCTATTCTATCCTTTGGAAGCCGTAACATTGAACTTATAACTGGTCAGAAAAAATCTACCATTAGAAAATTATGGAAAAAACCGCTGAAAGTAGGAGATCGTTTACACTGCTACTGGAACCTAGTATCCAAGGAAAGAGAGAAATTATTTGAAGCAGAAGTAACTGATGTTGACATCATAAAATTCAAAGACTTGATAAAAAACCATCAACTAGCCAAGGAAGAAGGTTTTAAGGATGCAGTTGAACTGGAAGAAGAATTCAGAAAAACTTATCCAGAAGATACAGATGACGACTCTTTATTTCAAGTTATTAGATTCAAAAAAATTCCGTTAGAAGAATGGGAAGGAGAAAAAATAAATGAAAAAGCCAGGATAACCAAACGAGCAGACATTTTGTTTGATACTGGTAAATACAATGATTCTGTCATGTGTTACACTGCCGCTCTAAGATTTGATCCTTCTGATGTTTATCTATTGAATAAAAAGGGAGATAACCTTACGCGGCTGGGAAAATTTAAAAAAGCAGTTGAATGCTATGACCAGGCCCTCAAAATTGAACCTAACAATGAATATATCTGGAACAATCGGGCGATTGCGCTTTTAAATGCCAATAAACTAAAAGAGGCCATAAACTCCAATGATGAAGCATTAAAATTAAATCCCAATAACACCCTGGTTTTGTACTGGCGGGGATTTATTTTAGAGATGTTAGGTGAATATGAAGATGCACTTAAAGTGTATGATAGAGTGATTGAACTCGATCCACAAAATCCAGATGTGTGGAATGCAAAGGGAAATCTATTATCAGAACTAAACCGAACCAATGATGCCTTAAGTTGCTATGATAAAGCATTGGAATTATGTTTAGATGATGTTCCAGATGCCCCTGCATGGAACCGCAAAGGAAATGCCCTTTTAGAGCTTGGAAGGTTTGATGAAGCAGTGAAATGTTACGAAGAAGCCTTAAAATTAGAAAATGAAAATGATATATTCTGGAGTAATAAAGGTGTGGCTTTGATGGAACTAAACAAATTTGAAGATGCAGTTGAATGTTTTAAAACAGCACTGATGATAAACCCTGAAAATGATGACGCCCGGGTTTTAATGGATGAATGCCTAGAAAACTTATAAAAAAAGTTTTGATGCATACTAAATTTTTTTTAATATGTAAAATATGGAACCGTCCTGATTCTTTTTGAAAAATTCTAATTCCTTTAATTCTTCATCTAATTTTTTATTTAGATTATTATGGCTCTGATATAAATTTTTTAAATGGTAAATTTGATTTGACCAGGGTTTATAATATTCATACCACCATTTTTCATGGGATATAATAAAATAATCTTTTAATTCATAACCTGTTTCTTTTATAATCTTTAATTTTTCATCATGATTATCATATCCATCATGAAGAACTAAAAATCCCCTATTTTTAATTAAAGATTTCCATTCAGATAATCCTCTCTTAAAACCGATAACTGCAATAGAACCTTCAGCCCATATAATGTCAAAACTATTTTCAGGTAGTTCAATCTCAAAAAGAGAACAGTTCATTGTTTTAATCTTTTTAGTGAGATTTAAGTGTTTTATTTTCTGTTCAAGATATCTCAATGAATTTTCGTCAATGTCGATAGCAGTTATATCGCACTTACACAATCTTGCCAGTTCTAAGGTGGGAACACCGGTACCGCAGCCAATGTCCAGTATTTCAGGATTTTCAATTTTAGGTAAACTTAAAAATGCTTTACGAGTATACTTTAATAGGTTTTCCCGAAAAACATCTTTATTTACCTGAATAAGTTCATTTACATTCATTTTCTCTTTAAATGGTTTTTTTTAAAAAATTTGTAGAAATATTAAAAAAGGATATGGAAAGTTAAGATTTATCCTTGTCTAAATGTTTTTTAACCAGTGAAATTCCCCATTCAGCCATTTTTTTAGCATTTTCTAGATTTTCAGCCTCTGAAAAGCATCTAAATATGGGTTCAGTTCCTGAAGGTCTTATAATAACCCATCCTTCCTCAGTGAATATCTTTACTCCGTCTGTGGTGTCCAGTTTATAATCTTTGGTTTCGTCGGTAACGTCTTCCATCACCTCTTTTTTAAGATTATCTGGACATTTTACTTTCATTTTTTCTGAATAATAAACTGGTAGTTCTTTAATGAGCAAAGATAGGGGTTTTCTTTCTTTAGCCATTATTTCGATTATTTTTGCTGCAGAAAGGGCTGCATCTCGCCCGTAAACAAAATCAGGAAATATTAAACCACCGTTTTCTTCCCCACCGAACAATCCATTTTTATTTTTTAATTCTCTTGCAACCAATAAATCTCCCACAGCAGTCGCTATAACCTCCCCACCATATTCATTAGCAATATCGTATATAGCCGAGGAAGTTGCTACAGTTGTAACGATTAATCCACCGTTATTTTCAATTAACATGTATTTTTCTACCAGTGCAAAGGTTTTATCTCCGAAAACAAACTCTCCATTCTCATCAATACAGATGGTACGATCGGCATCACCATCATGAGCAATACCCAAATCGGCACCCGTAGTTTTCACCACATCGATTAATTCTCTAAGATTGTCTTTTATGGGTTCTGGTTCCCTTCCGGGGAAAAAACCGTCAGGTTGACAATTTAAAGTTAAAACATCACACCCTAATTCTCTTAAAATGTAAGGAGCTGTAAAACAGGCAGCGCCGCTGCCACAATCAACAACTACTTTTAAATTAGCATTTTTTATAGCTTCCATATCTACCCGGCTTACAACACCTTCCATATACTCTTCTATTGCATTAGTATTTATGGAATATTCTTTAAGTTCTTTCCAGGACACTCTTTTTACAGTATCATCAAAAAATATGTCCTCTATTTGCTCTTCCATATCGTCTTGGATTCCTATACCATCAGAATCCACAAATTTTATGCCATTATACTCTGGAGGATTATGAGAGGCAGTAATAATTACTCCACCATCATAATATTTTCTTACAGCATATTGAATAGCGGGAGTGGGAAGAATACCAAGATCAATGACTTCACAACCAGTAGACAAAAGTCCGGCAATTACCGCATGTTTTATCATTTCCGTGGATGTCCTGGTATCACCCCCAATTGCTACTTTTCCTTTCACTAAAGATCCATAAGCACCTGATAACTTTGAAGCAAATTCGGGTGTTAATTCCTCATTGGCTAATCTTCTTACCCCAAAGGTTCCAAAAAGTCTTTTCATATAAAACACCTCATTAGATTAAATCTGATAATAGATCTGAATAATTATATATTTTAAATTAATTTCGTAGGATTACCCTTTAAATTAACTAATTTTTTATTAATATGGTTATTTAAATTTTGTTTAATTTTATCTTGCATATTTTATATTTTCCATTAGAATATACAACCTTGGTATTGGGTGGTGTGGGCTTACCCGTTTCTAGGACTATGTATCCTACATTATCTTTTATAACATCAGAATAATTGAAATTTCCAAGTAAATACCTCTTTTTATCCAATAAATGTATTGCACCGGGACCATAACCTCCTTCAGAAACAGGTTGTCTGGCTATAGAAACAATTACTGGTGACATTTCATAATTAGAGGTTATCACCACATGCTCTTTATCTCCATTAACTTTGAACCACTCTGAAATATCTATTTCAGCCCAATTGGTTGTTGGTTCCATTTTTAGTCCGCAGGTTAGACCAGAAAAAATAGCAGATATAATAATAACTGAGATCAAAATATTATACACATTTTTATGATTTTTTATTCTAAAATTTCTCAATCCATAAGCAGCCAGAGCAACTACGAAAAAAATGCTGAAGGTCAATATTCTGTCGCTTAAAATAGGTATTCCCAACCAGTAGATCTGGCTCAATAAAATCATTAACAATGCTCCAGATAACATGAAAATGTCACTATTCAATCTCCTTTTAAACATTAAAAAACCGCCTATAACTGCGAATATAATGGTTATAACACCGTAAAATTTAAAGTACCTTAAAACGGGTAAGGGGATTCCTGGAGGGTTGTTAAACACATATCCGTGCATCAACACAATTGGTATCCACCAGATGGATGCTAAAAGAAGCATACAAATCAAAAGTACCCAAAAATGTTTTAAATTATTTTTTCTTTTAAGGATTTTAATTAAAATAGTGTAAACAGTTAAAACAAAAATTAAACACACGGCAGTCAGAGAATGGGTCAATAATATTAATCCACCTAATATCCCAGCTATAATCGCCATTTTGTAGTTATCATTTTCCATTGCAGAATAATAAAAATAAATTACCAAAGGAAAGATGATCAACGCCATTGCTTCGGGTATAGGTAACATAAATCTAAAAAAGGGGACAGAAAACATTAAAAAAAATCCAGCCCAGACCCCGGTGTAGAGATCATGAATTTTGTAGACTGTGTAAGTAATGCTGAGTACAATAGATGATGCTAAGATTGGTTGTAACCATCTAGCAATAATGAAAGGGTCTAATTTTAAAGATAAACTTAAAAATGCAATTAAATAGTGGAATAATGGCGTATAAAATGTTGGTCTCCCATAAGGGGCAAATGTAAGTGGATCAAAAAATGTGACGCCATTTGCCATATATAATTTGGCCATATGTACATGATAGTAAACATCCCAACTTAAGGGCCATTGATATTTAAGTGTAGGAATTAAAGTTATAAAAAAGGTTATAATAACGGGTATAAGTAATATAAATAGAGATTTGTTTCTCTTTATAATATGAAACTTCAACATGGAAAATCCTCTTTTTTTCAAATAATAATGAAGAATTGGATGTAATAATTTTATGATTACACTATATAAAATTTTTAAAGATTATACGAGGAACAAAAATGAGAATAATCACCATAATTCCTGCATACAACGAAGAAAAATTCATTAAAAAAGTTGTGGAATGTTCTAAAAAACATTCAGACGTTGTTGTAGTGGATGATGGTTCAAATGATAATACTAGTCAGATAGCTGAGGATGCAGGAGCCGTTGTATTAACACACCCGAAAAATTTAGGTAAAGGTGCAGCCATCAAAACTGGACTTAAATTTATATTGGAAAGTAGTTATGATATTATCGTATTTATTGATGGAGATGGACAGCACGATCCTTCGTATATCCCCCAATTTACATCTGCTATGGATGATGCGCAAATAGTTATAGGTTCTAGATTTAAGGGAAAATTTCCAGATAATATGCCCTTCCAACGCAAACTGGCAAATCAGTTAACAACGGGAATAATAAGATATGTTACGGGATATGAAATAACTGATAGTCAAAGTGGTTTTAGATCAATTTCATCAGATATATTAAATCTTTTTATTGATATAAAATATAATGATTATGTATTCGAATCTGAAATGCTCTACAAAGCATCAAAAAATAATATAAAACTTAAAGAGATAAAAATAGCTTGCGATTATGGTACAGAAAAGTCATATGTCACGCTTAAAAATGCCCTGAATTACGTGATTTTCATCATAATACATTTGCTAATGAAATTTAAAGGGAGATTCGATCTTTGAAAAGATTTTACGTATTCATGATTAGTTTGGTACTTATAGTACTATTAATATTATGGATTGGACCTCAACAGATCATTGATGCCTTTAAAACTGCAAATTGGGGACTTTTAATTTTAGCTATGATAATCCATTTAGTGGCAGTAGGTTTGAGATCCATACGATGGGGATTTATTATAAATAAACCTAAAGAATTCAAAAATAATTTTGTGGTTAAAACTATCGGACTTTTTGCCGGTAATTTCAGCCCAGTTAGGACTGCGGGGGAGCCGGTTACTGCAATTGCCGGTAAAAAAATTAATAAAATAAGTTTATCTGAAGGATTATCAGCAGGGCTAACTGAGAGGTTCTTTGATTTCATAATTGTAGGTTTGTTACTTCTGATTTCTTGTATCTGGCTGCCTAAAATACGTTATCTTGCCATAATTGGAGGAATTTTATCTTTAAGCTTCGTTGTTCTAATTTATTTCATAAACTGGAGAGAAAACGCCAGTATATGGCTTTATGAAAAAATACATCCTTTAATTGAAAGGTTGCCCATACAAGAAGAAGTTCTTGATAATTTTTATGAAAAAGCGGTGCAATTACTAAAGAGCATGGTTACCTATACTAAGTCATTTACAACTTATAAAAATCTGATCCTGGTAATAATTTTATCAGCTTTATCCTGGCTTGTAGAATGTCTTCGTCTTCTAACTGTTTTTTATGCCTTTAACCTAGAAATTAGCTTTGTTGCAGTAATTATAATATTCTTACTGGCCAATATTATTGGCGTAGTTACCGTGCTTCCAGGAGGTATTGGATCTATAGAAATATCTCTTACAGGCCTATTTGTCCTTTTTGGAGTTCCAAGAGCTCTAAGTGGGAGTATTGCTCTTGCCGATCGATTAGTATCATTCTGGGTTGTTACTGTATTGGGTTTGATTTTTTCATTCTATTATGCTAAAGACATCTTTGATGAGATTAAAAAATTTAGTATCGATCTTAAAATCTCAAAAAAATGAATTTTAAGCTATTATTTTAATAGATTTAGCATCTTTTAGTATAATTTCCATATCGCCATTATACTGCGTAACTGTTCCAACAATCTTTATTCGACGATTTTTCAACGATTTTACAGTGAAATTACCTTTTTCAATTTCTATTACAGTCTTTTCAAAGATTACTGCACTAATTTTGCCAGTATTATCAATTATTTCTAAAAAATAGGTGTTGCTGTTTTTTGATTTTTCCAATTTTGATACATATCCCTCTAATGAAACTTCTTCATCCAACATGCCCTTATCAATATCTATAATCTCAATTTCTCGAGGTAAAATGTAATTTGAAAAAATTATCATTCCTACTACACCAATAATGGCTGTTATAAAGGCCATTTTAAAAATATCATCATCTTGCATAATAAACACCTAAAATATAGTAATACTAATTTATTAAAGTATTTAAATTTTGCAGTTTAGTATTACTAAATCAAAATTAAATTAGAAAATAAAAGTATTCTGAATAGATAAATTATAAAATAAGAGTTCAAATCTTTTTTAAATTTACAAATATCTAGCAAAAACTAGTAAACAAATAATATTAAAAGATTATTTAACATTAGCCATTTTAAACATGGAATCAACTCTTTCCAGGGTATCAATATCTTCAACACCCTTATCTTCCCTTATTCCTTTAACTACGGGGAATCTTAGCGAATATCCACTTTCATATTCTGGGCTTTTGACTATTTCGCTGTAAGCAACTTCCAGAACGATTTTAGGGACAACTTCAACTTGCCTTCCTTTTTTATTTATGAAAAGTTTTCCCATTTTTTCAGATAACTCTAAAAGAGTCTTATCATCCAAACCAGTTGCTACATGAGCAATAGTTTTAAGATCATCACCATCTTTTAAAGCCAGAAGATAAGAACCAATAAAATGGGCCCGTTTACCACGGCCGTAGGTACCTCCCACCACTACCAGATCAAGGGTTTCAGGTTCGGCCTTAAATTTAAGCATCTTTTTACCACGAATACCAGGTATATATGGAGCAGTAGGATCCTTTATCATGATCCCTTCGTGTCCCTGTTCAATAGATATATTGAAAAGGTCAACTGCGTCTTGAATGTTTTCAGGGGTCACTTTAACCTGGCGGCTAAGCTCAATTTTATGCCCGTCAACTGTAACGATATCTTCAAGAATTTGGCGGCGTTTTTCAAAGGGTTCATCAATAAGTGGTTTTTCATAAAACAGAACATCAAATAGATACAAAGTTAAAGGGACTTTTTCCATTACTTTTTCAATTTCATACTTTCTCCGGATACGTTGAAGAATATACTGGAATGAAATTGGTTTTCCATCCTTGGTGACAATTATTTCTCCTTCCACTATAAAATCATGTTTTGGTAATGATTTATCTATATATCCTCTTATATCTGGAACTGCATTTCCAATATTTTCAAGTCTACGGGTGAAGATTAAAATTTCATCGCCTTTACGGTGGATTTGGACGCGGATACCATCATATTTGGTTTCACAATATGCTCCACCAATATCATTAATACTTGCCTCAATTCCTTCTGCAAGCTGTGCCAGCATTGGTTTAACTGGTTTGCCAGGTTTTAAAGTTAATTTTTTAAGGCCATCTTCACCTTCTCTGTAAGCCACCTGGGCCACAAGTCCCAGGTCATTGGTGAGCATGTGTGCTCTTTCAACCACATCCTTGTCTACCTTAAATGATTCAGCAAGAGCATCCCGTATAGTTCCTTCCCCCACACCAACTCTTAGCTCTTCAATAACTGTTCTAGCAATATATTTAGCCTCTCTTGGAGATGCTAAAGAAAAAAGTTCCAGTAAACTATCAATTTTTTTTGATTGCGCTCTGTTTCCAGATATGTTTGCCATTCTCCTTATATTATTGTATACCTTCTCTATGGTTAGTGGTTGTGAAAAAAAAGTGATCTGTGATCTTTTTTTGTAAAGTTCCTCAGTAGCAATTCCCAAGTCGCCAGTGTCCCGAAATTTATCTTCAACATCATCAACAGAAACACCTACAATAGTAGCTATAGATTTCATGAGAAGTTTTGAGCCGACCCCTATTTCTTCTTCACTCCATGAAGGGAAAACCTTCCCTAAAGTCATCATAGTAATCATGGGAAGTTTTTCATCATTCAGACTTTTATAAAAATCTGCAAGAATGGCTGTTTTTTCCAATCGCTTAGTAGTGGATTCTAATGCTTCATAAACATCCACAAGTTCTTTATAATTCATGTTATTGTTAAAATGCGACATAATATCCCAGCGAATTATTAATCTTCACCAAATATTCTCTTATCTAAGTACTTATTAATAGTTAATTATTTAATATTTCCTAATGCCTATATCTATAAATTATAATTGTATAATTAATTTTTAAAATCTTATAATTAATTAATTATCATATAAAAAGTTAATTATGTAACTAAACATGATAAAACGCGATTTTATAATTTAAATAATATATAAGGTCGTATTACCCCATATTAATTTAAAAGTTAAAGAAATAATTTATGTAAATCCTGAAAAAGAATAAAAATAGTTTAGTCATAATCTGACTAAACATTCATTAAACTGGTTAACGATAATATGCAACTTAAAAAGCTATGTAAAAAAGCAAGTAATTGTAATGAATGTCCTTTACAAAAAAATAGAACAAATGTGGTTTTTGGTGAAGGACCTTCCAATGCAAATATAATGTTAATCGGAGAAGCACCAGGAAAAAATGAAGATATTACAGGAAGACCATTTGTAGGAAGTGCTGGAAAAATATTAAGCAGTATCATACAAGAAGCCGATCTAAATCGTTCCAATATTTATATAACGTCTATAGTAAAATGTAGGCCTCAAGATAATAGGAAACCGAGAAAATTAGAGTATTCCACGTGTATAGATATTTTTTTGAAAAAGCAGATAGAATTAATTAATCCTGAAATCATTGGTCTTCTTGGAAATAGCTCCATATTCGCAATTATTGGTAAAAAAAATATCAATAAGATTCATGGAAATATCTATGAATCAAATGGGCAAAAGTACATGGCAATGTTTCATCCTGCGGCAGTATTATATAATCGTGCTTTACTCCCAAAACTCAAAGAAGATATGATAAAACTTGAAAAAATGCAAAATAGAGCATCAGTGTTATGAACATAATACCATATTAAATTTACTTTAAAGCTTTAATATTTACGAATCATTAACAAATTTTGATGAGAAAATTTTATTGTTCTCTATACATTTGTAAAATTTCTTCAGAAGTGGTGGCCTGTTCTGGGGCTTTTTCTTCCCTCCACCGAACAAACCGTGGAAATCTTAAAGCCATACCCTTTTCTTCTTCTTCATTCCAATTACAAGTGTGTATTGGGCTTTTAGTTATTTCAGATCCCAATGTCTCAATCACATATTCAGGTATTAAATAATAGTCAATGTCCATTTTTTTACTTAATTCCAGTCTTGCTGGTTTTTTATCAGTTAAAACTCCTTCCAATTTTGATGGGAGTTGTTCTAACTGTTGGTCAGAAAATCCCGTGCCAATTTTAGTTACAGTTTCAAATACGTCCTTTTCATGATTGTAAACTGCACATAGAAGCGCCCCATAGGTTCCACTTCTTCTGCCCCTACCAGGAAATGCTCCAACTATTACTAAATCTAAAGTATCAGTTAAATTAGTTATATACTCTTTTTTCCATTTAATCCAAGACCATTCACGTGCCCCGGCATGATAATAGGAATCATTGGCACATGATTTACAGACAATTCCTTCCAGGTTTCTATCAATACAATCCTGGAAAAAACCGTCAATAATATCTAAATTTGAACTTACCACCCTTTTAGCCAAATTAATATATTTTGAAGATTCTAATATATTTTCTAATTTCTTTCGTCTTTCTGGATAACTTTTTCTTAGAAAGGATTCATTATTCACATACAGAACATCAAAAACTATATATTTGACTGGAATCTTTCTCCTGTATTCTTTAATTTTATATTTTCGTTTTCGTTGCATTAATTTTTGGAAAGGATAAAATTTTTTATCTTCAAAATTATAAGCAACAATTTCACCATCTAAAATTATATTTTTTACATTTATATGCTTCTTAATTTTTTTTACCACATCGGGAAATTGTTTGGTAACATTGTTCAATCTTCTGGAGAATAATTTTACATTATCCCCTTCTTTATGAGCTTGAATTCTCTCTCCATCATATTTTTCTTCTGCTGCAATATTTTCAGAATTAATTTTAACCTTAATTTGTGAAAAATCAGATATTCTTTGGGCTAACATGGCTTTTATAGGCCTATTTAATGTAATATTAATATTATTAACACCATCTATACCTTTTTCAAATAAAATTTTACCAACATACCCTATATCTGAACTAACATTGTATGCATGTTCCAACTCATCTTTTTTATCCTTTGTTCCAAAAACCGATACAGAAAGACCATATAATATGGTCATATCCCCCACACCAAGTCTCATTTTTCCATTGGCCAATCGAGCTATAAATTTTTTACCCAAGTCATCTGCTTCAATTAACATTGAAGCTAAGGTTTTCTTTTTTATTTCGTAAGATCCGGTTCCACTTACCTTTGCAATTTTCTTAAACGCTTTGTAAATGTCATCTACAGACAAATCCCCTTTAAAATAAAAAAATTTTTTAAATTTATTTTTTGATATGTCAATGAACTTAGTGGCTACAATTCCAATATCACCTAAATTATTTGTTTCCGATGCCACAGATTCTTTATCTATATTGGCTGCAATGGCAATCGCAGCCTGTATCATTTTTTCATCCATTCCCAACTTTATGTCCTCATAGCCAGGGCCAATTTGGCCCAAAATCAAATAACAGATTTTATCAATTTCTTCTTTTCCCGATTCCTGAAATATTTCAGAAAGAATATTTATCATGGCTGTTTGAGAGCTTGTGTTTTCAAGTTTTTCCAAGTAATCGGTGAGTATTTCAAATTTGATTTTAACCACCAATATGATGAAATTTAAAATTTAATAATTCCGCAATTTCAAATTGCTATAAACTATAATAAATGGATAAATAATCTTGAATTAATTTTGAAGCACCAAATCCATTGCAAACTTTTAATTAATTAAATCTTAATTACTACTAAATATATAGGACGATTAATTTGATGATATTGGATAAATTTTGTAAAAAAACTTATCATATTTAAAAGAAAATTTATGTATATAACTTATAAATTACATAAATCGTTCAAATCGTTCTTTTCCTACCTTACATATAGGACATATTTCTGGGGGTTCATCACGGGCACATAAGTATCCACAAACTCTACATCTCCACACAGGTAGGGATAATGTTTGTTTTGATAGATCTTTAGTTTCAATTTTATTTTTTTGTCGTTCTTCCCAGGTAGGCCTTCGCTCTGGTATAGGAAGTAATTCTTTTTCCTCTTTAAGTATTGGGCCAGACACATATAAACCACAATAACAAGCATCAAACTCATTAAGATCCGGGTCCCGGTAATCACAGGGACAGATTATATCTAAATCTTCTTCTCTCTTACCAGATGCCAATCGACAGGGACATGCACCATAGCCATATCTGTTTTTATTTATTAATATGCTCTTTATTAGATCTTTAGTAAATTCAACATCGGGATTCAGGTGATATCCATATTTTTCGGCATTATCTTTAATTTTATGGTAATAATGGTCAACTTCTTCCTCGTTAACCTCTTCGTTCACGCTAGAGCCCCCAATATGCTTTCTTTATCAAATCCAATTATGATTCTCTCCTGGTTAAGGATCAATGTAGGTAAAGAAAGTTGTGGGTTCCACCTTTTTAAGTGGTTCAAGGCCTCTTTTCTTTCACTTCCTTCCAGAAGATCAACATAAACATAGCTATAATCCACCCCAATATCTTCGAGAAGTTCCCGAGTCTTCTTACACCATCCACAAGTACTCAAAGCAAAAAGAATAACATCACCTTTTTTAAAACCTTTTACATGAACCAATTTCATTCATTTTCCCCCATAAACTCTAATAATATTTTATGGTGATCTTGCTATATATTATTTTATTTTAATAGGAAAAATAGTAAATTTCAAAAAGATAAAGAAAATTCAGGAAAAATATAATAAAATTATAACTGGTATTTACTTATCCGGCATTTAAAAATCGTTTCTAACCAATCTCAATGCACAGAATTCTCCGCACATAGTACACATGTCATCAGTTTTAACTAATTTTCTTTTACGATATTCTTTTGGTTTTTGGTGATCAAAAGCCAGTTCAAATTGTTTTTCCCAGTCAAAATTTTTTCGAGCCTTAGACATGTTTAGTTCATTATCCCATGCATTTTTAAGCCCTAATGAAACATCTGCTGCTTGAGCAGCAATTTTAGATGCTATTACCCCTTCTTTAACTGCTTCCACATCAGGTATTGCCAGATGCTCAGAAGGCGTTACATAACATAAAAAATCAGCCCCTGAACTGGCAGCAATGGCACCGCCAATAGCAGAAGTTATATGATCATATCCTGGAGCCATGTCAGTTACTATGGGGCCCAATACATAGAAAGGAGCATTTTTACACACAGTTTTCTGTATTTCCATGTTGGATTTTATCTGATCTAAGGGCATGTGTCCTGGTCCTTCTACCATGGTTTGAACACCATGATCTCGGGCTCTTTGAACAAGGTCACCTAAAATCAGAAGTTCTTGAATTTGAGGAATATCTGAAGCATCATTAAGACAACCCGGCCTCATGCCATCACCTAAACTCAGAGTAACATCATATTCATGTGCTATTTCCAGTAAATAGTCATAATTTTTATATAATGGATTTTCTTCACCATTGTGCATAATCCACGCAGTTAAAAATGCCCCGCCTCGGCTTACAATTCCCATAAGACGATTGGATCTTTTTAATTTTTCAACAGTCTCACAGGTAATTCCACAGTGCACTGTCATGAAGTCAACACCTTCCTTGGCCTGATTTATAATAGCCTGAAACATGTCGTCTTCGTCCATATGGATTACTGCTCCTTTTTTTTCGGAAGCAACAACACCCGCCTCATAAATAGGAACTGTTCCTATAGGAACGTCTACCGCGTCCATAACTTGTTTTCTGACATTTTTAAAGTCATATCCAGTGCTCAAATCCATTATGGTATCTGCACCATAATCCACAGCAATTTTTGCCTTCTCCACTTCAAGTTTAATATCTTCTAATTCTGAGGAAGATCCTAAATTAGCATTTATTTTGGTTGTTAATCCCTTTCCCACACCTAATGGAATTGTATCTCTTTTTATATTCTTTGGTATGGCAATATGACCTTTAGCTACTCTTTTGATAATTTTATGAACGTCAATATTTTCTTTTTCTGCAATAACTTGCATTTCTCTGGTTATTTTACCTTTAATTGCTGAATCCATTTGAGTCAATTTTTATCCCTCATGTTAATATATGACTTTAATTACAAATATGTCTATGATTAAGAAACTAGTTGCCCAGGACGTGATGATTACAGATATTCATGTAAGCTCACCAGATGACCTGGTTGCTGCTGCTAAATTAAAAATGGTGCGTTGTAACATCGGAGCTGTCCCCATAGTGGGCCAAAAAAAGCTTGTTGGCCTTTTAACACATCGCGATGTTTTACTCGCAGGAAGTGAAGCCCTTGGGCTTAAAGTTGAGGATCTGATGAGTAAAGAACTTATTGTAGTGAACAAAAACACCCCAATTGGTGAAATCGCAAAGATTATGGCCAACACTGGTTTTCAAAGAATTCCTGTGGTGGAAAATGGGAATTTAGTAGGATTAATAACCCAAAGTACCATAATAAAAGCATTTGCAGATTATCTGGATTAGATCAAGGGGTCGGGGATTTTAGCATCCTTTTTTTCCCTTAAACCTCCGATCTTTTTAATTCTTCTTTTTAAAAAGTCTTTACCATCCTTGCTAACACCATATATAGGTATTGAAGCCCCTACACTGAATACTTTATCTTTATCTGCGATTTTTCTTAAAGATTTAGAAGCACATGCAGTTATAACATCACAATATCTAAAGAGACCGTCTGCATCTTCTTCAGATATTCCCGTGGTATGGACTGCAAAAATGTAAATATTTACATCACCATACTGTTTTTCAATTTCTCGAATTTTTTTAGCATGTTTTGCTGAAGTAATGGTAACTGCTATCTTTTCATAACCTAAATCTATGGCCTTGAGAACACCTTCAACTTGATCAATCTCTGCCTCTTCCGGTAGAAGAACATTGTCTCCTCCTATCTCATCTATAATTTTTTGGATAGGAGAAGTGGATGTAAATCCAGATATTCTGCCACCAATACCCTGAACCAGTTCTGGATCATTTATTATAACTGTTCCTGCACCTTCACAGACAATAACTGCACATTCAATTATTTTATCCTCTAGCAGAGTACTTAAAGTTTCGGATATTCCAAATGAAAGGAAATCCTTCATTTTTAAGATTCTATGGGGAGTGCACATTCCAAAATCTTCAATTCTAAATTTAATATTTTCTTCAATTGTAGTAGGAGTTAATTTTTTGATTCCCCTGTATTTTTCAAATAGAGGACAGTAATGAATTTGTGGATCTCCAATTTTCACTATTTTACCGTCTCTTATCACGATCTTAGACTTTCCCAAAGCTTCTATTACGTGTTCATCCAATTAAACACCCTCAAATTTAATTTAAATATATTTAGTAAACAACAGCAATCACTTTAAAATATAAGGCAGACACTTAACCATTATTATTAAGCTACAGATAAATTTATTTGAAAATAACGAAACTAATTATAACTAATAGAAAAGTTTAAATTGTATGAGATATAACAGCATATAAGCCATGCCGGGGTGGCTCAGCTGGTTAGAGCGCACGGCTCATAGGGTATTAAGCAGTGCTCTGACTTTTATCTGGGATACCGTGAGGCCGCGGGTTCGAATCCCGCCCCCGGCACTCAAGTATTAATTCTTTCTATAAATAATTACTAAAACATTTCCCATTTAAACTTCAGTTATATTATTTATCTCTGATTAAAAATTATTCAATTATGATCTGTTTTTATTAAAAATTTTACTCAATTTTCCACCTTTTTAGCATATAAAACAAAACCTGCCGCGGTTTTAGCAGGATTCTTTTCACTTTTATAAACCACATGTTCCAGTTTAATTACTTCAAAATCACTGAAAAATTCTTCCAACTCATTTTTAGTGAAATAATGGTGTGGTAAATCTCCATCAATTGCATCAATGTAAATTTTAGTATTTTTCTCTATTGAATTTCCTGTGGGAAATTCTTCATGTTCTACCGAAGGTACAAGAATATAAACAAGCCCATCCATGTTTAAAACCCTATGAATCTCTGATATGGCCTTTTTTATTTCGTTGATTCTTGCATGATGAATAACGCCATGAGATATGACACCATCAAAAAATTCGTCTGGATAGGGCAACGATTTAAAATCACACTGAGATAATTGAGCTTCAGGAGTATCTTCAGAGGCTATATCCAAAGCATGATCAGATTTGTCGCAGCCCCAAACTTTAAATCCATGGTATTTCAAGCAAAATACGTGCCGGCCGGTTCCACAACCTAAATCCAATATCTTTACCAAATTTTCATCTTTAAAGAAGTTGATTGCATCAATTACATAAGGTGAAGGCTCTACTTGAACCATACCATTTTTCTTGTAAATATTATCCCAATTTTTCATGAAATATATTATTAGCTATAATAAAATATATTGATTTAGATAGAATTAACTGAATGAGGAATAATACATAGATTAAGTAAAATTTACTTAAGTTAAACTAGGATATCATCTTTGAAAAAACATATTTTATTAACCGAAATTTAAATATAACTAGTTCAGGTGAATATATGCCTAAAAGATATGAGGGAATGGCTTACTGGGAAATGATCAGCAGACAAATGGGTATATTAACCAAAAAAGATCAATTAAAATTAAAAAAATCTCGTGTAACAGTTATTGGATGCGGAGGTATTGGTGGAGCTGCTATTGAAATGCTTTGTCGAATGGGAATAGGTAATCTTAGAATAGTGGACAAAGATTCTTTTGATGTTTCAAATATAAATCGACAAATTATGAGTAGTTTTTACACTGTAGGTAAATCTAAGATCAAAGTTACTGAAGAAATTGCCCAAACCATAAATCCTTTTATAAACTTAGATGCTGTTGAAACCGAATTAAATGATGGAAACGTAGAGGAAATCATTAAAAATAGTGATATTATCATAGATGCTCTGGATAATCTTATTAGCAGGATTATAGTAAGTAGATCTGCCTTAGATTTAGACATTCCCTTCATTCATGGAGCAATACATGGAACGATGGGTCAGATCACCACTTTTACCAGTGAAACTCCAAATTATGAGGAAACATTTAAATTGCCCTCTTCAAATAAAGATTTAGATGCAAATGTGGTTTCAGAAGTTGAAAAATTAAATAAAGATGTTCCACCAGTTATTGCATCTGTTCCTAACATCGTTGGATGTTTACAGGCTTTTGAGTCTTTAAAATTAATTACGGGGAGAGGTAAGCCTGTTTTTGCTCCTAAAGTTCTAAATTTTGATCTATTAAGAGAAGAACCATTCTCTATGATTAACCATGGAGATAAATAAAAAAATAAGAAGAATTATTTTTCTTAAAAATTGATAAAAAAGCTTGATATTCTTTTTATTTGCAATCAAGGACATTATTAAGGTTAAAAGAAGTTTTAAATAAAAAAAGATTTTTTTTGAATTTATTTTTAATCCAAAGAAAAATAGTACTATCTAAAAATTAAATCAAAAAAATGACATAAAATGAACCAATTGAAAAAAAAAACTTTATATGTCAAAACATTTATATATAAGAAAAAGGAAACTTGTTTCCGGCATTAATTTTCATGGAGGTATAATAATTGCCAGATAAAATCGGACAAGTAATTGAAAATATAGAAAAATGCGGTACTAAATTTGTAAGGCTGCAATTTGTGGATATACACGGAACTCCAAAAAACATGGCTGTTCCCCTGGTTAAATCAGAAGATATAGAAGATATAATAAAAGATGGGCTATTATTCGACGGTTCGTCCATTGAAGGTTTTGTAGATATAAATAATAGTGATCTCGTAATCAAACCAGACCCAGACACTTTCTCCACATTACCTTGGAGACCAGAAGAAAAAGGTGTTTGTCGGTTTATATGTGATATTTACTGGCCTGATGGAACTCCGTTTGAAGGAGACCCCCGGTATATATTAAAAAAAGCTTTAGCTAAAGCTGAGAAAAAAGGTTATGAATACAATGTTGGACCAGAACCAGAATTTTTCATTATAGGTGAAGATGAAGAAGGCAACATTGTACCTCATGATTCAGGTGTTTATTTTGATGTTGAACCTGTAGATCAAGGAACTGACGTTAGAAGAGAACTGGTTTTAGGATTAGAAGAACTTAAATTTGATATAGAAGTAAGTCACCACGAAGTAGGTCCTGGTCAGCATGAAATAGACTTTAAATTTGATAATGCAATGAAAACTGCTGATGCAGTTATAACATTTAAACAAGCCATAAAAGCCATTGTAGCTAAACTTGGATATATGGTAACCTTTATGCCAAAACCATTCTTTGGAGTAAATGGTAGTGGAATGCACTGCCACCAGAGTTTATTCAAAGACGGTAAGAACATTTTCTTTGACCCAGACACAGAAAACCAATTATCAGAAGAAGCATTATACTTTGTAGGAGGACTTCTAAAACACTCCAAAGCATTATCCGCTGTAGTTGCACCATCAGTAAACTCATACAAAAGACTAGTTCCTGGATACGAAGCTCCAGTATACATAGCATATGGTTTAAGAAACAGATCTACTCTAGTAAGAGTCCCTGCCTCCAGAGGTAACGGAACTAGAGTTGAATTCAGATGTCCTGACCCATCATGTAACCCTTACCTTGCATTCGCAGCCATGCTCGAAGCAGGTATGGACGGTATTAAAAATAAAGTCCATCCTGGAGATCCAACAGAAATTGATGTATTTGACTTAAATTCAAACGAAGTTGCTGGTATGGGAATCGAAACATTACCTTCCAGCTTATGGGAAGCATATCATGCTCTGGAAAAGGATGATATAGTTAAATCCTCATTGGGAGACCACATATACGATCAATTCATGGATTTGAAGAGAGAAGAATGGGATGACTACAGAATACAAGTATTCCAGTATGAATTAGACCGATACTTGACCATATAAAATCCCAATTTCTTTTTTTTATATTAATTTTTTATTTTAAACTATTTATTAGAGTAAACAGAATATTAGATCATAATTCAATCGGTGACTAGATGCCAAATGAAACTGATCGTAAAATGATGGAAATTTTAAGGATACTCTCAGATAGTGAAGATGTTCTCGGAGCAAAAACAATAGCTAACGGCCTTAAAAACAAAGGTTACACTATTGGGGAAAGAGCTGTAAGATATCACATGCGAATTCTGGACGAAAAAGGATTTACAGAACGTATAGGGTATTCTGGGCGACGTATAACTGAAAGAGGTCTTAGAGAATTAGAAAAAGGTTTAATATACGATCAAGTTGATTTTGTTTTTTCTAAATTTGAAGGAATGATGTATAAAACCACTCTAAATCCTGTTGAAGGTGCTGGGAAAGTTGTGGTTAACACCTCAAGTTTTATTTATAACAAAAAAGTAATGGATATACTTAAAAAAGTGTTTAAAAGTGGTATTGCTGTTAGTCCTTATGTAAAAATTATAGATAATCATTCTGAAACATCGGGAAAACGCGAAGTAAAGCTAGAAACAGTATGTGGAACAACAGTTGACGGTATGCTCTTAAACGATGGAATCCCTGTAATTCCCCAGTATGGGGGTCTTGTAAGTATTGAAGATAACATTCCAACGCGTTTTACAGAACTGATTGCATACAAAAAGACATCAATGACTCCGCTGGAAGCTTTTACTGCTAAAGATATGACTTCGGTACTTCAAGTTGTTGAAGAAGGAACAGGAGTAATACCTGCCAACTTCAGGATAATTCCAAGCTCTGCCCGGGAAAAAGCAGAAGAATTATTCCAAAAACTTGGAAAAATTGGAATATCTGGCCTTTTAAAGATAGGAGAAAATGGAGAATCTGTGCTTGGCGTTCCCGTAGAAGATGATATGATAGGAATAGCAATCATAGGAGGTATAGCTCCTTTAAATGCAGCTAATGAAGCAGGATGCGAAGTAAATATTAAATTAGCTGAAAATATTGTCGATTTCAAAGAAATGAAAAGCATAACAAATGTTAAACCTGTCATAAAGACTGCGGGGCCTGAATCTTCCGCAAAAGTTAAATTTATACTTTCTAAAGCCTGGAACCTCATATACAATGTTGATTTGGATGTAGAATCTCTTGAAGGTAATGTAATAACAAATATATCGTATATAGACAACAATGACCTTGATGAATCATTAGAAATAATGAATAGAGTTTTGAAACTTAGGCCAGAATATGCTACAACTAAATATTATAAAATATCACCTCATCCACAGGATCCAAAAATATCAGGTATTGCAACAGTGTGTAGTTTAACTATAGATGGAATTTTAATTAAAAACGGAATACAATCAGTTCCAAGATACGGTGGAATTCTTGAAATGGAAGAAAAAGGTCCTCGTTTTGTTGAATTGACCGCTTACAGTGGATCATCCCTTGATGCCCATGAAATATATATATCAAAGGGTATGACTTCTGTTTTAGATTCCATTAAAAATTATGGTAGAATATTATCAAGCATTAAACAGATCCCATATCTTGCACGCCCACACGCCCTCGAACTACTTGATAAAATAGAAAAATGTGGTTTTTCCATATTGAAAGTTGGAGATCCAAGTGAACTAGTTTTTAATGCTAAAGTAGAAAGATATCACGCAGGTATAGTTGTGCCTGGCGGATTAAATCCGATAGCTGCATTAAAAGAGAGCAATATACCTGTTGAAGTTAAATCAGTTGCAGCTATGATGAATCTTAAAGAAATGGAAGAATTTTAATTAAAATAATAAAAAAGTTAGATTTTAGATGGAAATTTAGTCGGAATCAAGGAAACGTCCATCAGATTTTTTATTAGAAGCTTCGTGATGTTTATCTTCAAACCAACCTACACATACTTCTTCATCTTCACTTCTATCAAAGTGAGGAATATACGGTTTTATATCGAGAAGTGGAGTACCATCTAAAATATCCACATTGGATATGTAGATTTTATTACCTTCAACTTTATCTAACTTTACGACTGAAATTCCAAGTGGATTAGGACGTTTTGGAGCTCTAGTAGCAAAAATTCCTCTTTCAACAGTATCTAAAAATGGTTTAACCGTTAAAGAATGTGAAAGACACATATGCAAATGATAAATTAGAATTATATGTGAAAATCCATCTAAATCTTTTAATCCATCCGTAAATTCTTCTTCTATTACGATTTCTCCTTTTATTCCTTTAGCCCCTACAGGTTGTATAGGCATACCTTTAAGATCTTTGAATGGAGAATAAATGATTCCTATTGGTTTGTAATTTATAATATCCATAGTTAATACCTCTATTTAATATGATATATTTACAATTTTTTTATAACAAAAAAATTATATCGTTAAGCAATCAAAGACATGTGGAACTTTAAATAGTATAAATATTTTCTTTTTATATTTTTAGTTCATTTTTGATTAAATTGAAAAATTAGATAATGTTCAGATTTGTACTAGAACATCTGTAAATTTTTCATAAATATTAGTTTTTGGTGTTCAATAAGGAAAAGTTTAAATAAGAAATTGATCAATTACTTATTGTCGGAAGTATGTTTCCTTATTCCGGTGAGATAATTTTGAAAAACAGAAGGAATTGAAAATGGTTAGAAAAATAGCAATTTATGGAAAGGGCGGAATCGGAAAATCCACAACCCAACAGAACACCGCAGCCGCAATGGCTCATTTTCACGATAAAAACGTTATGATACATGGTTGTGATCCTAAAGCAGATAGTACAAGACTGATTCTTGGTGGAACTATGCAAACCACCATGATGGACACCTTAAGAGAGGAAGGTGAAGAAGCTTGTACCCCTGAAAATGTGATTGAAACCGGTTACAAAGGAATAAAATGTGTAGAATCCGGTGGTCCAGAACCAGGTGTAGGATGCGCAGGAAGAGGTGTTATTACAGCCATAACTCTCATGGAAATGTACGGAGTTTACGAAGACAATCTGGATTTCGTTTTCTTTGATGTACTAGGTGACGTTGTATGTGGTGGATTTGCCATGCCTGTAAGAGACGGTAAAGCAGAAGAAATATATATAGTAGCTTCAGGAGAAATGATGGCACTATACGCTGCTAATAATATCTGTAAAGGTATGGTAAAATATGCAGAACAAAGCGGAGTTAGATTAGGCGGAATAATATGTAACAGCCGTAAGGTAGATGGTGAACATGAATTACTGGAAGAATTCTGCGAAAAAATTGGAACACAGATGATTTACTTTGTTCCAAGAGATAATATCGTACAAAAGGCAGAGTTCAATAAAAAATCAGTGATAGAATTTGATGATACATGTAATCAGGCCTTAGAATACAAGACATTAGCTGATAAAATTATTAACAATAAAAATTTTGTAATCCCTACTCCCATGACCATGGAAGAAATGGAAGAATTGGTAGTCAAATACGGTATGATGGATTAAGTATCCCAACCCGTTTTTAATCACTTAAAAAGTTTGATAGAATTAAAAAATTACAAAAAATTGATTAAACGTTAATATTGGAGTTAAAAAATGAAGATGATAAGAGCAATTATAAGACCAGATATGACTGAACAAGTAGTAGATTCACTGGCAGATGAAGGATTCGTAGCTTTAACAAAAATGAACGTTATTGGAAGAGGTAAACAGAAAGGTATCCATTTAGATAACATCTACTATGATGAAATTCCAAAAACCATGCTAATGCTGGTGGCAGATGAAGATCAAACTGAGAAAATCGTCAGTATAATAAATGAAAAAGCATATACTGGAAATTTTGGAGATGGTAAAGTATTTATAAGTCCTGTAGATGAGTCTTATACTGTAAGAACAAGAAGTAAAGGATTATAAATCCTATATATTTATTATAAGGAAAGTTGAGCTTATGAAAGAAATTATTGCCATTATAAGACCAAAAATGATGATAAAAACCAAAGAAGTCCTGGATTCACTAGGATTCCCCGCCATGACAGCTCAGCGAGTCATGGGACGAGGAAAGCAAAAAGCAATCATTCAAGAGGTCAGTTTTGATATAGAAAAAACAGAACTTCTGGAAGAAGAAGGATCTATGAGATACATACCCAAAAGAATGATTACCCTTGTAGTACCAGATGAAGACTTCAATCTGGTAGTGGAAACCATTATGAAAATTAATTGTACTGGAAAGATTGGCGATGGAAAAATATTTGTATGCCCTCTGGATGAGGCTATTCGTGTGAGAACTGAAGAAAGAGGCCAAAAAGCACTGGTATAAATTAATTAAATAAAAAAAGTATAAAAATGAAGTTAAACTAATTAAAAACAGATAAAAATCGATTAAACAAATAATGATCATAAAAATATAATTAATTTGAAAATAAAGGAGAAAATATATGCCTTACAAGCTTTTTGATGTGTCCAAAGAGATTCCAGAAAGGAAAAAACACATCTATGTTAAGCACTGCTCAGATCCTAAAGAGGATCTCCCTCACTGTAACAGTAAAACTATCCCCGGTTCCATGACTGAGCGGGGTTGCGCCTTTGCAGGAGTAAAAGGAGTTATAACTGGTGCTATTAAAGACGTTGTACATGTTGTACATTCCCCAATTGGATGTACATCTTATGGTTATGGTGCTAAGAGATATCCCACTACACCGGATCTTCCTAATGGAGAAAAATTTCCAATACCTGATTTTAACCTTCGTTATATATTGGGTACAGATCTACAAGAATCAGATGTAGTGTTTGGAGGGGTAAAAAAATTAAAACAATCTATATTGGAGGCTGCAAAAGAATTTCCTGAAGCAAATGCAATATATACATATTCTACATGCACTACTGGATTAATAGGAGATGATATGGATGCTGTAGTAAAAGAATTGAGTGAAGAATTGGATAAAACAGTTTTAGCATTTAATGCACCAGGATTTTCCGGGCCAACTCAATCTAAAGGTCATCATGTAGGAAATTATACTCTCTTTGAAAATCTGGTCGGAACTAAAGAACCTCCGGCAACTACACCTTACGACGTTAATTTAATTGGAGAATACAATATCGACGGTGATTTATGGCTTCTTAAATCTTATTTAGAAGAAATGGGAATCAATGTACTTTCTACATTCACTGGAGATTGTTGTCACGACGAAATATGCTGGATGCATCGTGCTAAACTCTCCCTGGTGAGGTGTCAGCGTTCAGCTACCTATATCGCAGAATTGATTGAAGAAAAATATAATGTTCCTTACATGAATGTGGACTTTTTCAGTACAGAGTACGCTTCTGAAAATCTTAGAGCTATAGGAAAATTTTTTGGATTAGAAGAAGAAGCTGAAAAGGTAATCGCCGATAGAATGGCTAAAGTAAAAGATGAATTGGAATTTTACAAAGAAAAACTCCAAGGCAAAAAAGTCTTCATTTTTTCGGGAGGACCTAAAAGTTGGCATTTGTCAAAACCTCTAGAAAAAGAGTTAGGAATGGACACAGTAGCTGTTTCATCCCTTTTTGAACATAAAGATGGTTATGAGAAGATGAAAGATCGGGTGAAAGAAGGAACGTTGATCATAGACGACCCAAACTCTCTGGAACTGGAAGAAATTATAGAACAATACAAACCCGACCTGATACTTGGCGGAATTAAAGAAAAATATTTGGTACATAAACTGGGAGTTCCCTCTATAATGATTCACTCCTATGAAAACGGCCCATACATTGGATTTGAAGGATTTGTAAATTTAGCCAAAGACATGTATAATTATGTATATAATCCTGTCTGGGATTTGATAGAGTTTGAAGAAAATCCTAATCCCCAATTTAATGATTCCATTACAGAAAACGTAAAAAAGGCAGCAGAGGAGGAAAGTAAATGAGCGATATAAATGTAATGGAAAAAGAAAGAACTGTAACCATTAACCCCCTAAAAACTTGCCAGCCTTTAGGAGCCATGTTTGCCGTTACAGGAATACGTAAAGGTATTCCTCTGGTTCACGGCTCCCAGGGTTGTTCCACCTTTGTAAGATATAGTCTGTCCAAACATTTTCGTGAACCTTCCGAAATAGCAGTTACTTCACTTCACGAAGATGCAGCAGTTTTTGGTGGAAGAAAAAACCTTATTGAAGGTATTATAAATCTGGCTTTGAGGTTCAAACCAGAATTGATAGGAGTAATCACCACATGTTCCAGTGAAATAATTGGAGACGATGTAATTGGCTTTATTAAAACTGCCCAACAACAGCTTACAGAACAATTAGGGGAAGAAAAATCAAAAAAAATTAACATAATTCCCATTAGTACACCCAGTTTCGTGGAAACCCATCTTAAAGGTTATGATAATGCGCTAAATGCTCTGGTAACTCACCAAGCCCAGCCTGGTGAAACAAATGAAAAAATCAATGTAGTACCGGGCATGGTGAATCCTGGAGATATTAGAGAAATTAAACACATTTTAGGAATGATGAATCTGGAAGCAATTATATTAACTGATACATCAGATCCTTTTGATTCTCCACTTCGACCATCAAAAGCTGAAATGCTCCCATATTATCCTAAAGGAGGTACTTCAGTAGAAGAAATTGCAGATTCTGCTAACAGTACTGCCACTATATCATTATGCCATTATGCATCATCCGGTGGAGAAACTCTGGAAAAAAAGTATGGTGTTAAATCATCTATTGGACCGTTTCCTGTAGGTATTCAAAACACTGATGAGTTTTTACGTTCTCTGAAAAATTTAACAGGGGTAAAAATACCTGAAGAACTTTTAGACGAGCGAGGAATACTCATAGATGCAATGGCTGATTTATCTTCCAGATATCTGGCTGGAAGAAAGGTTGCCATCTATGGAGATCCGTGTATGACTGCAGGAATTGCCCGATTTGTAGGTGAACTAGGTATGGAACCTTCTGTAGTGTGTACTGGTGCAAAAAGCGAAGAATTTGTAAATGAAATGAAAACAGTATCACGTGAAATTGGATCCAGTATAGATGTAATGGTTGGCCAGGATTTACGGGCACTGGAGGTATATTTACAGGAAAATCCCGTGGAAGTGATGATGGGAAATTCTGATGGACGTTTAATTGCCAGATACCTGGATATCCCCCTGGTCAGATTTGGGTTTCCTGTGTTTGATCGGGTAGGTTATCATAGAAATCCAATCATTGGTTATAACGGAGGATTAAACCTCATTAATCTCTTAACCAATACTGTGCTGGAAAAAATCTATGAACCTGTAACTCACTGGAAGTTACAGCAATGAAAAAATCTTTTAAACAAAAATATAACTTTTTTTTATTTTTTTAAAAGTTATTGATTGATGATTAAGCTTTATTTAAAAATTTACAGATAAATGGAGGAAAAATAATAAATTTTGAATATGGATTCAAAATTACATATTTGAATTTAAAATTAGTATCTAAGAGGTTATATGAATGGAACCCGTAATTGAAACCTTTAAATCACGTAAAAGCCATATATGTATCAAGGAGAGTGGAGAATTATCAATTCCAAATTGTGATAAAGCCAGTTTACCTGGAACTGTTACTCAAAGAACATGTGTTTTTGGTGGGGCTCGAATTGTACTCATGCCCATCACAGATTCCATACATTTAGTACACGGCCCAATTGGATGCGCTGCACACACTTGGGACATAAGAGGAAGTAAATCTTCCGAATATGACTTATACCGAAAAGGATGTTCCACTGATCTTCGTGAAAAAGACATTGTTTTTGGTGGTGAAAAAAAACTCTACGAAACTATACTTGAACTAGATCGGCTCTACCATCCCGGAGCTATATTTGTATATGCTACCTGTGTGGCAGGAGTTATAGGAGATGACATTAATAGTGTATGCAAAAAAGCTGGAGAAATTACAGGTTGCCGAGTAATTCCAGTACAATCAGAAGGTTTTAAAGATCATAATAAAACTAAAGGGCACTGGATCGGATGTGATGCTCTTTTAGATCATGTCATAGGTACTAAAGAACCTGAAAATACTGGTAAATATGATATTAACATTGTGGGAGAATTTAATGTAGCTGGAGATCTTTGGGGAATAAAACCTCTTTTTGAAAGTATGGGAGTCAATATTATTAGTACCATCTCTGGAGATTCAGTAGTGGATGATATTGCCAAAGCACATCAGGCAAAACTTAATATTGTACAGTGCCAGAAGTCATCAAACTACCTGGCCAAAAAACTGGAGAAAAAATATGGAACACCCAGTTTGAAAGTGAATTTCTTTGGAATAGAACAAACCATAACTTCTTTAAGATTAGTTGCTGACTTCTTTGGAGATCCAGAGATGATAAAAACAGCAGAAGGTATTATTGAATCTGGCCTGCAGGGAGTTAATTCTGCTATTGAAGAATATAAAGAGAGGCTTGCAGGAAAAACTGTGGCCCTTTATGTAGGAGGGAATAAAGCTTGGTCACTGGTAAGGGCTTTTGAAGAGTTAGGAATGGATGTAATCATGTCTGGAACAAAAAATGGTATGAGAGAAGATTATGAACGGATTAAAGATGCTGTTCGAGAGGGAACAGTCATTGTGGATGATGCCAACACTGTAGAATTAACCCGGTTGCTGAAGAAATATCGACCTGATCTGCTAATTTCTGGAGCAAAAGAAAAGTATATATCACTAAAATTGGGAATACCCTTCTGTGACTTTAATCATGATAGAATATCTGCATTTGCGGGATTTAAAGGATTTATTAACTTTACCAAAGAAGTAGATGCATCAGTATCTAGTAGAGTATGGGATCTATCTGAAACCAGACTAACATCACCACATGAAAATAGTAAAAATTCAAAGGAGATTGCCTAATGAACGATAAAATATTGGCTGAATCTTGTAAACATGGCCACGTAATTCCTGACGATTTATCAGGAAAAAGAGAAAAAATTTTTTCTGTAGTTAATCCTTCCCGCATGTGTCAACCCATGGGTGCCATATATGCCATTTTAGGGATGAGAAATACCATGCCCCTGATTCATGGATCCCAGGGTTGTAGTACTTACATGCGTTTTCAGCTGACAAGACATTTTCGAGAACCAATGGAAGTGGCATCCACCTCAATGAGTGAGAAAACTGTTATTTATGGTGGCGAATACAACCTCATGAAAGCTCTAAAAAATATCAGTGAAAAACAACACCCCGATCTAATTGGAATCGTTTCTAGTTGCCTTACAGAAACTATTGGTGATGATATGAATATGATAGTGGGGAAATTTAGAGACTCAAATATTGAAAAAGAACTTCCATGTATGGTGCCTATTTCCACACCATCCTATGCTGGTTCCCATGTAGAAGGATATGACCAAGCTATAAAGTCTTTAGTAGAAAAGTTGGCATCTCCCCAGAATGCAAATCACAAAATCAATATTGTACCTGGAATTTTATCACCAGCAGATGTAAGAGAAGTTAAAAGAATCCTTTTAGAACTGAAAATTGGATCAATAATATTAACTGATTATTCAGAGAATCTTGATGCTCCCTTTGGAGAATCTTCTCTTGGTTTATATACACAAGGAACTAGTGTAGATGAAGTTGTAGATTCTGCAAATTCCAGAGGAACCATAACTCTCTCCAGACATGCTGATTCTGCAGGGTCTTTACTGGAAAAGAAATTTGATGTTCCGTCGGTTTCTGGACCTATTCCCATAGGAGTTAATTATACTGACCAGTTTGTTACATCTCTCTGCTCTTTAGCAGAAGTTGAAGTTCCTAAAAATCTTGAAAAAGAACGTGGCCGCCTTATAGATGCTATGATTGATTCTGAATCTTATAATTATCAGCGCAGGGTAGCGATATTTGGAGAACCAGATTTTGTGTCTGGAATGACCCAGATAACAAGTGAAATGGGAATGCACCCTACTGTAGTTTCTACTGGAGTTAATAGCCCCCGCTTCGTAGAGGAAATTAAAAATATAACTGCTTCGAGAGGTATTAAAACCCGTATATTGTCTGGTTTCGATTTAGAAGATCTGCATGCAGAAATCAAAAAATATGGTGCTGATGTACTGATTGGAAATGCTTATGGGGCACGTATTGCGAGTGAAGAAAATATTCCTCTTTACAGAGCAGGTTTTCCCATATTTGATCGTTTGGGAGCACAGCGCATATGTTGCGTTGGTTATGAAGGAGGACTTCAAACAGTGGATCGTTTAACCAATATGATACTTGATTTCTACTATGATGAATCTGGATATGAAATATGTGAAAAAGAAAAAGAAGGAATGAAAGTTTAATAATTGATTTATCCTGAAACCATTGCAAAAACTGAAAATTCTGTAAATGATTAGTAAATAATTAAAGGAGAGACTTAATTGAAAATAGCAGTAGCATCAACTGAGGGTAAGTTTGTAGATTCACATTTTGGAGATACTAACCGTTTTTTAATATTTAAAATTGAAGAAGGTGAAGTTGAATTTCATGAAATAAGAGAAAAAACACCATTACAATTAAATGATCATCAAGAACGTTGGTTATCATCCATTGATTTGATAAACGATTGTAAAGCAGTTCTCTGCAGGAAAATTGGGAATGAACCAAGTATAGAACTTCGAAAATTAGGAATTAAACCAATACAACTTGATTGTGAAGTTAAAGAGGCGGTAAAAGAGTGTTCTAGACATTTATTGAGTTAAAGGAGAATGGGCGAAATAATGGTAACTAATATACTGGTGAATATAAAATTGGATAAAGAAAAATGTGAAGGTTCAAAATGTGGGGCATGTGCATTTATCTGTCCCACAAACGTTTTTACAATAAAAGATAGTGTAATATCAATAAAATCACCAGATTACTGTAAATTATGTGTTAAATGTTTAGAAATCTGTCCTAATGCTGCTATAACCCTTGAAAAAAATAAATACACAATTAATTAGGACCATAAAAAACCCCTTTGCAAAATTTTTTTCTTTGATGATGAGTTGAATATTATTAAATTTATCTAAATTAATTTATATCCATTAAACTGTATTATTTCTTAAAAATTGTATGAGGGTAATTTTTGAAAAAAGTTGTTACAGCGTGTACTAGAGACTGTCCCGGCGCATGCAGCATTATAGCCTACGTAAAGGACCATAAAGTTGTTAAATTACGTGGAAATCCTGCCCATGAGGTTACAGATGGATTTTTATGTAAAAATACTTCAAATTATCTTAAAAATTATTTTTATAGTCCTTATCGGATTCTCCACCCCCTTTTAAAAGAAAAAGGAAAATGGAAACAGATTACTTGGAATCAAGCACTGAATATTGCTTCTGAAAAGATTTCCAAAGTGATTGAAGAATATGGCAGTCAAGCCATACTTTATTATCAAGGTTTTGGTGCACGTACCGCTCTTCAAGCCATGAACAAAAGATTTTTTAATTTATTAGGTGGAGTTACAACTACTTATGGTACAATATGTGGAGGCATAGGTCATGCTGCCATGGAAATGGATTTTGGTGGTAAATTATCCCATGATCCACTTGATCACCTCAACAGTAAATTTATAATTGTATGGGGCAGAAATCCTGCTGTAACTGACGTGCATTTGTGGAAAATCTTAAAAAAAGCCCAGAAAAATGGAGTAAAAATTGCTGTAATAGACCCGGTCAAAACAAAAACTGCTAATCAATCTGACATATTTATCCAGCCCGCCCCAGGATCTGATCATTATTTAGCTATGGCCCTTGTAAAAATAGTTTTGAAAAATAATCTTGAAGATGGCCAGTTTATAAAAAATTATACTAAAAATTTCAATTCCTATAAACGAATTCTGGAACAATATTCTCTCGAAGAACTATCTGGTAAATGCGATGTAGATATAGAAAAATTAAAAAAAATAACATTGATTTATGCTCAAGAACATCCTTCTAGTATTATCACTGGTTGGGGACTTCACCGTTACTTGAGGGGCCACCTTGCTTTTCGTATGATTGATGCACTGGCCGCAGTAACTGGGAATATTGGTGTTTCCGGAGGTGGAGTTAGTCAGGGTTTCGAGGAATATGAATATTTTGACTTCAATCTGGAAAAGGAGGAATTAAATAAAAATCAACGGAAGATATCCATGCCCCAGATTGGTGAAGCCATACTTAAAACTAACAACCCCCCTATAAAACTAATCTTTTTAGCTTCTGGAAATCCTGTTAATCTAAATCCTAATTCTTTAAAGGTTAAAAAAGCTTTTGAAAGTGTGGATTTTATTATAATGATTGATCACTTCTTAAATGATACTGCTGATACTGCAGACTTGTTTCTTCCTTCTACAAGTTTTTTAGAAGAAGAAAATCTCATTGGAAGTTATGGACATAACTGGATATCCCCTATAAATCAGGTGTTGCCACCTCAAGGCGAAACGAAATCCGAATTTGAAATTTTCCAGTTACTGGCTCAGAGGTTAGGTTTTGGGGATGAAATGGCGGGTACTCCCAGAAAATGGCTTAAAAAAATTGCCACCCCTATATTAAAACAGGGCATAAGTTTTAATGCTATGATGAATGCCCCTCAAAAAATGAAATCAACATCCAAAATTCCATTTAACGATAGAAAATTTGATACGAAATCGGGACTTTTTGAATTTATTGAAGATTTGTCAGATACAAATTGTACCTATGATCATTTAAAAAAGGATTTTCCCCTTAAATTCCTTTCCACTGCAAGTGAAGAACATGTAGGGTCTGTGGTTCCCAAAAATGAGTTAGTGAAAGAATTTTTAGAAATCCAAGTTAATCCAGACATTTTAGAACGAGAAAATCTGGTTGATGGAAGCCCTGCATTATTAGAATCTCCTGTGGGGTGCCTTATGGTTAAAGTAAATGCGAATTACCATGTGCGAAATGATTATGTTCTCGCGTATAAAGGCGGATGGTTGAAGCATAATAAATGCGTGAACGTTCTAACAGAGGACTTGATTAGTGAAATTGGAGATGGAACTGCCTATTATGATACTCAGGTCCGCCTTAAAAAATTGGATAATCACCGTAAATAAAAATAATAATAAATCAGTTTTGGGTACGTATAACTCAATTAAACTAAAATAAAATAAAACATTTTAATTTTCTATAAAAGTATTTTGAAGGCGTTTATAATAAAAATTTGATTTTTACATTCTGTATTAATATTGAAACCAAGTTAAATCTGTTATTTCTAATAATAAACTTTTATTAAACAAAATTTAAGCATGAATCTTCCTTTTTAACTAGATGAAAAAGTATATAAATAGTTAATAACTATCGATATGTAAGCAGATTCAGATCGTGGTGATTAATAATGTCTATAATAATTGATGATGAAAAATGTGGTAAAATATCAAATTGCCCTGGCGAAGGCCTATGTATTAAACTATGTGAAAAAGGGGCATTAAAAGAGGAAAACGACGAAATAGTTTTTTTCCCAGAAAATTGTGATGATTGCGATTTATGCATCCAAAATTGTCCCAATCAAGCCATAAGTAAGGAATGATTAGATGAGTACTGTTGAAAGAAATGGAGACCAAATACGTTCTCTTAATTATTTAACTGAGAACTGTGTAGGCTGTGGAATATGTTCAGATATATGTCCCACAACTGCCATAAAATTAAATCCTATCTTGCCCATAGCAAGAGGACTTTTAAAAATGGATTACATCAATATCAATGAAGATGATTGTGCTTTATGTGGTTTGTGTGCATCAGCATGTCCTTTTAGTGCATTAGAATTTGCAATTAACGATAAAAACATCAAATATATGGAAGAATATCCTAAATGGACCCATAACTCCAGTATCGATGATGATACATGCATATATTGTGGAGCATGTGAAATAGCTTGTCCAAGAGATGCAATAAATGTTGCCCGAACATTACCCCAAAGAAAAGATCTTGTAACTGGCGAAATTAGTATTGAGGATGAAAAATGTATTAGTTGTGGTATTTGTGAGGAAATATGCCCTGCTGAGGCCATAACAACAAAAAGAGATCAGAAACAGATATCAGATATTAAAGTAGATGAAAATAAATGTGTTTACTGTCTGATATGTAAACGTATATGTCCCGCAGATGCAATTAAAGCAGTTTGTAGGATATGTTCATATGGTGAACAGGATTTGGATCCTAAAGATACAGAAATTACTGGAAATATCATTTTAAGTGAGTATTCATGTATAAATTGTGGATGGTGTCAAGAAGTATGTCCAGTTGACGCTGCAGAAATTACAAAACCATTTGAAGGTGAAATCGTTTTTCAAGAAGATTTTGAATGTAAAGGTGAAACATGCCATGCATGTGAAGATGTTTGCCCATGCAATGCCATCAAAATTGAGGATAATAAATCTGTAGTAAATTCTAAGGTTTGTGTTCTATGTGGAGCTTGTGCAAAAGCCTGTCCTCAAAATGGAATTATAATAAATAGATATAAAATGAACTTAGAGAATATACGCTCGAAATCCTGGCAAAGAATACTTTCAGGACTGGTAGAGTAAATTCATGCAAAAATACCTGTATTTTCTTCCTAAAAGACTTTATAATATTCTATTTATTAATTTTTTACTTTCTTAAAAAGTTTATTAAAAAAGTAGGAATTACTAAATTTAGAGTTGGAAAATTAATTTTATCATGAAAAAATAGTGTTTCATTTTGTATTTAAATAACCTACAAGTATAATTCTTTAATTATTCTTTAATTTTCATGTTTTTAAATTAATAGCCTCCTAATTGTTAATATTTAACCAGAAAATTGATCATTAAACAATCAAATTAGAGTAAACGATATGATTATATATACATTTCGATTATATTTGTTTAATTGGTGAAAAAATGAGTGATTTTGAGAAACTGGTTAAAAAGGCACAAAAGTTTCATGGTGGTCTTTGTCCCGGCATTGTTATCGGAACTCGAATGAGTATTGCTGGGCTTAAAAAACTGGATATGAATTTATATAAAAGAAATAAGGATTTGATCGTGTATTTAGAGATAGACCGTTGTATGGCCGATGCTGTGCAAGCTATTACTGGATGTTCTCTCGGCCATCGAAGTTTAAAATACCTTAATTACGGTAAATTCGCAAGTACATTTGTTGATACTAGTAACAATAGAGCCGTTAGAATTTCAACCATAGAAAACTCCAATAGAACTCCAGGTGAATTTGAAATGGATGACATGGTAAAAGAACTATCACAGATTCCAGAAGAAGAGCTTTTTAAGATAGAAGAAGTTTGTGTAGAAATACCTGAAGAAGATTTACCGGGTTTCCCCAAATTTAAAGCAGTTTGTAACATCTGCGGTGAGCGGATATTAGACAAGAGAGAATTAATAATCAATGGAGACAAAGTGTGCCACTCATGCGCCAATAAGCCGTACTACACAAAATTGGAGACTAACTAATGGAAATGAAATTAATCGATGATTTAATCTCTTCATTAAAAAGCAATGCCTCCCCTGTAAAAGATGTTCGGGTAGGCATATCATGGACCGGAGTAGATGGGAAATACTGTGGTGTTGCCAAGACATATGGTATTCCCTTCAAACATGGAAATTACACTAAAGATCTAGGAGAGTTAAATTCAAAAACAACATTAGAATTAGCTGAATATTCCCGTTCATGGAATATGGTAGAAGCCAGCATAGGGGTTGCTGCAATAAATTCCATGGTGAAACCTAAAGGAAAAACTGACATTAATGCATTGGGTTTAGCAATAGAAATGGGAAAGGACAAAAAAATTACAATGGTGGGAAGATTCCCTTTAATACCCAAAATTAAAGCTTCATCCAGCCAATTATGGGTTTTAGAATCTGATCCTTCCATTATAAATCCGAAAAAAGGAATAATAAATGAATCTGCAGCAGAATATGTAATTCCTAAAAGTGATATTGTAATCATTACAGGTTCCACACTTATCAACAAGTCCATGGAGAGGTTTTTAAATCTGTGTAATGAAGACACTTATGTAATTATTTTAGGTCCAAGCACAACAATGAGTGAAGTTTTATTCGATTATGGGGCTAATATGCTGGCAGGGGTAGAAATAATTAAAGCCCAACCGATCCTTCAAAAAATAAGTCAAAGTGGAGGGATGATTAACAGTAAAATTTGCAAAAACGAGTTAATATACCGGGTGATGGAAGATTAAATGACTAAAGGAAAAATGGATAAACTTTGCAAAAACACTTTGAATATTTATACTAATATATCCTGTGATATTTTAGAGTTAAGTAGCATTAATAATGGAATCTGTATAGATATAGGTACAGGACCTGCTTTCCTAGCTATAGAAATTGCTAAAAATTCAGACTTAGAAATATACGCCACAGACATCTCCTCCGAAATGTTAAGAATTGCTCAAAAAAATATCAAAAAAGAGAAGTTAGAAAATAGGATAACTCCATTGGTTGCAGATGTTCATAACCTGCCTTTTGAAAATAATTTTGCAGATTTAATTGTCAGCCGGGGATCCATGTTCTTCTGGAAAGATATGATTACAGCATTTAATGAAATAGATAGAACTTTGAAAAAAGGAGGTTTTGCTTATATTGGAGGTGGATATGGAAATTCTGGATTAGACAAAATCCATAAAAAATACAGAAGATCTCTCAAACAGACAGATAATAATATTAAAGAGATTAAAAAACCACCCAAAATCAGCACAAACAAATTAAATGACTGTTTAAATTCGACAAATATTCTAAATTACAAAATAATTAACGATAAAACAGGTTTATGGATTCATATTCATAAGTAACAAAAAACAGTTCATAAATTCATATTTATAGAGTATAATAAAATTTTATAAAATTTATAGGCTGGAAGTACAATAAATAACATATCGAGCTAAATATTATTTATAAAACCCGGTGATAAAATGGATGAAATAACCGATAAAATCAATAATCCACAAATGATTGAACAAATAGATAAAGTTGTACCCTTCCATGGGCATTTAAGTACTGGAGCTTTTATTGGGATACAGATGTTAAATTTAGCATTTAAATTACTGGATGTTAAGGAAAATGAAAGAGTTTATGTAACTTGTGAGACTCTAAACTGCCTACCCGATCCTTTTCAGATAATCTGTGGATGTACAGTTGGAAATAAAAGACTAAAAGTACATGATTATGAAAAAATGGCAATTACTATGAACAAAATGGCTAAAATTGGTGAAAGTTATGTTAAGGGAGTCAGAATATTTTTAGACCCTTCAAAAACCGTTGAATATCCTTTACTTCATTCATGGTACATGAATAAAAAGAAAATTTCTCATGAGGATGCAATATCAGATTTAATTGAAGCTAGAGATTCTGTTTACAGTTGGGAATATGTTCAAGTAAAGGTACCTAAAAAAGAGAAAAAAAATATAGTAATATGTGAAATCTGTAACGAATCATTTATCAGTAAAGATGGTGGAAACATTTGTTTGGGATGTTTGAATTCTAAAAATCAATCAAAATAGGGAATAAATTTATACTTATCCGTTTAATACTTAACTAAAAACTGGAAGTTTTTTTATGGATAAACAAATAACTATAAAAATACCAAGAGAAGTTTATGAAGAACTTAGAGAATTATCAATTAAAAAAGGAGATATAACAATTGGAAATCTTATTAGAAGAGCTATAATAGACTATCTAAGGAAAAATAAACTGAAAGGTCTTTTATAAATTGTGATTTTAAAAAAAATATTGAAAGTAATGTTGATTAATCTCGACCTACCATTACTTCCGTAGATTTTATAACTAGCTTTACTTTTTCCCCTTCTTTTATACCCAGTTCTTCTGTTGCTTCTTTGGTAATTATTGCAGTCATAATTTCCGGAGATTCAATTCTCACTTTTATGTTGGCCATTATCATTCCTTCTTTCACGGATTCAACAGTTCCTTCAACAACATTTCTAGCACTTATTTTCATGTTATCACCACATTTAATTTTGTAATTTTTTTTGTATATACTTTGACATGAAAAATTTTATAAATCAGTTAAAAATCAGTGCTTATCAGTATTTAATTAAATTAGAATAATTTATTAAATTAAAACAAGGAATGAACAAAATTCATCTGTTAATCATTGATAATTAAGATTTTATTTTATATTCAATCAAATTGAACGAAATAATTAAGATTTTCAGATCTCATTTAAAGCTCGATAAGTATATAAGTACATATCATTAGACTATGATAGGTTTTTATTAATACCCAAATAAGGAGGCATTAGATGGAATCAAAAAATATGGTAATTATAGGTGTTATAGTAATTATCTTAGTAATTGCAGGAGTATATGCTAGTGGAATTTTTAGTAATACTAATAGTGCTGACGGCAAAACTATAAAAGTTCTTGCTGGTGCAGGTACTATAAAAGCTATTAACGAATTAAAAGCAAATTTTGAAAAGGAAAATCCTGGTGTTGAAGTTGAAATAAGATATGGTGGGGCTGCTGATTTATTTGGCATATTAGAGACTCAAAAAGATGCTGATATTTTTATCCCTGGTGATACCAAGTACACTCAAGAGGGACAAAAAAAAGGATACTTAATTAATGATACAATTAAAGATGTAACCAAACATATACCTACTATTGCTGTCCAAGCAGGTAATCCAAAAAACATTCAAGGCATAGAAGACCTTGCAAATCCCGGAGTGAGAGTAGTTCTTGGTGATCCAAAAGGACCTGCTATAGGTAAAACCAGTGAACAAATCCTTGGAACAGATAATCTCCTTGCTCAAGTTAAACCAAATGTAGTAGGGTACACAACAACTGTAAACCAACTTTTAACTTATTTAGTAACTGACCAAGCAGATGCTACTATTATCTGGCAGGACATGCTAAGTTGGAGTGAAGGTAAAGGAAAAATTGAGGAAATAAAAATCCCTGCAGACCAGAACAAAATAAAAACAATTCCTATCGCAGTTACAGTTTACACCAAAGACAAAGATCTATCTATGAAATTTGAAGACTATGTATTATCTGATGAAGGTTTAGCAATATGGAAAAAATGGGGATTTGAACCAGTAACACAATAAAATTGAAATTAATAGAAGTTTTTTGACTTCTATTTTTATTTTATTAATTATGAACAGTCAAATGAGCGATACAATGAGATCAAAGCTTGAATTAACATTTATTTCAATTTCTATAATTTTTACTCTGTTTTTGTTTACTGCTATCTGTAGTCTATTCATTATTCCCAGTCCTTCTGGATTTATTGAATCATTATTTTCAGATGAAATGATATTTGCTTTGAAGCTCACAATCTACACTGCAGGAATATCAGCCATATGTGTTATGTTAGTGGCTATACCAACTGCTTATGCTTTGAGTAGATATAATTTTCCTTTAAAGACCTTGATAAAGAGTATTTTAGATTTACCTATGGCTTTTCCTGAAATAGTTTTAGGTCTTGCATTATTAATGTTGTTTGGGAATACACTTTTAGGAAAACCTCTTGAAGAATTGGGTATCAAAATTGCATTTACCACTACCGGAATAGTTATAGCGCAATTCTTTGTAGCATTGCCTTTTGCTATAAGAATACTTTACTCAACATTTAATTATATTAATACACGATATGAATTTGTTTCTAGAAGTTTAGGATACAGTGAATTTGAAACTTTTACAAATATTACGCTTCCCCTAGCTAAAAATGGTGTGTTTGCTTCCTCTATTGTTACAGTTGCCAGATGTATTGGAACATTTGCTGCTGTACTATTTATAGGAGGAGGTAGTTTTATGAAGACTGAAACTCTTCCTATTGCCCTTTATCTTAATTTATCATTTGGAAATATAGATATGGCCTTAACAGCAGGTATAGTGCTGGTTATTATATCATTTATAGCCATTTTTGTTCTAGAAAAATTCGCAAAGGAAACAGAAGCTTGACCATGGTGATAATTTGTTTTTAGAAATAGAAAATTTAAGTGTGGATCTTGGGGAATTTTATCTTGACGGAATAAATCTTAAAGTTAAAAAAAATGATTATTTAGTGATTATAGGGCCAACCGGCTCTGGTAAGTCTGTACTTTTAGAAACAATTGCCGGTTTTTTCAAGCCAGAAAAAGGTAGAATATTCCTGGATGGAGTTAATATCACTGAATTAAATCCTGAAAATCGAGGTATAAGCATTGTTTATCAGGATTATGTTCTATTTCCCCATATGAGTGTTTTTGATAATATTGCCTATGGTTTGAAGAAAAAGACTAAAAACAAAGTTGAAATCGAATCAAAAGTTTTAAAAATGAGTGAACTCTTGAATATAGATCATCTACTGGATAGAAAACCTGAAACTTTAAGTGGTGGTGAAAAACAGAGAACAGCAGTTGCAAGATCGCTTATTGTTGAACCGAATATTTTGTTGATGGATGAGCCGTTCAGTGCTCTGGATGTAAAGACTCACTCCCATATGACAGGGCTAATTAAAAATGTAATTCGAGACTATGAAACAACATGTATACATGTTTCTCATAATTTTAATGATGTCTGGAATTTAGCAGAAGTAGTGGCAGTTATGAAGAATGGTAAAATATTACAACAGGGTACAGTAACTGAAGTATTTTCCAAACCATCCCATAATTTTGTGGCTGATTTTGTAGGAGTGCACAATGTTTTTGAGGGAGAAATAATTGGAAAAGACAAAGACATTATTAATATTAAAATGGACCACAACTTAATTGTACACAGCTCTGATATCTTAGAATCAGAGAGTAATAAAGTTTTTGTGGCAATTAGACCTGAAAACATAATATTTTCCAATGAACCATTTATATCTTCCATCCGAAATCAGATCAAAGGAAAAGTAGTGGATATTATCAAAATTGGCCCCATAGTGTGGATAGAAGTTAAAGTAGGTGAAACCAGTTTCAAAGGAATTTTAACGCCTAGTTCATGTGAAAAATTAGGAATAAGTAAAGGTAAAGAAATTTATTTAAGTTTTAAATCCGTGAATGTAAAATTAATTGATGGTGATGGATCTTATAATTCTCTGGTATAAACTCTCATCTTTATACTAAAAATGAAACTTAAACATCACACTTTTCAATCATTATTATTGTTTTTTCCTCTTTATCTCGAGGTATATGAATTACTTCAATAAGATCATCTTTTATTTCTTCTAAATCAATTTCAACAGAGGTGCTTACAGTTTCCTCAGCTACACTTATCATCACACAACAACTTTTTCTACCCTTAATTTCGCAGGCTTCTATTCCTAAAACTTCTCCAGGAGTGTAAACTCTGTTATAAGACAATTCTAAAATATCATACTCTTTAACATTATTTTTTATGTATTCTATGGCTTCATCACAGTCCATGGTTATTTTTTTTTCCAAAAAAATCCCTCCTACACTAATTACGGGAAAATAACTTTCACATGAAGTTTTATCTGTATGATTTTATATTTAATTTATCTAATAAATGTTTCATTGCAAATTATTAGAATTAAATTCTCAATAAAAATTAAAAAATATATTTAAAAAAAATTATAGGAGATTAATACTGGTACAATACCATTTTAAATTCAAATTAAAAATAATTAGGCTTCCACAACAATAACTGTAGATCTTTTGTCTTTAGTATGAATTATCTCGATTATATCATCCTTTAATTCTAACATGTCAATTTTAATGGTATCATTTAAAAGTTCACCTGTAAGTTGCAGGGTAATTTCGAAGATTTCATCACCATATTCATCATCAAATTCTATATCTAAAACTTCACCCGGCGCATAAATACGATTGTAACTTATTTCTAAGAGATCATAAGTCTCTACATTTTCCTTTATATATTCAAGTAATTCATCAGATTTTAGAGTAATTTCTTTTTCCATAATATCACATGTTTAAAAAAAACAGATTAAATTGTAGTTTTAATTTTTTAAAAAATAAAAAAAGGGAAAGATGTATTTAAAGCAGATCTCTGTTTTTCTCTGCGTTTAAGTACAATCCACCTTTTCCATTTAGTGCTATATCTCCAGTATATTTAATGTATTTACCGGAAAATGCTTTTCCATCGATGTCAGGATCTGTAACAACTCCATCCTGTACGAAACCTTCTAGGAGAGTACCTAACCGTCCGTTGATGAGTATGTTACCATTTTTCATCTGTCCACCAGGCCATCGGGTTACATTACCATCGATTTGAATGAATCCTTTGGTCATGTGTATACCAGCTAAAATGTCACAATCTCCTTTGACGTATATTTCACCGCCAGAAAGACATTCTCCTAGCTGTTTACCTGCATTTCCCTGAATGGTAATTTTTCCACCGCTCATTCCTCTCCAGTCCCCAATGTAGGAACATCCGCAGAATTCTCTGGTGTTACCCATGATGGTGAGTTCTCCGCCTTTCATTTCTCTGCCTGCATAGCTCTCAGCATCTCCATTAACGGTTATTTTACCGCCAATCATTTCAGCTCCGCAGTGTAAATCAGCATCTCCATTTACTATAATTTCTCCAGCACCCATTTTACAGCCTATGTATTTAACACGGCCCATATCTCCATCCAGAATCATTTTAACTTCTTCTGGACTTTCAGCAGTTCCGTCTACATCGATATCAAAGTAGTCGGTCAAAGGGAATCTAGAGTTTCCAACTGGAACCTGATATTCTTCAAAATCGGATTTTTCCCAGTTATAAATATTATCTGGGATTAACTCATCAAATTCCAGGGCTATTTGGGATTTTTTCTTTAAAGTTAATGTTATTGTCTTCAAATTTAACACCCCTATTTGCTTGCTTGGACTTTTACCTCAATTGGGTTAGGTAAATAATGGTCATGTACTTTGTAGTTTTCGAATTTGACAGTGTAATACCTGTTGAATGTAGGCATGACTTTTTCCATGATCATTTTTTCTTGTTCTTCGTATCCCTGTACATTGGTCCATATGGTTTGGCTTGGTTTAATCTGTACAACTTCTCCATCTTTAACCAATATCTGGCCGTCTTTGATGGTGTACATGGCATTTCCAAAGGCTTGTTCGATAGCAGCGGGTTCTTTGGATGGGTCTATGTCGTTGGGGTTCAGGTCATAAACTGCTATGTCTGCATTGTAACCAGGAGTGAGTTCTCCCCTATCTTGATAGCCGTATATTTTAGCTGCTGCTGCCCTGGTGATGATTGCTATTTCGTTGAAATCGTATTCTCGGTCTAAAGTTGCCAATGAGGTTCTTTTGTGGGACCAAGGGTGTACTTCCCGGTTGTCCATCATTTCCTGCCTGCGCTGGTTACTCATGAGCCATGATATGATTCTAGGATAACGAATAAATGGACCCGCGTTTGGATGGTCAGTGGTCAGGCATACTTGCCATGGATCTTCGATTTTAAGGAACAACTCCAATCCAATAGCCCATTGTAATGAGGAAACAGGGGCTTTTCCAGAGTAAATGAATGGAACAAGTCCTGCTGCTGTTTCCAGTTCAATGTCCTTGTTAGCCCATTTGAGCCCGTTTAACCTTGAAAGGTCATATTCCATAGGTGCGTCGGCAGTCATAGTGGTGGTTTCGTCCAGAGTTACCTGTCCAACGTCACAGGTTACGTGTTTGTTTTTGTTTACGTAATCTGCAACTTCTCCAGCACCTGACTCAGCATCTCTCCAACTGGTTCCACCATAAGAGTGGAACTGGGCATGAGTAATGTGTATGGTCTGGTTTCGCACAGAACTGTTTTTCTCTACATCCTTAACACAATCCATGGTGCTCACAGTTGTAGGGAAGTTTCCAGGGTGTCCCAGGTCGTTGGGGTGTACGTGGATGGAGTGTGGCAATCCTAACATTTCATTGGCCTGTGAAAGAGCTCTTACCATTTCTCTTCCGGTTACGTCCCAATAAGGTGCCGGATCATCAATACCGTGTACGTTCATTCCCCATCCCCATGCTTCACTTCCGCAGGGGTTGACAATTTTTATTCCGTATCCCTTGACTATTTTCAACCAAGAGGATATAAAAGCAGCTATTTCTTCTATTTGGCCTTCTTTCACGTACTGCAGTACAAACCAGTTGTTACCAAACAATGGCAATGGGGTAACGTCAACGTTAGGTATTGCCATGATTTCTTCATGGGTGTGTTTGGCTTCCAGTGGAGGTACTGCGGCTTCAGTTACAGTTCCATACCCCATCCGGGAGTACCTATATCCAGTTGCAGGGCAACTAGGTATGGAAAATCCTGATTCTGATCTGCAAACGCCTTTTTTAGCTGTTACTCCTTTTCTTGAGTCTTCAGGCCGGTAAATCCTACCTGTTACTAGTTTTGGTCCTGCTACATGAGCGTGGGGATCCACACCTGCAGGCATTACAATTTTATCAGTTACATCAAGTATTTTTGCATCGGAGGACACATTGTCAACGATTTTACCATCCTTAAACATTACGTCCTTCTTTTCACCCGCTACATTATTTGCAGGGTCATAAACGATACCATTTTTTAGTATATATTCCATGAAAATCACCTTATTTACTGGCTATTGCCTGCTCAGCTTTGATTTTTTCAACCCTTTCTAATAATTCTCTAACGATCCATTCATCGTCACGGCAAGTTTCAGGTTTATCTATTGCCTTCTTCATGTAGATTGGAACACCATCCATACGATAACTAGTACCGCCGGCTTCTACACCAATGAATGATCCAGGGAGTACTACATCTGCAATTTCTGTAGATGGTCCCCAGTGAATGTCTAATTGTATAACTGGAATTTCTGCCAGGTGTTTTACCGCCCCTCCAGGGTAGTGAGCACCAGGATCTGCAGCTACGACCATGAACACATCACATTCTTTCCGGGTTAATAAGTCAATGGTGTTTGTTTCTCCATTCATGTATCTTGGATATCCTCTAGAGAAATCTACACCATATGGGAATCCCATTTCATATGCCATGAAAATGTTGAATCCATTAACATTGTAGTGACCTCTCATAGGCATTAGTACCCATTTGGTGTGTTTGTTTAAGTCCTGCACCATTTGAATAGCTATGTCAATGTTTCTTTGTTTGGATAATGTGTGGGTAAGTCCTAAACCGAAAAACAATGCTCCAAATTGAGTGTTTTTCATGGCTTCAGCTAATTCGTAAATGTCTTCCTTAGGTATGCCGGATATATAATCATGTTGGAGTTCTTTACCTTTCAAAACTGCCCTTATAGCGTTGTAAAATCCATAATCCCCATTTTGTTCAAATCCTACCCAAATATCAGACATTTTTGCTGTGTCACTGAATTTAGGATCCATGGTGACTACTGTTCTATCAAATCTGCCTCTTGGTCTGAACCATCCTCGAGGGAATGTACTGTATCTGGCCAAATGTCTTGGGTGTGAGTTCATAGGGTTACTTCCAGTGTAAACACACATATCAGCTCTGTTTTTAACTTCACCTAGTGTCATTACTGGGTATCCTACATTTTGCACTGCCTGAAGTGAAGGGCCGTGGCAGATAGTTGCTTGGTTATCTAACACTGCACCAACCAGTTCTCCTAACCGGATACCATGTTTCATGGTTTCAATGGAAGTTTCACTCCAACCATAGAATATAGGTCTTACAGCACCAGCTATGAGTTCTGCAGCTTTGTCTAGGGCAGTATCCCAGTCTGTTTCAGCAAGTTCGCCGTCTTCGCCCCTGATCATTGGAACCATTAATCTTTGATCCATATCTTCCATGATCTTACTGGCGCCTAACCGGCAGGCGTGTCTTACTGCAACAACATGCCCATCTTTAATTAAATAATCTAAATCATCACAGTTACATCCGCAAAATGCGCAAGTACAATTTTCTACGATGTTATCGTAGTCAGTTACGGGCTCTTCGTATGCCATTTGTATACCTCCTCAATTTTTAATTTTTTTATAAACAGGCATCTCACCAAGTGATTTAAGCCCATCGATGCTTTTATCATCTTTAACATATTTTTTGTAGACTGCTCTCATGAGGTCAGCCATTAATAATACTTCTTCATCCGATTTTTCTACGGTGCACATGATTCCTTTGTAGGTAGGGTCACAGCAACAGTAAGTTTCATGGCTGGTAATAACGTTTGCCCATGGGCCTTTTGGTATGAATATGGTTCCTTCATGAGGAGCATCCCTTGAATGGGCGGCGTAAACAACAACTTCTCCCCAATCAGTTGTCACTTTCACACTGTCCCAGTTAGTGACACCTAATTTAGCCATGTCCATAGGGTCCATGTATGCGATCCCTGTAACCTTTCTGTATTCATCTTTGAGTGTGGATCCTCGTTTTTTGCATGCTCCCTGGTAAATGTCAGAACCAGTGTTCAGCATAAGTTCTAATTTTTTTCGTTCTGTAGTAGTTGGTTCTTCTAATTTTACTACCTTTGGAACGCTTGGTTTTTCTATATAAGTCACTTTTACACCTCATTCTAGCCATATCGCATCTGTAGGGCAGAATACTTGGCATGTCCCACATTTAGTGCATTTATCGGAGCTAAACAATTTGATTACTCCATTTTCAACCATCATTATTACTTCTTCGGTTTTAGGTCCGTGTCCTCCCTCTACTTCCGGACTGATGGATACGTTTACTGGGCATGCTACTACGCAAACACCGCATCCAAGGCAGTTATCTTGGTTTACTTTCAGTTCCATTATATCACCTAAGAATTAAGTTTTTAAGGATTCTAGTTTGTTTTTCCACGATTTTGATTTGGTAGGAGTGTAATCTATATCCGTTCTCTTGACATCTATTGCTTCAACAGGACACACATTTTCACATGCACCACAATATATACAGAAGGTTTCATCTTTTTCAACCTTCTCCCCTATTTCACCAGGTTTTGAGGCTTGATGGAATGACAGCACATCACATGGACATACATCAATACATGCACCACAAGTAGTACATTTGTCCTGATCAATATTTAATTCACCTTTAAATGCCTTTTTAACTGTAGCTGCGTCTACAGGACAGATTTCTTCACACCATCCGCAGCGGACACACAGTTCATCATCTATGAAAGATTCTCCTTTTATTTCTGCATCTGCAGGGTCAATGTCATATTCTCCATATGAACAGGTTCTACATGCAGCCCTAATAGCGTCAACTGGACATACTTTTTTACATACCAAACAGTATACACATTTATCTTCATCTATTTCAATATCACGAGAATCTATGTCTTGATCAACCCTTATTGCGTCTGCAGGACACATTTCTTCACATGCTCCACAATAGACACATGTATCTTTATCTACTTCTATTTCACCGGTTACTAGCTTGGATCTGTCAGGAAGTTCTCTTGCAATGGTTATGGCTTCTCTTGGACAGGCTATTTCACATGCTTTACAGTGGATACATGTTTCATTGTCAATCTCTGCAGATGAAATATAGCTAGGATATGAATCCATGGTTTTGATTGATACATCATCAATTTTTAAATCTAGAGCATCAACAGGACATCCTACACTGCACATTCCACAGAGGACACATTTGTCTTCATCTACACAGATTTTAGATTCATCAGCTTCGGTTCTTACAATTGCACCGATTGATCCTAATTCTATTGCTTCCACTGGACATATATTTTCACAGATACCGCACCCGACACAGATGTCATCTTTATAAATCAGTTCTCTTTTTTCTTCAGCTGATCTTTTAACGTCAAAGTCCTTGCCTTTGACCTCCTTCGTGTTTGCAATCATTTCATACCTCCAAAATTTCTATAGAACTTGTTGGGCACCTTTCTTCACATATAAGGCAACCGCAACACCAATTGGAGTCTATATGTGCTTTGAGATTTTTAAGCACTATGGCGTTCATCATACACAAGTCTACACACAGTCCGCAACCAATGCAGGTGTCATTTATATGGACTTCATATTTTCGCTTTGAACATGTTTTTACTATGCTTCGAGTTTTTTCTTCGTCTTTTACCAGCGCATATGTCAAAAGCAAGAAATCTTTTGGACATAAATTCGTGATGGTCTCTGCTATCTCAATAGAATTCCAAGATAAATTTCGGCCATTTAAATAATGTGAAACTGTTGATCTGTCCATATCTAATACATCGGCAATTTCTCTCTGCGTATGGCCTTGTTTTCGTAGTTCTACTGCAGTTAAATATTTTAATCCAGAAACTATATGCTTCGGCATTTGGTCACCATGTGTATTGATTACACTTTAAACTCTAATTAATATATATATTTCTACTAAATCTATAACGATAAGTTTATATAGTATTGTGTGATTAGTACACTAACTATTAATTTTAAAATACACCTAAATTCACTATATAGAACAAAATAGATTTAAAATTTTTGTTATTAAAAAAAAAATTTGTACAAAACATTTTAATTCAAAAAAAAGTTTATTTTAATGTATTATATAAAATAAAATAATTTTTAAATAATGATTTAATGAATAAAAAGAGTATTAATGCATTAAAAAACTGAAATAAGTTAGAAACTAGTTCACCTCCAGATACTCCAGATAAATAAAAGAAGGGATTAACGCATAAGATAATTCATATAAATTCCTTCCAATTATGTATTACACATATCATGACGAACTAATACCTGTAGCAAAAGCCAAAAAATAATTGAAAAAATAGAATTAAAAACAAAAAAAGGATATATTAAATTATCAGAAGCTAATATACGAGTTTTATCCAGGACATTGAAGTTTTATTGATTTATTTCCGTTTAACCGAGCTACTATAGACGTATATGCAGTCATTGCTGAAAACACCTCCCATGCCGTCAGATCAGATCCTGTTGCACTTAAAACCAAAGATGATATTGGAGCAGGATACACATCCAATATAATCTGAAAAATGGTGAAGCAGTAAAAATCGCTACCGGAGCCCCCATGCCTGCTGGATCTGATGCAGTTATTATGCAGGAATTTGGTTATGAGGAAGGAGAATATGTCCACCTGGAAAAACCAGTAACCTTTAACCAAGACGTTTCTCTTCAAGGGAAGATTTGAAAAAAGGAGAGTTAATCTTAAGAAAAGACCAAATTTTAAATCCACATCTTATGGCCCTAATTGTCTCTACCGGGCACAAAGCTGTTGAGTATACAAAAAACCACAAATAGGAGTAATAATAACATGGAGTGAACTGGCAGAACCTTCCGGTGGATTAAAACTAGGTATGATTATTAATTCTAACCAATATGCTCTCAAAGGTCTGGTTGCTTTAAAATGCAGAATATTTACTGGAAAATGAAAGCCAGAGACGCTGTGGCCCTATCTGATATGAAATCATCTCCAGATAAATACAATGTTATCCGGGCTTTTTATAAAAATGGTGAAGTTAAAGGCCTGAGAACCAGAGCAGGGATAAATAAATCCATTTTAGAATCCAACTGCTACGTCATTAGTAAAGAAGGAAAGGGGCAAATAAAAAAAGGTGATACTTGCCAGGTCGTTACCTATAAATCTCTTCAGTTACGTGAATAACAGTAATATTAATGATCTAAAAAAATTATTATTTCCCTAACTACTCTTTCTCCACTTTCACTGCACACACCTTAAATTCCGGGGTGTTAGAAAGGGGATCCATAGCTGGACTGGTCAGGGTGTTAGTTGGTTCCTCATCAAAGTGGAAGGTCATAAATACTACACCTTCAGGGACCTTCTCCGTAATTCTTACTTTTCCACGAATTTCTCCCCGGCGTGATTTGACTTTTACTAATTCATCATCCATAATTTTTAATTCTTTGGCATCTTGTGGATTGATATCCACACTGTCATAACTATAAAGTTCTCTAAGTCCTTCCACTGCACCAGTCATGGTGCTGGTGTGGTAGTGATAGATAATACGGCCCGTGGTTAATATTAGAGGATATTCTCCGTCAGTTAATTCTTCTGGTGGCCGGTATTCCAGGGGCATGAATTTACCCTTTCCATTTGGAGTGGCAAAATCATCCACATGCATTACACATGTTCCTGGATCATCACTGGATGTGCAGGGCCACTGCAAACCCTCTTCTTCCATTCGGTCATAACGAATACCCCCAAATATTGGGGTTAGATCTGCCAGTTCCTCGGCCACGTCCTGTGCACTTTCATAATCAAAACCACCAGCACCCATTTTTCGGGCAATCAGGGAGGTTATTTTCCAGTCAGGTAATGATTCACCCCGAGCTGGTATGGCGCGGCGTATTCTTTGGAATCTACGCTCCTGGTTGGTGAAAGTTCCGTCCTTTTCAGCAAAGGAACAGCCGGGTAAAACTACGTGGGCCATTTTAGCTGTTTCTGTGAGGAACATGTCCTGTACGATGAGAAATTCCATTTTTTCAAGTGATTTTTTAATATTGGTTATGTCTGGTTCACTTAAAGCCGGATTTTCTCCCATAACATAAAGGGCTCTAATTTGATTCTGGTCATGGGCTCCAATCATAAACGGCATTTTAAGTCCTGCTTCCGGGGGTAAAGAGACATTCCATGCCCTCTCAAATTTATCCTTTACCTCTCCATTACCTACTTTCTGGTATCCGGGATAGGTGTCAGGTAAACATCCCATGTCACAAACACCCTGCACATTGTTTTGTCCCCTTAGTGGATTTATTCCAGCAGAAAGTTTTCCAATGTTTCCCGTCAAAAGTGCTAAATTGCTTAATGCAAATACATTGTCTGTTCCATGAGAATGTTCAGTTATTCCCAGGGAGTAAAATATAGAGGATGGCTCGCTTTGAGCATATAAACGGGCTGCCTTCCTGATAAGTTCTTTTTTAACGCCAGTGATGTCCTCTACCGTTTTTAGATCAAATGCTTCTAATGATTTTTCAAATTCTTGGAAATTTTCACACCGCTTTTCAATGTATTGGGCGTTGTGAAGATTCTCCTCCAATATTATTCGGGCCATTCCCATGATTAGGGCCACATCAGAACCTGGATTAATTTTTAAAAATATATCTGCACGTTTTGCTAGATCAATTTCCCGTGGATCAACTACAATAAGTTTGGAACCTTTCTCCAACGCCTGCATCATGCGCATGCCCACCACAGGATAAGTTTCAGTAGGGTTGGTCCCAATAATAAACATACACTCGCAATCAGTTATTTGATCAGTGGAATTGGTCATAGCCCCACTGCCCAGAGTTTGAGCCAATCCTGCTACTGAAGGAGCATGACAGGATCGGGCACAGTTGTCCACATTATTAGAACTCATTACTGCCCTTGTAAACTTTTGTAATACGTAATTATCTTCATTGGTACATCTACCTGAAGCTATTGCGCCAAATTCTTCTCCTTTGTATTTAAGTAAATTTTGAGCAATGTGGTCCAAGGCTTCGTCCCATTCAACTTTTTCAAAACCATTTTCTCTTTTGATTAATGGTTTAGTTATTCTATCTGGACTATTAACAAATCCAAATCCATACCTACCTTTAACACAGAGGTTCCCCTTATTTACCTGGTTATCTTCGTCAGCTCTTACTGATATGATCTGGTCACCTCGAACACCTAAATGTATGGTACATCCTACTCCACAGTAAGGACACGTGGTTTTCACTTCTCTTGCAGGTTTTTCAGTTTCTTTAGGAATGAGAGCACCAACTGGACAGGCCTGTACACATTCACCACACGATACACAACTGGAATATTTGATATCCCTATCTCCAAAAGTAGTTATCTTGGTTTCAAAGCCCCGGTAACCAAATTCAATGGCATTGGCTCCCACCACTTCACTACACATCCTTACACAAATCCCGCAGAGAATACACTTGTTTAAATCCCTTCTAAAGAATGGATTGGATTCATCGTAAGGAATTTCAGTAGGTGAAGGCCTTAAATCATATAATTCTTCCTTTTCTATACCTAAAAATGAGGAAATATCCTGTAATTTGCATTGACCGTCTTGGGCACAGGTCAAACAGTCCACTTCATGGTAGTTTATAAGTAATTTAGCATTCCATTCCCGTATCTTCTTTATTGACTCGGTTTCAGTGAATACCTGCAGTCCTTCCTGGACAGGAGTCTCACAAGATGTGACCAACTTTCCATCTTCCAGTTCTACCATACACATTCGGCATGCTCCCCTGGATTTTAGGAGGGGATGGTAGCAAAGATTAGGAATGTAAATATTATTTTTAAGGGCTGCCTCCAGAATTGAGGTGCCTGCTTCAGCTCCTATTTCCAATCCATCAATGAAAAAAGATACTTTACCCTTCATATTAACTCTCTTATAGTTTTAATATCTAGAATATGTTATGTACTCTAATAATAAATTTAATTTTTAAAATACGTTAATTACACTATGCAAAAATTTCAATTTTAATTAGTTTTTAACTGGTGACATCTCACTTTGTATGTTAGGATATATAATTGCATTATATAAAATTTCATTTACCAATTACAACATATAACTAGGTATAACTATTTGAATTTCATATTATTAATTCTTTAAAGGTGGTAAAATGAAGATAATAGGTGTAGTAGGGAGTCAAAATACGGGAAAAACATCTTTAAGTACGCGCATAATTCAAGAACTTGTAAAAAGAGGATACAAAGTTGGATCTATAAAACACAGCCACCATACAATGGATATGGATAAAAAAGGTAAAGATACCTGGAAACACCACCAGGCAGGTTCTGAGATAGTTATTGGTTCTGGGAAAAATACATTTATGACTCTAGATGAGGAACTGGATCTGGATAATCTCCTTTTTATCATTAAATCCATTAAAAATCCGGATTACGTGGTGGTGGAAGGTTATAAACAGTACCCTTACGCCAATATTTCCACCTCTGATTTTAAAGATGATTACACCATAAAGAATGTGGATTCTTTCAATCTCAGTGATAAAGATGTTTCTAATATGGTAGATTTAGTTGAAAAACAGAGCTTCGGCATCCTGCAGAATCTTGATTACAAAAAATACTATTTTAAAACCTGGCAGGACTTAGCCAGTGCAATTACTAAAGGTAATGCAACAGATATTCCCCATGAATCAGAAGACGTAGTTCTATGTGTAGATGATAAAATTATCCCCCTGAACGAATTTGTACAGATATTTCTTGAAAATGGTGTGCGAGGTATGATAGAATCACTTAAAACCGAAGAATTCGGGGCTTCAGATCTTGGAAAGATACAAATACTGATTCAAAATAAGAATAAAAAATGATTTATCCTTTTTTTAATATTTTATAATCTGTAAACAGTTTCTTTGATTCAGCTTGTGGCATAAATCCTATCTATTTTTATATTAAAAGCAGTGCAAATAGATGATATTAGATAATTGCTTATAAAATCTATCTCATAAAAATAGTTTCAAAACTACTTTTATACTAAAAACAGCAATACATTCTATCACAAATAAAATTCAGCTGTTGATCAAAGATGGAACTCGAAAACAAAATCAAAGACCCATTTAAAAGGCCAGTAATTTCCCTTAGAATATCCATAACTGGCCGCTGCAATGTAAAATGTCTATACTGCCACCATGACGGAGTACTGCCACAGGACTACGAAATGAATCCAGATGAGATATTTCAAATAGCCAGGATAGCCAGGGATATTGGTATTGAGAAGATAAGATTGTCTGGTGGAGAACCACTTATTCGGGGAGACATTGTGGAGATTGTGGAGAAGATTTCTAGTCTGGGTTTTAAGGACGTTTCCATAACCACCAATGGAACCCTGCTGGAACGTTATGCTGAAAAACTGGCTGAAGCAGGATTAAATCGGGTTAATGTAAGTCTGGACACCCTTAATCCTGAGACTTACCGTTATATTACCAGTAAAGATTACCTGGAAAGTGCTAAAAGGGGAATCCAGAGTGCGGCCCAGGCTGGACTGAACCCAGTTAAGGTGAATATGGTGGTAATGAAGGACATTAACCATGATGAGATCTGGGATATGTTCCAGTTTTGTAAGGAAAATGGGGCTGTACTGCAGCTTATAGAACTTCTAAAAACAGAAAGCTGTCCTGATGCTGATTTTATAGACAAATATCATTTTGAAATGGATGAACTGGAAGATGAACTGGCTGATATAGCCGATCAGGTTAAAACCAGGGCCTTCATGCAGGATAGAAAGAAATACTTCGTGGATGAAGGAGAAATTGAGATAGTAAAACCTATGGATAACACTGAATTTTGTAAGAACTGCACCCGGTTGAGGATCACGCCTGACGGGAAAATAAAACCTTGTTTACTGCGAAATGATAATTTAATGGATATAATTGGGGCAATTCGTGCAGGAAAGGATTCTGAAGAGTTAAATAGGATCTTTATTGATGCAATTGAGAATAGGGAGCCTTTTTATGGTGGTTGTTAGGCAAAATTAATTATTTAATTGGAAATGTATGTTATTCGAATATTAAGACCTTGATGAATAAGTATATTAAAAGGATATTCTATTGAAAACATTTAACTAAGTTTAATTCTCTTATTTCGTGTTACCATCATACTCCTCATTTTACAGGTACCTCCAACCTATGATTTTATATTATTAGAATTCATAAATAGTATTAAATTGAGGTGGAAAAAATGCAAAAAGGGCTTTTATATATTATTATAGGTATCTTATTTACAGCTATAGGCTTATTAAACTACATTAACACTGTGCTTCTTACTGCAGGTATAATATTCCTGATTAGCGGTCTTTTCATGTATGCAAACTATAAAAATAAAAATTTTTATGTTGGCTTGACAGCTTTGCTCTTAATAGTTATGTCTATACTAACTTACCTGCAGCTTTCCAATCCCACTTACCGCGGAGATGTGCTCTTTAATGGAATATTCTTTGTATTAATTGCAATTGTGGGAATTTACGTTATCTATAAATTCCCTAAAGACTGGAAGTTGTAGTAACCAGAATTATAGTTTCACGTCAACCAGTTTAACTGCTTTTTTCTTACTTTTACACAGATCCAGGCAGGTCCCGCATTTAATGCACACTGCCGGATCAATTACGTGAACTTCTTCTTTAGACCCGGAAATTGCTCCAACTGGACATGATTTAAAACATACCATGCATCCATCACACAAATCAGCGTCAATGGTATACTGTATAAAATCCTTACAATCCCGGGCAGGGCATATCCCCTCATTGATGTGGGCCTCATATTCATTCATGAAAAAGCGGGTAGTGGTCAAAACTGGGTTAGGTGATGATTGTCCCAATCCACACAGGGATCCCTGTTTAATTGCCTGTGCCAGTTCAGTCAGTATATTCATATCCTCTTTTTTCCCTTTAGCAGTTGTAATGTCAGTTAAAATATCAAGCATCTGCTTGGTTCCCAGTCGGCAGGGTACGCATTTTCCACATGATTCTTTTTGAATAAATTCTAAAAAGTATCGGGCCACTTCCACCATGCAGGTGCCCTGGTCCATTACTACCAGTCCTCCTGAACCCATCATGGCCCCTGCTCCCAGTAAAGACCCATAATCTATTGGTGTATCCAGGTGCTGGGCAGGTACGCATCCACCAGAGGGTCCTCCAATTTGCACTGCCTTAAATTCCCCATCATTTGCAATTCCACCACCAATGTCAAATATTACTTCTTTTAAGGTGGTTCCCAGTGGTACTTCAATCAAACCAGTATTTTTTACCTGACCCACCAATGAGAATGTTTTGGTTCCTTTACTCTCATCAGTTCCAACTTTTGAATATTCTTCTGATCCCATCTGCATTATGAGGGCGGCGTTGGCCATGGTCTCCACATTATTGATGACGGTGGGCTTGCCAAAAAGTCCTTCGGTAGTGGGAAATGGTGGTCTGGTACGTGGAGTTCCTCTTTCTCCTTCAATTGATGCTAAAAGGGCTGTTTCTTCTCCACAAACAAAGGCTCCTGCTCCTTCTTTGATGATTATTTCCAGGTTAAAACCAGACCCTTGAATATTTTCCCCTAAAAAGCCCCGTTCTTTCATTTCCTGAATTGCTATTTTTAATCGCTCCAGAGCCAGCGGATACTCGGCCCGACAGTATATATAAGCGGTTTTTGCCCCAATAGTCTTGGCTGCTATGAGTATTCCCTCTAAAATTGAGTGGGGATCACTTTCCAATAGGGATCGGTTCATGAATGCTCCAGGATCACCTTCATCAGCGTTGCATACCAGGTAATTGGTTTCCTGGTTAGAATCCAGGCAGAACTGCCATTTCATCCAGGTGGGAAATCCTGCTCCCCCTCTTCCCCGGACACCTGCTTTTTTCATCTCCCCAATAATCTCTGAGGAATCCATTTCTAAAGCTCTCATAAAACCAGTGTAGCCACCTCTAGCTAAATAGTGACCTATATTAGTTGGATCAATAAATCCACAGTTTCTAAGTATTCTGCGCTTCTGCATTTTCATGTTTTTTTCTTCAAAAAGGGGATCAATTCCTTCTATCTTGCCACCGTAACTCCCCAGTGCATATTTCCTTAAAGGTTCACTATGGATCACATGATAATTTGCAATCTTTTTTGCCACTTTCTTGGTAACATTTCCATAGAATACGGCAGGCATATCTGGTTTTAAAACCATTACAATGGGTTCAGCATAACACAAACCAATACAACCCACATCTATAATTCTAACATCATGGCCCTCCAATTCTTTGTTCATGACATCTTTGGCTGTTTGTGCTCCGGCAGAGTTTCCACAGGTCGCTGAACCTATTAAAACCGCGGTTTCTTTAGAAAATAGTGTTTCGTAGTCCTTTTTTTCTTTCTGGACCATTTCTTCGAATTTCATTAAGTTTCCCCTGTACATCTTAAAAAGCTGTCCATATAATTCATTTATTGTTCTGAGGAATCTCCAGGTCTATAACCTCTAAAAATCCTTTTTATACTTCTTAGAGACAATTTAGATTTTATTTCATTATTTACCATGGCTGCCGGGGCTAATGCACAGCAGCCTAAACATCCCACTGATTCTAAGGAATATTCCCCATCTGCGGTAGTTTCACCTTCTTTAATATTCAGATGTCTTTCCATACCTTCAATTATCTGCTGGGCACCGGTTACATGACAGGCAGTTCCTGTACATACTGCCACATGTTTTTTCCCCTTGGGAGTAAACCTGAATTGGGTGTAAAATGTTGCAACTCCGTAAATTTCACTTTCAGACACGTTTGTGAACTTTGCCACTTCTTTCATTGTAGTTTCGGACAAATAACCAAAATTAGACTGAATATCCTGTAAAATAGGTATTATTTCGGATTTCTTACCCTTGTAATTTGATAATATCTCTTGCAAATCCTTTTCCATTAAAATCCTCCGGAGCAAATTCGATATATATTATAATTTATATTGATTCCATAAAAATTTTCTAATTTAAAATAGTTTTATTTAGAATTATTGAAGATCCCTTAAGTAATTTTGATACCATCAATTTCTCAATAGAGTAATTTAAATGTTTAAGAATATCTTCTTTAAATTCAACATATCGTTTTATTCAAAATTTAAAAGAACATTAACCTTTTATGTGTCTAAATTAAGTCATAAATCTAATTAAATCCTTATTCAAATTTCTACCGTAACAATGGGTTAAATAATAAAAAATATATGCATTTAAGTACAATATATAGATAAAGAGGTTTTTTATAAAAAATTTATCAGGTGTTTGAATTGGCCGAAAAATTACCAAAACATTATAAAAGTATTAGAGAAAGATTTGAAGAATATAGTACAGTATTAACTGAATTAGGTAAAGCAGCAAAAGATGCTGGTCCCATAGATGAAAAAAATTCACAACTAATTCAGCTTGCTGCTTCTGCTGCCATAAGATCTGAAGGTGCAGTGCACAGTCATGCCAAAAGAGCACTTAAAACAGGAGCAACGCCAGATGAGCTTTACCACACCTTAATACTATTAACCAGCACTATTGGTTTTCCTAATGTGGCGGCAGCAATTTCATGGGTTGATGATGTAGTGGAAGAATAAAATATCAGATTTATCAACCAATTTAATTTAGAGACGTAAAAAGAATTTTAACAATCTTTATTTTAAGAGAGAAGGCTATATCCATTAGTTAATGAAATCCATAATATGATTTGAGGCGTTCTAATGAGTGAAATGTTCAAACTTGTACCTGCCACCCGTGTAAATGAAAAAATCTCCCACGTTGATGAAAAAATTGTAAACGACGCAGAAATTGAGATTATAATAAATGAAAACTTCTCAAGAAGCTTTTCCATAAGCCCTAATGATTTAAAGGAGTTTGCCATAGGATATCTACTTGGAGAAGGTTTAATCGGCTCTTTAGAACATATATCTAAAATAAACATCGAAGAAAATACCATTAATGTGGAAATTGATCTGGTGGATTTTGACATAAGAAAAGAGATGATTGTAGGTTCAGACTGCTTTGGAGGGTGGCGTCATAAAATAGAATTAATAGATAAAGTAAATTCTACCTATATCATTGATAAAGAAGATATATTTGAATCGTTTAAGAAATTAAAAGATAATGCAACTGTATGGAAACAAACTGGAGGCACCCATATAGCTGGTCTGGTGTATAATAACAACTTTATTTCTAAAGAAGACATTAGTCGTCATGTAGCTGTGGATAAGGTTATAGGTGCAGGTGCTCTGGAAAAAACTAATTTTTCAGAAAGTTTTATTGTTTATAGTGGAAGAATGCCTGCAGACATGTTAATAAAAGTGGCCAGAATGGGAATTCCCATTATAACTTCCAATGCTGCGCCCACTTCTTCTGGTTTTTCTGTGGCTGAAGAAGCAGGAATTACTCTGGTGGGCTTTGTAAGAGATAAAAGATTTAATATCTACACCCATTCCCACAGAATACGGCTTTAATACCGAAAATTTAAAAAAATTATGTATAAAAAGAATATTAGAAACTGAATATAAAATAAAAAATGAGTAATAGGATTATTCTAATACATTATGTTTTTCCTTTAAATCTGCTTCTGTTTTTTCCATTTTATGCATAAGCTGAGCTATAACTCCATCAAGGAATATCAGAGAGGTAACTTCAAATACAGTTCCTAAAGGTGCTAGAGACTGATGTTTACCATTCATCTGCCTTTTAATGTAATCTCTTTCAATTTCATCTTTGGTACGTCCCTTAACTCGAACAACTAGATCGGCCATTTTTCCCAGGGTTGAATTTGCATAAGAGGTCACTGCAATTATCTTTGCCCCTCTTTTTTTAGTTATTTCTGCTGTACTCAATACAAAACGTGTTTCTCCTGATCCAGAAATAGCCAGTAAACAATCGTCTTCATATATTGCTGGAGTTATGGTTTCTCCAACCACATAAACACTTATTCCCAGGTGCATTAATCTCATTGCAAAGGCCTTGGCCACTAGTCCAGACCGTCCCAGTCCCAGTATAAATACGTTTTCAGCTGATGTGAGCATATCAAGCATTTCATTTATATTAGCTTCGTCCAGTTCTGAGGAGACCATTTGTACATTGTCTAAAATTTCGTCTATAGCATCGTTTACAATCATTATTTACACCAGCATAATATCAAATTGATATTGTAGAATTTTTACTTATAATATTTTCCATTTAAATTGGTTAGGTGTTTGGTGTTGGTAGTTTTTTTATCTTTATTTTAGGCCATTTAGGCTTAAATGAATGAATATTCATCTGCTGGTTTTTGTATTCTAGTTTTATTGGCTGTAAGAATAGAAAAATTCGTGAAAAAAGAAACATAAGAATTATGCTAATTTATTAACATGAACAATTTAAAAAAATAAAAAAAATAAAAAATGAATTTTTTTGGTTATTTTGGTTTTTTGATCATGTTCACTAAATCTCTTCTGTAGTATAGGGCGAATACTAGTATTACGAGTAGGATGATTCCTATTATACTCAGGAGTTGTGGATTTTTAATTGCATCATCAACAAACACTTCTTGAGCAGTTTTAGAATCTTCAGACTGTGAAGCTCCAGCACTATCAGATCCGGACTGGCCAGATGATTCAGAACTTCCAGCAGTTGTTGCGGCCGCAACAGTTCCCACTGGTGCAGAAGAACCACTACCACTTAAACTTCCCGAACCACTGCCACAATCACAGCCAGAACCACTGCCTGATCCAGAACCATCACCACTACCAGAACCACTGCCTGATCCATTATCATCTCCTCCAGAGTCAGGACCACCTGTATTTGATCCATCATCTAAAGGAATTATTGCAGAGTTATATTCGATAGCTAGCTGATATCCGTAACTGGATGCAATTATATGGCCCATCAAGCTTAGATTATCAAAAACTGCAGTAGCCATTCCACCATTTGTCATAACCATCTGTGAATAAGGCCCAGTGACAAAAGTTATAGGAATAGACGGTAAATCCGTTACCAATTCACCAGTCACACCATCAAAAAACTGTAGTGTAAATGATTTGTTTCCAGTTCTTGTTAGTACCATCCTCATCTGAGGATCATAAGTCACCTGCTTACAGGAACTTCCATACCAATTCGAACCAGGTATATAGTTTCCTGCAGCTGCACATGATCTAAAGTCCATATTTGCATTATCGTGGAGTACATTATGTTCTAAAAAAATTGTTGGAGAATGAATATAATTATTTCCATATAAAACTCCGTTTCCATGATATGCCTTTTGAGATGTTGATTTACTTATGCTTCCTGTGATTAAATTTGCCTTTATAATTAGATTTTCACTTTCACAGTTGATTTGAATTCCATTATCATTTTTTTGTAGTGTATTGCCCAATATGGTAATTTCTGTAACGATACCATTCAGCAGTATCCCATCCCAATCATTATCAAGTATGAAATTGTTGGAGATAATAACATTACTTATATTGTTGGCCACTATTCCATAGCAGTTCTCATTGATTTGATTGTTTTTGATAGTAACATTCGCTAAATCTTCCAGATACACCCCAGCACCATTAGATACACTTCCATTTTCTTTAATGGTGTTACCATTGATGGTGGTGTTATCTGAGTTAGTAACTGATACTCCTCTTTCCTCATTGCCAATAATCTGATTCTGATTTACACTAGTATTTTCACAATTTTCCACAACTACTCCTTTTATATTGCCATTGATGTTATTTTTGTTTATTTGGGTGTCTTGACTATGGGAAACATGAATTCCAATAGAGGAACCATTTATAGAGCTATTTTTAATGGTCGTATTAATGCTTTCATTTACCATGATCCCGATTCCATTACTTGAACTCACCTGAACATTGGAAACCGTCACATTACCAGTGTTATCTACAACTATTCCCTGGCCTGTGCCGGTGTTTGTAATGGTAAATCCACTTATTTTGGTACCTGAAGCCTGAAGTCCAGTGACTAGGAAAACTGCAGATCCTGAGGCATTAGACACAACCGTTCCCACATTACTTATAATATTCAACTGCTTACTGATAGTCAACTGTAAATTCTCATAGACCGGCCCCAAAAATTCAATAGTACTTCCTGGAGCAGCACCATCCAAAATAGCCTGAATCTGATCACTCAAAGACCCTGTGGTGTAGTAAGAAGCATTCTGCACATACACTGTAATACCAGATACAGGTTCAGACTTAGTATAGGTCTCTTCATAAACTGGACTCCAGTTACCTGAAGAATCAACTGCAGCATAATTAAGCGTTGTTGTACCGTTCAAAACAATAGATCCAGTATACACACTCCTCGTACTACTACTTCGTGGATCACTACCATCCGTAGTGAAATAAACAACCGCATCACCACTATCATCTGAAACCGTCAATGTCACAACCTGTATTACATTGAAAACTCCTCCCACCGGACTAACAATAACTGTAGGGGGTGTAATATCACTAACAGTAATAATTTTAGTAGCAGTAAGAGTTTCACCATTAGTTAAGGTCACAGTCAAATTAACCACATAACTACCAGATTTATTGTAAACATGTCTAGGATTCTGCTCAGAAGAAGTAACTCCATCACCAAAATTCCAACTCCAACTAGTAGGACCAGTTGAAACATCACTAAACTGCACATCCAACGGATTAGAACCGACCGAAAAGTTGAAATTAGCCACAACATCCTGAAAAGCATACAATCCCGTGCTGGTTCCAATATACAAAGTACCATCAGAATCAATAACAGGATTACTGGTTGATGAAATAGTGGTGCAACTCCATTTAAGCATCCCATCCGGATTTATTGCAAAAAGACCACCCTGGGTTGAGAAATATACAGTTCCATCTGCATCAATTATTGGAGAAGAATAAGAACTTTTTCCAGTTAAGTAACTCCATTTTTTTGTTCCATCTGGATTTAGGGCATGTAATGCGCCATCATTAGTTACAAAATATAGAGTGCCATCTGATGCTATTGCAACCGCACCATATACCCTTCCAATTGTAGTGTAGGTCCATTTAAGCGTTCCATCAGGATTAATAGCATAAAGTATATTATCATGAGTCCCTATGTAGATTGTTCCATCAGCTCCAATAGATGGAGATGAGATTTGATGATTTCCAATATCATATGACCATTTTGTGGTTCCATCCTGATTTAGTGCATACAATGCACTATGGGTTGCAACGTAGATTGTTCCATCTGATGATATGGCTGCAGAACCACCTATCCAACCACCATCATCAAGGAGTGTATTCCATTTGAGTGTTCCATCTGGATTAATTGCATAGAGTATACCCTCATCATTTCCGATGTAGATTGTTCCATCTGCCCCAATAACTGGTGAAGCAAAGTGAATTCCATTGATAGTATATTCCCAGATCAATGTTCCGTCAGTCCTCAGTGCACGCAAATCAGATGCAATATAGATAGTCCCGTCATTACTTATAGATGGAGTATCAACTCCTCCCCAATAAATCCATTTCACGATTCCATTAGGGTAAATTGCATAAAGTATACTATCATAACTTCCGGAATAAATTGTTCCATCTGATCCTATGGACACACCAGTATCTTGGGCAAATGTCATGTCGACGATAATCCACTTGATAGTGTTTGTCTGGGGGCCAACGTATTCTGATTGACCGCTGTGATTATTATCACCCTGATAAGTTGCACTTGGTGAATCAATTAAACCTCCTGTTCCAATGACATAATTTTGTATGTACAGTGGACTCCACATTCCACTACTGTTAACTGCTGCATATCTGAGTGTTGTGGTATTGTTGATGCTGATTGGTTCGCTGTATTGTATCCTTGTACTGCTTGTTCTAGGATCTGTAGTATCATTAGTGTAGTAAATGATTGCTGTAGGATCATCACTGGTTAAAGTAACAGTCGGTGGTGTATTATAATTTCCACCATTTACGCTAGCATTCACAGCAGGAAAGATCGTAATGTGATCTGTTTTTGTTGTATTATTGCTGCCTCCAGGTCCAGTTGCAGTTAAACTCACAGTATAATAACCAGGCGCCTTATTATAAGTGTAGGTTGGATTTTGCTCTGTACTGTCTATAATCCCGTCATTATCAAAATCCCATGCCCATCCTGTAACATACAAAGACTGATCTGTAAAATGCACAGTAAATGGCGATGTTCCAGATGTAACATCTGACATAAAATCAACAACAGGCGGAAGAGTAGAAAGCGCTATAGATGATGTTGTTGTGCTATTTCCCAAATAATTGAACACGGTTAAAGAAACAGTGTAATTACCTTCTGTAGTGTAGGTATATGTTGGATTTTGTTCAGTACTGTCTATAGTCCCGTTATTATCAAAATCCCATGCCCATCCTGTAGCATATAAAGACTGATCTGTGAAATTTATTGTAATAGGCACTCCACCACTATTCACATCAGCTGTGAAGTTAGAAACAGGCGGAAGATCCTTGAAAGCGTACAATTTACCATCATAACTCCCAATATAAAATGTTCCATCTGCACCTATTGCACCTGAATTGTATATAGTGTCTCCAGTGGTATATGTCCAATTTAATGTTCCATCCGGATTCAAAGCATACACATTATTATCCCGACATCCAATATAGATTATGCCATCTGCACCAATTACAGGCGCACCATAAAACTGTCCCCCCGCCGTATAACTCCATTTAAGTGTTCCATCTGGATTCAAAGCATACAACTTAGAATCACGACTTCCTATATATATGGTTCCATCTGCACCTATCGCAGGTGAACTACAAATATAAAATTCAGTTGTGTAATTCCATTTAAGCGTCCCATCTGGATTCAAAGCATATAAATTACCATCATAACTTCCCACATAAATAGTACCATCAGCACCTATTGATACTGAACCATATATTCGAGTACCAGCAGTATAACTCCATTTAACCGTTCCATCAGGATTCAGAGCATACACATTACCATCATAAGTTCCCACATAAATAGTACCATCTTCAGCGATTGCGGGTTGTGCATAATACACATAACTTCCAGCAGTATAAGTCCATTTAAGTGATCCATCAGGATTTAATGCGTAAATCTTTTTGTCATAACTTCCCACATAAATAGTACCATCTTCAGCGATTGCGGGTGAACCATATATTCGAGTACCGGCAGTATAACTCCATTTAAGTGTTCCATCTGGATTCAAAGCATACAAATTACCATCATAACTTCCCACATAAATAGTACCATCAGCACCTATTGTTGGTGTGCTATACAATCTTCCAGTAGCAAATTTCCACTTGAGTGTTCCATCTGGATTCAAAGCATACAAATTACCATCATAACTTCCGATATAAATAATACCATCCGCACCTATTGCAGGACCAGCATATTGTATTCTACCTTCCGTAGTAAACGTCCATATGGTAAAACCATTTATTGGCCCATTATATGTTGATTGACCTGTGTTGTTATTGTTTTCTCCAAATTCTGACCATGCAGGATCTGTAACTCCTCCGGTTCCAATGACATAGTTTTGCAGATACAATTGGCTCCAGTTACCGTTGATATCTATTGCAGCATATCTTAGTGTGGTGGTATTGCTAATAATGATGGGTCCAGTATATTCTATCTTTGTACTGCTATCTCTAGGGTCTGTAGTATCATGAGCATAGTATATGGTTGCTGCTGGATCGTCACAAGATAATGTAACTGTCTGTGTGGTTGCATATGTTCCGCTTGCAAGACTAGAAGTCACAGTAACTGGTTTAGTCACAGTAATGTAGTCATTTTTAGTTATAGTATCATAGCCTGCATCGTTTATAACTGTGAGGCTGACGGTGTATTGACCTTCATTAACATAATTATGAACAGGATTCTGCTCAGTTGATGTTTCACTATCACCAAAATCCCATAACCAACTGGTAGCATCACCCGTGGATGTGTCATTAAACTGCACACTCAAAGGCATATCACCCTGAGTAGTGTTACTTGTAAAATTCGCAGAAGGCGAATCCGCCGCACATACACACCCCATCATCGAAAAACAAAAAAATACGGCAAAAAAAATAAACAAAACCGATAATTTACTATATTTCATGTTAACCTCCTTTTAACTCGTTTATAGGATCCAAAATGAATAAAAAAAGATCCCCTCTCTAATAACAATAATAACAACGATAGGTATATATAAACATGTCGATAAAAAAAGATATATTATAAACCTAATGATATCTAATTAAAAATAGTTATAATAGAAATAAACGACAAGATAATTTTAACATGTCGAAAATTTCCTACGACCTTTTTTTGTCTTTAATATTAGTTAATTCTATAATTCCTTGTTTAATCACTTTATATAATTATTAAGACAAATTTATGTCTAATTAAGTTTATAAAGCTAGTAAAAAATCTTAAAATTGTTATTTAATATATAGTAAATATATTTATGTCTAAAATTATAACCTCATTAAATTATAAAACAGCCCTATAAACTTTTAATTCAAATAATGACAAGCACAACTCATATCAGAAAATCCAATTGTACGATTAAAGTTTTAGATACACTTATACCGCAGGATCTACTCTTAAATGAAAAATCATTATTAATTTAAAAGAATTTTGATTCTAAATAATATTATATTAGGTGTGAAAAAATAGAATAGATAATTGATTAATTAAAAGGAGATACAATTTCTAAAAATTAAAGTTTTAATAGTTATTTAGATTGAATAGTGGTACAATGGATTATAAACCGAAGATTAGCCTTGAAATTGACAGCCATTTGATTAATTACAAGTTTTTTGAGGCTTTAAAATGTATTTCGCGTACATGGTCTCAGCGTAAAGCTGCAGCTGGATTGAATATTTCGCATGCCGTGTTAAATCGGCGCGTAAAAGAAGTTGAAGATAAATTAAATTTCCAAATTGTTGAAACAACACCCCGAGGTTCTGGACTAACACCAGAAGGTATGGAATTACTGGAAAGATATGAAAGTTACGAAAACAGGCTGAAAAAACGTGACAAAATTGTTATAGGTGGAGGATTTATCTCTTCAAACTTAGTAGGTTCATTAGCTTCCAGCTACGGCCTGGAAAGTGTGACCTACAGTACTGATGATGAAAATGCCCTTCATCTTTTTGATATGGATATGTTGGATATTTTAACCCTTGACGACCCTATCTATGCATTTAAAAATGATCTAAAATTCAATCCTATTGCTTATGACTATCTAGATTTAATAGCAAGTTCAAAGGAATCTTTGCAAGAAATAGATGACATAAATCATTTGAAGCGGAAAAAATTTGTATCAGTTCCTAACTCATCACAGAGACTGGCCTGGAACACACTAGATAATTCAAATATCGATTATCGAATAGTGGAAAAGGTTAAAAATCCTTTTGAAGCATTTAAAACTGTTAAATATAATGAAAATCTCTACACTTTCCTGAATTCAAGTTTTTTCCCAGGTTCAGATGTTATTAAAGAAGAAACCAAGCACATCATTAGTTTAGTTATAGTTAATGAACATGCCGAAAATTTAAAGGATTTTTTAGAGTATATTTTAGGTGAAGGTCAACAAATAGTAGAAAAAAAGGGTTTTGATAGGGTAAGATAAACTAGTGAAATAAAAATTTTAAGATATATTTAATTAAATAATTGAAGAGATAATATTATGATAAGATAATAACATTAATATCATAATTAATACAATTGACGAAAAATCTTTTAAAAAATTTTAAATATTGTTAAAATCAATTTAAGCCGGGTGGTATTTCTGAAAGAATCAAGGGATTTGTTGGCGGTTGGACATACAGCATTCGATTATATAATACAGGTAAAAGAATTTCCTAGTCCAAATTCATCAACAGCCATAACCAAAATGCGTACATATTATGGTGGTGCTGCAGCAAATGTAGCGGTAGTTTCAGCTAATCTAGGATTTAAACCTGCCCTAGTTTCTGCAGTGGGAAATGATTTTATGGAATCAAATTACCGTGCAAAACTTCATGATCTCAATATAGATATTGAAAATATGATTTTAATTGAAGATGAGAAAACGCCCACTGCATTTGTATTAACTGACGCCAATAATGATCAGATAAGCTATTTTTACTGGGGATCAGCAGCATATTTCAAAAAATATGATCCACCGGAAAATATTATAAAAAAGTCAAAGGCAGTGCATCTTGCCACCGGAGATCCAATATTTAATAGAAGATCAGGAGAAATTGCGCGCGACTATGACAAATTAATATCATTTGACCCTGGCCAGGATTTACATATGTACTCTGAAAAAGAGCTTAAAATGGTATTGAAAATTTGTGATATACTATTTGGTAATCATTTTGAAATTGATAGAATTTTACAAACTTTAAAGATGGATATGGAAGAATTACGAAATATAGGGCCAAATATAGTTGTAAAAACCTATGGTAAAGAGGGGAGCACTATTTACACTGACGAAAAAATAAAAATAGAAGCTATTGTTAAAAATAGTTTTGACCCCACCGGCGCAGGAGATTCATACCGGGCCGGCTTTTTGAATGCTTATATGAGAGGAAAAGATCTCGAAAACTGTGGGAAATTTGCATCATCGGTTTCATCCTTTATAGTAGAAGCAGAAGGATGTCAAACTAACGTCCCTGATTTTAATATGGTAACAGAACGTATGAAACAAAAATGGAGTAAGTAATTAATCAATAAATTAGTTAAGAAATACTTTAATAATTTCAAATTTAATGGAATAGCATTAATTATTTAACCATATTTATATTATAGATTCTGTAAGCAATATCTATTTTTAAGTTAAACATAGATAATGGTGCATTAATAAGTTTGAAAATATTAACAATTTAATACGAGACATTTAATAATATAAACACTATTCATATATGGAAATAGATCCTGAAAAATTGTAAATATTGTTCAAAAGTCTATTTAAGGGTTTAAACTTATAAAACAAAGAAATTATTAGACATGGTGATTCTATGACACAAATGGATGAAGCAAAGAAAGGCATGATAACAGAGGAAATGAAAGCGGTTGCCGCTCAAGAAAATGTTTCAGAAGAATTTATCAGAAAATCTGTTGCAAAAGGAACAATTGCAATTCCAAATAACATTGGAAGAGATGTAAAAGCTGTAGGTATTGGTGCCGGCCTTAGAACTAAGGTAAACGCAACAATTGGAACTTCTACTGATATTGTAGATTTAGATATGGAAGTAGAAAAAGCTAAAGTAGCTATGGAAAACAATGCAGACACACTAATGGAACTTAGTGTAGGTGGAGATCTGGATGCCATAAGGAAAAAAATATTAGGTATTTCCAATCTTCCTGTTGGAAGCGTACCTGTTTATCAAGCAGCAATTGAAACTATCCGAAAAGATGGAGCAGCAATTTATATGGATGAGGACATCATGTTCAAATCCATTGAAAAACAGGCCAAAGACGGTATTGACTTCATGGCCATACATTGTAGTGTTAACAAAGAAACACTTAAAAGACTTAAAACTCAGGGCCGTGAAGGAGGACTGGTCAGCCGTGGTGGAGCATTCATATCTGCATGGATAGTCCACAATGAAGTAGAAAATCCTCTCTACAAGAATTATGATTATGTTTTAGAAATTGCTAAAGAACATGACTTTGTAATCAGCCTGGCAAATGGTATGAGAGCTGGTGCAATAGCTGATTCCACTGACCGAGCACAGGTTCAAGAACTCATCATTTTAGGAGAACTTGTTGACCGAGCACGAGAAGCCGGAGTTCAAACTATTGTTGAAGGTCCTGGACACATCCCTTTAAAAGAGATCTCTGCAAATGTGATGGTTCAGAAAAAATTGTGTCGTGATGCGCCATTTTACATGTTAGGCCCTATTGTGACTGATATTGCCCCGGGTTACGACCACATAGTATCTTCCATTGGTGCAGCTGCTTCTGCATCAGCCGGAGCAGACTTTATATGTTATGTAACACCTGCCGAACACCTGGCACTTCCTGATGCTAAAGATGTCAAAGAAGGAATTATCTCCACTAAAATTGGAGCCTATGTGGGAGACATGGCCAAAGGCATACATCATGGAGAAAAGGATTTAGTTATGGCTAATGCTCGTAAAAAACTTAATTGGGAAGCACAATTTGACTCTGCAATGTGTCCTGCAGAAGCAAGGCGAATAAGAAATGAAAGACCTCCTGCAGATCCAGATACATGTACCATGTGCGGAAGTTACTGTGCAGTAAAAATTGTGAATGAATGGTTGGACGATGCAAGCACTGACGTGTTTGAGTAAGTTTATTAATCCATTTTTCATCTTTTTATTATCTTTACTTAAATTTACGAATTATTAATTATTTTAAATTTTAATTTTTATTTATTAACATATTACAGGTGATTTGATTGAAACACTGGATTGAAAGGATAGCGGAAGATTTATCAAAATGGGATGTGGATAACCACGTTGTTGCAAGTGGTACATCAATATCCGGTTCTATACATATTGGAAATTCGTGCGATGTTTTTATTGCCAACGCAGTGACTAAGGCACTAAAAAAGATAGGAAAATCATCTAAAACTTTATGGATAGCTGATGATCATGACCCGCTTAGAAAGGTCCCTTATCCTCTTCCAGCAGAATATGAAAAATATTTAGGAATGCCTTACTCTCAAATTCCCTGCCCAGAAGCGTGCTGTGAGAATTTTGTGGAACATTTTGAAAAACCATTCCTCGACACATTAGATGACTTTGGAATAGAATTAAAAACTTATTCTGGTGCTAAAATGTATCAGGATGGTATTTATACTGATTACATTCGTACTGCACTTGAAAATGCAGATAGAATAAGAGATATATTCAATAAATATCGGGAACATCCCCTTAAAGAGGATTGGCTGCCCTACAACCCCGTATGTGAAAGTTGTGGAAGAGTTAACACTACCTATGCCTTTGATTTTAATGGAGATAATATACATTATCGATGTGAATGTGGCCATAAAGGTGAAATGGATATAAAAAGTGGTGCTGGAAAGCTTACCTGGAGGGTGGAGTGGGCTGCCCGGTGGAAGATATTGGGAGTTACCTGCGAACCCTTTGGAAAGGATCACGCTGCCCATGGAGGATCTTATGATGTAAGTAAGTTGATATCCAAAGAGATATTCAATTACCAAGCACCATACCCAGTACCTTACGAATGGATCACCCTCAAAGGAGACGCCATGTCCAAATCGAAGGGTGTGTTTTTCACTCCAGGCCAATGGTTGGAAATAGCTCATCCTGAAACCCTTAATTATTTTATTTTCAGAAGCAAACCTATGAAGCACAAGGATTTCAATCCTTCCATGCCATTTTTGGATTTTATGGAACAGTATGATCGTGTTGAACGCATATATTTCAATAAGGAAGATGCAGCTTCGCAAAAAGAAGAAGAAAAGCTTAAAAAGATTTATGACATTTCTAAAATAAAAGAATCTGAAAAAATGCCTTTCCAACCGTCTTACCGATTTCTGACTGTGGCTTATCAGATTGCAGAAGATAATACTGAGAAAGTTTTCCAGATTTTGAAGAAAAATTCCCAGCTTCCAGAGGAGATGTCCAATAAAGATTTCTTTGAAATAAATGAAGATGATAGGATTCGACTAACAATGCGCCTTAATCAAGTGAAAAATTGGTTAGAACTCTATGCTCCGGATTTTGTTAAGTTTAAAGTACAGCAAAAAATACCTAAAGTTGAATTAAACGAAAGTCAAAAAGAGTTTCTACTTAAAGTTGCAAGGATCTTAGAAACAAGTGATCCTACTCCTGAAGAACTTCACGATGAAATGTATGTTCTGATGAGACAACTGGATATGAAACCTCAAAAAGCATTTCAAGCTGCATATAAAATATTGATCGGTAAAAAACAAGGCCCCAGAGCTGCTTCATTTATTTTATCAATGGATAAGGATTTCGTCATAAAAAGATTTAGATTGCAGAAATAACTAGTAACCAGTCATATTAATTGAAATTTGACTTTTTGAATAATATTGAGGATAATATAATAATCATAATACCTAAAGCAGTCAGTAGAATTTTCTGATCATTTTTATATTCACTTGAATTGAGGATAAAATGAAGCTTAATATAATTGAAAAGGATGTTTTAAATCCTTTAGGTGAAACTGCAGGAGATAAAATATACTTAACCCCCATTAAGTCAAATATTCGAAATATTAGTTATTTGGACAATACCAAACCTAATGCTGATTTAATACTGGATACAATCCAAGAAGAATTAAAAAAATTAAACAACATTAGGATAACCAAACCTGCCGGTGCACCTGCATCTGATGAAGCTATTCAAAAGGCATGTGAATCTGATTTAGTATTTTTGGCTGTTGGCGATTGTGGATCATGTTCTACTTGGGTCATACTTGATGCTATAAGGCTTGAAAAAGTAGGCATACCCACCATATCAATTTGCTCCCACAAATTTTCGGATTTTGCACGTATGCTGGCAGAATCACATGGTGCTTATGGTTTACGAATACTAGAATTAGATCATCCTATCGTTGGAGTAGATGAAGACGGAATAATACTTAAAGTTCAAAATATCATCCCTGAAATTAAAAAGATAACTAAAATGAAATAATTTAGCTGCAACACAAGAGGCTTTTCATGGATCAAAAGAAAACTGAAAATATTAATGAAATTGATTGTGGATGTGGGATAGAAGATCTACTAAATAAATCACATCAAGATAATAAAAGATCCTCTCAAGCATCTTCACCGAAAGGAGATATTCATATTGATCCTGATGTGGAAAAATTAAGTTATCAGTTTTATATGAAGAACTTCACTGATGGACTTCCCATCATACCCCCCACTCCCGAGAGAGTGAACAAATTCTATGATTTTACAGATCTCGAAGCAGAAAAAATTGCGGCAATCATCCCTCCCAGGCAGGGTAAGGCCACTATTGAGAAAATTGCCATTAACGCAGTAATGGCTGGATCTCTACCTGTTTTTATGCCACTGATCCAAAATTCAGTGCGTGCAATTGCTCATGAAAAATTTAACTTGCCGGGTGTTAATGCTACAACGCACCCAGTGGCAATTTGCATAATAACCAACGGCCCCCTGGCTAGTGAAATTGGAATTAACAGTAATGTAGGGTGTTTAGGTCCGGGTAACATAGCCAATGCAACCATAGGACGGGCTTTAAGACTTATTTTAATGAACATTGGTGGTGCTATACCGGGTATTGGAGATCATGCCACGCTTGGTTCACCATCTAAGTACAGTTTTTGTTTTGCTGAAGCAGAAAATGAATCACCATGGAAACCATTACATGTGGAACGTGGATTTTCTAAGCAAAACAGTACAACCACAGTTATGGCTGTTGATTCTCCACACAATGTAAATGATCATCGAAGTAAAACTGCAGAAGACCTTTTAGATACAATAGTTCACACTGCTGCCGTGGCTGGATGTAATAATAGCCATGTTCCAGGAGAATTACTGATAATAATGGGTCCAGAACATGCACAACTAGTTGCAAGTAAGGGATGGAATAAAAAAGAAGTTAAAGAGTACATCCATGACAATTTATACGTACCTGCTCATCTGGGGGATAGGGGCGGTAGGAAACTTGATGAAAAATGGATAATTGATGATGATGTGAAATTAACCCAGACCCCGGATGATGTAGTTCTGGTTGTGGCTGGAGGTCCTGGCAGACATAGTATGATCTGTCATGGCTTTGGAACATCTTCCCAATCAGTAACCCAACCTATAACCTTTTCTAATGGAAAACCAGTTTTATCAATAAATGACTTTGAAAACCTGAAAAAATAAATTTTTTTGAAATAGATAAAATAGGTATTATTAAGGATATTAAAATTTAAAATTCTAAATTACTCTTTCAAGCTCACTATCCCATGTTTTCTGATTTTTCTGAATGTATTCCATCATCATTTCTTTACATTGATCCATGTCCAGATTGATTAATTCAACTCCATTCTCCTTAAGATATTCCTCTGGGCCTGTTAGAGTTTCATTTTCACCCATTACAACTTTTGGAATTTTATAGAGAATTACAGTTCCAGAACACATGTCACAGGGAGATAAAGTTGTATATAAAGTGCATTTTTTGTAATCTACACCCCTCAATCTTCCTGAATTTTCTATACAATCCATTTCACCGTGTAAAATGGTTGATTCTTTTTGGAGAAGCTTATTATGGCCCCGACTTATAATTTTTCCATCTTTAACCAAAACTGCCCCGATAGGAATGCCATCCTCTCTTAAACTTTTTTTAGCCTCTTTAATGGCTTCATTCATGAATTTGTAGTGTTTATTCATTTATAATTCCTTCAAATCAAAGTGCTACTTCCCTTGTCACTTTAATAGTTCTAATTATTTCATTTTTCTGTGGTCTGGAATTTTTTCCCATCCTTTTTACATAAATCTTTAATCAGATTTCTCCCAGTTAAGGCTGCATTGGGAAGTCCTACCATGGCCCCGGCCCATTGTCCTACCATGTAAAAGTTATCAAGTCCTGGAAGGGTCTTACTTAAGCCTCTGAACATTATTTTCATTTCCCCCTCTTTAGCTGGCCAGGGCTGCCCTCCATGGAAATTGTGGGTGTACCTCTCCACTGTGACTGGTGTAGTTACATCAAAAATTTTTATTTTATCCTCTATTGTCGGGAATCTCTGTTTTAGAGTATTCAATATTTTTTCGTATACTATTTTTTTCTCTTCATTATATTTTTCCTTGTCTGAATCTAAATTTTTCCAATAATCGTAATTTCCTTGGGTTACTACCTTAATAATGGAGTGGCCCTCTGGAACCAGTCCCGTAGCAGAATCAAAAAGTTCCAAATATAGAGAATCCCTACTTACACCTTCTAATTCTATTTTTTCATCCAGTAAGAGTGCGATAGCATGAGGTTCGTGTGAAAGATTCATATCTACTCCAATAAACACATTTATCCCGAATTCTTGGCTTTCATCAAAGGATTGATAATAAGAATCAATGAAATTGTTTGTATACTTTCCTTCAAGCATTTCATAGATGGTCCTATGGCCATCTGCAGCAGATACTACAATATCTCCGTAATGGGTGCTGCCGTCTCTAAGAACTACCCCTATTGCCAGGTTATTTTCTAGAATAATTCTTTCAACTTCTGACTTATAATTTAACTCCCCACCTAACTCAAGGAACCTGTTCTCTATTTTTTTACTGAATTCCAACGACCCATATTTAGGCCAGCCCATATCTCCTACTTCAAAACCAGCCATAAAAATTAGATGGGCAAACATGGGTATCTGTGAGCCATTCATGTTGTATTGTACATGAGAAAATGCTTTCCTTAGAAAATCGTTCTTAAATCTGTGAGAATAATCCTCTAAATTAATCTTACCCCATTTTATTATTGAAAAAGCTTTAGGTATAATTTTTAATTTACTGGAGATACCATCCATGTCCATTGCAAAAAAATCGGCACTGAGTAGGGAATGTGCTGCATTTAAATAGTTTTCAATAACATCTTGATCCTCGGGTGAAATCATTTTAAGGTGTTCTTTAAGTTTTTTGACGTCGGTATAGATATTTAATGCATTTCCCTTACTATCTTCCACTCGAACAAAGACCTCGCGATTTATTATTTTTAAATCTTTTAAGGCACCTAATTCATCCCAAATCTTCCTTAATTTCACATCACCTGATCCTGCCAGGTTGTGTATACAAAAGTCAAAGGTAAATCCTTTGCGGTGCCAGGAAGTGCATAGTCCCCCAGGTCTATTATGTGCTTCAAAAATAACTGGATCATAATCATTCATAGCAGCATAACAACCAGTAGCTAATCCTGAAATTCCTGCACCAATAATAATTATCTTTTTACTCATAAGATTACTTATTAGTAGCAATTTAATAAATTTTATGTTAATTTAATAATTCTTTTAAAATTTTAGAAAGGGTTGGATTCTACTTAAGCTTTAAGTTAAAAATAAAACTTTAGAAATAGTTGTTATTAGAATATATATTATGATCAGTTTTAAAAAAAGGGAAAATTAATGGATCTAAAATCTACGTCTATCCATCAATTCTTGTCTTTTACCTGCATTCCATCCGCCGGATGAAGATTTTGCACGACCTACTTGTTGAACATAGCCAGTAATACGGTCATACCATTCTACATCTTCTTTCTCGCCACAGGTAGGGCACTGATCATTTAAACCTTTCATTAATGTTTTGCATTTAATACAGAAACTCAGTGCTGAGCTGTAGGCCCAGAATCCGATATCTGATTTTCTGGCAATCTTGTCAGTTAAACTCATTAATGAAGAAGGATCTGAATAGGATTCTCCCATGAAGGCGTGGAATATGTGTCCTCCCTGGGTCAGTGGATGATAGGCTGATTCAATTTTTATTTTCTCAGGTAGCATCATATCAGTGTTAACTGGAACATGAGATGAATTGGTGTAGTAGTAAGCTCCTTGATCTCCCTGAACAATGGCCTTATCTTTGTATTTCTTACGATCCAGTGTAGCAAAACGATAGGCAGTAGACTCAGCAGGAGTTTGCAGGACACTCCACCTCCATCCTGTCTCATCTTTAAGTTTATCAGCTCGTTCATTTATGTGTTCAATCATCTTTATTCCAAATTTATTAGCTTCTTCATTTTCCAAACCCACACCCAAGTAGGATTGTAATGCTTCATTAAGCCCTACAAATCCAAAGGACATGGTTGAATTTTCGATTTTGTAATAAAGATCCCCTTCAACTTCTTGTTTAAGGAATGGGAGTAAATTATAATTATTAAGACAGTTCATAGCCTGTTCTCTTCTAAGTTTAAGAACTTGTACTGCCATGTCAATATAGGAATCTAAGTATTCGAAGATCTCAGTGTCATCACGGGCATTATAAGCAATTCTTGGAAGATTCAAAGTTACATATGCCAAGTTTCCCGTCCTGAAACAGTCTTTTTCCCAGTCTCCAGTCCAATTATCTCCCAGTGCAGTTCTACATCCCATATAATTGGCCATATTATTTCGATAACTGGCTAACATATTTACAAAGTAAGCCGAACCATATTTTGCAGAGAGTTCATGGACCAATCCTAAATCCTCTTCAAATTCATTTTTTAAAACTTCTTTACGTAACGTGTAAATAGTGTTAGGGAACAAATGTGGTTTTCCATCAGCATCCCCATCTAAAAGGGTTTCTGTAAAGGCTCGTTGTAACATTCGGGTTTCATCTTCAAAGTCACCGTAAACACCTGCTAACTTACCTTTAGGTCCATATGCAGCTTCATCTTGTAAAAATTTTGGTACAGTAAACTCCATGTTAATTGAGGTGAATGGAACCTGTGAACCTCTAGCAGCATAAGCCATGTTCAAGTTGTATATGAACATCTGCACTGCTTGTTTTACCTTTTCATATGGCAATCCTCGAGCAAAAGGTGCTACAAAAACATTCCATAGACTCATAGCTTGCCCGCCAGACATGTTCTGCTGAGCTGCCAGCATTATTTCACCGGCATGGTTCATGAGCGTTTCTATGTGATTTGGTGGTCCTGCCACCGAGGTATGATCCCCTGTACCATCAACTTTCAAACCGTGTTTGATAAATAATCGTAAATCGTGTTGTAAACAGTTTAATGGACGTCCAGCAAAGAATTCTAGATCATGTACATGTATGTCCCCGGCCATGTGGGCATCTGCCAGTTCAGTAGGGAGGATGTGAAGTAAAGCATATTGTTTTAGTGCTTCATCAGCAACGTATTTATGTACTGTTTCGGGGTTATGAATCATGTTAGCATTATCTCGGGATCCGTTTTCTATGAGTGAGGTGATGTTAAATACAGGGATACCCAGCCTTGTGTATCTTTTACGCAAGGTTACCAAGCCGTGCTCAACCAGTTTTGTGTTTACAATTTCCCTTATCATTGGCCCGCTTAAAAATTCAACGTCCAGTTTTTTAAGCTCTTTCCATACTTCTGAAGCTATTCTGTCTGCTACTTCCGGAGAGGCCCCTGTCTCAACTACCAGTGTATTGGCTATTTTGCTTTTATCAAATGATTCTATGGTATCTCTGGAAGTCCTAACTCTCAGCTTGTTAGTTGCTAAATATTTATCCGCTACAGTTATATCAACTTTTTTAAGGGTATCAAATACCAGCATTTTTATTTCAGCAGTACTAATACCATCATAAGCTGAAGTTGCAACTTGAGATGCTATTTTTTCTGCAGCCCAAAGTGGAGCATCCACCATCAGGCATGATTTAACTATTTTTTCGTGGCTGAACTTTTCGTATATACCATTGTTTTTTAATACACAGGTTTCGGCTTTCGTGGGAAGTGCAGCAATAATGCGTGCATCTTTCATAATTAATCCTCCGATCTTACAATATTATTTATTATTTCTCTTATAAAAATACATCCAATGAACTTTGTTTAGATTTATCACTTTCAAAAAGGGAATCTATTCCAAATTCCAGAATTTCAATTCTTTGAATTAAATAATTATCAATTGGATATTTTTTGCTGAGTTCCTTGGAAATATCGAGGTATTTAACAACAGAACCCTTGGAAACGCTTAATATCAAATTTCCCCCACATTTACATTCTCCAGATAATGGAATTCGTCTATACTTTTTGTTACACTTAGTACATCTAACTTTCTGTCTGGAAAATGCTCTTACATTACCCGCCATATCTGGTAAGAAGTGAGACATTAACACTCCTTCCACCACACCCTTTTGATCTACTGCTCTAATTTTCTCGGCAAGTTCTATTTGTGCATTTACCTTCTCTTTCATGGTGGGTAGCATCTTGTATAAGCACAACTTGGGGCCATTGTGTATACTGGAAGTATCATGGGAGAACATTATGTCATGATACTGCCTTTCTGTTCCGAGTCTTTTATTTACATTATCAATAAAGGGTAAAACCTCTGATGGTTTGGCAAATTCCAGTGTTTTCTCGTAAAATTCAAGAGGAATAGTAGGCATGGCATCAATATTATGTGATTCATCGTCAATTTCTTCTGGATCGATCCGTGTAGATAGAACCAGTGGCGCGTCCATTCTACCACCCCTGGAACTGGGGAGATATGTTTTTGAAAAATTTAATAGTGCATCTAATAGTAGCATCACTGAATCTTCGTCACTGTCACAATTTCTTCGCTTAGCAGAATGGAAAAAAGGGTGAGCATAACATGCAGCTGCCTTGGTAAAACCTATTATTCGTCCTAAAACACCAGCTGATGTGTGGGGAGCTAAACCTACTATCAAATGTCCAATCAAGTCTTCTTTCTCCTTGACATTATAGAACCTATCTATTTTATAAAATTTGTCTAGGAGATCATCTATAAAATTGGCAACACCAATCAAGTATTGGGCACAATTTTCAGAGATAACCACATCCTGTATTTTAATCTCCACTATCTGCTCTGGATCTTCAACTTTATTTCCATATATATCATGTGTATATCCAAGATCGTGGAGTTTGAGAAGGCTTAAACCAATTTCTTTAGGTTTAAAATGAGTTATGGGTAGATCCGTGGAATCATGCCTAATTGTAGCATCTTTAAAGGTGAAAACCTTATTTTTAGCCCTTAATACTCCCTTTTCAAGTGGTTCGGGGAGTTTCTGCTCGGATATCATCCCCACAACACCTTTAATTTCATCCAGTTTTCTAACTCCAACATTATCAAAGGCTTTTTTTAGTAATGTGCCTAAATTAATTCTCTTTTTACTTGAACTGGTTAAAACAGTCTTAGATCCACATATTGGACATATTGACTGCATAGAAGCTATTTCACAATTGGTACATTTACATCTTGCAAAATCAACGGTTATACTTCCTTTTTTTGCAGCATCGACAATATTTCTCCTACTCCCACCGAAATTACTTATAGGGAATAATACATGAGGAGCAGGTTTCATTTTCCGTTCTTTAGATTTTTCAGGCCTTCCAACCCGGTTACCTATATATATGGGAGCTTTAGCCATTATTTCTACAGGGGAAACCTCATTTATAGCTTCAAGTGTGGTAATCTTTTCATCCATTTCCAATGGTTTATCCAGGGTCGTAATGAGTGCGTAAGCATGATCATACTCCAGGACAACTTTAACAATGTTTTCAACTTTTTTAAACTTGTGAGGAACTCCTAAAACTTCTAAAATCCGCTTTTCTGGTGAGGAATCAATAATAAATTCTTCATCTTCTTTTAACTTATCAATATTTTTGAACAACCATTCTCTAAGATTGTTTATGTCTTCACCTGAAACATCATGATAAAAATAGGTGTATTCTGGGTGTAAGGGAACATTATACTCTTTTGATAATTCAAAAGCTTGTTGGATACTTATTTTATCGGTAGGGTTAAAATTAAAGTCATTTTCCGAATAATTAGGAGATTTTTCTAAAGTTTTAATCCACCATTCCTCGCACCAAGCTGAAGGGAGCAGCATATGGTTGTTTCGTAGGAATTCACCAAATGCAATTAGTATGTCTCCTAAAAATATGACTTCATCAACATCTTTCTTTAAAGACTTAGCTTCTTTTATGGAAGATACCTTAACCACATCTCCATTTTTCATTTTCACTATAGGACCTTCAATAGTATCACAGGGGACTACGCAAGCACCTTTACCTGGTCTTTCAATTTTTATCTGAGTACCTATAGCTAAAAACTCTAATAATTCCATGGTAATAGGGTTGATCCCCATAGCCGCCAGTCCTGAATTTCTTGACCTCCCATATCTTAGCCGGAAGCCTCCTTTTTCAGAAGGGTAAGATAGTACTGGTCTTCCACCAATTATATCCTTTAAATATTTATCATCAACCTTAATACTTTCTCCTTCATCATTATCTGATTTTTTGGACTTTGAAAACGCATCCAACCATTCCCAGCCATCAAGTTTAACTTTTTTTGCATATTTAAGTGTTTTAGGAGCTTTCTGGATTACTCCCTCTACCATTGCCAGTAAAGCCCCTCCCCGGAGATTATTGGTTTCTACTCGTTCTAAATCACGGTGGGAAACCTCTACATGATCAGTAGGTTCTCCTGTGACCTCAACTGGAATATTTTTGGCTGTGGCTCTAACTTCATCTGGATCCGGAGAATACTGAAGGTTGGTTACCTCTGACTCATAGAGCTCCACTTCTTCCACATATCTTTCGATTTCTCGATCCGTGGGTTTATAAGGATCAAGATTAAGTGACCGGCGTATATAATCCGCAATAAGGACTGCAAGAGCTGCTGCAGTTCCTCCCGCACTTCTGATGGGGCCTGCGAAGTAAACTGCCAGATAATTGGTTTTATCAAAATTTTGTTTTATCTTAACTTTTGCTATTCCTTCCAATGGAGCAGCAACAACCCCTTCAGTTAAAATAGCAAGAGCAGTTCTAAGAGCCTGATCTGCCTTTTGTTCCTGGGTCTCAATACTATCAGACTCACCTTCCACCTCGGTCTTGGTAGCAATTTCACTGGCAATTCGAAATGCCACCTCTTCCCTGGAAATTTCTTCTTCTAAATCTTTTATTCTCTCAGCAATACCTTTAGGACCAACTAATCCATCCACTCTTTCGGCTAAATCCTTTGCACGAGGTATTTCAGGTTCTGTGTCAATATCATAACCTTTAAGTTTGGCTTTTCTTGCTATATCATATAATTTATCAGCATCTGCTTCTAGACTCTCAAAATACTCCATAAAATTCCCTTGATTTTTGTTTATAAAGGCATTTCAAATTAAATTTATATTATTTTTTTATTAGCATCTTTTTATAAAAAAGTTGTCATCATTTAATAAATACCGGGCTTTTTAATAATTTTTATACCTTTTTAAAGTATTACAATAATTTACACAATTTTTATACAATCAATAACCAAAAACCTGAAAAATTGAACTATGTTTAACAAGAAAATAAAAACAGTTTTTAGTCATCTTTTTCCCTAAATACAAAAATATAAAATGGTTTAACCAAAAAATATACATAATAATCAATTGATAAGAAATAAAACACCATTTAATAATCTTAATTTACATTAATATTATAATGAATATTTATTAAATTTACTTCAAATGTATAAAATAAGAACCTTATCTTAAAATTTGAATTCTAAACAAAACTTAAATACTTCTCATTAATATAATAAGATGTGTATTTATAGTTGAAAATTGAATTTATATTATCAAATTTTTAATTAAATCTCATTATTTTAGGTGAAATAAGATGGCAAAAAAAGATAAAAAATCCCTACCTCCCAGTGGTGCTGGATTGGTTAGATACTTCGATGAAGAAACAAGAGGACCAAAATTAAGTCCAGAACAAGTAGTAATCATGACCATTCTACTAGCAATATTTTGCATAGCACTACGCTTTACGTAGGGAAGATCAAATATGGCAATACACCCTATAGAGTTTCGATACGGAACCCCTGAAATGAAAAATGTCTGGGAATCAGAAAATAAACTCCAGAAAATGCTTGAAGTTGAAGCCGCCCTTGCCCGAGCAGAAGCCGAACTTGAACTTATCCCCGAAGCTGCTGCCGATGAAATTAATAGAAAAGCAAATACTCATTATGTTAAATTGAAAAGGGTTAATGAGATTGAAAAAGAAACCAACCACGACATTGCATCTATTGTAAAGGCCCTGGCTGAAGTTTGTGAAGGTGATGCCGGAGAATATGTCCATTTTGGTGCAACCAGTAATGATATAATTGACACTTCCCAATCACTCCTTTTTAAAGAATCAATATCTATACTAAGATCTAAACTGGTTGATCTTGGAAAAAGTCTGGTAAAACTTGCAGAAGAACATAAAAATGATATTTGTATTGGCAGAACCCATGGTCAGCATGCTTTACCAATGCCTTATGGAATGAAGTTTGCATTGTGGGTTGATGAGATTCACCGCCAAATTGAGAGGATGGATGCCTGTGAAAACCGTTTATGTGTAGGTATGATGACCGGTGCAGTGGGAACTACGGCTGCATTGGGCAGTGATGGTTTGGCTGTTCATGAAAAGGTATCTGAAATATTAAACCTTAAACCAGTTTTGATATCAAATCAAGTTGTTCAACGGGATAATCACGCCGAATTCGTGATGAACATGGCCAATATTGCCAGTACCCTTGATAAAATTGCCTTAGAAATTAGAAATTTGCAGAGAACTGAAATCATGGAGCTTGGTGAGCAATTTGACCCTGAAAAACAGGTGGGTAGTAGTACCATGCCCCATAAAATGAATCCTATAACTGCAGAGAGAATATGTGGTGTGGCCCGGATTGTGCGTTCCTATACGATTCCTGCACTTGAAAATAATCCATTATGGCATGAAAGAGACCTTACTAACTCTTCATGTGAACGGATAATGTTCCCGGAAGCCTGCATTCTTTTAGATTATATCCTAAATCTTACAATAAAACTGGTTAATAATCTGGTATTTTATCCAGAAAATATTGAAAGAAATTTGAATATGACCAATGGACTAATAATGGCAGAAAGAGCCATGGCTGAACTTACCCGTGGTGGAATGGGAAGACAAACTGCTTATGCCCTGGTTAGGAAATGTGCACTGGAAGCTAATAAAACGGGAACTCCTTTGTTGGATATTTTACTAAAAGAAAAGAAAATCAAACAATATCTTTCTGAAGAAGATATTAATAAGATGATGGATCCCCATACATACATTGGTTCATCGGATAAAATCATAGAAAATGTGCTGAAAAAATCAAAAGAATGGTTTTAGGGGACCAAATAGTAAAATTCCCTCTTTTTTTATGTTATTTATTTTTAAATGATTAAAAAAGTTTAGAATCATTATTAATCATTCATTTTAATTTATTTTCACATGAAAAATAATAAAAAATAGTGCTATTTTCAAGAGTGATTATATAAACTCTTACTTTTTTCTTTAATTATATTATTTATGAAATTCCTCAATTATTGCAGATTATATTTCCCTAACTTTATAATAACGGTTTTATCCTGTTATTTATCGATTAAAATAGCAAATTATATATTGAATAGAATAAATAAATTAAACTGTAAATTTTTTAAATAATATCAAAGGAGGTGAAAAAATGGTTGATGTAAAAGAAATAAAATCTGTTAAAATAGTACCGTTCACATTGATGACTTCTGCAGTTTCAGCAATTCTAGCACTGATCTACGCTATAATACTCTTACTATTATCTGGTATAATCGCAGCGTTTTTACCAGCAGAAATAGGAGGTTTAGTAGCAGGTCTAGGAGTAGCATTGATAATCTTATTGCCATTAGGTAGCTTTTTACTGAATGTACTTTGGGCCTTCCTTACTGCATGGTTCTACAACCTCCTGGTTCCAAAAGTTGGAGGAATAAAACTAGGAATGGAAGGAAAAGAGATAAAAAATTTACCAGTAGTATCATTAGCACTAATAACTTCAGTTATAAACACAATATGGGCTTTCATAATAGGCCTATTATTAACAGCAGCATTCGCTCCGTTCTTAGGACTTTTAAGTTCATTACCACAAATTATAAACGCATTTGCACCAGCACTAGCCAATAACACTACAGCTATTCAAGGCATGCAAGGAGCACTTGGAGCATCAGGAGCCATAATGGCAGTTATACTAATAATAGCAGTTCCTATACTAGTATTCATACTCTCATTCATAGGTTACGCACTTACAGCAGTATTCTACAACGTGCTTATTCCAAGAGTTGGTGGAATACAACTAGAACTAGCAGCAGTACAAGAGAAATTCAGTGAAATAACCAACATACCAGCTGTTCCATTAGCATTAGCATTAGCAGTTGTAATGGCTATCTGGGGACTTATACAAGGATTGTTAAACTTAGTTACATATGCTTCCGTAGGAGATCCTGTTGGAGGAGTAGTAAGCCTAATCAGTAACATTGTAGGTTCGTTTATAGGTGCATTCATAGTTTATGCTATAACCGCATTTATCTACAACTTCTTGGCACCGAAACTTGGCGGAATACAACTAGAACTAGAATAAAAAGAATTTGGATATAAATCCAAATTTATTTTTTTATTTTCTTATTAAAATTTTTTAAAACAGATTATTGAACTAACTAATTTTGTTAATTAACTAAAAAATTGAAAATTTAATTCTGCTTTTTAATCTTCTGCATATTGTTCTGGATTCTCATCAAATGTCTTTTTACAACCCGGAGCGCAGAAATAGTATTTTTTACCTTTATATTCACTAACGAATTTAGCAGTTTTTTCATCTACTTCCATTTTACATATAGGATCTACAGCCATGATATCACCTTCTAATTGAAAAATTATGTTTTTAAAACTATTTTAATTTTCATCTGCATTCACATTTATTGGAAAAATTTCTGGTGATTCTCCTTTTTGGAGTTCGTAGTATCCGCCACATTTGTCACAGACCAGATAAGCCATATAATCAACCATTCACATCTATTTGTCGCGTGCTATCAAATTCACTGATATTTTCATAATATTTCAGTTTCCAACCACACTGACACTTATCAAAATCCTCAGGAAATTCCCCATCCTCTAATTTATAGTAACCATTACATCTTTCACAAACCAAATAACCACCATCCCGACTGCTAATTGATTTAATTTGAGATTTATAATCTCCAACAACTTTATATTCTGTGATATCTGTTTTAATTAATTTAAAATATGTTTTATAAGCGGTTACAACATTTTCTTGATTAATTCTATCATTTTTATCTTTAATGGCACTACAGGCCGCAATAAAAAGTATAAAATCTTTTTCCGCGATTGAAAACATAATATGGAAATATCCGAACATTCCTATCCTTACAAATTTCATGACTTCTTTTAGTTTATTAAATAATTGTTTACTAGCTCGATTTTCCCATTTTACACTTTTTAATTTAATAAAAAAGTTGTCTGTCGTTGAAGGTAACTCTAACATTTTATCAAATTCATCTACATTATAAGCAAGCTGTTCATCTATTCGACTATTATACAAAGTTTTAAGATCATCATAATCCAGAGGTTTGCCAAGTTTAACATAATAAACACTTTCTAAAAACAGATACATAGTGAAAAAAGTAGGAAAACATATTAAATCTGTGATTAGAGGTACGGGTAGTGGTGGCCTATCTAAATTTTTGAATCCCATTTTCTGAAATTTTGAATATAGATACCCTTCTCTAAGCAGATATTTTTCCTTTTTTGTTTTAGTTTCCGGAGCAAATTTTCCACTGCTTTGATAAAATGCATTATAAATATTTTCATAAAATCCTTCTTCATCAATACATTTTATTTCTATAATAACTGAATTTAACCCCTCAATTTCGTAACTTTCTAACTCTTTTAATAATTTACTTAATCTCTTAACATATTCATTACGTAAAGAAAACATTGAATTCCTCTTTAATTAGTTAATTATCTAATTTTATTTATCTATAAAAATTATCTCCATATTAATGATTTAAGTGGTTTAATGATTTTATCATTAATAAATTGAGATCCTTTGTTTATTATATTAGAATATGCTATTGGAGCCATTGTATCAGCAAAAGCACCTGCTATTGGAGCAAATGAACTAAAAGACATACCGGACCACCTAACAATCATCCCTATAGTTACTTCTAGTAGATCACCCCTACTCACTGCAAAAGACACCCCTAAAATGTCTAAAACGATAGCAAAAGGATTCAAAATAACAAACCAACCAAGATAAATTAAACATTCAAATAATACTGCAACTACATCCAAAAATATTCCAAATGCGAGGGAAAATAATAAGCCAATAATGGATAATACACCAAGATAATATAATAATGCCAGTAATAAAATTATGGCAACTACAATAATAACAATTAATAACCAAGTATAATCTGGAGATGTCGGAGATTCATTTTGACTTGTTGAACCATTGGATCTTCCTGAACTTTCAGATGAGCTTCCATGAGATTCCCCCCATTATTTCCAGATGATCCTGTATCACTTGATGAACCCCCATTAGAACCATTTCCTATCCCAATTCCAGACCATTCATTTGGTGGCTTGGTAAGACCTGAAAAATCAGTGACAATAAGTGAAAGGTAAAATATTCCCTCATTTCCAGCATAATCAGTTGCTACCAACTTTATATAATGAGTTCCAATCGTGATTATGCTAGGAGCACCAAATCCATAGATCCAATAGCCATTCAAACAATTCAAATTTTGAGAAGAAGGATTATTGACAAAAATTGGAGAACCTCGCCAAGTATAGAGATCAAGTGGGTGATACGAGAACGATCCATCAAAGTACGCATAAATATTTTTCGTATCAGATGAAGACTGGGCTGTAATTTTTAATATCCTTTCCGATCCAAAATCAATGAATTTTAAAGTATTTGGATTGATAGTTCCAGTTATCACAGGTGGTGTGTTATCCACTGTAAAATTAATTGATGATGTTCTCTGATTACTTAATAAGTCTGTAGCTGTGAAATATATTGTGTAAATACCATCAGACAATGCAGGAACAACATAATCACTACTCCAATCACTACCTGAAGTTCCTTTCCACCAGTCCGACCAACTGCTTATCTTCGTCATATTATATGTTCGCCCTAAAATTGTAGCAGTAATATTTGCTGTATCATCCGGTTTGAAATAGGATCCAGTACTACCTGAAGCCTCTATTTTGAGTGTATCACCAGATCTTAAGGGATTTGGAGTAGCAGAACCTGAAATGTATGGTGGTGTGTTATCTACAGTAAAGTTAGTGGAACCATCCGCTGAAATAATGGTTCTACTATCAGGGTTTAGCCATCCTGTTCCATACAAGATTTTTATCCAGATAGTATGATCTCCATCTTCTAGTTGTGGAACCATATAATGAAGCGCCCATGATCCATTGGTTTGTTTTTCTAGATCAATAAATCCGGTTGGAGTAGATGCATATACTGTTCTAGCATCGGGACTAATATTTACATTTAAAATTAAAGAATCTCCTGATTTTAACTTTTCAGGGCTAAGTGTACTGGTTATTGTGGGTATTGTGTTTTCCACATTGAAAATGATAGTTGTTGTACCGATATTTCCAGACCAGTCTTGGGCTGTCAATAAAGCCGTGTATATTCCTTTACCTAGCCAGCTATAACTCGAAGTGGACCATGATCCATCTTCTTGCCTTGTTAAGGAGTAATTGTTATCCATTATCGTTGCAGTAGCATTAACAACATCAGAATCAACAAATGCATGGATATTAATACTGGGCCTTTCTACAAATACTCCATTTAAAAGGTTTGTATGCGTAATAATCCCTGAAATGATTGGAGATATGGTGTCTATCGGATTTAAAACAGTAAAATTAATTGGAAATGTGCTTTGATTACCTGCACTATCTAGGGCTGTCAATAAAATAATATAATTACCATTCGAAACATATGGAACAGTATATTGAAAATTCCATGTTTCATCATCTTGTTTTGTTAGATCATAAGTCTGATTAAAGATTAAAGCAGTTATACTTGATGTATCTTTGTCAGAAATGGCAGTTATGTTTATTTTATCAAATGTTTTCACTTTTTCAGGATTTATATATCCTGATACAGTTGGAGGTCCATTATCCACAGCGAAACTAAGTGAAAATGTGTTTTGATTTCCAGCATTATCAATTGCTGTTAATAAAATCAGATAAACTCCATCTTCTATATCGGGAATAGCATAATCTAAGTTCCAACTATTTTCTGATAGTTGAGATAAGTTAAATATTTCCCCAAGTATTGAAGCAGTTACAGTTACTGTATCAATACTGGTCATTGCATTAATAGAAATAAGATCCCATTTTTTTGCAGTATCGGGTGTAACATAGCCTGAAATTGTAGGTAATGTATTGTCTACAATAAAATTAAGGGTAATTTGTTCTTCGTGTCCTCCACCATTTGTCGAAGTTAATATAACATCATAAGTCCCATCAGGAATGTTGGGTACGATGTATGAAAGATACCAAATCCCGTCGGACCCTTTGTTCAAGTAATATACTTCATTAAGGATTGTGGCACTGATATTGCTCGAATCGAGAGTGTTTACCATTACTGTTATTTCATCGCCGGATTTTACTATTCGGGAAATAATTGTTCCTGTAATTGAAGAGCTAATATATTGAGAATAAACAAAAATATCCGCACAGTAGTTACTGTCTTCCGGGATTAAATTGGTTGCATAGGAAGTGAATACTACTGAACTTCCATCTGCGCTTATATAAGATGTATAACTAGCTGAATTAGCTTCATCCAACATATAAGATTTGGTTATACAATTTATAGTTTTAAATGTTTGATCATAAATGAATATGTTATAATAATTGGTTACATCAGCGAAACTGGAAAATATTTTCTCATTAGAATTAGATACTCGAGTTTGCCCTCCTTTTGTAGTTTCAAATGTTATAAAACGACCATCACCACTTATTGAAGGATTGCGAGATATGGTTTCTTCTGAGGTAAAGATGCTAACCTTCTCAGTGAACCCTGTTTCTATATCATGGACAAAAATATCATTCCATGGATTATCATCGTTTTCAACCAGGTTCCCTGCATTGGAAGTGAAAACAATATAAAGCCCATTACTACTAATTGCAGGGTTTTCACTAGTACCAGTAGCTTCTTGGCCATCAATAGATACACTTATTCTTTTTGTGATTTTTAGAATTCGATCGTAGAGGAATATATCCTGACAATTATTATTGTCTCCATCTACAAGGTTTTCTGCATAGGAGGTAAAAGCAATAAAACGTCCATCACCACTTATAGAAGGTTCATAATCTACATGTATTATGGAATTAGGAGGCATTACTTGTTCATCCCCACTACTTGAAATACTTACACGTTCTAAAGTACCTGTAATGCGGTTGCAAACAAATACATCACCCCACTCATTAGTATCATTTTCTACAAGATTACTTGCCCAAGAAGTAAATACAACATAGTTTCCATCACCACTTATAGATGGTTCACTACTGTATGAGTTGGCTTGTTCACCATTTACAGCTAGGTTAACTCTCTCTATTTGTTTAAGTAATCTATCATAGACAAATATATCCGATACGTCATTCGTATCGATTTCTACAAGATTAGTTGCATGTGATACAAACACTACAAACCGCCCATCATCACTTATTGCAGGTTTATAACTATTTCCATCGCTTTCTATGCCGGTACTGGATATGCTAACCCGTTCTGTGATGTTCAAAGTGTTATCATGGACAAATATATCATTATAACCATTATTATCATCACTCACAAGATTATCTGCATAAGAAGAAAAGACTATATAACGACCATATACACTAATAGAAGGTTCTTCACAATTATAATTGGACTCATTACCATCAGTGGAAATACTTACCCTCTCAATAGAATTATTGGTCGCTGTAACTGTTCCACAAACTACCAATGCAAAAATAAATATTAAAATAAATATTAAAATCTGTTTTTTAAATTCTCATCCCCCCAATGAAAATACAAATCTTATTTGAGTTTATATTATATAATTGAAAAATAAGGTATTGATAAATTCTCCACTTTCATTAATTATAGCCCACCTTACATATTAATTATAATACAAAAATTAAATAAAATAAAGCATTTAAATTGAATATACTTGAATATACTGAATTTTTTATTGAATTTAGGATTTTAAATTCTGTAATTTCTAAAAATAAGTTTTTTACAAAAATTATATCTAATAACTAACTTGAATGTTATAAACAAATGAGTGATATGCATGATTATTTTTTTATTAAAATTAAGTAATAAAAATGTTTTAAATCTACAATAAGATTAAATTTAATTAAAACTTAAAAAGAATCTGAAAGATTTAAAAAAAACTAAAAAATGAAATTTTTTTATATCTTAAAAAATTCTGGAGATCTTTTAGCTACTTTTTAACACTCGTCTTAGAGTATTATGTGAAAATTATATTAAGAAATTAGTTTCCTATATAACTAACCAATTGAAATGTAGCTCCCCTACAATTATTTCTATAACCATTATTTTTAACAAACCCACAATCCAAAACATTAATGCTTTTTATTTTCCACGACTTTTAATCTCTTTCGAGCTTCAGGAACATATCCTTTCAACATCAAAGATAGGGAAACCACAGTAACTGAACTTAGAGCCATGGCCAGACCAGCGTATTCTGGTCGGAACGTGATTCCAAAGGTAGGATATAAAACTCCAGCAGCAACCGGGATCAAAATAGCGTTGTAAGCAAATGCCCAGAATATATTAAGTTTTATTCGGCCCATAACCTTTCTTGAAAGCTGAACAGATGCAGCAGCGTCAATTGGTTCATCATTAATTAGTACCACATCTCCACTTTCAATTGCTACGTCAGTTCCACTACCAATAGCAATCCCTACATCGGCCTGGGCCAGTGCAGGAGCATCATTTATACCATCTCCTACAAAAGCCACCATTTTCCCTTCACTCTGTAGTTTAGATACTTCCTGTGCCTTTACTTCAGGTAAAACCTGAGCCCGGACCTCGCTAATACCAATCTGTTGGGCCACTGCCTCTGCAGTCTTCTGGTTATCCCCGGTTATCATAACTGTTTTAAGACCCATTTTCTCTATTTCCTGCACTGCCAATGCTGTGGTTTCTTTGACTGTATCTGCCACTGCAATAATGCCTGTGATTTCATCCTTTAAGCCAATCAAAATAGTGGTTTTGCCTTCACCTTCCAGGCGTGATAGATTTTCCTCCGCTTCTTCATTCAATTCCAGGCCCTGGTCTTTGAAAATGGCCCGGTTACCAATGATAATATTCCTGCCATCTGCCTGTGCGGTAACTCCTTTACCTCCAATAGTGTCAAATTTTGAAACATTCACCAGTTCTATATCATATTCTTGAGCTTTAATTGAAACAGCCTCAGCAATAGGGTGCTGTGAATTTTTCTCCACACTGGCAGCCCATTTTAGAACTTCCTCAGTAGAGCTGTGGAAACTCACAATATCTGTTACCTGGGGCTGGCCCTGGGTTAGGGTCCCAGTTTTGTCAAAAAGAATCTCTGAAATCTTTTCTGATATCTCAAGTGCTTCCCCATTTTTGATTAAAATTCCAAGCTCTGCACCCCTACCAATTCCAACTGTAACTGCAGTGGGTGTAGCTAAACCCAAAGCACACGGGCAGGCCACTACTAAAATAGAAATTAGTACTGTAAGTCCAAAAAGAAGTGTAGAACCTAAAAGGAGATACCATACAGCAAAGGCAACTATAGCGATGGTCAGTACTGTTGGTATGAAGTAAGTAACTGCCTTATCCGCAATTCTTTGTACTGGGGGTTTGGATCCCTGGGCCTCATCCACCAGTTTTATAATCTGGGATAAAACCGTGTCTTTACCTACTCTACTGGTTTTAAATATTAAGACTCCATTTTTATTTAAAGTGCCGCCCACAACTTCATTTCCATTTTCTTTAAATGCAGGTATGGGTTCGCCGGTTATCATGGATTCATCCACGTAACTTTCTCCAGAGACAACTACACCATCTGCAGGGATCTTTTCACCAGGCCGTACCCGTATTAGATCACCAACCTGCACATCCTGGATGGGGATTTCAGTTTCACTGTCATCTTGGACTACCACTGCTGTCTGGGGTTGCAGACCAATGAGTTTTTTAATTGCCGTGGAAGTTCTTCCCTTAGCTCGAGTTTCTAAGTATCGTCCCAGGGTTAAAAATGCCGCTAACATGAGCGCGGTCTCATAAAACATGAACTGAGGGGTTAAAATAATGTTAAAAGTTCCCAGAAGACTGGCCACAAAAGCCACCCCAATACCCATAGAATACATCACATCCATATCCAGGGTCCGGTTCAAAAGGGCCCGGGCAGCCGCAGTGAAAATGGGGTAACTCACATAGATGAAAGGAATAATGGAAACTGCCAACATAAAATAGGGCATATAGAAAGGAGCTGGTATGCCCAGAAGCATCATGGCCATTAATGGCAGTGAAAATCCGAAACCTACTATGATTCGATTTCTTTTTGATTTTAAATCTTTTTGGCGCAATTCTTCTTCAATGTCTTCAGATACTTCTCCTTCTAAACCTAAAAATTGGTAACCTAAATTTTCTACTGCATTCTTCATATCCTCAATAGTAACTAAATTAGGATTGTAATTAACATATGCTTTTTCAGCGGCCAAATTCACATTTACGCTGCTAATACCATCTAAATTATTTAAAACGTCTTCTATTGCTTTAACACACATGGCGCAGGTCATACCCCCAATTTTTAGGGTCGCTTTTTCATTTATAACCATGTAACCTGCTTTTTCTACTGCTTTTTCTAATTGATTGAGTTCTAATTTTTCTGGATCATATTTAACATTGGCTTTTTCTGTACCAAAATTTACTTGGGCCTCATCAACACCATCCAAATCATTTAATGATTTTTCAATATTAATTGCACAAGAAGCACAACCCATACCTGCAATTTTAATTTCAGCCTCTTTTTTAGGTTTTTCTGACATTCAGAACCTCCACCAATTTAAAATTAAGAATTACACAATTCATATTATTTTAATAGATTAATAATTTAAAATAACATGTTATATCTGATTTTTTACTATTTCTCCATTTTTCATTACCATAACAATGTTATCTGGATTTCCTAATGATTTAATATCAGTTAAAGGATCTTTCCTACTTATAACAATATCTGCTAATTTACCTACCTCTAGAGTTCCAAGATCCTTTTCCCATCCCATGCACTTTGCAGCGTTCTTGGTTCCGGCCATTATTGCCTCTGTAGGAGTCATTCCTATTTCACATAGGAGTTCCAGTTCCGTTAAATTATTTCCATGAGGAGCAATTCCACAATCTGTGCCCATAACTATTTTAACACCGGCTTGATATGCCTTTTTAATATTATCTCGATGAATATCTACAATCTCCACTGCCTCATTAATCCACTCAGGTAAATTTTTTGAAGTTGAACTAGCTAAATCACCGTTATAATGTATAACATAAAGTGTAGGTATAAGATAGGTTTCATTAGAAAGCATTAGTTGAATACATTCATCATTAAGGTACGTTCCATGTTCTATAGAATGTACACCTGCTTTTATGGCATTTTTTATTCCTTGGGTGCCATGGGCATGGGCCATTACTTTAATACCTTCCCGATATTTTCCTTCTTCAACCATCACTTTCAGCTCTTCCTCAGTAAACTGGGTGTACTCTGCTTTATCATTGGGGCTTATAACCCCTCCAGTGGTCATAACTTTTATAACATCTGCTCCAGCCCTTAAAACTTCCCTTACCTTCTTTCGAACCTCTTCAACACCGTCACATCGGCAATCTGGAAATCCAGGGTATTTAATAGTAGCATCAATTCCGGAATTAAGCAGGAGATCGAAGTGCCCGCCAGTTATGGATAGGGAGTTGACACTTATCTGCATTCTAGGGCCTTTAATTAAATTCTGTTCTACGGCCATTTTCAAACCAATATCTGCCAGTCCTGCATCTCTAACCGTGGTAACACCAGCATTTAGTGTTAATTGCATGTTCTGAACTGCTTTGTAAAAATAGAGTGAAAGGGGAGTTTTCATTATCTTGTTGATATCGAAGCCGTCTAACATTAAATGGACATGGACATCAATAAACCCAGGGAGTATAAAACCTTTTTTAGCATCTATTTTATTAATATCATCATCTGGCAGTTTAATTGAATCTTCTTTATCAATTTGAATTATTCTATTATCTTTTAATAAAATAGCGGCTTCTTTTAAAGGTTTGCTGCTGTTACCATCCAGAATTGTTCCGTTATAAATGAGTGAATATGCCATTTTGTTCCCCATCCTTTCTATAATATAATATAAACTTCATTTATAATTTCAATATTCAACATCATTAAGATTACTGTTATGAATGTCATAGACAAAAAAATAAAATTTAAATAATTACCTTGGAGATATATATTAAAAGAATTAAATGGGGGATGAATATGAAATTATTAGAAGATGCTAAAGGACAGGGATCAGCAGAATATATACTTCTTTTTGGGGCATTAATTGTGATTGCTATAGCGGCCCTTATAATATACAGCTCTTATTTCACTTCTACAAATATTAGTTCTAAAGAAGATATTAAAATTATTAGAAATAATAGCACTGGCGGAGGTTCCACTCCAAATAATGGAACTACACCATCAATACCTTAAATTTTTTAACTTTTTTCTTAAAAAAGTCTTTTTTTAAATTTTATTTATCTATTTTATTTTTATTACCTTTTTTAAATCCCATTAATAAAATAAAAGCAATTAATGCACCTATTATATTCATGGTAAGATCCTGCATAGTATCTTGATATAATAAAGCTAGATATGGTTTATTAGTATAAAAAAAGTAATATCCTATTAATTCGTAAGAAAGACAAAAAAAGCTTACCAAAGGCACAAATGAAATTATCTGTTCTTTTTTATTTAATTTTCGCAGAATATCAACTATAAAAGGCAGTAATATAACCCCTATTGCAATACCTGCCAGTAAATGTTCAAATCCATTACAACAAGCAATATAATTTAATGTATTGAATTCTTGAGGAATATAATATTTGTTGAAAATTTTTAAACTCGTCTCAATAATTGGAAAAAAGAATATTACAAAAATAAAGATTTTATATTGCCTATTATCAAGTTTTTTTTCCAGATTATAACTTAAAATTAATAAAACTACACTAAATCCTAAAATAAGCTTTAAAGAGAGGAAGTCCAAATAGAAAGATAAAAACATTAGAACAAAGAAAAGTAGGAAAAGTAGTAAGTAAATGACTTTTTTATTATTTAATTTAATAGCAATCCCTCTTCTTAGTTTATGATGTTACTTTTAAAAATTCATTTCCTATTCTAAAATATTTATGTTATGTTTAGAGATTTAAGAAGAAAAAATATAATATTCAAAAATCATAATAAAAACTGTAAAAATATAGGGAGGTGACAAAAATGGGTGATATTAAAGAAATTAAATCTGTCCCAGTCGTATCTTTTGCATTGATCACAGGGGCTGTATTAGCAGTAATCACCTTAATAATGGGTGTTATAATGACCATATTCACTGCTTCTATATTAGCCATGATCCCCGCAGATACAGCCAATGTTGCTGGTTTCAGCGGAGCATTTTCAGCAGTTTTCTTCATCATTGTGTGGCCTATAATGGCATTTATAGGTGGATTTATAATGTATGCAATCGTTGCACTTGTATACAACTTACTTGCTCCACGAATCGGCGGAATCAAACTGGAACTGGAATAAAAAAAACTTAATTTTTTATTTTTTATATTATTAGTAAAAATTTCAATAAAGGGGTGATTATTATTATTAACTGGGGAGCAGTGATTGTTGGATTCTTTTTGTCAATAATACTAGGTGCCATATTTGGAGCATTCGGCGGACCATTCGGCGGACTTCTGGGAATTTTCATTGCCGGTATGATTGTTGGTTACATGGTAAATGAAGATGCTATGAACGGCGCAACTAACGGAGCACTAGCCGGAGCAATTGGTGCCATAATAATAGGAATATTATTATTAATATTCGGAACTCTGCTTCTAGGTATTATTGGATTTGCTGTAGCCAGCTTAACCGCCTTAGTACTGCTGATAAGCACCATTGGTGTTGTCATTGTTATGGCAGTTGGTGGAGCAATTGGTGCTATGGTGAAAGGAAAAGCCTGATTCAAAGAATACATCAAATTTTATTAATTAATTTATTTAATTTAATAATTTATTTTTTAATATTACGAAGTTAAAAATAGGCTTCTTTCCATTTAAGGTTTATCTTTTTCGAGAGAAAAAAAGAAAAAAATATTAGGGATATACACTAATATATAATATGTTAAAACTTGAAGGGAGGTGAAAAGCATGGTAGAAGTACAATGGAAACCGGTCATTATAGGCTTCATATTAGCAATTATATTAGGAATTATTTTAGGAGCAATCGCTGGAAGTTGGGGATCATATATAGGATACCTGTTAGCGACTATCTATGTTGGTTACAGTGTTGGCGGAGACTATATGAATGGTGCTATCCACGGAGCTCTTGTGGGAATAATTGGTGGAATAATTGGTGGAATAATCCTAATTATTGGACTTGGAGCTCTCATGGGAGCTGCGGGTGCTGCTCTCGGTTTAGTGGCTATTATCATAAGTATAATAATTTCTGCAATTATTGGAGCCATAGGTGGAGCTATAGGAGTCTTAATAAAAGGAGAAGCCTAATAAGCCCTATTACAATTTTTTTATTTTTTTTACTTTTTTTATTTTTAAAAAATCAGAAAATTATTTTAACTTAATTAAAGAATACTGAAATAATGATTTTAAAAGGTTGACCAATATTAAATAAGGTGATTAAATGACTGACTGGAAAGCTATTGGAATTGGAGCAATAATAACTGCTGTATTTACAATTATCCTTGTTTTAGCCTTTTTCCCATTATTTTTCCTGGGACCTCTGGCCGGGGGATTCATAACCATCTACTTTATAAAGGAAGGAGAACTCGAAGGAATCAAAAATGGAGCCCTTGCAGGAGTAATTGGCGGATTAATAATAGGTTTCATATCATTTATAGGTTTTGGAGCCATAAGTGCCATAATATCCCTATTCTTAGCTCAAGTAGGAATAGTAGTTGGAACTATAGGACTTATAATTGGTGTAGTTATAACTATAATAGCTGTACTGATCTGTGGAGTTCTGGGAGCTGTTGGTGGAGCAATAGGAGAATCAGCCAAAAAAAATGAGGAATTTTAATTCAATAATTTTATAAAGCACTCATCAGCATTAACCTCAATCGTATCTCCATTTTTCAGCATATTTAAAATATCTGCAGCCGGCTGGTGAACCATAGGTATTCCCGCCATTATAGCGCCGGTTGCAATTATGGGTTCGGCTTTAATGGAGATAATAGCTAATGGGGCTGTTTTATTTTTAGCCATCTGGAATATCACATAGGATCCCACAGTGGAACCTTTACCAGATGGTATGACCAGTATCTTGTCTGTTATGCTTTCACCATAGAGTTCGTGCCCAGAATCTATAACAATCCCAGTTTTAGGATTCACTCCCCCTAAAAAACTTATTGAATCTTTAGTAACAACAACTTCACCCTTGGCCTGGCCTTTAGAAATTTTTTTACATTTAACAGTTTTAAAAGACTCTTTCATCAAATTACCTCATATAACTTTCAAATAGTATTAAATCATAATTTTGAAGATGGTATTATATTACCTCATTTTTCATTATTTCACGCAGCACTGCTGTGGCATAGCACCCTTTAGGAATGGAAAACTCTGTTAACACACCTTCCTCGGTTGGAATAGCAGATGCATCCCAAATTTTAAATCGGATGGATCTTCTAAGTCCATGACTCCCCAATTTTGGCATTTTAGGAACTTCAAAATCATTTTTTGATATATTTTCTGAATTTAAAATTCTTTCCTCGATCTTTCCAATCTTTCCACCTGCGAAAGGAACTTTGCTTCCAAAAAGGGGAGCAGTTGGATGTACCTGGAAATTTTTGATCATTTCGTTTACTTCTTCTTTTTTAAACTCATGAACCAGGTGTTCCTCATTATCTATTAGTATGTCACCTTCGACATATTTATTGATGTTCAGCTTGGCTCTTTCACTTACTGCCTGGTTAAATAGGTAAGATTGGTAAGCATGTGCAAACATTCTCTTAAGTGGCTTGGGTAAACTCTCTATAGCTCTTTTATAGGAGGTTTCATCTAATTCTGTTTTCTTTTTAATTTCTTTTAATAAGGTGCGGAGCATCATACGTTCATAGCGCATATTTGAGGGCATCTCTTCGTAAGACCCCTCCAAATCTCCATGGTCATATAACATTCGTGCATTTTGGATGTAGTCTGGTTCACTATTGTATGGATTTCCAATGTATGAATCCACGGTTTTTTTTAAATCATTTTCAATAAGTGCCCTTCCCACCAGATGGGTGTTGGTCCGGGGAAAACCAAATCTCTGCCATCCATAATAGTTGGGTACGCCGGTTTCCAGGAGCTGGGAAAAAACATTATTAGCAGTTTCAGTTGCTGTTCCAGTATCATTTATATCACGTATTAAAATACGGAATTTGTTGCCTATAAGCTGTCCAATCCTTAATTTTTTTTCGTTAGGCATTATGGAGATTATTTTAACCTTGTGAAGCTTTTCTTCTAGTTCCAATATTTCCTCTGGATCAATGTTACTAACACATATCCATTGGCGAGTAACTGCTTTTTTATCTTTCATTCCGGCAAAGCCCATCCGTTTACGACTAATATGTAAAATGTGGGCGATGTCCAGTACAACATCAAGGGTATTTCTTCCCACTTTCTCTATTAAAAGCCATGTATTTGGCCCTTTTCCACTGGGAAGTGTTTCCGGTATTTCTTCAACGTAAAAATCTTCGTAAGTAGTTCTTATCTTTCCCCCAATTCCTTCATCATCAGTAATATATGTTTCAGCGTTTAACATTTATCTTCTCCGTTAATTTAAAAATTGTTCAGTTTTTGATTTATTATCTGCGGTCAACTATGCGTTTCGGTCTTCCTTTAATCTTGTAGAACTCCAGTTCTCCAGGCTTGGTGAAATTAAATATGAGGTTCAGTATGTCCTCAAAGTAGGCCTCGGCCAGAATTGGTTTATATTTAAAGAATGATTTAATGAAATTTTCTTTTACCAGTTCCTCTTCGCAGCGTTCTATATCCTGGCATTCCATACTCACCCTCATGGTAACTTCGCCCTCATCTTCATCCCCATAGAGAAATGTTTCGTATTCTCCAGTCACGTATTCCATGTTTTCACGCTGAAATACTGCAGCTTCCACATCTACTCGGTTAAAAGGTGAACCTGCAATCCAATATGTCTCTGCTTCTCTTTGTGGATTCATAATCCTCATGTGGGTTCTGCCACATGGACACTTCTCACGAGATACAACCACAGTGGTATCTTCAGTATCATAATTCAATAGAAGTGTTCCAGATCTACCCCCCACCGGCAGTAAAGTGGTTAAAACCAGCCTTCCACATTCATCATCACCCACAAAATCTTTAAGCTGTGGATCGTACACATCAAGATGGACCAGATCTTCAGGGACATGTAAACCTACCTTTTTGTGGCATTCTCCACACATAGTTCCTTCGGTACTTCCATAGGTATTATAAACATCCACATCCCATAATTCTTCCACGTATGCCCGAGATTCTTGGGCAAAACTTTCTCCCCCTGCTATGAGGCGTTTTATACTGGATTCCTCTGGATTTAATCCTTCTTTTTTCATTCTTCGTGCCAACCTTATTAGTTTAAATACGCTGGCTACTATTCCCGTGGGCTCATAGTTTTCCATTATACGCACCGGAAATGTGCATCGACCTTCGGGGATTATGGCCATCCCAATTTTCTGGGCAGCTAAGGTCATGGTGTTAGCCCCTACATTCATTCCATAGGATGCACATACTACCACCCTATCCCCTCTTGTGAAATTCTGGGAAACAAAGGATCGAGCGTACTTTTCAGCATACCGATTCCAGTCTTCCCAGGTTAAGAAAAATGATTTGGGCATTCCACTGGTTCCACTGGTCTCGTGAATAGTGAATATGTTCTCCCAGTCCGTGCATTTAAATTCAAATTCTTGGGCTTCAGGGGGCTGTCTTTCTCTTATAGTGTTACCAGTTATTATGGGTAGTTCTCTTAGATCATCGTGGGTTCTAATATCTGATAGTTTAATGTTATTCTTTTCAAACCACTTCCGATAAAATGGTGAATTTTCATAGGCATACTTTACCGTGTATTTTATCCTTTCTTCTACCAATGCGTCAAGTTGGTCACGACCCATGGTTTCTATTTCCTCTTTAAAATAGGAATTCATAATTATCCCCCTTCTAATTTTTAAATAATTCCTATGTTATTATTTTTATTAAACATTCAATAAAAAGTTGGCTTTAGAATTTATCTCTTAAAATATTAAGTTATCCTTAAAAATTTATAAAAACTCTTAATAGCAATCTTATTGATTTAAGTTATTATAAAAAAAACTAGCAGATGCCTACAGCCTTTAAATTAAGTTTATTATATGATTAATGCCCTGACCGGGACTTGAACCCGGGGAATAGGATCCGCAATCCTACGTGTTATCCGCTACACTATCAGGGCTATCTCATCTGAGAAAATAGAATATACAACCATAATTAAGAACATTAACAATCGAAAAAGGACTCTATAAAAGGATATGGATGTAAGTTCAATTGTACTATACTTTTTCGTATGGTATAACTAATAAAAATTTCTTTCTATTTAAATTTAATTAGTAAAAAAATAAAGGTTTCATAAAGTCTTTATCATTTTCTTAATATTACAAACCATTAAACCTAGTTGAACAATAGCAAATATATTTGTAATGTTGTTAATGAAAATCCAAGACCTGCACCAGCCAGCACTTGATAAAATGTGTGTCTTTTCAGGCGGTATCTGCTCCACATTATTAAAGGAATTATTAAACTAAATATGATCCCCCAATAACCAAATACATATATCAAAGCAGGTGCTGGTCCTGAGATTCCCATGACATGAATACTGATCTTCCAGTAAAAGTTGATTAATAGTACAACTACTGTGTTAAAGAGGTAGCAAAACATTAGAACCGTTATGATAGATGGTGCTTTAAAAGCATACAAGACAACAGTTCCCACCATATAAGATAATATAACCATTAAAAGGGGATAAATTCTGTCAGATTTATTTGGCATATCCATTTCCACTTTTTTATGATATATCCATATAATTGAGATTATACTGGGCAGTATTGCTGCAAAAAATACGCTCAAAATAGAGTAAAAAATGAAGTCATTCCAATCCAATAGAACATAATTAATCAAAATAAATATGGGAATGGCTACCAATGGTGCGCTGGCAACCAAAGAAACCAGTTCGGCAAAATAATCTTTATACTCCTTTCTAATTAAATATTCCATATTCAAAACCTTAAAATAGCTGTTTTATCTTATATTATGATCTAATCCCATATATACAGTTTAAATATATATTCACCACAAGTTCTGCTGGCTGAAGAAATATTATCTGCATTATTCATATCTGCATTTGAAGCAAGTGGGGTACCATTTAATTTATTTATTTCAATTAAATTGTAATTGTTTCCAGATAATGTTTTATCCAAAAATTCACTGGCTATCTGGCCAGCATCATCCATTCCCGACCTTTGATTACCATTTTTTATAAGCTGGTCAGCCATAAGTTCCAGTACTGTCTTATTAGTGGAAATATTTTTATAAGTGGCCATTAACTCCATGGCGTCCTGGGCATTTTTAGCCATTACCACTTGCTGTATAAAGGAACCAGATTTATCACCACTGATATTGGTAACTGTAGCCAAAAGAATGAAAACCACAATCAAAGCAAGTATAGCATCTGAAGAGACTATTAATCCTTTATTATCCATATGATATACCTTCTAGTTAGAATAAATTAGATAACTACTTGTAATACATTTTAAAACTCTATAATTCAATTAATACTGCTTTTTTATGGCTTCAACAATTTTATCCTTCTTTTTAATTGCAGCTAGGGCAGATTCTTCAACTTTTTGTTTCATTAACTCGAAATCATCAGGTTGCGTATCCCCTACTATCTTTTTTATCTTTGTGTAAGCTGCTTCTCTAAACAAGGGTTTTAACTCTTCTTCAACATCATCCTTAACTAGTTTAGATATTCCAGTTTCATCCACAAACCCTATTTCAGATATAGGTACACCCACATCATTTATTACCTTTTTAACATCATCAGATACTTCTCCAGGTACAATTATCATTAAAGAATCTACAGAAACGCCTAATGGATCTATGTCCAGTTTTTCCAGCATTTGAAGTACTCTAGGGTTTATCATTTTACGGATTTTGTCATGATAAAATGTTAACCCCAGGCCCGTAGTTCTTGAAATTTCGTGAGCATCTCCCCTGAGTCCTCCGTTGGTAACATCCGTCATGGCATGTACCTCTGGAAGTAATCCTGATCCAAAAATAGCTTCAGAAGCCTTTATAAAGTTAATGTCCAGGGTTTCCCATACCACGTCAAACATTCCATGATACAGTGCTGTGGTGGTAATGGTACCTCCACCAGAACCTTCAGTTAAAAGTATTACATCACCGACTTCTGCTCTTTTTCTTGCAGTTGGCGGATACTCGGAAACTCCAATTGCCCCCACTGCACTCACCAATCGATCACCCAGGACCATATCTCCTCCTATCCGAAGGGTGCTGCCCGCAACCAGTGGAACATCCACTAGTTCTGATACGGCACAAACTCCTGCAGTAAAGTCAAAAAGTTTTCCCACATCCCCATCATCTGCCAAGTGCAGATCACTAATAACTGCCACTGGATCGGAACCCATTACACATACATCCCTTAAAGCCGCCCTTGCAACATGAAAACCTCCTAAAAATGGATATTCACTTAAACGGGAATGTATTCCATCAACTGCTGTGGTTACATAAACTTCTTTAGAGTCAACCTGTGTTTGAACTACTCCTCCGTCATCTTGTGCTGTGGGATTAATAAATGAATTTATTTTTGTACTGGACACTATATCTGCAATTTTTCTGTGAACAAAAAAATCTCCTTCACCCCGAGAACCTACTCCTATTTCTCCCATCCCAATTTCAGAATGGGGATAACCTATAAGTTCTCTTAAAAATGCGTCATCATGATCAGAAATAGTAAGAGTATTTTGAACTTCTTCAATCACAGCTTCGGCCATTTTTTGAGCATTTTCCGGGCTTATACTCTTATATTCAAGTATTTTTTCTGTTAAATTCTGTTTTACTGATTTTTCGCTGTATTTTTTAATATTTCGCCTTACAAAGCCCTCTATATCCATAAAATCACCATTATTATGTTTTCATTAAATTCCATGGTTTTTTACAATTTGAATCCCATTACAATTCAATTATTTGGTACTCTTAAGTGTGGTCCAGTTATGACCTGCTACAGTTAAAATATACTAAATTTGATAAATCAATCCGCATGCTTGACAAAGTTCCTTAAAATTTCTAATCCGACCTCTCCACTTTTTTCCGGATGAAATTGGGTGGCAAATACATTATCGTGGCAAACTGCTGCAGTTACTTCAATCCCGTAATCCACGGTTGCAGCTATAATATCTGGATCTTCCGGTTTGACATAATAAGAATGTACAAAATAAACGTAATCATTATCTATTCCCTCAAAAATAGGACAAATTCCACGTATATTCAAGTCGTTCCATCCCATGTGGGGAATTTTCAATCCTTTTGGTAATCGGGCCACTTCCCCTCTAAAAACATCTAATCCTTTTATTCCTTCACTTTCCTGGCTTTCAGTGAATAATAATTGTAAACCTAAACAAACACCCAAAAAAGGTTTTCCATCATTTATGTGCTGATGAATAACAGCCTCATATCCTTCTAAATTTTTCATTGCAAGACCAAAGGCCCCTACACCAGGTAAAACTAAAGCTTCTGCTTTTTCAATTTCACTTATATTATTGGTTATTTTAACCTCTTCTCCAACCTTTAAAAAACCATTTCTTATGCTTTTTAGATTTCCTGTACCATAATCTATTATAGTTATCATTTTATCCCGAATATCCTGTTTATATAATTTAAGCACATTATTACTGATTAAATCATAATTTTATAAGTTTACTTTGTTTATTCTGAGATTAAACCCTAAAAGTACTTCCAAAAGTTATCGTGCGTAAAAATCTTTCACTCGAACTGTATCTTCCAGGTGTGGTGTTGAAACCTCATGTAAAACCGTGTTCTCCATGGCCACAATAGAGTGTGGTTTTTTAGGCTCTATTCTAATTGTTTCATTTTTACCGAAGTATTCTTTCTTATCTTCAAACTCAATGTAACCAGCACCACTTACTATGTACATGGTTTCATCCTTTTCTTCATGATAATGAAAAGAAGTTTGATATCCTTCCCTTATGAAAAGTTCCTTAGTCATATATTTTTCAGTGTTGATTAAAACTTTCTCATAGCCCCAGGGTTTATCTTCCCTGTTTTTATATTCTTTTCTTATCTCTTCAAGTTCTTTAGATGTATCTATGGCCATCCAAAATAGTCCATCTTCTTTGTAATAACTTAACTGATTTTCTTTAGCCATTACTGGAAATACCGTTTTTTCAATATCTCCCACGTCAAAATCACCGAAATTTAGTTCTCCTTTAGAAAAATAGATTCCCCCATTAATGTAGTAATCTAGAATAGGTTTTTCTTTAAAAGATGTTAATCTATCCCCACTTATTTCGACAATACCATAAGGAGATTGCATTTTAGTTACAAAAATAGATAAAGGATAATTAGAACGTTCGCCTAAATAAATCATCTTTTTAAGGTTTAAATCAGCTACAACATCTCCATTTCTTATTACACACTGTTTTTCATCATCAATGTGATCCATTCCCATTCTTATAGCGTTCAAAGTACCAAGAGGTTCATCTTCTTCCACATATTCAATCTGCAAACCCCCGTAATTTTTTCCATATCTTTCCCTTATTTTATCACTTAAAAAACCAGTTAAAAGAATAACACGTTCCACCCCTGCATTTTTGAAATCAAAAAGCTGTTTATCAAGAATAGTGTAACCTTCCTTCATTTCAATTAATGGTTTAGGAATAGACTCAGTAAGCGGCCGTAAACGCTTCCCAAAACCTCCACAGAGAATCATACCCACAGTTTTACTCATTTTAATCACCTTGCACCCTTAAATATTATTCTGTGATGATGGTAAATCATACTATTTATTACATTTCTATATTCTAGTAATACTAAATAAGTTTTTTTACTTTTTATTCTGAGGGAGTTGTTTTCTTAAAACCTCTCCAAAATCAGATTTCACTATTTTATTTGTACCTAAAGTCTTAGAATGTGCATCCAGTTCAGTTACCACATAATTATATCCTATCTCTTTTAATGGTTCTACCAAACGTGGGCCGTCAGTTATAGCCAGTAAATCTGAATTAATCCTTTCGATGGGAACGGCATGTGGCACACCAGCCACTACTACAAAATCCGCGCCTATCTCATTAATAATATCTGCAGCTTTTTCTCCAGTAACGGGATATTCATCCAGACCTCCGGTTATAAAATCAATTTCAACACCATTTTCTGATAATTCCGATTTAATGTTGACGGCGTGCTGTCTTATTCGTGGAAGTCCAATTTTTTCGTCTAGATTAGCAATTATGGTGGGTTTATTTTCAGGATATAGTTGAGTAAATGGGATTTTTAGTATATCTGCAAACAGGTAAGATGTTTCTTTCTTGGAATTCAATACCAAGACAATCTTTTCATTATTTTCAAATTTTTCAATTAGTATCTGGGCAATTTTTTCCTTATCATCACCAAAAGATGGAGCAATATACTCGCCTTTGGCCATTCCCCTTGTTTTTTCAATTCTAGTAGCTAATCTAAGCATTTTAGATTGTCTTTCAGTTTCTTCGTGAGATATTATTCCTTCTCTTTCTGCTGCTTTAAGAACTGCAATAGCGCCTTCAGTATTATCCCCCTCACCAAATCCTCCGTGAGATTCGACACTAATTACCTTGGCATTAATTCCGGCCTTCTGAACTGCCTCTTTCAAATCTTCACCGATTATCATGCTGGCACAGGTCCCCACTACTCCCACCAACTTTGGAGAAAACATTGAATCAACTTTTTCTAGTACTTCTTCTAACTTGGATGATGCTCCAAATATAAAGTCATTTTCAGACATGGCAGTAGTTACCACCCTAACACCATCATTTTCTAACAATCGGCCAGTTCTGAAACAACAACCATGTGGTCCGTGTAATACAATGACATCTGCATTTAAGTCTCTTAACGTGTATAAAGACGCGGCAATTGGGCTTGGTCTGGGATGCAATTTTTCACCTCGAATCATTAATGAAATAAAATATATGTTAAAATATATGTTACAAGTTACAATTTAATGAGTGAAACATACTAATTAATTTACTTGATTTATTATTATAAGATAAAAAATTGTGTGATAAGATGCAGAAAACTGGTAAAAAAAACTTTTACATAACACTGATTATCATAGTCTTAATACTGGTTTTATCTACTGTATATTATTCTAATTGCTTTAATCATGATTCTAATAATGAAATTTTTACTTTTAAATATGTACCGAACCATATAAATTATGGTGCAGTTTTAAAAGACGGTCCCTACGGCAATATCAGTTCTCCAGTTAAAATTGCTTATATTATAGGAGTCCACCCCCTTGAATCAAAATCACATGCAGCTGTACTAGACACAATAAAAACAAATGATAAAGCGTTAAAACATTGTTATTATATTTATCGAGTTATGGTTACCAAGGATCAAGAGGATTATACTAAAGGAAGAATAAACGGCCAGATTTTAGCCTATTCATTCGCAGTTCCAGATATAAAAGGAAATAATTTTGACCTGGTGGTGGATGTGCATTCTAATCGAGGAAATTATAGTGAGAAACTATTTGTTTTTTCACCTTTAAAATCCACTAAATCTGAAAGAATCGCCTGGCAAATTAAAGATAAACTTCCCTGGTTAGCTTATTACGTGCCTCCTATACTGCCAGAACCTACCAGCGGACCTTATGTAAGTGTTCCATTAATAAAATCCGGAACTCCGGCCATAATATATGAAGTTTATACATATGATTCTTATTCCCAGATTTTAAATTACGCCCATGAATTTGTCAAAACCGTGGATAAAATGGATTTATACATCTAAAAAAGGACGAACTTGGTTTTATGAATCAACTAAAAAAATAATTTGATATTTATTCTTTAAATAAGAGAATTGCAGTGTTGTTATGATAATAAAGAATTTAATTACCGGAAAATTCATTGAGAGACCCAACAGGTTTCTCATATTATTTGAATCAAATAATAAAAAGTTTGAAGCGCACTTAAAAGATCCGGGTCGGCTCAAGGAACTTTTAATCCCTAATGTAAAATTACTGCTTAAAGCCGCCAGTAATACCGCCCATAGAAAGACCAAGTTTGATGTACTTGGGGTGCTTCACCAGGATAGATGGGTTATTATTAACTCAGGCATCCACAGTAATATAGCTGCAAATATAATTGAATCTGATATTTTCAAGGAATTGAAAGGATATACTGTAGAGAAAAGAGAGTACACCTACGGTAAAAGCCGTATTGATTTTTTACTTTCAAGTGGAAAAGATAAGATGTTGCTGGAAGTCAAAGGCTGTACCCTGGTAGAGGATGGCCTGGCCCTGTTTCCAGATGCACCTACCCAACGGGGGAGAAAACATGTTGAAGAACTTACCCATGCCAGGGAAAAATCTTTTAACTGCGCTGTTCTATTTTTAATAATGCGAGAAGATGCAGAAAAATTCTCACCTAATTACAAGATGGACCCTGAATTCTCCAATGCCCTTAAAATTGCTGATGAAAAAGGGGTTCAAATACTGGCTTATTCCTTTAAAAATATTTTAAAAAATGGTGAATTAGAGATTAAACCATTTAAAAATGTGAAAATTGAATTATTTAAAGATTGAAAAACTAACTAAGTATATTTTTCCTTTTTATCCAGTATTTTCTTAATTCATCTGCAAAAAGCATTATTGGTACAAAGGTAATTACGTAAAGCCAATCATTAATACCCAAAGATGTTGTTCCAAATATATCCTGCAAATATGGGATGTAAACAATTGCCAGTATCACCACAATTTCAAATAATATTCCTCTTAAAATCCACTTGTTTTTAAATAATCCTAGTTTAAAACTGGACATTCTGGTTGTCTGGCATGCTAACAAATTACCAATCTGAGCACATACTATACCTACAAAGACCATAGTCGTAGCTTTAAGGTAGAGAGGATCTGTAAACAAGAGATTATCACCCCATTGCCATCCTCCACTGAATAAAACCCAAAAATATCCTGAAATCACCAGTAAAGCCTCGATTGATCCCAGATATACGTAACCACGAAATATAACTGGTAGATTTAAAAGGCGTTCTTCATGACTTCGGGGAGGTCTTTTCATCACATCTGATTCAGAAGGACCCATACCTAAAGCCAGAGCAGGAAGAGTATCAGTTCCAAGATCAATAGCTAAAATCTGCATCACGGTTATAGGCAGGGGAATTTTTAACACTACCATCAAAACAAAGGGCAGAATTTCTGCTGTTTCGTGAGCAAATATGTAGGTTATAAATTTCCTAATATTTTCATAGATGGTACGTCCTTCTTTTATAGCAGAAACAATGGTCGCAAAATTATCATCAGTTAAAACCATGTCTGATGCTTCTTTAGCAACATCAGTTCCTGTGATGCCCATTGCAACTCCGATATCTGCTTTTCTAAGGGCAGGCGCATCATTTACACCGTCTCCCGTCATGGCCACAATCTCTTCTTCCTCTTCTAAGATAGATGCTATACGCATCTTATGCTCTGGAACTGCCCGAGCAAATATAACATTACCTTTAGATTTAATAATCCCAACCACTTCAGAATCTGTCATTTCATCCAATTTTTTACCTTTGATTATGGTACAATCCCCTGATATTATTCCCACTTCCTTTGCAATAGCCCTGGCAGTGAGCCCATAATCTCCAGTTATCATAATTATTCTAATACCTGCTTGATGGCATTTTTCAACAGCTTGCCTGATTTCAGGTCTTGGAGGATCATGCATAGCCATCATTCCCGTGAATATCATATCTTTCTCTACAACATATGGATCATAATCTTTAAAATCATTTGATAACTCTTTATATGCCATTGCAAGAATTCGTAAACCATCGGAAGCCATTTCATCATGTATTTTTGTAACTTCATCTTTTTCATCAGAAGTGAACTCCCGAACAGTATTTTCTACCGAAATTTGGTTACATAGAGAAATTATCTTCTTGGGAGCTCCTTTGACATAGGCAACTTTTTTATCCTTTTTCTGGTGGATGGAACTCATGGATTTTCTATCTGAATCAAAAGGAAGTTCTTCTATTCGAGGCATCCTTTTTAATTCTTCTTCTAAATTAAAATTAATTTTACGTGCAGCCACCAGTAAAGAAGCTTCAGTTGGATCTCCTATAATTTTATATTTATCTGTAGATTTTTCCGTTTCAATTAATTTTGCGTCATTACAAAAAGCAGCAGTCCTAACAACCAGTTCAAGTTCTTTAAATTCTTTGTGGGATACCTTTTGTCCTTCATGGAGAAATTCTCCTTCAGGATCATATCCTGTGCCTGTAACGTCAATTACTTCATAGGGTATCCAGATTTTGCGCACAGTCATTTCATTTTTGGTTAAGGTTCCTGTTTTGTCTGTGCATATAATAGTGGTGGATCCCAAGGTTTCCACGCTGGATAAACGTTTTATCAATGCATTTTTTTTGATCATTTTTTTGGCTGATGCTGCCAGTGCTAGTGTCACCGTCGGAAGCAGCCCTTCTGGAACATTAGCCACCATTAAACCTATAGCAAAAGTAAAACCAAGTACAAGTGGTAAATTAATCACCCATATATCGATTACAAATAATATGAATCCCATTGATACAGCAACCACAGCTATTATCTGTGCTAATCTGTTTATCTGTTTTTGAAGAGGGCTGGGTTCATCTTTCACAGCCTGGGTCATGGAGGCAATTTTGTTAAATTCCGTGTTCATTCCCGTTGATATTATAACAGCTTTTCCAGATCCAGAAGATACACTGGTACCAGCAAAAACAATATTCGGCATTTCCAAGTAGTTATGTTCCTTTTTAGGAATTTTTGAAATTTTTCGCACAGGTCTTGATTCGCCAGTTAGAGTAGAAGTATCAACTTTCATCTGGTAAGATTCCACCAAACGGGCGTCAGCTGATATATTATCACCTTCTTCCAGTACAATGACATCTCCAGGTGTTAATTTTTCTGCCAATATCTCTTCATCTTTACCATCTCTAATAACATTTGCATGGGTGGGTAAAATTTTTTTAAGAGCTTCAGTTGCCTTTTCTGCTTCATATTCCTGCCAGAAACTAAAAATAGCATTAATTATAATTACAGCAATTATAGCAACGCCCAGCTGAGGAGTTCCAGAAATAAAAGCCAGTATACTAGCAGCCCATAAAAGTAAAGCAAGTACATGATAAAAATTAGCTAAAAATATGTATATTAATGGGGTTTTTTTAAATTCTTCTATTTTATTGAGGCCATATTTTTTTAGACGATTATCTGCTTCATTTTCAGATAAACCAGATGTTGATGTGTCCAATTTTTCATATACTTTTTCAGGAGGAAGTTTATAAATTTTCATTTTCCTCACTTACAGTTGAAATATACCTCTTTAAATAATAATTCCCATTATTTTTATGAATAGAATAAGATATAAAATTAAGGTTAATCCCTTATTGAATAATAAAAGTTTACTAAAAATGTTTTTATGATCAAATAAGAGAAATTATTACTTATTAAAAGCAGATAATAGATAATAGGAAAAATAATTAAGAAAATAGTCAAATTTGGGACATAAATATGATTGTTTCATTTAACTGAAAGAGAACCTCCTAATCCATTGAATAAATTATCAAAATTTTATCATTTTACGCAAATCTCTACCATTTTCATCAATCATACTCCACAGACAGGACATGGAGTAATAAAACTATAATTTCCTTTCTTAATGGATGAACGCAACCTACTACTGACACTTTTTTCTAATGTTATATAATCCCTGCCACACTTACAAAGATAAATCTCTGTTTTAGTTTCTGTCATTTTTACACCCGTTTTTATATCACATTCCATAAACTTTTTAAATCCGTAATATCAACTCCATAACATACGTTTCAAATTTATTGGATAAAAAGATCAATCAGTTTTCCAAATTAACTATGATTACTTTTTAAACAAATGTATCCTTTCTTTTTATGCACCCACTATCTGCAGATTATACTTATAATATCCAAGTCCTGAATTTCATAATCACTGCTAATTCTCCTACCACTTCGAGCATCAATAGCATGAAGGAAAGTATCTCCAATATCAGTGTGGATAACATAGGCCATGTCCCGAGGTTTAGACCCTTTACTGATCAATAAAGCATCAGGTAAAATATTTCCATCTTTATCACAGAGTTTATGTTCATCTTCTACGGGGAAAACAACCAACATATCTAAAAGATCAAATATAACTTTATTGAGTGCTTCTTGAACTCCTGTACTGCCATATTTCTGAAGTACATTCTCTCTTATGTATCCAAGAGCTTTTTTCTGATTTTCATTTAGTCCATCAGAATTCAGGACATCAAAATCTGAATCCCCAGGATTATAAGAAATTAAACCCGCCTTTGCAGCTTTAGTTAATGCGAGTTCGGCTTCAGCTGATGCAGGTATCACATTGTCATATTTTTCTTTTAACCTTTTGATATTATCCTCTGCCGTTGGAATGTCTGCCTTATTAGCCACAATTAGCATGGGCTTGGATATTCGAAGGAGTTTATCCAGTAAACTTATAATATCTTCATCACTCCAAGTATGATATTCAGTTTTTAATCCTCGTTTAGCCTCTATAACATCCTCTAATTTTATTCCAATTCCACTGAGCTGTTCGTATAATACTTTTGAGATGTCCAATTTTTCAGATAGGGCTTTTCTTACCAGCCGATTCCAGTTTTTCTTTAGGATACCGAAAAGCCACATGGTTATCTCGTGTTGGAGAAATTCCACATCTTCTAATGGATCATGACTTCCTGCCTCACAAGGCCTTCCCTCCTCATCAGTAGACCCAGAAGCATCTACTACATGTATAAATGCTTTTGCCTGTCTTAAATCGTCTAAAAATTTGTTTCCAAGACCTCGTCCCTCGTGTGCTCCTGGAACCAAACCTGCAACGTCTATCAGCTCTACAGGTATAAATCTCTGTCCATTTACACATTTTGAATTCTTGGGACTGCAAACCAGTTCTAGTTCTTTGCACGGACAAGTGGTTACCACATGAGCCACTGCTTTGTTTGCATTTATAGTGGTGAATGGATATCCAGCCACTTCAGCATCAGATAAGGTTGATGAATTAAAAAAAGATGATTTTCCAACGTTTGGTTTTCCGGTTACTGCAATTTGAAGCATTTTATCACTTAATAGTATTCTTTAAATGAATCTGTTGATTAAAATTATACTTATCTTAATTCATTATATCTTAAAGCAAGATATAAATAATTTTTTAAGAAGGATAATCCAAATTTTATATTAAAAAAAGAGTTAATTGTCCTTATTATAATTTGATTTAATAAATAAAAGCCAATTTTTGTTTAAATTTACTATCTATAATCTACGAAGTGGAGTAATTACCCTGATTTTCAATCCTAATGAAGTTATTTGGATTAACCTACGAGTATAAAGTGGGCTTTTATATCGTTTTCCCGGAGAAGCTTTAACCCATCTCATGTAAATTTTTCGACTCAATGAATTCATGTTTTGCACTAAAAAAGTGTTTCTTATACTTACGGTTCTTCTATACCTGGATTTATTGTAGATATATGCTGATAACAGGATCTTTGTCCCCAGAGGATGTTTACCTATATTTAAAAAGGTAGTTTTTCCACGGTAAAGTGTACCACTAAGACGTTTATAAATTGTTTTCATAGCCGGCCGGGTTATGGCAACATAGTATATAAAGTGTAAGGAACCATAACCCCTATTTTGAACTTTAATATAGGAATTATGTAGTTTAATAGTGTTGAAACTGTAACTGTAATTTGACAATAAATAGTTACCATAAATATTCCTTATTGATCCAGCAGGGATTTTTAAAGTATATTTATTTCCGTAGACTAGTTTTGAGGCATTAATAATTAGAATATTGCCATTTATAGATCTTTGTATTGAAATTGATTTTCCTTTCGCATCTTTAAGGCTTATCCGATTAAAGCTACTTCCCTTTTTGATATCTCCATTGAAATATATTTTTATTGTCTTATTAAGAGGAACTTCTACTGAATTTTTACCGGGATCTGTGTTTAATATCTTTGGATAATTTAAACTGGTAATTATATTAGTTAATGCTTTATAAGCGTTAATTCTGCCCCCGGTTAATATTTTACCTACCAGAGATGATTTAACATCCACATTATTTAGGATTGTATTTTTTATTTGAATGTTGGTAAGATCCGGTCTTACTGATTTTATCAGTCCAGCTAATCCTGAAACAAATGCAGTAGACATGGATGTTCCGCTTGAAAAGCCATATTTATTTCCAGGTAATGTACTGTAAATATAAGTCCCCGGTGCTGCCACATCAACACTGGTGATTCCATAATTAGAGAAATAAGTTATATAATCCTCCATATCCGTTGCAGCCACACTGATTAAGTTGGAACAAGTATAACTTGCAGGATATTCAGGTATAATATCATTATTTTTAGATTCATTCCCTGCCGCACATACTACCAAAGCTTTTGATAAACTTATAGCGTCTTTTAAAACTTTAGAATAACTTCCACCATTCCATGAATTATTTATTACATGTGCACCCATCTTATTGGCATATAAAATTGCATCAAGTGCATCTTCATCTGTGCCGTAGCCATATTTATCAAGAAATTTTAATGTCATTATTTGGGCATTCCACATTACTCCTGTTATTCCCTGACTGTTATTTCCAACTGCAGCTATAACCCCTGCAATGCTTGTTCCATGTCCATTGTCGTCACTTGGATCATTGTCATTATTAAAAAAGTCCCAACCATAATAATCATCTATGTAACCATTATTATCATTGTCTATGCCGTCATTAGGTATTTCTCCCCTGTTTATCCATAAATTACCTTGTAGATCAATATGATTTAGATCAATGCCTGTGTCCAAAACAGCAATAACCACATTTGAAGAACCTGTACTAATATTCCATGCATTAACTGCATTAATATCTGCTCCGGCTATCCCCCACCAACCATAAATTATCTGGCCATTGTTATAAAGACCCCACTGGTTATTGAAACTCGTATCATTAGGTATTAAACCGATCTGACAAACTTGATTTGGTTCAACATACAAAACATAAGCTTTTTGGGAGTATATGTGAATTGCATCCTCTAAACTTATATTAGCAGGTATCTTAACCAGCTGCAGTCCGCTTATTTCCTTATAATCTTTTATAACTGTAGCATTAACTTGGGCATGCAAATTCTTGGCAATTGGGTCAGTACTTGGATTTGTAATTTTAAATCTAACAAATAATTCATTTAGAATTGATTTGGCTGATGAGTTTCCAGTAGTTTCATCAGAGATATTTGAAGTTGAATTATCAACCGTTGAGTTAGTATCATTTATCTCTGTTTCATTTTCAGATATAGTGTAATCTTGTGTATTATTATCTGAAATTAATGTAGCTGAAGCTGCTCCACATATTCCTAAAATTGATACAAAAACAAACAAAAATAATATAATGCGTTTAATCATAATTTTCACTATGTTAATTATTTAGATGTATTATGTTTTTCATTAAAAATAAAGATTTTTATTACCTAGAAGACTACAGATATTAAATGTTATTTTAAAAAATTTAACAAAATTAATGGGTTAAAGTTGAGGATGGAAATGTCAAAATTTTACATAGTAGGAATAGGTCCGGGATCCAAGGAATATTTGACATTAAGCGCAGTTAATACCGTAGAATCGTCAGACATTGTTATTGGTAGTAAAAGAGCTTTGAATCTATTTGAAGATATAAAAACTCATAAAGTTTATTTAAATGCCAATAATATTAAAGAAATGATTGAATATGGTATTAAAAAGGTTAACGACGGTTTGAATGTTAGTATACTCTCTACAGGAGACCCCGGATTTTCCGGACTACTGAAAACCGTGCTTAAAACTACAAATAACATCGAAATTGAAGTAATCCCCGGCATTAGTTCTATCCAGCTTTGTGCTGCCAGACTACAAATACCGTGGGACGATGCAAATTTAATCACCATCCATGGAAAAGGAGTTTCAAAAGAATTAATATCTCTAATAAATAATGGAAACCCCACTATTATACTTCCCAACTTAAACATGGATGAAATTGTAACTTTTTTATTGAATAACGGGGTTAATCCCAAAAAAAATGTAGCTGTATGTGAAAGATTAAGTTATGATGACGAAAGAATAATTAAAACGCCGCTTAAGAATCTGTTAAACGAAGATTTCAGTTACATGTGTGTAATGGTTATATATTAACCAATTTTAACGGCTAACTATGAATATAAGGACATATTAATCAATATCCCACTAACTTTTCATTCTCGAGTTTCCACGGCGGAGAAACCATACATAAAAATTTTAATTTTGAATCTCCAGTGTTTTCCAGGTACTGTATAGAATCTGGAGGTATGTAAACTGTTTGACCTTCTTTTAGCTCATTTTCTTCATGGTCAATATGCATCAATCCCTGCCCTTCTAGAATATAATAAACTTCCACTGAATTTTTTATTTTGTGAGGTAGAGAAGATTTTCCTGGTTCTAAAATAGCGTGTGCTAAACTAAACTCCATTTTTAAGTCTTCAACTTCGTTTTTTGGATGTAATAATTCGCATATAATTGTTTCATCTAAAGCCTTGAAATTTTTGCAGTTATTTAGATCTTTAATTAACATATAAACACTAAAATTGTTATTTTAAATTTAAAAAAGTTAAAAAATAATTATTTTAATAAATAACAGCCCAAATCAGCCATAATAAGCTTTCAGTACTCCTGCAACTATCCAAAAAACAAAAGCACCTAATAACCCATAATTAAATGGATACAATCCAAACAATCCACCTAACAAAACTAAAAGGCCGATCCCACCTATTAAACTCAGAAGTGCATTCCTTTGATTTTCTCTCATGTACTATACCTCCCTAACTTTTCTAAAAAAGTAATAATTTGTGATTAATTAATCACCTTCAATTTGTGGAACATCAGATGCTCCATAAAGAATATTTGCAACCTCTTTAAGAGTGTCCATTCCTTTTGCTTCCTCTTTAAGAAGTGGTACTTCTGCTATTAACTGTCTTCCAAACTTCTCATGGATAGTTTCAAGACGTTTTTGCTGTAAATTTCTACGTGCTTCACAGAATTCACAACCAGTCTCTTCCGGTAGAATCTGGTTTACAATAACACCGTCCGAAAATATATTGTATTTTCTAAGTGCCTCCATAGCCCTTTCAGATTCATATATAGACATTTCTTCAGGTATTACAACCATTTTAAAGGAGGTACGATCCGGATCAGCCATGACGGCTCTGGCTTCTCTTATCTTCTTTTTAGTTACTTCCATATCTTCCAAGGCCCTGTCTTCCTCATCCTCATCGCCCATGAATGGTAAAATGTTTTTGAAGGCTTTAGCCATACCACCTATTTGTTTTCGTAGTTTAATCATTTTTCCTACCCAGGAGTCCATCATTTCCGGGAATGAGAGGAACCGGAGAGTGTGGCCAGTAGGGGCTGTATCAAATATTACAATATCATATTCATCTGTGGTCATGTACTGTAAAAATTTATCAAAAGCTGCTGCTTCGTCTATTCCTGGAGACATAGAAGCCATGTCCATCTGATCCTGGAGTATGTCCATTCCCATACCAGGGTTTAATGCAGCTTGTTCCTTCATTTTAGCCTCGTAGTCCTGCATTGCAACTTCAGGGTCTATTTCAACAGCATAAAGATTTTCCTTTATAGGTGTTGGTTCGTGCCCTATGTTTCTTTCAAATGAATCTCCAAGGGAGTGTGCAGGGTCTGTGGATATTATCAACGTTTTTTTACCTTGTTGAGCAGTCCAAAGGGCAGTAGCAGCAGACATGGTAGTTTTACCTACTCCTCCTTTACCTCCAATGAAAACAAATGTAGTTTTACCTTTGTTGAATTTAAAAAGATCTTTGAATGCCATTTAATACCTCCAAATTTTTAGTATCAGTTAAGTAGTCTAAAATGAGCTTTAGAAATTACTAGTATAATACCATTATAAATATTCAGTTTTAAACTTATTATCATATATAATAAACTTATAGATTTATATAAAGGGAACTGAAATTTCACCCAGTAAAAAATAAAATGGAATATCAATCATGGAACTGTATTGGTGAAAAACTGCATTAATTGTCATAATTTCTCAAATTTATCAATTAAAATCTAAAAAGTGATTTTATGCACGGAAAATCAGGACTAGAGAATATAGATGAAAAAAAAGCTACTGAAAGAATAATAGAATTTCTACAAAAAAAAATAGATGAAGCTCAAGTAGATGGATTAGTTTTAGGATTGAGTGGAGGTATTGATTCTTCAACAGCAGCTTATATCTGTGCCCAGTCGCTGACAAAAGAAAAGATACTGGGATTGATAATGCCCAGCGAAACCACTTCCAGTGAAGATGTTTTACATGCCCAGAAGGTAGCAGAAGATCTAGGAATTGAATATGAGATTATTCATATAGATCCCTTAATAAAACTTTTCCCTACCATGTGTCCCCATGAAGCTAATAAACTAGCTGCTGCTAATTTAAAAGCAAGATCAAGAATGATGATACTGTACTATCATGCTAATAGTCTTAATAGGCTGGTTGTAGGTACTGGAAACCGTACAGAACTTTTGATTGGTTATTTCACCAAGTATGGTGATGGAGGAGTAGATATATTACCTCTCGGTGATCTTTACAAAGCCCATGTACGAAAAATAGCTTCTTATGTTGGTGTTCCAGACGAAATAATTGAAAAAGCACCGAGTGCTGGCCTCTGGTCCGGTCAGACCGACGAAGAAGAGTTGGGAATTAAATATGATATTCTTGATCAACTATTAAACCTGCTGATTGACCAGAAATTGTCAGAAGAACAAGTATCAGAAGCCCTTAATCTTCCTTTAAATGAAGTTATTAGAGTTAAAAAAATGATTAAACAAAATGAACATAAATTATTATTACCGGAAATACCTTTGCTACGGTGATAAATATGTATGTCTTAGTATATATTACAACCTCAGGAATAGAAGAATCCGAAAAAATAGCACGAGTACTCCTTGATGAAAGATTAGCTGCATGTACAAATATTTTACCTTCCATTAAATCCATATACAGAGGGGAAAGTGATTTAGAAGAAGATTCTGAGTCCTTGTTAATAGCTAAAACCGATACCAGTAAAGTTGAAAAGATTATTGAAAAGGTTAAAAGTATTCATAGTTATGATATTCCGTGTATACTGGCCATTCCCATAATAAAAGGGTCTGATGATTATTTAAAATGGTTAGATGGTGAAATTGGTTAATAAGGATACATTTTCCATTTAATATAGAATGAAACAACAAAAGTTAAGGATAATAATTTAAATTAAGAAGTTAAAATATAAGATATCTGAGTTTTACTTATTATTAGTAGCTGTAACTACTAAATTTAAAATCTTCTTAAATAATTTTAATTGAAATGATGAATTTGATCATAGTTATGCTGATTCTGGTGGTGAAGAATTGACAGATACCAATATAGAGAAAAAATGGCAAAAAAGATGGAATGAAGAAAAGTTATTTGAATCTGATCCAGATAATCGAGAAAAAATGTTCGTGACCGTGGCCTATCCATATCCCAGTGGGGCTATGCACATTGGACACGGCAGAACTTATACTGTACCTGATGTTTATGCCCGTTTTAAACGAATGCAAGGTTACAATGTCCTTTTCCCAATGGCCTGGCATGTTACCGGAGCCCCTGTAATAGGGATTGCAAAGAGAATTGAAAGAAAAGATCCATGGACTTTGGATATTTACCAAACCGTCCACAAAGTGCCAGAAGAAGAACTAAAAAAGTTCACCGACCCCAATTACATTGTAAATTATTTCAGCAGTGAATATAAAGATGTAATGCAGGAAATGGGTTATTCAATTGATTGGAGAAGGGAATTTAAAACCATAGACCCCCCATATCAAAAATTCATTGAATGGCAGATTAGAAGTTTAAAAGATAAAGGATTAATCAGAAAGGGAGCTCATCCAGTTAAGTACTGTCCTGAATGCGAAAACCCGGTGGGAGACCATGACTTACTGGAGGGGGAAGGAGTAGGAATTAATGAGTTAACACTTATCAAGTTTGAAATTGACGGTGCATATCTGGTTCCCGCCACATTCCGTCCAGAAACTATATTTGGTGTTACCAACCTATGGTTAAACCCTGATGAAGAATATATGAAAGTCAAAGTTGATGATGACGAATGGATCATCAGTAAAATGGCCTATAACAATTTGATTCATCAGAAAAAAAATGTTGAAATTGTAGAAGAAGTGGATGTCCACGGTTTGATTGGAAGAAATGTAATAAACCCCATCACGGGGGAAAAACATGTAATACTACCTGCTTCATTTGTCGACCCCGAATATGCCTCAGGAGTAGTTTATTCTGTACCTGGCCATGCCCCTGCTGATTTTATTGCTCTGGAAGATTTGAAAAAAGATCAAGCCCTACTTGAGAAGTATAATTTAACCAAAAAGGTTGAAAATCTTCAGCCAAGGAATGTGATTAAACTCAAAGATTTCGGCCAATATCCTGCTCAGGACATGATATCTAAATTAGGAGTTCAAAACCAGCAGGATGAGAAACTTAAAGAAGCCACCAATGAACTCTACAAATTAGAACATGCAAAAGGAGTTATGGCAGACCATATCCCTGATTATAACGGATTAAGTGTTAGCAAAGCTCGTGATGAGATTATTGAAAAACTCCTTGAATCTGGTAAAGGGGATAAAATGCACGATTTTGCGGAAATACCAGTAATATGTAGGTGTGGAAGCAAATGTGTGGTTCGAATAATGGAAGATCAGTGGTTTATGAAATATTCTGACCTAGACTGGAAAGAAAAAACACACACATGTCTCAAACAAATGCAGATAATTCCTGAAGAGGTAGAAGCTAATTTTGAATATTATATTGATTGGTTGCAGGATTGGGCCTGTTCCCGAAGGATAGGTCTTGGAACAAAACTTCCATGGGATCCTCAATGGATAATAGAACCATTAAGTGATTCAACCATATACATGGCTTATTATGCTATTACAAAATACTTGAAAAAGATAGATGCTGAAAATCTGGATGACAACTTCTTCGAAAATGTATTTTTAGATTTTAACACCCCATATTCAGATAAAATCAGCGATGAACTCTTTCAAGACATAAAAAACGAATTTAATTACTGGTATCCTCTGGACTGGCGGTTATCTGCAAAAGATCTTATTGGAAACCATTTAACATTCCATCTTTTCCATCATTCAGCCATTTTTCCTGAGAAAAAATGGCCCCAAGGTGCTGTTGTTTTTGGTATGGGACTTTTAGAGGGAAATAAAATGTCCTCCTCCAAAGGAAATGTGATACTTTTAAAAGATGCCATAAATAATCACGGCGCAGATGTAGTGCGATTATTCTTAATGTCCTCAGCAGAACCATGGCAGGACTTTGACTGGCGTGAAAATGAAGTAAAAGGTATTAAAAAACGTTTAGAATGGTTTTCAGGATTTGGAAATTTAATAGAAGAATTAAAAAGTTCCAAAATAGACCTGAATCTTGAAATTAAATTCAATGATCTTAAACCAATCAATTCCTGGTTAATAAGTCAAGTACATATGAGGATAAGAGATTCAACCAAAGCTCTTGAAGGTTTCCAGACACGTAAAGCATTACAGGAAGCACTCTTTTTAATGAAAAAAGATGTTGATCATTACTTATATCGTGTAAAACATGAAATAAAAGATGAAAAGATTCTAAATGAAGTTACTGATACATTAACCTATCTACTGAATATCTGGATACGTTTAATGACACCCTTTGTCCCCCATACCTGTGAAGAGATGTGGTCCAAATATAAAGGAGAAGATCTGGTATCAAAAGCAGCCTGGCCCGAATATAAGCTGGAACTTATCGATGAAAAGGTACAAAAATCTGAAGAGATTATTCAGAGCTTATCCGACGATATAAAAGAAATTCAAAAGATAATAGACGTAAAACCTGAAAAGATCCATATTTACATTGCCCCTGATTGGAAATGGAATGTTTTTGAGATTGCTGATGAAATAAAAAGACCAGATATTGGACAGATTATGGGTAAATCCATTAAAATGAATGTCCATGACAATAAAAAAGAAATAGCAGAATTCGCCAAGAAAATTGCCCGTGAAATTACCAAAACAAACTATGTAGGCCGTTTAGATGAATACTCCATTATTAAAGATTCCCTTGAATTTTTATCCAAAGAGGCAGACGCAGAAGTGATAGTATATCAACATCCCGATTATGACCCTGAGAACAAATCTAAAAATGCTCTACCCTACAAACCAGCAATATACATTGAATAATCACTAATTAGTTTTTATTTTTTTATTTAAATTTAAGTGATTAAAACCAGTACCCCACGCCCTATGCTCATTCAAAAAAATAGAATAGTTATTTTAAAATTCTTTTTTTTGAAATTACATCTCGGGTTTAATTCATATAACCCTATTTTTCAGTATTCCAATATCCTCTACCTCGGCCTGGACAACATCATCCCTATTCATGGGACCCACCCCTGGAGGTGTGCCGGTTGCTATTATATCACCGGGCATTAAGGTCATTATGTGGGATATGAATTCAATTAGTCTTTCCACAGAGAAAATCATGTTTTTAGTATTGGAATTCTGTTTAAGTTGGTGGTTTAGTTTTAGGGAAATTTTTTGATTAGAATGATCCATTTCCGTCTCGATGCACGGACCTAAAGGACAGAAGGTGTTAAAACTTTTTGCACGAGTCCACTGAATATCTTTACGTTGAAGATCTCGGGCAGTTACATCATTCAAAACTGTGAATCCTCCAATATAATTGTTAGCATCATCATCTTTAACATGATGTGCTTTATTGGATATAACAACAGCCATTTCAGCTTCATAATCAAGTTGGGTAACTTTTTCGGGATAAATAATCTTTTCATAATGTGCTATGACCGATGTGGGTGGTTTCATGAAAATAATTGGTTCTTCAGGAATTTCCATGTTTAATTCTTCAGCATGGTCTTTATAATTTAAGCCAATGCAGATTATCTTAGAAGGGATTACTGGAGGTTTTATTTGGACTTGAGTCAATTTATAAGATTTTTTTTGAAAGTTTGAAAGGTCTTCTGAGTTTAAAGCTTGGATCATTGGAATGGAAATCTCATTTATTGTTGTACATTCTAATATTCCGATTTTTTCTTTTCCGTCCTTAACGAATCTTATTAATTTCATTAAATCACCATAAAAGATTGTTTAATAGTTTTAGAATTATAATACTTTGGATAATGTAAAATTAATTTAATAAAATTCATTTAATAAACAATAAGTAAAAATAAAGAGTTGAAGCTTATTAAATCATGATCCAATTATCAAGTTTATTAGTTAAGTTATCTCCAATTTAACTATTCCGCCACTGTGCCGTCAAGAACTTTAATCTTTCGATCGGCCATTTCAGCCACGTAGGGCTCATGAGTAACCATTACCAGAGTGACATTCTCTTTTTTGTGGAGATCCTTTAGAATACCCAAAATAACATCTCCTGTTTTTGAATCCAATGAACCCGTTGGTTCATCGGCTAATATTATAGAAGGATGATTCACTAACGCTCTTGCAATTGCTACTCTCTGTCTTTCACCACCGGAAAGTTTGGTAGGCATTTGATCTATTTTATCTTCGAGGCCAACTAATTTTAAAAGTTCTTTAGCCCTTTTATCCATTTTTTTACTGGTATAACTTCCTTCATACATTGGAATCTGAACATTCTCTAGAACAGTCAGGTTAGGTATTAGATTATGAAGTTGAAATACAAAGCCTATCTCTTTTGATCTAAATTCACTTAAATCATTAGTTTCAATTAAATCTATGCCTGCAACATTAATATATCCTTCATCAGCCTTATCCAGAGCCCCTATCATATTAAGTAGAGTTGATTTTCCAGAACCAGAAGGTCCCATTATGGATACAAACTCTCCTTTTTGAACATTTAGGTCTATTCCGTTTAATGCCTTTATTTTTCCATGGTCGTAACTTTTTTTAAGATTTTTAATCTCAATAATATTTTCTTCATTCATAACGCAGCGCCTCGGTTGGAGCAAGTTTTGAAGCTCGGTAAGCAGGGTATAAACCTCCTATAACACCTACAAGAAAAGCAATACCAAACGCCCTAATAAATATATCCATTGAAAAAACCGGTTCAATGAAACTGGTAGTTGGTGAAATGGACAATAAAACCTCAACTGCAATTATACCCATTACTGTACCTACCACTCCAGCAATTAATGTTAATACAATTGCTTCACCCAAGATCATTCCCAGTATTCTGCGGCCCTTCCATCCTACTGCTTTTAAAACTCCGATTTCCCGGGTTCTCTCGTAAACTGACATTATCATGGTATTTATAACGCCTATTCCCCCTATTATAATTGCAAGGAGTGAAATAGCCCATGTAGCAGTGTCTATTGCACTTAATCCTGTGTTTATTCTGCTGGCCTGGGCCATGGCCGTGGTGGTGGTTAATTCATTTGGATAAGCATCTTCAATTCTTTTACTTACCTGAGTAATGTTAGCATCGTCGGTGATCTTAACGTATATCATACTAACTTCTCCCTCCCTTGAGGTAAGATTTTGAAGAGTATCTAAAGACATGTAAGCTCCTGCATCCTGGATAAAACTTCCTGTTTCAAAAATACCAGTTATTTTGAAATTCTTACCAAAAAGAGCTATAGTATCCCCAACACCTTTATTAAGGGTTTCAGATGCAGTTTTACCAATTATAACCTCGTTCTGACTTCCATTAGAAAATTTTGTTCCAGTGACACTGTCAATGTTGGCTAAGATCAACTTTTCTACTTTAATACCAGTTAGAGATAAAGGGAAATCTGCGCCAGGTACTTCAACCTGGGCTCTTAAAATTCCTGCAGTATCCTTAACTCCAGATATCTCCTTAATTTCATCGACGCGATTTTCATCAATGCGCCCATTCATGAACTGTCCAGAATTGTTTTGGAGAACTGTAATTTCAGCACCTCCCGCTTTTAGAGTAGTTTCAGTAGATGCTTTAAGACCTCCAGTAATTAGACCTAATGCCACAATAGTGGCGATTCCAATGGCAATTCCTACTATTGCCAGAGAAGTTCTGGTTCTATTTCTGAATGGGTTTTTCAGTATTAAAGAAAAATATGACATGACCTTTTTTATGTTGTACTAATTACTAATAATTATAGCCCCTTACTATTAAACCCGTAAAACTGTTAGGTCATTTCCTGGTGATTTTAAAGAGTATAGATAAGGCAATTAACTGTACAATGTTAATTAAAAATAAGGGCAATTTTGGTCCGTGAACCTCTGCAAATGGAGAAATTGGAGGTAAAAACAATTGAAATGCCATAAAACTAGTTACCATAATATTCTGAAGAAGTAAAAATGATGAAAAATATAAAAGTCCTATGGTAAATCCAGATTTTAATTTTTTATAAGTCTTCCAGTAGGAACTTATAAGCAATAATAACAAGCATATATTTGCTATTCCCACAGTTACAGTTACAATGATTAATAACAAACCCATTGCTGCAATTTCAATTAGTGGCATGTTAATCTAAAATATTAATTCTTTTAGAGTCAAAAAAAATGGATAAAAAAAATTAATCTTGGCATTGTTAATTTTTTTAATTATCTCCTTGAACTTTCCCATCAAGCACAGTTATTGTTCGGTCCGCCATATTTGCCACGTAAGCCTCGTGGGTTACCATAACCAAAGTTACATTCTCTTTCTGGTGAATATCCTTTATTAAATTTAGGATTACATCACCAGTCTTGGAATCCAGGGATCCTGTTGGTTCGTCGGCCAGTATTATGGATGGATGGTTTACTAAGGCTCTGGCTATGGCCACTCTCTGTCTTTCCCCTCCAGAAAGTTTGTTGGGTGTTTGATTCATTCTATCTTCTAGTTCCACTGATTTTAAAAGATTTTTGGCTCTTTTATCCATTTCAGTTGATGATAAGTTTCTTTCAAACATAGGTATTTGCACATTCTCCAGGACAGTTAAATTAGGTATCAAATTGTGCATCTGGAATACAAACCCAATTTCTTTTGATCGAAATTCATTCAAGTTTTTGGTTTTCATAAGATCCTTATCTGCTACTTGTATTGATCCTTCATCCGCCTGGTCTAAGGCCCCTATCATGTTGAGTAAAGTTGATTTTCCAGAACCAGACTGTCCCATTATGGATACAAACTCTCCTTTTTGAACATTTAGGTCTATTCCGTTTAATGCCTTTATTTTCCCATGGTCGTAACTTTTTTTAAGATTTTTAATCTCAATAATATTTTCATTATTCATAACGCAACGCCTCAGTCGGTGGTAACCTTGATGCCCGATATGCTGGGTATATTCCACCTATTATTCCCACAAATAGTGCTACAGCAAAAGCTCTTAAAAATAAGTCCACTGAATATACAGGAGTAATCACTGATCCGACATTTGAAATAAGCATTAACCCGACTGTTACAGCTACTATTCCTAATATTGAACCAACAACAGCTGCTATTAATGTTAAAACTATTGATTCTCCCAGTATCATTCCTAGTATTCTGCGTTCTTTCCAACCCACAGCTTTTAGAACCCCTATCTCTCTAGTTCTCTCGTAAACTGACATTATCATGGTATTTATAACTCCAACTGCACCGATAAAGATTGCTAAAAGAGAAATTGCCCATGTTGCAGTATCTATGGTACTTAATGCTTCATTCATTCTGTTTGCTTGTGCTGCTGCTGAAGAAGCTGAGAGTTCATTAGGATAAGCATTGTCAATTGCTTTACTCACAGTTGTGACGTTGGCATTGTCTGCTATCTTAACATATATAGTACTGACTGTGCCTGTTTTGTTGGTTAAACTCTGTAGTGTATCTAATGACATGAAAATGCCACTATCCGTCATGATATTTCCACTTTCAAATGTTCCCGTAATTTTGAATTCAGTACCAAAAAGGTTGATGGTATCTCCCACTGTTTTATTAAGGTTTTCAGAAGCAGTTTTACCCATTATTATCTCATTTGTGTTTCCGTTAGAGAAAATAGTTCCGTTAACACTCTCAATATTGGCAAGATTTAATTTGTTACTATTGATTCCTGTGATAAATATCTGTCCAGACCTAAAACTGCCGCCGCTTGAATTTGAATCCATATAAGTTGTGGTTAAAACTCCGGCAACATCTTTAACGCCGCTTAATTCTTGAATATCCGCCACCCTACTCTCATCAATAGTACCAGTGCTACCAACAATACCCATTCCACTGTTGGCCTGAACAACTGTAATTTCAGCTGCCCCTGCTTTGAGTGTAGATTCTGTGGAGGCTTTTAGACCACCAGTTAGGAGACCCAACCCTACGATGGTCGCTATTCCAATTGCAATCCCGATAATTGCAAGGGAACTTCTTGTTTTATTTCTGAAGGGATTTTTCAGAATTAGTGATAAATAAGACATGAACCTATCTATACTAAGGGACTAATATAGTCCTATGCCGAATTTAAGCAAGAATAAAACATTAATTATGCACAAATTATGCACAAATCTTATTGGTCAGTTTATTTTCTGGTGATCTTAAAGAGTATAGATAAGGCAACTAACTGGACTAAGTTGATTAAAAATAAAGGTAAATGAGGCCCACGAATCTCTAATACAGATGAAAAAGGAATTAATATTAATTGTAAAGTGATAAAAACAGTGGTTATGATATTCTGAAGAAGTAAAAATGTTGAAAAATATAAAAGTCCTATGGTAAATTCAGATTTCAATTCTTTATATGTTCTCCAATAGGATTTTAATAATAATAACAATAAGCTAACATTAGCTATTCCCACTATGGCGGTTATATAGATTAATAATTTGATTGTTTCAAAATTTCCTATTTGCATCTTCAAACCCCTTTTAATTTAGTGCTCTATTTATTCCAATTCATTCCAGATATCCTTAAAAGTATCATAGTTTTCTTCCATCTTTTCTGAAAGAAAATATATTTCACCATATTTCTTCTTACCTGTAGTGGTGATAACATCGTTTTCTTCTAAAATCTTTAAGTGATGCCTTACGGTTTTATAATTTAATTTTAGATTTTCTGAAAGTTGATTAGCATTTGATGGTCTTTTATGCAGTGTCATTATAATTTTAGCACGGTTAGGCCCTCCGGTTGAGCCTGCAATTAACCACCAAAGTAGTTTTCTCATGCCGATCACGTATAATTTTTAAAAAATCCTAAAAAATGTTTCTATGCAAATTTATTAATATTAACCCAATAAAATGGGATTAATATAAAACAGGAGCTTATATTATTCTTTCAATTGGAACCACCAGGATATCCCTGGCACCTATCATTTTAAGCTTATTTACTAGTTTAAAAACTTTTTTTTCATCCACCACAGCGTGGACTGCCACCACACCATTATTGGATAAAACTTGTGACACAGTTGGGCCGGTGAGTCCGGGCATAGCCTTTTTTATGGCTTTTAGATGTTTTTCATCCACATTCATCATAACCAGTTTTTTACCTTCAGCATCAATAACTCCTTTAATACCAGTCCTTACAGCTTCAATCTTCCCTTCCTTGGCATTATAGCTTTCTTTATTAGCTACAAGTTTTACAGAACTTTCTACAACCGTGTCGATAATTTTCAGATGATTCATCTTGAGTGTGGTTCCTGTACTGGTTAGATCAACGATTATATCTGCCACCCCTATAAAAGGAGCTATTTCTGTTGATCCGCTAAGTTCCACAATTTTAGCATTAATTCCGTTATCTTTTAGATATTTTTCTGTTAAATTGGGAAATTCTGTAGCAACAACTGCATCATCATCTATATCAGATATATTATTGATTTTAGAATCTTCCGGAGCTGCCAGAACGAGTTTAGCTCTTCCAAAGTTTAAATCTTCTAAAATTTCTACATCAACACCTTTTTCTCCTATAAGGTCTAATCCAGTTATTCCTAAATCTGCGGCGCCGTCAGCAACGAATTCGGGTATGTCTGCAGCACGAGTAAACATTACACTTATATCATTATCATGTGTTTCTGAGAACAGTTTTCTATTAGCTGTATCCTTTAAACCAATTCCTGCCTTTCCTAAAAGTTTAACGGCAGGATCACTTATTCTCCCCTTGGATGGTAAGGCAATTCTTAATTTCATTAAAATCCTCCCTATAATAGTAATTTTAAAAGTTTTTTAATCCCGAATCTCAAAATTCGTGAATATTAATATTTATGAAAATTTATAATATTGACAGTTATAATATTAACCTTTAGATATAATAGGTAGTCTAATCCCTCTTAAATAGAATGGTGGTATCATGGAGAATAAAAGTATTTTAATCAAAGACATTGCAATACTGGGTGGAGATCTAAAAAAAGGATCAGTACTGATTGAAAATGACAAAATCACTACAATTAGCGATAAATTAAATTCAAAAGATGCTGATGAAGTTATAAACGGCTATAAAAAAGTATTAATGCCAGGCTTTGTTAATACCCATACTCATGTTCCAATGACATTAATGAGAGGTCTTGCTGATGATTTACCATTGGATACTTGGCTAAATGAATATATATGGCCTATGGAGGCTAATTTAAGTGGGGAGTATTGTTATGCTGGTGCCCTGTTGGGTTGTTTAGAAATGATTAAATCAGGTACCACCACCTTTAACGACATGTACTTTTACATGGATGATGTGGCCCGTGCAATAGAAGAGTCTGGACTGCGCTCAGTACTATCCCATGGTATGATAGATCTTTTTGATGAAGAAAAAAGGAAAAATGAATTTAAAGAAAGTATCAGAATAATTAAAAAATGCCATAACACTGCTGAAGGACGTATACAAGTTGCATTTGGCCCGCACAGCACATATACTTGTTCCCCAGAACTACTTGAAGAGGTTCGAAAAAAAGCAGATAAGTATGGAGTAAATATTCATATACATGTTTGTGAAACCCAAAACGAGGTAGAACAAGTTATAGCGGCCCAGGGAAAGAGACCTTTTGAATACCTGGATGAGTTGGGATTTTTAGGCGAAGATGTAATTGCAGCCCATGCTGTTTGGCTCAGTGAAGAGGAAAAAAATATAATTAAAAACAATAATGTCAAACTATCCCATAATCCTTCAAGTAATATGAAATTAGCTTCTGGAATATCACCAGTAGATGAGTTAATTAAAAGAGGAGTCTGTGTTTCTTTAGGAACTGACGGTGCGGCTTCAAACAATAATTTAGATATGGTAGAGGAGATGAAAATCGCCGCCCTACTGCAAAAAGTACATAATCTTGATTCAATGGCGTTATCCGCAAAAAAAGTATTTGAAATGAGTACAATTAATGGTGCCCGTACTTTGGGACTTGAAAATGAGATAGGAACAATTGAAGTAGGTAAAAAAGCAGATGTAATATTAGCAGATATGAATTCAGCACACTTAACACCATATAGACATCCAATTTCCCATTTAGTATACGCTGCTAATGGTTCCGATATCAATACTGTGATATGTAATGGAGAAATTTTAATGAAAGATAAAGAGGTAGTCACTCTTGAAGAAGCAGTTGTGATAGATATTGCTGAAAATGCAGCAGCAGAACTATTATCTAAATCTTAATCAATGTGGAGATAAATCATGACAAATAGTATTTTAGCTCTTTTTGATATTGATGGAACCTTAGTCAGAGGGGCTCGTTGTCACTACCAAGCATTTGTACACGCCGTTGGTAAGTTCTATGGTATGAAAGAAGACATAAGCGGTATAAACTATGCTGGCAAAACTGACCCTCAAATTCTTAGAGAAGTATTGGAATTGGGAAAATTTAAAGAAGATACTATTAAAAAGAATTTTCAGAATTGTTTGGATTATATGATTCAATATTATCTGGAAAATGTGCACCTGGAAAATGTCAAAGCACTTGATGGTGCTAAAAATCTCTTGAATCTGCTTGAAAAAGAAGAAGTTCTTTTGGGACTTACCACTGGGAATTTAGAGCCTATAGCTTATGCTAAGTTGAATCGTGCAGGTTTAGATGAATATTTTCCTTTTGGTGGTTTTGGTAGTGACTATGCTGAACGCTCCCTGCTTGTTAAAAAAGCAATTAAAGTAGCCAGATATGAGTTTAATTTTAAGGGAGATGAAATTTTTGTAATTGGAGATACTCCCCGAGATGTGGTGGCAGGTAAAAAAGCAGGTGCAAAAACCATTGGTGTTGCCACCGGCCGCTACAGTTCTGAAGAACTAATAAAATCGAAAGTTGATTTTATAATGGATGATTTGACTGATGAAAAGAGTTTCATTGAAAATATAGGATTATAATAAAAATTTAAAAATTCTTAAATTAATCATTCAACAAATTAATTATGTATTTTTTAATGTCTAAAAATTCATATGAAGTCCTATCCCGAATTCTTTTCATTTTAATAGGAATATTTTGGAGTACACATCCCGGACCACTGCTGAGAACAACTATTCGATCTGCAAGGAACACTGCCTCATCAACCGAGTGGGTCACAAACACTACCGTCTTTTTCTCATTTTCCCAAATTTTTACAAGCTCTCCTTGTAATTTCTCTCTGGTTTGAACATCTAATGCAGAAAAAGGCTCATCCATCAATAAGATACGGGTTTTGTTTACCAGACAACGGGCTATGGCAACCCTCTGCTTCATGCCCCCTGAAAGTTCATGGGGATAACTATCCTGAAAGGGAAGAAGTCCCACCATTTTCAAATATTTTCGTGATTGAATATAACGCTCCTTTTTGGCAATACCCCTTAATTCCAGACCAAAACTAACATTATCCAGCACATTCATCCAGGGAAAAAGTGAATATTGTTGGAAAACAAAACCCCGACCTCTGGTGGGAGCACTCACTATTTTATCACCCTCCCTAATTTCGCCGCTCGTAGGGAAATCTAAACCAGCCATCATACGTAGTAAAGTAGTTTTGCCACAACCAGAAGGTCCTAAAACACATAAAAATTCTCCATCAACGACTTTAAGATTGATATCTTTTAAAATTTCCAAGGCTTTTCCATTGTGATTAAAAGTTTTAGAAACATTTTTTAGAGTTATCATCTTAGATCTTTCTCCACTCTGTTAAAAAGGTAATCTAGACCTAGACCAATGATTCCAATGGTCAGCATACCTACAATCGCGGCTCCAGTGTTTAACATGCTTGTTGAAGTCAGTATGATATATCCTAAACCATTATTGGATCCTATCATCTCTGCAGCTACAGTACACATAAGTCCAATACCCACCCCTACCTTGAGTCCGGTTATAATGTTAGGTAACGCTGCAGGTAGTACAACTTTTCTAATGGTTTGGAATTCAGTGGCCCCCAAAGTATAAGCCGCCTCTGGTAACACAGGGTCTATTCTTTTAACCCCGTCAATAGTATTTATTAGTATGGGGAAAACACTTCCTGCGAAAATAATGAAAATTGAAGAAGTCATCCCTATTCCAAACCATAAGATGGCAAAAGGTATCCATGCTATTGGTGGAATTGGCCTTAAGATTCCAACTATTAATCCAAAAAGTCCTTCAACCTTACGTGACCATCCCATTAATATGCCCAGAGGAATGGCAACAGCTGCGGAAACAATTAAACCAAAAAAAACTTGAGTTAATGTATAAATAGTAGCTTCCAGTAAACTACCGTTGTAAATAAGTTCCAAAAAAGACTGGAAGACCTCTGAAGGACTAGGTAAAATATAAGAAGGTATATATCCGGTGAAGGTGGTGAGAATGGCCCAGACCACGATAATTAGAATGGGTAATATTAGGGAGTAAATTATTTTTCTCAAACTAACCACCTAAAAATCGAGTGTCAAATAGTTGTTCTGCAGTTAATGTTTTATTAAGATATCCTAACTTATTTTCCATTATCATGAAATCTATGACGCTTTGTTGGAATTTTTCATCTAATAATGATACATATATAACATTCTTCATAGCCATTTGTTCCACTTTACTGTTTGTGACTATTTCTTGAGATACCATTTCTGCAGAATCTTCTGGATGGGATTTAACATACTCCGTGGTTGTATGATGAATTTTAAGGAATTTTTGTAATTCATCAGGATGTTCCTTAATAAAATCTTCTCGAGCTACAATCACACAGCAAGGATGATTGTTTATTATTTCCCCCGAGTACATCATTACCTGACCCGTATTTCGGTAACGAGCTATGGATACAAATGGTTCGTATGCTATATAAGCATCAATTTTATCTGCAGCTAGAGCCGATGGGATCACGTAAATGTTCATGGATACAATATTAAGATCATCTGATGTCATATTATACTTTTGCAATTCATAAAGTAAGAGAATGTCTTGAATGGAACTTACACCAGGAGTTGCTACAGTTTTACCCTCCAAATCAGGTATTTTTTGAATTTTAGAATTTTTTTGAACTACTATGCCCGTGCCATCTAGGTTAACAGCCCCCACTATTTTAATGGGAACCCCCTGACTGATGGCTTGAAGTGTGGGAGTAATTCCCAAATACCCAACATCCAATTTACCACTGGAAAGAGCACTAATTATGTCAGAACCTGTTGCTAATTGAGTGGATTTAACGTTTAAACCTTCTTTTTCGTAGGTGTTATTCGCTTCAGCTACAAATAAAGCAGCAGAATGATCACAGGGTATATAACCCACAGTTATGATATCCGGGTCGTTGGATATGGAGACTTGCCAGGCCCCCACCAAGACCAGGATAACTATTAAAAACAAAAGAATCAGCTGATAGCGGCCCATAGACTTTCCCCGTTAAATCTTATGATGTTAATTTAAAATATTTAAATGCAGACAAAATATTATGAGAAATTTCTATTTTTAATTTAAGTAATAATAGTTAAATTATTTCTAAGTTATTAAAATAGTTTCTTAAAAATTTAATTTTATTATCCACTCAAAATAAACATTAACTGTTATTTATTCTGTGATTAGTATTTTAACCCAAAAAAAATTAAAATAACTTTTCAAATCTTTACTTGAGTCTTCCAGTTGATTTGGGGAGTTCATGCCCTTACATAGAATGGTACCGGCCATGACATGTATCCTGGCCTGCCAGCAAGGTGTCCTGCGCATTCATAGCTTAAATGTTTAACCTTAAATTTAAAATTATGAGAGTTTAGACGTTCTATAATCATTTCAGACATTTTTTTCAAGGGCCATACCCTGTCATCGCCACTGGAAATCAATAATAACAGCCCATTAATATTTTCTACTTCAATAAATGCCTTCTCAACTGCCCCCTCATTTGGAAACTTGCTTTATAAAGGGGTAAAAATTCCATGCGTTTTGGATATCCTTTTGAAAATTGCTTTAAGAATTCATTGGAATAAATAAATGGTACAAAAGGTACAGGTTCATTTTTATATATCCATGAAGATTTGGGAGATGCATCAGGATTCGGGTTTATAGCCTGAGAAACTGCACCACTAGGAGAGGTAGCAATAACCATTTTTATCTCAGGAAAAATGGAAGCCGATAATAATGTAAGTTCTGCCCCTTTAGACGTTCCATCATAGCCAACTTTTCTTTATCCACATTTTTATGATTTAAAAGCCATTTAATTGCTTTTTGTATGTAATCTAAAGGAATTTCTTCCAGTATTGAGGCAACCCCGGCATTTCAAAGTAAGCCGAAACCATGGCTGCGTAACCTTTAGATGCTAGAATACCTGCCACTACATCTGGGGGGATATACCACCTTCTGAACCGCTGCCAATTATTATAGGAGAAATGTTGGTTTTATTTTCGGAATAATAAAATTTGCCACTAAATCTTCATGACCTACCTTTTCTTTTACTAAGATGAATAGTCACATTTCTATTCAAAGGTAAATCCTGAACATCAAGTAAAACTTCTTCCCCTAAAAGGACTTTAACTTCGGATTTATAATCCTTATCATCCTTGGAAATATTAAAAATCATCTAAAACCCTTGATTTAAATCTTAAAAAAATTTCATTAAATTTTAATAAAATAGAAATAATTTATCTTTTAATAAATCTTACATCCCCATTTTTATTCAGGATTATGCTCTTTTTCCATTTATCACTTGTTTCAGGGCGGTCTTCTCTAAAATGGGAACCGCGACTTTCTTCACGTAGTAAAGCAGATTTAGTGACTAATTCTGCCATATCCAACATATTTTTAACTTCTATAGCGTCTTGAAGGTTTTTGTTAAAACTTGAACCACCTGAAACATACATATTATTCGATTTTAATTTTAAATTCCTTATTGTGGATAAAGTTGAATTTAATGCTTTTTCATTTCTTATTATCGCTACGTTCTTCCACATAGTATCTTTTAATTCTTTTTTTATTTCATGTGGATAAATATCGCCTTCTTTAAAGAGATTTAAGATTTTTTCTTCTTCCAAGGCAATCTGTTTTCGGTTTAGATCAAATTCAGATTTAAGAGCATTTTTTGAAGCAGCGATACCTGCTCTTCGTCCAAATACCTGTGTATCTGCCAGTGCATTTCCACCAAGCCTGTTTGCCCCATGAACTCCACCAGTAACTTCTCCAGCAGCGTATAAATTTTTTATTGAAGTTTCACCATTTTCATTAATTCTTACTCCCCCCATAAAATGGTGAGCAGTAGGTGCTACTTCCATAGGCTCTTTCCTTATATCTACACCAACATCCTGAAATTGTAAAAACATAGTTTCCAGTTTGTCCTTTATAAGTTCCTCTGGGAGGTGAGTGACATCAAGGTAAACTCCACCATTTTTTGTTCCTCTGCCTTCACGGATTTCGTTATATATGGCCCGAGCCACTACATCTCTTGTGGCCAGTTCTCCTCGAGGGTCATATTTTTTCATGAAACGGGTCCCCTCACTATTGATGAGTTTTCCTCCTTCTCCTCTTACTGCTTCTGTAACTAGAATACCTTTTCGTGATTCAGGATATATCATTCCTGTAGGGTGGAATTGTACCTGTTCCATGTCCATTAAATCTGCTCCGGCATTATAAGCCAGGGCAAAACCATCTCCTCCTTTCTGCATAGTATTGGAAGTTACAGGATATATCTGACCAGACCCCCCAGTGGCAAGTATGACTGACTTAGCCTTAAAGATAATGAATTTAGAATCTTTGAGTGATAATCCAATAGCTCCTAAAACTTTTTTGTGTGGTTCGTCAGTGATCAGTGAAGTTATCATCACTTCATCAATGGTTTTAATATTGCGCCTTATGATCTCTTCTTTGAGAGCAGAAATCATTTCATGGCCAGTTCTATCTCCTTGGAAACATGTTCGTCGATAAGTTTGACCGCCGAAAGGCCTTTGATCTATTTTACCAGATTTTTGTCTATTAAACAGAGCTCCGAATCTTTCCAATTCAATTAAACGATCTGGTGCTTCGTTCACCAGAATCCTGGCCAGTACTGGGTCATTTAAATAAGCTCCTCCTTTTAATGTATCTTCATAATGAATATCTGTGCTATCTTCAGCATCTACAAATGCAAATGCAGCATTGTAACCACCTTCAGCCATCATAGTACATCCTGACTTGAAGGATAATCCTTTTGAAACTATTATGGGTTTTAAATTGTAATTAGAAACTTCTATAGCTGCTCTTGATCCAGCCCCACCAGATCCTATAATTAAAACATCACATTGGTATATCTCGCTTTCCATGATCACACATTGTGTATCATGAATATTTAAATTTATGATTTTTATTTCAAGCAGGATTAATAACCAAACCATTAAAATATAAAAGATTCCAAGTTCATCAATCATTAAAACCCATTAAAATATAAAAGTGATTAGTAAGATAATATGAACCAAGAGAGAATGGGGGCAGTTAAACTGAATAAAAAGCAAATTATAAAACTTGCAAAAAAAGATTTTGAGAAGGCATGGGTTGAAACTTCAAAAACGCTGAAAAAGCCCCATCACGACTATGAATATCCCCGGCTGCGTTTTAAAACCGGTAAAACTCACATGCTTTACGAGACTATATCAGAATTAAGACAAGCTTATATTAAGTTGGGATTTGATGAGGTAATTAATCCAGTGTTCATTGATGAAGAACATATTTACAAACAATTTGGACCTGAAGCCCCGGCAGTTTTAGACAGGTGCTTCTATTTGGCAGGGCTTCCACGGCCAGATATTGGTTTAGGAATGGAAAAGATTGAAAAAATTGAGAAACTAGGTATTGAATTAAGTGATGATAAAGTAGATAATCTTAAAAATGTGTTTAGAGGATACAAAAAAGGAGATATCAGCGGTGATGATCTGGTCCAAGATCTCTCCATTGCCCTAAATGTGGAAAATGAAATGGGCCTGAGGGTTCTAGAGCGGGTTTTTCCTGAAATCCATGAACTGAAACCCATTGCCGGCAGGACTACCCTAAGATCTCACATGACCTCTGGATGGTTTATAACACTTAATCATCTTAAAAACAAAAGATCTTTGCCTCTTAAACTTTTTTCAATTGATCGATGTTTTAGAAGAGAACAAAAAGAGGATATGAGTCATCTTATGACCTATCATTCTGCTTCCTGTGTTATTATGGATGATGAAGTATCAGTGGATATGGGAATGGCAGTTTCAGAAAGTTTACTGGAACATTTTGGTTTTGAAAAATTCAAATTCCTGCCTGATGAAAAGAAATCCAAGTACTACATACCAGGTACTCAAACTGAAGTCTATGGTTACCACCCCCAATTAAATAATTGGGTGGAAATTGCAACATTTGGAATTTATTCACCTATAGCACTGGCTAAATATGGGATCGAAGTAGAAGTGATGAATCTCGGTGTTGGTGCTGAAAGAATAGCCATGATTTTAAATGAGCAAAAAGATATCAGAGAAATGGTTTATCCCCAAATATATGAAAAATGGGAGGTAACTGATCGTGAACTGGCATCTATGCTTCGAATTAATTATTATCCCGCCACTGCAGAGGGTCGATCATTAATGGAAAAAATATTAAAAACTGGCCAAGAATATGCTGATGAATTATCTCCATGCGAATTTACAGTGTTTGAAGGTGAATTTCTGGGAAAAAATATAAAGGTTGAATTAATAGAACCGGAAGAAGGAACGAAACTATTAGGGCCCGCAGCATGGAATCAGATATATTTATACCAGGGAAATATCGTTGGAACAGCTGTTGAAGGACAAATAACCGATGAAATAGCGTTTAATGCTATTGATAAAGGTATAAATCTGAATATCAGTTATATGGACGGCGTAGCAGCCTATGCAGCATATAAAATTGAGGAAATGGTTGTAAGTGGTGAAGAAGAGGTTAAGATTAGAACAACCATATCACGATCAATTTCAGATATTAATTTAAGACTGGATGAGATGGGTTTAAATTACATAACCAGTTTAAATAAGACTATAGACATTAGAGGACCCATATTCTCTACAATAAAATGTACAATCCAATGAAAATAGCTTTTAATAAATTCAACGCTTAAATAATATATTAATCATCTATTTAATTTTTTTAACTAAACAAAAAGATATAGCTTTAAATAGATTAGTTTATTTTTACATCGTAGTAACAATCAGCAGCACATTAAAAATTGCCTAATGATATGATTTAATTAAAATAATTTAACATGAAAAAGATTAAAAAGTGAAAGTTATACATATCATGGTACTTAATTTATAAAAATATGAGAATAATATTAACACTCAATTAAAAAAAATTACATTAAATAGATTGTAGATGTCTTTCTCTGGGAAAATGGGCTTAATAAAATTACCAATATCTTAAAAAAGTTTTTAAAATAATTATTTATGAATTAAATATTAGATACAATATCTAAATCGAAATAATTTAAAATATGTTAAAATTAGGAGTTAAAATGAAAATTAAAGGAATTGTTGTTTCAGGATCCAAGGAAGGTGCCTACTTTATAGGTCAAGATGTGTATCAAAATCAATTTCCGGATAAACTAGGATTTACCCCCTACACCGGTACTTTAAATATTGAAATTATAGAAGAAGAACTTTCAAGGTTAAAAGAAATTCCAAATGAACATTATGGAACTATAAAAGGTTCTGGAAACTTTGGAGATGTTAAATTTATAAAGGCTTATTTAAACCATGAAACTGAGGGCGCAGTTATTTTTCCTGAAAAAACACATCACCCCGAAAATTTACTAGAATTTGTGGCCCCTACTAATTTAAGAAAAAAATTAAATCTTAAAGATGGCGATTCTGTTATTATCACATTTACCTTTAAAACGAGTGAATAATTAAATAAAACTATTAAGTTGTGATTATATGATTCAAAAAGCATTAGAAGCATTAAAAAATGGAGAAATAGTATTAGTATTTGATGCAGACAACCGGGAAAGAGAAACAGATATGATTGTGGCCGCTGAATTTATGACCCCACAACACATGACTGTAATGAGAAATGATGCTGGCGGACTTTTTTGTGTCCCAATATCATCTGAAAATTCCGATAAACTGGGAATACCCTTTATGACTGATATCATGGAAGCAGCCAGTGAAAAATATCCGGTTCTTAAAGAATTATCACCTACAGATATACCTTACGATGAAAAATCTGCTTTTTCTATAACTGTAAATCATAGGAAAACTTTTACAGGAATTACAGATGTTGACCGAGCTCTTACTATTAAAGAACTGGGATTAATCTGTAAAAATGAAAATCAAGAGAATCTTGGTAAATTATTCAGATCACCAGGGCATGTTACACTACTGCGAGCTGCAGAAGGACATGTACTTAAAAGAAAAGGTCATACTGAAATGAGTATCGCACTCATGGAAATGGCCGGCCTTACAGAGGTTGCCGTGTGCTGTGAGATGATGGATGATGTTAGTGGTGGTTCCTTAAGCACCAATGATGCCAAAAAATATGCAGAAGAGCATGATCTGGTATTTTTAAGTGGTGACGATGTTATAAAAGCATATAAAGAATTCAATGCACAAAAATAATGGTTATAGGTAATTTAAAAAATTTACCTTTAAATTTTTTATTTAAGGAAAATGTCTAATTAACTTATTTTAAGAAAATGATATGATATTAGGCGAAAATCATTACCATCCCACCAAAAAGGTTTCAGCGATTAAATCAGATTTAGGTTTTTTAAAATCGATTTTTTTATTTTTAGCGATCGAAAGAGCCTTTTCTCTAGCTTCTACATTATTTTCAGCCTCTAAATCAACTACACCTACTGCCTCGACCTTGTATATGTGGATTCTGTATTTTCGCGTTGAAATACCTCCTGAAAAACTGGTATAAATATGTAATTATCAAGATATAAAATCTTGTACATTACTTTAAATTAGAAAAAAGTTGCAGTATTATTATTTAAAGGTATTTAAAATAGATTTATGTGATAAATAACCTGTGAAACTTGGTTTTTTAGCAATTTTAATTATATCTTCTATATTTAAATATTTTTCAACTGTTTCCATAGAACTCAAACAGAAATCTTCCAATTTTAGTTCCACTTCTGGAATATTACCTCTTTCAGTGATTTTGATTTTAGGAACCTTCCATATATTATCTATTTCCACTTTTTGTTTAAGGTAATAAGAAGCTGATTCAGTTATATTCTCGTCGTAAACTTTATTTAAAATAAGACCACTTACATCTATTCCCATTTTATTCATTATTTCAGCATGAGATGCAAGATCAACTGCAGCCGTCTCTATTCCCCCTTTATTACAGGCCGATACAAGAATTACTGGAATGTTGGCTGCTTTTGCTATTTCAGCAGAGGAATAGGGCGTTTTTTCATTTAATAATCCCGTAAATGCACTCATAACTCCTTCAATCACGATTAAATCATAATTTTTAGTTTTAAATTCATTTAACACACTTTCCAGTTCCATCCATCCTAAATGGCCAATTTTTATTGAGGAGAATGGTTCCATGTTTTCTTTGTTAAGATAAAGGGAAGGAACTATGTCTCTAATATCTGGACCTATCTTTAAAACACCGACTTTGTAACCTTTTTTTCTAAGATTTCCAACAATACCCGTAGTTAAAAAAGTTTTACCAGAATCAGAACCTGTGCTGGATATCATTAAAGTTGGAGGAATGTCTTTCGAATGGGAGTTACTTTGAATTTTATTTAGTGGTTTTGGTGAAAATATGTTGGTATCAATGCCTATTTCACTTTTCATGACTTTAATCAAGTCTTTATTAGCTTCCTGAATTTTTTCAAAATCATCTTTATCTGCACCAAGATAATCTAATGTATTTTGTACCAGAACTGGATTTTCATCCAGACATCCGTGAATCATGGTTCCTACCACATTTCCATCATCATTTCTAACGCCAGATAAAATTTTACTTGGATTCTCCTTATAATCTCTTCTCTTAACTCTTGAAAAGAATAGTGGTGGAGCTTCCCCTTCAATTTTTCCATAAGTATGGCAATGGAATCCAGTTGCTGTACTACCTATCATTCCTTTGGTTAAGAAGGATTGATCTACAATTTCTGCTTCCACCCGATCATTACTAATCATTGGACTAAAAGAAACATTTAAAATACCTAACCCTTCCTTTTCAATGGGACAAGGGGATTTTCTACCGATGTCTGTCTTATTAGCCAGTACTTGAAAACCAGAACACATCCCCACTATGAAAAGCCCTTCTCGATTTATTTTTTTTATTTCTTGGGCCATATCCTTACTAATACTTTGAGATTCAACAATACTGCCCCCAGGGATTATAAGGCCGTCTAGAACTTTGTGGGCTTTTTGGCCATTAACCATTCCATTTTCTTTAACTAGGTGCGTGGGTAAATTGCCGAAATTTTCAAATGCAGGTACTGCTCCTTTAACATATACAATTCCTATCTTCATTTTAATTCCCTAATTTTATTCTATTATTTTCAAGTTCTTGAAGTTTTTTACCCTTGGTCTCAGGTAGAGTCCAAACCCATAATCCTATACTCAAGGCAAAAAGGGCGGCTATGAATATTCCACTGGAAAGACCATAACTTCCTCCAATTATCGCGATTATAACCGGTGTGAAAAATTGCACCCCCCGGGCAAGATTAAATGATGAACCCATTGCTGTGTTTCTAACAGAAGTGGGGAAAAGTTCTGACATTAAAGGACCAAAACCACCGTATAAACCGGTTCCAAATCCTACCAAGAACATAAAAATCATAATTAATACTGGATAAACTGAGATGGGGACCCATAACATGGTTATCATCACTATTCCTAATGCCATTATGAAAGAAAAAATAGTAAATGCCGGTCTTCTTCCCAAGTAATCTGCAGTCAAACCAAATATTATATGACCTATAATTGCTCCTAATTGGGACAATATAATCCACAAGGCAGATTTGGCTAGAGAAAGATTTCTTTCAGAATAAAGGTAATCAGGTAGCCATGAAAATGTTAACCAATAAGCCGAACTTCCTATGATAGCCAAGATTAATGATAAACAAAATAATTTTCGGTATGGTTTGGAAAATAGTAAAAAGAATTTATTTTCAGTCAGGGTAAATGATCTTCTTATTTTAGATTTTGATTCCCTATTTTTTAACCACACATCAGATTCAGATATTTTCGTACGAATTAGGATTACCATTAGAGCAGGTATGGCAGATAGTAAGAAGCATTCCCTCCATCCAATCTCAGGTGCAATAAATCCGCCTACAATAGCCGCTAAAATGAAACCTAATGGTCCGCCCATTTGGAGTAAAGCTCCGGTAAATCCCCTGTATTTGGGAGGAACTGTTTCGCCAACAAAAGTTTGCCCGGCGGCCCATTCACCACCTATACCTAAACCTGTGATAATTCTAAATATTATTAGTGACTCAACATTAGGAGAAAAAGCACAAAGAAAGGTTCCCAAACTATATATCACAATTGTCCATTGGAGAACCTTTTTTCTTCCATGTTGATCTGAAAGTATCCCAAAAATTACTCCCCCAACTGCAGCAGCTAATAATGAGGCTCCAAGGACAAAGGAAATTGTGAAGTTGGTTACTTGGAATTCAAAGGATATGGGAATAATTAAAAAAGTAAACAGGATCAGATCATAAAAATCAAAGATCCATCCGGATAAGCAAAGTCCAAATATTTTGTAGTGTTCCCTGTTTAAATGTTCATACTCGTTTAGAAGTTTTTCTTTGGACATGCTAATCTTATTTTACAAGATCTGGTTTAATTTCAGATTTATTTGTTCTGAATATTTTCTAATCCTGCCATTACTTGTAGAATCTTAACATCTTCTTGTGGTTTGCTTTGTAATTGGATCCCTACTGGTATTCCATTCACTTTTCCGGCATTCATGCTTGCTGCTGGAATCCCTGCGAGGTTAGCTATTACGGTTAATACATCGTAAGCGTACATTTCCATGGTGTCAAGTGAGGTTCCTAATTTGTGGGGTAGTTTTGGAACTGTAGGGCCAGCAATAACATCTACATCAGATAGTAATTTTTTCATCTCGGTTCTTATTAATGATCTGGCTTGGAGAGCTTTTTTATAATATTTACCACTGTATTCTTTTTGACTTATGTAGGAGCCCATATGTATTCTTCGTAGAACTTCTTCTCCGCATACGTTCTCTATGTTATAACCATATTTTCTTCCATCATATTTTCTGGTGGCTGAGAAAAATTCAACATAGTTTATTAAATAGTAGGTAGGTAGGCATAAATCAATATAATCAAAGCTTAATTCAACAACTTCCGCCCCCATATCCACCATTTTATCAATGCTTCCTTCAATTATAGTGACTATGTTCTCATCAGATACTTCCATGAACTGTTCTACTACACCCACCTTGATCCCTTTTAGTGGATTTTGTGAATTTTCACCTTTTTGTGTGAAGTGGGGCACATCCCAATCGATAGTGGTACATTCTCTCTCATCAAAACCAGTGATAGTATCCATCATAAGTGCAATTCCACTGGTGTCCCGAGCAAAAGGACCAATCTGGTCAAAACTCATGGCTAGATCCAACAATCCTTGCCGTGAAACCGCACCATATGTTGGTTTAAATCCCATGACACCACAGTGAGATGCAGGATTACGAATTGATCCTCCTGTGTCTGATCCCAAACTCAGATCACAAAGCTCGGCTGCAATAGCTGCTGCACTTCCCCCACTTGAACCTCCTGGGATTCTGCCAGGAGCTGCAGGATTTTCAGTATAGCCAAAATAAGAAGTTTCAGTGGAACTCCCAGCCGCAAATTCGTCCATATTGGTCATTCCAATTATTATACCATCTTCCTGCCTTATTCTCTGGATAACGGTTGCATCATAACTTCCCAGATAGTTTTCCAAAGTTCTAGATGCTGCTGTAATTTTAAAATCTTCAACGTTAATGTTACTTTTTATAGCTACTACCAGCCCAGCTAATTTACCTGTCTTTTCACCTTTTTTAATTTTATTGTCAATATTTTCGGCAGTTTTAAGGGCTTTTTCTTTATTTATATCCAAAAAAGCATTAATATTAGGATTAATTTTGTCTATTTTCTTAATAAAATTATTTACATTCTCTGAAGCAGTTAAATCATGATTTTTAATTGATTTTGATTTTTTTATAGTGTCCATAATTACACCCGACAATTTTTAGATAAGAATATTCTACAATGAATTATTATGACATTTGATAAAAGTACAATTTCCATATTAAAACCGATATGACTAGCATATAACCATGTCTGGATATAACCATAATATATCATGGTTCCTTTAGTATTTAATTATCTATTATTACAAAATTATGTCAAATAACATTTTTCCCATTAGTAAAACTAACATTCAATAATGGTTTAATTGAACAAAAGAGTTATATTTAAACCCCCAAATAAATATAAAGTAACTATCAATACTGGTTGATGGATTAAATATATGATTAATGAGTTTCGTCCTAAAAAACTAAATAGTCGAATGATCCCGGTTTTTGATAGATCCGGCAAAAAAAATCTTCGCTTGTAGTTCCTATAAAAAATATTTCCTAAAAACAAACCTATGGAAACCACACCTAACCATGGCAAAAGAGGAAAATAATCAACAGTATTCAAAGTTGAAGGTATGAAACCAATCCACGCTAAAAAATAGAAATTAAACCTAAAATAGCTTAAGATAATACCAGAACCTATAAAAATCGTTCCTAAAACTAAATTGAGATATTTATAGTTAATAAAGGGGTACTCTAAAATTATGGCCAAACCAATGAAATGAAGAACTCCAAATATAATAAACTCTTCTCTAATAAAAATCCAAGTGATCAAAGTTATTATCATACCATAAAAGAATATTTTCAAACCTCTTTTAAGATATTTGATAAACAACGATTTTTTTTCATAATCAATACCTATTAATCTGTTTCTAGAATAACTGAGAGTTAAAGAGATTCCCACCAATAGTATGAATATGCCTGCATCAATTCTTGCAAACCACCATAAAAATCCTGAACTTAAATTAAAATTATAAATATTAAAATAGTTTAAATCAAACAAAAAATGGTATGCTACCATCAATACTATTGCAATACCCCTTAAAGAATCAATTTCCCAGAATCTTTTTTTTAAATTTTTATTCATTTCTAAAACCCTTTATATTCCTGGAAATATTTTATAATAAAGATTATTAAGATGTACTATATTCGTATATAAGAAATAATTTTGTCAGTTAGCAATACTGGAACCAATTTAGGAAAAAAGCATTAAATGCAAATGATTAGAGATTAATATTGATTAGATTTATATTTCCCATCATTTTAACATAAGTTTTAACTTTTGAAAACTTAAATATCATTATCAATTTATAGGAGGCATTAGCAGACTGGAAGATACGAATAGAACATATTTACAAACATAAAATCAAAGCCAACAACAAAATCAGACCAAATATCAAAATCAAAGCAGATTGTACTAACAATTGTAACCAATTACAAAACCAATATTGAATCAGAGCCCAGACAAAAAAATCAGGCACAAAATAGGAACAGAAATAGAGTTAATTCATCTAAATTATTTTAATTTTGAAAAAAATTTTTTATTGCTAATAAACTTTAAAATGAAAGTTAAATCTAAATAAGATTGTTTAAACCATGAATTTATTTACTACTTTTCTAACTGCCTTTGTTTTGGCAAGAACAGAAACTCTGTCTCCCCTTTTTAAAACCATGTCTGGTTTAGGAATAACAATGTCTTCATTTTCGTGCATGGCACATATCATGTAATCTTCAGTAGGGTTAATTTCACCAATTTTTTTCCCTACTACCTGTTTATTAGCAACAGTAATGTCGATAATTTCCGCATCGCCTTTTCCTAAAACAACCAGATCAGCCACTTTAGGCCTTATTATGACTTTTTCCAGATAACTTGCTGCTGTAAGTTCTGGACTAACCACCGCGTCTACTCCAATCTTCAAAAAAACTTTTTCGTGATTAGGATCAGTAACTCGGGCAATAATCTTTTTAAGGTCATAATCGTTGGCCATTATACAAGCTAAAATGTTTGATTCATCATTACCCGTAGCTGCGACAAAAACATCAGCGTCACCAATATTAGCCTCGTCCAATATTTTTTTATCAGAACCGTTTCCACATATGACCAGAGCATCCAATTCCGAAGCTAAATCTCCACATAAAACATCATCAGATTCAATAAGAGTTATGTCATGTCCCCCCATAACCAGTGCCTTGGCCAGGTTCAATCCAACTCTTCCTCCACCCATAATAACTACATACATTTAAGCACCTGCAAATCCATTTTAAGAAATGATCTTTATAAAATTATTAATGGAAATATTCGAAAAATCGATTAATGTTAAAGAGCCTTTCTATATAAATTTTTGCAAAATTATAATTTCATTCATTTACCAAACCATAATAAGACCCTGTTTAATATTTTAATTTTGTAATATATTTTATCTAGAACATGATACAACTTGAATTTTATAATAAAATAAATGAATTTTAAGACAAACCATAAGCTAAATATAATTTTTTCTTCCATTATAATGGTAAATAGATTTTTATAATCAATATTCACTGTTAAAACTGGTGTTTTTAATGATTAAATTTAGTAAAATCGTTTGAATTACTAAATAAAAGTATTGAATATAAGTTTTTATGAATCCCTCATTAACATTGTGGGGAATTAGCATATTTATTCTATTAAAAACGAGTTTAATATTTAAAAAAGGTATATGTTGCTTTTTAATAGATAAATAACAAATTTTCTGAATCTAATTCTAACAAGAATAAAAAGGGGTCTTCATATAATTTAAATTGTAATTTTACTCTAGATGCTCATATCCTCTGATAAATGATGATAAAACAAAACAATTTAAACTGTTTTTACATAAAAAAATTCGTTAAAAAAGGATATTTTTGCAAAAAAGATATAGAGATAAACACTTCCATTTACTCCCATATAATTCGTTTTAAAAGTGTTTTAAACCAAAAAATAAGTTTTAAAAAAGTTTTTTTATGGAAAATAAATGAAAAACTTTAAATACTCTCAAATTAATTTTATTTCCAGTCCTAAACAAGTGATCATCCACCTAAAAAAAGATATTAAAAAATTGAAAATATCCGGTGAAACATGAATTGAAGATCCTTGTATTGGGTTGGAGGCGGTAAAATTACGCGGCGATTATTATTAGCAATTTTTTTAGTAGCTAGCGTTATGGCAATTTGTGTCACTAGTGTCAGTGCAACAGAAGAAAATCAAACCATAGAAACTACGAATAATACTACAGATAATGACCTTGAAGAAAGTGTGGTAAATACAACCAATCAAACAAACAAAACCAACACCACAATAGAAGATCCCCTAGTCAAAGTAAAGTATAGTTATACTGTGAAAACGGCTTATAAAGAAAAATATAAGAGTTATTATAAATCATGGTATAAAAAATGGTATAAAAAACCATACAAACGAAGTTACAAGCGATGGTATAAATCTTATGGACGTTGGAAATACTATTGGAAATCTTCCTATAGCTACAAGTGGACCTATAAATGGACTTACACGTTAAAATACAAATGGAAATATAGAACAGCATACAAATATCAGACTAAATACGCTTATAAATACGTAAAACAATCAGAACTTGATAAACAAACCAGTCAAACTAACAGTTCACTTCAACAATACTTAAACCCCACTAACAATTGCCAATCAACTGATTCTAGGATAAAAGCTCTGGCAAAATCTATAACCAAAGGATTAACTTCTAACTATGATAAAGCTAATGCTTTATTTAAATGGGTCAGAGACAAAGTCAGTTACACTTTTTACTACAACACTAAATACGGTGCCATCAAAACTATGGAACGTAAGAATGCCAATTGTATAGACCAGAGTCATCTACTGATAGCTCTTGCTAGAGCCTCAGGGATACCAGCGAAATATGCTCATGCACAGTGCAAATTCACCAGTATGACAGTGGGACACATTTGGGCTGAACTTTATGTAAATGGAAGATGGATCACAGCTGATCCAACTAGCTCTAGAAATACTTTTGGAACACAAAACAACTGTAAAATCTTGTATTGGAAAGGTAGATACGCTCAATTACCTTTCTAAATTTATTTTTTTAAAAGAGAATTTCCTTCAAAAAAGTTTAATTGATTAGATTGAGTTTTTTAATTAGAAAAATGAAATTTTAATTCCATTTTTTATTTTATAACATTAAAAAGTAATTTTTATATTTTTTAAATAGTTTTAAATGTTTATAGTTAAAATAATTTGTTTATAATAATTTTAAAAAAATTTTCATAAGTATTATATCTGCATAAGATCAATATAGGTTTACGTCAAAGAATGAAAATTTTAGTTTTTATTTAAATGCTGATATAGATTTATTTTTTGATTAACTTATTGAAGATTAACTGGAGATGTTATTATAATTGAATTAGATGAATTTTTAGAAGATGCTGGAGTATTAAACACAGTTAAATCTATGGAAGATATTATTAATAATTCTGAAGATGAATTAAGTAAATTAAAGTCTTTAAAAGTCAAAAACGATGATATAGTTTTAAACACAGCAGACAAGATTATAAAACTTAAAGAGAAATTACTGGAAAAAGAAAATGACTCTGAAATGGAAAAACTCTTAAAAAATCTGGAAACAGAAATTGATGAGCTAAAACAGAATAAAGAAGATGTTGAAAAGCGAATCGTCCAGAAAAAAGATGAAATAGACACTGCTAACAAAGAAAAAGATGAAATTGTCAAAAAAAGCCTTATTAAATTACACGAAGACCTCAAAAGAGAGTATAAAGATGCAGATAGTGATAGAGCCAAATATATGGAAATGTATCGTGAAATGAAAGATAAGATGAGTGCTCTTGATAAAAAGATAATGTACTTAAAGCTGATGGTTTCTAAAAACTATGATCTAAGATTATTATAATCCTATTTTAAAAAAGCCTTTATTTAAACATATAAGTATGAATTAAGTGAAATTACATCTTCCTTTAAATCATTATTGTGAATGTTTAATAAATAATTTACAATTTAAGTTAATTTGGTATCAAACTATAAAAAAAGAGTTTCGATAACATTTACAAAACTTTATGAGTTTTTTTTGAGTTTAGAATTCTACTTTCTTAATTTTAATCAACATTTCTCCATTTGTGAATTAACGTGCACTACTAGTAAAATTAAAATAGTATATCTGTATATGGATACATGAGAATATCAGTATATCTATCAATCTTTGAGGTGCATGAATGCCGGCAACAATTGTGTTAAAACAGAGCGAAATAAAAAAAATGGCTAAAATGGATGAAATAATAGAATCTGTTGAAACTGGGTATTTGGAGCATGCCCGGCGTAGGGTGCAGATGCCTGCCAAAAAATATCTTTATTATAGAAAACATAATGGGGATTTGCGGATAATGCCCTGTTACCTTAGAAATATGGACCAATCTGGGGTAAAAAATGTTAATGTACACCCAGACAATCCACAAAATCATGGCCTTCCCACAGTAATGGGATTAATTGAATTAGTTGAACCAAAAACAGGTTTTCCAGTAGCATTAATGGATGGAACCTGGATAACCAACATGAGAACTGGTGCCGCCGGGGGTATTGCAACCAAATATCTGGCCCGTGACAATTCTGAAACAATTGGACTGGTGGGGGCAGGTAAACAAGCTGAAACACAAATAATGGCTCTAAACGAAGTTATGGATATCAAAAATGCCAAGGTATTCTGTCGAACCTGTGCATCCCGTACCAGATTTGCTAAAATGATATCCGAAAAATTTGGATTTCCTGTAAAAGCAGTGGATTCTGCAAAAGAGGCCGTTACTAATGTTGACGTGGTGGTAACCAGTACCCCTGTAAAAGTTCCGGTTATAAAATCGAAATGGATAAGAGAAGGAACACATATAAATGCCATGGGTGCTGATGCTCCTGAAAAACAAGAACTTGAAACCAGTTTAACTCTTAGATCAAAAGTAGTAATAGACTGCTGGGAACAGGCTAGCCACAGTGGTGAAATAAATATACCCGTATCCACAGGACAAATTAAAAGAGAGGATATACAAGCTAGAATTGGGGATGTTATCGCCGGAAAAAGTCCAGGAAGACAGTCCGATGAAGAAATAACAATTTTTGATTCTACTGGGCTTGCTGTTCAAGATATAACAACCGCTTGGATGATCTATGAAAAAGCATTGAAAGAAGGAAAGGGCCAAAAAATCAACTTCCTCGATTAATACTCTAAAATTCTCTTTAAAGAAAATAATAACTTCAAAATTTTATATTTTAATATATTCCTATTTTTTCATGAATTGAACCAATATTAAAGATTTTAAATACTTAATTGTTTTATATTAACTTTATTTTAACATAATCTACTGTATTAAATAAGGAAAAAAATTTCCTTCAATAAATTTATACCCATTGAAACATAATCTCATACTGGTGGTTCAATGTACCAAAATAAAGTATATGTAACAGATTTAATTAACAAGATGGGCCATATTTCCGAACGTTTCCGATTATTAAGCAGGACAAAATCATTTAGAAAAGAAAAAGTGGAAACCATTGACTATCACCTCACAGAAATAATGAAAATCTTAAATGAATGTAACTAACCCCATAAATCGATTTATAAGTCCAAATCCATGTAATTTTTTACAATTATCGTGATTTAATTGTTGGAATTAATATTTTTTGTATTAACCTCATTTGCAGCAGGACTATCTGGAGCACTGGTTCCTGGGCCTATGCTAACGGTGACCATCTCCGATTCTTTGAAAAAAGGATATTTGGCCGGCCCAATGGTTGTTTCCGGGCATATTATTGCAGAAATAGTTTTGATAATCCTAATTATCGGCGGATTGCGTTGGTTAATAGATTCTCCTATGGCTGCGCTGGTTATAGGAGTATTGGGAGGTTTTGTATTGATGTTCATGGGTTACAATCTCTTCAAGACAGATCCTGATTCATATGAACCTGAAGAAGAATTGAAAAGTAATCACAGTTCAATCGCCGATGGTATTATCACCAGCATATCTAATCCCTACTTTTTCATCTGGTGGGCCACCATAGGATTTGCATTCATGTTTAAAGGACTTGAAATCGCAGGAATAGTTGGACTTCTTGGATTTTTAGTGGGCCACTGGTCTGCTGATCTATCATGGTACAGTATGGTGTCGTTTTTTACCAGTAAAGGATCTCGAATAATGAATAAACATTCATACACCTGGATAATGAGGATATGTGGTGTATTTTTAGTAGCTCTTGGTTTATACTTCATAACAAGCGTTACTATCCTTAAATAATCCTAAATATTCCTTTAAAATGATATGATAACAAATCAATATAGCGGATTTAAGTAGAGGTTATATAATTATATATTGTTTAGACGATCTAACTACTATTATATCTGAATGTGAATAAAATGACTCCTAAGGCAGTTGTATTTGATAACTCTGGAACTTTGATTGAAAGGTATCGGGCCCTGAAAAATATTAAGAACGGCCAGATATGTGACTACGTCAGTTCAATTGATGTTGTGGATTATGATTCCAAGAGAGCGCTGGTAGTCCTGCAAACCGACCCATCTAAATGTATCATCAACGCCATACCAACTCAGACCATATATCAATTCATTACCCGCAACAATATAAAATTCGATGTAAGTTATTCTGCAGCAGATATAAAAAAAGACAGTGTTTTAAAGGCAATAAAAGATGATAAAACCACAGTACAAGATGTTAAGGATACTATTAATGCAGTTATTGAAAAAAAGTTCAATGTACAAATATGCAGTGGTTCCGGTTTTATAGTCAATATCAAAAAAGGTAAAATCGAATTTACCATAACTGCAGGGGGTAAATTATTCCCTGAAGTTACAGATGTTATTCGGAGACTTGAAACAAGAGGCATTGATATATATGTTGCCTCTGGAGATCGTAAAAAATCCCTTGAAGAACTGGCCCGGTTTATAGATATTCCACTGGAAAATGTGTTCAGTACAGCTGATTCCCGACGAAAAAAAGAAATTGTAAGGGAATTAAAAAAGAAATATAAAGTTATGATGGTTGGGAATAGTGCCAATGACATACTGGCCCTAGAAGAAGCAGATATTGGAGTTTTAACTTTACAACAGGAAGAAAATACCCCTCAAAAAGTCTTTGATGCTGCTGATGTGGTGGTTAATAACATAAAAGAAGTTCTGGATATTGATTTTTGATAAAGCCCTCAAATATTCCTAATTTTATAATCTCAATTAATTGATTTTAGCTTAAAAACATCCGAATGTATCAAATATTTTTAATAACAAAAATTAAGTAGATTTAAGTTTATTAATCCATTTATGGTCAATTTTCAGTATTATACTTTCTTAAATGTAATGTTTCAAAATTTAAAACTCTTAAAAATAGTAAAATCTTCCCAAAACCGCATTAACTACTTTCATCGAATAATAAATAAATTATAGGTATGAATAATCTAAATTTAGAAATTATCCACCTAAATCATGAATCAGACATTTTAAATAATCCTTTAAAAATGTAAATCAACAAGTAGGCTAAAGAACTATAGCTAGGTATTATAAATACTAAAATAATTGCAAAAACAGCTGCAACAGGAAGAACTATATTTATTCTTTTTACATGTTCAATTTTTTCTGGAGTAACTGATTCCTCCAATAAACCCCGACTTACCGCGTATCTCCAGTTTAAATTAAAAAATATTCCTATCAGTAAAAAATTGATTTGAAAAAACAGTTCTGAAATCTCAAATTCACCATATTCTCCTACAAGTGACGTGGAAAAGGGTACCAGTGCCACAAACATCAGCCAGAAAATATTAATCCATAAAAGAGTAGTATCTGATTTTTTTATAAGATAGAACTGCTGATGATTAACCCTCCAAAATATGGCCAGCAAAACAAAACTTAAACCATAAGTAAATATTTTAGGCCATAAATTAACTAAAGCATTCCATATGGCAGCATTAGAAACTACACCAGTGATTTGAGGAATATCAAGATTTAAAACCAATAAAGTCATTGAAATAGCAAATATGCCGTCAACCAGAGTTTCTATGCGCTGAGTTGTCATCCAAACGTCCCTATTTCTCTGTTCCATGTTTTTATTATCTCCTCTATTATCCATTTACTGATTAAGAAGTTTAATAGAATATGCTTTGAAAACTTGATTACTTGTAATATTTTAAAATTCAATTATAAAGTTATCTAATTCACTAATTTTATTTATTTTATTTTTCCATCACATTTATTTTACGGGTATCTACTTTCATGGATTTAATCTGACTTTCAGCTGATATTTTAAAGCTATAGGGCAGAATAGTAGATTTCATCCATGGATTTTTACTGTTTAATGAAGCAATATTATCTGCTGCAACTTTGTTCCACAATCCTAGCCATCCCTGCTGCAGTTGATTTAAAGAGGATAAATCTCCAATTCCCAGATGTTCGCCCCATAATTCATTTCTGATTTTAAGAACATGGTTATCATTATCACAGTCCATTAAAAATGCATTTATTTCCATATTCAGATGTTTTTCTGGATCTACAGCTATTCCAAATTCATCAGCCGAATTTAAAGAAGATCCATCCAGATTAGCCGTTCCGACAGTGGCCCATTTATCATCAGCTATTGCTACTTTACTGTGAACATAAATTGGCTGAACATGGAGTTTTTCAGAATTTGGATTACTACTGACAATTTTAGATGCCCAGAGGGTAAAAACTCCTATTTGAGGATGTTCCAGTATTTCTTTATCTGTATCAACTCCTAATACCTGTAAATTTTCGTTTTGTTGATGTCTGTAAGTAGGTATGTCTGGATCCTGATTGGTAACCATTATTAGTTGTAGTTGAGGATTTTTTTCCAATGCTTTCTTTAAGGCCTTTGCAAGGAGACGGTTGGTGAAGTACTGATTTTCAATATAAATGTATTCCCTAGCCTCACCTATAGCCCGACGATAACCCTCTAAAATACCTCTTTCACTATTTTTATTTAATGTGCCAGGAGTAATGGATCGAGCCACTTGCATTATACTTTTTACAGGTTCTTTGGTATTTGAAGAAGGTTTAGAATTAAGAACTAATTTATCTTGTCCGTGGAAGTATTCATCTGAAAGGTAATTCCACATTTCCATGAAATATTCTTCTATATAGACAGCAGCTTCACCTTTTATATTTATAGAAACATCGTGTACTGGGTGAGATTCATCTCTTCGGGTATCATTGATCAAATGCTGGGAAGTATCCCAGTAATCCTGCCTGAAGGGAGATCCAATTATGAATGAGTCTTTACCATCCACCACCAGGATCTTAGCATGCATCACATGAGGACCAGATGTGGGAAATCGCCTGACATTTACATTCGTATCCTTGAATTTGGAGAATATATCAGCATAATTGTCTGGAATTACCGCATTTTCATTTAAGATTATTCTAATTTTAACTTCGCGTTCTTCTGCTCTTTTTAGCAGATCTACCATCAGGCATTCTGTGTTCTCCTGCTTACCATCCGATAAAAAAATTGGAATAAAATCTGGAAAAAATTCAAATTGAGTTAGATAAATGTAGGATTTGGCCTTATTAATAGCATCTACAATATATTTCAAGGAATTATCATTATCTACAAGAACTTCTGATTGATGATTTCTGATTAATCGTGATTTTTTGTTATCATTAAGGGTAATAAACCATCCATGAATCCATGAACTGTCTAATATTATTTCATCAATATTTAAAAAGGTTTTTTCAATATCTTTATAAGTATCGGTTCTATATAGTTCAAATACTCCTAGATAATCTTTTATTATGATCTGGATATCTGGTCTTTTATCTATTATCTTCAAGTATTTTTGGGGAGGATAACGTATGTTGAAATATCCGTCTTTATCTGTTAAAGTACTGCCAATGAATTCGTCTGGGCCAAAATCCCTGTCCCATGCCATCACTACCAAACCTTGGATGGTATTACCTTTTTCATTTATTATTCTACCTTTTATCCCTATATTTTGACCTTCTATTTTTATGGTGCCTACGTCAAGGACATCATCAGTTATATTCCCCATTAACGGGGAGGTGAAAAGTAGTTCAGAATCTATATATATCTCCAGTTTAAGGTTTGGCTTGTTATCATCATAAAAATCTTTAAAATCTTCTTCATGAAATTTAATCTTGAATTTCCCATCATTATCCGTTATTCTTTCTTCTAATTTATTGTCAGGTAAAAAAATATTGGTATCTACATTTACCCTGACTTCCAAATATGGAATAGGATTATCGTCTTCATCCACTAAACGGCCTAATACACACCCATTAACCATTTTAATACCCCAATGGGTTAATCATTAAGAAAGGATATATTTTGAAAACATTATTGTGAATTTATAAATTTAATCATTTCAACAGTTATATTTTAACCATATCATAATCCATACTGCCTAAACCGATCTTTTGAGCATGTTTTAATTGAATCCAACCATCCACATCTGGCCATGTTCCCCGGAATTTATCTTCACCTTCATCTAAGTTAGTTTGAATTTCAGATCCTCTCAAACCTCTCTCTTTATTGACCAGATGGTAACTGGCTGTATCCAGTGCCACCGGATCCTTGGAAGCTAAAATTCCTATATCCTGTACAATGTGAGCGTCGCTGAATGCTTCACAATCACAATCTGGAGTTATATTCATTAAAAAATTGAAGTATCCAATTTTATTTGGTTTATTTTTCACTGCACCATATGCATATTCCATCATCCTTTCCATGAACTCAGGTAAACTATCCCAATCCATATCAATAGCAGAAAAAGGACATTCTGCCATGCAAAGGTTACAGGCAATACATAATTCCATGTCTATTACTGCCCTCTCCTTTCCCAATGAAATAGCTTTTAGGGGGCATAGCAGTACACAAGTCCCACAGAGATTGCAATTTTCATTTATAAGGGGTTTAGAACATTCATGTTGATCAATCTTGCCCGTAGCACTGGCACATCCCATAGCCAGATTTTTCAGTGCCCCACCAAAACCGCACATAGGATGGCCCTTGAAGTGGGAGAGTACCACCATGGACTGTGCTTCTTCAATCTCTCCAGCTATTTTGACCTTTTTAAAATGCTCCTTATCAATTTCCACTTCCCGATAATTGTTTCCCATTAATCCATCTGCAATTACAAGGGGTGCACCAACCACAGCATAGTCAAATCCATGCTTAATAGCTGTTTGAATATGACTGACTGCCTGGTGTCTGCTACCAAAGTAAAGAGTATTAGTATCAGTTATAAAAGGTTCGGCACCTAATTTATGTAACTCATCTGCAATAATCCGGACAAAAACTGGGTTTAAAAAGGAATCGTTACCTTCTTCTCCAAAATGGAGTTTTATTGCTGTTAAATCTCCTTCGTCAAAAATTCCATCCATTTTAGAAGCTTCAAAAAGATTGATTATCTTATTTAACTTGTTTTCATGACTACTTCTTGATCTAAAATCAGAAAAATATACTACGGACCTCATTGTATCCCCTTTTTAATTGGATTAATTCATCAATTTTAAATCTATTTGATCTGTGATTATGTTATTAATATGAATCTAAACCTAAAAATTTTTTTCCAAAATAAAACAGATTAATTTTGATTCAGATTTATCAAAACTTCTCTACTTTTTAAGATGTTATTATAATCATTTAATTCAATTATAACATTTTCAAGACCTTTTAATAGATTTAAATTTAAATTACCTTCACCTAAGCTCAAATGTTGGTCTTTTTCGCCGTTGTTATCGCTCACGTGGTAATACAGAATATTATCCATCTTAAAAAAGGAATCAGTATTTTTGGATGTGTTGGCATGGCCTACATCCAGTGTGGCGTAACATTCACATGTTTCTGTAAAAGTTTGGTGTTCCTGAAAGTTGTTGCAAAAATAGGCATATCTTCCAGGCATGTTTTCAATAGAAAATTTTATTCCCCTATTATTTGCATGATCACTGGCAGATTGAAGTGTTTCAATTGCATATTCCCTCCCTAAATCCCTAACTCTCTCCTCCAGACGATGGATCATTCCAGGATGAGTGGTAACTGCTTCGGCGCCAATTTTAACCGCTAAATCTATGGTTTCCTCAAGTTGACGAAGTGTTTCTTTTCTTATTCCAGGATTAAGGCTAGCAGGGTTTAGATCAATTGTAGGAGAATGTAAAAATACTTCAATATCATAAGAAGTGAAAACAGCTAACTCCTCTGTGTCCATTAACATCACATTTCTTGGCCAGTAAGGACCCTCACATAATATTTCCATTAAATCAAATCCATCAGTTGATGCTCTTTCTAAGAAATTTTCAAAAGAATCCATGAAAAGTGCCAGAGTAGAGAATCCTATTTTCATTTAAATCACTTTTAGACTATTTTAGATGTTACCAAGCTAGTTAAATTTTTATAAATCTGTGTTATTTATCTCTATTAATTTTTTTCAACAGAAACATTTATATATAAAATTGATATATCAAGTTTTACTATATCCAAAAGTGATATATCTTAGACAGATATGTTTGATTTACACTAATATCTAAAAAAGTGAGGTGTGCTTTAATGGACGATGATGATTCTTTTAACGAAAATTCAAATGAAAAATCGTCTGAAATGAATTTAAATGATTTAAATGATTTAAATCAAAAAAAAACTATTCAAGATCATGTTAAATCTATGAAAGAATATGAAAAAACTTTTAATTTAAATAAATTTGATAAAAAACTTTTAAAAGGATTTATGAGAGGTTCTGGTTTAATATTTATGCTTTGGCTTATTAGTAAAAAAGGAAAACATGGATATGAAATAATGACCCAATTACACGAAGCTTCACCATTTGGTAAAGATGTTAAAATGCCCAGTCCAAGTATTATATACCCTAAACTGCACTTATTAGAAAGAAAAGGTCTTATAAAAGGTACATGGGAGCATCATGGAAAACGTAAGGTTAAATTCTATGAAATAACTGATGATGGTGTTGAAACACTTAACCGAATTAAGAATTTATTTAAAGCCCGTGAAACCAATCTTTACGAAGAATTCCTGGAAGACATACTATCCATAAAATAATTACGTGACATGAAGGAGTTAAATTATGAAATATGCAATAGAAACCTTCGATCTTACCAAAAAATATAAAGATTTTTTAGCAGTAGATGCACTGAACATGAAAATAGAAGATAAAAGTGTGTTTGGATTTCTAGGTCCCAATGGGGCAGGTAAGACAACCACCATAAAAATGCTTACATGTCTTATCCAACCAACCGCTGGAACCGGAAAAGTTGCTGGTTATGATATAATAAAAGATCCAAATGCAGTAAGACAAAAAATTGGAATGGTTCCCCAATTAGTTAGTCTTTACGGAGATCTCACAGTTAGAGAGAATGCAGAATTATGCGCAGATTACTATGGTCTACCCCGTGATTTGAAAGAAGAAAGAATAGTAGAGCTTATGGAACTGGTGGACATTAAATATGCTGAAAATAAACTTGTAAAACAGCTCTCTGGCGGTCAGAAACAGAAAGTTTCAATTGTTGCCAGTTTAGTTCATCAACCAGATATACTTTTCCTTGATGAACCAACCATAGGTTTAGACCCCACTACCAAACGAATTTTATGGGATTTAATTGAAGAATTAAACTCTAAAGGCCACACCATTGTTTTATGTTCCCACGACATGTACGAGGTAGAACTCCTCTGTGAAAATGTAGGTATCATAAATACAGGTACATTAGCTGCTTTTGACACGCCTCAAGGATTGAAAGATACTATAATGGAAGAGGAAAGATCCCAAAAAAATACTCGAATAACTGAGATCATGTCTAAAATCAGGACAGAATCTGGAATGGATGAAAAAGCGTTAGGTGAACTTGATAATGCTATAATTGATATTGAAAAAGAAGAAGGAGATTTTAGAGAATTAAGTGTTATGATAAATAACTTGGACCAAGATCTGCTTGAAAAAATATCCGATATTCCCCTTGTCTTTAACGTTCATCAGCATAAATCTGGAAGACTTACAATGGATATAAGCTGTACTGAATGTGCTATTAATGACGTATTAAACTTTATAATAGAAAATGGAGGGAATATTACCTCTTTATCCACTAAAGATCCCTCCTTAGAGGATGTGTTTATGAAAGTTACTGCTAAAAAACAGGCGGAAGGTGATTAGATGGAAACCAAAAAAATTATGTGGATGCTTAAAAAAGATTTAATGGTGCTTTGGAGACATAAACCACGTTTACTGTCACTCCTCTTGTTTCCAATAATCATGATCACTCTATTTGGATATGGTATGGGTGGGGAACTAAGCAATATTCCAATAGTAGTTGTGGATCAAAGTAATGGGGCTGTAACTGACGCCACATTAAACGCCATAAAGAACATGGATCTTTATGATGTAAAAGACATTATCAGTAACCCTGACGAAGCAAAACAGATGGTAATGGATGGACAAGTAAAGGCCGCCATAATTCTACCTACCAATTATGATAATCTAACAGATCCCCAAGCCAAGAATGTGCTAATTTATGTTGATTCATCTGATCAAATGGCTTCCACTGCAGTTGTTCCAGCTACTCAAGCACTTTTCAACCAAATATCTAATCAGATTGGTATCCAAAAGTTAGAGATGATGAACGCTCAAACTAACCTTATCCAGGTTCAGTCTGCAAATGTTGCCTCCTCCGCACAGAGCAATCAGGGCGTGGATTTTAATAACATAATCAACTCCATCAACTTTCAGATAGACAAGTTATATGGAGATGTTAAATACATCGACTTTCTGGTACCCGCTGTACTGGCCATGACCGTAATGTTCTCTTGTATGTTTGGAATGGGTGAATCCATTGCTGGAGAAAGAGAACGTGGCGAACTTGCAAGGCTTTTTATGACACCTACAAATGTTTCAACAGTAGTTGGTGGAAAAATAATATCAAAACTAGTGATTGAAACTGGTAGAGCTTTAATATTAATAATCGCAGCCATTCTTTTGTTTGGTATTGTGATCAAAGGCAGTATGTTACTTACAGTATTGCTTTTAGTACTGGGAGCTCTTTGTTTCGTAGGTTTTGGAATCATGATTTCAGCACGGGTCGGAACCCAAGAAGATTATATGCAGATGGTCATGCCCTTTGCCATGCCTATGATGTTTGTTTCAGGAGTTTTTTATCCTATAGAAACTATGCCATGGATATTCCAAAAAATTGCATATTTAGTACCTTTAACCTATGTAAACGATGCTATGCGTACTGTTATGCTTAAAGGTGGAGGTATTGGAGATGTATGGATCGATATATTGGTTCTAATAGGTTTCACCGCTTTATTCTTCGGATTAGGTGTAACTAAATTTAATAGGGACATCTAATCCCCATAACATATATTAAGGTGTTAATATGATTGGAAAAAATGAAATAATAATAGGATTGGTTTTAATAGGTTTATTAATAAGTCCTGCAGCAGCTGCAACTGGATGGCCAATGTTCCGCCAAAATGTGGAAAATACAGGATTTGCAACAGAAGCAGCAAATTTTAATCCAAGTTTATGGGTTTTTCAGACAGATGGACCTATTAAATCTTCTCCTGCAATATACAATGAAATATTATACTTTGGATCAAATGACAAGAATGTGTATGCAGTGAAGATGGCAAATGGTTCAAAGGAATGGACTTATAAAACGGGAGGAGAAGTTTTATCATCCCCTGCAGTTGTAAACGACACGGTTTATATTGGATCTATGGATGGGTATTTATATTCACTGAATTCCGGAAATGGAAAATTAGACTGGAAATATAAAACAGGCTCGGGAATTGAATCGTCACCTGCAGTTGATAACGATTTAGTATTTGTAGGATCTGATGATAAAAATATCTATGCTACATATATTAGTGACGGATCTCTGGCCTGGAAATTTGAAACGGGTAAAGCTGTAGTTTCATCACCAACCGTTTTTAATGGAACTGTTTATGTGGGTTCAGATGATAGCAAAATCTATGCCCTAAACAGTTTGGACGGAAACAAAATTTGGGAATATGCTACAGCAGACAAGGTGAGATCATCCCCATCATATTATAATGGGACATTGTATGTTGGATCAGATGATGGGCAGTTATATGCTCTCAATGCTACCAGCGGTGAATTAATCTGGAATTACTATATAGGAAATCCCATAAGATCATCCGCCCTTATAGAACCAATGAATAATAACTTATTTGTTGGATCAGATGATGGAAATATGACTTGCCTTGATACTCGTAATGGGGAACTTAAATGGTCATATAAAGCAGGAGGACCTGTAAGATCAACTCCTGCCCTGTTTGATAATAAGATTACCTTCGGATCAAATGACGGGACAGTCTATGTTTTGAATAAATATACAGGGCAACAAGAATGGAGTTACATGCCAGGTTATTATATATTTAACTCCCCCTTTAGTTCTTCACCAGCAGTATACGGCCAAACTGTCTATATTGGTGGTGAAGATGGTTATATGTATGTTTTAAATGCAGATAAAGAAGAAGGACCAACTTCAATATTTGTATATTATATCATTGCCATTGCTGCCGTTCTAATAGGTATTTTGTTATTTATTAGAATATTTAGAGGAAGAATGGCAAAAAAAGAATAATTTTTTGTTTGTAGATCGTTGATCTACATTTCTTATTTTTTGGATTCCAGAGAATTTTAATTTTAAAGTTCTAAAAATACAAATTTAAACAGTATTAAATTTGATTCTAATTTCAAAACCAAGCGATATTAATAAATATTAACCAAAAATTGATTAAATTATATCTAATTAATTTAAAAATAATATTTCAGAATTCCTAAAAGATCTAGGTAAATAAAACGGTTGAAAAATAATTTAAAAAAATGAAACCCTAAGGTTTCAATTTATTCCCCTTTAATTATCTTTGCTGAGTTGGATTTCTATCGCAGATACGTTAGTTGATCCACCCTCGTTACCGATGATTTCTTCTGTGCATATGTCTATAGATGCTACGTCTATATCTGGTATGAATCTATTCCTAACAATCTCAGCCACATCTACTGCCCGACTTATGGCCCTTCCACGTGCTTTTAGAATGACTTCAGGAGTTCCACCATTCATCTGAGTTACAACAGCTAAAACATAGTTCATTACAGGCTTGTTTCCAATGTATACAACATTTTCCTCTGACATCACTTTACCTCCGAAAGAATTACTATAATGATTTTCAGTTGTTCAATATTATATATAGTTTATGATTAGTTTCTCACATATAATATCAAAAGAATTGTCTTTTAACAATCATTTTGTTACATTGAAGTAGTATTAAAACATTAAAAGTATGATTAATAATATTTAAGAAAAAATTCAAATTATAATAAAATATTAAGTGTTTTCACTAGCTAAAAAATATTTTGGATTGAATTCCATCAAATAAATTCAATTTAATTAATCCAAGCACTTATATCCCTGAAAACAACGACAATACCCATTATACCGCCTTTGTCGTCTTTAATGGGATTTATAGCTCCGTAGATGGGAATTTTCGTTCCATTTTTAGATTGTAATATAACATGATCAATGTAAACTTGCCGGGAGCTATTTTCTTGGAAAATATTGTTTAACAATACACTGCTTAGTTTTCCGGGTCCTTCACTTATAATGGTGAATACTTCTACCAAATATTTTCCAATGGCATCTTCCTGAAGAATGCCAGTTAAATCTTCTGCAACTGGATTCATGAATTTTATCTGGCCTTTAGAATTTGTAGCAATTACTGCATCGGCAATATTATTCAAAATAGCTTTAAGCCACCGTTCATTATCCCTCAATCGTTTTTCCATCCGATCACGGTATAGAGTTATTTCAATGGCTGTGTGTAATTCACTTTCTTCGAATGGCTTGTTTAAAAAACCGGCTGGGCTTTTACGAATAAAACCAGAAGGTTCGGTGATTTTTGCTCTTTGAATGGTATCTTCATCAGAATAAGCAGAGAGGTATATTACAGGAATACCTTGATTAGATCTTATATATTCAGCAGCTTCTATTCCATCCATTTTCCCTTCTAATCGAATATCCATTATAATTAAATCCGGTTTTAATTCTTCTGCTTTTTTAATCGATTCCTCCCCAGAGTAAACCACAGCAGATATTGTGTAACCTAATTCCTCTAAACCCTCCTTTAAATCCTCGGCGGTTATTCTTTCATCTTCCACTATCATTAATTTTGGGTTAGGTATTTTATTACCCCCTTGAATATTAATTATGCCCACGGCCGTTTATATAATCCCTAATTTTTATATAAGCTATAGAAATATTGATTTAATTAATTTAATTTATATAAATATTTATTCAGCAAATATTTATATATTACTGAATATTAGTACTGTTTATGTTTTAGTTATAGACTTTCGAATTTTATATGGAACATTGTTCCATTATCCCGAATAATTTCCATCTCACCATTTAATTGATTGCACAAATTATTTACCAAACGCATCCCTAATGAGTTTGATTTTGAAAGATCAAAGTCTGAAGGTAAACCAATTCCATTATCGCCAATTTTTAGAATATAATTACCATTTGGACTCTGATAAAATTCAACAATTATTTCACCTTCTAAATCACTTGGAAACGCATGTTTCAACGAATTAGACAATAATTCATTTATAATTAAGCCAAAGTTTATGGTCGCATCGGCATCCATTAAAATCTTACACACATCCACCCTTAATTTGATCTTACGAATACTTTTTCCATAGGACCTGAAAAGTTCAACTGCCAAATTGTTAACATATTCTTCTAAATCAACTTTAGAAAGATCATCAGATTGATAAAGTTTTTCATGAACCATTCCCATAGATTTTACCCTATTTTGGCTATCGTTAAGAATTTCAGCTACCTTTTCATCGTTTATATACCTTGATTGAAGTCTAAGAAGACTGGATATAATCTGTAAATTATTTTTAACACGATGATGAATTTCCTTTAAAAGTATTTCTTTTTCATTTAAAGCAGCGATAATTTGATCTTCTACAATCTTTCTATCAGTTATATCTAAAATTGATGTTAAAATTTTCTTAGTGCCGGGAATAACTGCTAAAGTCATTAAAATATCTTTAGTTTTGCCCCGTGAATCCCTGAATTTGGTTTCAAAGTTTTGAGGTGCCTGTTTTGAATTAATTCGTGTAGATGATAATAAATTTTTAAGAATCTTCTTATCTTTTTCAAGTGTAAAATCTGTGAATTTTATTTTATCCTCAATTTCGCCCTTCTTACAACCAGATATAGTCTCAAACCCAGTATTTACCATTTCAATGTACATATTTTCATTTATAATTGCTGTTGCAGTACCAGTATTTTCAAAAATAGTTTTATAAATACTTTCAGATTTTTTAAGAGCAATTTTCTGTCTTTTCCTGGTTTTAAACTCATTAATCTCTCTTTCAATTGCAGGTGCCAATCTTGAAAGATTATCTTTTAGTAGGTAATCTTGGGCCCCTGCTTTCATAGCCTCTACTGCTACTTCTTCCCCAATTTTTCCAGAAACAATTATAACTGGCAGATCCACATCAATAATTTTCGAAATTTTCAGGGCCTGCAAACCTCCAAAACCAGGTATTACATAATCACAAATTACTATATCCCATGATCCATGTTTCAAACAACTTTTCATGGATTTTTCAGTTTCAACTCTTTTATAAATTAAATCATGATGATTATGTCTTAGTTTTCTAACAATTAGTTCGGTATCGTCTTTAGAATCATCAACAATCAAAATTTTAATAGGAGAATTCAACAGTTTATCCTCCTGAAGGTGCATTTTCATTAAAATTTAACCAATACGTACCTACAATCCATATTGTTTCCATGAAACGGTTGAAATCAACGGGTTTTTGGATGTAACTATTAGCACAAAATTTATAACAAGTCAATATATCTTCAGTCTCTTTAGAAGAGGTTAAAATTATAACTGTCGCATTTTTAGTTTTTTCATTAGACCTTAACCTTTTTAGGACTTCAATCCCGTCCAGTTTAGGTAATTTTAGATCAAGGAGTATTATTGCCGGAATTTTACTTGAATCCCTATCAGCGTATTTTCCCTCTCCAAAAAGATAATTTAGTGCATCAAATCCATCGTTAGCTACCACAATCTCGTTTTCTATTTTAGACTTGTTCAAAGCACGTATAGTTAAATTTACATCATCAGGATCATCTTCAACTAAAAGTATTGTTCTTAAATTTTTATTCACGTCCATCACCTTTGGGATTAAGGGTAAAATAAAATGTTGAACCAATGCCGATTTCTCCTTGAGCCCAAATAACGCCTCCATGTTTAGCCACTATGCGCTGTACTGTAGCTAGACCTATACCACTACCTGGAAATTTATTTTCAGAATTGAGACGTTTAAATGGTTTGAATATCTTCTCAGATTCTTCCATGTTAAAACCGCAACCATTGTCTTTTACAAAATAAGTTAATCTTCCATTATCGTCCTGAAAGCCAAAATTAATAATACTCTCCCTTTTATTGCTGGTGAATTTCCATGCATTATCTAATAAATTTTCCATCAATATCTGGAAGAGGCGGGGATCGCCTTTAACCATGATATTATCCCCAATTATAAAGTTTACATCTCTTTGAGGATGGTTAGTTTTTAATTCATTGGCGATGTTTTTGGCCATGGAGCTCAGATTAACATCTTCAATTTTAATAGTAGTGCGGCTCAATCTTGAAAGTTCTAAAAGATCATCAATGAGCTGAGCCATACGTTGACTGGCTATTCTCATCCTATTGAGATAATAAAGACCTTGTTCATCCATTTTATCACTATAATCTTCTAGAAGTGCCTGACTAAATCCGTCTATTCTTCTCAACGGAGCTCTTAAATCGTGAGAAACAGAGTAACTAAATGATTCAAGTTCCTTGTTAATGGTTTCCAATTCTGCTGTTCTTTCTATAACCATTTTTTCCAGTTCATCATGATATTGTTTTAACTTATTTTCAGCAATTTTTCTATCATTTATATTTCTAATCACGAAAACAGCGCCCCTTAACTTTTGGGAATTACTGGCCAAAACATTTCCAATTGCCTCCAACCACAAGTAGTTTCCATTAACATTTTGACAACGATATTCTACAATAGAAGTATTATTGGTAAAAACCTGTTCAAAACCGGTTTTAACTGTTGGAAAATCTTCAGGATGAACAAATTTCTTTAATTCAGAAATTTTTAAACCTAAAATTTCCTCAGGATTATAGCCCAGAACTGTTTTTACAGATGGGCTTAAATAATGAATAAAACCGTCAGAATCAATGTGAACAACTATATCCAACATATTATCTGTAATAAGACGCAGCTGTTCATCTCTTTTTTTAAGAGTATTTTCAACATTTTTACGTTCTGATTGCTCTTTTGTCTCCTTAAATGCTCTTTGAAGTGCAGGAACTAGCTTTGAAAGATTATTTTTTAGAACATAATCTGTTGCTCCTTCTTTTAAAACTTCAACTGCAAATTCTTCCCCTATTTTACCACTGACGAAAATAAAAGGGATCTCTGGAGATAATTTTTTTGTAATTTTCAAAGCAGATAAACCATCAAAAGTAGGAAGTGAATGATCAGCTAGTATAATATCTGGATTAAAATTAGTAAGAGCATCAGTAAAATCTTCTTCTGTTTCAACTATTACTGATGAAAAGTTTATTTTTTCTCTACGCAGTTCATATTCGATTAGTTCAGCATCTAAAGCAACATCTTCAAGTATAAGGATATTGAGTTTATCACCCATAAGTCCCCCTCTCCTAGTAAATAATCCCTCCTAAAGTAAATATTAAAGGAATTTATTCACTAATTAGTACAAATAGGAATAAATTTAAAGTAATTTTAGAGCCTTATTAAAGAATTAACATGTAATATGCGTGTAAACTACTCTTTATCAAGTCAATTCTAAGTTATTTACTATACAATAATTTAATTCGTCACGTAGATATATATAATTTAAGGTTTGCATATTCTACTCTAACATCATGCGCACAATTAGAAACACTAACCTAATTAAAAAATTAATTCCATTTAAAATAGTAAAGATTTGATATTAAAATGGATAATAAATAAAAAATCATCTCAAAATTAATATTTTATTGATAGCATCCAAAACAGCTTCTACACTGGACATTACTATATCTTCACGGGTGGATCTTCCAGTGGCCTTATTGCCATTTTTATCACCCATAACCACAAAAACCTCTGCCAAAGCATTAGTACCACCAGTTATAGCTTCTATATTATACTCTAAAAGTTCTATATCTGCAGTATCACTAACAACACTTTGAATCGCATTAATAGCCGCATCTACCGGTCCAACCCCTGTTTTAGAAGCAGTTTTAAGTTCGTTGTTGATTTTAAGCTTTACAGTGGCCGTGGGCATCACATTTTCACCAGTCATCACAGCAAAACCTTCCAGTCTCACAATTTCATCTTTAGCTTTGCCTAAAATACTTTCAGCAATAGCCTTTAAATCAGCATCAGTGACCATTTTACCCTTATCACCCAGATTCTTTACTTGATCAAAGACTTTGCAAAATTGATTTTCATCCATATCAATACCATAATCATCAAGTTTAGATTTAAGAGCCTTGGCACCAGTATGTTTACCTAAAACAATTCTACGAGTATGGCCTACCATTTCAGGAGTAATAGGTTCATATGTTTCGGCTTTTTCCAGTACACCATGCACATGTATCCCTGCCTCGTGAGCAAAAGCATTTTCGCCCACAATGGCCTTGTTTGGTGGCATTTTAACCCCTGTGATTCTGGAAACAAATTCTGAAGTATTGACCAATAGTTTAGTATTTATACTGGTTTCAATTCCATATTCCACAGTTAAAGCCATAACCACCTCTTCTAAGGAAGCATTTCCAGCCCTTTCACCTAAGCCATTTATGGTGGCATGTACTTGCTGGGCACCAGCTTCAACTGCCATTAATGAGTTAGCTACCGCCAGTCCAAAGTCGTCATGGCAGTGCACACTTATTGGAATCTTTAAGTCTTTTTTAAGTTCATTTATTAACCATTTCATAGAGGAAGGTATCATTACTCCCACTGTATCTGGTACATTAATAACATCGACTCCAGCATCTTCCACAGCCCTATATATTTCTTTTAGATATTGAAATTCAGTTCTGGTGGCATCTTCTGCAGAAAATTCTGCTGTAATCCCATGATCTTTTATGTAATCTACTGCATCAACAGATTTTGAGAGAATTTCTTCTTTACTCATTTTAAGCTTGTATCTCCTGTGCAGTGGAGATGTTCCTATGAATGTGTGAATATAATCAACGTCACAATCAATTGCCGCATCTAAATCTGGAATTAATACCCTTGCCAAACCACAAATCTGAGCATCAATTCCCAGTCCTAATATTTTACGTGTTGATTCACGCTCTCCTTCAGAAGCTGCAGGAAAACCTACTTCTATAACATTAATCCCTAAGCTATCCAATTTATTAGTAATCCTTATCTTTTCGTCTACAGTTAACGCAACCCCTGGCGTTTGTTCACCATCTCTTAGTGTTGTATCAAATATTTTAACTGAATTTGGTGGATTCATGGCTTTTTTTACTTTATCTATGTACATAAAAAAACCTCTTTTTGGTTTGGCAAATATCTTATTAAGGTATCCTCTTAAATACAAGAGGCTCATCTTAAATTTTTTTATAATAAATATTATAAAATGAATGCTTAAAAATATTGGGAAAAATTAAACTGCAATACACAGGCTTAAAAAATTTCTAAGCCCGGGTGCTAGTCCTAAAATAAATATAGCCAGCTTCAACATGTTTTTAATCGTTCGATCTTCAACATATAAGTCTATAACATATAATGCTGCTAATATTACAGCAATTTTTAATGGGTACATAACAAAGGCCGTTCCAGTTAAATTGGTAAGTGCATTGGGTAGTACATGCTGTTCACTATAACCATAAAGGTCCACTGCCACGAAAGTGGAACTAGCGTCAAAAAGATGGGCTGATATCACGCTTAAATTAATTTTACTGTTCAGGATATCCCATTTTTTCCGTAATATTATAAAAATAGAAGAAAATAGCGCCCATAATCCTAAAACTAATAAAAATGCATTTAAATCAATTGAAGGTATTCTTAAAATATTTGGAATACATATAACCAATCCAACCCCTAATATTAAATATTTATAATCAAAATTTGTCTTTTTTTCAATATAGACTGATCCTAAAAGAGTCAATATGGCTAAAACTCCGGTTAAAATGTATATACCAGGAGTTACTAGCAAATAAGTGAGAGGATATATTCCATTATCCACTAAAGCCCGTGTACTGGAACCGAAGAATATAAAAGGGATTAAAGGAATCAAAAGATCTTTAGGATCCTTTTTAATATACTTAAACATTTTAATTATTAATATTATGACTAATCCCAATATTATACCAAAGATAATAGTATTTAATAAGTTGTATCCCGGTTCTAGATAAATTATATACTCTCTGATAAAATCTAAAATCATGAAGGTTACTATAGATTTTAATGATTTAAGCTTATGGGATAAAGTGCAAAAAATCAGAATAATTTAATAATCAATCTTAAGTAAGGAAAAGAAGTCATATGGAAAATTTTAATGTTTAACCAAATTAAAATTGTATAAATTAGAAGATTGGAAAAAAGAAATTATAACTTTTTAATTTTCTTGTTTATAACTTCTTTTAGAATCAGGGGTAAAGGAGTTCTACTACCAAAAACTGAAGTCTTTCCATCTAAAATTCCCTTTAAAATACTCTCGACTGTAAAATCTGCTTCAACGTCAGTCACGCAACTACCAATACCTCCTAAAAAATGTGCATCGCTAGAACCAATCTCAGGAATATTTCTATCTTCTGCCAGTTTTTTGGCCCTCCAGTTAGAATAACCAAATATATAACGGGAATTTAAGGTTTCAATGGCATCAATATCCAGATTATTAACATATTCACACAATCCATCCCTATATTTTACAAAAGGATGAGGTATTATCGCTATTCCTCCAGATTCCCTAATAAGATGGATGGTTTCTTCTGGAGATAATCCTTTCTTTATCTCTTCATTTATGCCCAGGGCCACTATATGACCTTTACTGGAACTTATCTCCATTGCTGGAATTATTACAAATTCTTCTAAATTTTTAAATTCATTTAAAGCCACCATAGATCCTTTCAGTGTATTATGGTCTGCTATGGCTATGGCATCCAGTCCAATATCCATTGCTTTTTTAACTATTTCTTGAGGTGTTCCCGTGGCGTCACCAGAATAAATACTGTGAATATGAGGGTCAATAATCATAAAATCACCATTATAACAAGTTGAAATATAATTTAATTACTCCACTAATGTTTTTATAGTCTTTATTAACCCTAATGGGCCAGTCATCATTACATCGCCTGCAGGAGCCGCATGATAAACATTATATTTTGTTTGATTCAATAATCTTCGCTGAGGCCCAGTGGCTACTATACATTCAAAGTTTTCTATTGTTTCCAGCACCCAAGCTCCATGTCCACCGTCTTCATGAATTTCTTCATGAGTCAAAGATCCATTAACAAGTTTTTTCACATATAACTCAATTTTGTCCTTATTTAAAGAAGAGGTATGATGTTCAAACAACCCTACAATTTTTTCCCCATCAAAGGCTGCAGCAAGGGTATGCCCATTTCCAACATCCATAGCCACGAATTTGCCCAATTTTTTAACATAATCATCACAGGTTGCCCCACAAATAGAAGCAAACTTAGAATCCATTACCATCACATTATATTGTTTGAGGGATCTTAAAACTGCATTCATACGAGTAAAATAGTCGGGAACAGTATTGTAATAGGAAAATTCTTCAGATTTTCGCGGAATATTCAATTTTTCTTTTATTTTCATGAATCTGAAGTTTCTATCACCCATTCCTTCCATGAAACCATGATCTTGAACTGCAACTCCTAAAAAATCGAATTCCAGTTTAACATTAAACTCTTTCAATGCTTTTTCTATTGCAACCAGGTCTACATCTTTTAATTCTATTTTTTCAAAATCAGAATATTGCTCATTATTCATTATATTAGGATCTTCAGATATTATTTCAATACCATAAGCTGCAACTCTGCTTAGATCATCCCTAACTGTCCTGGCAGCATTTTCTGTCATTACAATCTTACGGCCCATCTGAATTTTTTCCTTGATAGCTCTGTTTATAGGACCGCCGCCCATAGTTTCGCCAGTTATTAAAAGATTATCCTTAGAATCCCTAATTTTACGTCCTACTATCTGAGTTGGTGAAGGAAGAACAAGTTTAATAGAATTTTCTATATTTTCGTTAGAATCATATAGTAATATGTCCTGAGTACCCACGCCTATATCCACTGCTAAAATTTTCATAATCATATATTGTGTTTAATCTAATAAAAAAAATGTTTTGAATAAAAACGTACAAAATCCCATCTAACATCCACACAAAAAACATTAAATAATTATTAATATTAGTATATACTAATTGAAAGTCAAATAAAATCAACATAATAAATCATAGGATTTAAAAAAGATAAAATTAATTTATACATACATTTATAACCAGTAAAACGTCATATAAACAAAAAATAAACTAAATAATAAGTTTTTAATATATTTAGTTATATAAGAAGGCTTTTCAATGAAAAATAGTGGCTCAAACGCAAGTATGTATAAAATTATTCTTGTGTTATTTTTAACAATCCTATCACTTATATTGACTTATTATTATCATTTTGTACTTGGAAAAACTGTTATTTTTACCCATCTTTTCTACATACCAATCATTTTGGCCACGTTGTGGTTCAAAAAAAAGGGAATGATTGTTCCTATATTTTTATCAGTATTTCTCATTTTCAGCCACTTTGTGTCATCTCAAGTTTCAGAACCTTTAACTGATGATTTTATTCGAGCTTTCATGTTAATAATGGTGGGAATCGTTGTAAGCCTATTAAGTGAGCGTATAGATGAACGAGAAAGACTTTTAAAAACCAGCGAAGAAAAATTTCGTTCAGTATCAAATTCTGCATTGGATGGGATAGCCACGCTAACCTTAGATGGGAAAATAATCTATTCCAATAAGAGTTTTAATAAAACCTTTGGTTATGCTAATAAGGAGCTGGATGGTATTAATATTTTGGATATAATATTTTCCGAAGATAAAAATATCTTGAAAAAGAGACTTAAAGATATTAGGAAAGATAGTCAATTTAAAGGTTATAAAACTGAATTTTATGGTATTAAAAAAGAGGGTGCTCGATTTCCATTTGAAGTATCTGTTTCAGAGTGGCACACAACCAATGATCGTTTTGTAACCACCATTGTAAGAGATATTACCGAACGAAAAATAGCTGAAAAATCCCTGAAAAATCATGCTATTCAACAGGTCACCATTGCAGATATCAGCCAGATGGCACTTATAGAAATTGATCTTGACCAATTAATGAACCAAATAGTAAAAAAAATTGTAAATACCCTTAAAGTTGACTACTGCAAAATCCTGGAAATTTTGCCCGACCAAAGTTTACTTCTTCGTGCTGGAGAGGGCTGGGAAGATGGTACTGTTGGAAATATTAAAATATCTTCGGGGCGTGAATCTCAAGCAGGTTACACACTTCAATCCAAAGAACCAGTAATTGTTGCAGATTTATCTGAAGAAACACGTTTTAACAACCCTAAGTTTCTTTTTGATCATGATGTTGTTAGTGGAGTAAGTGTAATTATTGGAAGTCAAAAAGATCCCTTTGGAGTTTTAGGAGTACATACAAAGATAAAAAGGGAATTTGATGGAGAAGAGTTAAATTTTATACAAGCTATGGCTAACGTTTTGGCAGCAGCTATTGAACGAAAAGCGGTTGAAGAAAAATTGAAATCCAGTGAAAAACGTTACCGTCTCATAGCAGAACATGCTACCGATATGATTTCCCGGCAAAACCTTAAAGGGGATTATTTATTTGTATCACCCGCCTGTAAACAAATACTAGGTTACGAACCAGAAGAACTGGTGGACCATAACTCCTTTGAATTTATCCACAGCCATGATTGGGGGCTTGTAAAGAGTACTCTTAACGATTTGATAGAAAAACAAGATATTATCACAGTAATTTACCGTATTCGGAAAAAAAAGGGGAATTACACTTGGATTGAATCAACTGCCCAAACAGTGCGCGACCCAAATACTGGTGCATTTAATGAATTAATAGTCACTTCTAGAGATATTAATGAACGTAAAAAAGCGGAAAAAGCTTTGAAAGAATCTGAAGCATATTACCGTACCATATTTGAAAATACTGGTACAGCGACAATAATAGTTGAAGAGGATATGACTGTTTCGCTTGTTAACACGGAATTTGAAAAGCTTTATGGTTTCAAAAGGAGTGAAATAGAGGGAAAAAAGAAATGGACCGAATTTGTGGTGGATAACTATCTAGATACAATGCAAAAATATCATGAAAGAAGAAGAATTGATCCAGATTATGCTCCTAGAAATTATGAATTTCAATTCATTGATCGGGAAGGTGAAATTAAAGATATATTGACTACTGTAGCATTAATTCCAGGGACAAAAAAGAGTTTAGTATCACTTTCAGATATCACTGAAAGGAAAAAGTCGACAATTGCTCTAGAAAGAGAACTAAAAATTGAAAAAGCACTTGAAAGGATTTATGAACCACTTATATCCCCCAATTCATCTATTGAAGACATTTCTGATTCGGTATTAGATGAAGCAGAAAGGTTAACCGAAAGTCTGTTTGGATATGCTGCAGTAATTGATAGTGTAACCGGTGAAATGATCAATTATTCTATTTTTTCTTCAGATAATTGTTTACCTGTCGAAAAGCTAAAAATGGAATTTATAGAAAATCTCGAGGGAGGATATCCCGGGTTACTGAGTAAATCATTGGACAGTAAACAAGCTTTTTACATCAATGACTTGAATGAAAACCTTGAAATATGTGAATTGAATGATATTAAAGAATGTAAGTTCTTATCAGCACCTGTAATGCTAGGAAACGAATTGGTAGGACAGATATCGCTGTTTAAATTAAAAGATTTTACGGAAAATGATCTTACAGCCGTGCAAAGGCTTTGTGAATTTTATGCATTGGCAATCCAAAGAATGCATGCCGAAGAAAAAATTAAACTGTCTTTGAGAGATAAGGAACTTTTACTAAGAGAAATCCATCACCGTGTCAAGAATAACTTGCAAATAGTCACCAGTTTACTAAATCTTCAATCCAAACAAATTGATGATGAAGAGGCAATAGATGTATTTAAAGAGAGTCAAAATAGGGTTAAATCCATGGCTATTATTCATGAACAACTTTATCAATCTACAGATCTTGCACATATCAACTTTGAAATGTATATAAATAAACTGGTTTCATATCTATTTCATTCATACAATGTAAACCGTCGGATTATAAAAACAGAGATTTTAGCCGATTCAGTTAGCCTGAATATTGATACTGCTATGCCGTTATCACTAATAGTTAACGAATTAGTGTCTAATAGCCTTAAATATGCATTTCCTAATGGTAAAGAAGGAAAAATTAAAGTTGAACTTAGAAAAGAAGATAAAATGTTTAGACTTGTAGTAGCTGATGATGGAATTGGTTTACCAGAAGATTTTGAATTTGAAGATACAGAAACCCTAGGATTACAGCTTATTAATAGCCTTACCATGCAAATTGACGGTGAAATTGAAGTAGATTTGAGTAGAGGTACTAAGTTCAAAATAAAGTTTAGAGAATTAAAATACAAAAATAGGATATAAATCAAACAAAAATATGAAAAAAAGCAAATAGAAGAAAATCTGTAATTATAAATCTGTAATCATCCTCCTGCCAATAGTTATCATATCTGATTAACTGATTCTATTAATGTACAAAAGTGTACGACAAAGATTTAAATAGTGCAGTACAGTAAAAATATTTAATAAAAAATTTAAGTTTTGAAAAAATTGAAAAATAGGTGATTAAATGTACAAAGTCACATTACCTTCAAAGGAAATCCCTAAAAAATGGTATAACATAATTCCAGATCTACCAGTACCATTACCTCCCGCTTCAGAAACTGAAGAAGGACACCAACTGGCAAATCTGCCCCAAATATTTTCTAAATCAGTGTTAGAACAGGAAATGTCCCAGGAAAGATGGATAAAAATCCCAAAAAAAGTCAGAAATGTTTACAAAATGATAGGAAGACCAAGTCCATTGTTTAGAGCAAAAGGTCTTGAAGAACACCTTGAAACACCTGCAAAGATTTTCTACAAAAGAGAAGATCTTTCTCCTACTGGAAGCCATAAGTTAAATACCGCAATTGCACAAGCATATTATGCAAAAAAAGAGGGTGCAGAAAGATTAACTACTGAAACTGGAGCAGGACAATGGGGTTCTGCTTTATCACTGGCATGTTCACTTCTGGATATCGACTGTACTGTTTACATGGTTCGAGTATCTTTTGATCAAAAACCACACCGAAAAACAATTATGGAGTTATATGATGGAGAAGTGCTACCATCTCCTAGCGATAAAACAGAATTTGGAAGGGAAAAACTAAGTGAAGACCCTAACCACCCCGGATCACTTGGAATAGCCATATCAGAAGCCATAGAAGATGCATTAAATGCTGATGGGGTTTATTACTCATTAGGAAGTGTATTAAACCATGTACTTTTACACCAATCCATAATCGGTCTTGAAACCAAAAAACAGATGGAAAAAATTGATGAATCTCCAGATATAATAGTAGGATGTGTAGGGGGAGGCAGTAACTTAGGTGGAGCTATATTCCCATTCGTAAAAGACAAACTAGACGGAAACCTTGACTGTAGATTTGTAGCTGCAGAACCGAAATCTTGTCCAACCTTAACTAAAGGAGAATACCGGTACGACTATGGTGATACTGCCGGTTTAACACCGCTTCTAAAAATGTATACTTTAGGGCATGATTTCATCCCTCCATCTGTACACGCCGGCGGCCTCAGATACCATGGAATGGCACCTCTAGTAGCACTGCTTGCTCATGAAGGCATTATTGAATCACGCTCAGTATCCCAACACGATATATTCACCAGTGGAGCTACTTTTGCTAAAGCCGAAGGAGTAGTACCTGCTCCAGAAACATGCCACGCAATAAAAGTAGGTATGGATATGGCTTTAGAGTGCAAAAAGAATAATGAAGAGAAAAACATAATTATAAACTTCTCTGGACATGGAATGCTGGATTTAAAAGGATACGAAGACTTTTTAGAAGGGAAAATATAAATTCCCTGTTTTTTTCTTTTTAATAAATTGAATTCGTTTTAAATCCATTTTAAATTTATTGTAACATTTTAAAGAATTATTATATAATTTTGAGTTATAATAAACTAATTTTGGTTTAACTAAACTAGTATAATAAAAAAATTATGTTTAATTGATCAATTAACTAACTTCGATATATATAAATATGAATAATGTCAATAGCAGTATATAATTTTAATTTACTATGTAAAATTTATTTAGGTGATCTAATTTGGATAAAAAATCTCTTTTAATTGCTTGCATGCTGGTTGTTGTTTTTGTACTCGGAGGCTATGACGTCATAATGGCACTGGCTACCAGTCAAGAACAGGCATTTGATCAATTATCATATGATGCAAACAACACCAACACAAGTTATGCTAATAATAATTCCTTAGGAACTACTGACACTTATCAACCTCAAACAACCTCGACAACAACACGGACTACAAATACTGGAAATGGGAGTACAACTACAGATAATACTGATGATGGAACCGGAGGAAATACTGACGAAACTGATGATGGAACTAATACTGAAACCGGTGACACTGGTGACACTGGTGGACCATAGCTGTCTACATAAAATAAGATTAAAAAAATTTTATTTCTTTTTTTAACTTAAATAATTAAAATAGATATTTACAGCTTTATTAGATAATTTTTAAGAATTATCTTAATTTAGAAGATTTTTAAAATTTTATAATATTAAAATATTTATAATTAGAATTAGAAAATCAATTTAACTTAAATAAGCTGATTAATATTAAGAAGTTTTCAACAAAGAAATGTTATTTATTTATATTGTTTAGATCAAATTATTATATAGGAGGAAATGTTATGTACAATATAGGGGAAGCCCTCATAGGAAATGGTAACGAAATAGCTCATGTTGATCTAATTATAGGTAGTAAAGATGGTCATGCTGGTGCTGCTTTTGCAAACAATTTAACCCAGCTTTCAATAGGCCACACACCACTTCTCTCAGTTATAAGACCAAACTTAATGACCAAACCATCAACTTTGATTGTTCCAAAAGTAACAGTTAGAGATTTAAAAGATGCAGATAAAATTTTTGGCCCAGCACAAACTGCAGTAGGTAGAGCTGTTGCCGACGCAGTCTCAGAAGGAATAATACCCAAAGACAAAGTAGAAGATCTGGTAATTATTGCCAGTGTATTTATCCATCCGGAGGCAGAAGATTTCCGTAAAATATATCAATATAATTATGGAGCAACCAAATTAGCCCTGAAAAGAGCCCTGGAAAACTACCCTTCAATCGATAAAGTGTTAGGGGAAAAAGATCGTGGAACCCATCCAATCATGGGATTCAGAGTAGTCAGACTATGGAATCCACCTTACCTACAAGTAGCACTTGACCTGGATAACATGGAAGAAATGGAAAGAATAATAAACAGCCTACCAGACAGGGAAAGAATACTCCTAGAGGCAGGTACACCTCTGGTTAAGAAATTTGGTGTGAGCATTGTAAGTAAAATCAGAGAACTCCGAAAAGATGCATTTATCATAGCCGACCTTAAAACACTGGACGTTGGAAGAATAGAAGTTAAAATGGCGGCGGATGAAACAGCAGATGCAGTTGCAATATCTGGGCTTGGAACCATTGAATCCATAGAAAAAGCAGTTCACGAGGCATCCAAACAGGGGATATACGCTATATTAGACATGATGAATGTGGATAATTTTGTGGAAAAACTTGGTAAATTAAGATTCAAACCAGATATAGTACTGTTACATAGAAATGTTGATCTGGAAACCCTTAAAGCCGAGAGAGGAGAAGAACAAGCAGAAATAACTGAATGGGGTAACATCAACCAGATCAAAGACATTCTAGGTGAAGGAAAACAGGTAGCTGTTGCCGGCGGAATAACACCTCAAAAAGTAGAAGAAGCCCTGGACAGTGGAGCAGATATCATTGTAGTTGGAAGATACATAATAGGATCCAGAGATGTTAGAAGAGCTGCAGAAGACTTTTTAGAACATATGCCGCAAGATCCAGATACAATGCGACTTGCCCTTGATGAAGACGAGTCTATTTAAAGAATTAAATTTTTTTAATTCTTCTTATTTTCTTTTAATTATGTTTTAAAATCTAAAAAATTCTTTTATAATTTCTTTTTCTTTTCCTGCTCTTTTTAAATAAGATTTGGCTGAAAAAAATAAATAAATCAGTATATGGTATCAGGGTGTTCTTTGGAGAACTTCTGATTCTCTAAATGCTTGACTTCGCGCAGAACATCATCTATATCTCTTTGTAGACTTTCATATGCATCTACCAAATCATTGAATAGGATGTTTACCTGTTCCCGGCTCATTGTGAGCCGGATTACAATGCGCATGATGGCCTTGTCATCAACATTTTTTGGTAGGGTATAAGCAGGGATGATCCATCCTTTCTGCCTTATTCTCTCAGAGAAGTCAAAGACATCAAAATCTGCTTTATTATCCAGTTCGAATGCTACCAGTGGTAAGATTCGGGTTTCATTATTTATTACTTTAAATTTTCCACAAGAATCCATCTTCTTTGCCAAATGCTCTGCATTGTTAAACAGTAGAGCCATGATTGCAGTGAATCCATTTTTTCCCAAGGCCAGGAGATTGAAGTACTGGGCTATAATGGTACTGGCTCCCTTGGAAAAATTCAAGTTATAGGTAGGCATCAGCCCTCCCAGATAGTTCACCTCAAATATAAGGTCATCCGGCAGGTCGGATTCATCACGAAAAACCAGGAATCCAACCCCCGGATACACCAACCCATACTTATGGCCAGAAACATTAATACTCCTGACATGTGGGAGTCTGAAATCCCATTCCATCTCCGGATATATGAAGGGAACTACAAATCCACCACTGGCAGCATCCACATGAATAGGGATGTTCCATCCTTTTTCTTTGTTGATTTCTTCTAACATTTCATTAATCTCAAAAATGGGATCCATCTCTCCAGTGAAAGTTGTGCCCAGCACGGTGCCCACACATATAGTGTTTTCATCGATACTTTCCCTGATAAGATCCACACTCATAACATAATTATCATGCTCCATAGGTATGATACGAGGTTCCACATCGAAATATCTGGCAAACTTCTTCCACACCACGTGCACATCTTCACCAAAGATTATATTGGGTTTATCAGTTGATTTACCCTCCGCTTCTCTTTTTTTCTTCCAATTCCATTTGTGAGCCAACAAACCAAGGAGTATGGCCTCTGATGAACCGATAACACTAGTTCCAACAGGTTTTGTATCTTCTGGTGCATTGTAAAGTCGGGCCAGTATGCTTATAATTCTTTCCTGTATTAAATTAGAGTAAGGGTATTCATCCTGGTCCACAAAGTTCTTTCCAGCATTTTCCATAAATAAATCCTTAGCATATTCGTCCATTTCAGTGGTGACAAAACTGGCCAAATTCAGTGAAGGGTTACCATCCAGTTTCAGTTCATTCCGGATCATGTGGTAAACCACATCATTTGCTATTGGATCCTCTGGAATCTTATAGCGGGGAGACTCTTTGGTATAATATGCCATTAAAGCTTTGACAGTCTCATCACCAGAGAGTTCCTCAGATTCACTAACTAACTTTTCAATCTCTTCATCACTTAAAGAATAAGACAACATGTTTTCACCCCTTTAATATTTTTTTATCAAATGAAATTATTAATTCGTTCGTTTCCTTGCACCATCCACAACATATTATAGTATAGAATATTACAAGCCCCCCTAAATGTTATTTTCCATATAATCACGCATAAATTCTGCAAATTCAAGATATAGATTATAATTATTAAAACAATATTTAATGTAACTCTATAAACAATATTATGTGACTACAATAATAAATAATTCAACATTAGATTAAAAGGCAGCTAGGTAGAATTTATTATAATAATTATAAATACCAAATTTAATTAATAAGACTTAATAAATATCATTTAAAAATATAAAGGAGAAATAAGCGTGATTGTTGGAATATGCGGAAGTCCTAGAAAACAGGCCACTGATTATGTTTTAAATGAAGCTCTCAAAATACTTGAAAAGCGAGGATTTGAAACCCAATTTTTCGGAGTCAGAGGGAAAGATATCAGTCCCTGCAGACATTGTGACTACTGTTTGAGAAAAAAAGAGTGTGTAATGAAAGATGATATGTATGAGGTTTATGATCTTTTAAAAGATGCTGAAGGCATAGTGATAGCCAGTCCTATGTACAATGGAGGAATAAGTGCCCAAACAAAGGCTGTGATGGATCGTTGCCGAGCTCTGGGTGCTGCTGATTATGATTCCCTGAGATATAAAGTTGGTATGGGAATTTCCGTGGGGGGAGATAGGGCAGGAGGACAGGAACTGGCCCTTCAACAAATACACACATTTTACATCCTAAATGGTATAATTCCTATAAGTGGTGGATCTTTCGGGGCGAATTTGGGAGCTAATTTCTGGTCAAAAGACACATTAGATGGTGTAAAGGCAGATAAAGATGGTTTTAAAAGTCTTAAAAAGACTATTAATATGTTCGTCAAATTTTTAGAAAAATTCGAAATAAAAGAATAGCCAATAAGTTAGGACAAACCAGCTCATTAACTGTCTTTAAAAATAATATTTTATGGCATGGCAGATATTTAATTTAAATTTATCTGAAAATAACAAACTATTTAAGGTTTATTTTTCTATTAATCTTTTTGATATTAAAAAATTAATCAATATTAAATCTTTTAAATAATTAATCTTATACATAAGTTAACAAAAATCTTAAAGTTTGCTTATTTTCTTATTTGATTAGTTCAACAATTTTTTAGAGAGTTCTGGTGATATAATGGGAAGTGAAAAATTAGTAAGAGGTAGCTTCATGATGATGATAAGCTACATTCTTTTCAGAGTAGGCGGTTACTTCTACAGGTTTTTAATGAGCCGATTGCTAGGACCGGAAGGTTATGGTCTTTTAGGACTCACCATACCTTTTCAAGGCATCTTCCAGATATTATCTGCCGGAGGACTGCCTCCAGCTATTGCAAAATATGTATCCCAATATAAAGCCCTTGATGACTATGATCAAGTAAGACAAGTGATTTTCACGTCCCTAAAGTTTATGGTTATTTTAGGAATCTTTTTTAGCCTGGTAATGTTTTTTTCTGCGGATTGGATTGCCAACAGCGTATTCCACAAACCCTTAGCAACGTACCCTTTACAAGCCGTGGCCCTTATTACTCCTTTCAGCGTGATTGTAGGGGCATTTAGAGGAGCTTTTCAGGGATTCTATAAAATGGAATATATTGTAGCTACCCGTGCTGTGGAACAAGTTTTCATGATAACTATGGCTGTTGTTTTGGTTTCTATAGGCTTTTATGCTGCAGGAGCTGTTATGGGAACTGCTATAGGATTTATTGCGTCAGCAGCAGCAGCATTTCTCATATTTAGGAAGTTTCTCTGGAAATACTTACCAGAACCTGAGCCTGAAAAAAAGTTGGGATTCTGGGATGAGTTGAAACTTATTAAAACTCTTTTAGCATTTTCTATTCCAGTTATTATAACTGCTCTTTCTGAAATGGCCATATATGATATAAGTACATTTGTTATTGGATCTTACATGGCCACCAAATACGTGGGGTACTATACTGCTGCCGATCCTATCGCCAGATTACCCCTGGTTATTTCATTATCGGTTGCAACAGCAGTACTTCCGGCAGCTTCAGAAGCAGCCGCCCTTAAAGATAAGGGCCTATTAAAAAATTACATTGTCCAATCATATCGTTACGTTATACTCCTGGTTTTGCCTTTATGTATAGGTATAGCCATATTCGCAACACCCCTAATGGGAATACTATTTGGTTCTGAATTTGTCCCGGGCGCAGAAGCACTGAGTATACTGGTTATTGGTATGACTTTCTACACATTATTCATGGTTTCGGCAAGTATATCTCAAGGAATAGGATATCCAAGATTACCGATGATGATTCTCCTCATTGGTACAGCCATTAACCTTGGACTTAACCTTTTATTGGTTCCTTTGTATGGAATTGTTGGGGCAGCACTGGCAACCACTATTGCGGCATTTGTCATTATGGTTGGTATATTATGGCAAACATTCCAAAAAACTCAAGTAACTCCTCCTTATCTTGATTTTGCTAAAATTTTAGTATCAACAATTATAATGAGTTTACCATTAATATTGCTTCCTAAAAATTATGAAGGATTTGTTGCGGCAATTATTATAGCTCCAATAGTTTATTTACTATCTCTCACATTTTTAAAAGGATTTGAAGCCAGAGATTTGAGAATGCTTAGAAAAGTTTCTAAAAAATTAGGTCCATTGACAGGAATATTGGAAAAATTGATTAGATTTATAGAAAGGTTTGGTCTATAATAATAAATGTACCATTATAATTGAGAGGGGAGTAGTCTTATCATGACTATCTTAAAAGAAAGTCCAGAATATAAACTGGAAATAGAGGGCAAATCTATTGTTTTGGATCATAAAAAGTACGAATTTTTAAAATGCATAGATCATTATGGCTCAATTATTAAAGCAGCGAAAACTAGTGGAATTCCCTATAGAAGTGCCTTGAAACATATAGAATTAATTGAAAAAAATCTTGAAAAACCAATAGTTATTACCAAAAGAGGAGGAAAAGGTGGAGGGGGAAGTAGTGAACTTACAAATATGGGAAAATTAGTGGTTAAAGAATATGCAAAGCTTAACATCATATTAAAAAAACATTCTCAATTTAATGAATTAGAAGGCAAAGTTTCAGATATAGATAAAAAGAATAGGGTTATGAATATAAGTTTAAATGGCCTTAATGTGATGTTACCATTTATGGAAAATTTAAATTTAGGAGATAAAGTATTATTGTTATTAAGCCCTGAAGACATATTTATCATGCTAAAACCCCAAGAATCTAGCGTTAGAAATATGTTCGAAGGGAAAATTATTGGAATGGAAATTAAAAATCAAATGGTAAGACTAAATATAATGCTTGCTGAAAAGATCAATCTATTTGCATATATCACTGAACATTCAAGAGAAGAACTGCAGCTAAATTTGGATAAAAAAGTTTTTATTGGATTTAAAGCAGCGTCTGTACCTGTTATTAAACTATAAAAATTTGTGACTATCAAATTATAAGTTCAAAGTTATAAGTTATAAGTTATAATTGGTATTTGAATGAAAATCGTTATAGACCAAGAAAAATGCACTGGCTGTGGTACTTGTATTCAAGAATGTCCCAAAGGACCAAAAATATGGACAGTAAATAAAAAAAATCGAACAGCAAATGTTTCTAACTTAGAATACTGCCATTTATGTATGATATGTGCATCTAAATGTCCTGAAGGAGCTATAACCGTAATAAGAGATGATGAAGATGAAAAGAAAAAGCAAAATGAAGAGGACAACCTCTGAAACAGACATTGAAATTACTCTCAATATTGATGGTGAAGGAAATTCTGATTTAAATACAGGAATTCAATTTTTCGACCACATGCTGGATTCTTTTGCCCGACATGGATTTTTCGATCTTAAAGTGAAAGCCTTTGGAGACACTGGAGTTGACGATCACCATACTGTAGAAGACGTGGGAATCCTGATGGGTGAAGTATTTAACCAGGCTATTGGAGATAAAAAAGGGATAAAAAGAATGTCACACGCCATAGTCCCTATGGACGATGCACTAGCCACTGTAGCCATCGATATCAGTGGAAGAAGTTATTCTGTCCTTGATATAAAGTTTAAAAAATCCAAAGTTGGAGATTTAAGTACAGAAAACGTGGCCCACTTCTTTGATTCCTTTGCTAACACCGCTAAAATAAACATTAACGCCCATGTAACTGGAGAAAATGATCACCACCAAATAGAAGCTCTGTTTAAAGCTTTTTCAAAGGCCATGAAAGATGCGTGTCGTGTGGAACACGATTCAATTTTAAGTACTAAAGGTATAATCTAATCTAGTGCAAAAAAGTGCATATATCAAATTAGAAAAAGTAAAGCAAATAGCTAAAGTGGGAGGGAAAGATAAATGAAGACTCTAATAGCGTGTTACTCCTTTACTGGGACCACACTAACTGTGGCGAAAGAATTACAAAAAAAGATTAATGCAAATTTTACCAGAATAGAACCTGTGAAAGATAGGTGGTATGTTATTAAAGCAGTACACGCATATCTTGAAAAAAAAGTTCCTATTGAGCCTTGTGAAACTGATATGGACGATTATGACTGTCTCCTTGTGTGTTGTCCTATTTGGGCCGGCCGTGCGCCTTCTGGAACACTGGAATATTTAACTCAAGTCCATAATACAGAAGGTAAAAAGTGTGCAGTACTTGTAACCATGGGCGGAAATGGGAATGAAATGGCAACTGATCAGATAAAAACTGCTCTTGAAGAAAAAGGAATGGAATTTATTGGTAAAGTAAAACTCGGTAAAAATGAATTGAAGAGCGGCGTATGGAGAAATATGGTGGAAGATTTCAGTTCACTTTTTGAATAAATAAATTTCTATTTTATCACAAAAAGAAATTATTTAGATATTTAAGAAAACACATTCTTAGTTTTGAGAAAATATGTTTTCTAATATTAATCTTAATCAATTATATTCTAATTTAAGGGCTTATCAACCAATCCCAATATCCGAGTTGTATAAATTAATATGAACGGAGCTAATATCAGTTGAAATATGAAAATTCCAAAAATAGGTATGGTCGAGCTCATACTGTCTCTCAAAGTAACAGTTATTATACTTGCAACTAGAAATATCCCAACATAAGCAACAGTTAATCTTTTAAGCCCAATTAATCTAATTCTTTTATAAATTGTTCTAAAATGATATGCTGATTTTAAACTTCCATGATTATGGGCCATGTTCAAAAGTGCGCCCATCCATTGTATTGTGAATGGAAAAGTTAAAATAAATCCTAAAATAACTATTAAGGCCCCTATGTCACTATCAACCACCGCAAACAACACTCCAATTATAATAATGATTGATGGGAATATGGCGTAGGTAACTATCATTATCCAGTGTTTAAGTCCGTGTACTAGTAATTCATAAAATCTATTAAAATGGGGAGGTTCCGTAGATCCTTTAATTGTTTCTTCTACAATACGAAATGCGTAGCCTCCCTCAACAAGAGCAAGGATTGAACCCGATACCAAGAATATATAATCAAATATGTGACTTTTAAGTCCATAACTAGCACTTTCATTTGATAAATCTAACAATAATAAAGTAAATCCTAAAAGAAGTAGTTTAGTCCAATCACTATATGTGTATCTCCATGCATCATGTAAAATATCCTTTAAATTCATGATTCAATTATGCTTTTCTAAAATAAACATTTTACTAAAATATGTAGTATCGTAAAAACAGAATTATGAAATTGTTAAATAAATATAATAATTTTAATATTTGATTAAAAAAGCTAAACATCTAAAAATTAATTTAGAAAAAAGAAAAAAAGAAGCAGTCCCGGGGACTACTTTAAAACCAAATTATTGTGGTTTGTCCATTAAAGCTACTTTTGAAACTGTGCTACCATCTCCACCGTGTGGGGTTCTGGTAACTGTGTCGTTAGCTTTTTCTATTTCACGAGCTTCCATAGCAAGTTTTGCTGCTGTACCTAACATTTCGTGTGCTGATGCAACGATTGGTATGTATTTTGCAGCGTCTTGTACCATGAAACATCCTTCAACATCTATATTTGCTACGGTGGTTGCAATTTCGTATGCAGCCATTGCTTTGGCTTTAGCATATGGGTTAGCAAAGTTTGCAGCTTCTATAGCAACATCTCTAGATATAACAACTTTTGGAAGTTCTACACCACTTCCTGCTTCAACATTAGCTACTGCAGCGTCGATGGTGTTTTGTACAACTCGGTAAGCTCCGGTTAATGCTAATACTTTTATTACGTCAGAGTTAAATGAGGCCATTTCAGTTGGGTCCAGAAGTTCTCTTCTAGCTCCAATCATTGGGTCTGCTTTAACTATTATGTAGCCTAAGCCTTGTTCATCCATTTCGTCTTTAGCTCTTAGTCCTGGAGCATCACCAATGATGATTGCAGGTACATCTGCTGCAGATAATAATTCTCTTGCTTTAGCAGGGCCTGGAGCACCAGGGTTTGGGCTAATGAATATTACAAAGTCCCTTTCCATTTCCAGCATTAAAGGTACAGCTTTTTCAATTTCTTCTGGGTTCATCTTAGCTCCAGAACCGATTACACAGGTGTCTATATTCGGTCTGTCAGCCCTCTCATCGAGTAATAAATCAATTACAGGAGAGGTACCAATATTACCACATTTAATAACTCCTATTTTAACTACCATTATATCACCAAAAATCCTATTCTAATAATCTAATAAGTATTTTTTGATTTTATTTTTTATGGCTAAGTTTTTATACTGGTATTTTAACAAATTCTTTAAATTAAACAAATTAGTAATATATTATTAAAGAGTAAAATTTGCTTATTTTAAACTTTTTCAGGGATTTTTAATCAATTAAATAGTTGAAAATCAGTTTTAAATAATTAAATTAATTTATCTATTTAAAATGAAAATTAAAATAAAATAAAATTTATTAAAGTTCATTTAATTGAGCTATCTAAATTTTGATCTTTCTTTCCATATTTTTCTCATACTTGAAAAACCACTGCTTCTGGATTTTTCATTATCAAAGTTATTAATCAGTTCCACTACATTTGATACTGCTTTTTCTCCACTATCAATTAACCATTGACCTCTTGGTTTTTTAAGGTTTTCAAGTGCATCTGGAATATCTTCTACAACTACAACAGGTATGCCTAATTTATATGCCAGATCCATACTGGCATGTTGACTGTGAAATCCTGCCAATTTTATAGAAGGAATTTCCATTGCTCCAGCCTCAATAGTTAGGCCCATACCCGCCCCATATATCATGCCAGAGGAGGCATTCATAATAGGTAAAAGATCCACAAAACCATCTAAAACTTTCAATTGGGGTGATTTGACTAGATTTAGTACATGATCTTTATCAAAACGATATGGGGCTATTAAAATATTTTCATGGAGATTTTCAAGTGTTTTAATAATTTCAGGCAAATCTTCACTTTTAACATCTCCTCCCAGCACCATCAACAGGAAATCATCCGCATTATACATATTTTTAATCTGTTCAACATTGTGCAATGCAGTTTTTTTTATATATGAAGCTTGGGGATATCCACCAATTACTCGTACATTCACTAGGCCATATCTCTCTTCCACCAGATTTTTATATTGTTTTGATGGAACTGTTACCAGATTAGAATATGCTATCATTTCTATAGGATTATAGATATCCTGTTCAATATGCAGGTTGGGAATTCCCAGTATTTTGGCGGCAGCAATTCCTTTTCTCACATCACCTGCATTTCCACAGGTAAGTAAAAGATCAATATCATGACCTCGTAATGAACCAACTGCTTTAAAAATATCCTTTAAAACCAACCAAGCAATTTTAAAATTTGATCGTTTTTGTGCTTCCTTTCCCCGGCCCTGCCCAATACTGTATATACTAGAACAAAATTCTTCTAATAATTCGCTTGCCCCATCACCATGAGTTAAACCAATTACTTCTGCGTCTAATTTTTCTAATATCGGAATAAAAGTTTTAGCAGGGGCAATTTCAGCAGCTATTGCAATTTTCATCAAAGAGCACCATTTTCAGTTTTCACTTCGGATTTTGAATCTAAAGTATAATTTAATAGTATCAAAAGTAGGCCAATTACAAAGAAAGCCCACACTACCAAATCAGTAGGCCCAGTTTCTATCCATATAAGTGAATGAGCCAATATTATGGCATAAAATGCCGTGTATATTCCTTTTTTCATTTTTTGAAGTGTGTGTAACAATTTTAAATAAATTCCCAGCAAAAACATCTGCACCCCTAAGCCCAGATAGCCAAAATCCAGTAAAGCTGGGCCAAATATAGTAGATGTAGTAGATACTCGATATTTTAAAACAGTTTCTCCAATAATAATCCTAGGATCCATAGATTCAAAAAATCCCGTGAGTGTATAATAGAATAGGGAACCTTTAGTTGCTCCCACCATTTCCACAACCCTATCCAAGACATTCAGTGTGTAGCCTGCACGGTAGAAAAATAATTCAAAGGGGTTTAAGTTCCACTGCTGCCATTCAATTGCTTTTACTGCAATATAACCTACTGATACACCTATTATTAACATTAACATGGCGAAAATTAGTATGTATTTAAATTTTAGATTCAACACATAATAACTGGTGATAAAAACACTGAATATTATGGCCATGGTAGTAGTTCGATAACCAGTAATGGCAAATAAAAGTAAACCAACAGCAAAAAGGAGATAATACCATTTCCTATTAAATTTAGCCAACAATATGTTAATGGACGGTAGAAATATCAAATATGACACAAACCAAATTTTAGTTATGGCTTTAGCTTTGAGATAACCACTAAAAAGGGGTATACCTCCTACCAGATAAATGTTAACTATTTGTAATAATATCCCCATTATAATCAAGCTTAAAATTATTTTTTCGAATGATATATGTGGTTTTAACTTTTTAGAAAATTTTATAAAACTCAAAGAAGATTTTTTTATTTTCAAGTACCTCTGAATATAAATTGCAAAAAAAATACCCACCAAAAACAGAGTTACACCATAAAATACCGTGTAATAAGTTAAACTTGATGATGGTTCTAAACCATTAATATTATAATTGAAAGCTACAACTGCCAGGGCCAGGTAAAGCAGTATACCAAAAATCATGATGTAAGGAGAAAAAATGTCAATATTTCTGATTTTCATAAATACACCTATAACTCCAATCTCAATAAAAATTTAATCATTAAGTTCCACGGCACTTATGGCCAAATTAGGGGCAAATTGAGGACAAGCTGCCACGTGGGTATGAACATAGCTGGCCACCGTGTTTTTACTCATTAAACCATCTAAAGAACCTTTTATACCTTTACCTCTGAGGATTTCAAATGCAAAATTATTTTTACCTTTTAATAAGATTTTAGAGTAGTGAAATTCGTGCCCATGAAATATTTCATCTTGTTTAGTGATAATATTATCATTTTTTGTTTTAGCAATAACATAACTTAATGCTTGGGGCTTTTTCGTCATTATAGAATCATAATTAAAAACGTTACACATTTTCTTATTGTTTATAGATTTGGTAAGATACATTAAGCCTCCACATTCAGCATATATGGGCCGTCCATCTTCATGGAATTTTTTAACAGATAACCTCATGGATTGGTTTGATTCCAGTTCTTTGGCAAATATTTCAGGATAACCTCCCCCAAAATAAAGTGCATCCACATCGGGTAATTCTTCATGATGATAGGGACTGAATGGTACTATTTCTGCATTATTATCTTCTAAAGCCTCTAAATTCTCTTTATAATAAAAAGTAAATATTTCATCTTGTGCAACTCCAATCTTAACCTTTTTACGATTTTTTTTATGCCATGTATCTTCTCTTCCCGGCGGTAATTTATTGGAGTCCTTCATAATTGTTAAAAGCCGATCCAGATCAATATTTTCCTCAATTACTCTTCCCCACTTATCAATGAAACTTAGAATATTCTCGCGTTCCACTGCCGGAACTAAACCTAAATGACGTTGTTCTACAGCAATGTCCTCGCTTCGAGGTAAACCACCTATCACTTCAGTATAAGAAAGTTTTTCAACTGATTCCTTGGTTTTAAGGTAGTGTTTTTTATTTTTCACCTGGTTTAAAATAACACCGTTAATTTTTATTTGGGGGTCGAGAGTTTTAAATCCAAGTACAATTGCCGCTGCACTTTTAACCAGGCTCCGTGCATTTAAAATAAGTATCACCGGAGCATCCAGGGCTTTTGCAATGGATGCTGTATTTCCAACATCACTTATGGGGCTTAATCCTTCATATAGGCCTCTTACCCCCTCTATTATTCCTAGATTTGACTTGGAATTTTTTAAACCTCTTTCAAATGATTGTCTTATCTGACCATCAGACATGAAAAAGGAATCGAGGTTTCGTGAAGGATTACCTGTTGCCATAGTATGATAAGTTGGATCTATATAGTCCGGGCCAACTTTAAATGGCTGTACCTTATATTCTTTAGAAAGTGCTTTCATTATACCTGTGGAAATGGTTGTTTTTCCCACAGCACTTCCGGTTCCTGCTAAGACAATTCTCATATTATGTAGTAATCCGTGCTGTTATTTAAAAATTTAGTGAAAAATTTAAAAAAAGAGAATTTAATTTTCCCCTACCTAAAAAAAGAAAGGAAAAAAATGGATGTGGAGAAGAGAATATTTATTTAAAAAGCTCCACCTCCACCTCCACCAGATCCTCCGCCGACTCCGCCGACTCCGCCCAAACCGCCAGAGTCTCCACTTGTGGCTGTGGCCATCCCGGCATCTAATGTGGAGGAAAGAATTACATATCCTCCATAATAGTGGAATAGGTAGATATCACTCCGTGCTAGTTCGTCGGTTGGTAGTGTCATTTCCATTGATTTACGTACCTTATCTGCAATTCCAAGAGCTGTGGCATATACTAAGTATTTATTCCATATGGCAATAGACTCCGGGGGATATTCTTTAATTAAACTGAAATCCATAATATACTTTTTAAAATTATGCCATTTAGCATTGTATTCTTCACCATAAGTAGTCCATCGTCCAGCAATTTTTTGTGGCAGTACTAAAGAAATTATAGCCACAACACCTAAAACAATGGATGAAACCAAAGCATATCTTGCAGCAGGAAATGGATCAAATAGTGTGAAAAAGAAAGTCACTGCCGCTATAACCAAACCTAATCCTCCAAAAATTTTTAGATAAGTGTCTCCTTTTCTGATGAAAATCTTTTTCATAACATCATCATTTAAAAATTCGTTCTTTAAATCATCTTTCCACAAGTTATAAGAATCTCTAAATGATTCAGCGTTACTTCTAACTTTTAAATTAGATTTAAGTCTGTCAAGACCCACTATGCCTTCCTCTTCAAAGGATTTGAGGAAATTTATAACATCAGCTTCAAAATATTTAAGCTTTGAAAAATCCTTATTTTCATTAATTTTCAATGAAATGGATCCTTCTGTATCTTCTTTGATATCTGACGGGATATCCTGAATCAACAGATACTTCCGGTTAATTAAATCCATTATAGTGGCTCTAAATCCGTCCATGTCTGGTTCACCAATTCTTTTGGAGAATCCTTTTCCAGATATAGCATTTACCATTGCTGGAGGATCTGCAGTTGGTAAATCTCTCTCATATTCTGCTTGATAATCTATTTTAGGTTCTCTACCATATCTGAAATAAATTATTATAGGTACGAATATACCCAGAATCATTAAAACCGATAAAATAGAGTAAAGTATGGTTTTAAAGTTTAATTCGTTTGTATAGTCCTGTTGGATTCGTTCCATCTCTGGTAACCCGTTACTATCAATTTTTTGTGCAAATAGGGGGTTGCTTGAAAACTGATCCTTAGGTATGGCCAGTCTTATTTCAAACCAGTTACCCGAAGCAATGTTAGTAGATTTAATCTGCAAAATATTTCCCTGCCATTTGTCACTTTGTACATAATATGGGGGGTTAATCCAGTATTTTACACCTTCACTAGATTGTAAATGAATATTTCCAGTGACCTGACCTACATCGACCTCCCAATTTTCTCCCCAGAGTTTGTATTGTAACTCTGCCACGTCGTTGTAGATTTTGATAACATTAATAAAATCATATTCAATATAAACATCTACATCCCTATCAGTTATTGGCACTGTTTTTTCAGGATTGGAGTATAAATAAATTTTCAGTCGCTGTGTATCACCTTGATTTATAACTTCAAGAGTAGAATATGCCCCGTCAGCATTTATTTGGATATTTTCTATTCTCTGACCAGTTTTAATCGGTATGTCTCTATACACCCCATTATACGTCCCTGAAAAGGAATAATGAAGCTTCTCTTTCACATGTAAATTACCATTTTCCTGTAAATAAAGATCTATATTTGCATAAGGAATTGTGTAGCTTCGATCATCATCATCCTGGGCAGCGACAGTAGATAAAATAGAAAAAGTGAGTAAAAGTAATAAAGAAAGTGTGATAAAATGGTTTTTATTCATTTTACCACCTAAAATTCTACTTTAGGAACTGAACGTTCAGTTTCTGCTGTTTCAAAGAATTCGGATTCTGTGAAGTTGAACATGCGGGCAATGATATTACTCGGGAACATTTGAACTTTGTTATTGTACATTAAAACTGTGTCATTGTAAAACTGACGTGAGTAAGCAATTTTATCTTCAGTTTCAGCCAGTTGCATCTGCAGGTCCTGGAAGTTTTGACTTGCTTTTAAATCAGGGTAATTCTCGGCAACTGCAAAAAGAGATTTAAGAGCACCGGTTAACATATTATTAGCCTCTTCATTTTCTTTAACTGTTTGGGCGTTTATTAAACTTGAACGAGCCCTGGTTACTTCTTCAAAAACTCCTTTTTCGTGTGTTGCATATCCTTTAACTGTTTCAACCAGGTTAGGTATTAGGTCTGTCCTTCTTTTTAGTTGAACATCTATCTGAGACCAGGCATTTTTAACTCTATTGCGTAAGCCCACCAGACTGTTATACATTAAAGCCAGGGCTGCCAGTAATATTATTATTATAATTCCTATAATTATGTATAACCACATTTTTAACACCACTTTTAATAATAATTCTCCTATTATTTATACAATTCGAAAATAATCTTATTTAAGAGAATTAAAATTAAAGGCTAATTTTAATTAGATAATTCTTTAAGGTGAAATCTGAAAAAGGATTAATCCATTATTTTCAATTAAAAAAATGATCTTAAAAAAACTTAGAATTCTCACATAAATTACAGTGCTGCTTAACAATGTCAAAAAATAAATAAAATTAGACTGATATAATAAATTCAGCCTATTTATTGTTTATGCAGAGGTTAAATATTTAGCACCACTAGTCACATGGGCTTTACCATGCACTAAGCAGAAATCTGCATCACAGCCACCTTTACTCATACTGCACACCCACATTCCTTCAGGGTTATCATAAATTGTATTTCCTTCTTCATAGTCCAGTGTAGAATTTTTATGGCAATAAGGACAGTAGTTAACAAATTTAACTGTATGATAATCGTAATCTTGATACAAGCTACAAGTACATCTTCCAGAGCATTGAACATAACTATCTGTCACAATAACGTTTTTAGCACCGTATTTAGAAGAAATTTCCATCATTTGATAACTCATGGCAGATGTTTGGACTACGGTATAGTTAGGCAGTCTATTGTAGTATTTATGGAAGTCCATGATCTTTGCAAAATTGAACACTATATATTCGTACCTTAGATTACCTAAAGATGTGGTAGAATAGTTTGGTGCTCTATCATTGGAATTCATGAAATTTAGAATATTGGTTGCCTTTCTTACATATTCTGATTTTTGAATGTTACCTGAAATATTTTGACCTGCAGGATTAGGTGCATCACCCACCTCCGTGACAGCCACGGGCATAGACACATTTCTATCTGAATTAATCACTGCCATCAATAAAACATTTAAAAATTCTGACATGGTTAAACACTTTGAACCGACCTGAATAGTGTCTGGTAGAATTTTATTTGCCTGTACATAATTTTTAAGACAATTAGAAGCTGTTTCAATCTCATCAACTGTTAAAGACTGCATAAAATCAGATAAACAAATTTTAGTATAGTTAGGGAGCCTATCATAATCTCCATAGAAATCCATGATTTTAGTATAACTAAATACTATATATTCAAACCGTAGATTACCCAAAGACGTCCTAAAATAATTTGGTGCCCTTCCATTGGAATCAATAAAATTAAGAATACCAATAGCATTTTGCAGATACTCTGATTTTAGAAGATTACCCGAAATATTTTGACCTGCAGGATTAGGTGCATCACCCACCTCCGTGACAGCCACTGGCGTAGACACATTTTGATCTAAATTTATGACAGTCATCAATAAAATCTTTAAAAATTCTGACATGGTCAAAGTATATGAACCGACCTGAATAGTGTCTGGTAAACTGTTATGTATCTCCACATAATTCTTAAGTTCGCTAGCAGCCGTTTCAACTTCTTCAACCGTCACAGAACCAGAAGAACCCTCAGCACTAGTTTGATATGTAATAGTATCTGTCTGATCTCCCGTATCTTCCGTGCCATTATCTGTAGAATCGTTATCATCGGACTGTAAAGGATTATCTTCTTGAGTTACATTGGTATCATTTATTATAGTCCCATCTGAAGAATCATCTTCTGCAGCATTAACACCAGCCATTGAAAAAAGCATCAAAAAGCTGCACGCTATTAACACCACGAAAAATTTCTCTCGCTTAATGTAAACCCCTCCAAATTATATAATGGAATTTTTTTAGATATTTACTGGATATAGAATATAAAACGATATTATAGTTTATTTGCTGATTATGAGATTCTAACATAAATATTATATAAACCTTTTCATTAAATTTCCGAAAAAAAGCTTTTTTATAGCTTATTTTTCCATTTAAAACATTCTAATAGGTTTTCATAAAAGATATATAGTCCCCGGCCCCTTTTATATTAGATTTTAGTAAAAACCCGTCCTAAAAAGATTATTTTTAGAAAATAAGAGCTGTGAATAGTATAATCAATAAATATAAACTCTTTGAACCAACTTAAACCCTAAAAATAGAATCAAAAGACCACAAACCAATCATATGAAATCCAAATCTAGGATAAAACAAATAAAATAATCTTAAATACAAAATAATAAACACACAATCGGTTTGAAATAGTTAAAACCGTTTAACATCTCTATAATAAATTAAAACATATATAATATAATATTCTGCAATTAAAAATCTAAAAATAAAAAAAGGGTTTAGAAAGGTAGTTCTGCGTATCTTCCTTTCCAATATAATATTGAACAGTTCACTTGTGTTCCTAAATTGTTTCTTGTGCTTGTCGCATCAGCAGTGACCCATCTTCCATTTACGTATAGTTCAGACCAAATATGTCCCACTGTCATGCTGGTGAATTTACACTGTGCATGAGCATATCTAGCAGGTATACCCACAGAACGAGCTAAAGCATTGATTAGATGTGAATGATCTATACAATTACCATCCTTACGGTTTAACATTTCTACTGCACCATATTTGGTATTGTAATAGAACGTATAGCTACAATAGTCTCTTACCCATTCAAATATGACTTTAGCCTTATCATAGTCAGTATAACAGTTTTTAGTTAAATTTTTAGCAAAATTTATTATGGTTGAACTTAATGACTGACAATTATCTGTTGGCATAAGATACTGTAGTAAATTGCCCGGTGCGTCAATTACATTGAAAAGTATGTCAGATGTATGTATGAGCGCGTAGTTAGGTAGTCTATTGTACTCTTTTTGAAAATCCATGATTTTAGCAAAACTAAATACTACATATTCAAACCTGAGATTACCTAATGAAGTTTTCCAATAGTTTGGTGCCCTTCCATAAGTATCCATAAAATTAAGAATATCAATAGCATTTTGCATATATTCTGATTTTAGAATGTTGGCCGAAATTTTCTGACCTGCAGGATTTGGCGAATTATTCACATCTGTGACATTTACTGGTGTAAATATATTTTGATCTGAATTTATTACTGTTGTCAATAAAATTTTTAAAAATTCTGACATGGTCAAAGTATAGGAACCAACTTGAATAGTCTTTGGTAAAAATTTAAGTGCTGTTATATACTCTTTAAGATAAACTGCTGCTTCTTCAATCTCTTCAAAAGTCACTGATCCTATAGAATCCGTTGGAAGAATTTTAGTATAGTTTGGTAGCCTATCATTCTCTTTGTAGAAATCTATGATTTTAGCAAAACTCAACACCATATATTCAAATCTAGAATTACCTAAGGTAATATTGCAATAGTTTGGTGCCCTTCCATAGGAATCCATGAAATTAAGAATATTTGTAGCGTTTAGTAAATACTCTGATTTTAGAATGTTGCCTGAAACAATTTCACCTGTTGGATTAGGTGCATCGCCCATTGCAATAATCTTTATCGGAGAATAATTTCCCTGATCTAATTGTAGCGTAGTATTTAATAATACACTTAAAAACTGAGCCATGGTCAAATACTTTGAACCGACCTGAATAGTGTCTGGTAAACTGTTATGTATCTCCACATAATTCTTAAGTTCGCTAGCAGCTGCTTCAACTTCTTCAACCGTCACAGAACCCATGAAATCGGATTGAATAATAACTGCGTAGTTAGGTAGCCTATCAAAATCTTTGTAAAAATCTATGATTTTAGCAAAACTAAATACAAGACCTTCAAATCTTAGATTACCTAAAGAAGTACTCCCATAGTTTGGTGCCCTTCCATAAGTATCCATAAAATTAAGGATACTGACAGCGTTTTCTAAATATTCTGATTTTAAAATATTACCCGAATTAACGTTACCAGAAGGGTTAGGTGCATCATCCACCGTATTAATTGTTATTCGATCATATATTTCCTGATCTAATTGTAGTGTAGTATTTAATAAGACATTTAAAAACTGAGCCATGGTCAAAGTATATGAACCGACCTGAATAGTGTCTGGTAAACTGTTATGTATCTCCACATAATTCTTAAGTTCGCTAGCAGCCGTTTCAACTTCTTCAACCGTCACAGAACCAGAAGAACCCTCAGCACTAGTTTGATATGTAATAGTATCTGTCTGATCTCCCGTATCTTCTGTGCCATTATCTGTAGAATCGTTATCATCGGACTGTAAAGGATTATCTTCTTGAGTTACATTGGTATCATTTATTATAATCCCATCTGAAGAATCATCTTCTGCAGCATTAACACCAGCCATTGAAAAAAGCATCAAAAAGCTGCACGCTAATAACACCACGAAAAATTTCTTCTTTCGCTTAATTATACCGCCTCCAAGTTCAATTAAAATGATTTTTTTTAAATCATTTATTGACTATTTGAATTCTAACATAATCTTATATAAACCTTTTCATTAAAATTCTAAAAAAAAGCTTTTTTATGGCTTATTTTACCATTTAAAACATTATAATAAGTTTTCATAAAAGGGATATAATGCAACTTCCTCTTTATATTAAATTTTAGTGAAAAACAATCAGAAAAAGATTATTTTTAGAAAATAAAGACTGTAAATAGTATAATTAATAAATATAAACCCTCTGAACCAACATAAAACCTAAAAAAAGAACTGACAAACTACTAAACTATCATAAAAACCCCAAATCGAGAATAAAACAAATAAATTAACCTTGAACACAAATTAGTAAACAAATATAAACTAAAATATAGTTAAAACCACATTAATATTGCCCTAATAAACTAGATATATAAAATTATCCAGAAAATGAAAAAAATGATAAAAAAAGTTCAGAAAGGTAGTTGGGTGTATCTTCCTTTCCAATACAATATTTTACAATTCAATTGTGTCCCTAAATCATTTCTTAAGCTCGTTGCATCAGCAGTAACCCATCTCCCCCGGATATATAATTCGGACCATATGTGTCCCACGGTCATGTTGGTGAATTTACACTGTGCATGAGCATATCTAGCAGGAATACCCACAGAACGAGCTAAAGCATTGATTAAATGTGAATGATCTATACAATTACCATCCTTACGGTACAACATTCCAACTGCACCATATTTGGTATTATAATAGAATGTATAATCACAATAATCTCTTACCCATTCAAATATGGCTAAAGCCTTATCGTAGGTGGTAAAACAGTTTTTAGTTAAGTTTTTAGCAAAATTTATTATGGTTGAACTTGTGGACTGACAATTGTTTGTTGGTCTAAGCTGAGCTGAATAGTAAATTGCGTTAATTGTACTGAAATTAAAGTCAGAATTTTTTACAACAGCGTAATTAGGGAGTCTATTATAATCTTTGTGGAAATCCATGATCTTAGCATAACCAAACACAATGTAATCAAATCTTAAATCACCCAACGAAGTAATTCCATAATTCGGTGCTCTCCCATTGGAATCAATGAAATTGAGAATAGCATTAGCATTTTGGAGATACTCTGATTTTAAAATGGTACCTGAAATATTTTGGCCTGCTGGCTTAGGAGGATTATCCACATCAGTGATAACCACCGAAGTAAATAGATTTTGATCTGAATTTATCACTGATATCAATAAAACTTTCAAAAATTCAGACAATGTCAAAGTATAAGAACCAACCTTAATACTCCACGGTAAAAGTTTAAGAGCCGTTACATATTTCTTAAGATATAGAGACGCCTCTTTAACATTGTCAAAAGTCGCAGCCCCTGAAAAATTGACAACTGTATAGTTGGGTAATCTGCCATTAGATTCCTGGAAATCCATGATATTGGCATAACTAAGCACAAGACCCTCAAAACATAGATTACCTAAAGAAGTACGCCAATAATTCGGTGCTCTCCCATATGACTCCATAAAACTAAGAAGTTGCCCGGCGTTTGAAATATAATCCGATTTTAAAATGTTGCCCAAAATAACATGCCCGGCTGAATTAGGCACATCGCCCAAATCAGTAACATATATTAGAGTAGTATAATCTTCCTGATCAATCTGAACAACTGCAGTTAATAAAACCTTGAAAAACTGAGCAATGGTTAAAGATTTTGCTCCAAGAGGGATAGTCTCTGGAAAATGGTTATTTGTCTCCACGTAATTTTTAAGATAAACAGAAGCCGCTTCAACTTCATCAACAGTCACTAACCCCATAAAATCACATGGAATAATAAAAGTGTTGCTAGGCAGCTCATTATATTCCCTATAGAAATCGATTATATTAGCATAACTAAGCACAAGACCCTCAAACCTTAGATTACCTAAAGAAGTACGCCAATAATTCGGTGATCTTCCGTAACCCTCCATGAAATTAAGAATAGCAGCAGCATTCAGGATATATTCTGATTTAAGAATGTATCCTGAAATGGATTGTCCTGCTGGATTAGGTGCATCACCCATGTCAGTGAATGGTATTGGAGTAATATAATCTTCCTGATCTAACTGAATACTAGTATCCAATAAAATCTTTAAAAATTGAGACATAGTCAAATCATAGGATCCAACTGTAATAGTCTCTGGTAAACAGTTATATGTCTCTACATAATAATTAAGGTAATTAGAAGCTGTTTCAACCTCTTCAACCGTCACAAAACCAATATAATCAGCACTAATTTGATACGTATTTGTATCAGTCTCTTCTTCCGCATCCTCAGTAAACTCTAATCCGCTGGACTGTACAGAATTATCTTCTGGAAGTACAGTAACATTTCCATCCTCTACAGAATCGCTTTCTGCAGCATTAACATCAGTCATAGAAAAAAGCATTAAAAAGCTACATGCTAATAAAGCTAAAAAAAATTTCTTTCGTGTGATGATACCACCCAAGTTTTATTTATCAATATAATTCTCTAAGAATTAATGTGATTTGCATAATTCATTTGCTATTATAAAATTTTATCATTATATCTTATATAAAACTTTTCTTTAAATTTTCAAAAAAAAGCCTTCCCATAACTTGTTTTACCATTTAAAACATTCTAATAACTTTACATATAAGAGATATACTCCATCATCATCCCAGATCCTATTTGAGTGAAAAACCATCAAAAAAAGATTATTTTTAGAAAATAAGAACTTTGCCACTATAATTAATAGATATGAATCTTTAAACCAACATAATATCAAAAAAAGAACCAAAAGACCATCACCCCACCATATAAAATCCAAATCCAAAATAAAAGAAAAAAAATAACTCAAAATAGAAAATAATAAACAAACGTAGATTAAAAATAATTAAAGACCCTAAAAACATTTTAATAAAAAATTTAATCATAATTTTTAGATTGAATTAGTTTAATCCAATAATTGGCTCTTGAAAAATATGAGAAAAATAATTATATTGATTCAAACAAAATTTACATGATGAATATTAATAAGTTGAAAATTTTAAGTGATTCTGCCCAATATGATCTGTGCAATTATGTTACCCCTTCGGTGGAAAATATTAAGAATGATGAAATTCCGGGGATATATAATGCAACTTCCCCTAATGGATGTTTTATTCCACTTTTCAAGGTTTTAATGACAAATAAATGTAATAATGATTGTAAATATTGCGCGAATCATAGTAAAAGGAAGTTTTCAAGGTTAGAATATAGTCCTGAAGAACTTAGTGATATATTTTTGAATTATTATTACCAAAACATGGTTGATGGTCTTTTTTTAAGTTCTGGTGTTTCCAAAGATATTGATAATACCATGGAGAAAATGATTGAAGTTACTCGTTTATTGAGAGTTGATCATGGTTATAAAGGTTACATTCATTTAAAAATTCTTCCAGGATCATCTTATGATATGATTAAAAGAGCTATGAGTCTGTCTGATCGGGTTAGTATCAATATTGAAGCGGCCACACCTGATGGTTTCCAAGAACTAACCTCTACTAAAGATTATCAAAAAGACATATTAAAAAGAATGAAGTGGATAAAAAGGATATCTAATAAAAATCCAGAATTCTCACCCTCTGGCCAAACTACCCAGTTTATTATAGGGGCTAATAATGAAAGTGATGAAGAAATCCTTAAGAGAGTCAAATGGCTTTCAAATAATTTTGGAATGAAAAGAAGTTATTACAGTCCATTTCAACCTCTAAAAGAAACACCTCTCGAAAATCTAGATAAACCTGAACCTATGAGAGCTCCAAGACTTTATCAGGCAGATTATTTAATAAATTATTACGGATTTAATCTGAACGAGTTGATCTTTGATGGGGAGGGAAACCTGTCTGTGGATGAAGATCCCAAATATTTGATGGCATTAAATAATCCTGAAAAATTTCCTGTAGAAATAAATTCTGCCTCCTTTAAAGAATTGATAACTGTACCGGGTATTGGTAAAATATCAGCTCTTAGAATACTCCATGAAAAAAGAAAAGGTCATGTATTTAATAAATTAGAAGAACTTAAAAAATTGGGAGCAGTAATCAAAAGAGCTGAACCATTTGTTAAATTTAAAGGAGTATATCAGGCAACATTGGATTAAAAAACTTATGTAAACCCTATTCATTTTAAAAAATTTGATTAATTTGATTGAGGTTTCATTTTTATCATTGTAATAAGTTATAAGTGTTACACTTATAAGTTATAAGTTTTAATTTACAAAATTAATATGCTAAAATGTGATATTTTGAGATTTTAAAAAATAGAAATTATAAAAAAATGGTTTAGAATGTGGTTCCGTGTGAAATATAGTTATATCATTATTTAAATCCATTAGTATGTGAAATCTTCGTGGATTAATCCATACCTAAATAATGCAAATCCACAAGAACCGTTAGCCACCGCTACATTTATATCATTTCTTAATTCTGCAGGAAGAATTGGTTCATAATCATCATTGTAAGTTTGTAATCCTGCTATTACTGGAGTGTCCCCTGCTTGACCCACAATATACTGGGTAGTGCTAGCTATCCACGCAGTGGTTTGGGTGTACTCATACTTGTAAATCATTGGCACCATAAAGTCCAGATAAGGAGCTAATAGCCCATAATCCTGCCCATAATAATATGCATTAGACTCTTTTTCGGGCATTAACGCCGCAGAAACTGCGAGTCCATTATTAATGGATTTAACTCTGTTGTAGACATCTTCAACGAAGTTAGTTATTACTTCAGTCCCATTATGGTTATAAGCATCGCCAGGATATCTGACATAATCTAAATGTACACCGTCAATATTATAGTTATTCATTAGTAATGAGATGTAATTAATCAGATCTTGTTGATAGGTTTCATTGGAAGGATCAATAAAACCACTATCATCATGGAAACAGATTATCCATGCATGAACTCTTATACTGGTTCCTTGAAGTTTATTGAGTAATATAGGAAGGATGGTGGAGTATATATTAGAACCTGTTCTTTTACATATAACAAACACATCAGTTATGTCCATTTTTATTAATTCACTAACCTCTAGGGTGTACACACTTGCTGATTGTATCCATATTCCATGAACATTATTATAATTATTAAAATCGTATCGGCTGATTTTAATATAGTTAGGTAACCTATTATAATATTCATGGAAATCAATGATTTTAGCATAACTTAGTACAATAGCTTCATATCTAAGATTGCCCAAGGAAGTGAGCCAATAGTTCGGAGCCCTTCCATAGTCCTTCATGAAATAAAGAATATTGATAGCATTTCTTAAATATTCTGATTTTAAAATGTTGCCTGAAACATTAATATCAGATGGATTAGATGCATTATTTACCGCGCTAATTTTTATGGGATTGTGATTTCCCTGATCTAACTGCAGTGTAGTATACAATAAAACTTTTAAAAACTGAGCCATAGTCAATGTATATGATCCAACCCGAATAGTCGCAGGTAACGCTTTATTTGCCTCCACGTAATCTTTAAGGTAAGCAGATGCCATTTCAACCTCTTCAACCGTCACCAGGCCCATATAATCAGATGGAGAAATCTTAGTATAATTGGGCAACCTATCATTACCTTCATAAAAATCCATGATATTAGAATAACTAAATACAAGACCCTCAAACCTAAGATTACCCAAAGAAGTACCCCAATAGTTCGGAGCCCTTCCATAAGAATCCATGAAATAAAGAATATTGATAGCATTTCTTAAATACTCGGATTTTAAAATGTTACCATAATTAACGTTGCCGGCAGGATTAGATGCATTATTTACCGCGCTAATTTTTATGGGATTGTGATTTCCCTGATCTAACTGCAGTGTAGTATACAATAAAACTTTTAAAAACTGAGCCATAGTCAATGTATATGATCCAACCTGAATAGTCTCTGGCAAAGTATTATGTGATGCTACATAACCACTAAGAAAAACAGAAGCTGCTTCAACCTCTTCAACCGTCACCAGGCCCATATAATCAGATGGAGAAATCTTAGTATAATTGGGCAACCTATCATTACCTTCATAAAAATCCATGATATTAGAATAACTAAATACAAGACCCTCAAACCTAAGATTACCCAAAGAAGTACCCCAATAGTTCGGAGCCCTTCCATAAGAATCCATGAAATAAAGAATATTGATAGCATTTCTTAAATACTCGGATTTTAAAATGTTACCATAATTAACGTTGCCGGCAGGATTGGGTGCATCATCCACAGCGTCAATATTTATTGAATCGGTTATACCTTGATCTAAATGTATTGTAGTTGTCAATAAAACTTTTAAAAACTGAGCCATAGTCAATGTATATGATCCAACCTGAATAGTCTCTGGCAAAGTATTATGTGATGCTACATAACCACTAAGAAAAACAGAAGCTGCTTCAACCTCTTCAATACTTACAGAATTAATAGGAGGATCCTCAGCACTAGCTTGATATGTAGTAGTATCTGTCTGATCTTCAGTGTCACTACTTGTAGAATCTGTATCACTGGACTGTAAAGGGTTGTTTTCCTCTTCCAATACATTAATATCATTTATTACAGTTCCATCTGTAGTATTGTTTTCAACAGCATTAACTCCAACCATTGAAAAAAGCATCAAAAAGCTGCATGCTAATAAAGCCACGAAAAACTTCATTCGCGTAATAGTATCACCAATTTTTATTTGTATATTATGATTTTACATATAGTTTGCGGACTATAGAATTATTAATATATATCTTATATAATTTTTTTTTCATTAAATTTCTGAAAAAAAACTTTTTCTGAGATTATTTTTCCATTTTAAAAACTTCTAATAAGCTTTCATAAAAAAGGTAGGGTCCACCCTCATCATTATATTATTTTTAATTTAATAATCGCAATAGAAATATTATTTTTAGAAAATAAGGACTTTGAATATTACAATCAATAAATATAAACTCTTCGAATTAAGATATAATTTAAAAAAGAACTAATGGACTACTCACCAACCATCTAAACATTAAATATTAAATAAGCCTTATTTTTTTTATCTAGGAATTTAAAAAGCCTTTAAAAAATAAAAAGAGGAAATTTCCTCTTAATAATATTTGATTACTGTTCTTACCGATGCTATGGCATATGAGTAATGTTTGGAACCGTATCTTTGGGTAATCATTGTAGATTCAAAAGTATTCCATTTACCATAAGCATAGTACTGCACCCAACGGTGATTATAAGAACCACTGCTTGCACCTTGAACTACACGAACTTTGTAACCACTCTTACTTAACTCCTGGGCAGCCAAATCTGCTAATCCCCAACAATCACCATAACCAGTTTTTAAAACACCTGCTGCTGTAGTAGAAGCTCCAGAACGGTGATTGAAGTTTTGATTTATATATCGGGCCACTGCATTCAAACCACTAGTTGAAACTGAATAAGAATAATTTTCTTTTAATTCATAACTCATTGCAGATGTTTGGACTATAGTATAGTTAGGTAGTCTATTGTAATCTTTGTGGAAATCCATGATTTTAGCAAAATTATACACCATATATTCAAACCTTAGATTACCGAATGAAGTATTCGTATAATTTGGTGCTCTTCCATTGGAATCTATGAAATTTAGAATAGTAGTAGCATTTTTTAGATACTCTGATTTTAGAATATTACCTGAAATAACCACACCTGCTGGACTAGGCGCATTATTCACATTATCCATATCAACTGATGTAGATACATTTTGATCTAAATTTATCACGGTTGTCATTAAAACCCTCAAAAACTCAGACATAGTCAATGAGTTGGAACCAACCTGAATAGTCGCCGGTAAAGCTTTATGTGAGTTCGCATAATTTTTAAGGTAAATAGATGCTGTTTCAATTTCTTCAACAGTCACAGGCCATTTGAAATCGGATGATCGAATCTTAGTGTAGTTTGGTAGTCGATTATTATTCTCATTGAAATCCATGATATTAGCATAACTAAGTACCAGATTTTCAAACCGTAGATTACCAATCGAAGTACTCCAATAGTTCGGTGCCCTTCCATAAGAATCCATGAAATTAAGTATATTGATAGCATCTTCTAAGTATCCTGATTTTAAAATGTTGTCTGAGATATTTTGACCTGCAGGGTTTGGTGCATCATCCACTGCGTCAATGTTTATTGAATCAATTATGCCTTGATCTAAATGTATTGTAGTTGTCAATAAAACTTTTAAAAATTGGGCCATAGTTAATGTCTTTGATCCAACTTCTATAGTGTCTGGTAAAGTTTTATGTGTTTCCACATAATTTTTAAGGTTAGTTGCAGCAGTTTCAACTTCTTCAACAGTTACAAAACCAGTAGGATCCTCAGCACTAGCTTGATATGTAGTAGTATCTGTCTGATCTTCAGTGCCATTAATTGTAGAATTCGTCTGATCTTCTTGAATTATGTTATCATTTGTTATATTTGTATATGTAGAATCGTTTTCTGCAGCATTAACTCCAGCCATTGAAAAAAGCATCAAAAAGCTGCATGCTATTAACGCCGCGAAAAATTTCTTCTCTCGCTTAATTATACCGCCTCCTCATTCAAACGTGGACCCTCTTGAAAAATAAAAAATTTTTCTAATTATATTAAGTTTTTTAAGTCCTTCGTCTGAACAATAAAAATAATCATATTCTGATTATATATAAATATTGTGGTTCAATTTTAAAAAAAAGGCTGTTTTAGAACTCTTTTTAATATATAAAACATTCTAATAAAAGAATAAATAACCTTAATCTCAAAGTCTATAATTTATAGACCATTTTCATGATTAAAAAGTTATAATGTTTTACATTTTTATAAGTCACCATTTAATAGCTAATTCAAAAAAATTAAATAGGCTTAAATTACAATTCCTTTGAAATTATCCTAAAATTCTAAAAAAAAGAATATTCTGGCTAATTTTATTAATTTAAACAATTTAAAAACAATATAAATTGAATTATTAGAACAGAATAGATGTAGCTATCACTAATTAATTTGAATAACCATTTTTTTCAACGCTATTTCTCTGTTAAAATAATTTTGTATACAAAAACAATCCATCATAAATTTTTAATTAATAATAAAATCTAAATGGTGGTTAAATCTAATTTAACGTGGCTTTTGCTTTTTTAAAAAATTAAAATAAATAAGTTAAAGAGAGATTTTAAAACCTCTCAAATAATTCTTTATTTAGTAATATCTTAGTTACTATTAAGTTAAATTCAGCATAGTAATATCCGATTACATTTAAACTTATTTTAATTAGTAATATCCGATTACTATAATAATTCAACTTAGTAGTATTTGATTACTGTTCTTGCAGTGGCTATGGCATAGGAATAGTGTTTGGAACCATATCTTTTGGTGACCATGGTCGATTCAAAAGTCTTCCAATTACCACCAGACTTATACTGAACCCATCTGTGTCTGGAAGATCCTCGGCTCGCACCTTGGACTACACGAACTGTGTAACCTTTTTTCTTTAATTCCTGGGCAGCCAAATCTGCTAATCCCCAACAATCACCATAACCAGTTCTACGAACACCAGATGCAGTAGTTGAAGCTCCAGAACGATGATTATAATTCCGGTTAATATAACTGGCCGTAGAACTTAATCCACTGGTTGAAACAGAATCAGAACTGGAAGAACCAGATTTATAGGTCTTAGAAGATGTAGTACTAGTTGCTTTTACACTACTAGATTTCTTCACATACTTGTATGTCCAGTAAGATTTCCAATAGTATTTCCAACGTCCATACGATTTGTACCATTTTTTATAGTACTTTTTGTAATATACTTTTTTATAAGTCGCTGCACTTACTTGTTGTATTTCTTTATTATCTAATTCAACTTTCGTGTTGTCTTGAATATTATCGCCATCCATGCCCACAACAGAGGATGGGACAGCAAGCATTGCTATGCTCAAAGCAAATAGCAATGCAAATATCGAGTGTCGCTTAATTATACCGCCTCCTTATTCAAGAGTAAGACTTATATTAAAAAACAGAATATCATTTTCTATTTATTACAGCCTTCCACTTACTTTTGAACTATAAATGAATCATAATATCACTATATATAAACATTGCGTTTTAATTTTGGAAAAAAAGCAGTTTTAAAACTCTTTTTAACATATAAAACATTTTAATATAAGATTATATTAGCAGAATATAAAAATCTGTAAATTATGCTCCATTTTTAAGATTAAAACATTATACAAACCCGTTTCAACTTAAATGGTTAAATATGATTGGTTTCAAAAGCTGGGTACCGCTCCAAATATAAAACACACTTATTTGAGTTTAAAATAAGGAAAAAAACCTTTTAAACGTTAATGTCATTGAAAAAAACTGCTTTAATGCAATTTATATATATATATATTTTCAATATTTGCATGGAAAACATGGAATCAACTCAATCAAAATCCTTTTAAAAATGATTTAGCAATGGATTATAACAATTATAAAGATTTTATAACAAATAATAATTTTTTTATAAAAATAAAGAAAAATAAAAAAAATGAGGTTATTTGAAACCTCTTCTGTTTGTTTTACAATTTTATTTAGTAGTATTTGATTACTGTTCTTGCAGTGGCTATGGCATAGGAATAGTGTTTGGAACCATACTTTTTGGTGACCATGGTCGATTCAAAAGTCTTCCACTTACCACCAGACTTATACTGAACCCATCTGTGTCGAGCTGATTCTCGGCTCGCACCTTGGACTACACGAACTGTGTAACCTTTCTTCTTTAATTCCTGGGCAGCTAAATCTGCTAATCCCCAACAATCACCATAACCAGTTCTACGAACACCAGATGCAGTTGTAGAAGCTCCGTATCGGTGGTTATAGTTTCGGTTGATATAACTCGCCGTAGAACTTAATCCACTGGTTGAAACAGAATCAGAACTGGAAGAACTGGTTTTATAAGTCTTAGAAGATGAAGTACTAGCTGCGCTTACACTGCTAGATTTCTTCATATATTTATATGTCCAATAAGACTTCCAATACGATTTCCAGTAGTATCTCCAGCGCCCGCCAGATTTGTACCACTTTTTATAGTACTTTTTATAGTACTTTTTGTACCATACTTTTTTATAAGTCGCTGCACTTACTTGTTGTATTTCGTCGTTATTTAATTCAATTTTTGCGTTTTTATAATTATTTACGCTATCCACACCTCCAAATGAGGATGGAATCGCAAGCATTGTTATGCCCAAAGCTAATAACAATGCAAATAGCGAGTGTCGCTTAATTCTACCGCCTCCTCGTTCAAGGTAAGAGTATTACTAATGAAATTTGGAATAAAATTTCCAAATCGGTTTAGCATATCCTCCCTTGAACAAGATAGGTAATCTTAAATAATCATATTTAAATATTTTCATTTAAATTCCAAAATAAAGCCAGTTATAAACTCTTTTTATTAAATAAAACATTCTACAAGAAAATTAATTTTAACGTATATTAAAATCTGATGATTATGTCTTATTTTCAATAACAAAGAATTTTCAATGATTGGTTTATTTAAAATAAGTATTTCCAATCAAATTTCGGGAAAAGGTGTCCCTCCAAATTAAAATTCATAGGAAATCATATTAAATCCTGGAAAAAGGGAATAATACAATATATTATACTATTTAAAAAAAGATGAAAGCACTAACTAAATAAAGTGACTTTTTAAAGAGATTTTAATTTACAGTCAAATCTCGTTACTTGGAAAAAAGAGGCAAAAAATCATTTTAATATAGTTTAAATTATTATTAACTACAATTATCCCTTAATTGGTCAAATATTTTAATAGTATTAACTTTTATATTAAAAGAGACCGTTTATTTAATTATTTCCAGAAAATCTTCAATTTTTAAAATTTACTAAAAAATAATAAAAAATAATATTTATTCAATTCAATTTTTTAGTAAAAAATATTAAAATATGGTAGATAATTTAAGGAATTATAAATCATCAAAAATATTCCAGATATCAGGATATTTATCTTTTACTGCATCTTCAATTAAAATTGACGCTTCACTACTAATACTAAATTCTGGCTTGGTTTTTTTCAAAAATCTTAGAACTGCAGCAGATCTGGCCGACCATAATGATATCCTAGGGTTCTTTTTTACTTCACTCAGCACGTCTTCCACAAGTCTATTTTCTACATTATCATCTGCAGGTTGGGGATCTTCCTTTCTTTTTGAAGTTTTCAATGTGTTGTCTTCCACATTCTCTGTCTCGTTTCTTCGTATCAGAGCATCCAAACCTTTTCCCAGAGCACTTTCTGGTTTCTTTTTTCTAGGAGTCATCTGTATCCTCCAGTTCAATTATTTCTTTTGCAAGTTTGTTGTAGGCCATTGTTCCAATACTTTCTTCATCATATACTATACACGGCATTCCATGACTTGGTGCTTCTGCTAATTTTACATTTCGGGGAATAGTTGTTTTGAAAATATTCTCGGTTTCGCCAAAATATTCTTTCACATTTTTGTAAACTTCCCTTCCTAAACGAGTTCTTGAATCGTAAAGAGTTAATAATATTCCTTTTATAGGAGATGGACTTTCTAAACGTTTTTCTACCAATTCAATGGCCTCTATTAAGTCTGCCATCCCTTCCAGAGCATAAAATTCTGCTTGTATTGGTATTATGACACTATCTGCCGCAACTAGGGAATTGATGGTTAGAAGACCAAGTGATGGTGGAACATCGATTAATATATAATCATAAACATGATCAAAACCATCCATAGATTCTTTTAATATTTTATAAGGACCAATTACTTTACTTAATTCAATTTCTGCACCACTTAAATGGATATTACTTGGGACTAAATCCAATCCTTTTATATCCGTGTGCATTATCACATCGCTTAGTGTTTTATCTTCTGACAAAACCGAATATATAGTATATTCAAGTGCTCCTTTTTCAATACCGAATCCAGTAGTAGCATTAGCCTGAGGATCCATGTCAATTAATAAAACTTTTTTACCGTTCAATGCCAGAGCTGCCGATAAATTTACCACCGTAGTGGTTTTTCCAACTCCACCTTTCTGATTGAGTATTGCTATTACTTCACCCACATCATCATCTCCTAACTTCTAAGTTATAACTTATAACTTAAACTCTTATAAGTTATACTATTTAAAATTTGATGATTTCAATTAAAAAATAGCCCTAAAACAGGACATTTTAAAAAGATTATTAAAAGCAATTTAAAAAAAAGTTAAACACAAACTGGTGAATCATCTAAATAAAAAGTAAAAAAAATTAAAAATTAGAAATTGACACGTTTAGAAAGTTTTAAAGGTAGGGGTAAAGCCCTATATGGCATGTGAACTGTTTCTATGTGGATTCTTTCTTTCAGATCATCAAGGGACATGGATATTTTTTCCTTGGTACTGCGTACATTGACCATTAAATCATTGCTTTCCAATTCATTGTCACCTAAAACTAGAACGTAAGGTACCCAATCTTTACCAGCATTTCTTATTTTTTTACCTACCGTGTCTTGGCGATCATCCACATCCACCCTTATCTTACTGTTTTTAAGATCTTGGGCAAGTTTCAGTGCATAGTCAATATGCCTTTCGGCTATAGGTAAAAGCCTAACTTGTGTTGGAGAAAGCCATGTTGGTAGCATTGGGGGTTTTTCATTAAGTTCAACTGCAGTTTTTTCTAGTAAACTGCATATAACCCTTTCAATGCTTCCAGTAGGACTGCAATGAATTATTATGGGATTAATTTCTTCATCAGACTCGTCAATGTAAGTAATACCAAATCTTTCCCCACTTTCAACATCTATTTGGACAGTCGGATTTTCAATGGGCCGGCCTAGGTAGTCTATAGCGGCAAAATCCATTTTACATATCCAGTAATGCTTTCTTTCTGGTAAAATTTCCATCAGGATGGGTTTACCAATTCTTTTGGCCTCATCAAACATCCATTCCTTATTTTCTTCAAAAAAGTCTTCAGTTGCCCTGAAAATAACTTCGTAGTTGATTTGGAAGTCTTCACCTGTTTTTTGACACATTAAAATTTGTTTGTCAAACTCTTCCAGTGACTGATCAATATCCCTACATACCGTATGGAGATCAGGCATGGTAAATCCTCTTAGTCGTTTCAAGCCCACTACTTCCCCTTTTTTTTCCATCCGGAAGCTGTAAGTTGAAAGTTCATATACGCCTATCGGTAAATTTTTCCATGTTAAAAAAGAATCAGCCAAAACCCTAAATGCCCCAAAACAGCACGCATATCTAAGCATTAATTCTTTTTTATTGTGCATTCGATACTGCCTTTCACCAAATTTCTCTGCATGCACCCTTATGGCTTCATCTGCCAGATCATACATTATGGGTGTTTCAACCGGCATTGCACCATTTTCAGTTACCAGATTATAAACATAATCTGCTAAAAGATCCCGGATCAATCGACCCTTAGGATACCATCTAAGGTGCCCCACATCTGCTGAAGGCTCATAATCCGCTAATTTTTTTTCTCGCATTAATTTAACGTGGGGTGGTTCATCTCCAGTAGATTCCATTTTGCCCAATTCGTACAGTACCAGTTTTCTCAAATCTCCACTTTCATATTGAAACTTTTCTGGATCATGCAACTCTTCCTTATCTAGAATGAAAAACTTTGATTTTTCCCCATCTGTGGTCTTTTTTTCCTCTTTTTTTTCAACAGTAATTGTTCTAGATAATTCAGATAGGGGATGGCCCTTGCAAGATACTTCAAAAGATTTATACCATCCAAATGGAACCCGTTCCACTTGAAGATCCATTTCGTTTAATTTAGACTCTATCCCCTTTAAAATCTTTTTAGCAACATCTGGTGAACTTAAAGATGAGCTTAAATGTGCGTAGGGATAAATTACCACATTATCCGGGTCAACCTTCTGGTAAATATCCATAATCTCAGCTACGGCATTTTCAACTATCCGTTGTGGATCTGCTCCATCTTCCTTTTCCACCGCTGTGAAAACCACTAACGAGTTTTCAAATAGCCCTTGCTTCTTATTATCTTCTATTTTTTCGGCAATTTTAGTTTTATTTCTGGTTTTATATTTTAAATAGTCAGAGTGAATTAACAATATCCTCATCTTATCACCTTAATACAAATAATAACATAAATAGCTTTTTACAGCCCTAAAAAGTATAGTAAATACGTATTTAAAATGCTGGAGATTTTCCAGCTTAAACAATAATAGTTTTTCTTTTAAAATTTGAACTTAAAACTATTTAAATATTAGATTTTTATGATTCTAAAAATATTAAAAAAATTTTATTATCACCATAAAAATTAGCTTAAAGAATTTGTCAAAAGTTAGATAAATAATGGTTTAAATTAGTTTAATCATCAAAAAAATAGTATTAACTAAAAAAAGGAGGTATTAATAAATTAAAATAAAAATAAAAATTTTAAATTCCAATTTATAAATTTCACGATTAAAATGAATAGTTAATGACTTCCAGGATTGGAATGTTCTTGTGGGAGTAGGAATAACATAATATTAATCCGCCCCTGGAAGTGACATTATGGCCTCTATGTTAGATACATAGACTTTTCTTTATATGCAAATTCATCCTTATATAATTTTATATTAAATCAAAGATTACTAAAAAGATATATAGGATAGTTTTAAATCAATTAAGATACCAAAACCCTTTTAAATATAAAATAATTTATTAATTATTATTAAAGAAAAACTAATTGAATCTAAATTAATATTATGGTTATAAATCCTGTTAAAATAATCAATGCAAAAATAAGACCTATATATTGAGCAAATTTTTTAGTACCAATGAATAGTGCTATTACAAATTTAAAGAGGGTATTGGATATACTGGCCAGAGTTATCGCAGTCACGGCTGTTGCGGTAGAAATGGTTGTTTTGGCTTGTAAAGCCATACTTATGGTTATAGCATCCACATCAGCAACTCCCGATATTATGCTTGCTACATAAAGACCACTACTACCAAAGTATAAGTCGGCAATTCGAGTAATAAATAGAATTGCCAGGAAAAGTGCTCCAAATATAAATGCCGGTTTTAAACTAAAGGGGTTTTCTAATTTTACCTCTGCGCCGATATCCTTTACATCTGTTTTTTTCCAGATTATCACTGCCAATAATATTCCTAAAAATCCCATGCATAACATTGGTACTAATAATAATGGTATGAGTTCTGAGTTTATCACTAAAACCTCAAAAAGTACTCTTAAAAACATCATAGAACTGGCAATAACCGAGGCAAAAACAGCTGCTTTAATCAAAAAATCGCTTTCTCTAACTCGACCGGCCATAGCAGTAACTACAGCTGTGCTTGAAACCAGCCCTCCAATAATACCAGTGACCCCTAATCCCCTCTCAGCACCAATTAACTTCATAAACACATACCCCGCATAACTAATAGCAGAAATAAAAACCACCATCAACCATATCTGATAAGGATTAAAAACATTTAATGGTCCTATGTTCTGGTTGGGAAGTAAAGGTAAAATTACAAAAGCGATTATTAGAAACTTTAATGTATTTAACATTTCTTTTTCACTAATTTTACGTATAAAACTGTGCAAGTAAGGTTTAAAGGCTAAAATTGCAGTAATGATAATAGCAATGATTGGCGCTATTTTATATCCTTCATCAGTGAAACAAAATGCACCTAAAACAAAAGTCAATAAGGCCGTGACTTCGGTGGTTGTTCCTATGTTTCCACTCATTTTGGAACTTATTAGGTAACTTATGCATACTAATGTAGCCATAGCCAAGAAGGCTATAATTAAAAAATAGGAATAAAAGATGGATAAATAGGCAGAAATTGTTCCAAATAGAGCTATGAGTATGAATGTGCGAATGCCTGCAAATTCTGCAGTTTCATGTTTTCGTTCTCTTTCAGTTCCAATAAGTGCGCCTATGGCAATTGAAATTAAAACCTTCAAAATTAAGATTAACTCCATGCCTTAAGATATATAATTTAAAATATAAAATTATTATTAATTAGTTCCAGTTTATGAATAATATTATTAATGTAAATTAAATATTAATATAGAAGTAAACTAATGAAAAAATATAATATATAACTAACCAAAAAGATTTGCTGAAATATTGCTTAAAAATAATATTAAATAATTCAGTTAATGGATTTTATCAAATTAAATTTTGTTTAAATAATTATTAAAGATCAACCATCTAATTCGGTTTATCATGTACATAGGTGATTTTATGAAAAGTGACACCATTAAGAAAGGTTTACAAAGGGCTCCTCATCGAACACTTCTTCGAGCATGTGGAGTAACAGATGGAGAAATGGAAAAACCATTCATAGGAATTGCAAATAGTTTCACTGAAATAGTTCCTGGACATATCCACCTTAGAGAAGTAGCTGATGCGGTAAAATTAGGTGTGGCCGAAGCAGGTGGAGTTCCATTTGAATTTAACACCATGGCAATATGTGACGGAATTGCCATGAATCATGATGGGATGCGTTATTCGCTGGCATCCCGAGAAATAATAGCTGATACTGTGGAAAGTATGGCACAAGCCCATAGTTTTGATGCTCTAGTATTGATTCCGACCTGTGACAAAGTAGTTCCGGGTATGCTCATGGCCGCGGCCCGTTTAGATATCCCTTCCATTTTTGTAACTGGGGGACCTATGTTACCTGGCACCTACAAAGGAAAATCAGTTGATCTAATAACTGTTTATGAAGCAGTTGGAGCAGTATCATCTGGAAAAATGTCGGAAGATGAATTAAATGAACTTGAAAGATGTGCATGTCCCGGAGCTGGTTCTTGTGCTGGACTTTTCACCGCCAACACCATGGCCTGTGTAACTGAAGCCATGGGGATGAGTCTTCCCTACTGTGCCACCGCACATGCTGTAGCTGCTAAAAAAATGAGATTAGCAAGGGAATCAGGGTCAAAAATAATAGAACTTTTAAATGAAAATATTACTCCTTCTCTTATTATGAGTCAGGGCGCTTTTGAAAATGCAGCTACTGTTGATATGGCTTTAGGAGGTTCAACCAATACAATCTTACACATTCCTGCCATAGCCAGTGAACTGGAAGATAAAGGTGTAAAAATTGACCTAGAACTCTTTGACAAGTTAGAGAGAGAAATTCCGCATTTAGCCGCCATAAGTCCTTCTGGGCCATATAGTATGTTAGATCTTGATAAAGCCGGCAGTATACCGGCGGTTCTAAAAAATATTGAAGAAAAGATAAATTTAGATTTAATTACATGTACAGGCCAAACTGTTAAAGAAAATATCAAAGATGCAAAGGTACTAGATTATACGGTTATCCGTCCCTTGGATGATCCAGTTCATAAAGAAGGTGGACTGGCCATATTAAAAGGAAATCTAGCTCCAAACGGAGCAGTGATAAAAAAAGCTGCGGTTAGCCCAGAAATGATGGAATTTGAAGGTCCTGCTAGAGTTTTTAATAGTGAAGAAGAGTGTGTCAATTCAATCTTTAATGGAGAGATAAAAGAAGGAGATGTAATAGTAATCCGTTATGAAGGACCTAAAGGTGGCCCTGGTATGCGAGAAATGTTAAATCCAACTTCTGCAATATCCGGAATGGGTCTCTCCGTGGCCCTGATAACTGACGGAAGATTTTCTGGAGGTACAAGAGGGCCTTGTATAGGCCATGTTTCCCCAGAAGCTATGACTAAAGGCCCCATAGCTGCTTTAAAAGATGGTGACTTGATAAAAATTGATATACCTAACCACAAATTAGATGTGATGTTAAGTGAAGAAGAAATAAATGAAAGATTAGCACAGTTGGTGTCTCCTAAAAAAGATTTAAAAGGTTGGCTTTTAAGATATAGTAAAATGGTAAATTCTGCAGATAAAGGAGCCATACTCAGATAAAGGTGGAAATTAATGTCTTCTAATACAAAAGAAATAGTAGGGTATATCGCTATTTTATTAATTGGGATTATAGCAGCACAACACATGAATGTTGTGGTTTCAGGTAGTATGGAACCAGTTTTTTACCGGGGAGATATTGTAATAGTTGAAAAAACTAATTTGTTTGGGTTACAAGAAGTTAATCCAAACGATCTGGAAGTAGGAGATATTGTAATATATGATGCAACTTGGTTTCCAGAGCCGGTGATTCATCGTATTATTAAAGTTGGAACAAACTCCGAAGGGCAAAAATATTATATAACCAAGGGAGATAACAACCCCAGTCCTGACCCGGTGGCTGTATATCCTAACCAGATCATGGCCAAAGTGGTAAAAATAGGAAATAATCCATTTATTATACCTAAAATAGGATACATAACTCTTTGGATAAGAGGATTATGAATTAAAGATTGTTTTATTAACAATCCTTATTTTATTAAAAATGAATCAAGACTATTAAATAAATCTTGAAAAATTGAAGAGAATAATATTTTGTATAATTCAACGCTATTAATAAATTAAAAATATAAACTAATTTTTAGTTTATAATAAATATTTTAAAAATAATTCTCACTCAAAAAATCAGGTGAATCAATGTACAGAAAGCTAGAAAAAGAAGCGATATCTACCTTAAAAAATGCTATTAATAACCTTGGATACGAAGAACCTGCTGAAATAAAAGTTGAACAACCACCAAATCCAGAATTAGGGGATTTAGCTTCCACAGTATCTTTTCAATTGGCCAAACAATTAAAAAAGCCACCCATGGACATAACCAGAGAAATTCTCAAGGCTATGAAAAAACCTGATTTATTTGAAAAAGTAGAAATGAAAGGCCCCTACATTAATTTTTATTTAAATTATCCACAATTCCAAAACATGGTTATAGAATCTATTAAGGCAGATTATGGACAATTAAAAGCAAAAAAAGAAAAAATTATTGTGGAACACACCTCGGCAAATCCTAATGGGCCGCTGCACATAGGCCATGTACGTAATTCCGTTATTGGAGATTCAATTTCACGTATACTCAGCTACGCGGGTTATGATGTAGAAACCCAATACTATGTCAATGACATGGGAAGACAAATTGCCATGGTCGTCTGGGGAATTCTCAATCTCGATCATAAAATTGACGAATCCAAAAAAATAGATCACGAAATTGGAAAATTATATTTCCAGGTAAACGAAAAACTAAGAGCTGATCCTGAACTAAAAAAAGAAATTAATAATTTATTAAAACGGTACGAACATGGTGATGAAGGAGAACTGGAAAAAATTTTTGAAAATGCTGTTTCTAAATGTTTAGAAGGAGTATCTGCTACTTTAAAGGAAATTAATGTAGCTCATGATGCTTATGAATGGGAAAGTAAATTCGTTAAAGATGGTTCAGTGAATCAAATCTTAAAAACACTGAAAGAAAAAGATGTTACCAAAAGAAACGAAGTTTTATATCTGCCCCTGGAAGATTATGGTATTGAAAAGGAATTGATTCTTACAAGATCAGATGGTACGTCTTTATATTCTACCAGAGACCTTGCTTATCATGTTTATAAATCTGAAAACTCAGATGAATTAATTGACGTGCTTGGTTCAGATCATAAACTGGCAATAGACCAGCTAAACATAGCCTTAAATATACTAGGTTCGAAAAGTCCGGAAGTAATATTTTATGAATTCATTACCTTGCCTGAAGGTTCAATGTCAACCAGAAGAGGAGTTTTTATATCTGTCGATGAGATGATAGATGAAGCCATTAAAAGAGCTGTTGATGAATTAAAAGTTAAACGTCCGGATTTAACTCAAAAAGAACAACTCGAAATAGCAAAAAAAGTGGGTATTGGTGCAATTAGATATTATATTGCCAAATTATCCCCTGAAAAGCACATAGTATTTAAATGGGATGAAGCTTTAAGTTTTGAGAGGGGTTGCGCTTCGATTCAATATGCACATGCCCGAGCATGTAAATTACTGGAAAAATGTGATTATTCCCCATCCAAAGGCCTCAATGTATCTGAAATGGAAATTTTAGATCACCCTGCAGAAGTAGATCTAATTAAAACATTGGCCAAGTTCACCAGTACCATAGAAGAATCTGCTAAAATAAGGAGGGTGCATCTTATTGCCCAATACGCATTGGATCTTGCTGGAGCATTTAACAAGTTTTACAAATCAGTGCCAGTAAAAGGCTCTGATGAGGAAATATCTCGATTAGTATTGGTTGATAAAACAAGGATAACTATTAAAAATTGTCTAAATTTATTAGGTATAGATGCTCCTGAATCCATGTAATAAAAAAAGTATTTAAGATGAAACTTCTTTTAAAAAAAATTTTAGATTAATCTTTTAAAAGCTTGTATAGAATGGCTTTTTGAGCATGTAACCTGTTTTCAGCCTGATCCCACACCACAGATTGTGGGCCGTCAATAACTTCTGCAGTGATTTCCTGACCTCTAAGCGCAGGTAGACAATGCATTACAATTGCCTGGGGATCAGCTTTTTCCATTATATTTTGATTTACCTGATAATCTTTAAGGTCTTTTAAACGTTGAGATTCTTCCTTTTCATCACCCATGCTCACCCATACATCAGTATATACTACATCTGCACCATTTATAGCTTCAATATTTTCAGTTATTTTAATGTTGGAACCTGAGGTTTCGGCATATTTTAATGATAAATCAATTATCTCTTTATCTGGTTCATATCCCCGAGGACATATAACAGTCATGTCCATTCCAAACACTGCTGAAGCTAATAATAAGGAATTACAAACGTTATTTCCATCTCCCAAAAATGTTAAATGAATATTTAATGTATTTTTATTTTCGTAGATTGTTAAAATATCTGCGAATGCCTGACAAGGATGTTCCCTGTTTGTTAATCCGTTTATAACCGGTACTTCAGAATATTGTGAAAATTCTAGCACATCAGCATGTTCTTTGGCACGGATCATGACCCCGTCTACGTACCGACTCATTGCCCTTGCTGTATCTGAAATTATTTCGCCCCGTCCAATTTGCAGGTCGTTAATTGAGAGATAAAGTGCTTTTCCTCCTAACTGGTACATGCCAACTTCGAAAGATATTCGTGTCCTGGTCGATGATTTCTCGAAGATCATGGCCAGACTTTTACCATCTAATGGTTTACCAGTGATTGACCCTTTTTTAAATTTTTCAGATAATTCTAATATTTCATTTGCTTGATTTTTTGCATCTGAAAATGATAAAAGATGTTTCATTTAGTTTTCATCCCCAAAAATAATGCATTAAAAAAATATATGAAGAATGCATGCTATTTTGTAAAAATTTTATTTAAAGTTTGCTATAGTTAATTTGATTTAAAATATAAATAAATCATTTTTTTAGTTTGTTCATATGATCTATCCGTTTTTGTATAAGATCTGCTGTTCCCACATCTTTACGGTGAAATAAATCTCCTTCGACATAATCTACTACTGACTCACATGTTTTTTCAGCTTCTTCAATGCTATCCCCGATTCCCACCAGGGCCAGTGCTCGAGAGGAAGAAGTAAATATTTTATCGTCCTTCTGATTAACTGCTGCATAATAAAGCCGGGCCCCGTTATCTCTAATTTTTTCTTCATTTACATTTAATATTTGTCCCGCTTTTCCACTTCCCGGATAACCATTAGGAACCAAATATTTACACACAGTAGCTTTATCTTCAAATTTAGCCTTTTTAAGAGTTCCATCAATTATACCCTCACATATTTCTACGAAATTTGTTTCAAGAAGAGGAAGAACGTTCATGGCTTCCGGATCTCCAAAACGAGCATTATATTCTACTAAACTAGGCCCTTCAGCACATAACATAAACTGACCATATAAAAATCCTTTATAAGAACCCGCTTCTTTTTTAATAGCTTTAATAGTGTCTTGCATTATACTAACTGCTTTATTATAATCTTTTTTATTTAAAAAAGGTAATAATCCGTCTTTATCCGAATATGATCCCATTCCCCCAGTTATAGGGCCTTGATCCCCTTCAAATGCATGGGGATGGTCTTGTACCGCCGGCATGGGAACCAAATTATTACCATCAGAAAAAGCTTGCAAAGTAAATTCTTCGCCGATTAATCTTTCTTCAATAACAACTTTTGGAAAACCACCCATTTTAGTATCAATTACCTCTTTAGCATATTCTTTTGCTTCATTTGAATCTTTAAGATGTTCTCCTACAATTTTTACACCTTTTCCACCAGTTAAACCTACCGGTTTAATTACAACATCTCTCTCAAATTCATCAATAAAATTGGATACATCAGTATAATTATCAAAAACCCTGTAAACCAGAGAGCCGTCTATTTTATGATTTTCAAAAAGTTTTCTCATAAATGATTTATCAGTCTCAATTTTAGCTGCAGATTTAGTAGGCCCAACACAGTGTATACCAAAAGATTCCAGACAATCTACAATACCTTTCTCCAGTGGAGATTCTGGCCCAATAATGGCCATGTCAATATTTTTATCTATTGCAAATTGTTTAACTGTGTCTAGATCATTTTCATTGGCAATTTTATACTCAGAAATTCGGGCTATTCCTGGATTTTTATTGCTCATAATAGAATAAAGCTCTGCATGGTCCTTAACTGCCTCACATATTACATTTTCCCTTGCTCCAGTTCCTACAACAAGAATCTTCATATCATCATCCCATTTAATCATTTATACTAATACTATATGCAATAATCATCAGATTATCCCTTATAATATAACACTTAAATCATATTCTAATATTAATTTTGAAAGTAATATACAATTCTAATTGTAACGTATGATAAAAATTGATTGTTAAATATCCTTAAATCTTACGATGAGAATTTATTATAAATTAAATTATTTTCTGTAAATTGAAGTTCTCTAAAAATATTGGCTGAATTAACTAATGTATTAGATTTTTAGAATTATATGTATCAATTTATAAATGTGATTATCAGATATAAAAAATTAATAAAGTAATTTACAAATATGAAACAATTCAAGTAACAATACATTTCAAGGTGTTTATATGAAGGGCGGCCAAGCCATAATCAAATCACTAACTGATGCAGGAGTAGAAGTTGTATTCGGATATCCAGGGGGAGTTTTGCTACCCCTATATGATGTAATTTATGATTCAGACCTAAGACACATTCTAGTAAGACATGAACAGTGTGCAGCTCACGCAGCAGACGGATATGCGCGGGCTTCAGGAGAAGTGGGGGTATGCATCGGTACTTCTGGACCAGGAGCAACTAATCTTGTAACTGGTATTGCAACAGCTTACATGGATTCATCACCCATACTAGCTCTAGCAGGCCAGGTCCCAAGTAATTTAATAGGTAATGACGCATTTCAAGAAGTAGATACGCTGGGTATCACCATGCCCATTACTAAACACAGTTTTCAACCAATGAAAGCTAAAGAAATTCCTGAAATGATAAAATCAAGTTTTTACATTGCAAGTACTGGTCGACCCGGCCCAGTAGTTATAGATCTTCCTAAAGATGTTCAAGAAGAAGAGTTTAAAAGGGAAAAGGACATAAAAATGGATCTTCCCGGATATAAACCCACAAAAAAAGGTCATCCGCTTCAAATAAAAAAAGCGGCTAAACTTATTATAAAATCAAAAAAACCAGTTATTCTCGCTGGTGGGGGAGTCATTATATCAGAATCTTCTCCAGAACTGTTAAAACTTTCTGAGACAATTGGAGCACCTGTAACAAATACGCTTTTAGGAAAAGGATCATATCCTGAAGATCATAATTTATCACTTGGAATGCTGGGAATGCATGGAAGAAAAACTGCCAATTTTTTGGTGGACGAATGTGATTGTTTAATTGCCATTGGATGCCGATTTTCAGATAGAACAACTGGTAATGTAGATGAATTTGCTAAAAATGCCAAAATAATACACATCGACATTGACCCTGCAGAAATTGGTAAGAATATAGAAGTAGATGTCCCCATAGTTGGAGATGCAAAAAATGTGCTCAACGCCCTCCTGGAAATGATTTTAAAAGAGAAAATGAATTTAAATACTGAAAAATGGTTAAATCATGTTAAAGAATTTAAAAATGCTTGTATTCCAAGAATGTCGTATAATGATGTTCCATTAAAGCCACAAACAGTTATCAAAGAAATATTCGAAACACTGGACGAGGATACGATAGTAACCACGGATGTTGGACAGAATCAGATGTGGATGGCCCATTATTTCACATCTAAACATCCTCGAACATTTTTATCATCTGGAGGTCTAGGAACTATGGGATTTGGATTCCCCGCAGCTATGGGGGCTAAAGTAGCTAAACCTGAAACAGATGTTGTTGCAGTATGTGGGGATGGAGGTTTCCTAATGGTCTGCCAAGATCTGGCCACTATAAAGGAATATGATATACCGATCGTTATATGTATTTTAGATAATAGGCGGCTGGGAATGGTGGCCCAGTGGCAAAAATTGTTCTACGACAAAAGAATGTCCCATACACATCTGGGAGAAGTTCCTGATTTTGTAATGCTGGCAGAATCATTTGGAGTCAGTGCTGAAAGAGTAGAAAGGCCTGGTGAAATAAAGGATGCCCTCTCAAATGCTCTTAAATCAGGAGAACCAAGTTTACTTGATATAATCATTGATCCAGAGGAAATTCTTCCTATGGTACCTCCAGGATGTGGACTTACTGAATTAGTAGGCGAATATAAAGTGGAAAGTGAAGTTCCTGGAGAAATAACCTATCATGAAAAGTCCCAAGAGAAGGCAGGTGAATAAAATGGAAAATGAAAGAACCCATATTATTAGCGCCTTAGTACTGCACAAGCCCGGTGTCCTACAAAGAGTAGCTGGATTATTTACACGAAGAGCTTTTAATATTGATAGTATTACAGTTGGAACATCTGAAAAAGAGGGAATGGCCCGTATGACAATCATTTCCAGAGGAGATGAGAAGGTACTAGAACAAATAACCAAACAACTGAACAAGCTAATTGATGTTATTAAAGTCAGGGACCTGGAATATGAAACCACCGTTAAAAGAGAATTATGCTTAATTAAGGTTAATTCACCCACTGAAAAAATAAGATCAGAAGTCATACAATACGCAGGAATTTTCCGGGGGCGAATAATTGACGTAAGTCCTGAAACCCTCACTATTGAAATTACTGGGGATTCGGATAAAATAGACACCCTGATCGATTTGGTCAGAGGCTTCGGAATTAAAGAAATAGCACGGACAGGACCTACTGCAATGTCCCGTGGTATAAAGACAATGTAATGTTATTTAAGGTGTTTTTAACCCTAAAATAATCATTAACTTATTTAATTTAGGTATTGAATGATTCTTGTAATGTTTATTCTATGGAAGTATGGACAAACTTTATAAGTAAATTTTCATTAAAATATTAGATGCTAATAGATTATTATAGTTTATATTTATGAAAAATTTATTTTAAGTAGTTATTATGAGAGGAAGTGGCAATATGAAGATACATTATGAAAAAAATGTGAATACTGAAGTTTTAAAGGATAAAACTATCGCAGTTATAGGATACGGTAGTCAAGGTATGGCCCAATCTAGAAACATGGCCGATAGTGGTTTAAATGTTGTTGTTGGACTAAGAAAAGGTGGAAACTCTTGGGATATAGCTTTAAATGATGGAATGGAAGTTTTAACTGTTGAAAATGCTGTAGAAGAATCAGATGTAATACACATACTCATACCTGATGAAATTCAGGCCAAAGTTTATGAGAATTCCATAAAAGCGGGTCTAAAAGAAGGTAACACCATATCATTCTCTCATGGTTACAACATACACTATGGATACATTAAACCGCCGGAAAATATCAACATAACTATGATTGCCCCCAAAGGACCGGGTAGTATGGTTAGAAAACAATACTTAGAAGGATTCGGAATTCCAGGATTGGTAGCAGTAGAAAATGATTATACTGGTAATGCATTGGACATTGCACTGGCTATGGGAAAAGGTTGTGGACTAACCAAAGCTGGAGTTTTAGAAACTACATTCAAAGAAGAAACTGAAACTGATTTATTTGGTGAACAGGCCGTTCTTTGTGGAGGAGTAACTGAATTAATAAAGGGAGGGTTCGAAACATTGGTCGAAGCTGGGTATCAACCAGAAGTAGCCTATTTTGAGACCTGTCATGAATTAAAACTAATTGTGGATCTGATATATGAAAAAGGATTTGCTGGAATGTGGAAAGATGTAAGTAACACTGCTGAATATGGTGGTTTATCTCGAAGAGAACGGATAATTACCAGTGAAACAAAAACTGAGATGAAAAAGATATTAGATGAAATTCAAAAAGGTGAATTTACCAAAGAATGGGCCCTGGAAAACCAGGCCAACAGAGCTATGCTCAACCGGTTAAGAAGTATTGAAGGAGAACTCCAAATAGAAAAGGTGGGCTCCAAACTCAGAAAACTCTGTGGACTAGAAAAATAAATACAAAAAACTTTACAGACTAGAGAAATAAAGGTGATATGGTTGGTTTTTGTAGGGATGGATCACGGAACCACTGGAGTTTCTTTTACCATCCTCAACAACGAATTAATTCATTTTAAAATAGGAAGAGAAGAACTGTCCACAGGAAGAGTATCTGCTCTAGAAGAACTCCAAAAAAGAGTAGATACTAACTCTATCCAGTTAATGGCCATTACCTATGCTATGGGAGATGGCATTAGTACCATAAAACCTATTGAAAAAGTTAAAAATAGGGGCATAATTTCGATAGGTGGCGCAGGTAAGGTTACCGGTGGAGGAACAATAGTATACGATGAAATACTAGATTCTAATATTCCTACTGTTATTATCCCCGGACTCCATAAAAATACCCCCTGCTTGGATAATAGATTTAAAGCAGCTTATTCTCATCATGCCAGCTCTGAAAAAATTAGTATTTGTTATAATGCCTTTTTAAAGACTGGATATGAAAACATGATAGTTTCAGATATAAGTTCCAATACAGTCAGCATTTTAATAGAGAATGGTAAGATCAATGGTGCTGTGGATGCTTGTTTAGGTGCTATGGGAATTATACACGGACCGTTAGACTTAGAAATGATTAGGGATATAGATGACAATATCCGTACTGCAAATGAATGTTTCTCCCACGCAGGAGCTGTTAAAGTGGCCCATATACAAACTAAAGTGACCCGTGCAAAAGAAAAACTTATAAAATCTTATTTAAGTGGAGATAAAAAATCCATGCTAGCCATGGAAACCATGATTATGACTATTATAATGGAAATATGGGGACTGGCCGGTGTTAGTGAAAATAAACTGGAAGGAATAGTGCTTACTGGATCTATGGGTTCGATGCAATATCCAATAAACATTTTTGGTTCCATAAAAAATAAAGTAAAAAATCTGGCTCCAGTTATAAGCCTGCCAGCCATATCCGGATCTTTAGGCAGTGCACAAATTGCCCAAGCCATCTATGAAGGAGAAAAAAATATTTTAGGTATAAAAGTTGTTGATTTTTAATATAATTAACTTCAATTTGTATTTTTTTTCTATTTTTAATATCTAAAACATCCATATAATCATGATTCCCCAAATTTGGCATAATAATTTTTTTAATCTATCCAACCTTGCATAGAATCAAGATGGGAAGTGCAATCTAAAGATATAGGAGTCAATGTTGCACAATTCTCACTTTTTAGAACATGTACATCAGTATTTTCTGTATCATTTTCTACGGGATCACCATCAATCCAGTAATAAGGTCTGCCACGTGGATCCAATCGTTTTTTAATATGAATTTTGTACATTCTTTTTCCCAACCGGGTAAGTTTAATTTTATTATCTTTATGAGATGCAGGAATATTCAGATTGAGAAAATCCACCCCCGCAGGTAATCCTTTATTTAAAATCTTTTTTGCCACATTTCTCGTCATTTTTTGTGCATGGGAAAAATCCACATCGACATGACCGTCATGAAACTTAATATCACCCCTGGTGACCTGCAAAGATACTGATAAAGCGGGTATCCCATGGACAGCTGCCTCCATGGCCGCCCCAATAGTTCCAGAAGTGGTTAATTCAGACATTCCAAGATTTTCACCTATATTGATGCCGGAAATTAATAAATCAGGTTTTTTTTCTACTATTTCAAATATTCCAATTATTACTGCATCAGTTGGTGTCCCGGAAACAGAATAAGCTTCACTACCATCCATTAAATTAGTAGCTGTAACTCTAATAGGTTCAAAAAGTGTTAAAGCATGGCCTATACCACTTTGCTGTGTTGCTGGCGCTACAACATTAATTTTGCCTAACTTTTCAACTGCTTTTTTGGCAGCTATAATTCCTGATGAGTTAACTCCGTCGTCGTTGGTAATAACAATTCTCATAAAAGCACCTATATAATTTAACATCTAAAAACTTTATGTAATTATGAAAATTCATTAAATGAAGATAATTTTAGTTATATTTAATTACTTAGTTAAAATAAAAGAAATGACATATATAATAATGATAATATATTAATAATCATAATAAATAGAAGTGAAGAGCATTACCTTTTATCATATATGGATAAGGGGTTCAAATTTTCATACACTTTGTACGAAGGTATGTAAATGAAGAAAAACAAGCTAGTCGAATTCGTAGCAAAAATAATGGAAGATTCTGGTTTCAAGGTTTATAAAGAGTTTAGAACTTCCAGACATCTTATAGACATTTATGGTGTTTTAACCACTGTTTTAGGTGATATTGGAATAGTTGTAGCTTGTAAAAATTATGATGAAAGGTGGAACGTTGGTCTTGATGTCCTTAAAGAAATGGAAATGGTAGCTAAAACACTTAAAGCATCTAAAGTAGTGATAGTAACTACCTCCGACTTTACACAACAAGCTAAAAATTACGCCGCTAGGAGAAATATAAAACTCATAAATAATGATGGACTTTTACGACTTGCAAAAAAGTTTTCTAAAGATGACGTAGAATATGCAAGTGAAGAAGTTGAAGTAATAGATGATTCATATGTACCCTCCAGTTATGAAGGTAATCCGGGCACTTCTTTTGCAAAATCGGGAAAAAAAGGTTCTCTTAACCGTAAAAGAGATAAAGTAGCTAATTTTTTTGATCCGCGAATTAAAAACATACTTCGCAACACTGTTGTTCTAATTTTAATAGTTTTAAGTCTGTCATGGATAATCTCTACCATTATCGGTGCCTATGGAAATGTAAATAATGCTATTTTGGGAATTATCAAAATTTTATTTTCCGCAATCTTAGCATATGGTCTAGTTTTCAGTTTAGAACGTGACATAACTGTAACCATGGTAAAAGGCACCACAGTATTCTTTGTGTCCCTTTTGGTCCTTATACTACTCATAATTTTCTAAAAATTTAATTTTCAAATAATATTGCTTATTTTTAGAATTAAATAACCATTTTTAAAACCAGTATTTTAAAGTATCCCTCTAGTTTTTACAATTAAATAATCAGTTAAATAGCATTTAATGCACAATATCCTGATCAAAAATTCAAGTTGAAAAAATTGAAGGAAAATAATGAAAATAACATTTTTTAGTTTTGATTACATTAAAAAAAATTAAGGATTCTAATGGGCCGGAGGAGATTCGAACTCCTGATCACCTCGTTGTAAGCGAGGTATCATACCCCTAGACCACCGGCCCAAGTGAGTATTTCTGACTATTGTTTGGTTGAGTATATAAACTTTTCCAAGTCAAATAATAATTTAAAATAAAGATATTTTTATAAAATTTAGATAATCTAATATTATATTCAATAAATTATTATTAATTAAAAAATACTATATATTAGTTGTCTTCTATGATTATTAGATAAAATAATTATATTAACAGATTTAAAGTTTAATTTTGCTTTAAACTGTCAATTAATAATTAAATTAGTTGTTCTTGAATATAATTAAGATAAATCAAAAAATGTTATAGGAATAATCGAGGGATTTTATATGGCCTGGAATGAAGCCGGAAAAATATGGTTTAATGGAAAACTCGTTGATTGGAAAGATGCAAATGTTCATGTTTTATCCCATGTTATACATTATGGTTCCAGCGTTTTTGAAGGAATTCGGAGTTATAATACCAAAAAAGGGACTGCAATCTTTCGTTTGCATGAACATGTTAAAAGACTGGTTAATTCAGCAAAGATCTATCGTATGGAAGTACCTTACTCACTAGACTATCTAAGCGAAGCAGTTGTTGATACTGTAAAGATCAATAACTTAACTGAATGTTATATAAGGCCGTTTATATTTCGAGGTTACAGTGAATTAGGAGTAAATCCTCTAAACTGTCCATTAGAAGTTATTGTTGCTGCATGGAAATGGGGTAAATATCTTGGAACTGAAGCAATAGAATATGGAGTTGATGTTGGAGTTTCAAGTTGGCGCCGAATGGCTCCAGATACACTGCCTAACTTGGCCAAAGCTGGAGCAAACTATATGAATTCCCAGTTGGTAAAAATGGAATCACTGACCAATGGTTACGACGAAGGTATTATTCTTGATTATCATGGACAGATCAGTGAAGGAAGTGGAGAAAATATCTTTTTAGTAAAAGATGGAGTTTTATATACTACCCCCATTTCTGCATCTATTCTGGAGGGAATAACCCGAAATTCCATCATAACATTAGCTAAAAATATGGATATCACGGTTAAAGAAGAACCCTTGCCCCGAGAAATGCTTTACTTGGCTGATGAAATATTTTTAACAGGTACGGCTGCAGAGGTAACTCCCGTTCGATCAGTAGATAAAATTGTGGTTGGTGATGGCATCCGGGGTGAAATAACTCGAAAGCTACAGGAAAAATTCTTCAGTATTGTTGATGGTAGCCATGAGGATGAATATGGATGGTTAACCTTCATTTAATAATTATAAGTTATAACTTCTAACTTAGTATAATTTTTAAAAATAGGATTTAACAGTTTATTAATTTAAAGGTGATATAAAAATGGATATTATTCAAGCATTAATTCTAGGTATTGTTCAAGGTTTAACTGAATTTTTACCAATAAGTAGTTCGGCCCATCTCGTATTCATGCACGAATTAACTGGACTAGCACCAAATCTATCTTTTGATACTTTGTTGCACCTAGGAAGTCTTATAGCTGTACTAGGATATTTCAGGAAAGATGTTGTACATATGATAAAGTCGTTCTTCTCTAGTCTTATAGACATACCTCGTGGTCAGTTTAAAAAAGGTATAAAAGAAGATCAATTTAAAAAATTAGCATGGTTTATAATAATTGGTACAATACCTGCAGGATTAGCTGGTTTTTTGCTTAAAGACTTTTTTGAAAGCTTATTCAGCAATTTAACTGCAGTATCAGTCTTTCTAATCATCACTGGTTTTCTTCTATGGGGATCAGAAATGGTATCACGAAAGACACTTAAAAAAATTAGTTTAAAAGAAATGACCGTTAAAAATACTCTTATTATGGGTGTTGCCCAAGCATGTGCTATTGCCCCGGGAATATCCCGTTCAGGAGCCACAATATCATCAGGACTATTTTTAGGTATGGAAAGAGAATTAGCAGCCCGTTTCAGTTTTTTACTTTCAATACCAGCAATATTAGGAGCAGCATTGGTTCAATTAAAGGACATAAGCACGGGTCTAGATGTAAATACAAGTGCTTATGTGCTGGGTTTTATTGCAGCAGCAATATCCGGTTATCTAGCCATTAAATTAATGTTAAAATTAATAAAAGAGAGAAATTTGTTGATATTTGCTTATTACTGCTGGATTGTAGGTGCTTTTGTACTAATTTTCACATTAGTACTAACTTAACTTTTTTTATTTGAATTATTTTAATTCATTATCCTCGAAAATAACTAATTCTTATAAAATCTGATTAAAATTAGATTATCCAAGCTGAATAAACCCCTAAATAAAAATCAAGCCAGGAAATATATTGTTGGGTAATGATATAAACCCACCATGTACTCCAAAATACTTCTAAAACAGCCGCAAAAAATAGAAGAATTGTAATTTTTAAAAACAATGGAATGAACTTTTCTTTTATAGCTATTTTAAAGTTAGACGCTGATTTTTCCCGGATAGATTTGATAAAAGATCCATAAAACAGAATGAATGCGTCAATAGCTAAAATTCCTGCAAGTAATTCAAGATAGAGATGAAATGATCCTAAAAGAACTAAAAATGTTTTAAGAACCCCTAATTTCAAAAATAATAGATAAGTTATAGAACCGGTGAAACTGAATAGTCCAATCAGCACCACCGGTATTAGGGCAAAACCTGAAAAAATAGCTAGAATAATAAGCAATAAATTATTCAAAAATATATTAAAAGATTTAAAACCTAAATAATTAATAAATTGTTCTGTAAGATAATTTAAAGTTAGTTTAGATGGTGGTTGAAATTTTACTTCCAAATTTCCCCATAGAAAACCGCCTTTAAAAATTAACTGAGCTGTCTCTGGATCTAATACAGCCAAGAGAAATCCAGCTATGTAAAATACTATTCCTGCTAATAAAACCCGTTTAGAAGGTATGAAACCTTTAAAAAATTTTAAAAATGTGTTCTTTTTAAGGAAATATAATTTAAACATCCCCCGTATTAATGGAGATAATTTGAAAGTAACGTATCTCATTTATCCCATTATAAATAAGATTTAAAGTATTTTAACTGACTAAAAGATTTTTTCACATAATTCTTCAGTTTTAATTCTAATTTCATCTATAGAAGCACCATTTAATAGAGCAGCGAGCATTGCTCCTCCTGCACCTACACCCTCCTTAACTGATCCAGAAACATAACTTTTAAGTCCATTGTTATTTGATTTTTCGAATTCAGGATCCACTGCCAGGATGGTGATATCATCTATCTGGCGTGATATAAAGTTAATATCAGAAGTTTCATCTTCTGCAACAAATATAGTTGTAGATATACATATATTGCTAAAATCAAAGTTGGGCATCAACTTTTTTATGAAAGCACAAACAGATGTCATCTGGGTGCCTCCGGCAAGGGTTACTCTTACAGAGCTACCCATGGTTATTCCGGCTACAGCAGGGATCATAGGATCTCCCACTACTTCTACTGCTTTAATGGGATCATGATGGAGATCACCTTTTTCATAGCCTGCCGCTTTTAATCCATCAAAAACCGCTTTATATTTGAGGTTATGAGGATTTTCAGGCATGCTTCCGCTAACTTTACTTTTTGCATCGTAACCCATAGCAGTTAACACTCCCAGAGCTGTGGTTGTGCCGGCGGGCGTACTTTCACCAATTATTATATGATCTGTGAGTTTGGAGAGCGTTTTTCCCAATAATTTTCCCTTTTCAAAAATTTCTTTAGCATTCTTAACTGATTTACCTGTACTAATATCCTGACCGGGTTCATCATTTATCCTAATATAAGGAATATTGGGTTTAACTGCTGAACCTGCGTCTACTACTATAAATGGTATGTCAGTCAGCTCCAAAGCTGCTTTAGTGATCACGGCTGGTGTGGGAGCAGCTTCTCCCCCAATAACCGTCCGGGGTATTTCCGGTAAACACTTTGGATTGCCTAAAACCACTAATTCTACATCAGCAGCAGGTGTGAAATCAGTCAATTCCGGCGTTAACCCTGCTCCAGTTATCCCTTCAATGTTAGATGTTTTTGTGCTGGCAATAACACATAGAAATAAAGAATTCTTACATTTTAATTGATTAAGAGTGTTTGATGAGCCAAAAACTTTAATATTATCCTTCATATTATTCCACCTTCTTTTATATCAGAGAAAATTTATTATATAGAGATCATCTTAATTGTCCGTTTATGTTAAATCATATATTAAATTATAGAAAAAATACGAACTAATTTTAATTGTTGATTATATATTAAAACTAAATTAAAAATAATTAACTTATTATAATATAATATTTTTAGTAGAAATAGTGAATTATATAGCTTTAAAACTAAAAAATGTGATAGAATTGATAGTTATTGGTATTGAAGGAACTGCAGAAAAGACTGGAGTTGGATTAGTAGATTCTGAAGGAAATATATTAGCTTCAGTTGGAAAAGCTTTAATACCAGCTAGTGGTGGTATCCATCCAAGAGAAGCAGCAGAACACCATGCTAATTCAATTTTACCTTTAATAAAAGAGGCTTTGGAAATTTCTAAATTAACACTGAAGGGAATTGATATGGTGGCGTTCTCTCGTGGCCCGGGTTTAGGACCAGCGCTTCGAACCGTGGCTACTGCAGCAAGATCACTTGCATTAACATTAAATATTCCAATATTAGGTGTAAATCATTGTATTGGCCATGTTGAGATTGGTAAACTTACCACTGGTGCTGAAGATCCTATATCACTCTACGTGAGTGGGGGTAATAGTCAGGTGATAACCTTTGACAGTGGCAGATACCGTGTGTTTGGTGAAACTCTGGATATTGCTATAGGAAATTGTCTGGACCAATTTGCACGTTCAGTGGGATTGGGCCATCCGGGAGGTCCAGTGGTTGAAAAACTTGCCAAAAAATCTGATAATTATATTAAATTACCGTACGTGGTTAAAGGTATGGATTTATCATTTTCAGGTCTTTTAACTGCTGCTATTCGAAAATATGAATCTGGTATTAATTTAGAAGATTTGTGTTACAGTTTACAGGAAACTGCATTTTCTATGCTTGTAGAAGTAACTGAAAGGGCTCTTGCACATTCAAAAAAGGGAGAAGTGATGCTTTGTGGTGGGGTGGCTGCTAACTCTAGATTAAGGGAAATGCTGGCCACTATGGCTGAAGAACACTATGCTGAATTTTTCATACCTCCAGTTAAATACTGTGGGGATAATGGGGCTATGATAGCCTGGTTAGGATATTTAATGTATAAAAATGGTTTCCGGCAAAGTTTGGATGAAACAACTGTAATTCAAAGGTACCGGACTGACGAAGTAGATGTTCCCTGGATGAAAAGTTCACAGAAGTATCTAACTCTACCAGATGATATTCTGGCAAAAGGTGCTGAAGCTAATATCTATTCTGAATATTGGATGAATAATGAAGTTATAATAAAGGAAAGGGCATCAAAAAGTTATCGTATCCCAGAAATGGATTTTTATTTAAGGAAAACCCGGACCAAAAAAGAAGCCCGGCTTTTAAACGAAGCTAAAAGATGTGACGTTTTTACACCACTTATTTATGATATCAACAAAGCAGATTACTCTTTGACAATGGAGAAGATAGGTGGTGAACTGATTAAAAATGTATTAAACAATGATACACATATTATGGGGGATATTGGTATTAGAATAGGTGAAAATATTGCTAAACTCCATAATTGTGGTATAATTCATGGCGATCTAACTACTTCAAATATGATTTTAAGTGATAATGAAATATATTTCCTTGATTTTGGTCTGGGAAAAGTTTCCCAAGAAGTAGAAGATAAAGGAGTAGATCTATTAGTATTTAAAAAAGCTATTCACAACATACATTACAAAGTTGCTGAAAAATGCTTTGAATATGTCTTGGAAGGATATAAGTTAGCAGATAATTACCCGCGAATAATAGCTAAGATTAAAGAAATTGAAGGAAGGGGAAGATATACTACAAACATGGCTTGATCTTTGAGTTATATTGATTAAAAAATAAATTAAATAAAAGGAATTTGATAAATGAGAAACTTAATATTAATTGTTAAGTATCCTTGAGATGAACTTATGAAGATAACATTTATAACTGGTAATAAACACAAAGTAAAAGAAGCCAAACATATCTTTGAAAATTTTGGTATAGAACTTGAACATTTAAACTTAGGGTATCCTGAAATACAAGGAGAACTAGTAGAAGTTGCTTCTTTTGGAGCTAAAGATGTTGCAAGTCGTTTGAAAGAACCTGTGATTGTTGAAGATGCAGGTCTTTTTATCAAAGCCTTGAACTGGTTTCCAGGAGCGTATTCTGCGTATGTTCAGGAAACAATTGGTAACAAAGGTATTTTAAAGCTGATGAATAATGTTGATGACAGATACGCCGAATTCAGGTCGGTTGTTGGATTTTGCAGGCCCAACTCCGAACCCGAGACTTTTTTAGGTGCTGTTAAGGGACATATTTCATATAAAGAAAAAGGAAGCCATGGATTTGCTTTTGATCCGCTTTTCAATCCGGAAAGATATGAAAAAACTTTTGGCGAGTTGAAAACTGAAGTAAAAAACGAATTTTCACACCGCAGAAAAGCGTTTGAAAAGTTTGCAATATGGTATAAGGATTATAGAGGTGATTAAATGGCCATCAAACCTGAATGGATCGAGTATTCAAACGAAGAAATAGAAGAATTAATATTAAAACTAAGAAAAGAAGGTAACTCCACCAGTAAAATTGGGATTATCTTAAGAGACCAGTATGGAATTCCTGATGTTAAATTAATAACTGGAATGAAAATTACAAAAATACTGGAAAATCACGGTCAAAAATTAGAATATCCAGAAGATTTAATGAATTTAATAAGAAAAGCAGTTAATATTAGGGAACACTTAACAGAAAATCCAAAGGACCTTCACACTAAAAGAGGTCTGCAAATTATTGAATCTAATATTAGAAGATTGGTAAGATATTACACCAGAGAGGGCGTTTTACCTGAAGGCTGGAGATATGAACCAAAAAAAGCAGCATTACTTGTTAAATAAAGCTGAAGAAGCTGGAAATCTTCTTAAAAGTCATATAGAACAGGATCATATTGTGAGAATAATTTCTCACAATGATTCTGATGGCCTTTCTTCAGCTGGAATAATATGTAACGCAATTTCAAAACTTAATGGTAAATTTCATGTTACCATTGTACCCCGCCTACGTGAAGGTTTTATTAAAAAGCTGGCTCAGGAAAAATATAAATTATTCTTTTTTTGTGATATGGGAAGTGCTGCCTTAGAACCTCTAAGCAGACTAAAAAGAGAAGTTATAGTGGCTGATCACCACCAAACACCTGGCGATAGTGATGATGAAATCAAAAACATAACCCACATAAATCCCCATCTTTATGAAATAGACGGTACAAAGGATGTTAGCGCCTCCGGTGTCTCTTATATAATTGTTAGAGGGATGGATAATAAAGAATTGGCAGGATTAGCATTAACTGGAGCATTCGGAGATATGCAAGGTGTTGATGGATTTACTGGTATTAATAAGATGATATTGGATGAAGGAATCCAAGCCGGAACAGTGGAAATGCACGACGACTTGAAAATTGCATACAAAAACGAAGAACCGATTTATAAATCACTAGCCTACACCATTAATCCTGTTTTACCCGGCCTCACAGGAGATTTAGAAGGTTCAATGGGATTTTTAGAAAAAATGGGAGTTTCTTATGGGATAAAATTCAGTGATCTTAGTAACGAAGAAAGAGATATCTTAAAAGAGGAGTTAATCAAAGTCAACGAAAAGATCTTTGGAACTGTTTACAGTATGCCTCGGGAAGTTCCTCCTCTGAAAAATATTGAAGATTATGCCCGGGTATTAGACGCTTGTGGTAAAAATAAAAAATATGGACTAGGTTTGAGTATTTGTTTGGGAGACAAAAAAGAATCAGTGGAAGAAGCTCAAAAATTAGTCAAAAAATACCAGGATAACTTGGTAAATGGAATTGACTGGATTAAAAAGGAAGGATCTGTTAAATTAGATTATATTCAACATATTTATACTGAAGATAAACGTAAAAAGAGTTTAATGGGTACTTTGGCTAGTGTTGGGTTGGAATTAAGGTATTTAGATCCAGAAAAACCAGTTATAGCCATATCCAAAATGGACAACGTAATAAAGATCTCAGGAAGAACCACCAACCAACAAATTCAAAATGGAGTAAATTTGGGTAAGGCATTAGAACAGGCATCTAAAAGCTTCAATGGTGCTGGAGGCGGGCATAACATTGCCGCTGGAGCAGTAGTACCCTATAAAGAAATGGATAATTTTTTAAATTTAGTAAATGATATTGTATCAGAACAGATCAACTCTTAAAGGGAGATTTCAATGTATTTAACACCAGAAGAAGAAGAAATGTACAGTGGTCAATATGGAAGCACCATACAAAAAAGTATGGAAATTTTAGTAGCACTGGGTGATATTTACAACGCTGAAAGAATGGTTGATATATCCTCTGCCCAAGTTTCTGGTGTATCCTATAAAACTATAGGCGACGCAGGATTGGAATATTTAGAGGATTTAGCTCGTGATCCAAAAGCAAAAACGTGCGTCCCCTCCACATTAAATCCTGCTGGTGTGGATTTAGATAAATGGAAAGAACTGGGATTTACGGAAGAATTTACAAAAAGACAGTTAAAAATAGTGGAAGCTTATCGTAAAATGGATGTCATGACTACTTGTACTTGTACTCCATATTTAATTGGTAATGTTCCACTTATGGGTTCTCATATTGCATGGTCTGAATCATCTGCAGTAATTTATGCCAATTCAGTATTAGGGGCGAGAACCAACCGCGAAGGAGGGCCTGGAGCCTTGTCTGCAGCTATATGTGGGAAAACACCCCTTTATGGTTATCATCTGACTGAAGAAAGGATTCCAAACTGGGTGGTAGAGATTGAAACTGAAGCTCATGGAGCAGACTATGGAGCAATAGGTTACATTGTGGGTAAAATAGTAGAAGATGGAATCCCATACTTTAAATTTAAAAATAAACCCTCATCTAATGAATTGAAAAGTTTAGGAGCAGCGCTTGCATCTTCTGGTGCAGTAGCACTTTATCATGTCGAAGACCTGACACCGGAACATCAGTTTGCACAGGAACTAATTTTAGAGGAAAAAATTGACAAAATAGCTTTTGGAGAAGCAGAAATTAAAGAAACTAGGGAAAAATTATCCACTTCTACTGAAAAGCCTGATCTAATATGTCTTGGATGTCCTCATTCCTCCCTGGATGAAATTCAACATATTGCTGAGCATCTTGTGGGGAAAGAACTGAAAAATGAGTTGTGGGTTTGTACATCCCTAAACATGAAAGCCGCTGCAGATAGAATGGGATATACTGCTATGATAGAAAAAGCCGGTGGAAAAATCGTGTGCGATACATGTATGGTGGTCTCGCCCATAGAAGATTTAGGTTTTGAAGTAATAGGTGTAGATTCTGCCAAAGCAGCTAACTACGTCCCTAGTATGTGTGGTTTAGATGTTGTTTTTGATGATTTTGAAAATTTAATCATAAAAAAATAAAGGCCCTATCTATTTTTAAAAAATTAAAGTTTCATATTTTTCAAAAAAATGAATAATTTTGTTTTTATATCTTTAATTTAACCAGATTTATCCTACAAATTTTTATTTAATTATTTATAATATACTATTATGTCAAAATGGATCGAGCATCCTCTAATCAAACCTGAAAAAATAGAATCCCGTCTTTATCAGCAAATTTTAGCTGCAGGAGTGCTTAAAAAAGGTAACAGTATGATAGTAGCACCTACTGCTCTTGGGAAAACTATTGTTGCTGTTTTGGTTGCTGCAGAAAGAATTCAAAAAATAAAAAACTCAAAAATATTGATTTTAGCTCCTAGCAAACCATTAGTGGTTCAACATGAGGAGAGCTTCCGAGCATTTTTGAAAATAACCGTAACTTCCATTACTGGTGATATAAAACCGGAAGATAGAACTAAAAGATGGCAAGAATCGCAAGTGATATGTGCTACCCCACAAACTGTAGAATCTGACCTTATTTCTGGAAAATATACTCTAAAAAATGTTTCTTTACTCGTTTTTGATGAATGTCATCGGGGTGTAGGTTCTTATTCCTATGTTTTTCTGGCAAGTAAATATATTAAAGATAGTAAAAATCCCTTAATATTAGGACTCACTGCATCTCCGGGATGGGATGAAGAAAGAGTCAAGAGTGTGTGTGAAAATCTCTTCATAAAAGATGTAGTAATAAAAAATGAGGAAGATAAGGACGTATCTCCCTATTTTAATCCAGTCGAAGTCAACTGGGTAAAAGTAGAATTACCACAGGAATTGAAGGACATTAAAACCCATATGGAAAAGACATTAAAATCACGTTTAATGACCCTGAAAAAAATGGGTATCATAAGTTCAATTGTAAATGTTAGTAAAAAAGACATTCTAAGAGCAAAAAGCCTAGCACAAAATAGAATAGGAAGAAGTATCAAACCGCCCAAGAAATGTTTTGTGGCCATATCTCTACTCAGCGCAGTGATAAACATATTACATGCTATTGAGCTTTTAGAAACCCAAGGAATAAGTAATTTGGAAAAGTATTTCCACAGACTTCGTAGCAAAAAAACTAAGGCTGCTAAAGGTCTTATTAATGATAAAGAATTTAATATGGCAATTTATTTGACGCATAAAGCTTTTAACAATGATATTGAGCATCCTAAACTAGAAAAACTGGTTGAAATTTTAAAAAAAGAACTGAAAAAAAAAGATTCAAAAATCATAGTATTTACCCAGTATCGGGATACAGTCGAAAAAATTTATCAAAAGTGTGTTGATGAGGACATCAATGCTGTGAAATTCTTTGGCCAAGCCCCTCGGGAAAATGAAAAAGGTTTAACTCAAAAAGAGCAGAAAAAAATAATAAAAGCATTTAAAATGGGGGTACATGACGTTTTAATATCAACAAGTGTTGCTGAAGAAGGCATAGACATCCCTGCAGTGGATTTGGTTATCTTATACGAACCTGTTCCTTCAGAAATAAGGATGATCCAGAGGAGAGGTAGAACTGGACGGAAAGATAAGGGACGTATGTTTATATTAATGACTAAAGGAACCAGAGATGAAGCTTACTACTGGTCCAGTATCAATAAGGAAAAGCAGATGCGAAAAACATTAGATAATGGATATCAGCAAGATTTAAAAGTTAACATATTAAATAAAACGATTGAAGAAGGAATGGAAGTTATAGGTAATGATTATTGTGTTGAAGAAGAACTTACTGAAGAAATTAATGAAAGTTCAGAAGAAACAGAAGATTTAGAAAAAGAAAAAAACGTTGATAATTCAATAAAAGAAAATAAATATGTGGAACCAGGAGATTTTGATGTAGAATCTGTAATTCCTCTAATCTACGCAGATTCCAGAGAACAAAATTCTAAAGTTCTGCGAGAACTTCATAACCTAAACATTAAAATTAATATAAAAAGTTTGGCTGTAGCTGATTATCAGGTCAGTGATGAGGTGGCTATAGAAAGAAAAACAGCTAAAGACTTTGTAAGCTCCATAATAGACAAAAGATTGTATAAACAAGCCAAGGAATTGGTTGAAAATTTCAATAAACCATTGATTATATTGGAAGGTGATGATTTATACTCTGGTTTCATCCATCCCAACGCTATTAGAGGAGCTTTAGCATCTGTAACTGTTGATTTTGGAATACCTATAATCCCTACACGTTCACAAGAGGATACTGCTGCAATGATTTTTAGAATTGCTCTAAGAGAACAAATGCATGAAAGGCCTGAAATACAAATAAGAACAGAAAAGAAACCATTAACCATCTGGGAACAGCAGTTGTACATTATAGAATCCCTACCCAACGTAGGACCAGTTACAGCTAAAAAATTAATGGAAGAATTTGGAAGTGTAACTGAAATTATATGTGCTTCTGAAGAAGAATTAAAGAAAGTTGAAGGTATTGGTAAAAAAATTGCTAGGCAAATTAGGAATGTTCTGGACTCTAACTTTAAAACAATCAAACCAATCAAAGAGAAAAAGTTAATCAACGATAATTAAAATATTTCATCAAATTATGAAAACTGAGAAGTGATAAATTGAGAATTTTAATGGATGAAAGAGGGAAAAAATATATGATATCCAATGATAAGGATTTTCATTCTGATTTTGGGTTTATAAAAAAAGAAGATATAGAAAAAAGTGAAGAAGGTCAGATCCTAAAATCTCATATGGATAAGGAATTTAAAGTCTTAAAAAGAGATGTGAATGATTATATTCAACTTATGGAGCGTCGCTGCTCCATATTATTGCCAAAAGATGTTGGTATTATTATGGCTTATACTGGCCTTGGTGCAGGTTCTGTGGTTGTTGAAGGAGGAACTGGAGCTGGAACCACTGCTCTTTATTTTGGAAATGTGGTAGGTGACCAAGGCAAAGTTTACAGCTATGAGATTAGGGAAGATTTTGCCCAAATAGCTGAAAAGAATGTAAATGGTTTTGGTCTTGAAAATGTCGAAATAAAATGTAAAGACATGAAAGAGGGAATTGAAGAAAAGGATGTTGATTTGATCTTTTTAGATCTTCCCAAACCTTGGGAACTTGTCGAAGGAGTGAAAGAATCACTTAAAGTAGGAGGTTATTTGGCAGCATATAACCCTTATATTGAACAGTTTCAGATTCTCAATAAAGTGTTAAATAAACATGATTTAAAAGATATTAAGACTGTAGAATGTATCTTTAGAGAAATGGAATTAAAAAATAAAGGTACTCGTCCAAAAACTAGAATGGCAGGTCATACGGGCTATTTAACCTTTGCCCGGAAGTTATAGTTATTTGATTAAGAAGTCTAAAAATATAATTAATATAATAAGAGATACCTGATAATATATATAAAGGTGATTTTATGACCTTCAATCAGAAAAACGTTATTTCGATTAAAGATTTCAGTAAGAAAGATATTAAGTATATTTTGAATGTAGCTGAAAAAATGGAGCCGATTGCAAGGTCACAAGAAACTTCTAATCTACTTTATGGAAAGATCTTGGGAATGTTATTTTACGAACCATCTACCCGGACAAAATTATCATTTGAAACTGCAATGAAAAGGTTAAGTGGTAATGTAATAGGTTTTACAGAAGCTGCTGGTAGTTCCATGACAAAAGGAGAAAATCTGGCTGATACTGCACGTATGGTTGGTGAATACGCTGATTCAATAGTTATAAGGCATGAAATGGAAGGTGCGGCAAGATATGTTTCAGATCTGGTAGATATACCTGTTATCAATGCAGGAGATGGTGCTGGTCAGCATCCTACCCAAACTCTGTTGGACCTTTATACCATGAAAAGAATTTTTGGAAAAATAAAAAACTTAAATGTAGCACTTATTGGTGACTTGAAATATGGTAGAACTGTTCATTCTTTAGCTTATGCACTAGCACTGTTCAATGTCAAAATGAGTTTTGTATCACCAAAAGAACTAAAAATGCCTGTTGAAATAGTACATGATTTAAACAAGATGGATGTAGTGGCCAGAGAAACTGAAAATATTCATGAAGTTTTGAATAAAGTAGATGTCTTGTATGTTACAAGGATACAGAAAGAAAGATTTCCTGATCCAGAAGAATATCAAAAAATTAAAGGAGCATATTTAATTAACTCAGAATTATTAAAGGGAACTGATTTAATAGTAATGCATCCCCTTCCAAGGGTTGATGAAATTTCTTATGATGTGGATACAACATCATATAGTAAATATTTTGAACAGGCTTTTTATGGTGTTCCTGTACGCATGGCCCTTTTAAAGTCAATAATCAGATAATTGATAGTCTAAAATTAAAAAATTTATTTAAAAATAATAATGAAGGTTTAGTTAATATAAAAATATGAATGTTAATATTTTTCCATGTTGGCTGTTACATTCCCCATATTGCATCTTCCAAAATCGATGTTTCGCATTGTAAATCAATAATATTGGTTCTGCCTTTTGCTCTTCCTCTCGAAACAGTGTTTGTAGATATAAGGCCTAACATTTCCAGTTCATTGATGAAATCAAATATTCGTCTATATGAAACAGTGTCACCTTTTGAAACATCTTTATATACTTCATAAAGTCTTCCAGAAGTAATTTCTTCTCTTCTTTTAGTCAAAAATAGTATTGATTCGAGAACTCTTTGTTGTTGGCTTGGAAGGGTCATTACAATATCAGTTATTTTGTTGTGTTCAATGAAATCTTTTGCTTCTCTTACATAATCACCTAAAACAATTTCTGAACCTTTTTCATCAGCAATTTCTCCGGAAGTCCTTAATAGATCCAAAGCGTATCTAGCATCTCCCTCTTCTTTAGCTGCTAGGGCTGCACATAAAGGAATTACATCATCACTTAGCGCATTCTTTTTAAATGATAATGTAGATCTTTCTTCCAATATATCAACTAATTGTTGTGCCCCGTAGGGAGGAAATACAATTTCACGATCTCTTAAACTACTTTTTACCCTTGGTTTTATAAATTTTTTAAAGTCAACATAGTTACTAATAGATAAAATAGAAACGTTATCAGTACGGGTTAATGTGTATAGAAGACCATCACCATCATTTTTTAGTAATATATCAATTTCATCAAGAACAACCAACAAAATTAAATCTTTACCGAATGCATTTTTTTTGAAAAGATTTCTAAAAGCGTGTATAACTTCGGCTTTGGTCCATCCACGGTAGGGAACATCACGACCCATCTGCTGACATAATCTGGCAATGACTTGATATTCTGTTGTATAATCGGTGCAACGAATATATTCTGTTCGAATTTTAACAGCGTTATTGTTTGCAGCTTCTTTTAGTTGCTTCATGGCAAATTTAGCAACCGCTGTTTTACCTGTCCCAGTTTTACCGTATATAGTAATATCAGGAGGAGTAACATTACTTAAAGCTTCAATCCAATATTTTGCTATAGATTTTATCTGTGTTTCTCTGTGAGGTAATTTATCTGGCAAAAATCTATGATCAAGATAATTTTTATCTGTAAAAACGCTGTGTTTATCTCCTAATTCATCAAATATATTCATGAAATACCCCTTACCTAATATTAATATTAGATTAATGTAATTAATATTGGAATGTTCTTTAAATCAAAGTAGGACTTATTCTGCTAGAAAACACTGACAAGTTCAATTATAAAGTAGTATTAATAATAATGAAATCAATAATAACATTTGGGTCCCAACTACAAAATATAATAGTGTTTGCAACTTGGTTATATATTTATTGAAAGTGAGAGATGTATTTCAAGTGTAAAATTTTTTTTGTTATGGTAAATTCGATGAAAAATTAAAAAAATAAAAAAATTTGATTAATTTCAAATGTAACTTATCAAATATTACATAGAAAAACAAAGAGGGACATACGTTTCAACTGTAATGAAATAAAATATATTAAGAGTAAATTCAGTGAGACATATATTTCAAGTGTAAAAAAAAAGTATGAATATAATACTAACTATTATTTTGTATATGTAAAATATTAATTCAACGTATAATAATTTGTTTTTATATTATATATAATTATTTAATACTTAAAAGGTTATAAAAATAGTTATTAAATAGTTTTAAGTTATATTAAAGCTTTAAATATTAACAACTAAATAAAAAATTTTCAGGAACAAAAATTTAGAAAGACAATATTATGAAAAAATTAAAATTTAAAATAATTTTAAATCTTTGATTAAGTATCAAAGAAACATAAGTGAATTATTTTCTAATTAACTATTAATTTTTAGTTAATATTTTTTTAAAATTGTTTTAATTGATTTTAACTTAATAATTTTTCACTTGAAATGTACCTCTAAAATCATTAAAGATATGCTTTTTATTTTTTCACTTGAAATGTATCTCTCTTACCTAAATATTATTGTTATCTTTAATATTTTTTCAGTTGAAATGTACCTCTCTTACTAATTATAACATCAACTTTTTTTCAATACACTTGAAATGTATCTCTCTTTGTTAACTTTCATTGATAGTTTGAAATTTTTACACTGGAAATGTATCTCCGTTTTCAACAATATTTTCATTAAAAATTTTACACTGGAAATGTATCTTTAGTTATTTATACTTCTTTTTATAGCTTATTTTATGAAAAATATTATAATAATCTTCTACTATTCAACAATACAATGTTTAAATAATTTATTCAAACATACATAGAATCAGAGATACCCTTTTCGCTTTCATCATGGGTACCAAACTTTTTTTGTATTCTCCACACACCTTGTATCTTTGCACGAAAAATATTTTTTATTGAGGAAATCAATTTATCCTTGGTTAATCCATCTTCAAATATTTCCGTAGTTACAATAAAATTATTTAGCACATTTTCAGGATGTTGCATTTGGAAATCAACAGTATATTTATTTAATCCAAACCTGAAATCCCAAATAAAATCTTCCTTCTCTTTGGCTGACATTTTATTCATTTCATTTAAATGTTCAGGACTTACATTGGTTGCACAGCCTACAACTATCATATCTTTTTTTCCTTTTGGTTGTATAACATCCATTACATGCTCATCAGGATAATGGATTAAAAAATGAAAGTTACTATTATCATCATGAACTTTTTTTCTAAATAAACCTTCATCTGAGAGCCATTTTTGTATTTTATCCTCTAAATTTTTCATTTTAACACCTTTGTATGAAGAAATTAAAAATCAATAAGACTTTTTATGAAATGGATACAAATGAAATCCATGGAAATATTATTCATAATTATTACTGCTGTATTGATAGATATATTGTTTGGAGAACCACCTACAAAAATCCATCCTGTTGTTTTGATGGGAAATATTATTGACTATTTTAAAAAGTTATTAGTGCCTTTCAACAGTAAGTGGACTGGTATTTTATTAACTTTCTTAACAATAATAATATTTGTTTTAATTGCTTATATATTTCTTGAAATATCTAAAATCAATGATTTAATCTATTTGATAGTAGGATCTATAATATTATCTTCTATTTTTTCAATCAAATTCCTTATTACTTCGATCATTAATGTGAAAAATAATTTAGAATTTGATATTAATGAAGCTAGAATTTCTGTATCATATCTTGTGAGCAGAGATACATCTGATCTTACACAAAGAGAGTTAATCTCCGCCAGTATTGAGAGTCTCACTGAAAATATTACAGACTCTATCATTTCACCACTATTTTATTCATTTTTATTAGGAGTATTGGGTGGTGTAGCTTACAGAGTAGTAAACACACTTGATGCAATGGTCGGCTATAAGGATCCTGAAAATATTGAAATAGGCTGGTTTCCAGCAAAATTAGATGATATCCTCAATTATATACCGGCCAGAATAACAGGACTTTTAATTATATTTTCAGCATTTATATTACAGAAAGACTGGAAAAATGCCTATAAAATCATGATAAGAGATGCTAAAAATACACCCAGTCCAAATTCAGGATATTCTATGGCAGCAGCAGCTGGTGCTTTAAAAGTTAAACTGACCAAGAAAGGAGTGTATCAGTTAGGTAACAATATCAATTCTTTGGAAATTGAAACAATAGATGAGGCAATATTATTGACTGAAATAACCATAGCTCTATTTATAATAATTTCATCCTTACTTTATGCATTTTTTATATCAATTCTAACCTTCACTTTATTATAACTAACAATTAGAGGTTAGTATTAGAAAATAATAATTATATATAACTTAAATCTCATTGATGTTTCAAATCGTTAAATATTATTTAATCAATATATATTATTAAATTAGATTGTGATCAAATGAAAATAGCCATAATTGTTGTTAGTTCATCTGGATATGAATTAGCAAAAAAGATATCTGAGAAACTAGAAGAGGACCCTACAATATTCAAAGTTGATATCTTCCATAAAAATGTGAAAAACACTTTAAAACAGATTTTTTCAAAATATGAGATGATTCTTGGTATAATGGCAACTGGAATAATGGTTAGAAATTTATGCAAATTTAAAAAAAATAAATTTGTAGATCCTGGAGTTTTAGTCATGGATGATCTAGGATCTAATGTTATAAGTCTATTATCTGGACATATAGGGGGTTCAAATGCTTTTGCAACTAAGATAAGTAAATTAACAAATGCAAATGCAGTTATAACTACATCTACAGATGTTCATGGAAAAATTGGTATTGATGAGTTAGCGAGGCAATATCTACTGGGAATTCAAGGATCTGAAAAAATTAAAATAATTAATTCTGCCATCATAGAAAATAAAAATGTTAATTTATCCATACCACCCAAATTCAAATTTTTAAAAGGATATTCTATTATTAATAACACATATTCTTTCTCTGAAAATTCGAAAGACGATTTAATTAAAGCTTCAACTGGTTCAGATTCATTAGAGTTAAAACCTAAAAAATTCGTGATAGGTATTGGCTCAAAAAAAGGTGTTTCTAAAATTAAAGTCGATTTGGCAGTTAAAAATGCTTTAAATTATTTGAACATACCTATTGAAAGAATTGATTCAATTTCAACTGCAGAAATGAAAAAATATGAACAAGGAATCACTGATTTTGCATTAGAACATGATATTCCGCTTGAAATAATCCCTCACCATGTTTTAAAGGATTTTAAAAGTAATGAATATGATGACTCTCCTTTTGTAAAGGAAATCTTTGGTGTGGGAGGAGTCTGTCAGCCGTGTGCTTTGATAAGTGCTGGTGAAAATTCTCATTTAATTCTTAAAAAAATAGCTTTCAATGGTGTAACTGTAGCTGCAGCAATTTCACCTTAAAATCCCTTAAATAAATAAAATTGAATTTTAATAAATTAATTTTATTATACTAACTTTATTAATCATTATATTCAAATTTAATTTCCATATAATCAAATATGAATTTTAAAATCAGTTATTATTCATTTTTAATGATTATCACAGTAAATACTGTTGATTAAATATGGATCTTTTTATCAGCAAAAGGTTTTTAAGGCAGTTAATATAAACCAACATGGATAACAATAATTAAATTTTCATATAATTTATTAATTCTGGAGGATATAATATGAGTAATGATGCATTTAATCGCGTTTCTGAAATATTAAAACATATAATGGAAGATACAAGTGTGCCCAGAAATATTAGGCGCGCAGCTGAGGAATCAAATGATATATTGATGAATGAGGATGAAGATTCTACTATAAGGGCGAGTACAGTGATTTCTATACTAGACGAAATTAGTAATGATCCTAATATACCTATACATGCCCGAACTCTTATTTGGAACGTTTTAAGCGAACTAGAATCTATCAGAGACTAAGTATATAACCTACAAGCTGGGTTTTAGCTGATTCTTCAATAAATTCAGCAAGAAGAGCAGCTTCATCTATATCTTTTTCTGCAACTATTAAGCCATGACTTTTAAGTAAAACTACATTCTCTTTTTCCATTGCTTTTGAAGTGTAATTTGCTAATTCAATGGAGCCGGGAGGAGCATATTCAACCATACTAATAAATTCATTTTTTATCGCTCCAAAACCTTCTAATCTTTTTAATTTTTTATCAGAAAAAGCAAATCCAGCGGTATATGGTGAATGGGTATGAACAATACTGTTTAGATCAGGTCTTTTTTTATAGATTGCCAAGTGCATTCCTAACTCTGACGATGGTTTTCCATCTCCAGATAATATATTACTTGACAAATCCGTAATTAACACATCTTTATTTTCAATGGTTTTAAAGGAGGTGCCACTTCCAGTTATGGCAATTTTAACCTCTCCTGAATCTTCAAATTTACAGCTAACATTACCACCTTTACCAGAAACTAGTTTGCGCTGATACAGGTAATGGCATGTTTCCACAATTTTATTGATTACAAATTTTCTAATTTTGAAACCTCCCATATAAAATAAACATGAATTAGCTATTTTAAAAAATTTAAGCAAATTTAAGTTGTTTAAAAACACCTTGATTTAAAATTGGTACTTCTCCACATGTTGGCACAATGTTGTAGATCTTCTGGAATTCTGTCTGAGACTGGAAGGTACCTGAGTTAATAAGGTGAATACCTTTATATTTTTTATAAGCGTTTATATGAACGTGTCCCGTGTGAAATATGTGCGGAATTTCATCTATGACTAGGTGATCTTCTACTTCTGATGCTAATGGGGTTCTTTCACCATATATTGGTGCAATATGCCTTTTTTCAAGTATCTCTTTCATGATTAAATCTGAATTTTGATGTGATAGTCCTTTTACAGTCATTGCCAGATCATCAAAGCTTCTACCATGGTAAATTAAGGTTTTTATACCATCTAAACTTACCCAGGACGGATTACTTACAAATTCCACATTTTTCAATTGATATAATTCCTCAGCATATTTGATAGGTATGGCTGGTTGGGGTTCAGCCAGTCGGGATGCATCGTGGTTTCCAGGGGCTATTACTATTTTTATGTCCCTGTTAATTTCACCTATAAGTCTTGCTGCCTCTTCATATTGGTCATAAATATCCTTTATTATCAACTCTTTTTCTTGATGAGGATATACACCTATTCCATCTACTATATCCCCTGCAATTATCAAATATTTAACATCATTGGCAATTTCATGATGTTCAGGTGTGCCATAATCACCATTTATCCAGCTTATGAACTTGGAAAATGCATTATCTAAGAATGTGGAACTACCAATATGAATATCTGAGAGAAAAACAGTGCTAAAATCCATATTTACTTCTTCAACACGAGGTACACCTGGATGTATAACCTCTGATGCGATAACCATGGTTCCTTTCCTACTTCCTATTACTCCAATTATTTCGTCTTTTACAATGTTTTCAGATTTTTCAAAGAGTTTATGATTTTCATTATGGATTAGAACTATAGTTTCATCGCTTTCATCTTCTAATTCGATAATTTTGTGATTATTTTTAGTGGTTCTTATATCATTGACTATTCCTATGATTTTTACCACATCTTGGGATTTTGAAATATCTTTAATAGTAACACTATCTTGCATATTTCCCCTTTTCTGTATTAAACCTCTTAATTTTTGATATCTGCTGTTAAAATAGCTTGATAAATCTTTAATTTCCCCATTAGTATATGATTGCTTACTAGTATCCTGTATGATGTTAAAATTAAAAGTTTTAGGTTTTTTATCTTTTTTAACAAAATCTGAAGTTTTTTTAACCTTTATTTCCTCTGAAGTAACATCTTCCACGGTTTTCGATATACTTTTAGGCAAGGATGAAAGCGGAGATGCGGCCCGGCTGGGGATATAACAATTTAAATCATCCTCTGTTAAGATTAATAACTCTTTATCCTTTTTATTTAAATCCTTTATTATTTTTTCAGTAATAGTTAAAGGATTTTTAAGTTTATTAATCATTTCATACGCAGTATCGTTTATTAAAATCCCTGCATCAGCAAATTTTATGATAATATCTTCACTCATAACTTAACCCTTAAAAACTTATTAGTACTATATATTATTAACTTCAATTATAAGATTGATTCTAATAAAAATTTTATTTAAAAAAATAAATAAATAACTTAGTTTCATATTAGAAAAATTCATACATTAAATATGTTAATATAATCTTTTTGAAGATACGGATCATTTACTTAAAAACAGTATTTAAAATGGATCATACTAAATGTTAAATTGTTTTAAGTGTAGATTTTATAAATCAATACAAAAAAAAATTTTAAAATTAATATAAAGGTGATTATGTGTCCCGAATCATAAAATTCATACTATTTCTTCTAGTCTTCTTCTTGTTTTTTGAAGCAGGACTGGTAAGTTCTTACACTATTGTTACATCTCAACCCCCAGACATTGAAAAATTATTTGATTTCCAGATAAATGCAATAGCTTCGCTCCTGAATTTTGAAGGCCTTAATTCTACATTTACCCCCACACCAGATTCATTTAATGCAACTAACCCTACTGAAGTGGTAGAAGCTCTTAAAACAAAGGGTGGTATAGATGGTATAAATCTGGATACTCTAACTATCACAACTTTCGCCGATACAGACAATGAAAATTTCCAGGTAAATATTACAGCTACAGGATATAAAGAGTCTATCAGCGGTTCCGGCAGTAATAAAACAGGAGGAACTATAGTTATAGCTCCCAATGAAACTTATAGTATTCGGGCCACTGCTGTAGGTAATATGACTGCAAAAGGTATTGAAATAAATGTAAATACTATTAAAATAGTTTCCGTCGGTAGATTGTATGCCAATACTAATATGAACACGTAGTTAGTGATTATATATCAAATAAACATCATTTAATCAAGTTCCATTATACCTACTGAAATCCGATATTTAAGGTGATTAAATTGATCAGTATAGTTGGGATAGGCCCATCACGAGAAAACATTAGTTTTAAGGCAGTTGAAGCCATAAAAAATGCTGAAGTAGTAATAGCATATAAGGGATATATTAAACCTATTCAGGATCTTTTAGATGGCAAAGAAGTAATAAAAAAAGGGATGGGAGATGAAATACGAAGGGCTGAAATGGCCATTCATAAATCTCTTCAAGGTAAAAATGTTGCGCTGGTTAGTTCTGGTGATCCTGGAATATTTGGAATGGGTAATGTACTTTTTCAGTTAATTGGAAAATACGATGGTTTGTCTGTAGAAGTTATCCCTGGTATTACAGCAGTAAATTTTGCTGCATCTCTTTTAGGGGCTCCTTTACACGATTTTGCTGTTATTAGTCTAAGTGATATACTAACTCCTTTATCTGAAATTAAAAGAAAAGTAGAGAGTGCTTGTAAGGGAGACTTCGTCATAGCGTTTTACAATCCGTTAAGTAAAACTCGTAAAAAACCTTTTCAAGAAGCCTATAATCTTCTGATTAAGTATAAAAAATTGTCTACACCTGTTGGAATAGTTATGAGTCGAGATGAAGTTTCAGAAGTTGAAATCACCACTCTTGAAGATTTACCAGACAAAGAGATTAATATGTCCACTACTTTGATAGTTGGAAATTCTATGACTTATGTCTGCGAAGGATATATGATCACACCACGAGGGTATGTGGTTCCCTCAGAAATTCATTCTGCGGCTGTTGAATTTTATGATAAATTTTTAAAGGGGGAAATAGTAGAGGGATCTAACCTGGAATGCGAATATTATCCTTGCCACCAACATCCACAGAATTGTACATTCTGTTATTGTCCCTTTTATCCTTGTGGAGACAGTTCTACCGGTGGAAAATGGATTAAAGGTAAAAATGTATGGAGCTGTCTTGACTGTTTATGGATCCATGAAGATAAAACAGTGGAGTGCATATTACCTAAACTTCAAAAAATTCTTAAAGAAACAGATGACCTTAAAAATAAAAAGAAAGAACTATTAAAATTAAGAAGAGAATGTATACACACCACATATAATGAATGATGAAAATTATAATATTAGTCCATTTTTTACCTAAATTTTTCATGCATAGTAATTTGGGTCATTAAATTTTCAGTATTAGTACACTCTTCTAGTATTTGACTGATGATAGGTTTTCATAAAATTGAAAAAGTTTTTATCTTAATATATTCTAATCTTATTACCTAGATTTGGAGGATGAAAGGTGTCGAAAAGTGTTAAGGATATCTTGATCGAAATGAAGAACATGTCCGAGCTGATGGTTGATCTGGCCTACTCCGCCCTGCTTTTTAATAGCAAAGATGCGGCTGAAGAAGTTTTAAAACTAGAAAATAAGGTTAATCGACTTAACTATGAGATAAAAAAGGAATCTCTCCTTGCAGCAAGGTCTGTTGAAGACGCTGAAAAATTAACCGCCCTTCTCGAGGTTGGTGAAGCTGCAGAAAGTATTGCTAATTCTGCCAAGGACATAGCCGATCTGGTTTTAAAAGGGATTAAGCCACATCCTGTTTTTAAAATGGTTATGGAAGAGTCAGAAGAAATAATAGTTAGAGTCACTATAAATAAAGGTTCAGAACTATCAGATAATTCTTTGGGAGCACTTCTTCTTGCCACAAGGACTGGTATGAGAGTAATTGCAATAAGAAGAAATGAATCTTGGATTTATGGACCAGACAGAAATACAATTCTATGCAGTAAAGACACACTTATTGCCAAGGGAAACGAAGTTGGCGCGGATCTGTTAAGGAAATTAGCCAAAAATGAGATTAAAATGGACGATCTTTAGAAAAGTTTGACGGGGTGTATGATTTATGATAGCTGGTGATCCAAGTGACGAATCTAGATCAACTTTTTATGAAGATCAGGAAGTTCATAGAAAATATACCACTAATTCTAGTCGAAGTTGTTATAGTAATCTCTAAAAGCGCTATCAAATTATTTTATGCACCATTTTCAGCATTAAACAAACTTTCATTATTTTGCGCTGATGTAAAACGAGTTTTAGGTGAAAGTTTTATTGCTATACTTATCAATATTTAGGAGGAATACTGGCTGGCTTGTTTTTAAGTATGATGACCTCGCAGCTGGAGGCATTTCCGGGATTACTTGTTTTAATTCCTGGCGCAATAGGTATGAGGGGTAACCTATTTGGAGCATTAGGGTCTGTTTAAATTCTAATCTACATATTGGCACTTTATCCCCTGAACTTAAAAGGTCAAGAATATTAAGTGAAAATATTGCTTCTATTATTATTTTAACCATTATGATGTCGATTTTCTTGGCTTTTATGGCTAAAGGATTCAGCGTTCTAATGGGATTCGAAAGCATGAGTATAATGGATTTTACAATTATCTCCGTTTTTGGGAGTATTCTCTTAGATAATACTCCTTTCTTCCACAGCTTTAATTTCTCTTAAAAGCTATGAAAATGATTGGGATCCAAATAATATAGTAATCCCTATATCAACAAGACTCACATATCCACTGGCCACAAACAGCTTGGTTCTAGTGATAATGTTAATACTAAATTGAATATAACATAAAAAAATAATTTTTTTAAAAAGATACTAAATCCAAGCTTTTAAAATAAAATTACAAGGTATGGGATTTAAATATTCAATACTCACCATTTCCATGGGATTACCTTTAGGTAAACTTACTAAATAAATCATGAACGGATTTTGATTACTTGAAATCTTCACATGCAACCATAAAGTTGCATTTTCATCTTGTCCCAGAACTTCCTGTATCCTATCAGTTACACATCTTGGTTTGGAATCAAATCTATTCCCCTTATTGGAAATTTTTTCATTCCTATCAATAATCCATTCTACAGTGTTAATATTGCCAAGTGGTTCAGTAAAAACATAAAAATCACTTGAATCTAATTCTTTTTTAGATAATGTGAAATGTTTACAAATCCAAAACGGATTTTGTCCTTTTTTTGGATTTTCATGTTTATATGTTCCATTTAAATCATTATGGGGACATTTTTCATAATTTAAATTTTTTGCACCGGTATTTGCTGAATTAATGTTGTTCCCAATGTTTATAACAACTTTTGAGTCAATATAATTTGTTAAAATGGTTCTATTTATAATAAATGTATCTGGAGATTGTTCATCTATTTCATCTTCGTGTATTATCAAGGGCTTAAATTTTGAATCTAATGGAATTATGATCATAGTAGAATGCATGATATCTGGCAAAATTTTTCCATAAATAAGTTCCTCATAATGATTTTGTAATTTTGATATTTTTTTAATGGATAGGGTGTTAGGGACAGTTTTACCTGTTACATTATCATATTGTGCAAGTCCAGAGCTTATATCCACGTTAGGATCACATTCTTCCCAGTTTTCTGGGGTTCCTGGCGTTTCAATTAAAACATCAGCAGCATCCTCTACAATCCTTTCCATCGATGAACTATAGCTAAATTCCTGTATTTTATAACTTATCAGATCCATAGAATCTGCTGATATTCCCATTATGACGACAATTATTATCAAACCAAGCATAACATCTATTGAGAAGACTTGACAATCCTCATCTCTAATTAATCTTTTCATTTTAATTCTCTAATAATTCTTTATACCATATTTAGAACGATGTCCATTGTCTAAATAGATATTATAATATTTTAAAGTATCTTGGTGATAGTGAAGTCCCATTCCACAAAACACGGTTTCATTGAAAATCACATGATCAACTGAACAGGGAGCAAGTGTCAAAGTTGAATTAGATATTGGAGAAGAAATTATAAAGGTTTCTAAACCATAATGTGGACACACACCTTTACCTTCCATCCTGCACAAATAACAAGCACCGTCATTGCTTTCGTGATAATATCCATTATCTATACAATTTTTCAGAGTTAAAAAATTTTCATGAGTAATGTAGGGATGGTAAGGACACCTTTTTATCAAATAAGGCGAGGTGGCGTTAATATAAACGAAAAAATTGGTTATATTTTTCTTATTTAAAAGGTTGAATAGACAAGAATTGTAATTTATCCTATCATCAACTATATCTAGCCTTCCATATCCTCTACATTTTATAAAAGGTAGACAATCCGGCAGTCCTTCAAGGGACACATTTTGACTCACATTTTCGTTATGGCTCACACCATTTTTTGAAACCTGTATAGTAGAATTAACTTGTATTATAAATGGGTCATTACCATTGTCCACCGAACGGATAGTGCAATTGATATTAACTCCGTCACTGTACTCATAATTTGTTATAAGTTGATTGATTTTTAACTGTAACTGGTCTTTGATTGTTTTTCTGCTGTCCTTGACTGCTCCATTATCAATTATTTTCATGGCCGTTTCATTGATGATTTCCTTTGATATTAATTGAATATTATTTTTTAAATCATTAGCCACATAAAATACATTTTTGGACTGAACAGTCAAACTTGAAGTTTCAATTCCAGCATTATTTACGTCTAAAAGTACAAAAACTAATAATATGGCTGGAATGATGAGTAAAAACGATAATGAACTAATAATATAACCTTTTTCATCCATATAACTCACCTTAAAAATGCATCAATAATTTGTAATACTTATTAATTAATTATTATTATATTAATACTTTTTGCTTTGGTTAACATAAATAAGTATGACTATCATTAAATTTATTAATAATAAAATCAGATTCCTGCTTATCCATCTTAGATCATTTCCACTCTCCTGCCTGGTTCCGTTTAGATCAGAAATCATAAAACCAAAGGATTTAATTACCATAATTTCCAAGAATAAAATGACTAAATAATTTTTTAAAAAATCAAATTAGGCACTATTTTAGAGTTGATTGATTTTAAAATCAGTTTAATCATTAAATCAACTTTTAAACAATCGGTTAACTAATTTAAAGTAAAAAAATTTATTTAAATATTACTTGGAGGATTTAAATGACAGAAACTGTAAGAGCATGGCGTCACATCCCGCAACGATATAATCTTATAGGCTCAAAATGTTTACAATGTGGAAAGGTATTTTTTCCCAAAAGGATATTATGCCCGGAGTGCAGAAGAAAAGGAAAATTAGAAGATATCAATCTCACTGGGAAGGGGAAAATTTTAACATATTCAGTTATAGAAACCCCTACTGACGAATTTAAAAATATAGCACCTTATGTAGTTGCAATCGTCGAATTAGATGAAGGTGCTAAAATCACAACCCAAATTGTGGATTGTGACATAGAAAAAGTTGAAATAGGAAAAGAAGTAGAAATGGTATTTAGAAAAATTAGAGAAGCAGGCGGCGACGGAGTGATATCATATGGTTTCAAATTCAGAATTAAAGACGAATAAAATAGGAGTTCTGCTGGTGGGGCATGGAAGCCGATTACCCTACGGTAAAGAGGTAGTAACTAATTTGGCCCAGATGTACAGAGAAAACGAAGATTATTTGGTTGAAGTAGGATTTATGGAGATGACTAAACCCACTATACCCTCAGCCATCAACAAACTTGCTAAAAACGGTGTAGAAAAGATAATTGTAACTCCTGTATTTTTAGCCCACGGAGTTCACACTAAACATGACATTCCACACATATTGGGATTAGATAATGGCCATGAGCACTCACATAAGCATAGCCACCGCCATGATGAAGAAGAGGAAGAAATAGAATTTGGTGGCGAAATTATTTATACAGAGCCACTGGGATCTGATCCAAGAATTGTGGATATTATAAAGGATAGAGTGAATAAATCACTCTAGCACCATTTTTTTATTAATCTTAATATATTAAAGGGTTTATCATGCCCTCTAAAGTTCTTTCTGATTTAGGTGAAAAAAAATTAATTCAACGGATTTTGAAAAAAACTAAAAATTTAGAATATAATTCTCTTTTTTTAAACGAAAAATCCATTGATAGTTTTAGTGACGATGCTGCATTACTCAATTTTGGAGAATATTATCTTGTGGTAACATCTGACATGTTATTTGGATCTAAACATTTCCCTCAACAAATGACACCCTTTCAAATGGGGAAAAAATTAGTAACAGTTAATGTCAGCGACATTGCTGCTATGGGAGCAAAGCCAATTGGAATTATAGTTTCCATGGGCTTACCTGGTGATATGAAAGTTGCAGATTTTGATTCGATTATTGATGGCATACTTATGGCTTGTTCTAGTTGTGATATGTCTTTAATTGGTGGTGATACCAACGAATCAGATGAAATCACTCTTTCAGGAACTTGCATTGGAATTGTAGGGAAAGAAAATGTATTAACAAAGGGTGGAGCCAACGCAGGGGATGTGGTGGCTTTAACTGGTTCCATTGGTCTGGCCGCTGCAGGATTTGAATTTTTATTTAATGATTCTGGAAAAATAGAAATTAGCAAGGATTTTCAAGAAAAAATAATTAAACATGCATTAGATCCTGGAGCTCCTCTAAAAAAGGCTATGGAATTATCTAAATCCAAATATGTGACTTCTGCTACAGATATTACTGATGGATTGATTAGTGAAATTGGTGAGTTAGTCACATCGTCCTCAAAAAATATTGGGATAACAATTTACCAGGATTTACTACCTATACCTTCAGAGGTTTTTGATTTAGCTCGTATTTTAGATAAAGATCCTTTAGAAATGGCTTTATACTATGGGGAAGATTTTGAACTTCTCCTTACAATAGAAAATGAAAAATTTGAAGATTTATCTGAAAAGATTTCTTTACATAAAATTGGTGAAGTTACTTCATTTGGTGAAATAAAAATAGTGTATAAAGATGGAAAAACAAATATTATTACACCTAGGGGATATGAACATCTGAGTGGTAGCCATGAAAAAAGAGGCAATACTATATGATAAACTTGACGGCAATGTAAATTGCCATGTATGTGCAAGAACTTGTGTTATAACACCGGGAAAACTAGGATTTTGCCAGACCAGAAAGAACGATGAAGGAAAACTTAATACTTTAATTTATGCTGCAGTATCTTCATTGGCAGTCGACCCTATCGAAAAGAAACCATTGTTCAACTTTTATCCTGGAACAGATGTGCTATCACTAGGAACAGTAGGGTGTAACTTCCGCTGCCGTTACTGTCAGAATTGGACCATATCCCAGGCAACAATAGATGAAAGTTCCCTGCGTGAACTTCCTCCAGAACAAGCAGTAGATCTTTGTAAACAATATAATTGTAAGTCCATAGCATGGACTTATAACGAACCAACAATCTGGCTGGAATATACCTATGATTCTGCAAAACTGGCCAAAAAGGAAGGTATTAAAACAATTTATGTCACCAATGGTTACATGACTGAAGACTCTTTTGAATTAATGGCCCCTTATCTTGACGCAGCCAACATCGACTTAAAAGGTATGGATGATAAATTTTATCATGATCTCTGCAGTGCACATCTAGAACCTGTTTTAGAAACTATTAAACGCATGTATGATAAAAAAATTCATATAGAAATTACTAATCTACTAATACCCGGCTATAATGATTCTGAAGAACATGTAACAGATTTAGTTAAATTTATGGTTGAAGAAGTGGGTATAGAAGTTCCATTACATTTCTCCAGATTTTTCCCCCACTATCAAATGCAAGATGTCCCTCCCACACCGATAGACTCCATGGAAAGGGCATATAAAATTGCTAAAGACGCAGGATTGCGCTATGTTTATATGGGTAATGTTAGTGGAACTGATAAAGAGAACACTTACTGTTATCAGTGTGGTGAACTTTTAGTTGAAAGAAACGGTTTTCAAGTTAACAAAAATAATATTAAAGACAATAAATGCATGAAATGTGGAGCTAAAATCGATGTTTTAATTTAATTATTAAAAATAATTAAAAAAGTGTTGTTATTTTTAATAAAGAAATAGAAAAGTTTTATTCAGTTAAACTAACCCTTTTAAATTTATTTTTCTTATCTAAAGGCTTGGTGGCATCCACACCTACCTTGGTAGTGGTACCATCAGGCAGGGCGCAAGGATCAAGTGATGATCCACGGGCTTTAGGAACCATAACTATGTCATCATCACCTTTGACTCTTGTTGCTATCGCATACTCAACATCTTCAGGATCAAATATATCAATATCTTCATCTACAACAACAACATGTTTAAGGGAAGGATGAGCAGCTAAAGCTGCCATAATAACGTTTTTTCCATCTCCTTGGGTCTGTTTATGAATGGATACAACCGCATGCAACCAACAACATCCGCCTTCAGTTAAAACAACATTTTTCACAGTGGGTAATGTGTTCAAGACAGCATTGTAAATTCTAGGTTCCTGGGGCAAACCTTGTAATAGTCTATGTTCAAAACCTGCCGGTAAAATAGCATGATAAATTGGATTCTCTTTTAAATGCATTTTTTTAAGTTTGATCACGGGTTCGTCCCTAATAACATCATAAGTATCGGTTAAATCAACAAAAGGTCCTTCTTTTGCTCTTTCATGAGGTATCAACTGGCCTTCCAATAGTATTTCACAGTCAGGAACTTCCAGATCCACAGTTTCACATTTAATTAGTTTCATTTCTCCCTTATGGAAGTGATTAGCCACTTCCATTTCATCAGCATTATACGGAATGGAAGTAGTTGTTGCCAGTAGGGTTGCAGGATGGATCCCTATTGCAATAGCTATATCCAATGGTTTTTTTAGCTCTTCAGCACGTTTATAATAAGTGTATAAATGGCGGGGAACAATACGCACCGTAAGTTTGTCTTTTCCCAGTACTAACATCCGGTGTATTGACGCGTTTCTTATACCAGAATCCGGATCTTTAGCTATAATAACTCCTGCAGTTATATATGCTCCACCATCCTTTTGATAGTGATATAAAATGGGTAGTTTGTACAAATCAGCATTTTTTGATAATTGAAAATTATCAGCCACTGATTCTATTTTGGATATAGGGATGGGATTTTCCATGGCTTCCATGATCTTAAAAGTTATTTGGGATACTTCACAGGATAGAGCTCGGGCAATTTTCTTGCGGGTGTTGCATATGCCGGATATAACCTTTATTGGGGATTCTTTTATATTTTCTAATAAAACCAAGTCTTTAGGATGGTTTCTTAAAGTTTTAGCAGCTTCAAATTTTGTAGATAATTCTTCATCTACTTTTATTACTTCAAATTCAGCTTCAAGTTTTTTTAAAAAATTTTTCATTGCTTCACCTTCTTTTTAGAGGGTAGTGGCGATAAATAATGTTATTAATATTATAAAAACTCCAATTAGCAGATAATTAGCAGGACATCTGCAATTACTATTCTGACATGATTTCTTATTTTTGCCTAAATTTTGACCATTTCTTTTTATGTCGGACATTTATATCTTCTCTTTGAGTATTGACAATTTTTGTTGAAAGATAATATTGAATAACTTACAATAATTAAATTATATGCTTTTTTAAATGAAATATTTTATCTTTAATTTCATTATTTTCCAGCGCTAACATTTCAGCTGCAAGCAATGCGGCATTTCCTCCGTTTCCTATTCCCACAGTTGCAACTGGCACTCCTGGCGGCATATTAATCATAGATAACAAGGCATCTAATCCACCTAATTGTACAGGGCACGGCACCCCTATAACTGGCTTATCAGAGTGGGCCACAATTGCTCCAGTTACATGTGCAGATAAACCAGAGATTGCTATAAATGCCTTTACATTTTCTACCCGGTCTAAATAATTTTCAAATCTATTTGGATATCTTATAGGGGATATAATGTTCATATCATATGAAATTCCAACTTTTTCCAGAAAATTTGTGGTTTTTTTGGCTATTTTCATATCTGAATAACTTCCAGGAATCACAGCTATTTGTGGATCATCCATACTCTTAATATTGTCATTATAAGATGATTTTTTAGGGTTATTATTCTCATTATTTTTTGAACCAATTTTTCTGGGCGTATAATAATGTCCATCTACATTTTTTAAGAGTTCTTTTTCATCTTTTTGTACTTTTTCAAAGAATTCATCACGCATCTTTGATACTTTAACTCTAACTGTTTCATCATACATACCAATTATTTGACATGCGAGAATGGCCCCGTTTTCGCCCCGGTCAATACCTACTGTAGCTACCGGAGCACCAAAAGGCATCTGTGCATTTGCAAAAAGGGCATCCATTCCACCTATTTTCACATCTACAGGCACTCCAACAACTGGTTTATATGTATTGGCAGCCATTATACCGGATAAATGTGCTGAAAGTCCGGCAATACCTAAAAATACATCTACACCTTTATTTGTACCTTCTACGACAATTTGCTTTACTTTATCATGGGTTCTATGGGCTGATGCAACCCTGATATCGTAGCCTACTCCAATTTTTTCCAAAACATTTATGGCTTTCTGCGCAATATTAAAATCAGATGAACTTCCCAGTAAAATCATAACTTTGGTATTCATTTTACACCTTCAATTATTCTTATAATAGTTATGATAAAAACTTGATAAATAGTTTTTTTAAAAAATATTATATAGCCTATTATTTAATTAAGTTGATACCAACATTAAAAAAACTTCGAGGTGCACATATTGGCATGGATCATTGTAATTTTTTTATTGCTCATATTAACTGTCAATAAACAGCAAAATAATAGTAATTTTAAAATATCAGTCGTAATACCTGCTTATAATGAGGCAGGAACTGTTGAACATGTGGTTAAAGTAGTTAAATCCTTAAATTACATCCTGGAAGTAATTGTTGTAGATGATGGTTCCGAGGATGAAACAGCTAAAATAGCAGAAGAAGCTGGAGCCACTGTAATTAAACATGATGCAAATAAAGGAAAAGGTTCTGCCCTTAAAACAGGGTTTAAGTATTCTAGAGGGGATGTTGTAGCTTTCATTGACGCAGATCTTCATCACCTGACTTCTAAACAAGTTGAAAGTATAATAATGCCTATTATTGAAGGAAAAGCAGATGTTACTAAAACTAAATTTAAAAGAGAGGCAGGAAGAGTAACTGAATTAACTGCTAAACCTTTATTAAACTTCTTTTTTCCAGAAATCAAATTTGATCAACCATTAAGCGGACAGTTTGCAGCAAAAAGAAATTTTCTAAATAACATTAAGTTTGAAGAAGACTACGGAGTTGACGTGGGGATAGTTCTGGACGCCGATGTGATGGGAATAAAAATTAAAGAAGTAGACATTGGAAAAATTGACCATAATTTATCTTCACTTAAAGAATTAAATTTAGTGGCTACAGAAGTGGTCAGAACCATAATGGATCGGGCCATGGAGTATGGTAGAGTTACCATGATGGATGCCTTAGGCAAATTTATACGAATGGGCATTTTGGGCTTATCTCTAGCTACATTAGGTTTGTTTTCTTTATTTTTTGTGAGATTTGTTCCTCCATTACTGGGAATTGCAATAACAGTAATTGGATTGTTAATGGCCGGTTATTACATTATAAAACTTATTAGAAGATCTTTAGTTGTAATATCTAAATCCAGTGGCCGGGCCCGATCAACAAAATCATTTTTATACATGCATTTCCCAATACTGGTGTCAGGATTGATATTAATACTGATGCTAACTTCGTTTTTAGGAGCTGTACATGTGGACGAGGGGAAAATATCCATTGAACCTACATCAAGAAATCTAATAATATGGAAACAACCATCTGAAAACAAAACATTTGATGTTAGAGGGCCTTACACTGTTGATAGTGCATTAGAAGATGAATACAATATGCTAAGAGTACCTAAAGGTGCAGTTGACACGTTGGGACTAAATTATAATGATTCGATTTACATAAAAGATGTCAAATATAATATCACTCAAACAAGGCCAGGAGAAGATAATATAATCCGCGTACCTGCAGATGCCAGATCAGTTCTAGGTATAGCAGTAGGAGATGTTATCCCTGATAGTAACATTAGAAATGTTTTTAAAAATCTTTACGCTGAAAAAGCCCTAAATATAAACGGAACAATTAAGAATAATCTTACCATAAATGAAGGTATTTTTCTTAAAACCGATAGTAAAAGTGGAAGATTAATAAATATTTATGTGGACGATAAAAAAGTATCAAGTAGTTCAGGCGTATTTAAGAATGGTAAGTATGGTGTTTACATAAACGGTGTGTTAATGAGGACTATTCAAGTTAACGACATTAACAGAGATTATTATTTATACTGGGGTTCGCATGTGATAAAAATTGAAATTTCCAATAAAGTTAACACGGATATGGAATTTGCTCCTTATGGTGATGGTAGATTTTTAAATTTTATTTTTAATTATTAAAAATTTAAAAAAAAGAATTGATTATTGTTTATTCATCGTAAACTTTAACAGCTTCTTTTAAATCATCATAGAGTCCCAACGCCGCCAAAGCTCCTATCTTACCTTGTGATCCAGTTACTTCTACCAACTGGATGCCCAGATCCTTTGCCATCTTTTCAGCTTCTTCCACAGTTATCATGGATTTTTTAGCTGCATCAGAGTATTCTCTCAGTTTTTCAGGAATTTTGATACCATCCAGTATGGCCATTGATGTTTTATTAGAAAGTGTACTCTTTTTTAAAAGTTCAGCAGTTTTTTCTATTAAATTATCTCTTTGCCCAGGCTTTACAGCAAACACCAATGCAATAGCTACACAATTCTGTGTTTTGTTAGGATTATGGGGATAAAGTTGCACTATTATATGATCAAGGTATTCAAAACCCATTTGGCTTAATTCAACACCTACATTGTTGGCCAGAGTCCATGTGGCTCCTTCTTCCTTAGTGTCAGTATCATCGATTCCAATTACAACTTTTTCCATTAAAGGAGTTATGACTGCTGCTTTTCCAAGTTTAGAACCCCCACCTACATCATAGAGTTCTACTCTTTTAACACCTTCTGCCATTCCTCGACACATTGCAGCACCTACACCAGCCCCTGCCAGGCCGGCGTGAACAACTTTCACTTCATTATTTTCAACTGAAATTTCTTCAATTCCCGCAGCAGAAAAGCTTGGTTTCAATTTCAAATCGGTTTTTCCTTTTTTTACAAGGAAAACATGCTTATTACCATCTCTTTTTGATTTTAATACCAAATCACTGGATCTTTTATATTGGTAAACCACCCATTCTGAGCCTCCAATACATGGATGGATTTCCACAATTTCTACAAGGTCATCATCAACCATGGTAATTACTTTATGGTAGGGAGCGATCCAAGGGTCTTTAAATTTATTTTTCAAATCTTTAGGCGTTAAAATTTCCATTGATATCCACCTTTAGTATATCTTAATAATTGGAAAATTCTGATCAATAATTTATTAACAAACAACCCTTTCTATCTTATTACTATTTAATCTTAATCTTAGATATATAAGTTATATCAGATCCACTCTTATTAATATAATTTAAAACTTTAAAAGATTTTTTAATGGCATTAAACCTTTAATTTTTAGGTATATCTCTAAAAAAGTAATTAAAATCATTTATTTTTTTTTAAATTATCTATTACTTTCTATAAGTAGTCAGCATTATATAATTCACATTGCAGTGTTATGAAAAGAGGAGTAATGAAAGAGTTTTACTCACCGATCCGACGGGGCAGTATTGAATTAACAAAAAAAGTAATTTAAATAAAGTTGATGTGTAAATATTTTAATTTGAATAAATAAGGAAAAATTAACTCCAATACAAACTATTTAAAAAAAATTTAAAATGAGAAAGATTAAAAGTAGTATAAATTTATTTTAACCTTTCCACCATCTTAACTGCTGCTTCCACAGCTCTTTTAGCGTATTCAACCCTTTGATGAGCTTCTAATCTGGTCATACCTGGTCCGGATATTCCAAGAGATACTGGTTTGTCATATTCCAGTGCTAGATCAGCTATCTTACGGGAAGCATGTTGAACCACAATCTCATCGTGGGATGTTGAACCTTCTATGACTGCACCCAGTGTAATAACCGCATCAACATTATCTTCTTCCAGAAGTTTTTTAATTGCTAAAGGCATATCAAAAACGCCAGGTACAGTAATAACCTCAGTTATTTCTGAGTCTAAAAATTTGGCATGTTCTTTTGCCAATTCTAACATCATATGTGTTATATCATAATTGAATTCTGCCACTACGGCCCCTATTTTAATTTTTGCCATTTAATAACCTCCGAATAGCCTTACTTTTTTAAACTAATAAAGCTCCAAGTAGACTTGCAACCATCAAAAATATCATTACAAGTGCAATAATTTGATATTTATTCATTTTTTATCTCCAAACGATTCTGAAACCTTTTTTACCACATCAGCTAATATTTGAATTTCTTCTTTATTATTATAATAATGCAATGATGTCCTAACTGTTCCGCCCAACTTGTAAGCTCCAATGTGTCTCATAGCAGGTATTGCACAGTGATGACCACTTCTTACACATATATTTTGAAATTCATCTAATATCTTAGCCACATCATGTGAATTAATATTATTAATGTTGAAGGAAACGATACCATAAATATTTTCTGGATCACCATAACAGATGGTATTTTTTATACTTGAAATTTCTTCAAACATTATTTTTGTAAGTTTATTGCCGTGTTTTTCGATCTTATTTATCCCTATTTTATCAATATATTTTACAGCTGCTTCCAGTCCAATGATACCAGCAATATTCTGTGTACCTCCCTCAAATCGGGCCGGTGATGAATCAAGAGTAAAACTATCTTCAGTAACATCTAAGATCGTACCACCACCCAGATTCATGGGAAAAATATTATCTGCCTTTTCCTGGTCGCAATATAAAAATCCAGTTCCTACAGGACCTAAAAATCCTTTATGTCCGGGAAATACCACAAAATCTGCATTAATCTGCTTTAAATCAAGTTTTACATGTCCTCCGGACTGAGCCGCATCTAACATGTATAGTGAATTGTTGTCATAGGCAATTTTCCCAATTTCATCAATTGGCTGGACCGAACCTATGGAATTAGAAATATGTGTTACAGTAATGAGTTTAGTGGTTTTGTCTACAGCTTTTTCAACATCAGCAGGATTTACCACTCCAAATTCATCAGCTTTTATAATCTTTACATTAATTCCCCTTTTTTTAAGGTTGAGCCAGGGAACTAAATTTGAGTGGTGTTCTATATTAGGAACTATTATAGAATCTCCTTTTTTAAAATCAAGGCCGTTAGCAACTAAATTTATGGCTTCGGTAGTATTTTTAGTGAAGATTATTTCTTCTTCCAGACATCCTAAAAATTCGGCAATTGTTAGTCGGGCTTTGTCGAACTTTTCTGAAGCATTAACTGCTAATTTATAGGCCCCCCTACCTGTATTAGAATTATAATTATAAAAATAATCACAGATAGCATCTATTACTGGTTTAGGGGTAGGTGTTGTACTTGCAGCATCTAGATAAATAACATCTTTTAGTAAGGGGATATCAGCTCTTACATCGTCAGGTTTCATAAAGATTCCTTCACTACTATTAATAATGCAATAAAAAAAATTAAATCAATTTTAATTTTCTAGTTTTTTTCTAACTTCCCGAGCCATTTCCATGGTGGAAGCGTTACCTCTTAAGTCTTGGGTAACAACTTTACCTTCTTTTAGAACTTCAATAAGCGCATTTTCAAATCTTCGAGCTTCTTCATGTTCTTCCAAGTAATCTAACATTAAAACTGCAGATAACATCATAGCCGCAGGGTTAGCAGTTCCTTTTCCAGCGTGGCTCGGTGCAGATCCGTGAACTGGCTCGAATAATCCATGCTTTTCACCTATATTGGCCGAGGGTATTAAACCTAAACCTCCAACCAGGCCGGCTCCTTCATCTGATAAAATATCACCAAAGAGATTGGTGGTTACAATAACGTCAAACATTTGGGGACGAGTTATAAAGAACATGGCAGTTGCATCTACGTATCTATCATCAGTTTCCATTTCCGGATATTTCTTTGCAACCTCATAGAATGTATCTCTAAAGAGGCCGTCAGTCTTTTTTAGAACATTGGCCTTATGAACAGCAGTTACTTTACTTCGACCGGTCTTTTTAGCGTATTCAAATCCAAATTTACATATCCTTTCTGATGCTTTTTTAGTTACAACCCTTAAAGCAGTGGCTCCTTCGTTTGTGTATTCTTCTCGACCAATATACATCCCTTCCGTGTTTTCTCTTACAATTACAAAGTCTAAATCGTCATATACACATTTAGTTCCAGGGTATGATTTGACTGGCCTTAAATTTACGTATAAATCTAGTTCTTGCCGCATTTTCACAATAACATCTGCAGCTGATTCACCTGCAGCACCAAATAAACAGGCTTTGGACGCCTTTACTATATCTACGGTTTCTTGGGGGAGGGGCACTCCACTAATTTCTGCGTATTCATCTCCAGCATCAGCAAAGGTATAATCAAATTCAACATTTATTGCTTCTAAAACGTGTAAAGTAGCTTCCATCACTTCTTTACCTATTCCATCTCCAGGTATAACTGCTATTTTATACATATAAACACCTACAAGCTCCTATTCATTGTTTAAATTTTTATTATTCTATTTTATTATATTTCATCCATTTTTTCTTTTAAGTAGGGGATAAGTCCACCTTTATCCAGTATTTCAACCATAAATTTAGGTAAATTTGTTATTTTATATTTTTTAGATGTTGTGAGATTTTTTAAAATTCCTTTCTCTGGGTCGACTTCTATTTTATCGCCAGTGGAAACATTTTGGGAAACATTTTTGGATTCAAATAGGGGAAGACCAACATTTATTGAATTTCTATAAAAAATACGTGCAAATGATTCAGCTACAACAGCAGATATTCCTGCACCTTTAATTGCTATAGGTGCGTGTTCTCTAGATGAACCACATCCAAAATTTTTGCCTCCTACTATTATGTCTCCTTTTTCTACTTTATTAGAAAATTCAGGGTCAAGACCTTCCATTACGTGGCATGCAAGATCTTTTTCATCTCTTAAAACCAGATATCTTCCAGGTATTATGATATCTGTGTCAATGTCATCTCCAAATTTCCAAACCTTTCCTTTCATAACTATTCCTTCTTTTCAAATTTTATTTTAAATTGTGTGGATCGGTAATTTTACCTTTGATTGCTGATGATGCTGCAACTGCAGCTGAACTCAGGTATACTTCTGCTTCTGCACTTCCTTGCCTTCCTTTAAAGTTCCGGTTGGATGTGGAAAGACTAATCTCGCCAGGGCCTAGAAGCCCTACATGCCCTCCTAGGCATGGGCCACAACATGGATTACAAACAAGGGCGCCAGCATCTACAAATGTTCCTATGAGTCCTTCATCAAGGGCTTTGCGGTAGATTTCTCTGGAGGCAGGTATAACCAGCATTCGGATACTATTTGAAATGGTATGTCCTTTAATGATTTTTGCAGCGTCTCTTAAATCATTCAGACGCCCGTTGGTGCAAGAACCTAGAAAGACCTGATCTATTTCTGTTCCTTCAACTTCTGAGATTGGTTTTACATTATCCACATTGTGTGGACATGCAATTTGTGGTTCTAAATCATTTACTTTAACGTCCATTATTTCAAGGGAAGTTGCATCCGCATCTGTTTTCATTATTTCATAGGGTTTGGTGGTCCGATTTTTTATATATTCTATTGTTTTTTTGTCCGGTTCCACCAGACCAGTTTTTCCTCCCATTTCAATGGCCATGTTGCAGAGAACCATTCGGTCAGATACAGACATCTCTTTAACTGTTTCACCACCAAATTCACAAGCCATGTAAGTTGCTCCATCAGCACCTATTCTTCCTATAATATTTAATACCACGTCTTTAGCATAGACATAATCAGGCAGTTGACCATTTATGTTGAATTTAATGGTTTTTGGTACTTTAAACCATAATTTGCCTGTTGAAAAGACCATAGCCATGTCAGTTGAACCAATACCAGTTGAAAATGCACCTAAAGCTCCATGAGTACAAGTATGTGAATCTGTACCAACTACAACCTCTCCCGGAACTATATGTCCTTTTTCAGGTAGTATTTGATGACAGACTCCTTCATTAACATCATAAAAATTCTTTATTTTTTGGTTTTCCACAAATTTTCTCATTATTATATGGTTGTTTGCTGCTTCAATAGAGTCTGCTGGTACTTGATGATCAAATATTACCACGATTTTTTCAGGATCCCATACTTCAGGAGTTCCAATTTTCTCAAAAGATTCTACTGATAATGGTCCAGTTAAGTCATGGGTCATAGCCACATCAATATTTGCCATTACTATTTCTCCAGCTTCTGCTTCTTTTTCTCCACCTGCTTTTGCCAGTATCTTTTCTGCCATTGTCATAGACATTCTTGGTCCTCCATTTATAAATTTTAATTTTTATTTATTGAATAAGTATTGTAAAGTCGGTTTCATATAACTTAAGAAGTGATTCATACTTTAAAGATGATTTTGATAATCAATTTTATCATTTATTAAAAACTCGTGATTTTAAATCTTTTTATACAAAAATTGATTCAAATAATAGTTTAAGTAACGACATATAAATAGGTTATTAGCTAATCTATAACATAAGTAATAATAATAATATATATAAGTAATATTAATCAATATTAAAATTAATTTATAGCATTTTTTAATATAATAGTGGAGAGAACTTTTATTGAGGGAAGTAAATGAAAGACGAAATATTGCAGGAGTACCAAAAAATAGCAGATAAAATTTCAGAGGAGGAATTTTTGAAGCGAATGGATAATATGAAAAAAGAATATGAAGACGTAAGCTTCATGAATGAACTTGACCTGGCCCGTATGATTGTAGGTGAACATATAAACGAAAAAAACAAGCCCCTCTCTGAAGAAAATGCATCATTTAAGATTGCTGATTTAGAAACTGGAAAAAGTAGGATTAGTATTATAGGACGTGTTATGCACATATCCAATGCTAAAAAATTTACTAAAAGAAATGGAAAAGAAGGAAAAGTGTTAAACATCATATTGGCTGATGATACTGGGGAAATAAGGACTGTATTTTGGACTGAAAATATAAAAATGGTTAAAAAGATCAGTGAAGGAGATATAGCTAAAATAAATAATGTGGAAGTAAAAGATGGTTATAGGAGTAAAGAAGTTCACTTAAACCCTCGTTCAACAATCAAAAAGTTATCTGAAAAAGATTATAAAGATTTTCCCAAATATGATGAGGAAATAACTAATATAACGGATATTAAAGAAGACATGCAGGTAAATATTATAGCTAGAATAATTAGAATACCCCGAATCAGAAAATTCGATAGAAATGGCGGTGAAGGAAAAGTATTATCTCTTGAACTTGAAGATGAAACTGGCACAATCTCTTACACCTTATGGAACAATGATGTGGGTTTAATTGCTGATTTAAAACTGGAAGAAGGGGATTCTGTTAAAATACTGGGTGCACAAAGCAGAAGTAGAAATGGTGAAATCTCACTTACTCATGCATGGATTAGTAGAATTGTAAAAGGAGATTTTGATGTGCCAGAACATGAAGAAAAGGTCATTAAAATTGGAGATGCTCATGAAGAAAAAAATGTCACGGTAATGGGGGTTGTGACAAAAATACAGGATACTATAAATTTTGAACGTAGCGACGGAAGCACTGGTTCTGTAAAATCAATTGAAATAGCAGATGATACAGGTAAAATTAGAATAACGCTCTGGAATGAGGATACTGGGCTTAAAATTAACAAAGGGGATATTTTAAAGATCAATGGGGGTAATGTGGAATTTGATGAATATTCACCTACAGGTTATAGAATAAACACCAACTGGAATTCTCGTATTTCTATTAACCCTGAATCTGATGGAACTTTATTAAAACTCCTTAAAGAATATAAAAAACATCTAGAACCAATTAAAATCGGAGATTTAGATGATATTGATGAAGAAGGTGAAGAAGTAGATATAATAGGTAGAATAATCAATGTTAATGAACCTAGGGAATTTAAAAGAGATGATGGAACTGTTGGAGTGGTAAGATCTGTTGAAATAGCTGACGGGTCAGGGGTGGTTAGAACTTCATTTTGGGATGATAAAGCCAGCGCAACATTAAATATCGGGGATGAAATACGTCTTGAAAATGCTAGAACTCGTTTAGGACTTTATAATGTTGAATTAAGTATAGGGAAGACTGCTCGTGTATTGGAACCCACTGACGAGGAAGTGGAAAAGATCCCTCCTATAGCTGAACTTGAAGAAATGATATATACCACCAAAAAAATCCATCAACTAGAAGAAGATGAAAGAAACACCAGGGTACTGGCCAGAATTATTGATTTATATGAACCTAATGAATTCCAGAGAGATGATGGATCAATAGGAAAGGTTAGGTCTGCTGAAATAGCTGATGATAGTGGAGTTATCAGGGTTTCGTTATGGGATGATATGGCTGAAGTTCCTTTAAACATAGGAGATGCAATAAAAATTGAGAATCCACGAATAAACTTCCGGAATGATAATCTTGAACTCAGCGTGGGCAGAACTTCAAATTTAATTAAACTTAAAGAGAAAGAAGCAGAAAATTTACCTTCATTTAAAGATCTAGAGGAAACAATTTATAAATCAAAGAAGATTGACGAAATCGAAGAGGAAGATCGTAATATAAAAGTAAAAGGAGAGATTTCAGAGGTTTATAGTGACAGGATTTTGTATCCTATGTGTCCTAACTGTAATAAGCGGCTTGAATTAGTAGAAGAAGCTTATATATGTGATTTCTGCGGAGAAGAAATAGAAACCCCCAACTACCTCATGATAATTCCTACCAGAATAGAGGATGATACTGCAGATATCAGGGTCACCTTCTTCAGAAAACAGGCAGAAAAGTTAATTGGTTTAACTTCCGAACAAGGGCAAGAAATAATTGATAAAACTGGTGATGAAGGTTCGTTAGGAGAAAAGGCACAGGATCTGATTGGAACAGAAATAGTCATAGTTGCCGATGCTAATTTTGATGAATACAATGAAGAATTACGTCTTAACGTTAAAAAAATAGTGGAATAATATTCCACTATAATAGCTAATCTAAGTGTGAGTAATTTAACTTAAATCAGAAAATAAGGGTATTTAAATTTAAAAAAACTTTTAAAATACTTGAAACTAAAAATATAAATTGAATTAATTTATAGTATTTAATATATTTGAATATGTGTTGTATTTAGAATGAAAAAAGATCAATAGATAATTTTTATTACCAAATTATAAAGGAGATCAAAATGGTTGAACTTGAAGAATTACCTAATGTTGGTGAAAAAACTGCACAGAAACTTAGAGATGCTGGTTTTGCGGATATGATGAGGCTGGCCACGGCCACTGCAAAGGAACTTAGTGTAAAAGCAGAAATAGGCGAGGGTGTAGCTCAAAAGGTTATTGAAGCAGCTAGAAAAGCGGAACAAATTGATTTTGAAACAGCATTCGACGTTATGGAGCGCAGAAAAGACGTGGGGAGAATAACCACTGGTAGTAGTGGTTTAGATGAATTAATTGGTGGGGGAATCGAAACACAATCCATAACCGAAGTATTTGGTGAATTTGGTTCGGGTAAGAGTCAAATATCTCATGAACTTGCTGTAACTGTTCAGTTACCAGAGGAAAAAGGCGGGCTTGATGGAGAATGTGTTTTTATAGACACTGAAAATACATTCAGACCCGAAAGGATTAAACAAATTGCAGACGGACTAGAACTTGATATAGAGGAAGTATTACAGAAAATTCATATTGCAAGAGCCTTTAATTCCAGCCACCAAATATTAATGGCAGATAAAGTGAATGAGTTAATCCAGGGCGATACTAACATCCGGTTGGTAATTGTTGATTCTTTGACTGCACATTTTCGTGCGGAATACGTGGGAAGAGAGTCCCTGGCAACGAGACAGCAAAAATTGAATCAGCACTTACATACCTTACAAAACATAGCAAATACTTATAATGTAGCAGTTTTTGTAACTAACCAAGTACAAGCAAGGCCAGACGCATTTTTTGGAAGCCCAACCAAAGCTATTGGTGGTCATGTTTTAGGTCACGCTGCAACTTACAGGATCTGGCTTAAAAAAGGATTAGCTGGAAAACGTATTGCTCGATTGGTAGACAGTCCTCATTTACCCGAAGGAGAATGTGTGTTTAAAATAATAACCGAAGGTATTTCGGATTAAACATTAACCTTCAATTTTTTTTAAATATTTTAAAACGAATGAGGGAACAGATTAAACAGACTCTAATTCCCTTTTTTTTCTTTCATAAAATAGGACTTTAATAATCTATTTTTGTTTTCAATGCATTTTATACCGAACAATTTAAAAAGTAGATAGAATGAATTCAGTTGAAACAATTATAACCATAATTGTAATGATAGCTATTGGCTATTTGTTACGAAAAATTGGCCTTTTAAAGTCAGAAGATTCCTTAATTTTAAATAAGATTGTAGTGAACTTGAGCATCCCTTCACTAATATTTTTAGCTATGTACACTGCAGATCTAACAAATATTCATATTTTAGCACCTATACCTTTTATCTGCATATTTCTAGGTATACTTTCAGGAGTGATTGGTTATCTACTTGCTAAGGCAAAGGGTTATTCTAGAAAAACCCGGTGGAGCATTATAACTACCTCAACCATGGTGAATTCCGGATTTCTTGGTTATCCTGTAGTTTTAAGTGTTTTTGGGACAGAGGGCCTTATAAGGGCAATTTTCTATGACATGGGTTCCATAATTCTTTTTATTAGTTTTGGCGTTTTGTTTATGCTAATTTTCACAGGAAAATCTTCAAATATAATAAAAAGAGCCCTATTATTTCCTCCGTTATGGGGAGTTTTGCTTGGCATTCTCTTTAACTTTTTAAATATTGAAATAGGGATAGCAGAAAATATAATTGATTATTTGAGCGGTGCTGCCATACCTCTTATCATGATATCTCTAGGACTATCACTTCAAGCTAGAAATATTAAGGGATATTTTGAAGCAGCATCTTATGTTAGTTTAATTAGATTGGTTTTAGCCCCAGTGTTGGCCTTATTAATTGTATATTTTTTAGGTATTGGTGGTTTGGAAAGATCAGTCATAATTGTAGAGGCGGCCATGCCTTCGGCCATGCTTAGTTTGGTATTGGCAATTAACTATGACTTGGATGTTAATGCAGCAGCAGCATGCATATTTTTAACCACAGTTTTAAGCATGATAACTATCCCGTTGATTATAATGATTTTATAAATTATACTTGAGTATTTCACCTGAAATCCAGAAAAATGGCCAAAAACCGGTTTTGGTTGCCCATAACCTTTGTATTACGTGGATGCCTTAAACTTATTATAGTATATAAACTTTGTATAAAAAAATAGATAGAAATCTTTATAAGTGTTGGTGATACACCTTACATCACTTAAGATTAGAATTCATCAACTTGTACAAGGTGATCTAATGGCAGAAAAAAATGAAGAAACTATTGAAGAACCAAAAATTGGAGTTTATGTGTGTCACTGTGGTATTAACATCGGTGGTGTAATTGATGTTGAAGCAGTAAAGGATTACGCAGCAACTCTACCTAATGTAGCTTTAGCTAAAGAATACAAATACTATTGTTCAGACCCAGGACAAGAAGAAATTCAAAAAGACATTAAAGAGCTAGGTTTAAACAGAGTAGTTGTAGCAGCATGCTCACCACGGCTTCACGAACCTACATTCAGAAGATGTGTCAGGGAAGCCGGACTCAACCCCTACCTTTTCGAGTTTGCAAATATAAGGGAGCATGATTCATGGGTGCACATGAATCAGCCTGAAGAAGCTACTGAAAAGGCAAAAGATTTAGTAAGAATGGCAGTTGCAAAATCAAGATTATTAGAAGCTCTAGAATCAGAAACTGTAAGTGTGGATAATAAAGCCATGGTTATTGGTGGAGGGGTTGCAGGTATCCAATCAGCACTAGATTTAGCTGATATGGGATTCAAGACCTACATGGTAGAAAAAGAGCCAACCATTGGTGGAAGAATGGCTCAACTGGATAAAACCTTCCCAACTCTTGACTGTTCCATGTGTATTCTCGCACCGAAAATGGTGGACGTAGGTAAACATGAAAATATAGAACTCATGACCTATGCTGAAGTTAAAGAAGTTGACGGTTACATTGGAAATTTCAAGGTAAAAGTGGAAAAGAAACCTAGATACATAGATGAAGATTTATGTGTTGGATGCGGTTCATGTGTTGATGTATGTCCAATTGAAATGCCTAACTACTTTGACCAAGGTATTGGTATGGTAAAAGCAGCTTTCATCCCATTCCCACAAGCAGTTCCATTATGTGCAACCATCGATAAGGATTACTGTATCGAATGTAAGCTATGTGACGAGATCTGTGAAAGAGGAGCAGTAAAACACGACCAAGAACCAGAAGAAGTTGAATTAGAAGTTGGAACTATAATAGTTGCTACAGGATTCGATCCTTACAACCCAACAGAAAAATTAGAGTATGGTTACGGCAGTCACACCAATGTAGTATCTGCAATGGAGCTAGAAAGACAAATTAACGCTTCTGGACCAACAGAAGGAAAAGTTCTCAAACCATCTGACGGTGAAAAACCAAAAAGCGTTGCTTTCATTCAATGTGTAGGTTCCAGAGATGAGCAAATCGGCAAACCATACTGTTCCAGAGTATGCTGTATGTATGCAATGAAAAATGCTCAACTCATAAAAGATAAAATGCCTGATACAAATGTAGCAATTTACTACATGGATATAAGAGCATTTGGTAAAGGATTCGAAGAGTTCTATAAACGCTCACAAGAAAAGTACGGTATCAAGTTTATAAGAGGACGACCAGCAGAAGTAATGGAAAACCCAGATCTGACTTTAACCATACGTGGAGAAGACACACTTCTTGGAAAAGTCACAGAATACGACTATGATATGGTAGTATTATCTGTAGGTTTAACCCCACCAGAAGGTGCAGAAGATCTCAGACAGACCCTCGGTATATCTAAGAGTGCAGACGGATTCCTCATGGAAGCTCACCCAAAACTAAGGCCTGTTGATACCCTAACTGACGGTATATACTTAGCAGGAGTTTCACAAGGTCCTAAGGATATTCCGGACTCAGTAGCTCAAGCTTCAGGTGCAGCAGCCAGAGCAGCCATACCAATGGTTAAAGGTGAAGTGGAAATTGAGCCAATTGTAGCTGTTACTGACCTGGATGTATGTGGTGGATGTGAAGTCTGTCTTGAACTATGCCCATTCGGTGCAATAGAGAGAGAAGACGAACAAGCACACGTAAATATTGCGCTATGTAAAGGATGCGGTACATGTGTAGCTGCATGCCCATCTGGAGCAATGGATCAACAACACTTCAGAACTGGACAGATAATGGCCCAGATCGAAGCTGCATTGGATGAATCCAAATAATTAGGGGTTTTAAACCCTTAAACTATTTTTTTTTATTTTTAAATAATTACTATCTTTAATTAAATCATTTAAAATTTATTTTAGATAATTAAAACTGATATTATGATTTATTTTTTCAATTTGAATCAAATTTAACATTAAAAATTTCAATATAGTAAATTTCTAGCATATTTCCTCTAAGGAAAATTTAATTGTAGTATTTTAAAAATGATAATAATCTAGAATTGTATGGTGAAAGGGGTTTTTATGTATAGTAAATGGGGAATTGAATTAAAAGAATTACTGGATATAGAAAAGGAACCAGTAGCAATTAAATGGTCTACTAAAATACCAAGAAATATTCAGAAAGAAGAAGGCACATCAAGGTTCTGTAAAAAACTTGAAAATGCCTCTAGTGGAGATGTTTTTTATTCCACTGCTGAGGAAGAAGAATGTATGGGTGGTGCCAGATACAGTGGATTGAAAGATATTAAAGAATTTCCATCTAACATGAGAAGCGGAGCCTTCCTGGTAGGCATGGGGGTCTACAAGAACGTATCCGCCGTACAGAGGTCATGGAATGACAACAAACAGATGGAATCTGGAATATTTAAGGCCATATTATTTGCACCTTTGATAAAAGCAGAATTTGAGCCAGATGTAATCTTTATCATATGTAAAGCCAAACAGGGAATGGAAATCCTCCATGCTAATGCATACGATTCAGGAATACATGGATTGGGGGCTGATTCGGGTCCTATATGCAGTACCATGGCTGCATTACCATATTTAACCGGAAAAGTAACTTATGGGTTTGGAGATATCGGTGCAAGAAACAATACTAATCTAAACCCAGAAGATGTGATGTTAAGTATTCCTGCAGCAGATTTACCAAGAATAATTTCTAATTTAAAAGAGATGCGTACTAAAAGAATGTTCCGATCAAATTAATCCTAATTTCATTATTAAATGTTAATCAAAACTTGAAATATTTATATAAGTACTTTTTATATCATCATTTAGATTAATTAAAGATTATCAAAATTCAGTTTCATGAGGAAATATAATGTTTGAAAATGAAAAATACGCTCAAGAGATCGAAAATTTAACAAAAGAGCACCATAAATGGATGGAAAGCAGTATCAATTTAATTGCCAGTGAAAATATTACTAGCACAAGTGTAAGGGAAGCATTAGCTTCTGATCTATCCCATAGATACGCTGAAGGCTTGCCTGATGAGAGGCTCTATGAGGGCTGTGGATTCATTGACAAAATAGAAAATTTAACTATAGATCTTTCCAAAAAAATATTTAACGCCGAACATGCAAATGTACAACCTACTTCGGGTGTTGTTGCTAATTTAGCTTCATTTTTTGCTTTATCGAATTATAACGATAAAATAATGGCTTTAGAAGTTCCGGTGGGTGGCCATATAAGCCATGCAAATGTAAGCGCTGCAGGTATTCGAGGTCTCAAAGTAATTCCTCACCCATTTGATTCAACTAAAATGAATATTGATGCCGATGCCATGAAAAAGGAAATACTGAAAAATAAACCTAAAATAGTCTTACTGGGTGGTAGTTTATTCCTTTTCCCTCATCCAGTGGCCGAAGCTAGAGAAGCGGCAGATGAGGTAGGTGCTCGTGTAATGTATGATGGTGCCCATGTAATGGGTCTTATAGCAGGCGGATACTTTCAGGATCCTCTAAAAGAGGGCACAGATCTTCTAGTTGGAAGTACTCACAAAACTTTCCCTGGTCCGCAGGGTGGAATAATACTCTGTAAAGATGAATTAAAAGATAAAATTGATGAAGCTGTATTTCCAGGTGTTGTGAGTAATCATCATCTTCATCACTTAGCTGCTCTAGGAATAGCCACATCAGAAATGCTTGAATTCGGTAAAGAATACTCCAAACAAATTATTAAAAATTCTAAAACATTAGCTCAAAACTTGTATGAATTGGGTTTTAATGTTTTATGTGAAGATCTGGGGTTCACAGAATCTCATCAAATTGCTATGGATGTTTCCAAGATTGGTAAAGCTTCGGTAATGGCTAAAGATTTAGAAAGGAATAATATAATTTTAAATAAAAATTTACTTCCTTGGGATGATGTTAATCGTTCTGATGATCCATCAGGTATTAGAATCGGTACCCAGGAGATAACCCGGAGAGGTTTGAAAGAATCACATATGGGTGAAGTTGCTGATTACATTAAAAAGGTAGTTGTGGATGGAAAAGATGTTAAAGAAGATGTTTCTGAATTTATTAGCCAGTACAATAAGGTACATTATGCTTTTAAGGAGGACGAAGCATACAAATACATCGAATTCTAGAAATTTCCATTTTTTTACTTTTTATGAGATAATTTGTCCTTTTTTGTTCAGGTGTATTGAGGGAAATTTTTATGAAGGTTGCTTGGGGAATTACAGGAGCGGGCCATTTACTTTTAGAAAGCGTAGAAATTTTGGAGAACATGGCCCATGAACATGAAATAACCATATTAATCTCCAAGGCAGGAGAAGAAGTTCTTAAAATGTACGGACTTTTTAAAAGAGTTAAAAAGTTGACTGGAGGATATTACAGGGAACTGGCATTAGAAAAAGATCAAGAGTCAAGTTTTCCTATAACTGGCAGATTATCAATGGGACGATACGATGTACTCATAGTTTCTCCCACAACATCCAATACCATTGCCAAAATAGTTTATGGCATAGCAGATTCTTTAATTACCAATGCAGTGGCTCAAGCCGGAAAAGGAAGAGTAAAAACTTTTATAATCCCTGTAGATATGGAATCAGGTGAGCTTCAAACGGTTTTACCTTCAAAACTCGAACTGGATTTATGTCAAAAATGTCAGATCTGCGAAGCGGCTGCAACATGTCCCAACGATGCAATAAACCCCGGGGTGGAGATCAATTTACTTGAATGTGAGGGCTGCGGACTTTGTCAACAGGCGTGTCCATTTGGAGCAATATCTGGCGGAAAAATTATAACAATCTACATGAGAGAAATTGACATCAAAAATACAGATAAATTAGATGAATTTGATGGAATTGATGTATTAAAACATCCATCAAAGCTAAAATTTGATGGAAATTAATCAAAACTTGGTAATATTTTTCTATTTTTTTGGTTTTTCCAAGCTATCAAAACTTTTTCTAGATAACTAAATTACTAGAACATAATGGCCTTTACCATAACCAGATGAAAACAAGTAAATAACTTTAAGAACTTAATATTTGTAGCAAGTTAAGGGGGTAATTATGGATGGAAGAAAGATATGGGATTGATTTTCTTATTAAACAACTTCGAGATGATAAATGGTACGTAAGGGAAGATGCTGCCGAACTTCTTGCGGAAGTGGGAGATCCAAGAGCAATTGAACCTCTAATTAAAGCTTTGGAAGATGAAGAGTTCCATGTACGTGAAGCTGCTGCACTTTCACTAGCAACCTTTGACGATAAAAGATCAATAAAACATTTAATCACTCTTTTAAATGATAAAAAAGCAAGTGTAAGATATGCTGCAGCCTTAGCTCTTTCCATTATTGGAGATGAACAGGCAATTGAACCTTTGGAAAAAACTGTTGAAGATGAAGATCCAGTGGTAAAGAAAATTTCTGTCATGGCCATTAATGAAATAAAAAAGAGAAAATCATGATTTGATACATATAATTTTTCCTAATTATATGGAGATATGGTGTATCGAATTTTATTTAATAATTAATTGAATTTTCTATTGAAATAATTTAAAGGGTTAAATCGTTTTATGCAAAATCACATACAAAATCTATTTCATCCCCTATTTCAGTATTAGTTTCGTTTATGAGACCTTTTTTTAGTTCAATAATATACTGGGCTGATTGTTTAGGGGTATAAGTGTCCCATGGATCTACAGTAACCAAGTCTACTACTTCTTTTTTGGAGTTTGCAAAGATAATATCAAGGGGAAATTTCATAAAAAACATGTGAATTCCTGAAGATCGCCTTCCGCGCTGTTTTGGAAGTTTTAATATCAGGCCATTTTCTAAGGTATTTTGGAACATCAAACCTTTGAACCTGGAGAAGAAACTATCAGCAATTTTTGCATAACCCAGTTTATTTCCCTTACTTTTATTTACTATGAGAACAAAGTTCATAAAGATAATTTAACATGATCACTTAAAAAGTATGGAGGTTAATCATCATGAGGAATATCATTGTTAAAGAGCTCGAACAGAGCCCTATTGAGAAAAATGAAGTAGAGATTGTGGAAAGAAAAGGTATAGGACATCCAGATAGTATCAGTGATGGTATAGCCGAGTCTGTAAGTTGTGCTTTATGTAAAGCTTATATTGATAAGTTTGGCGGGGTATTGCACCATAATACTGACGAAGTACAGATTACAGCTGGTGAATCTGATCCCCAATTTGGTGGTGGAGAAGTAATAAAACCTATTGAAATTCTTCTAACTGGTAGGGGCGTAAGGGAATATAAAGGAGAAAAGATAGGTGTTGACAGAATCGCCATCGAAGCTGCTAAAAACTATTTAAAAGAGAATATTATAAATTTAAATGTGGAAACATGTACAGTAGTTGAATGTAAAATTGGTCAAGGTTCAGGAGATTTAGTTGACGTATTTGGGCGTGATGGTATTGCTAAAGCTAATGATACTTCCTTTGGAGTAGGTTACGCACCATTTTCGGAAACTGAAAATATTGTTCTTGCTGCAGAAAATCTATTAAATTCTAAGAGCTTTAAAAAGAAGTTCCCACAAGTTGGAGAAGATATTAAAGTTATGGGATTAAGAGAACACGACGATATTACTCTAACCGTGGCCACAGCAATGATCTCCAAGTATGTAGATAATCGTGATACTTATATTAATGTTAAAGATGAACTTAATGATATCATCACTGATTTGGCCCTTAAACATACTGATAGGGCCGTTAAAACGTTTATAAATACTGCTGATGATCCTAGCTGTCAATCTGAGAAAGGATTTTACCTAACTGTTACTGGCACCTCTGCTGAAATGGGTGACGATGGTTCGGTAGGCAGAGGGAATCGTGCAAATGGACTTATAACTCCAAACAGGCCAATGTCTATGGAAGCTACCTCTGGTAAAAATCCAATAAATCATGTGGGTAAAATATATAACCTACTGTCAAACCAAATGGCAAGTGACGTTGTAGAAAATGTTGAAGGAATTAAACAAATTCATATAATGCTTTTAAGTCAGATTGGTAAACCTGTTGATCAGCCTAAAGCAGCAAGTGCTCAGATAATTTTGGAAGACGGTTACAAGATGGATGCTGTGACTAAAGAAGTTGAAAAAGTGATTGATTCCAGGTTAGAGGATATATCTGCTATCACTGGAATGCTGGTAAAGGGGAAGCTCGGAACATTCTAAAAGAAACTTGAATTAAAAATGAAGTTTTACACTTGAACTAGTATTTTACTTCTCATGGCCTTTAATTATAATATGGGCCGGGCAGTAGTGGAAATATATTTTTAGAATATGAAAAACGCCTATTCTAGACATGTATTTCAAGTGTAATATATTGTATTAAAAGTATGGATTTCTGATTATTAGAACGATTCAAAATTAAAAATTTAATTGTAAATTAGAAATCTCTCTTAATTTTTTTACACACCATAATACCTCTTTTCTCTTCAACAAAGATTTAATCAATATTTTTTTATAATTATTTATTCATGATAATATTCTAAATTAATATAGTGCTCTTATATTCATCTAAATTAAAAAATAACAAGGATATTTACATAGATTACACATATTAAAATTAATATAATGGGAAATAATACTCTAATTATTAAACACTAAATTCATATTCTAATAAAAAATCATAAGGAGAATAAAAATGCCGTTAAGGGAGGCAGAAAAATCATACAATCCGCATACAGTTGAGGATAAAATACAGAATTTCTGGGAATCTCATGGAATTTACCAAAAAACAAATAAAATGAGGGAAAACAAACCTAAATATTCCTTTTTAGATGGTCCCCCCTACTGCAGTGGAAGAATACATCTGGGAACAGCTTGGAACAAGATAATAAAGGACACATATTTAAGATTCAAAAGCATGAATGGGTTTAGTATTCGCCGACAAGCAGGATGGGACACCCATGGACTTCCTATTGAACACAAGGTTGAAGGTATTCTAGGTATTAAAAGCAAAAAAGAAATTGAAACTACCATTGGTATTGACAACTTTGTCAAGAAATGTAAAGAATTTGCATTGGAAAATAAGGACATAATGACCCAACAATTTAAGAGATTAGGAGTATGGATGGATTGGGATAATCCTTATGTGACTTTTGATACAAAATACATGGAATCATGTTGGTGGACTCTAAAAAAGGCTCATGAGAAAGATTTGCTGGTTAATGACCTTAGAGTTATTACTTGGTGTCCACGATGCGAAACGGCATTGGCTCTAGCTGAGATAGACTATGAAAACAAGGAAGATCCATCAATATATGTTAAATTTCCTTTAAGTAACGCAGAAAATGAATATATTTTAGTTTGGACCACAACGCCGTGGACTCTTCCTGCTAACATGGCAGTGACTGTTCATCCAGACTTTGATTATGTATATGTTGAAGTTGATGGTGAAATTTATTTAATGGCTGAAGCACTGGTTGACACTCTCTTTGGTGAAGATGATTACAAAATCGTTAAAACAGTAAATGGATCAGATTTGGAAGGATTAGAATATAAATATCCATTAACTAAAGAAATACCTGTACAGGCAGAGTTTCAACACAAAATTATCCTTGGAGAACACGTAACTTTAACTGATGGTACTGGTTGTGTTCATACTGCACCGGGCCACGGGCCAGAGGACTTTGAAATAGGTAAAGAATATGGATTGACCATATTTTGTCCGGTAGATGAGGCAGGTATATTTGAAGCGGAAGCTGGAAAGTATCAGGGAAAATTTGTTAAAGATGCAGATGATGATATAATGAGTGATTTAGATTCTAAGAACCTTCTTCTAAAAAGAGAAACCATCACTCACAGATATGGGTTCTGTTGGAGGTGTAAAACCCCTATCATATACCTTGCAACTCAACAGTGGTTTTTAAAAATTACCGATATAAAAGAAAAAATGCTGAAAGAGCTTGAAAATATCAGATGGGTACCTTCATGGTCTGGAGACAGCCGATTCAGAAATTGGATAGAAAATGCACGAGATTGGACAATATCTCGGCAGAGATATTGGGGAATACCCATACCTATTTGGATATGTGAGGATTGTGGAGAAATTGACGTAGTAGGATCCATAGACGAACTTCAAGAAAAGACTGTAGAAGGAAGTTTGAAGGGAGATTTTATTCACCGACCACATGTAGATGATATTTTGTTAGAATGCAGCTGTGGAGGGAATATGAAACGTACTCCTGATGTTTTAGATGTGTGGATTGACTCAGGGGTTGCTGGATGGGCCTCACTTTATTACCCTCAGGAAACAGAACTCTTTGAAAAATGGTATCCCTACGATTTCATAACCGAAGGCCATGATCAAACTAGAGGATGGTTTTATTCTCAATTAGGCTGTGGAATGGTATCATTTAATCAATCTCCCTACAAAAAAGTGCTCATGCATGGATTTACTTTGGATGAAGACGGTAGAAAGATGAGTAAATCTTTGGGAAATGTCGTAGAACCAGAAGAAGTAATTAAAGTACACGGGGTTGATATCTTAAGATTCTACCTTTTGTGGGGAAATAAACCATGGGAAGACCTGAAATTTAACTGGGAAGAGGTAAAAAATGTCAGTAAAATGTTCAACATCCTATGGAATGTTTATGTATTTTCTACAACTTACATGGCATTGGATAACTTTGATCCAACCAGATACAAGGAAGAGGAACTTAAATTTAGGGATGAAGATAAATGGATAACTTCTCGGATAAATTCTGTTGGAAAAATTGTGACCAAATCTTTAGAGGATTTACACTTCCATAAAGCCACCAGGAGCATTAACAACTTTATATTAGAGGATCTAAGTCGATGGTATGTGCGCCTTATCAGGGGCCGTACCTGGATAGAAAAAGAAGATCCAGATAAACTCGGGGCATATTACACATTATACAATGTCTTGGAAAGTTTGATAACATTAATGGCCCCCATAATTCCCCATATAACAGAGGAAATATACGAAAATCTGGTATTAGGTGTTAAAAAAGGAGTTCCAGAAAGCGTGCACATGCTGGATTGGAATGTTCAAGAAGAACTCATCCACGAAGATCTGGAGCAAAATATGGATGTGGTCAGGGATGTTATAGAGGCCTGTGCTCGAGCAAGAGACACTGCTCGCTACAAACTCAGATGGCCGGTAAGTGAAATAGTAGTGGTTTCTGAAGACCAGGATATCTTAAGTGCAGTTGATGCTTTAAAAACAGTGATAATGGAACAGGCCAACACAAAAACTCTTCTTACTTCCACAGAATTTGAAGATCTTAAAATTAATGCTCAACCAAACATGAAAACATTGGGTCCTAAACTCAGAGGAGATGTACCAAAAGTTGCCAAAAAACTTGAAAGCATTGATGGATATAAAATAAGAGAAGAATTAGAATCAGAAGGAACATTCAATGTACAATTAGATGATAGACTAGTTGAACTTACTCCAGAAGACATAGTATTTGATACTGAACTACCAGATGGTATTGTAAATGCTGATTTTAATGGAGGAAGTGTATTTGTAAATACTACGATTACAAACGAAATTTTATCTGAAGCCATGTCACGAGAGCTTATAAGAAGAATCCAGGACATGCGAAAAGACCTGGATCTTGACGTAGAAGCAAATATACATGTTTTTATTCAATGCAGCGCTGATTTCAAAGATTTAATCCATGGTTTCCAAGACTTCATATCTCATGAGGTTCGAGCAGAAACATTTGAATTTGCAGAGGATAAAGGGGATTATAATAAAAAATGGAAAATAGAAGACGAAGAAATCTCTGTTTCAATTAAAAAGAAATAAATATTTTTAATTCAAATTATATATTGAAAATGTTTCATGTTCAATAATAAGGGTTTAATTGTAAGAAAGGGTGTAAAAAAATGACTTTAACAGATTCAGAACTGGAATATATAAAAAAAGAAATTGGAAGAGAACCAAATTCCCTGGAATGTGGAATGCTGGATATAATGTTTTCAGAGCATTGTTCCTATAAAAGTAGTCGTCCCATTTTAAAATATTTCCCTACAGAAGGCGAAAAAGTAATTTTAGGGCCTGGAGATGATGCAGGAATAGTAGAACTAACTGATGAATTAGCTTTAGCTGTAGGAATAGAAAGTCACAACCATCCGTCTGCAATTGAACCGTATGGGGGAGCAGGCACAGGAATTGGGGGTATATTACGAGATATTATGTCTATGGGGGCCATGCCTGTTGCACTTCTTGATTCACTAAGATTTGGTCCGCTGGAGGATCAAAGGTCTCGATATTTATTTGAATATGTGGTAAAAGGAATTTCTGACTATGGAAACAGGGTGGGTATACCCACCGTTGGTGGTGAAGTGGAATTTGATGAAAATTTCAAGTATAACCCCTTGGTAAATGTAATGTGTGCTGGAATAGTTCCTAAAAAAGATTTAGTAAAGGCAATAGCTCCAAACGTAGGCTCGGTATTTGTATTGATGGGGGGGAGAACAGGAAGGGACGGTATTCACGGAGTCACATTTGCCTCTGAAGAGCTTACCACCACCTCTGAAATTGAAGACCGGCCTGCAGTTCAAATTGGAGATCCTTTCACGAAGAAAATGGTATTAGAAGCCACTTTGGAAGTTTTAGAGAAAATACCTGTAGATGGAGTAAAAGATTTAGGTGGTGGAGGATTAACTTGCTGTATTTCCGAACTTGCTGCTAAATGTGGAAATGGGGCCAAAGTAGAACTAACTAAAATCCCATTAAGAGAAGAAGGAATGACTCCTTATGAAATAATGCTTTCAGAATCTCAGGAACGAATGGTTTTTGTCATAAAACCTGATTACATTGACCCTATAATGAAAATATTTAAAAAATATGAACTCCCTGCCGCAGTAATTGGTGAGGTAACTGATTCCCTACAGATGGTAGTGGAAGAAGAAGGAGAAATCATAGCTGATTTACCTGCCGAAATCTTGGCTGATCCACCTATAATACATAGGGAAGCCCGAAAACCAGATGAATCTACAGAATATGTGGAACTGGAATATGCTGAACCTGAAGAGTCTCTCCTCAAACTCTTGTCGTCACAGAATATTGCTAGTAAACAGTGGGTTTACAGTCAATATGATCATGAGGTTCAAGTAAGATCAATTGTCAAACCGGGAGATGATGCAGCAGTGCTAAAGGTTGACGAGGAAAACGCCCTGGCATTAACTTCAGACTGTAATAGTATTTACACCAAGCTAGACCCTTATCATGGAGGAGCCGGAGCAGTGAGTGAGGCAATCAGAAATATAGTTTCCATGGGGGCAGAACCACTCTGTATTGTGGACTGCTTAAACTTTGGTAATCCTGAAAAACCAGAAGTTTTCTGGCAGTTTAAAGAATGCGTAAAAGGCATGGCTGATGTAGCTAAATGCTTCAACACCCCAGTTATAAGTGGAAATGTTAGTTTTTATAATGAAACAGAGGGTGTAACCGTGAATCCATCTCCAGTTGTGGGAGTTGCAGGTGTAATGGACCAGGAACACATAAGAACATCTGATTTTAAAGAAGATGGTGATGTTGTCATTGTTATTGGGAAAACCTATTCTGAACTCGATGGCTCGGAATATCAGAAAACCGTTCATGGATTAATTCAGGGTAAACCTCCAAAAGTCCGTTTAAATGATGAAATCAATTCAACAAAATCAGTACTTGATTTAATACGTGAAGATAACAAAGGTAACATAACTGCAGTACATGATTGTTCTGCTGGGGGCTTAGGGGTAGCTCTGGCTGAAATGGCCATTTCTGGTGACATTGGGGCAGTAGTAAATATGAAAGATGTGCCTCGGGAAGATACAGTTGACAATTTCCAAACGCTTTTCTCAGAGTCCCATGCACGATATATTATTACTGTCAAAAATAACATATCCAAAGAAATATTAAACAAAATAAACGCTCCTGCAGCCATTATAGGTAAAGTTGGTGGAAACAAATTAATCATCGAAGATTTATCAATAAATATTAGTTTAAAAAAGCTTAAAAATTCATATTATGGTGTTATTGAAAAATTTATGGCTTAAGATATGAGAAAAGAAATTTCGCGTCAGTTGATCCATGCCTCAGGAATACTCATTATTTTACTTGAAAAAGTATTTGACCCTATTATTTTGATTATTATCTGTGGCTTAATTGTTTTAACCGGAGAATTAATATCTTTTATTGATAAGAGAAAGTATATACCTTTTTTTTCCACTGTTTTAAGAAGTTGTAGAAGAAGTGAAGATGAAAAAGGCTACATATATTTTTTTGTGGGAGTTTTAATGGCATTAGTTATTTTTAATTTTAATTTAAATATTGCTAATGCCACAATAATTATATTGGTGCTGGGAGATGCTGCTTCAACTTTAATTGGCAAGCGATTCGGTAAAATTAAATTACCATACCATGAATATAAGACATTAGAAGGAAGCACAGCATTTCTTATAGTGGGATTTTTAGGGGCGCTGTTGCAAATTCCATTGCTGCCTGCCTTTTTAGGCGCTTTATTTGGTGCAATTGCAGAGGCATACAGCCCCATAGACGATAATTTGGTGATACCCATCGTGTGCGGGTCAGTAATTTCTGTAGTGATGTATTTAATTTAATTTACCACTATATTGACTATAGTTCAATTAAAAATAGGTTATTTAAATTATAAATGAGAACAATTAAAGAATTATTTTATATAACACGTTTTTGGTGATATTTTTGCGTTTAAATAATTTTCATCTGGAAAAGTTGAATATACTGGGTTTATTGCTGATTGTAATTGTAATTTTAATTGTCAGTACAAATTTTTTGGATAGTATAATGCTTACCCTGACCCATCCTTTCTTGGAAGGATCATCACAGGGTAAATCTATATTATTTTTCGGTTTAATGGGTACTTTGCTCCTATTTTATCCGTTTTTCAATTTTGATGGAAGAATTATGAAAACATTAAAAAATACAAGTTTTGTATTTAGTAATTCCAGCAGAAATTACCTAAAAATAACTATAATTGTTATTTTAATAGCATATCTTATAGGTTTGGCATTGGAAATTCTCATTCGGGCAAAATATGGTGTTTCCATTTTTACTACATTTGTGTCTTTAAATCCCACTTTAAACACTTCTGGGATTGTACACAGCCACATTTATAAATCAATGATCGGAGCACTTGTTACTTATTTGGGATTGTATGTACCACCTTCCATTCATACTGGAACATCTCTCATATCTTACGTTTCTCCATTAGCATATATTGTATTTATTCTATTTCCTTTAGCATATATAACTGGTATTATTTCTTTAAACGAAAGAAAGGATATTAATCGTTTGATACTTGCATTTTCATTGACCACAGCCCTTATAGGAATTTTTGATGGTGGTTTATTTTCCATTCCTGCAGTAATAGGTTTGGCAGGACTTTTGGGTGTATATTCAATAAAAAAAGTTCCTTCATTTAAAGATTTAGTAAAACCCTCTATAATAATAATATTAATCATAATAATTCGATTTTCAATACTTATAGCTGGTACAAACACGGATTATTACGAAATAACTGTCATTGAACCTATGAAAACTATAGAAATCCCGGGCTATGATATTATAGATATGAAAACAGAAAATAATAAAACTATAATTCAAATAAAATCCAATGAAAATGAAAAACAAATATTAAACAATATGAATGCGATATTAAAAAATAAATGTTCTGCATTTTTTATTTCATGGAATTTCTGGGCATGGTTTTACTAGAAACTTATTTGACGTTTATAAATTTAATTTTTAAATAATTAAATAATATTTTAATTTTTTAATCAAAGTCTTATTGTCCTTTCATGTTTAAAATACTTAACCGCCACTGAAAATATTATCAGTGACAATAATATGGTGGGAATAAACTCTAATAATAATTCAGGATTTATGTAAGGGCTTGAAGCGATTTTTACGATTAAAACTGTGGGTATTATATTTAGAATTACGTCTAAATAGGGTATGGTAACAAAAAGCGGGACAAAAAGTATAAATGTAGCAAACACCAGGACAAGGGTTATTGCTGAATTGGCTTCTTTGGTGCTATCTACAAGCATAGATAATATCACTCCGATCCCTATGAATCCAAGGCCAATGAAAAATAAGAGTATGAATAATAAAAGGGAATTGTAGATAGGTACACGGAGAAAATTAAGCAATATTATCCAAGCAACACTTTGGATGAGTGAAAAGGAGAGTATAGGTATAATTTTTCCCAGGACAACCATAAAACTGGTTAAAGGGGTCATGAGTAAAACTTCAAATGTTTTACGCTCTCTTTCACCAACAATACTGTCTGTAACAATGTTACTGGCCAAAAAGAAGGGTAAAAGAAGAATAAAGGGGACTATAAATCCATACATGATCTCCACAAAGTAAGGGTTATCTAGGGCAACATCAGCTTTGTCATTTTCATTAACCTTAACTTCACTAATTTGAATAGGATTCTCCACTTTTTTTATCTCCGTTTCATTCAAACCACTTTTTTGCAGTTTAACTGCTTTATTGTAATTATTCAGGGCTAAATTAATTTTTTGGGATACCACAGGGTAGAAAACACTGGTGGTATCTATCTGAACCGAAATATTTTCTCTAGCAGTAGTTAAATCTACTGCTGCAATAATCTCAGAACCTACCTTGGCCGCAGCTTCTTGGGAACTGTCGAAATATATTAAATTTAAATTTTCATCTTTGAGATAACTGGTAAGGGATGAATTTTTAAATTCATCGGATAAACCAACCTTAAATTCACTGTTAACTTGAAATTGATCCATAAGATCTGGATCTGTGGCAATAGAACTTACCACCGCCAATCCAAAGGCACCTAATACGATAAATATTTGTACAAAAACTACCAGCAAATATATTCTGTTATTTAGTATATCAAAAGCCTCTTTCTTTGCCAGAGATAGTATTTTCATTTTTATTTAATCCTCAACTGCTTTTTTCAGGTAAATTAAGGAATTAACCCTACTAAACAAATTTACCTTTTAAGAATCTTATTAAACTTATTATGCCTGTAAATTCAAATATTAGGTGGATTATACCCGGTCTGGGTCCAAAAACCACGTCATCTCTTTTGAATAATTGGATGGTTATGATGTAGGAAAGCAAACTTACAATAACAATAATTATGATTGGTATTAATAATTCGGTGGTGTTGATACTCTCACCGGAAAAAAGCCGCATAACCAGAGTCATAGGTGAGATACTTGCAGCGCGAACGGATCCAGAAAGATAAGCCAGAGCAGGCACCACCAGATAACCTACTACCCCAATATAAACAAAACTGATGCCAATTCCTGCTTCTTTATAATTTTTTGAATAAGCGGCAATGATTGAGGTTATGCCAATAATAGGGATGGAAGTTAGAATAACAACGATATAAACTAGAAATGCATTTCTTATATCAAAACCAGCACCTAAAAGTATAACCATCCACAAGAATACCTGCACGGCAATGGTGAGTATGACAGCTAAGCTTTTTCCTAAAATTATATTGGTATGGGAGATAGGCATTGCCACCAATATTTCAGCAGTTTTTCTCTCTTTTTCTCCTACAATGCTATCTATAACCATATTACCAAATAAAAACAAAGGTAAAAATAGTAGTATGGCTGTCATAACCTTGCTTATAATCTGCAAAGGTAAGGGTTCACCCTGCTCTTTTTGTTCCACCGATGGTTGAGTGATATTTTCTGAACTTATTTCTTTTATCCACTGATTAGTAATGATACTGGAAAGTGCTTGTGAAGTAGTTTCCACTTCTGATTTTATCACACTTCGTTTTGGGTCATTATAATTAATTAGGAGGGTTAAATTCAACGTTTCTTGCCTATCTATTTTTTCAAAAGCATCAGATGGAACCAGAAGAAGCCCAGTGCTCTTGTTATTATTAAAACGGTTGAATGCTGTGGAATAGTTTAATCTTTCTATTTTTAAGATATCTGGATTTAATTGGCCCCTAAAAAGATTTTCATTATCTACCACATCCATGGACGCAAAACCAGAAAGGGAGGGTGTTAAAGCAACGTTTTTTCCAGGTTCTATACTTCCCATAAAACTGTTAAAGAAGATTATCATTAAAATTAGTACAGATACTTGTAGAAAGAAGATGGTTAAAAATTTTTTACTGGAGAGAGTATTTTTGAACTCCCATTTGGTTATAACCATGAACCGCATTAAAATAACCTTTAAACAACTGAATAGTCTTTAATAATTTCATTTATCATACTACATCATAAAATACATTTAATCCAAACATGATTTTTAGTCATATAAAAGGTCGTTTATTTAACTTTTTGAATAAATACATCTTCTAATGTAGGTTCTTTAGTATTAACGGACAATATATTATTTTCGAATAGTTCTACGATATCACAAATTTCTTCGCTGGAACTTAGGGATACACTTACTTGGTCACCTATAATCCTTACATTTTCTACAGATTCTAAGTTTTTTATATCTGCAGGTCGAATTTTATCTACATTTTCAACTTTTACATTTAAAATAGTTTCGCCATGAATTTTAGATTTCAAATAATCCGGAGTCCCAATATCCAGTATTTTGCCCTGATTTAATATGGCTACACGGTCACATAATGCTTCTGCTTCGTCCATATAATGTGTACAGAGAATTATGGTTTTTTTCCCTTTTAAACTACCAATAAATTTTCTAATAGTGTTAGAAGTTGCGGGGTCCAGCCCCATGGTAGGTTCATCGAATATTATGATTTTGGGGTCATGAATAAGAGCCCGGGCAATTCCTATTCTCTGCCTCAATCCTTTAGAAAATGTGTTAATTTTGTGCTGGGCCCTTTTACTCATATCCACCAGTTCCAGGAGTTCCTTAATTCGAGGATCGATTTCGTCTTTAGGTACTCCGTAGAGTTCAGCAAAATATTTTAATAAATCATAAGCTTTGAACCGTTCATAAAGATTAGGTTCTTCTGGTAAGTATCCTATCATGGATTTAATTTTTAGAGGATCATCATAAATACTGCACCCATCAACCAGAACATCGCCATGGTCTGGTTTTAAAATACAAGATATAATCCTAATAGCTGTTGTTTTACCTGCGCCATTGGGTCCTATCAACCCTAAAAGTTCTCCCTTTTTTATTTTAAGATCAAGATTGTCCAGAGCTTTTATACTACCAAAATGCTTACTTAAAGATTTAATTTCTATCATTTCTTCTCCCAAGCTCAATTTTAAACATCATATAATCTTTTTGTTGGTTTCAATTATTAAAATTGACGGTTTTAAACTTATAAATCATTTAAATCTAGAAAAGAAGCATTAATTCTAAATCATTTATTTTAAAAAAAAGAATAGAGAGAATTTGTTCCCATACTTACGATTGGCAGGATCCATCTCTAAGTCTACCCCGTTTTCGGGTCTGATCTTGGTCACAAGCACAATCAGCATTAGAACAATTTACACCTCTATTGGAATCTTGTCCATATCTATGTTTAGCAGTTCCAGTGGTTTTATTCTTATATCTGTATTGATGCTGTTTTTTTAACTGAGATATCTTATTATTCGTTGTTGAAACTGTGTTTGATGAGCTAGTGTCTGTGTTAGTGTTATTAGTAACTGTGCTTTTGTCTTCATTGGAGTTGGTGGCTGTATTAGTTGTGTCATTGGTAATGGCGAAAACGGGTATTGCACCTATTACCATGACCATGGCACAAATTAAAGCAATTTTCTTCATTTTATATCACCTCCTTGGATAATGGGTGATATAAACATAATTTTACTACTTAAAAATAGTTATTCCAGAATTATACCCAAATCTCTACCTAATAAAACCCAGATTCTTCTTTTGGAAATATTTAACACTTATTCCCAAGTAATCTTTAGAAGTATTAATAATGCTATAAACTGGGTGGTATTTATGGTTAGAAGCGGAATTCCCATACCCGGCCCTCTAAATCCACTTTGCAGTAAGAAAAACATTAAGAAGAACATGTTTTGGAGAAGTAGTAAGAATGCAAAGAGCAGCAGTCCTAAGGTAAATTTTGACTTTAATCTGCGATAACTTCTTCCGTATACGTATAAAAGGGCAATTAATAAACAAATGTTTGCAATATTTACTAGAGCAGATGCATAAGCAATTTCCATATTGGAGAAACCTGCTCCTCCATGATATCCTTTTCCCGCAACTTTCATAATTCACACCACTAATTTTTTTTATCTAATTTTTCCCAGATTTCAGTAAAAATATCATAATTTTCTTCCAAGTTTCCTGATAGGAAATACATGGTGGCATATTTTTCGCCAGTTGAAGTAATAACTTTGTTGTCTATAAGAACTTTTAAATGATGTCTGATTGTTTTATAATCTAGATTTAGTTTTTCAGACAATTGATTAGCATTATAAGGCCGTTCATGCAAAATTTTAATAATTCTAGCCCTGTTTATTCCACCTTTGGTACCGGCTATTAACCACCATAACAGTTTTTTCATAAACATCCCAGTGAATTGGTATTTTTAGATTAAATAAGATTAATTAGATGATTATCTAATATAATTAAACATTATCCATTTTTACTAAAATATAAGGTATTATCAGGTTTTTATCAATTTAAGTAGAATTTAATTTTTTTCTTTAATTTTTTTTGAATAAGAGATTATTAAATGAAATTGATGGTTAAATTTAATATTATATTTGTAAAAATACTATTTAAACATCAATCAGAGTTGTCTATTATATATTTTCTATGAATTTTCATACAATAAATATCATGAGATGATTAAATGTTTTTATCTGAACTTATACCAATTAAAAAGGCTTTATATTTGATAAATAAGTATTCTATGTCATTTAAAACAGAAATTATATCGTTAGAAGATGCCAATAGTAGAGTATTGGCAGTTGACGTAAAATCAATACATAACTCTCCTCCTTTTGATAAATCGGCTATGGATGGTTATGCCATAAAAGCTGAGAATACTTTTGGATATTCTGAAACAAATCCCGCAGATTTTGTAGTTATCGATCAAATCGGGGCCGGTGAAAAATCTTCAATGGAAATTAATCACAGAGAAGCGGTTAAAATTGCAACAGGCGCCCCTATTCCAGAAGGGGCTGATGCAGTTGTTATGGAAGAGTACACTAACTTTTTTGATAATAAATTAGAAGTTGCGGCCACTCTAACTCCTGGTGAAAATGTTTCAGTTAAGGGTGAAGATATAAAACAGGGTGAAATTGTTTTAAAAAGGGGAAGAATTTTAAGGCCTCAAGACTTGGGGATTATTGCCTCTGCAGGTTATGCTAAAATTGAAGTATATAAAAAACCAGTTATAACAGTTATAACCACTGGTAATGAACTGGTAAAACCCAAAAACAGTCTTGAAGGGGCACAAATAATAAATTCTAACCATTATACTCTAAAAGCACTGGTAGAAAGTGCACTGGCAACACCAAAAATGGTTCACTGTGGCGATGATCTGGAATTGATGTCTAATCACCTAGAAAATGCAGTAAATAAATCTGATGCAGTTATAACTACTGGGGGAACTGCTATTAGTAAGGGAGATGTGGTTGTAGATGCAGTAGCTGCTTTGGGTGATGTTATTGTTCATGGAGTTGCAGTAAGGCCGGGAAAACCTTTTGGATATGGGATTATCCATGAAAAACCAGTATTTATGCTTTCAGGATATCCTGTGGCAGCCATAGTTCAATACGATATTTTTGTTAGAAATTTTTTACTTAAAATGCAGAATATATCTAGAGAACCTCAAAGAATAAAAAAAGTTGCAGCCAAGAAAATTCCTTCAACATTAGGGCGCACAGATTTTATTAGGGCAAAGACAGATAATAACAAAGTTTATCCTATTATGACCAAAGGATCAGGAGTCATAAGATCCATGGTCGATTCCAACTCATATATTTACATCAAAGAAAATGTGGAGGGAATACCCGAAGGAGAGGAGTGCGAAGTTTTGCTTTATGACTCATTTAAAGTTTAATGCAGTCAAATCGAATTTTTTAATTCAGAATCCAGAAAAAAATAGATTTTCTGGAAAAGTTTAAATACCCTTAAATTAGTTATATATACGAATTCTAAAACATGTTTACATGATTTGACTTAGATTCAAACAAACTTATTTATGTGATTAATATCAAAATACAAGAATTAAATTCAAACTTAGAAATTTTTTTTAAATGGTGAATATATGGATGCTTTATGGTTTTATGCTATTTTATTCGTTGGAATATGGGTAATATCACTACTATTTCATAAAAAACTTAAAATTGAAATACAAGGGCCTATTTTAAGGCGAAAAACAACAAGAATGAAGGGTTTTATTGACAATGTAGCTCAAAAGTACTCCCGGTTTTGGAGGGTATTTATGACTATTGGAATACCCGTAGCAGTATTTTTCATGGGATTAATGCTTTACTCTTTCATTCTCATATTAGGAACTCTTTTAGAGCCAGCTCAAGCCGCTTCACAAGTGGGTGTTCTTCTTCCAGGGGTTGATGTTCCTGGGTCTGCGTTTTATGTTCCTTTAGGATACGGAATCATTGCTTTAATGACGGTGATAGTGATTCATGAATTTGGACACGGTATACTGGCAAGAGTGGAAGGTGTCAGTATAAAGTCCATAGGACTTATGCTATTTGCTATTTTACCAGCAGCTTTTGTTGAACCTGATGAAGAAGAGATAAAAAAATCTAAAAGGATTTCCAAGCTTAGAATTTATGCTGCAGGATCAATATTTAATTTGAGTTTAGCAGCAATAGCTTTGCTAATTTTTATTCTGAGCGGTGCGGCGATTGGTTCATCTTTCCATACTGAAGGGGTTCAAATTTCCAGTGTTGTTCCTGCCAGTCCTGCCTCAGGCATTCTGAAAGAGGGAATGGTTATAGAGGGAATAAATGGAGTCAATATACAAAATTCTACAGATTATCAGAAAATACTTAATAAAACCAAACCTGGGGATGAACTGACTTTAAAAACAGATCAGGGAACTTATGTTGTGAAAACCGGCACAAGTCCCAATAATGCCACCAAATTCTATATTGGAATACGGACACAAAATTATATGGTGGCAAATAATGATGTTTCCAGTATATTTGGAAATATTCTTCCAACAGCCCTTTTCTATTTAAACCAAATATTTTACTGGATATTCACACTTAATTTTCTGGTTGGAACATTTAATTTGCTCCCAATGAAACCATTAGATGGAGGATTAATGTTCGAGGAACTTTTAAGATATAAAATTTCTAAAAAGAAGGTTAAACCAATAGTTTCAACCATGTCATGGGTTATAATAGTCACACTGGCTTTCCTCATGGTACTAGTTTATGGAAGAGGTCTCTTGTTATTATTATAATAAATGAGATTTTTCTTCTCAATACCTCTTTTTTTCACATTCAAAGCATAAATCAACTTCACGATTAGTTTTAAATATTTTACCACATTTTTTGCAGTAGGTTTTTCTTAGAAGAAATTTTTTTCTTTCTACAGCGTGGTCATGGCATTGGCACCGAATTCCCACCATTTTCTTGGATTTAGTCATTTTAGGCATAGAATAATCATCTCTCATTTCAAAAACTTAAAATTTGATCCATCTCTTCCATAATGTCTACTATAATCTCATCATAACTATCAATCACTTGAATACCATTTATCAACTGGTTTTCTGATATTCCCCGGGCAGTTAAGTCAGGTAGATAGGCAAAAATCCGACAATTTTTTAACAATTTCTGGATTAGATCAGAATGTAAATGTTTTCTTTTTGCACAGTAAACTCCATTGGTTAATAAGTATACATTTATATCTTCTTTATCGATATACACCTTAATAAATTTTATAAAAGTACAAAAACCTTCTTCCGATGGAGTTTTAGTTAATATAAATCCGATCCGCATTTATTTGAATTCTCCTATTAATTATCTGTCTTCCAACCCATAGTTTGCATTAATTGCTTTCCTAATAGTTCTTCTAGACATTCCACATTTTTTGAACATGAATCTTCTTTTAAAGGGGGGCATTTTTCTAGAAAGGCATCTCCAGACAGCAATTTCATGGCAAAAGCCATGCAAGTAGCTTCTCCACATTCTTCACAGTTAGTTTGAGGTAAACAAGTATATACTGCAAGTGGCCCTATTTTTGATAATTTCGCTTTTAATTCTTCATAGTTTACTGAGCCACCCCTCTTTAAATCAGAGTAACAATTGTTTATATCATTCATTATATTGATTATCACCTTGACTGCTTCTTCTTTGTTTCGGGTTTTATTCATGGTTACTTTACCTGAAGGATAAATGGTGATAAGTCTTTTAAAAATAGTCAGGGTAATCACATTTTTTCTTTCAATATAATTTACTCTGCCTGGAGGATATTTTGATACAAGAACAGGTATAACGTCCCCTAACTCAGCATCGAGTTGCATTAAAACACGTATCTTACCTTCAGAAGCAACACAAGGCTTAATCTTTTTAATGGTAACTTCATTAACCAGTGCCCCATCATTAAAAACATTATATTTTAGTTCTTCCATATCCACTTTTATCCTCTCCAGCCCTATAAATTACTTAAATGTGGGTTAAATCTTTATAACTGCAGTTTCAACTGTTTTAGATCTAATAATTTCATAAAGTTCCTCATCATTGATTATTTCTGCAGCTTCTACCAGTTCTTTTTCTTTAATCCCTCTCTCTAACATGGAATTTTCATGCACAAAAAGACTTCCTTCTGGAAATATTAAATAACAGAGCTCGCCTACATTTGGAAACTTAATACTTTCTTCTGATTCCTGTCTTTCCATGGCAGCATAAACACCGTCACCTACAAGAAGGACGTCTGCATCTAAATCCCGGTTAAGGCAAGCTATAGCCACATAAAAACCACTGAATGCATCTTCATAGCCATAAGGGGCTTTATCAATAATTATTAATGCAGATTTCATTTTTATCCCAGACTTATTACCTTGTCACTGTTTAAAACCCATTCCGGGATGTCGTAAACTGTGGTAATTTTAATTCCTTTTAAATAAGGGGAATGGGGATCACATGCATGGCCTCGTGCAGTTGCACATCTAATGCAAACCCTTATATCCGCACCTTTTTTTAACAATTTCTTATATTTATGACCCACATTTGGAAAAGAGTGGGGATTTTGCCCCCTTCGAGGTATATGGGTTGCATCCATATACAAGAACATATTAATATTATATTCATTATTTAAAGCACTCATAGCAAGTTCATAAGCTAAATTTGCATATTGTGAGCGGTATGGTCCCTCAGTCAGTATGATGGTGAGGGTCTTTTTTTCATTCATAATTTTAATTTGTAAGTGGTTAGATAAATAATTATCAATGAATAATAATGATAATATAATCATGTAACTGATATAAAAAAGAGAAAATTATTGCACACACGGGTCCTGGTGTTGATATCGTAATTCTAAAACTAAAAAATCCTATAAATTTAATATATACCAATAAAATAATTGTGCATATGATTTCATGGATTATCCTATTAGCATTATTTCTGATATCTTTGTTAGTCTTAATCAAAGCAGCCGACGTATTTGTGGAGAATCTAGTAGAAATAGGTAGTTATTTGGGAATATCCCAGATAATATTGGGTATTACTGTGGCTGCAGGAGGAACTTCTCTGCCAGAATTTGGATCAGCAATAATCTCTGTTTTAACTGGAAGCCCTGATCTTGGTGTAGGGGTGGTTATAGGGTCTAACATATGGAATATTGCAGGCATTATAGGTATCGCAGCCACAATATCTTGTGTAATAACCACCAATAGAGATGAAATCAGACGCGACGGATTAATGGTTCTATTTACATCATTGATTCTGTTATTTTTTATGTTTCTTGGAACCATCAATGCAATTGCGGGAATAATTCTAATAAGCATCTACGTCGTTTATTTATATGTTTTAATACAAAAACAGCGAAAATACTCTAAAACTCATGTAAATAATCATAAAACCGAGAAAAAGTCTCTAAACCATAAAATTATTTTATTAACCATAATCAGTTTTGTTGCTTTGATAATAGCTGCTAGAACATTGGTTTTCAGTGCAGTGGAAATTGCTCATCTGGCACAGATTCCTGAAATGATTGTGGGATTGTTCGGGCTGGCCATAGGCACCAGCATGGCGGAACTTGTGGTTACAGTTGCTTCTGCCCGAAAAAAAATGTGTAATCTGGCGGTTGGAACAGTTCTGGGCAGCAATATCTTCAATATTTTAATAGGTATAGGAATTCCGGCTCTTTTTGTAAATATTCCCATAGAACCATTATCAATTCTAATAGATGCTCCTGTTTTAATAATTGTAACAATTATTCTTCTTTTCTTTATGAGGAGCAAAATGGAACTGAGCCGATGGGAAGGTTTAACTCTTTTAGGAATTTATGCAGCATATGCAATTATAAGAATATTCGTGCTAAATTGACGTATTTGAATCTCTTTTTTTCATATTATGAATTTTTAAATCTTAATTAAGTAAAAACAGTTAAGATGATTAATTTCCTCAAATTGAAATAAGTTTAATTAATTATTTTTGGGTTGCTTCAATATATCAATTTTCAATCCACATCTGCTTTTAATCCAACTTATTTCCTTTTAATGCCTTTTCAAAAGCCTCCTTATGGAAATTTGCCGCCATCTCTTTTTTACACTCATCATCTGTAAATAATCTCATTTTTGGAGCTCTACATGGATAATGTTGTATTTTTAGCCCGGCTTTAATCGGCAGATTTTTAATTTCCTCATTTAACAGTTCTTCTGCTACAAAATCTGTCGAACCACAAGGTGAACATCTTAAAACATTAATAGAAGTAACTATACCATTTTTGGATTCTATTTCAACTATTGGTTTTCCAAATTTGGATACAAACTCATCAAAGACAGGATTCCCATTCTCTTCTAGATCGCACATGTTTTCAGGACAAGTTACATTTCCAAAATTTTCTACTTGATTTTTAAATCCTTCCCCTCTCCAGGCGCCAATAATTATCCAATCGACTTTGTTATGAAGCTTCTCAACCAGTTCCAATGTAAGGTCTGGATGAAGAACATAAGTTATAACAATATTTGCGTGTTCTAATTTTTTCAAAGAATCTGGAGGTATTTCTATTTCATCCATAAACATGGATGTTGGTGGTTCAAGTTCAATAAAATCACATTCAAAATCTTTACTTATCGTTTCGTGGGCCCGTTCTCCATAAGGGCCGTCTGTTACTATAATGACTTTCAACATATTTTATTCCTCGAATTTTCAATATTTATTATTTATTGATGGTCTGGACGAAATTTTTCTATAATCCACTCTTTAATTTCATCTCTTATTTTTTTAAACTCTTCTATTCTTTCATCTTCAGTGCCCTGGAAATTAGAAGGGTCTTTAAATTTTTTGTGTATATATTTTTTTCCTCCTAAAAAAATAGGACAAGTTTCTCGGGCTCCTTGACAAACAGTAACTACAATATCAATTTCTTTATTCTGAAATTCTTCTAAACTTTTAGAATGGTGATAAGAAATGTCTATATTTATTTCATTCATTATCTCAATTGCCAGTGGGTTAACTTCAGTAATATTGATGCCTGCACTGAATGATTCATAAAATTTTCCGTACATATTTCTTAAAAGTCCTTCAGCCATTTGTGACCTAGTAGAATTATGGTTACAAACAAATAAAACGCTTTTTTTTGGTTTTATAGTCATATAAATCAGTTATCAGTAACTTATTTACATTCTCTTATTGTTTTTTTGATTTCTTTTTTAAGATATTCAACACACTTTTCTCCAACTCCATCTAAACGTGAAACATCTTCCGGTTTTAGATTAACTTTATCTAGTTCTTTTAAAGTATTAATTGTTTTAAAAACTTTTACATCTTTTTGTTGGAGTATTTTATTTACACAATTACTTTCACAACCATTTATTGCTATTATGGGATATTTTTTAATTAATTGACGAAATCCTTCTTTATCTGCTGATGTTGCTCCCATACATATAGATATTAAATTATCTGATTCAGATACAGTGTCTGTTGAAGCTACACGAGCTATTAATCCATAAGGACTCATTCCACTACATGCAGCTAAGGCTATTCTATTTTTTTCTGCCATATGATCATTCCCTAAACAATTTTAACTATCTCTTGAATTAAATCCACTATATATGGATTTTTTAGTTTATAATGTATCCATAATCCATCTTTACGCCCTTTTAAAAATCCTGCATTTTTTAGAACATTTAAATGATGTGATACAGTTGATTGGGGCTTTTTAAGTGCGAATATTATTTCACATACGCAGAGCTCTCCATCGCTTAAAAGATAAAGTATTCTCAGTCGGGTCGGATCAGAAATTGCCTTCAATTTACTGGCTATAGCCTCAAATTTATCCTCTGGTGGCATTTTTTTTAAAATTAATTCTAACTTTTTTATTTGTTTTGGATCAGGGACGCATCCACTGGTTACTCCACATTTTTTCATTTGATCACTATCTTAATTACTATTAATTCATCATTTAACTGCTTTTATCTGGATGCTGGTTATCTTTCCAATCAGTCTTTCATCCAGATTAGGTTCAGTGAAGTAATGTTGTTCTAACATCTCCGTATTTTTAAATCCTGCCTTTTTTATTATATCCAAGTATTTTTGCTTTTCTAAAGCCCCACCAATACAATCAGACCAGGCTTGGAAACTTTTTATTAATTCTTCTGGAATGTTACCATTGGTAACCAGATCTGCAACTAAAATACGTCCACCATTTTTTAGAACCCGATAAGCTTCTTTATACGCGATTAATTTGTCTGTTGTTAGATTTATCACGCAGTTACTTATTATAACATCTATTGAATTGTCTTCAAGGGGTAATTTTTCAATTTCTCCCAGTTTAAATTCAACATTTTCGTATTTACCGTTTTGTGCATTTGCGGTGGCTGTTTGAACCATTTCATGGGTCATATCCACTCCAATGACCTTGCCTTTTGGGCCTACTTTATTAGCAGCAAGGAAAACATCTATACCTCCACCAGAACCAAGATCTAAAATAACTTCTCCTTCTTTAATTTCTGCCAGTGCAGTGGGGTTACCACATCCTAATCCGAATACAGCATCACTGGGTATGCTTTTTAATTCTTCTAGAGAATATCCTGCAGATTTGGCCTGTTCGATTGTTAAATCTCCTCCAGAACAACATGAACAGTAGGATTCTTCTTTTTTGGCTATTTTAGAATAATGATCTTTAACAAATTCTTTAATTTCTTTTTCCTTCAATTTTTCATCTCCTCATATAACAATTTAAACTGAATCTATATATCTAAATATATGGATATGATTTATATAAATTTTACTTTATTTGAAAATAAGATACTAAAATTAGAAATTGAAAATGATCTTTTAATTGGTTGTGTTACTCCTATTTCTAGCTGATTTTTAGATTAAATTGTAGATTTTCAAATTAATTTTCCTTGGTATTTCTTAAATTTCTATACCATCCTTTTGGCACTCCAATATTGAATTTAGGGATGATGAAACTTCGGTATACTGTTTCAAGAAAAACCTTTAACATGTGTGGGTGTTTGAGTATGTATTTTGGTCTGGTATAAAATTTTAAATAAGCTTTAGCCAGTTTTTTTTCAATGATTTTTTTACTCAAACCTAACTTTTCATACTTTATAACGGGATGGATCACAGTATAACGATTCCAATGTTCAGTATCCAGTAAATTCTTGGATTTAAGTTCATAGTAAACTGGAGTTCCAGGAAATGGAGTAAGGACAGAGAATTGGCTGTAATCAGCATCTAACTTAATTGCAAATTTTATTGTTTTGTCCATTTCATCAGGAGTTTCGCCAGGATAACCTAGGATAAACGAAGTTAAAATATCCACACCAACATTCTTAGCAGTTTTAACAGCATTTTCGGCCTGTTTTAATGTAATGCCTTTTCTCATCAAATTTAAAATGCGCTGAGAACCAGATTCAACCCCATAATACAGTGTAGCCATGCCGGACTGTTTTAAACTTTCTAATAATTTTTTATCTACTTTGTCCACCCTGCTTGAGGCAACAAAACTAATATCTAATCCTCTTTCTTTAATTGCATTGGCTATACTTTGGGCTCTTCTTTTATTTAACATGAATGTGTCATCCAGGAAGGCTATATCCCGTATTTTGTATTTATTTACCAGTTCTTCTAGTTCATCAACCACATTGGAGGGGCTACGTCCTCGGAATTTTTTACCCATTATCAATGAGGAAGAACAGTATCCACAGTTGAAAACGCATCCTCGACTAGTAATAACTCCTCCTGATTCATCTTCGGATGTTCCATAAGATTCAAAAGGTAAAAGATGTCTTGCAGGAAAAGGAATTTCATCAAGATTTTTTATAAGTTCACGACTCTCAGATCTTTTAATAACACCATTATTTTTATATGCTATTCCTTTAACTTCATTTAAGTTTTTAAAACCATTTTTGATATAATTATTTGTTAAATCCACTATTGTTTCTTCTCCTTCTCCGATAACAACTACATCAAGCCCTTTACACTCCTTTAAAGTGTCTTCTGGTAGAAATGTTGCATGTGAACCTCCCACCACTGTGAGAACATTAGGTAAATTTTTTTTAATGCCATCTATGTAGTTTAGAGCAGTATTTATAGAGGCGGTGGTAGCGGTGATCCCCACTACATTAGGATCTAGCTTTGAAATTTCATTAGCCAGTTTATTTGGTCCTTTTTGTTTTAGATCATCATCGATAATATTTACTTCTGCTGAATCTTTTTCTAAAGCTGCAGCAAGATACATAAGATTTAGGGGGGGAACTTTTAAACCTAATTTAGTGCTTACTTGGGTTTCATCCATTGGGTTGACTAGTACAACATCCATATGTTCAGAACTCCTTTATTTAGAATGAATTTTCAATTGTTCGTGGAGTTTTTGGTATTCTTCACAAGTTAATTCAGTTTTAATTTTATTCCATTCTTTTTTATTATTTATGCAGCCGGGATCAGGAGCTAAAATATCATTAAAATAGCTATATGCTCTGGCTCGACATCCACCACAAATATTCCTTGATTCACAGGCACCACAATGACCTTTTAAAAGACTTTTGTCTCGGAGTTTTTTAAGAATTTCGTTATCTCTCCATAATGATTCAAAATCGTCTTGAAGAATATTACCAAGCTTAAGGTCCTTTTCATGAGGAAAAAATACACAAGGATAAATATCACCATTAGGTTCTATGCTTAAATAGAATCTACCTGCTCCGCATCCACCAATAAATTCAGCTAACTGTGCAATGGTAGGATTGCTGTATTCTGGATTGTAAAAATGGGTGGGGATAATGTTTTCATTTTTATTTAAGTTATCTGCAATCATTGCATATTGAGGGGCAGTAGATAAAATTTGCATTTCTCCATCATAATTCTTATCATAGGCCATTTCAAGAATTTTAAACCTTTCTAAAGGTGATATGTCCATTTCAGAATTTTCAGAGCCATTTCCAGTAGGAATAAAGTTATACAACATGAACCAATCTGCGCCTAGCTTGCCTATGTAGTTGATCATGTCTGGTATTTCATTTAAATTTCGCTCTGTCACTGTAGTGGCAACTTCTAAAAACACATCATTTTTTGCAAAGTTTTTCGCAGCGTTAATAGCCCGATCCCAGGCACCATCTCTTCTTCGAAATGAATCATGAGTGTTGGGATTCATCCCATCAATACTAATTTGAATAAATTCAAGACCTGCTTCCACAAATTTTTCACAATAATTTTTATCAGAAAAAATATAACCATTGGTAGCCATGGCCACGTACATACCCTTTTCCTTAGCATAACTAATGAAATCTAGGATATGGGGGTGTATGCTTGGTTCACCACCTGAAAAAGCTAGAGAAGTCACTCCAGCTTTAGCTAAAATATCTAAACCTTTATAAACATCTTCTTTTCTAAGTTCATCCTTTTCTTTTTTACCTGCATTCTCATAACAGTGTAAACAACTCATATTACAAGCATGAGTTATATTCCAGACAACTTGAAAAGGTGCTCCAGGAATAAACGGTTTTTCTACACCGAAAACGCCGATCCCCTTCAAAACACTATATAACCCTTTTATCCAGTATTCATCTTCCATATATTCTTTAAATTCTTTTTCTTCAACACCAAAACTTTTTGAACCTTGAGAAACAATATAACCTATTATTTTAGACGTTAAATAACATTTCCAGCAATAATCATCTCTTTTATCTAAATAAATTTCCAAAGCAGCTTCCAACCTATTTGTCTGATCTTTTTCGCAATAAGTCAACGTATTTTTAAGTATTAATCTGGAAACTGGGTTTTCAGCAATTTTTTTAAATTTCAAAATCGTTTGACCTAAATCTGCATTAGCAGGATCTTCTGATTCTTCATTTAACAATTGATCCCCCTCTTTTGATTATCCCCATTTTAAACGAATAATTTCAATACTCCATAATATCCTAGTAAAAAATTAAAATAAATTTGAGGCTGGAATTATGGTTTATAATGATTATTCAAAGAATTAATAGTAAATGGTTGTTAAAATAGGCTTTTTAGGAGGTTTTATAGTTTAATCCATTTAGGATTGCCTTTTAGCCATTTTTTATGCTAGAAATAATGCATGTTTTAGTAGAAAAACATTTAATAAACTGGAAATTCAGTGTTCTAGGATATTAGTAAGTTCGCTTAGTTTAATACATAACTATTTTCTAAATAATAAACTTTTTGTTTTAGTCAATAATTTTTTAAAAGATTTTGGCATTTCAATTATTATATTGAATAAAAAGTAGTTAAATTAGTTAATAGAACTTATTTTATTATTTCAAATGTTTTAATTACTTAAAATGTATTATAAACTCATATTATTTTTAAACCTTTAAATGTGGATGTGAATAATCATTTTAGGATTTTGGCATTAATTCAAAGGTATCAGCTTTCAATGGGTTAATTATTTTTTATCTTTAAATTTAACTATTGTGGTTGAAAGATATTTTTTATCCTTTGAGAAACCATTTATTATTTTTTCGTCATCCATACTGCAGTTCTGCACAGACAATATTTCTTTAGTTCTTTCATCTTTATCTATAGTCTCTTCAAGTAATTTAAGATTTCTAGAGGTTTTCATTATGACAAAGGTGTCGCCATGTTCCATTATCTGTTCCAATCTTTCATCAACTTTAGGTACGATGACAATAATTTCATCTTTTTCAGCCAGAGGCATTTTTCCACTGGCGGCACATCCTGTAAATGAGGTTATTCCTGGAATTAACTCTACATCAAAGTTCATTCTGTTAATAATTTTAAAGATATAGGCAAAAGTACTATAAATTGACGGATCTCCCAATGTTATGAAGGCAACGTCCAGACCTTTATTTAGTTCTTTGGATATTAACTGGGCAGCCTTGTCCCAATACTCTTTAAGTTTATTATTATCTTCTATCATTGGAAATAGTGGTTCTAAAATTTCATATGAGTTATTTCGTTCTTTAAGAATTGGTTTAACGATTGATAATGCCAAACTCGGTTTTGAATCAGCGGATTTGGGGGCACATATTACATCCACACTTTTTAACATCTTTACAGCCTTTAATGTTAATAGTTCGGTATCTCCGGGCCCCACACCAATTCCTATTAATTTTCCTTTCTTCATGATCCACCTTCTATAATAAAAATTTCTTAATAAATTCCAAAATGGAATTAATTCAATAAAATTACATATAACTATTTAATGAATTCTTTTTTAAGGTTACACATGCATCTATTTATACCATCACCTAAATATAAGTCTCTATGGATAAGGATTTCATATGTAACAAGTGCGGAATGTTGAAAATGAACTGTATCTGTTCATCAAATAGCCCTAAAAGTTCCAAAAAGGTGGAAATTTCAAATAGTCAGATCTCAGATATTAAAAGGTCTTATCCTAATATTGATCAGGACATAATAGAAAATTTTCCTTTTCCCTATCCCCGCGAAGGGCAGCTGGAAATAATAGCTGAAATAAGGGATGCTATAGATAAAGGATTTCGCTACATAATCCTGGAGGCCGGCACCGGCACCGGCAAATCAGCGATAGCATCTACTTTAGTTAGGATGTATCAACCGGCTTACATTCTTACCATGACCAAACAACTCCAGTCACAGTATGCCAAGGAATTTGGCTATCCTTTGGTCAAGGGAAGATCTAATTTTGCATGTAAGGAAGATGATCTGGACTCAACTTGTGATATTGGGACCTGTCAAACCACACCCCGGTCACGGAAATTTACCTGTCCTTATGGAATAACCAAAGCTGATTATGATAAGGGGATACCTGCTTTTAAGGATGCATTTGAAAATCAAATTTATTTTAAGTCTACAGATAAATGTAACTACTGGGAACAGAAGGCTGAGGCAGTTAACAGTAAGATAACGTTAATGAATTATGATTATGCCTTGTTGGAGCTTAACTACGTCAAACATTTTAATAAGAGAAATATAATGATCTTGGACGAGGCCCATAATATTGAAGACAAGCTCATGCACCGCTTGGAGGTAAATATTTTCAATAAAAGACTGGAAAAGGATATAAAAAAATCAATACCTCGTTCAATGATGGAATATGAGGATCCTTCAGAATGGGTAATGTTTGTCGAGTCCACATATGAGGATTATAAGGCTATTAACGTAAAAGATATTCCCAAAAATAAGGCAGACAGAATAAATCGGACCAAAAACCGCTTAAACGAGCTTTTGACCAATATGGAAGATAATCCTAAAAATTGGGTGGTTGATTCATCACCGGGTGGTGTTTCCTTTAAACCATTGAAAGTGAATATGTACGCTGAAGAACATCTTTTAAAACATGCTGATGTCTGTTTGTTTATGAGTGCCACTATTTTGGACCATAAATTGTTCAGTAAATGGTTGGGCATACGTCCTGCGGAGCTTTATTCCCTAAAAATCGACAGTACTTTTCCAACCTCAAAAAGACCAGTATATATTAAAACTAAGGGTAAAATGTCAGCTAGTTCCATAAAACACACGGCACCAAAGACCATATCTGTCTTGAATAAGATTATAAAACATCATAAACATGAAAAAGGACTTATACATACTCATAACTATAAATGTCAAGAATATATCATGAATAACATCCATAATTCCCGTTTAATTAGTCATAACAGTCAAAATAGGGAATATCAACTGAATCAATTCGAAAAAAGTAAGGATCCCTTGATATTGGTTAGTCCATCCATGAGTGAGGGCGTTGATTTGCCCTATGATCAGTGCCACTTCCAGGTTATTTATAAAGTACCCTTCCCTTATCTGGGGGATAAGCAAGTAAATAAAAGAATGCGACGGGACCCTCGTTGGTATGCTTATAAAACTGTAATGACACTGATTCAAGCATATGGGCGAGGTATGAGGGCTGAGGATGATTATTGTGATACTTACATTTTAGATGGTAACATAGATATGATGTTTAAAAGTCCCAGATATAGATCACTTGTACCAAAATTCTTTAAAGAAGCAGTACAAAGGGATGATTAATCTGATTAATAAAATAGAAATATATACCTCTTAAATTAGAATTTTTTATATAGTATCAATATAAAATAATATATGATTAATAACAGTTTTTTAAATTTTTATATTAATCCCACTTCTTAATAATCCTAAATGAGTAAAAATGGGGGCGCCTTAAATAACAGAAATTCACAAGCAAATTGGAGTATTACGCCAGAATCTTCTGGATTTAACCATGCGAAATCAGCTTTTAAATTTTCGGCCGAGAACCACCACAGTAGAACTAGTTGACATTTGTCCTGAAAATGTATATCAGACATTGGTTCTAAATAGGAGAAAAAGAGAAAGCGAAATATATTTTTTACCTAAAAAACAGGCCAAAAAGCAGGATAATGTTGAACTTCGCAATAATTTAGAGGATATGATGGCAGGACGCTTTATATGGAAACTGGCAGATATAGAAATTGTAGGTCACCAGATCCTGACTGATGAAGAAAAAAAATTAGTGGATGTTCTGGTTAAGCTAAATGATGATTCCACGCTAACGGAAGAAGAATCATCAATTTTATGGGAAGTTCCCCCTCCTGAATCGGCTCACACAGAAAAATACAAAAACCAATTTTTGCAGACCAATCTAAGCACTAAAGAACTTCAAAAAAGACTATTTTACATCAATCAACAGTCAAAATCCATGCTGGAAGAACAGGGTTACAACATTCTGTACATGGCGCTTGGATCAGTGGAATGGAAAGAAATCAATGGTAATAACGAGTTCAGAAAGGCTCCTCTTATTTTAATTCCTGTAGAATTAGAACGTAAAAAAGTTAAAGGGTCTTTTAAACTTCGATGGACAGGTGAAGATGCAGTTAGTAATATTTCACTCCAAGCAAAACTTATTGAGCAAGGAATAGAATTACCTGACTTCGAAATGATGGAAACTAAAGAATGTGTAACTGAATATTTTGAAAGGGTTAGACAGGAATTAAAATCCAAAAAATCGTGGAATATAACAGATGATGTTTATTTGGGCTTTTTCAGTTTTACGAAATTCGTCATGTTCAAAGATCTGCAAACTGAAAGCTGGCCTGAAGACATATCCTTAGAGAAAAGTCCAATAATTAAGGCAATATTTGATCCAGATGCTGATTTAAATGACGAAGAATTCCATGAAAATGAAGTTGACTTGAAACTTTCACCTCGAGATGTTTTCCATGTAGTTGATGCTGACTCTTCACAGATTGCAGTAATAGAGGATGTGAAACTGGAAAAAAATATGGTGGTGGAAGGGCCTCCGGGCACTGGAAAATCCCAAACTATCGTCAATTTGATAGCTGAACTTATGGCACACGGAAAAACAATTTTATTTGTCAGTGAAAAAATGGCAGCACTGGAAGTAGTTAAAAGCCGTTTAGACCATGTAGGTTTGGGAGAATTTTGTCTAGAACTCCACAGTAGAAAATCAAATAAAAAAGATGTGTTGTTGGAACTTCAAAGCACATTAAATCGTTGTCAGGATATAAAATTAGAGTTAGACGAAGAGTTTGCTAAGTTAGAGGAACTCCGGTCTGAATTAAATGATTATGTACAGTTCATCCACCAACCCCTGGGCGAAATAGGATTCACACCATTCCATTTATTTGGGATAAAAGAAGAAGTAATTGATCATTTCGAGGAAATAAATCGTAAAATGCCTCGTTTCAATTTTCCAAATCCGGATAAACTTACAATTGAAGAATGGAACCATTCCATATTTATATTAAATGAGTTATCACAAATCTTTAAACTAGTCCGGCCCCTAGAAGAAAATCCATGGCGCCAATGTAATGTTGATCCCATATTACCGGTTGATTTAGAGGATATAGAATTTTTACTGGATAAATCCATACAAACATTGGATGATCTTAGAGATAAAGTAAAAAATTTGGCTGATATGACAGGGATAAACTCTCCCGACACGTTTAAACATTTAAATGATTTTATTAGCACTGTTAACCTTATTTTATCACTACAACCTATTGATAAAAATATTTTACTTGATTCAAAGTGGGAAGATTCTAAAGCCGAAGTTTATGCCCTTATTAAAGATGTTAAACACTTCAAACAACAGAAAGAAGGATTTTTGACCGGTTTCATGCCGGATGTGCTGGACGAGGATCTGGAATCTTTGGTCACAGAATATGAGGGATTATCCGGCAGATTTTTAAAATCTTTAAGCGGAGATTATCGTAAGATAAAGAGCAAAGCCATGTCTTTACATATTGAAAATCCCCCAGAAGACGATAAAATAATGGTTAATAACATTAAAAATCTTTTAATGTGTAAAAAACTTCGTGATAATATTCGGTCCAATGAAGTAGTTGGAAGAAGTTTTTTCGGTTCTAAATGGCAGGGTGAGCATGGAGATCCTGAAGCTCTGATGTACTTATCTGATGACATTTTAACCATCAGAAAACTTCTAAGAAATGGAAATTTAGGTGAAAAATCCCTGGACATACTTTCTTCACCAAAAACACGTTCAGAGATCTCTAAATCAATAAAAGATATATCTTGGATAAAAAAACAGTTTCAGGATTTGATAGATAAACTGGATGAATATCTGCATTTTGAAGAAGAATCAGTTTTAACTAAAAATAATGTTGCAGCATCACTCAAAGATATGCGTTCTCAGTTAAACATATATGAAGGGGAAATTTCCAAGTTACAGGTTTGGTCTCAGTATACCTCAATTAAACGAGATATTTCCCGGACTCATGCTCGACATATAATTGAAATAGTAGAAGAGGATAGGCTTAAACCTGATGACATAGTGCCCTGTTTTAAGGGGAATTTCGCAGATTCTCTACTTAAAATTGCCTTTTTAAGCACCTCGATTCTATCTAAATTTGTGGGAGGTATGCATGAAAACAAAATCCACGAATTTAAAGAACTGGATAATAAGCTAATATCTCTTAATAGATTAAGAATTGCCAAAAAGCTCTATGAAAGCAGACCGTCAGTTCGTGGTGGTGCTTCTCCTAACTCGGAACTTGGAATATTGTTAAACGAATTTTCCAGAAAGAGGGGACACATGCCTATAAGGAAACTATTATCCTCTTCTGGAAGTTTAATACAACGAATTAAACCGTGTTTTATGATGAGCCCATTATCAGTGGCCCAATTTCTGGATCCAATGAGTATAAAAAGTTTAAAATTTGATTTCGTAATTTTTGACGAAGCCAGTCAAGTAAAACCTGAGGATGCTTTAGGTGCACTTTTAAGGGCCGAAAAAGCGGTTATAATGGGCGATACTAAACAATTACCTCCTACATCTTTCTTTGACATGATGATTGATAGCGGGCGGGAAGAAACCTACGAATTAGCATCCATTGTAGACATGGAAAGTATTTTACATCTATGTAAACGTAGTTTTCCCACAAAAATGTTAAGATGGCACTATCGAAGTAGGCACGAATCCTTAATAGCAGTGTCCAATCACGAATTTTATGACGACAACCTTTTAATATATCCTTCACCTTGCCGGGACTCGGAAGTAATAGGATTAAAACTAAAATATCTCCCGGAAACAGTTTATGATAGAGGTCACAGTTCTACCAATCGAGAAGAAGCAAAAATTGTTGTGCAAACTGCTTTTGAACATTACAAACGATTTGGAAATGATAGAAGCCTAGGTATAGGTACCTTTAACGTTAAACAACAGCAAGCCATCCTGGAAGAATTGGAACTCCAACTTAAACTTAACCCCGAAATGGAAAAACATTTTAGTGACAGTCATGAGGAACATTTCTTTGTTAAAAATCTGGAAACAATCCAGGGAGATGAGAGAGATGTTATTTTTATTAGTGTAGGTTATGGATTTGATGAAAATCATCGTTTAACTAATAACTTCGGACCACTTAATCATGACGGTGGGGAACGCCGTTTAAATGTTCTTATAACTCGTGCTAGGGAGTTATGTGTAGTCTTTTCCAATTTCAAATCTCGAGACCTCAAAATAAAACCCAACTCCCCATTTGGTTTAAGGGCTTTAAAAGACTTCTTAGAATATGCTGACACAGGATATTTACCAGATTTAGCCTTAGAAAAAACAAAAACAGAATCTTCTTTTGAAAATTCAATTTACAGATTCCTGAAAGGACAGGGATATGAAGTGGATATGCAAATAGGTTGCGCAGGCTTTAAAATTGATTTAGCTGTTGTTGACCCTGACAATCCCTCTAATTATTTATTGGGAATAGAATGTGATGGATCAATGTACAATAGCTCCCCAGTGTCTCGTGACCGGGATAGATTACGAGAAGAAATACTGAAAAGATTGGGATGGAATTTCCATAGAATATGGGCCACGGACTGGTACAGAAATCGGGATGAAAGCCAGAAAAATCTAATAAAAATAATTGAAAGCTATAGAAATAAAGAAGAACTTCCGCTCAGGGAAACTTTAGATAATAAAAAAGATATTGATGTTTTTGAAGACGAATCTAAAGTGATTGTTGAGGATAAAACAGCAGAAGAGGTAGTTCAAGGAAATATTGAGGATTTAGTACCAGTATATGAAGTATGCACTGGGTTGGGTATAGATATATCTGGTGATTTAGATGAGAATAACCTGGCCCAGGTAACCAGAGGATTAGGTCAGGTTGTAGAAGTTGAATCCCCTATCCATATGGAGGAAGTAGTTAGGAGGCTGCGCACTCTCTGGGGTTTAAAAAGGGCCGGAAAAAAAATAAAAGAAGTAATTGCTACTTCAGCACAACTTGCTGAGCAGGATGGTCAACTTACCATAATAGATGGCTTTTTATTTTCTAATGGTAAAGAAGTAATGGTTAGATGTAGAAGGGGAGATATAAAGCCTAAAATTGATTTAATAAGTGATTTAGAGATTGAAAAAGCAATATATATGGTTATAATGAATCAATTCGCAACTGATGAGGATGAATTAATTAAAAAAGCTTCCAGACTTCTTGGATTTAAATCCACCCGGGGGAACATTGCAAAAAGACTAAAAGCTGTGGTTGAAAAATTGGTGAGGGAAGGTAAACTCATAAAAAACAGTGAAGGGCTTCTGGATATTGCAAAAACTGATACTTAAATCTATATAATTGAATAAAAACATCAATAAAAATAAAAAGATAAATTAAATATTTTTAAAACGGACAATATAAATAATTAGACCCAATCCCAAAATTCCGCTTGCAGCAAATCCTAAAAATCCTAAAATCGGCATTTCAAATATCATAGGGCCCTTATCAATTTGTATTATCCATGATGAGCCCAAAAGAAGTGCAGCAATTATAATGGCCACCACAATTTTATTACTTATTCTCTCTAAATTATCCGAAAATTCCTCTGAATATTTGATTTTAATTTCACTTTCCTCAATCTTTCCCATAAGTAGGTTTACATGCCTAGGCAGGTTTTTAACTAGGTGTTCAAGTTCAAACATGTTTTCTTTGAAAAATTCAACAATATTTTCTGGACTGATCTTTTTAAGGAGTATTTTTTTAACCATTGGTTTCAATACATTGGTGGCATCAAATTCTGGATCAAGTGAGTAGGCTACTCCCTCTATAAGGGATACAGAACGTATTATAAGAGTAAATTCTGGTGGTATGTGGGTTTGGTACTTGTAAATTAATGGTATAGCCAGATCTTTCATGATATTACCTAAACGCATTTCTTGAAGACTCGCCCCATAATAACGATCAAAAACGTCCATAATATCCCTTTTAAGTAATTGTCGATCAACAGTTTGGTCAATAATATGCATGTAGATTAATTGGTTGATCACAGCATCCGCATTATAATCAATGGCATGCATAAATAGTTCGCCTAGATTTGCCATAAATTCATTATCAATATGGCCCATCATCCCAAAATCTATATAACAAAGTACATTATTCTCTAAAACATACATGTTTCCAGGGTGAGGGTCTGCATGGAAAAATCCGTCCTCTAAAATCTGTTTAAAGTAAGATTTAGCAACTCTTTTAGCCAGAAGCTTATCGTCAAACCCATCTGGATTATCCAGAACATTTACCATTTTATTGCCATGCATGAACTCCATGGTTAAAACCAGAGAAGTTGAATAATCCGAAAAAATACGGGGAACGTAAATACCTTCATCATTAGCGAAGTTAGCACCAAAATTTTGGGTATTTCTTGCTTCCAATTGATAATCCATCTCTTTAGTAATAGATTTTTCAAATTCATCAACGATTACAGGAATATTGAAGATGCGCATACTGGGAATGGTTTTGTTAATAAGTCCCGCCATATGATGCATTATCACCAGATCCTTATCCACAATTTCCTGAATACCGGGTCTTTGTATCTTTATTGCCACTTCGGTACCATCTATAAGAAATGCCCGGTGAACTTGACCAATCGATGCTGCAGCAACAGGCTCAGAGTTAAAATTTGAGAAAAGTAGATCTAACGGTTTTCCAAGCTCTTTTTCAATTGTTGATTTTACTATTTTAAAATCAAATGGTTTAGCATCATCTTGAAGTTTAGCGAATTCATCTGCCATCTTGTGCCCAACCAGATCAGGCCGGGTACTCAACATCTGCCCCAATTTAACAAAAGTAGGACCTAACTCTTCAAAAACCATTCTTAACCGTTCAGGGGCCGATGCATCAAGATCAATATCTGCATCATATCTTTTGAAGAGGCCCCTCCAAAAAGATCCTTTTAATTTTGATTCTCCCAACAAGTTATGGAATTTATATTTGGCAAATAATCGGATAATTTCATTCAAACGATTATAATCTATTTTTCTCTGAAAGTTAATCATTTAAGACCCTCTAAATTAGTATAATTAGACTTAAAAATTTCATTGAAAATGCTTTAAAGTAATTTATTCCCTCCAAGAATAGTATGATTTATAAAAACATTAATATCTATTTATTTTCTAATTTTCTTAATTATAATTTAAAAATAGTTTTTAACTTATATAAAGATATATAAGCGGACCCGGGGGGATTTGAACCCCCGATCTTGGGATCCGAAGTCCCACGTCTTATCCTGACTAGACTACGGGCCCAGATAATTAATTGTAGATTGATCAAAACTTCTTAATCTCTAAAACAGAATTGATCAGAACAAAAGTTTACATTAAATAGTTTATAACTTTATTTATTATATAATTTTTGTATTTTTGTCAAAGGGGAATATTAATTGTTTTTAGTTCTATTTAGTTTTAAAAAACCAAATACATCTTGTTTATTCAAGGTTTTTCAAGTTTGAAATACATTTTTTTAAAACTTTAACTGCTTGTTCTTCCTTTTCAACAGGAATTTCTTCAGTTATTCTTTCTATTTTGAAAGTTAATTCATTGAACATGGTTTTTTCTTCGCCAAACATCTCAAGAAACAGATCCCTGAATTTACAAAATTTTTTTCTGGATTCTTTTCTGACTTTTCTAATATTATATAATAATTTTTTTCCTTGGGGGGTAATTTCATAAATTGTTTTTGAACGTTTACCAATTGATGACACTTGTATTAATCCTTCTTGTTCTAATTGTTTTAAGAGAGGATAAATAGTTCCTTTACTCGGAGTCCAACCACCACCAGTCCTTTCACTCATAGATTTTAACAAGTCATAGCCTGATCTTGGTTTTTCATTTAACGAGTGCAAAATGAATAAGGTTAATAAGCGTATTTCCTTTCCATCAATTGATACAAATTTCCATAATCCAGCCATGATATAATTATAACTGGAGGGTATATAAATATCTGATTTTGAACAGTTTAGTTATTACTTAATTAGAATATCTATACAATTGAAACTATGTATTTTTCAATAAATATTGGAGATTAAGAATTTGAATTAGAACCAAAAATTTTAATTTAAATTTTCAATTTATAATTCTATTTATTTGCCCTTAAATATTCTGGATTTATCCCTCATTCTTGTTTTTTTAGAGTTTTTATAATTTTAAAGGTCTATTTTTACTTTTTCCTGTTTGTTGATTCTTAATGGTGTATCATATTTTCAAATTTTCCATTTTATACAGTATAATATAATAATATTAATATATCAAAAATGAACAGTTCGAAATCGAAATATTTATATGGTTATTACTTATCACTAATTGTGATTAGGATATGATTTGTGGATTAAGACAGAAATCAAAGAGGTATAAAATATGAAACTTGCTATATGTGGAAAAGGAGGCAGTGGTAAAAGTACCATTGCAGCGCTCCTAGCAAAATCTTTTGTAAAAAAAGGTGACAGTGTTCTTGTAATTGATACGGACGAATCAAACTTTGGTCTTCACCGGCAATTGGGGGTTGAACTACCCCAAGATTTCACCAATTATGTTGGTGGTAAAGATGCTGCTTTGAAAAAAATCATGGATGCAACACCTGACTGGGAATCAATATCATTTTTTGATGAGGAATGGACTATTTCTAATATTCCCCCGGCTTATTTCTCAGAAAAAAATGGAATAAAGCTCATTGCTATTGGAAAAATTCATGAGGTGGGTGAAGGATGCGCCTGCACAATGGGAATGCTGGCCAAGGAGTTTATTGGCAATTTGAGTTTGAATTCCAATGAAGTGGTTATTATTGATACTGAAGCTGGTATCGAACACTTTGGAAGAGCTATTGAAAAAGATGTGGACGCCATCCTCATGATAGTCGACCCCTCCTTTGAGTCCATGAAACTGTCAGAAAAAGTAGTTGAATTGAGTAGTAGCATAGGCAAACCAGTCTATTTTGTCCTGAATAAAGTTGATGAAACCAATGAACAATTCCTACGGGAGTCCATCACTGATCAAGATATGATCATTGCGGCTATTCCAGCAGATACCAAACTTTCACTGGCTGGACTTAAAGGCGAGGAACTTATAACAGAAATCAAGGAAATTCAGATCATGAATAAATTTTTAACTGAAAATTTTAAGCAATAAATGGATAAAATTCAAAAAATTGCTTATAGTTTCCATGAATAGATCTGGTATCTACATATAACCAACTTTTTTAAAATATAAGGAGTGAATGGGTGAACAATGCCAATAATAATTTATATCAACCAAGGAGGTATAATATGAGTAATAATCGGCTGTGTAAAAACCAATATGGCCATGAGTCCTCTAATATGAAAAATAGACAAAAAAGAAGACCAACTAGTTTCTGGGTGCAGGACCCTGAACTTGTTTTTGGTGAACTAAAACTTAAAGAAGGATATTATTTTTTGGATATAGGTTGTGGAACAGGGGATTATTCTATCCATGCCTCCAAGATTGTCGGCGATTCTGGAGTAGTATATGCACTGGATATTCAAAAGGAATTAATAAATAATCTAAGAGAAAAAGCTTATTCTGAGGGATTTAAAAATATTAAGGCCATAGTATCTGATATGACCTGCCCACTACCTATAGAAGATAACAGTATTGATGTTTGTTTTATTTCCACAGTTCTCCATTCAATTGATCTGACTAAGCATGGGGAGATGTTATTTGGTGAAATCCATCGTGTTTTAAAACTTGATGGACGTTTGGTAATCATTGAATGTAAAAAAGAAGATTTATCCCGGGGTCCACCAATGCATATGCGTATATCGCCAGAAGAACTTGAAAATTGCGTAACTTCCTATGGTTTTAGAAAGTTAAACTTGGTTGACCTTGGCTTCAATTATATGATCCAATTTGGTGTTAAAAATTAATGAAAAAATTAAAATTGATTTAAAAAAAGGAGAAAGAGCAGCTCAATATTCCAGCCTAATTAACCTATTCCTTGCAATAATTAAAGGTATAGTGGGATTTTTATCTGGAAGTATAGCTTTAATTGCAGATTCCATTCACTCTTTTTCAGACATATTTGCATCACTTGCTGTATACATTGGACTTAAACTTTCCAGGCGAAAACCTGATGAAAAATTCCCTTATGGCTATTATAAGGTTGAAACATTTGCATCTTTAATAGTATCTGCTTTGATAATTATAACTGGAGTGGAAATAGCATTTGATTCATTTAACGCATTTTTAAATCCCAGTATAATTGAAATACCATTAATCAGTCTGTTTGTCGCCGCTCTTTCCGTTGTGATTTCATTTTTACTAGCACGGTATAAAGAAAAAATTGGGAGGGAAATAGGATCTCATGCACTCATAAATGATGGAAAACATAGCTTCGTTGATATATTATCATCTCTAATTGTTTTTATAGGTATATTATGTTCATATATTGGTTATTTGGGTGTAGATGGAATTTCAGGGATTTTTGTTGCGCTATTAATAGTTTATATAGGATTAAAATTGGCTAAAGATGATGTTATGGTTCTTTTAGATGCCAGTATGGATCCTGAAAAGATTAAACAAATTAGAACTATTGCCGAAGGTGTTAACTGTGTGGAAGCTGTGCATGATATTAAAATTAGAAGATCAGGTCCTTTTATATTTGTAGAATTGCATCTGGAAACACAAAAAGGATTGCCAGTAAAAAGAGCCTATGAAATTTCAAATAAGGTGCGAGAAGCCATTAAAGATGAAATTCAAAATGTGGACAGTTTAACCGTGCAAATAGAGCCTTTTAAAAAGGAAAAACTTCGAATAGCTGTTCCTGTGGAAAATAAAGAAGGAATGAAATCTGCTATTTCCAAACATTTCAACAAAGCACCCTACATCCTAATTGCAGATGTATTTCATGATAAAGTAGCTGATATTACTATTAGAGATAGTCCATGGGCTAGATATGACAATGAGAGGAGGATAAAAGTAGCTGAATTTTTAAGAAAAGAGAAAGTTGATATTTTAGTGAAGTCTGAAGTTATGGAAGACCAGATGCATATCCTATCAGATGAATTGATGGATATTATAGGACCTGACGGTATAACTCTTGAAGAAATAATTAAAAACGCTGCTAAAAAGGGATAAAATGAATATAAGAATTCTATATAATCATAAAGTTAAAAATGGTTTTAAAGCAGGGTGGGGGTTTTCGTGCCTTTTGGAAACTATCCAGGACAAAATACTTTTTGATACGGGTTGGAACGGAGATATTTTACTTCATAATATGAAAATTGCAGATATTAATCCAGAGGAGATAGATAAAATAGTAATTTCTCATGATCATTGGGATCATATAGGTGGTTTAAACCATATATTAAAATATGGAAAGAAACCTGAAGTATATGTACCTCAATCGGCATCATACAACCTTAAAAATGAAATAAAACGATTTACAAATATTACTGAGATCTCTAATGCAAAAAAAATATGTGAAAATATTTGGAGCACAGGAGAGATGGGTGAAAAAATAAAAGAGCAATTTTTGATAATAAAAACTGAGAAAGGGAACATAATTCTTACAGGATGTGCCCATCCTGGACTTGAAAGCAATATTGAAAAATTAAGGGATTTGGGGGAAATTTATGCAGTCATCGGATGTTTTCACCATTCTAAGCTTGATATTTTAAAGGGAATTCCTGTAATTGTACCTTGTCATTGTACAGATAACATCAAAGAAATAGAACAGGAAATGCCCGATTCATATAAAAATTGTGTAGTAGGACTTAATTTTAATTTATAAAAAAAAGATGATTAAATGAATGAAGATTCCCTTAACCTTACCAAAAGTATTGAGGATTACCTTGAAGTTATTTACAAATTGAAAAAAGCTAAAGGAATTATTAAAGTGAGTGATATTGCTGAAGAACTTAATGTTAAACCTCCAAGTGTAGTAGAAGCAGTTAATAAGATGTCTAAATTGAAATTTATATCCCACAAAAAATATGGGGAAATAAAATTAAATAAACGAGGAATAAAAATCGCAAAAAGCATTACATATAAACATACTACACTCAAAAACTTTTTAAATATTTTAGGCGTTAATAATAAAACTGCTGAGAGAGAAGCATGTGCAATGGAACACATTTTAAGTAATTCAACAGTTAAAAAAGTGAAAAATTCACAAAATTCATTGAGATTTATTCAGCTGATACTACCTTTTTAAAATCTTTTAGATACTATGAAAAGAACAATAAAATGCCCAATAAATTTAAAAGACGAAATTTTTGAATAAAATTTTGATGTTGGCGGAATGTGAAAAGAGAGATAGTTAAAAATTTAAATAGATTCATGTTCTTGAATAATCATCAAAACAGGGGATACACACAAATTTACCATTTTCTACCCGTGTTCTGTGTTCTGCAACCAGCTCACCACACTTGGCACATTTAACTGATTGGAATATCCTGGCTTCTTCAGGAATATCAATTTTTACTTCTTCAATTTTGAACAATTCGTTATCTGGCATATCTAAAATGTTTTGAGTAGTTTTATCTCTTTGTTTTTCATATTCTAATTTTTCTTCAGCACTGGCTGAGTTGGAAAAAGTTTTTTCCCGGATTCTGGCAAATTCTGGGTCCATCTCATCTATGCCTTTACTTAGAGATAAACGTAGAGCATTTCCAGTATTTCTGTTTATGAAGATGTAAACTTGTTTTCCATAGTCTTTGAATATTAAATTGCCTTTTCCAAAAGTACAGCCAGTTAAGACCTGTATGGCATCTACACTGCAGCTGTCATTTTCTACAATAGCCAGGAACTCTTCATTTACAGCTCTGGCCGAACTTAGTTTTTTAATTGCTATTTCTCCTGCCCGGTATCCAATAGCTATTCCAGGGCATGTATGTCCATGAAATTTATTAACTTCTGAGAAGGGGATTATATCCTGTTTATTTGAATCTTCCATTATGTCACCTCATTAGTTATTAGAAGAATATCCTATTTTTAATCAATATTATTAGCGAAATATCATATTTGTACTTTAATATTCTAAGAAAAAAATTGAATAAAATTGTATCTATTTATACATTTGTGCTAGAGGATCCTTCCCATCTGGAAACATGGCTCCGAATGGTTCGAATTTCTCTATATCCCGGATAGTACAAAAATGCATTCCCTTATCTGAACCAGTCATCATAAGCGGTTCTGCCTTTTCAACGTCCCATGTTCCATCTTCTCCATTGTAAATATCATCTTCTATCTCTAAATGGACAACTTTGCCCATAATTAGAGTGTATGGAAATTTATCGTATTCATCTTCAAATTCTTTGTAGAGTTTACATTCCATCCAGGTATAACATCCATCTATTCCTGGTGTTTTAATTTTTTGGGAAGGTTTTTCTTCTAGCCCCGCCAGTTCAAATTCGTCTGTTTCTGGGGAACTGAACTTGGCAGTAGGAATAACGCTTTCCACCATATCTGCACCAGGCATATTCAGTACAAATTCTCCTGTGCTTCGGATATTATCAAGGGTATGTCTCATAACACCAGCTGATGCTACACATACAAGATCAAAAGGTCTTAAAATGGGCATTACGCAGGAATATGGTGCTATATTCCGAATTCCGTCTTCACTAATTGTGGATATGAATGCCACAGGCAATGGTATTAGAGATTCTCGTTTAAAATTTTTTAATATCATATTATCACCATTATTCGTTAAGGTTTGAATAATATAAATATTATAGTTTTGTTTAATAGTATTACTAACTCAATAAAATTCATGGAAAATATATTACTCAACTTTCATAAAATAAACTTGAAATCACTAAACAAAGGACTGTTTATTAAAAAATTAAAATTTAGTTTAAATAAATGATTTATTCACTTTTTAACGTTTTATGAAGTTACTGCAGTATTTTTTGGATAAATTAAACCGGTAAATCTACTCTCATAGGTAAATAGATAAGTGAAAACCAGGAGACTAAGTACAAGGTAACTTATAATCCTCCAGATCCCTGTAAAAATAGGTAAATATGCTCCAATTACTATAATCTGGCTTAGTAATTCGGCAAATATGGTGAATATGGTAATTAAGGCTAAATACTTGACCCATCCCGTTTTTGCAATTAATCCTATTATCTTTTTGAAATCAAATCCTGCTACAAAACGTCCTTCATGGGCCATGTGGGCCAGGGACATGATAAAAAGGCTGTTTACTAAAATAGTATAAACTACTTTTATAATGAGAATGGAAGTATCATTAAAAACAGGGTATATGTTTAATAAGAGATTTATAATCCAAAGAAGTCCATAAAAAACTACTGCGAATATTATCCCTAATCCCAGCAACTTCAAACCATCTTTTAATAGTTCTTTCCAATCATTAAAGTCCGGACGCTCGGATTTACCATGCGTTGTATATTTTATAATTCTCACCAGATATCCACAGGCCATAATCCCTGGAATTACTAAAAAACTTGTTAAAAATAGAATTAACAGTTTAAAATATTTTTTATTATCTGAAAAAGGATAACTAAGAGAATCTAACAAAATTTTATTTACTTCCATGATTATGATCCCTCTTATTACAACACAATTTGTGATAGTATTTCTAATTGTTATATTTTTTATATAATGCAATTATAAAAGTTATTGCATAATTAGATTATGAAATCATAATTGATTATAATATTAATTTCAGGAGATAACTCATGCTTGCCAAAAGAATTATTCCTTGTTTAGACTGCGACTTGCAGGTACCCCATGGTAGGGTGGTAAAGGGTATTGAATTTAAACAGATCCGTTATGCTGGCGAACCAGTGGAACTGGCCACCAAATACTATGAAGATGGAGCAGATGAAATAGTATTTCTGGACATTACTGCCTCTCATGAGAGAAGAGAAACCATGGCCCATGTAATAGATGCCACCACCGAGAATGTATTCGTACCAATATGTGTGGGTGGGGGAATTAGAAAACCACAAGATTATGTTAACATGCTAAAAGCTGGTGCTGATAAATGTTCAACCAATACAGCAGCTATCCACAACCCTGATTTGATTAATGAAGCCTCTAAGGTAGTGGGGTCCCAGGCTTGCGTTATTGGGATCGATGCCAAAAGGAGATACGTGGACAACCCTAATGAAAATGAGGATAAAATAATAATTGAAACTCCCGAAGGTTACTGCTGGTATGATTGCAGTATCTACGGTGGGAGAGAATTTACAGGAATAGATGCCATTGTCTGGGCCATGGAATGCCAAGACCGGGGGGCAGGTGAGATCCTTTTAACCTCCATGGATCGTGACGGTACCAAGGACGGTTATGACCTTCCCCTAACCCGAACCATGAGTGAAAATCTGGATATTCCTGTGATTGCCTCGGGTGGTGTAGGTAATCCAGAACATATTTATGAAGCTTTCACCAAGGGTAAAGCAGATGCGGCATTAGCTGCCAGTATCTTCCACTTTAATGAGTATCCTGTACCTCAGGTTAAAGAGTATTTGAAGGAGAAGGGTGTTGTGGTTAGGGTTTGAAAATAATAAATTAATTAAAAAGAAGTTTAAATGAAATCATTAAAATCTTCTTTTACTTCTTCTTTATGTAATAAACTTAATATTGATGCATTTATTCCAGAGATTATTTTATATTTCTTCTTATTAGTAATAAAATTAGAAACATGATCTGGTTCACCTATTAAAAAACTTCGGAATACATTTTCATTTAGTAGGAGATATTCGTTGGCAAATGGGGCTTGATTTATTATTTTTTTAATAATAGATTCTAAGTTAGGAATCCACTCTGGAATCACATCAAATTCAAAATCAACATCTTCTCCAAGTTTCTCGTTAATTATTTCTAATAAAGATTCCACCCCTTCTTTTAAAAGCATTTTACGATCTTTAGATGTTCCTAAATTATAAAATTTATCTTCAATATACTGTCTTATCCTTATATTATCTAATTCGATACATTCAGATGTAATTTCCAGTATTGAAATGAAGAAAAGTAAAAATAACTCTTTTCTAAGCCACAAAAATGCCTGATTTTTTTCATTATCTTCCCAAATATCATCGGTTATCTCAAAATTTTCTTTAATTAAATTTAGTCTTTTGAAAGGATCTTTTTCCAACCAGATCTCATGATAACTCCAAAAAAGGTTTGAATTATTTTTTTTGATTATATCTATGTAACTAACTATCTCAAGACCTTTTTCTTCAGGAATATTGATAGATTTGTATCTTTTATCTTTTTCAGAGAGCTTTTTTAATCTTTCGAATGAATATACATTTATTCCTAACTCTTTAGCTATTTTAAAATTTTTATAATTGATTTTATCATTAACAAAGAAAGCGTTACAGTTTTTATAGAATTTACTAAGTCCGAATAATTGAAAAATGGTTGAAACGCTGTGGGTGCTTCTTTTTGTTTCGATAATGTTGCGTGTTATAAATAAATGATTATCAAATTTGATACAGAATACATCTATGTCAGAAATTTTACCGTCTCTTGGATATAACTGAATATGGAATCGAGTAAAATAACCAAGTTCTGAAAAGAAATTTGATACTTTAATCTCTTCTTTTAGTCCAATATCTGCCATTAATTGATCCCTCTTTGAACTTTTCTTAAAGCGTTTGTAACATCAGATATTGTGTCATTTTTGTTATTTGAAAGAATCATCCTAGATACGACTGAATTTCGCATTTGTTGTAATTGTGTATTGGGATTATTCTTAATTACAGAAGCAGAACCTTTAAGCACATTAAGGGTATCTTGGATAACATCTTTTTTTTGCATCCAAAATCGGTGTTTATCTCCTGAAACAGGTGAAACTCTAACGATTCCAGCTAATTCAAGATTTTTGTAATCTGTACCAATAGGCGTTGCATTACCTGCGTAACCTCGGTCTAAAAGGGATTCTAAAAAGCGAGTAAGATCGTTTAATTTCCATTTAGCATAATTTTCTCCGAATCTAAAGTTAGCTAAAGTTTTTTTCACTAAATCAAGATGATCTTGATCATATCTATCTGAATTTAAATTTGAAGGTACCAAATACTCAGTTGAGGAGCCCTTAATGCTTAATTCTATTGGATCTATCGCGCCTGCTAAAGTCAGTCCATTTATTATATTAGGATTGTAGATTCTAGGATCTAAACCTCTTATTGGGACGCCGGGATTCTCGTTTAGATATTCTAAAATGTCTGAAACACTGTCATATGTACTATTGGAGAGTAAACTCTTAAATTGGCTTTCATTTTTATATATTTTTGGAGAAGAGTAATAAGTATTGTTTTTTACAGTTATGGGGCTCATAATTTCTGTTTTCATTAAGAATTTTTTTAATGGGTCTTGACTCATCTCTGGAAATATTGAAATAACTCCATCCAACCGTTCCTGAGGCACGGGTTTTATCATACCATCGGCTAAAAGATTTAAAATGGATTTTTCATCAGAATTGAGCCCTTTAATTTGAAGTTTACCATAATCATAAATTTTTTTTGTATTTTGAAATTTTATTTCAACAGTATCTTTGTCTATTATATCAAAAAAGTCAGCATCATTGAGTTTGGGAATAATAACATCATCTAATAAATTTATGTCAATTCCTAAATGATATGCTTTTATTCCAATTTCATCAAATGTAACATAGAAAAAATCATTATTGGGATTATCCTGAGTTCTTATAGATTCAAGTAATTCAATTTCTTGACCAATTAAAATAGATTTTTTTAAAGTTCGAGCTACTAACGGGTTTGTATTATAATGAACACGGCTTAAATCTAGGGCTGCAGTAACATGATTATCATTTATCATTCAAATCATCCCATTAGTAATATGGTATTAATTAATAAAAATGTAATGTATCATTCACGAACCATTATAAACAACATCAACCAAAAAACACTAAACACCAAAACACAGAAGGCATTATAGTGCAAAAACGAAAACACATTTTCCTGGACGAAACTTCTAAAATCGAGTTAATGGAAAGGAAAATTAAAAAATACGAGAGATACAAGCCACACAGTTTGAAAACAACTGAAGAAGATTTTCGAATACAGGAAAAATTGGCCATGCTCAGTGTAGTAGCCAGTAATTTCATGATGACCGGCCACAGCCCCACCTTAGTCCTTACCAAAAGGGAAGATGGGGACGAGATTATGTGTCCGGTGGGTGGGGGTCAGAAAGACCGGGCCCGGGAAATAATATTAAAAGTTGATTTCAGGAAACTCTACCGTGGTGGTAAGGGTAGAAAAACAGATCCACTCATGATCATAACTGCTATATGTATGTACGTAATGCGCCAGGATAACCCACGAAGAGGGGATATCAGGTATTCCAATGACTTCATCAGCAGTGTGGGTGTAACCAAGGATATTTATCAGCACATCAGCCAGAAGCTGGATGATTTTAAGAATTCTTAATCAGGCGTTAATTGTATAGTAAATTATCTAACCGTCTTTATTTAAATTTTATGAAAATTTATAATCTTTTTCTACGTTTTCAGGCGTTACAGTCTGATTTGATTTTTTTAATATCTTCCCCTAATGGATACATTTATTATTGTAAAATTACAATAAACTTATTGTATATCTACAATAATTATATTGTAAATTTGCAATAACTATTAATACTTATATAGGTGATATTATGAAAAATAACACTATAAAAGTAATCAGGGGATTATTGGAGAATGGTTCCAATAAAACAAATATAAGGCAATTATCTCAGGATATCAAGGTTAATTATTCCAATGTTTACAGTATTGTGAAGAAGCTTCACGAAGCCAATTTGGTTTCATTGGAGAAGTATGGTGGAGCTTATGAGTGTTTACTTTTGAAGAAAGTAGACCCCTTAATATTTCATGCAGAATATTTGCGTTCTAAGGATTTGTTAGATAAAAATAAAGATCTAAAAATCATACATCTGAAATTAAATTCATTAAAATTTCCATTTATAGCATTAATCTTCGGTTCTTATGCTAAAAGAACCCAATTTAAGACATCAGATATTGATTTAATGATAATCTCCGAAAAAGAGAGAGAAAAGGAATTTGAAAAGATTGTTAACCTGTTACCTTTGGATATACATCTTGTAACATTAAATTTTGATGAATTTTTGGCAATGGTTAAGACTAGTGATTTTAGCGTTGTATCGGAAGCATTGAAATCTAATATAATACTTTTAGGAATTGAAGATTATTATAGGATGTTGGAAAATGTTGGATTCTGATAGAATAGAGATAGCTCACAAGAATTTTAAAAAAGATTTGAATGAGGGTTATATAAAGAAAAAGATCCCGGACACTAATTTAATACGTGCTTTGGCAGATAATGCAAATGAAAGTTTGAGGGTAGCTGATCATCTTTTTGAAGAGGATATATCTTCTATGTGGGTTATAGTGTCTTCTTATTATTCTATGTATTATATGGCAAATGCTGTTCTCAATAAATCTGGATTTAAAGTTGGTGATCAAGTTTCTCATAGAGTAACAGCTGATGCTTTAATTGTTTTGGTAAGAGATAAATTAAAAAGCCATCTTTTACAAGATTTTGATGAAGCTAAAGAGGAATATGTAGAAATTGATAATTTAACTGATGAAATAATTGAACTTTATGATTTAGAGCATAAAAAGAGATTAAACTCCCAATATGTGATGGGATATGATGTTAAAGTTTCAAAAGCAAACACTTCACTTGAAAGGGCAAAAAAATTTGTATTAGAACTTGAAAAACTTCTATTGGAATTTAAATGTCATTAAAAGCACGAATTAAGCATTTGGATGGCTTAATCAGCAATGTGAAGTAACCAAGGATATTTACCAGTACATCAGAAGCTAAATAATTTTAAGAATTATGATTCTGTTAAAAAATTAATATTTTTAGATCTAATTATTTACTTTTGTCTTAAAAGAAAGGAGGAGGCAAAAACTTGTTTTAAAACCTTTTTTATCCAATAATGTTTCAAGCAGGACTTCTTCTAGAAGAGCCCTTTATTTCAGATTGGTGATAGCCTGAGATTCTAATTTTTTAATGTCTCCGTTAGAACTATATTGATAAAGATTCACAAAGGCCGGTGTTGCATCTTTGTTTTTTGGTGGGGTTACTACCACAAAGGTCATGGTACATTTATTTTTATCTATCCAGGTGCCGGAATTAACATAGATTTGTTTTTCCCCTTCACTTGAATTGATTATAACTCGGGCTTCATGTGAATGTCCAAATATAACTATTCTTTTATCGGATTCAGGGTTTTCAAAAAATTGAACCCTGGATTGATCATCCATATGGCTAGCCAGAGCTGCTTTCAGAATCGCTTCTTCCAGAGGGATTTTGATCGGAACTAGATTATTGTTCTGCCTTTCGTCCCAGCTTTCAATAATTCCTTTATGCAGATAAACATCGATATAATCATTTTCAGAGTTTTGGTAAGGTAAAAAATCATTTATAGCATATAAATCATTCAATCCATCTATATTTGTATTTAAAACCTTCTTTTCAAGTCCTTCATTTACCGGGAACTCCATGATAAGACTTTTCCACACATTCCAGTAAAGGAAATACCCTAATTGTTCCACACTCAGTTCATTCTTGTGTACCTCAGGTAAGGTGGCCTGGTTTTCAGGACGGCCCTCTATAACTGAGGTGGTGGCCATCCTGGTAAAGAAGTATCCGGGCGGTAGTATGGAGTCGGTGTTGGTTATAGGTCGGTTAGAGAAATCAGGTGCACAGAAAAAATTATAACGGTGTCCGTGCTCAATAATCAATTCTGGAAAATCTTGAGGCACATAAGCACCTAGTCCTTTAACATCTCTTGCTTCAGATATCCCTGGTAGAATACTTTGTATATCTCCTGAATCGATAAGTAAGTCATGGTTTCCCGGCACATAGGTCACTTTTATATTTCCATCGGTTATTATGTCATTAAATGCATCTATTACTGGTTTATTATTTGCAGCCACGGTTTTTACGAAATCTCGCTGTGTTTTCCCGTTGAAGGTATCCACATGCATGGGAATGAACCATTCATCAATCAAATCACCACTAATAACCAGTTCTTTCACATGAGGTGAAAACCGGACCTGTTTTAAGAAATCAACCAGTGCGCCCCTATTTTGATTGATTTCAGCATAACTGTCGTTTGCACCTAAATGAAGGTCGCTTATAACCATTATTAATGATCGATTATTATTTAAGTCTGAAATACCTTCTTTGCTCAGATTAAATGAATAATCAGCGGTAAAATATGATATAAATTCTTTTTTTAAAGAAGCACCGCTTAATGAACTTAGTTGGGTGTTGATGGAAAGTTTATATTCCTCGCCTGATGAAATCGATTGCGATGATTTATTAATATAGAGGGTATCTGCTGAATTCTCCTCAAAGGTTATTACAATATCCTCCTCTACTTCTTCACCATCAGATTTGATTTTAAAGAGTTTAATTCCCTTTGAAACCGTTTTTATATCTAAATCTTCATTGAATGTAAGTTTTATAGGTTTTTCAGCATCAATAACGGTTGGATCTTCCATCTTATCCGAGGTAAGAATGTCTGTTGCAACTGTTAAACTTGTTTTAACTAATTTTTTAGAAGACAAAATAATAACCTCCTTTCTTGTATAGAATTTATTGATGTCATTTATTGGAACAAATTAGTATTTATACATAATTTTCTTTATTATGGGTGATGTTATGATAGAAATTAATTTGCCAGAATTAGGATAATCCCTTGAATGTGAAAACAATTTTTAATCAGTTTCACTTCATATTTTTTGAAGTATTTATTTTAAATCTTCTTATTCTTTAACTAAACTTAATTTACCGAGATTATACAGTTTTAACCCTACAATCGTTAACCATATTCCCAGATGATGAGAATTGGAGTCGTTAAATTTGCTAAAAATAGCAAACATAAGGTAGTTCAATATATAAAGGAGAAATCGAGGAATGAGAGATATTGTAGAGGAGAATTAACTTCGGTTACCAACCAGTTAATTTTCTATCTAACATTTTCAAGTTAAAATAATGATTTTACTGATCCAAATCTGTTTTATCATTAAATTGATGGATCATATGCTTCATAAAAAGGAGGGTATCTTTTCTGCGTTTAAAGGGGGATCTATAATAACTTTTAGATTCACCTTTTCTGATCCGCAGGGCCTCTTTCAATATCCTTGAAAATTTTGATGGAACCCTCTCTAATACATATTTTCCCGCATCATATTTGGATACAATATCTTTTTCATGCAGAGTATAATAAAGTCTAGATATGCCCAAAACGCCCCACTCAACTTTTCGCCCAGAAAGTGTTAACAATCCATTCACTGAAAACTTTTTAGAAGCCCTTTCAGTCCAATTAGCCCAATAAGTGTTGGCATTTAACTGTACATAACTGACCAAATCATTGCTATCAATAGGGGGTATATAATGCTCTGGAGTTTTGCCTACTAAAGTTATACCATATTTTTTTAAGATAAACCAGGTAACTATACCGACATTCCCGGATTTACCATCGTACTTGATTTTTTTACCATCAAAATATATAGTTGGCCCTATGTCTTCATCTAACTTTCCAAACTGCTCTGTTAGAACATATGAACCATCTAATACTTTTTTAGGATGTTTAGAACTAATTTCTTTATGAACTTCTTCAATTATTTTCATTTCAGAGATTTCCAGATCCCGGTTAATCAGACAAACAAAATCAACATCACTTTTTCCTGCATGATAATCATCTAAAGCTATTGAACCACCAATGTAAAACGATTCTACCAGATCAGGCAGTTTTTCATTAAATGCCTTGAGGTAGTGGTTCACAACTACTTCAACATCTTTTGGTAAAGTTTTCATATTTCCCCCAATTCAAATTCTTTCACGATATTCTAGTTCTTTAAATGTAATTATAAATTCGGTACCATGGTTTCTATTAAGTTTTATATCTCCATCAATTTGTATGACTAAACTATTTACCAGTTGCAAGCCAAGAGACTCTGTTTTTTTAAAGTCTAGATCTTCAGGAAAGCCTATCCCATCATCTTTAATGGTCAGAAAATAAAGATTATCCTTTGATTGAAGTGAAATATAAATATTCCCCTTTTTTCCAGATGGAAATGCATGTTTAAGACTATTTGAAACTAATTCATTTATTATAAGGCTACAAGGTACTGCAGTTTCGATATTCAGCATTATTCCTTTTATTTTGATTATTGGTTTGATTTGATCTTCTCTGATTTTATATGAAAAAAAGATACCTCTTACCAGACTCCAGATGTATTCTTGAAAATTAATTGTTGTTAAGTCCTGTGACTGAAATAAATTCTCATGAATGGTTGACAGGGCTTTAACGCGATTTTCGGTTTCTTGAATAATTTTTGCAGCTTCATCAGTCATTATATGATGTGTTTGAAGATTCAAAAGACTTAGGATGATTTGCATATTATTTTTAACACGATGATGTATTTCCCTCAGCAACAATTCTTTTTCTTTTAAGGCTCGTTTTATTTCTTTTTCAGCATTTTTTGTTTCAGTTATATCTCTACTAATAATTGAGATGCTTTTTAATTTTCCAGAAGCATCAAAAATAGGAGAGAGAGTTAAAGAAACATTTATTAATGTTCCATCCTTCTTTAATCTCAAAGTTTCATATCGCTGAATTTTTTTGTCATGTTTAATTTTATCGATTAACTCGGATATTTCTTTTTTAAGATGTTTTGGTGCCAATATGGAAATATTCTTTCCTATAACTTCTTTAGCAAGATAACCATAGGTTTGTTCTGCTCCTTTATTCCAACTGGTAATAATACCATTAAGGGCCTTGGTTATAATAGCATCATTTGATGATTCAACAATGTTAGCTAAGCTTTGGATATTTTCTTCAGCTTTTTCACGCTCTTTGATTTCCATTTCAAGTTTTTTTATATGGCTCTAAGATAGTTACCATGAATATTCCTATATATATTAGTATAAAGGCGATAATTTTGTAGATATGTCCTAGCATATTGTAGGTATCGAAGGCACTAATGTAAATGGTGAATGTAAGTTCACTGAATATGCATAGAATGATTGCTGCTAAAATAAGGAGGTTGTAATTCTCTTTTGTTTTTTTATAGCGTTTCCAATACAGGATCGCAGCAACTACAAATAATCCTATGATCACATATTCTAAAAATATTTTATATATTGTAAGGCCACTTCCTTCAGTAAACATGTGGGGTAAATATGAAGGATAATGGATCACGATTATGAATGCCAGAGCAGATATTATCATGGCGCCAGACAGTAAATATTTCTTGGAAAGCCAGCGACTTTTAGTATTGGCATAGATAAAAGCACTGATAATCAAAGCTATGGCTGAAATTAATCGTGCTGCAATCCAGAATAGGATTGATTTATTTGAATCATTAAATGTAATGAAATTAGGCATTTGAGGAAAGCTGAGCACATGAAACAGGTCAATAAGTCCAATAGTCAGGAATGCACAGCTTAAAAAAGTGCATAATTATTTTTTGATTGAGTATAAGTGTAATATCCAACACCAAAAATGGAAAATGAGACTATAATACTGAAAAGCTCTGCAATTATGTGGAATGTAAGGTAAGTGTCAATATCATGGGTTTGATAAAAGATCGAGGGCAATAAACCTATTATTAGGAATAAAAATACAGAAAATATAATCAAGAGTAACAAAATAGTTTGTGGTGATAATTGTTTTAATTTTTTAAAATTATTCACCTAGAAACCTCCATAACTTAATGGAATTTTCGAAGTTTACTTCCACACATTTTTTTATTTATAATATATGAGTTTAGTCCTACTAATATCTTAGAGAAAGGATACGAATAGCATTAGAACAGATCTCATTTTATATTCATGATCAAAAATTCCACCCCAAAATCCAATATCATATTAAAAATATCAATATTGACTTTAATTATGTTGAAGTGTAAATTGATAAATTCAATATATTTATATACTATTAGTTAATAATCTTAATTTAGACATGGAAAATATTGAAGCCATGATTTAAGGGCGAATAAAATGAAGGCAAAAAAATTAAAAATACAGGTTAAAAGAGGCAGATTTTCAATTCCCCTTCCTGCGTTAAGATTTTCGACGTTTAAATGGATTTTTAAAATGATAATCAGGTTCTACCCATCTAAAGTAAAAGAAAGCGCGTCACCATCATCTGGTGAATACGAGTTCATGGAAACCATTTTAAAGAACATGACTTATGAAGACATTGACAGGGTTATCAGCCGCTTAGAACAGGAAGAACCCTTTAAATTGGTTGATATTGAATCTTATAATACAAAAGATGGTAGAATTGCTGTGAAAATCTACACGATATGAGGTGAAGCTATGAAACATGAAGTACCAGGGAGCTGTCCCATATGTGACAGTGAAATTAAAGTTTCAGAGATAAAGTGTAAAAAATGTAAAAGTGTTATCCAGGGCGAATTCGATCTTTGCAAGTTTTGCAGAATGAATGACCAGCAAAAATACTTTGTGGAGGTCTTTATCAAAAACAGAGGTAACATTAAGGAAATTGAAAAAGAACTGGGGATATCTTACCCTACAGTGAGAAATAAACTGGATGAAGTGATTTCCGTTCTAGGACACAAAATTGAAAAACCAGTAATCAATAAAAAAGAGATCTTAGAAAAGCTCAAAAATGGAGAAATTAGTAAAGATGAGGCTTTAAAATTACTTAATGGCTAAAAATCTTTTAAAAAATATTGGAAGTGAATTATATGAGTAAAAATATATCTGAAGAAAGAATGCAAATTTTGGAAATGGTTGAAGAAGGAAAAATTAATACTAAAGAAGCAATGGAACTACTTGATGCTTTAGAAGGAAATCAGGAGGAAATTACTCCTAAAAAGGACGCTAAATGGTTAAAAGTTCGAGTAAGAACCATGGATGACAACCCCAAGGTCAACGTGAACATACCTATTTCTCTGGTTGATGTGGGATTAAAAATGGCCAAAAAATTTGATCCTAAATTAAAAGAATCTGGCCTAGACAAAATCGATCTGGATGAAATTATTGAGGCTGTTAAAAACGGAGCCGAAGGAAAAATTGTGGATGTGGAAGATGAGGAAAATCAAACCAAAGTTAAAATATATGTAGAATAAATAAGGCATTAATTTATTTTTTATTATTTATCTGACCTTTTTTATATAAAATAAAACTTTCTAATATTATTTTTTTATCTGAGGATTTTTTAAGCAAATTTTTTAAAAATATCTAGTTTTAGTGTTTATTTAACAAAAATAAGATTATTCATCAAGAATCAAATTTTCTGATACGTCGCTCTATATAGTGATAGCAAAAATATCGAACTACTTTTTCTGACTACTTTTTGTAAATTCAATTTTGTAAAAATTTATATATCCTAATTTTTCATTAAAATAGATTACAACTAACAAAGGCCCGACTATTCTATCCATGAATAGTTCTGGGCCTTTTTTATTTTTATAATGGTTTTAATGGTCTGTTTTAATAGGAAATTAATATTAATTAGTAAATATAAATAATTAGTAAAAATGTCTAAAAAAGGGGAACTGCCACGCTTTTTCAATAGAAAATTATGGATAGATAGTAAAGAAGACCTATTAATAACCAGCGGTCTAGTGATTATACCGATATTTTTCCTTGAATTTAAGTGGCATAGTCATGATGGGCAGTGCAGCATTTCTTTTAATCTACATAGGAGTTAATTTAGCCCATCTTAAACTTTACAAAGAGACAGGAGCTAATAAATCTATAACTTGCCTGGCTATTATAGGATGTTTATTCTCCTTTGCAGTTTTAGCCTACTATGAATTCTATAATTCTCCTATAACTCTAATTGTTCTTAGTGCAACAATTTTATTTTCATTTTTATTTGAGGGAATATACAGAAAATTCTCAGCAAGGATACTTAAAATTAGAAAAATTCATCATTGATTTTTTCATTTCACTCCCTTTAAAAAAATCCAAATAGGTGAATAACTATAATATCTGTAGGTAAAATAAAGGTGGAAAAAATAAAATGAAAATAATTGTAATTGGAGGAGGGGCAGGAGGCCTTTCCACAGCTTCAAACATCAGAAAACATGATGAAAACGCCGAAATAATTGTAATTACCCGTGATAAATACATTGCATACTCTCCCTGTGCCATACCTTATGTTCTATGTGGAGAAGTGGATTCCTTCAAGGAAATCATTATGCACCAGCCAGAAGATTACCTGAAGCGGAACATTAAGGTGATCACTATGGCAGAGGTTCATGAAGTTTCAAGTGAAACTAATACAGTTAAATACCATTTATTAAATGGAAATCGCCATGATTCCAATGGATCTGAAAAATCACTGTCCTATGATTATCTGGTATTGGCCACAGGTGGTTCACCTTTTATCCCTCCTGTTGAAGGTGCGGATTTAGATGGTGTTTTCAAGATCAGAACCATAAAGGACGGTTTCAAGATCAAAAAGTGGGCTGAAAAAAGTCAAAAAGCAGTGGTGGTTGGGGCTGGTTTAATTGGACTGGAAATTGCCTACGGCCTGAAAAATATGGGGTTGGAAGTAACTGTAACAGAAATGCTCCCTCAGATTGTCCCCCGAAATCTTGATCCGGCCATGGCATCCATAGTTCAAAAATACATTGAAAAAAAAGGTATTAATGTCATACTGGGCCATCCAATTGAAAAAATTTCTGGTAAAGAAAAGGTAGAGGGGGCTGTTTTTGGTGAAGATGAATTGGAAGCAGACATGGTTATACTGGCTACGGGAGTAAGACCTGAAACAAAACTGGCCCAATTGGCGGGAGTTGAAATTGGTAGATGGGCCATATTAGTTAATGAAAAAATGCAAACATCCATACCCAATATATATGCTGTAGGGGACTGTGTAGAAGTCGTTGATGCAATAACTGGACATAATACTTTATCTCCATTGGGATCAACAGCAGTAAGACAGGGGAAAATTGCAGCTAAAAACATTGCAGGTATTGGAGCTGAATTCAGGCCAGTTGTAAATTCCATGGTTTCTAAAATTGGAGATCTTGAATTTGGTTCAGTAGGCCTGACCAAGACTGCAGCACTACAAAACGGGATTAAAGCCATTTCAGGTAAGAGCAGAGCTTTAACTAAAGCTAGATATTATCCTGGCGCTAAAAGAATTGATGTAAAAATGATAACCAATTTGAAAGGTAGAATTATCGGTTGTCAGATTATTGCTGAAGAGAGAGTAGCAGAAAGAGTGGATACCATGGCACTGGTTATTGCTAAAAGTATTACATGCAGTGAACTTGCTAACATGGAATTTTCCTATGCTCCACCAGTTTCAATGGTGATAGACCCTATAATATTAGCAGCAGAAGATGCCTGTCAAAAGTTAAAAAGAGTTAACGGAGAGTAATAACTTCTAATTTTAATTAATGGAGGATACATTTCTCATTTCTATGTATTTAAAATAGAGATCTGGGAGATATCTACTGATCAAGTACTAATTTATCTTTTTTAGATCCTAAACCGGATAAGTATCTGGTAAATCCAATCAACCAGAGTATGATATGGTAGGTCACCCATCTTTCAACCCCACATCCTCCTAGTATAATATACGTATATTAGTTCTGAATAAAAACAGGCTGATAAACTAAGAATAAAAAATTTTTAATAAAAAAATATGTTAAAAGGGTAGAAATTAAATTGAAGAGGCGGTAGATCTATTCAGTTTAAAAATATCTCTTTAAAATCCCTTTTAACATACGGGCATGCCGGGCTTCATCCCGTGAACTTTCATCAAAGAAATCATGGGCAGGGTCAACATTACACTCCTTTGCTTTTTTGGCTGCAGCTTTTTTTTCGTTATTGGCCATGGTTTCTCCTTCAAGCATCATCTCCAAATTTTCTTTTAGTGAAGGTTTTATAACTTCATTCATTTCTGCAAATTGAGATGCGTGTTCTGCTTCTTCCCATGCGATGGTTTTAAGTACTTCAGCCACTTCAGGCAGTCCTTCTCGTTGGGCCTGCCGGCCCATGGCCAGGTACATGCCCACTTCCTGGCATTCGCCATTGAAGTTGGCCTGTACAGCTTCTTCTAGTTCTGTTCCTTTACAAACTCCAATTTCATGTTCGTTTATCAATTCCATTTTTTATCCTCCATTTAAATGTTTAAAAATATTTTAAAGTGATTTAACTTCTTGAGCCAATTTTTTACCGGATTCAAAGCATTTATCCAGTTCATCTTCATCAGGAACGTACATTATTTCATATTCTTCTTTTACATTGAATCCGCATTCTTTAAGGTCTTTAGCTAATAATGTTGATGCTCCTCCTCTACCCCCGATGGATCCGAAGGTTATTGCTAATCTTTCCAGGCCAGTGCGGTTAAATTTCAATCCGCGAAGGTAATAAATTAGATCTCCTAAACTGGGATACGGTTCGTCATAAATGGTGGGAGCTCCCAGAGCGACAGCTTTACTATCTAATATGTCTTTTACAATTTCACTTCGTTCATCTTCATGTAGATAGTACATTTTAACATTTATTCCTTCACTCATTATACCTTCTGCCAGGGCATGTGCCATTTTCTGGGTGGAAAAATGCATGGTATCATAGATAATAGTGATTTTATCATGGCATTTCCCACTGGCCCAGTCTGTGTAGGCCTCAATGATCTTCATGGGGTCAGTCCATATTTGGCCGTGAGCCGGAGCAATCATCTTAATTTTCTCTAAAAGGCCTAGATCAATTACTTCCTGGAATTTTTTCAGGACCAGTTTTGATAGAGGAGTGATAAGGTTGGCATAAAACTTTTTGGAGGCATCACTCAGCACGTACTCCGGTATTTCATAATCATATCTCTGTGGAAAACATAGGTGTTGACCAAATGCATCATTGGGGAATAAGATTCCACCTTCCAGAAGCAGAGTAAACATGCTGTCGGGCCAATGAAGTAAAAAGGCTTCCAAAAATGCTAAAGTTTTTCCACCAAGTTCTAGAGTTTCTCCGGTACCAACACTAATAAATTCTGCATTTTTCAGTTGGGGAAAATGTTTTATGAGTCCATCTATAGCAATTTCAGTACAGTAAATGGGTGCTTGGGGGAATTTTTTGTGTAAATTTACTAGAAGACCGCTGTGGTCCTTTTCAACGTGATTTTGTACAATAACATCAATTTTAACTTCCTTTCCTTCCTGTTTAAATGCATCTTCCACACGGGCCATTAATTCATCATATTTTCCAGGATAGGCATTGTCAATTAAAGCCACTTTTTCTTCTCCAAAAACCAGATAAGCATTGTAACTGGTCCCATTTAACGTGTATCCATGGTAACTGCGAAGGTCCCAGTCTAGGACACCCACCCAGTACACTCCATCAGTAATTTTATTTGATTCTGCTTTCATTTTTTCACCTTATTTCAGAATTTTACTTCCAATTTTTATTCCTCTCAATTTCAAGAGATAATTTATTCGTATTCCTACGAATATACTATACTATACGAACTAATATATAATTTTTTCTATTCGTTTATATGCGAATATTCCCATTATAGCGAACTAAATATATATGATGGAAGACAGAATTAGTATCAGGTTGATGTCATGGAATATGGAGACAAAAGAGAGGAAGATCAAACAACAGACATTTTTGAAGATTCCAAAAAATCTATAACTATCTTTGCCACCAAAAAAGGAGTAAATGTAGTCAAAAGCCCAGTAAAATCTACTATTCTCCAAGCTTTAAAGGAAAAAGAATTAAGCTTTGAGGAAATAGTTAAAATAGCTGGAAAGTCCCGATCAACAGTTTCAGTCCACTTGAAAGAACTAAGAGAACAGGGAATAATAGAATCACGCACTCACCCTCATGATCAGCGCAAAAAAATATTTTATATAAATTCCCGCTATCTTGGTGAAATGGATCCTAATGAAATGAAAGAAAGGGAAGAAGGAAAGTTAGAATTTCTTATAGAACATTTAATTCACCAGGGAAACCCTTTTGAATTTTTCCGTTTGATGTTTCATATACTGCGGGTGGAAATGATCAAAGAAGGCATTAACTTAGATCCCCTACTCCACCAAACAGGTACAAAAATTGGAAAAGTCTTTTATCCAGAATTACAGGATGAAAATACTGAAAAATTTCTGGAAAAAATAGCTAAGTTCTGGGAAGCTAATGCACTGGGTAAACTTGAAGTAGAAAGCATTGAACCTTTAGTTATACGTGCTTATGATTGTTTTGAATGTGAATTTCTCCCAAATATTGGAAAATCAGCATGTGCTTTGGATTCAGGGATATTAGAAGCTTTATTCTCAGCCCATTTTTCTCAGTCAGTAACCGCAGATGAGGTTAAATGTTATGCTCGGGGAGACCATTACTGCTGTTTTGTATTGGAACCCCATGAAAAATAAAAATTAATATGGTAGAAGGTGATTATCAACTCAATACTGGTCATGATACCGAATTTAAGGTTACTTTTAAAGAGTTAGAGTATAAATAGCATTTTTTTATAATAATTATAATCATTAAAGGAGTATAAAAATGGGTGATGTAAATCTTATTGCTCAAATAATACCTTTGGCCTGGGCCGCAGCAGTTAGTCCAACAGCATTATCTTTATTTCTGATTACCATGTCCATGTCAGATAATCCCAAGTTATCTGGACTTTCTTTTTATGTGGGGGCAATTTTTGTTCTGTTACTAACTGTATTTTTAGGAATTTTCTTAGGCAGTGCCTTGACCAGCACTGGACATGGAGATCCTGCTACTACAGGGGCTATTGATCTCTTTTTAGGGGCTATTTTGGTTCTTTTAGGTATTAAAAGTTTTTTTTCCAAGAGTCATGGAAAAAACAGTTCTCTAATAAAGTACTTACGCATCGATGTTCAGGCTAGTAATTTCGCTAAATTTCGCCAATATTTTACCATAGGTCTTTTAACTTTTCTAACAAATTTAAGTACAGCTATATTTATTTTAGCAGCTGGAAGAGAGATCGGGCTTGCAAAAACAGGAATATGGGTGGATGTAGGTGCTATTGTACTTTTAACTCTTATTACTTTAATAGTAATTGAGGTACCGCTACTCTTTTTTGTATTAATGCCAAAATCCGCTGAAAAAGTCTCGGAACCTATGGATAAGTGGCTTTCTAAGCATTCTAATTTGGTAATGGCAATTTTTTTACTGATAATCGGGTTTTTGGTAATTTATAACGGAATTTCCCATTTAAAAATTATATAGCACTAATAATTTATTATTGTCTTACTAAATGCTTAAACAAGTCAAAATTGAATTATTTTCAATGGATAATTATTTTTTTCATTCACTAATTCCATGATCTAATCTAATTAATGTTTTTAGATTGAATTTGGGAATAAATAGTATGAATTTTGGAATAAATATTTATGATTCATTGTAAAACATATTGATATGGATGGATTTTTGGAGAATGATCAGATACCTACTGAATTCAGTTAAATATCTGAATTATTCTTGGAATTCCATTCTTTTTTCAAAGATTTTTAATCAAAAAATTTAAGATCAGAGGTAGATACATGATTAATGAACTTATAAAATGGAAACCATTGTTAATTGGAGTCTGCATTGTGATTATATTGTATTTAGTTTCAGACCTTTTTTCAGGTGTAAGTCTGCTATTACCATCGATGTTACTTGCAGGAATTTATATAGGGGTTATGATCAAGGGGGATATAAAAATAAGGGCTCTTAATGGGGCGGTTTTAGGGTTAATCAGTGGATTGATAGTCACGTTAATTTTAATAGCTATGATCTCTGCTCAAGGATATAATGCTTATTTAACCACCATATTGAATGCATATGTTGTCTACATAGTTGTGGGGATAATATTAAGTGCGGTGGGAGGAGTTTTTGGATCCTTGATAAAAACAGAATACTCTAAAAATGCTAATTAATTCCTCCTTTTTTAATTTTTTTTGTAATATCAACATATTGTATCTTTTTTTGGTTAAGAAATGCAATGGAAAGTTCTCTGCGAGAAATTCTTTTATTTGTTATGGAGTTAATTTATTAAATAAAAAACAGGAATGCACAATTTCACACCCGTATACAAGTTTTAAATAAATTCAGGATATATGGACTAAATTATAATAATTAGCATTTATCAATAAGTTAATAGATTGAAAATCCACTAAAAACCAGTTTTAAATCTACAATACTATATCTGGGCGAAAAATTATATATCAGATAATCTAGTTACAGACAAGTATATGATAACTCCTTTCACTATTTCTTCCCAAGAAATCAAAGGCCCATTTAATCTTGAAATCACGATAAATAGTGGTCAAACTTCCCAACCGGCTTGGTTTAATAATAAAAATTATTTTCAAGAATTGTTAGTTGTTAATGAGCAGTTAGTATTGGTCAGTTTAACTCAGGACAATTGGTACGGACCTTTGAAATTGCAGGTTGAATCTAATGACGAAATTCATTTAAAATCACTGATCATGGAAATTAAACGTATTTTTGATCTAGAATTTGATCTGACTCATTTTTATGAATTTTTAAATGATGATCCTCAACTGGCTCCTACCATTGATTTTTGTCAGGGATTAAGATTATTCAAGGCACAAAACCTTTTTGAATGTTTAATGTCTTCAGTATGTTCTGCTAATAATTCTATAATAAGGTGGAATAGGTCTATTAGGTTGATGAGGGAAAAATGGGGCGATAAAGGTATTTTCTCCCAGGGTACTTTTTATAGTTTTCCTGTACCCAGTAAAATTCTCCAAGCACCAGAGCACGAATTTGAGGAAATGGAAATGTGTAGTGGAGAGAAAGATATAACAGAATGTATAAACAATTTAAAATCGTGTGGTGTGGGTTATCGGGGAAAGTTTATGAAGGAAGCAGCCCGCATGGTAATGGAAGAGATAGATCTGGAAAAACTGGGCCACATGAAGTATGATGATGCTTTTCAAACTCTAACAGAGTTGCCAGGGGTGGGACCCAAAGTGGCGGATTGTATTTTGCTATATGGTTATGGTATGGGAGAAGCATTTCCCACTGATGTTTGGATAAAAAGAATTGTATCCCATTTATACTTTGATGGAAAAGACATTCCAGTTAAAAAAATTAGAGATTTTGGACGAAAACAATTCGGCAGTTACGCAGGATATGTTCAGCTCTATTTATTTCATTATGCTCGAAAATCAGGGCTTTTAGATAGATTAAAGCCTAAAAAATGATATTTTTGAGTTGTTAATAAAATTACATACATCCATCTTTCATTTAAATTCATAATTAATTTAAGGATTTTAATTTGAATAATGAATTAAGTAATATCATTAAGTGGTTACTATGGGGGATCTTTTAAAAACTTTGAAAGAATTTGAAGATATTTCCAGTGAATTTCATGAAAAGATCATGAATATTTTGAAGGAAAATTACTGCTGGAAGTGTCCTATGAGAACTACCAGTAGCAAGACTTTCTGTCGAGAAGTAGATGCATGGATTAGATTAACACACGCCCTTGAAGATGCTGTTAAAGAGAACATGGAAGAAAAACTTTCCCCTGAAGCACGGAATTTTGTGCAAATGAAATATTTAAATAAAATCAGTAAAAACCAGTTTTCATATGATCGGAAACTCTTGATAAAATTAAAAGCAGATTTAAAGCCTTACGCTCCTAAAGGAAGTGTTTTAATTATTGAAGAAAACTGTGAGATTATAAAAAAGGATGATCTTGTTTTAATTCCTAAAATATGTCTTTTACATGTTTATGGATTTTCTAGAATAAAATACAATGATAAATTACCTTTTAAAATGGCCAAAGTTTCAAAGATATTTCATGAGAGTGGTGGAAAGTTTATCAAAACTCATGAAGGTATTCAAATATCTCCACAGCTTTTAATAGGGCGAGTGATGAAAATTTTAGACAAAAAAAATTCTAAATTTCTTTAAAATCATATAATATATGATATTCATTTATTAGTAAAGCAATAAAACAGCATTCAACTGTTTTTTTTATTTTATTGGCAAATTCATTTAAGAAAAATTTATTTATTAATTTAGATCATTCATACTTAAGGGTCGTTATGAAAGGTGAAGATGAATCTAGAAATTCTGGGATTATGAAAAATAATAACATAAAAGATGATTTGCTTCAATTTAGGGAAAATATTTTAGAAATGCTTGAAATTTCTTCTCTTAAAGAAATATCAGATTATGTCTTGGAGAAAGCCACCCGACTCACCCAAAGCAAGCACTGTTATGTTGCTTACGTAGATCCCAAGAATAAAGATAGTGTAGGTATTTCTTTCTCTCATTTAACAGATGGTTGTCAATATTATGCTAATATTGGTGAAGCTAGATTCAAAATTAGAAAGGATGGAACATATGGCGGACTTTTAGGTTATTCCCTTGATACAGGGGAATCATTTTATGTTCATGATATAGCATCTCATCCAGTAGCCCACGGCTTACCCCCAGGGCACATGCCTGTGGATCAATTTTTATCAGTCCCGGTTATATATAAAGACAGAATTTTGGGACAAATAGTGCTAGGCAATCCTGAGAATGATTATAATGAATATCACCTGGAAATTGCTGATGAAATCGCCGATATTTATGCTGTGGTATTGAAAAAATTTATGGATTAATCCCAAGTTATAGGGGAATTTTGAATTTTAATATAAAAAAATAAAAATAAAATTAGTATTTATTCGTCGAAAACAGTGACTTTTTTCATTACATCATTAGGTTTGATACTGTTCACAACGTCCATTCCTTTTACTACCTTACCAAATACAGTATGAACTCCATCAAGGTGAGGTTGTGGGGAGTGAGTTATGAAAAACTGGCTTCCACCAGTATCTTTCCCGGCATGGGCCATGGATAGGGCTCCAGTGCCATGTTTGTGTTCGTTAATTTCGCATTTTATAGTGTAACCAGGACCTCCAGTTCCATCTCCTCTGGGACATCCTCCTTGAATTACAAAGTTTGGAAGGACTCTATGGAATGTTAAACCATCGTAAAATCCATCTTTGGCAAGTTTTTCAAAATTAGCAACAGTATTTGGTGCTTCTTTATCAAATAAGACTAATTCTATATCTCCTTTTTCTGTTTCTATTATAACTTTTTTCATATTTTCACCTTCATCAGTTGAATAATTCAATTTCTCAATAATTATTAATAATTACTAATAAATACGATTAATTAAAACCATTTATAAATAATGTTGAATTTATATTAAATTAGATTATTTAGTAGAATACTATTTTATTCCACATATTTATTTTAATCTTAAAGGTGATTTAATGAATACTCAAGAGATAATAGATTTAGAAAAAGATTATATAATGCATACATTTGGAAGATTACCAATTGCCTTGGACAAGGGTAAGGGGGCCCTTGTGTGGGATGTAGAGGGTAAGGAATATATTGACTGTTTTTCAGGTATTGCAGTTAATAATGTGGGACATGCTCACCCTAAGGTAGTTGAGGCCATAAGTAAACAGGCAGAAAAGCTTATTCACTGCTCAAACATTTATTATACAGAGATACAAGTGGAATTAGCCCGTTTATTATGCGAAATCTCTTCTCATGATAAGGTTTTCTTTGCCAATAGTGGTGCTGAGGTTAATGAGGGGGCAGTTAAGCTGGCACGGAAATTCACAGGTAAAAATGACATAATAACCATGGAAAACTCTTTCCACGGCCGAACCCTTTCTATGGTGGCTGCTACAGGACAGCATAAATACAAAGAAGGAATAGGCACTCTTCCTAGAGGATATGTCCATGTTCCTTATGGAGATTCTGAAGCTGTAAATGAGGCAATAACATCAGATACAGCGGCAGTAATGGTTGAACCTATTCAGGGAGAAGGTGGAATAGTTGTACCACCGGAAGGCTATTTAAAAGAATTAGAGAATATCTGTGAAGAAAATGATATTCTTTTAATTATGGACGAAATTCAGACTGGTTTTGGACGAACCGGTAAGATGTTTGCATCCGAAATCTTCAATATAAAACCCCATATAACCACTATAGCTAAGGCTTTAGGTGGTGGATATCCTATTGCAGGTATATTGGCTCAAGAAGAAGTTGCCAACGCTTTTAAACCAGGAGATCATGGTACAACTTTCGGCGGAAATCCTCTGGGATGTGCTGCAGCTAAGGCTTCTGTTGAGGCGATAATTGAAGAAAAATTGGTTGAAAAATCTCAAAAAAATGGTGAATATCTCAAAGGTAAATTAGAAGCATTAAATGAAGCAAATGACAATATAATTCAGATAAGGGGATATGGGCTGATGTTAGGGGTTGAATTTAATCATGAATGCATAAAAATAGTGAATAAAGCTGCAGAAAAGGGTGTTCTATTAAATTGTACTGCAAATACAGTTTTAAGGTTTTTACCACCTTTGAATATCACTAAAGAACAGATAGATAAATCAATTTCTATTTTAAGTGAAATATTAGCTTAAATCTGATTTATTTGATATAGTCACCTATTTTTCTTATTTTTCATGATCTATTTCTTTGCAATGTCTTCCATTACTCTTTAATAGAATCTAGAGTTATGTTTTTAACTTCTTTTACAATTTTTTTAGTTCTATAAATTCGGTCAGGCATTCCCACCACGGCTAAAACTGCCATAGCCACACTTAAAACTGCTCCAAATAACACTACTAAATGCATTCCTTGGGTAAAATCATAAGCTGCCAGGTTAAACAGTTTTTCTTTCTCTAATAATGTTGAAGATATAGTTGTATGCAACAATAAACCAGCCATACTCACCCCAAAAACCATTCCAAGATTTCTCATAGTAACAACTATACTTGAAATTGTTCCTGACTCTTTTTTTGGTGCAAAATTCATGATTGCTTTGTTATTGGGGGATTGAAAGATCGCTGCACCTAAACCTAAAAGTCCCAGTCGTAATATCACATCATATGCACTGGAAAATAGTGTAAGCTGGTCCATGGAATAGAGAGCTCCAGCACAAATTAAAGATCCAGTAAGGGCTAAAGGACGGGAACCAATTTTATCAGAGAGATATCCACTTAATGGGGCCATTAACATCATTACAACTGGACTTACAGCTAAAATAAGGCCGATATACCTATCATTTAAATGTAAAACCATCTTAAGATAGAAAGGCATGATAAACAATATCATATACATACACAAATAGTTGAAAAGCAGACTAGTGTTGAATGCAGTGAAAGTTCTGTTTTTAAATAATGAAAGATTTAATAGAGGCGTTTTAGAAACTTTTTCATTCCATATAAACAATATTAAAAATATCAGGGCAATAATTCCTATTATGGATGATTCTAAAGTAATTTTTGGTATTTCTATAATATTTAAGAAATATACAATCAGAAAAAGACCTACAAACTGGAGAAAAGTACCCTTAAAATCCCATTCAACTGATTTACGATCTCCTCTTTCCAGTATATGGTAACAGCTAATAAAACTGACAACTCCTAAAGGCACATTTACCAGGAATATGGCACGCCATCCCCCCAGACTTTCCACCAAACCCCCAATAGCCGGTCCCAACGCCAAACCGGCAGCTATGGCTACTGCATACATACCAAGCGCTTTTCCTCTCTCTTGAACTGGAAATGCATTTTTCACTATTCCTAAGGATACAGAGATCATCATGGCGGCCCCTATTCCCTGCAGAGTCCTAAATAATATTAATAAATTTATAGACGGAGCAATACTACACAGAATGGATGTTACAACAAAAAAGACCAATCCCCAGATATAAAGTCTACCACGTCCCCATAGATCACCTAATTTCCCGAAAGTCAGCACTAATCCCAGTAAAACTATAAGATAAGATGTTAATATCCATTCTGCTGTGGAAACTGAGGCGGAAAAGAATGATGTTATAGTGGGTAGGGAAACATTCACAATGCTACTATTTATAGGCACCATAATGGTTCCTAAAGCCATTGAAAAAAGTATTAACCATTTTTTTGAATATGGATGGTTCAATATGGCACCTCTAATTTTTAAATTCTTTCAATGTATTTTAATTCCTTGAATTTAATTTTAAAATTGGTTCCTTTAGTTTTATCTAGTTCAACTACACCATCTATCTGTTTTACTAACGTATTAACTAGTTTTAAACCTAAAGTCTCAGTTTTCTCTATGTCAAAATCTTCAGGAATTCCAACTCCATTGTCGCTTACTGTTAATAGAAATTCATCATTATCACAGGAAAGACTAACTATTATTTCTCCCTTTTGATTATGGGGAAACGCGTGTTTAATACTGTTTGAAACCAATTCAGTGACGATTAAACCTAAAGGAGTTGCAGTTTCAATGTTTAAATCAATTTTTTCTATTTCTATTCGTATATGCACTCTTTCTGGGTCCAGATTATAGGCATAGATTAAATCGGTAGTTACACGCCTAATGTAATCTAATACATTTATTTTAGACATTTTTCTGGACTGATACAAATATTCATGTATGTACGATATGGATTTAACTCGATTTTGACTTTCTTTAAATATTTCAAGGTCATTTTCATCTTTTACATAACGAGATTGCAGACTCAGAAGGCTAGATATAATTTGCAAGTTATTTTTAACCCGGTGATGTATTTCACGTAAAAGCATTTCCTTTTCTTTAAGGGATGATTTCAGTTTTTTTTCTGATTCTTTGCGAGTAGTTATGTCCATAAGTGATACTAAACTCTTTTTTGTATCTGGAATAATGGATACAGTTAGGAAAATGTTTTTCATATTTTTTTTCCTATCTATAAACTTGAATTCGTAATTTCTGGGAACAACATCAGGTTCTGCACGCCGCAATTTATGATAGGTTTTCATTCTTTCAAGATCATCTTTCGCTATAAATTGAGTCCAACTCATTTTTCCTTCTATTTCTTCTTTTTTAAAACCTGAAAGCATTTCAAATTCACTATTTACCATGGATATGGTGTTATCATCTTCAATTATTAGTGTTGCAGTCCCAGTATTTTCAAATATCGATTTATAATGTGATTCAGATTGTTTCAGGGCTTTTTCTATTTTTTTGCGCATGGCAATTTCATTTTTAGCATCACTGTAGAGCTCTCTATTTTCTCTTAAAGATAAAATCTGGCGTATTATTGCTAAAAACAATATTATGGAGCCAAACCCTAAAATTCGATAGAAATTAACATGAAAAAGATCATGACTACTTGCTAAAAGTAAGTAAGCTATAAATATCCAGAAAAGAGGCAGATAAGAGAGCCAAGGAGATTCTATAGGAGTAAATTCTGATATAATTGGTTGGGAATATTTTTTCAGCTTAATGTTTTCAACATGAGCAATACCAGCTAATGCTATTAAAACAAAACCTAGTATCCATCCTATATCTAAAAAACCTCCTGATATATAGGAAAGTTCTGCCACCTGGTAACTATAAATGGCATCGCTGATAATCTGAACTCCTATACCTGCTGCTAAAAATATGAATGGTTTTTTACTGCTTGTTCCTAGTTTTTCAAATAGTAAAATTATCAAAGCAAATAAAAGAACAAAGTCTAGTATTACGTATGTAATGGATATTACCAGACTAAGGATGTCAGTTGAATTATTAAATAGATTTGGGGAAATTAAAAATATCCAAAAGATTAAAGCTGACGTTAAAATGATTATTGAAATATCTAAAATAGTTTTAAATTGCCTAATTTGAGAAAATGGATTTTTAGGCAGCAGAAAAATACCCATAGCAAAGAGGGGATAATATGCCAGATAGAATATATCTGCAATTGATGAAAAAGGTTCTAAACCAAGTCCCAACTCAAATATACCCCAGATTAGATCTCCTAAAAGAAACATCAATTGGCCTATCGCTATTAAAGCCCATCCACGATAACTCTCCCGGTGATGGAGGTACGACATTCTAGCAGCGTAAAATAATATAATGGTAGTAATTAAATTTATTAAAGGTGCATAAATGTCTCCAAAAAGTATTTTAAGATTTTCATCACCACTACCTATAATCAAAAATATTATATTAATAGCTATGATAATTGCAGATAAAATAAAACCATTTCGAAGGTTAAAATATTTGTTAGGATGATTTTTATTCAATTAAATCACTTAATCTTTAGGATTTCCTAATATTAAGAATTTTAAATGACCTTCATTAGTACCTGAAATCTTATCTTAAACAGGTTCACAAGTACATGTATTACTTATTTATTAGATCTGTTTTCAATCTTTGTTATAATTATTTGATTAACTTGAGTTCTTATTAGTTGTAACCTAAAACTTTTCTGAAGTATAAATAAATTCTATAAATTTTATTTTTTTAAGTAATAAAAATAAATAATGGCTTTTTAGTAATAATTTTTTAAATTTGTTCCTTAAATTTATAAAACGTTTTAATTACTTCTTTTTTCGATGATTTAAGGTTTAAATCTTTGATAAATTGTATAGGTTTCCACCTACCTGTAATATCAAATTTGAATAAATGCCTTATTTCTAAAAAATATCTGTCAATTGTAGCTTAATTTATATTTTAAAGGACTATCTGAGCTTTTTCTTATCTATCTGAAATACTTTTTTATACATCTTTAAACACAATAAAAGGCCTATAAACTGTCTTTTTTTTAATTTTAAACCATAATATTTATATATGGTATGGAATTGATGTTAGTCCTGTTGAAAATACCTTTTTTAAGGTACTATCCAACGAAAGCTATAAAATCGGAGGCGATACGATTAAGCGACGATCAATATATGCACTGTTCATGGTGTCCTGCCTGGTCATTACCATGGTCCCTGCATTCTGGGGGCTATCTGGCCAAGGTATGACAGATAACAATGCTGAAACCGTTTCCAATGGTGGTTTAAGCCAGGGAAACAATCTTAATAAAGATAAAAATAATGTAGGGGAAGATACACAAACTTCCACAATAGATAGTGGAGTCACTGGCTCAACAGACAGTGTTCAATCCGAACTGTTAGGTGGAAACACTGCTGGTACAACCAGTCAAGTTAAAGCTGCCAGCTCCTATCAACGGACTACCCAAAATATTGGAAGATATGGAAGTAGTACTATCTCTAGTTATGGAATAATACTCCGCCCCGAACTGAGTAATTTAAGTGGATTAAGTGGATTAAGTAAACTTGCCGCTTATATAAACCAGAACTTTAATCATAGATACGGAGCAGCAACTACTGCAGCAGGAGTGGAAAGAACTGGATATGGTGACTGTTGGGGTCTTTCAGACTGGGCTGCACAGATATTAGTTAAAAATGGATATGATGTTAAAATAGTACAGGGTGCAAGTCCAGAATCAGCCAGACACCGCTGGTTAGAAGTACTAGTGGATGGTTCATATGTAAGATTTGATCCTACCATGGTTACCAAAAAATACGGTTCCAAACATTACTCAACCAACATTGCAACAAAATATACAACTATAGCTAGCTACAAAGGAGAAACCAAGGAAGAAACTACCAGCCAAACAGTTAAAACCAGTGAAAACACTAAATCAGCAAATGTGAGCACTTCTGTGAGCACTTCCAGTAATTCTATACCAACAGAAAAAGTCAGTGAAAACGTCAATGAGGAAGTTAACAATTCTGTAGAAGAAGTTGAACCAATCAGTGAACCAGTTAACACTCAAGAAACCAGTGATTCTGTAGATAATGTTGAACCGATCAGCGAATCAGTGGATAATACAGAAGAAGTCGGTGAATTGGCAGAATAACCTTCAATATTAAATTATATACTATATAAAGGAAAGTATACGCAATAAACTTTCCAATTTTTTTCTTTTTTTTAGATATAAATATCAAGTTAGTCTTCTTTTTTTAATAAAATTCTATAAAAATTCTAAAATTTAAAATTAATATTATTGAAAGGATTTTATTTAATTTAGACCTATAATAGTGGAGATGGCTAAACTGGAGTTAAGTGTTATATGGGATGTAAATTAAACAATAATGTAACCATAATGTTTTAATTAAAAAATTCAAATTTTAGCGGGGGCTAAAATTGAATTCAACATGATCAAAGCTGCTTGTAAGTATCTGTTTCCCCAATTATAATAAATGCCAACAAATTATATCTATTTCTATTTTTACAATAAAGAATTTAAACCAAAAATTTAGTAACAATTTTGTAAAATGAATTAAATATCAAATAATGAACAAAAACAATAAAGTAAATATACATATATTTCACGTCCATGAATGGAAAAATGAATTCATATTATTTTGGAGGATATATAATGGATTTCGATTTAAAAACTAATGAAAAAGGTAATTTGAGTATCGGAGGGGCCGACACAATAGAATTGGCTGAAAAATATGGAACTCCCCTTTATGTGGTGGATGAATCTAGAATTAGGGAAAACTACAGAAGATTATACAGGGCATTCGCTCAGCACTATTCAGACTTCAAAATATTTTATGCATGTAAGGCCAACACCAACCTGGCAGTAATGAGGATCATGGAACAGGAAGGAAGTTCTATAGATGCAGTTTCTCCTGGAGAAGTATACACGGCTCTTTTAGCAGGGTTTGAACCATCCAGAATATTATTCACTGGAAACAATGTCACTGATGAGGAATTAAAATTTGCAGTCTCCTCTGGTGTAACCATTAATGTTGACTCTATTTCACAACTGCAGAGACTTTCAAGGATTACTCAACCTTCTAATCTAAATATTTCATTCCGGGTAAATCCTAAAGTAGGCGCCGGCCACCATGAACACTGTATAACTGGAGGGGATCTAAGTAAATTTGGGGTTATGGAAGAAGAAGCAGTTGACGCATATAAAATGGCTCAGGATTCAGGATTTAATCCTGTAGGTATACATACTCACATAGGGTCAGGTATACTGGATCCTGAACCATTCATGCTGGCAGTGGAGACGTTGATGGATGTTGCTGGAAGGGTTAGCAATGAAGCAGGAGTTAAATTTGAGTTTATAGATTTTGGGGGCGGTTTGGGAATACCTTACCAACCAGATGAATCTAAATTAGATATAGAACTGTTTTCAAAAGAAATAACCACGCTCTATAAGGACAAGTTAGCTGAATATAATCTGGGAAAACCTGCTATGTACATTGAACCGGGCCGATACATTGTAGGGGATGCATCAATACTTTTAACTCGGGTTAATACTATAAAACAGAGTTATCGTAAATTTGCCGGTGTGGATGCTGGATTTAACACTTTGCTTAGGCCTTCCATGTATGGATCTTATCATCATATTGTATCTGCCAGTCAACCATTGGCAGAACCTGTTCAGAATATTGACATAGCAGGTAATATATGTGAATCCGGAGATTTATTTGCCAGAGATCGTCCTATGCCTGAAATTAAAGAAGGATACTTATTAGCTATCTTAAATGCAGGCGCATACGCATTTTCCATGTCGTCTCAGTACAATTCCAGACCAAAAACCATGGAAGTGTTGGTAAATAATGGGGAATCTGAGATCATAAGGAAAAGAGAATCATTTGCAGATGTTTTAAGCAATCAGAATGTACCCGTAAGACTTTTAAAATAATAAAATAAAATCTTATTTACTTTTTATAGAATCTTTTATAATTAATTTGAGGGCTTTCAATGAGTGAAGAAAAGTTTATATTATTTTCAAAAATGCAGGGATTGGGAAATGATTACATTGTAATTGATGAAACTAAAGGAGAGATAATACCTGAGAATAAAAAGCCGGAATTTGTGGAAGAGACCTGTCAGCGAGGATTTTCGATTGGTGCAGACGGTGTGATATTTGTCTCTCCAGCTACGGTAGATGAGGCAGATATAAGATTTAGAATATTTAATGCTGATGGCAGTGAAGCTGAAATGTGTGGAAACGGCATTAGATGTTTTGCCAAATTTGTCTACGAAAATGGGATCAACCTCAAAGAAAGAATTAAGGTGGAAACTCTGGCCGGAATTAAAATAGTGGAAAACAAGTTAACAGGCAGAGAGGTCATATCCTCAAAGGTAGATATGGGTACTGCAACATTTAAAACAGAAGAAATTCCCATGATCTCTAAATTAGATGAATTTATTGACCAGGAACTACCTTTAAACGATAAAAATATTAAATTAACTGCGGTGAATGTTGGAAATCCCCACACTGTAACGTTTACTGATAATCTGAAAGAAGTGGATCTAGAATCTTTAGGACCAGTAATAGAAATGCATGAAAAATTTCCACAAAGAATAAACGTTCATTTTGTCAGTATTACGAGTCGAAGTGAGATGAAAATGATAACCTGGGAACGTGGCACAGGAGTGACCATGGCCTGTGGTACTGGTGCCACAGCATCTGTTATTGCAGGTTATATGCTTGGAAAACTGGATAATAATGTATTAGTTCATCTTCCTGGTGGAGAACTTAAGATAGAGGTATATGAAAAAGATGATACTTTAGGTGCTTATATGGAAGGAGATGCAGTTTTATCCTTTGAAGGAGTTATCAATGTTCAAATTTGAAAAAAATAGCTGATTACATTTTAAAAAACCGGATAATCCTAATCCATAAATTATGGGAAATTTGTTTTATAAAAATTAGACATGGGGGAGTTGAATGGAAATACCTAACTGGTCAGAAGATTTGGAGGGAAATGGAGTGCCTTATATTAAAAAAAGCCCTCCAGGTCCTGTTTCAGCTGGTTATATAATTAAGTCCAAGAAGTATGTAACATCATGTTGGGCAGGTAAGAGATGTGAATTAGTTGATGGTTGGGATCTTCCACTAACAGTTAAAAAGGTGGCCAATTCCCTGATTCAAGATGTGGATGATAATGTTTTCATAGACCTTAATGCAGGCATATCTACCATGAATTTCGGTTACAACAACCCGGAGATTTGGCAAAGATCAACGGATATCATGGAAGAATATGGAGTCAGGGGTATATTTCCCTCTAATGACTATAATCTACCCTTAATGATAGATACGAGTAGGGAAATTTTAGAAACCGTACCCCAAGGGGAAATTTACAGGGTACATTATGCCTGTGATGGTACTGAGGCTAATGAGGCTGCAATAAAAACTGCAGTTAGTTATACTGGTAGAGAGTGTATTGTGTCATTCATGGGTGGATTTTACGGTCGTACCATGGGTTCATTATCCTGCATGGCCCAGAAGGCTGCTGATGCTCAAACTTTCCGTTCCCTGCGTTCAGCAAATATTTACTTCACAGAAGGCGCTAACTGTCCCAACTGCATGTTCTGCGACGATCCAGATGATTGTGCCGGCTACTGTATCGAGCACATGCTCAAGGATAGGGTATTATCTTATCAGGTAAATCCCGAAGAGGTGGCGGCATTTATTTTAGAGCCCTACATCACTGGTGGACTCATGCACCCTGCACCGGAGGAATTTATCAAGGCTGTAAGGGAAATATCTGAAGATAATGGTATCTTACTTATATTTGATGAAGTCCAATCAGGCATGGGTCGTAGCGGTAAAATGTGGACTCATGAACATTATGGTGTGAACCCAGATATATTCACCACTGCCAAATCTTTTGGGGGAGGGGTGGCTCCCTTAAGTGCTGCAATAATTAAAGATGAGATAATGGAGGATATTCCAGCGTACCATGGATCAACCTATGGAGGAGCTCCAATAGCACTGGCCGGTAACATGGCTGCCCTGGAATATATGCAGAAATATAAATTACTGGATAGAGTGAATATTCTTGCCAATATTATAGAGGAACGGTTTAATGAATGGAGAGAGTTGGATAAGGTTTACCAAACTAGGGGATGGGGTCTTTTGAAGGCAGTGGACTTTCGTGAATCTAAAGGTAAACCATTAACCCAGTACCGAGATACGATTAAAACAGAACTCTTTAAAAGAGGAGTGGTTACCATGGGTGGAGGACAGGGTAGATATCTTTCCATGCTTAGAATTATACCGCCATTTACCATTCCAAAAGATCAATTAAAAACTGCTTTAGATATATTTGGAGAGGTAATTTCATAATTTATTATTTTAATACCTCCAATTCCACCTAAACTCTTCTTTGATGAATTCTATTTTACTTAAAATTGATAAGTGTGCGCTCTATTACATTCTTACTAATTTTCTTAAAGAAAACCACTTATAACTACCACTTCCTCAAAAAAGAATCTTTCAGACGCAGTTATTTCCACTTCGAAACCGTCGTTTTCCAATTTTTTAATGGTTTTTTCAGTATTGGATAGTGAAGATTGTACCAGCTGCACCCGACCCCCATGATTTAGATGATCATTTACTTTATCTAAGAAGAGATCAATAATTTTCCGGCCATCTGCACCACCATCCCATGCAGCATTTAAATGCTCATCTATTTTTTCATCTTCTTCAGTGGGTAGATATGGAGTGTTAAATAAAATCAGGTCAAACTTCTCATCTTTCACTGGATGAAATAGATCTCCTGATCTCACCTCAACATTATATGTATGGTTTAATTGAATATTATCTTGTGCACATTTCACTGCATAAGGATTAATGTCGGTGGCCACCACATTTTGGACAGTTTGGGCTGCAGTCAATGCAACCAGCCCAGCTCCAGTTCCAATTTCCAGCACCTTGTCACATTCATTGATAATGAGATTATCTGCTAATAGAAAGGTATCTTCAGCAGGTATATAGACATTTTTGCATGTTTTAATTTTAAGGCCCTTATATTTAATCATAGAATCCTCAAACATTATTTTTTCAGTTTTTCCAGGGTTTTCCAGCTTCCTTTCCACAACAGACTCACACCTATAATTACCATAAGAATCGAGGACCAGATAGATGATATGGGACCAATAAGTCCAATGCCCGCTAGTTGCAAAGAATCCTTAAAACCATTGTTAAAGGCGTGGTAAACTGAAACCACAGCTAAACTTCTACTTCGAGACCAGATGTATGCAAAAATAACACCTAAACCGAATACAGTCACTGCGGCCCCTAATATTATAGATAGGGCCACCATTCCTCCACTGACACTGGTAAGTACGATCCAACCAGTTGCAAGGGCAGGTATATGCCAGGCCCACCAGATAATGCTGTGCAGTAAAACTGCCCTGCGTGGAGTGTACTTTTCGGCTAGGTGGGGTAACATGTAACCTCTCCAACCAAATTCCTCTCCAAAACCAGGTATTATAGTAGCCACAATGAGCGTCCCAATCAGTATTAAGAGTTGTTCCCAGCTCATACCACCAAGAAAGCTGCTATAACCCAGTCCAGAATCAATAATGGCCGGAACCACATATAACAAGAATGCCAGACCAATAACTAGAACATAATGGATAGGTTTTCCCCAGTTTAATCCAGAATTGGCAAAACCCTGCTTGAAAACAAATCTATCTGCCAAAAATGTACCTACAGCTACCATTATCATGGCAATAGAGTTAAATAAATATATCCAGAATAATCCTTCACCTATAATAGCACCTATAATAAAAAAAGGCCATGATAATCCAAAAACAATCATTATAAATATCAGAAGCGAAAATGGACGCCCCGAAGTTCTATTTTTATTATTATCCATCATAGTCCCTCTGCCACATTTTTATGCATTTAATTTTTATTAATTAATATAAATTATTTTCCATTTTAACAGAAACTTATAGAGGTTTATCAACCATTTTTTATCCATAATACAGGGGTAATATGCTTAAAACTATTTTTTAAACATTTCCTTATATTTATTTTCACCAAATAGTTTTATAAAACGGGCCTGATCTTCTGCAGATAATTGGAATGCATCTGGACGTTTATATCTTTTACCAGCATATATGTCTTCAGCTTCTTTTATTAATTCTTCAGGAGGACTATGGAAAGGTTTACAGTATGTATGAACCTTTTTTATTAATTCCAATGTTTCATCAGAATACCAGACTCTCCGGGCATGATATTCATTAATGAAGGTCTCATGATCAAATATATCCTCCCATTTTAATTCGAAGTAGTTATAGAATATTTTTTTCCGAGCTTTGAGTATTCCGGGGTTACATTCTTGAGTTCTTTTAATGTTTTGCATAGTATACATTTTACCACGTAGATCTGCCCATCTTTCATCCTGTGGTGCGAAATTACCGTAAGAATCAAGCCAATCATAAACATTATCCAGTAATCTTTCCCATAGTCTAATTATCATATGCCATTGGTTTATTTTTGGTTTATATGTCCATTCTATCTTTTGCCGATTTAAACCAAATTCAAAACTATCTGGAACTTTAAAAACGGATTTGGAGGCTAATTCATCAAATTTTTTCAGTATCTTCTGGTGCATTTCCACTTCCAGAGGTAAATGCATGAGTTTAGCAAATTCCACATCTTGCAAAATAGCATCTCTTACCACCATACTCCCGTCCAGAGCTTTGTTCAATCCTTTTTCCTCAGAAATTCTTAGGAATACAGGATAAGATACTCCAGAATTTCCCAGTTCTATTAGCTCTTTAATGGGTTCTACGAGTTTTTCAGAATTTGGAGTCTCTTCTAAACTTTTTAAGGCATTTTCATAAGATTCTAATGTTTTTTGAAGCAATATCTCATCAGAATTTCCCTTTGAATATTCTTCTTTAGCCATTGAAGATAAGAGATTAGAATATGCAGTGCTGAATTCAATAAAAAGATTTTCAGTAGTAAGTTTTGCAGTATATGCTGCCAGATCATCCATTTCCAGTGCCAGAGATTCCATTCTCTGGAGGGTGTTTTTCATTTTATCATAATATTCGCCACTGGCTCTTCCTTCTACTTCTTTTAACATGTTTCGATAAGTATCAAGAATAGGATCAACCATATTTTTATCAACAGGCATTTAAATCCCCCTATATATCTTAAATTGCTCTATCCTTTTCCTGACAACTTCATCACTAACAGGTATTAATCTTCTATGCCTTTCTTCCCAGATTAAATCGAAATCAAATTCCCATTGTGGATCCCAATTATGTGTACTTGGCAGAACATCATTTGTCCAACTTTCACGCCCTAAACTGATCATTTCCTGAGGGTATTCATGATTTATTTCGTTCTGCCACTTTTCTGGAACTTCTGCAGATTTATAAACTTCAATCTCTTCCAGACTTAAAAAATCATTATAAAAATAGTCAGTCATTAAATCAATACTGATTTCAATGCTTACATCTGCCTCTATTTTTGAAACAGTTTCCACCAGTTCCATGTCTGATTCCATTGAATCAATTATTTCCAGAATTCGTAGTGGGGCTTTTAGTCTAACGTATTCTTTTAGTTCTTTGAGATGTTTTTTTCGTGCAGTTTCTTGATCTTTAACCAGTGCAATGGCATTTTTCACTGCCAGATTATTTTCTTCTATTTTTTTGCCAAATTCGTCAAGATTTTCGGAATTACTTATTGCATTATACAGTGATTTTTCTGTTTCAAATGAATTTTTGTATAGGGGGTTGTTTTCATATTTTAACATCCGAGATCTATAATATTTTATATATTCTTGGTGGCGTTGGTCCATTAGTATAACTCCTTTTTAAGTTGATTTGATATATGTTTACTATAAAAATCGAATTATTCAGTTCTATATACTTCTAAAACTGCTGGAAGAGATTCCAATACACTGCTAAGTCCAGATAGATGTAAATTCATCACAACAGCTCCTTTAACCTCTTCAAGTGTGGCTCCCATTTGTCGGGCCATGGCAGCATGCATCTTAACCCCAATTACATTATGGTTAGATGTCTGAATGGCAATATTAACGAGTTGTTTGGTTTTAGGATCCAGGCCAGGCAAGTCCTTTTGGACTTCCACCAGTTTATTAAAACTTGCTGCTAGTTCTGGACATTCTTCTTGAAATATTTCAAAAGGGTTTTTATTCATTTTAAACACTCCGGCTCAATTTTCAATTTCAAAAACTTCTTCAATATACTTTTTCTTTAAAGCTAGGGTTATTTTATAGGCTAAAATGAGTGAAGGGTTATATTTCCCTCTTTCAAGTGCTATTATAGTTTGTCGTGTAACATCCACAATATTGGCTAGTTCCTGCTGCGTTAAACCCATCTCTTCTCTGAATTTTCGGATATTGGTTCTCATGCTTTCATTACCAATATTTAATTATAGTTATTTTAATCTAAAAGATAAATAGATTTGATCAGTCATGTTTACCCAACCAGTAGTTACTCACTGCTTTTATGATCACACCTATAATTAAAGCCCCTATGAGGAAAGGATCTACATATAACTTATGATGCAGGCCATAGTAGAGGAGTTCTATCAAAACTCCTATGACCAGCACCAGCATCATTCCCCATGCAGCATTCCTTTCGGCAATGGCTTCGTGCATTCGTTCTCTTTCGTCTTTTTTGAGTTTCCACATTACATCCACTAGGTCCAGGAATAAAAATGTTAGCCATCCACCAGTAATTATCAGGCGTTGGGTGGTATTCCAGAAGGGCAGGGTTTGGATTAAAACTAGGATTGAAAGGACGCAGATCAGATAAACTGCACCCTGCCATGTTTTAATGTTTACTCCCCAGCCACCATATTTTCTTCGACTGAACCATTCAGGTTTGGCAATTATCATATAATTTCACCTCCATGTAAAAAATATGTTACATATGTAAAAAATAGTTTACATAATATTTAAATTTTGGGTTTGTTGCTCTTTTAAAAGTTTGAAAATTGAAAAAAGAACATAAAATAAATACTCTTAATAAATTTCTTTAAATCATTTTAAATCTAAACTAGTTTTTAAAAAATTAGAAATATCTAAAATCTGTTCAGGTGTTAATTTAAACACTCTCTCATTTCCTAAATTATCACTTAATTCATTTAAAATCTCTTTTACCTCATCCTTCTCCACTTCTCTGATCTCGTGAAAAGATTCCCTCAAAGCTTTCCTGGCTTTTTTGCGCCGGTGCTGAAAAAGAGCCCGGCAAACCGAGGCAAAAAAATCGTCAACTTCAACATCTCTAAGGGGAACCAACTTTACAACTGATGATTCCACTTTAGGATGAGGAATAAAAGCTTGAGGAGGCACATGATCCATTATTTCCACTTGAACCTTAAAGTGCAGCATTACTGACAGGCGAGAATAGTGTTTGCTTCCCACAGGGGCATTCATGCGCTGGGCAAACTCTTTTTGATACATTAAAACTGCCAGATCAAAATCATATTCTAGGAACTTAAAGGTGATAGGGGATGAGATTTGATAGGGCAGGTTAGATACAATCTTATTAAAATAAGGAAAATCAACAGAAAGAGCGTCTTCATTGATCAATTCCACATTTTTTAATCCTTCTTCCTCTAATCTCTCTTCCAAAATATTATGGATTTGGGTGTCATGTTCAATGGCCACTACTTTTCCTACACGACGAGCCAAGGGGAGAGTTAAAGTACCAATACCGGGACCCACTTCCAAAACAGCATCTTCTGAACTTAAATTAGCAAAATTAAGTATTTTTTCCCTTTTAAAATCATCAATAAGATAATTTTGGCCTAAACGGCGGTTCAAATGGATTCCATGAGATTTCAAAATATTTTTTGTTTCTTGGGCCAGAGAAATTGCCCCTGGTTCTTTACCGAGTAGGGACATTCCATTTTACTCCTAAAAAATAATATAAAATTTAATAAATAAAAAACAAGTTATCTTCGTGGTTTGGGAGGTCTTGTAAAGAGTATATACTTCCTTTTACCTTTTTTCTCAGGGGTGGCTTCCAGTTCTAATAGTATTCTTTTTACCATGAGTTTCACTGGATCGGCAAGCATTGGTACTCGATCCTTAATATCTTCAAAACTATCGAATTTTTTCTCTTTACGGGCATTGAGAATATCCCACATGTGCTTTTTCCCGATTCCGGGTAAAAGCTCAAGTTGATGTAATCGTGTACTTATAGGTCCGGATTCATTAAAGAATTCTATGAATTTATCTTCGTTAGCCTTTATTATTTCTTCTACAACGTAATTTAATTCCACTCTAGCGGTGGCGGTTAAATCATCGTATTTAAGTCTTCGGTTCACTCTGGCGATTTTATCCCTTTTCCCAGATCCAATGTAAACCTTTTCGTGTATATCCAGATCAACATTCTCTTTGGGGATAAGTTCAAGAAGGGTGAACTCCTCCTTACCGATAGCTTGCGCTACTGGTTTTCTTTTAAAGGAGGGTAAACCTTCCTTAACATAACCTAGAGGAAGGTAATCAAGAATAATTGCATATTCTTCCATTCAATCACATCTGTGATTTTACCAATTAGGTAGTCGAAATATACCTATTCTTGGTATTTTTTAACAATTTCTAAAATTTTTTCTAAATCTTCTTTTTTTATAGGGACCCTTTCTTTTGCAAATATTAGTCTCAAATCTGCTAGATCTTCTGGCATAATGTCAGTTATTCGAACTGCATATTTTTTCTTCACTATCTCCAGAAGTTCTTCCACTAATTTCTCTGCCGGCTCTGTATCCAATTTTGAAAATTTACTAACGTGATCCATGGTTAAATTTTGCTCGTAGGTGAGTTCATGTGATTCTGAAAATTCTTCGAGCATATTTTTAACTTCGGAAATTGTGATAGGGTCAGTTTCCACTACTTTTTTTCCGATCATGAAATCACTCTTGAATTTTAAGATGTTCAGGTCTTATGATTAATTTTTTGGCCTTATTCCCATCATTAATCTCTATAATGTAAGCTCTACCTCTTTCATCCACTACTTTGCCAGTTTTACCATGGAATCTGGGGTGTGGTTGTCCTTTTTGGATACTAGGGTCGATTATGATGTGAACAATATCATTTTCATCAAATTTCTGTATTTTTTTAGTTATAGGGTTTGTACGTGTCTCTCTCACACTTTTTTTAAGTTTATATCGGGTTTTACTTCTTGAACCTCTTGATCTTCTCATTATTAAACCTCCACGAATCAACCTCATCTTAGAAGTTGATAAAAAATGATTTTATCTATAAATTTTAACTTCAAAAATAGCCTAATGTCCTCTTTTATAATCCAAATGTATGGATTAAATGATTTCAGTATTAAACTTAAAATCTTGATTAAATGGGTATAATAAGCTTTTAGAAGTCTATAATATTATTGTTACTAGTTATTTTATACAGTTAAAGTTTGATTTTTAGGTGTTGTTATTAATATATTTTAGCATTAACTTAAATGTTAACATCAAGCACATTCAATTTCTTGCACTTGGCATGTTTCTCAAGTAGTTGGGAAACACTTGGTTTGGTTCGATCCTCATCTCCAGATATAAGTTCTTTTATGTACAAACCGCCTTCACATTCAATAACAAGTTCTAATTCCTTTGGATTAACCATTTTTACTTCTATATGTTTTATACTCCGGATTCTTATTTTATCTGCTCTTCTATGTGACACACGTATTGGTGTTCTTTGATGTATAATTTTTAAAGATTTTAATATTTTTAATTTTTCTGGTGCAACTTCTTCATCTAAAGTCACCCGAGCTAAATAAACTTTGTAAGTATCTTTGGAGGAAGATTTAATGACGCTGCGCCGATCTTTTTCAACAAATTTTAAATCCAGGACTTCCACTTTTCCATGGGCACTCTTATTTATCTTTTTTTCTAAATCTTCCAAGTCAATTTTTCTTTTTAAGGGCTCTTTAATTTCAAGCACAAATGGACGACCATTTCCAAGCATTTTAACATCTATATCTTCTCTTCCGGCGCCGTGAAATTTAGAAATATTTCCCTTAGTCATTTTCAATGCTTCTGGTTCTATTAATTCTTCTACAGATTCTGCGTACATTTTACCAGTATAGTTGCAGTAACCACAGCCCTTTCCTTTACATTTTCTACAAGGCCATTTTGTTTGAGGTATTCCTCGTATAAGCTTCCTATAACGACCTTCTATAAATAAAGGGTTGATTTGAATTTCTATATTATCATTTAAAAAGTCTACCAATATTATTATCTCAGGAGTGTCAAATTCAACTTCTTTTCCAGTCTTAAGTGAAAGTTTTTTACCTATTTCTCGGTTTAGTTCTTTTTTTATATTTTCAACATCTAAACCCAATTTTTCATGTAAATTCTCTTCTTTTTGAATTAGTTCTTTAGAAACCCGAGTTCCAACTAAAAATGTTGAAAATTCGACACCAACACTGTCGATTTTTTTTATAACCCTTTCTATCAATTCAGGAGTGATTTCTTTAATTATATCTTGACATATATAGCACGAATCCGAGTTTAAATTATTATAACCCTCTTCAGCGAGAATTTTCTTTATATATTGGCCTCTTTGTTTGTTGTCTACGCCTTCTATTAATTTAGAGAAGTTCCTACCTAAACAATTATTGCATATTTCCCCATCAGTAATTTTCATTATTTGTAAGGCTTTATCTTTAATTTGGGAATCCATTTCCACATCACCTATAAATTAATATTAACAACCCGGCAGTATTAAATGGTTAGAAGAGTTTTATTCTGCACATCATTGGTTAAAAGTTTTGAATAAAGCATGGATTTAAAAAATTATACTTAAATTTTTTAGTAATAGCAAAAAAAGTATAAAAATTCTAAAATTCAGGTTGCTTATTGTCTTTGAGATAATATAAATAACTTCTACATTCACCTTATCATCAAATTATATGTATCCATATATCCATTTTACAATAGAATCCAAGTTTTGTTTATTTCATGAACTGTCTCATCATTTGTCCCAACGGACCGCCCATTTTTCTTCTTCCAAAACCTTTCATGGCTTTTTTTGTTACATTATAATATTTAAGAAGCTCTTTAACATCCTCATTTCGCATACCTGAACCTCTGGCTATTCTCTTAACCCGGGACTGTTTAATCACTTCAGGGTGTTGAAGCTCGTATTCAGTCATGGAGTTCATTAATACCTTGTATTTGTCTATTTTTTCTTCAGTCATTTGCGAAGCATTTTTAGGAAGTTTTCCTCCACCAGGTATCATATTCATTACCTGTTGCATGGGTCCCATTTTTCCCATCATGTCAAACTGGGAACGCATATCTTTAAGGGTGAATTTACCACTTAAAATGGCATCCATAGTTTCCATGCTTACATCTTCATCTGCGATCTCTTCTGCCTTTTCAATAAGGCTTTTAATATCTCCCATTCCTAAGAGTCGAGAGATGAATCGTTCAGGGTCGAATGCTTCGAAATCATCAACTCTTTCTCCAGTACCTATGAATTTGATAGGTGCACCAATTTCTGAAACTGCAGATAACGCTCCACCACCTTTGGCAGAACCATCAAGTTTAGTTACAATTATAGATCCAACTTCAGTAGCTTTACTAAATGCCTGGGCCTGTTCTCTGGCTTGCTGTCCAATAGTTCCATCAATGACCAGTATTGCTTCTTCAGGATCCACTACTTTTGAAAGTTGTTCCATTTCATCAATAAGATCTTTTTCATCTTTATGACGTCCAGCAGTATCTATAATTACAACGCTTTGTTTTTTAAATTCTTCCAATCCGGCACGGGCCAGTTCAAGAGCATCTTTGTTTTCAGGATCTCCATATAGGGGAACATTCATATCTTCAGTGAGTTGTTTAAGCTGTTCGTATGCAGCTGGTCTCCATGTGTCGGTACATATGATTGCCGGGTTGAAGCCTTTTTTCTGGAGGTACTTGGTGAGTTTTGCAATGGTGGTGGTTTTACCACTACCTTGAAGTCCTAGGAACAATATTTTATATGGTTTTCTGTCAATTTCGACTTCAACTGGTTTTTCACCCAAAAGTTTAACCAGTTCTTCATAAACAATGGTTATTATATGTTCTTTAGGTGTTATTCCCTTAGGGGGTTCTTCTTTAAGCGCACGTTCTTCTATGGATTTAGAAAGATTGAATACTAAATTAATATTAACATCAGCTTGGATTAAAGCCCTTTGGATGTCTTTTATGGCTTCTTTTACCACTTCTTCATCAATAATGGACATTCCAGCCAATTTTTTCATTGTTTTGGTTAAATTTTTTCCGAGATTACCTAACATGGTCACCCTCGTTATACTTGAATGCAATAAATTTTATAAAAATTAGTTTTATATGAACTTTTAATAACATTATATAATTTTACTTTACTTTAATTAATTTATGGATCGATTTTATAAGTAATTTCTCCATATTATTATAAATCAATTATTCTTCTTTTAACATACCTTTGGTTTAAATAAGAATTTTTAAGTCACTTTTTACTCTCTTTGAATCTGATTATTTTTTTTTAAAAGTTTATATGGAATTTATAAATAAAAGCGTGATTATAACGATTTAAAAGAATTATAATAATCATATGACAGATTTTAATTTTAATTTCTTATCTAAAAAAGGGGAGTTAATAGAGTTAGATGTAAATCTTTCTAAAACTTATTGTATTAGGGGTTATATAACACTTTAAATAATATCTATTAATGACAAGAATACTTTCATTATAAAGATAATTAATCATCAGTTCAGATAAAATAATTATTGGATTAACAGTTTTTAAGGGGGTCGTTTAATGGATAATACCTCAAATAATACTTATTTAAGTCAAATTGTTAAGAGAACAATTTCTCTGGCTAAATTAGAAATCGAACAGCAGAATTTGAATGGAAATCTTAGCTTGAGATCTGCTATTTTAGATAATTTGCAAGTATCTCTATTTGTCCATGATATAGAGGGTAATATTTGGTATGCTAATAAAAAAGCGCTTGAATTAACCAGTATTGCAGAAGAAGAAATTTCAAAATATAATTTCTATTCTATGGATGTTAGATTAAACCCAGAAATCCATGAACGACGCATATCAAAATTACATACTGATGGTAAAATCGAGTTTATAATTGATAATTTTGTAGATGATGATCCTAATTTGCAGTTAAATGTTAAAGAAAAAATAATAAAAGTTGGCAATGAAAAACTAGTTTTGAGTATAGTTGAAGACTCACAAAGGGTAGAAGATAGTATTCTTCAATCAAAAACTGAAGAATGCGAAGTAGAATCCCTAAAAACAAAAGTTGAACTTGAAAAAGAGGAATATGCGTCACCTATTCCACAGAAACAAACTTCAAAAATAGTTAAGGATAATTTAGATTTAATTTCAAGCCTGATTAATCTTCAGTCGAGATATTCTAAGGATACTGGAACAATTAATGTTTTTAGAGAAATTCAGAACAGGGTTAGAGCCATTACTTTGGCCCATGAAAAGCTCAGATATTCAAATGAACAGCCAATGGTTAATTTCGGAGAATATGTGCGAGGATTAACCCGCAGACTTTTTGATTCATATAAAGATTCGATACAAGTCATAGACCTTAAAATCGATATTCCAGATGTTTACATGGATATGGAGACTATAATTCCTTGTGGGTTAATTGTTAACGAACTTGTTACTAATTCCATTAAATATGCATTTTCAGATGAAAAGGGTCAAATAGAGGTCATATTTGATTTGGATGATGATTTTTTTTCTTTGACACTTAGAGATGATGGTAAAGGGCTTCCAGACGATTTTGATTTTACTAAAGCAGATACTTTAGGTTTGCAGTTAGTAAACAATTTAACTAATCAGTTAAATGGTAAAATTCAATTGGAAAAAGGCCCGGGCACTTCATTTCGTGTGACTTTTCCTAGAAAAAATTGAGGAATTTGGGAGTTAAATTCTTTTTTTAGTGAATATCACTATTTTTTAAATTGAATTCCCCAAATATTTAATGTAGGTGAAGTAACAAACATTAATTGTTAAATAAGATTTCAAGATTCACATAACTATTTTTTATACAATAAATGGTGATAACATGTTGGAAGAATTAAAAAAAAGTCTGATCAAATCGCCTATTGTTAAGAAGGGCGAGTATAACTATTTCGTGCATCCTATAACCGATGGAATTCCATTAGTAGAAAGTAAAATTTTACGGGAGGCTGCAGAGGGAATAGCAAAATATGGAAATTTGGATGTAGATAAGATTGTATGTGTTGAAGCAATGGGAATCCATATTGCTACTGCACTATCTTTAAAGACAGAGGTACCCTTTGTGGTGGTTAGAAAAAGATCTTATGGCCTACCAGGTGAGGTGGCTGTGCATCAAGTAACTGGTTACAGTGAAGGAGAATTATACATTAATGGTATTAAAAAGGGTGACAGGGTTATCCTTATCGATGATGTGGTAAGTACTGGAGGGACCATCATAGCGGTTTTAAATGCTCTAAAAAATATGGGTGTGGACATTGTTGATGTAATCACCGTCATCGAGAAAGGGAAAGGAAAAGAAATTGTAAAAAATGAAACTGGATTTTCAGTTAAAACACTCATTAAAGTGGACGTAGTAGATGGAAAGGTAGTAATTGAAAAGAGTGTAGATGATTGATTAAGCTAAAAATATCGTTATAAGGGACTTGTTGATTTTCATGTTTAATTATGATTTTAAGATGGAAGAAATCATAGAAAAAATTAAAGAATTAAAAGCTAAAAAAGTAGCTTTACAGTTTCCGGAAGGTCTTAAAATTTATGCAACTACCATTGCAGAAGAAATAGAAAATAAAACTAATACTAAAGTTATAATCTCTGGTGATGCTTGTTATGGGGCCTGTGACGTTGTAGACAAAGATATGGGGGGTATTGTAGATCTTATTGTGCATTTTGGCCACACTCCTCTGCCTTTAGATTATAAAATACCAGTGCTTTTTGTTGAGGCCAATTCCTTGATCAAAGTTGAGGATACTATGAAAAAATCCCTAAAAGATTTAGATGGATATGATAAGATTGGTTTAGTTACTACCACTCAACATTTGAATCGTTTAGAAGAAATGAAGACGTTTTTAGAGGATAATGGAAAGAAAGTATTTCTAAAAAAAGGGGTAGGAACTTCAGAAGGACAAGTATTAGGTTGTAATTTTTCATCTATAAAGGATCTGCCAGTGGATGCATTTTTATATGTGGGGGGTGGTAATTTCCATCCGCTAGGAATCAAACTTTTCACAGGAAGACCGGTAATAATCGCTGATCCTTACATGGGAGATGTCCGATCTATTGATGAATTTTCAGATAAAATTCTCCGGGTTAGGTTTGCTAAAATTGTCAAAGCAGGGGATTCGGATAAATTTGGTATTATTGTGTCTTCTAAAGAGGGGCAGTTTAGATTGGAATTGGCTTGCAGGTTAAAAGAAATGATTCAAAGTAGTGGAAAGAGTGCAGAAATAATTATGATGGATAGTATTTCTCCCACTTTGTTGATGGCTTATAGGGATGTGGATGCCTTTGTTATAACAGCTTGTCCTAGAATTGCGATAGATGATTCTAATATGTATGAAAAACCGTTGATAACTCCTCAAGAACTTGAAATTGTTCTGGATAAAAGGGATTGGTCAGACTATGAAATGGATGAGATTAAATATGATGAGAATGAAAACATGATAAACTCTATATAATAGTAAGATCTAAAAGTTTAATTCCTAAGTTTATTTATAATACAAAAAGTTAATATTATTTTCTAATATTGAATGATTATTACTTTTTTAAGTCGAGGTGAATAGATGAAAACTAAATCTGGAGATTTTGTACTTCCAGGAGACTTATTAGGTGTCAGTGAAGAATTTGTTCCATCTGAATGGACATATGAAGAAAAAGGTAAGATAAAAGCCCTGATTACAGGAACTGTTTCTGTAGATGCTAAAAATAAAAAAATATCTGTAGTCCCAAAAACAAATACTCCATCAACTTTAGCGCCAGGAATGACTGTTTTAGGACAAATAGCTGAAGTTAGGGGTCAAAGAGCTCTTGTGAGAATAGATAAACTTAAAAACAATGATAGGGAGCTTCAAATAAGATTTACCGGGGGAATACATATTTCACAAGCCCAGAAGGGTTATGTTGCTAAGCTTACAGATGCATTTAGGATTGGTGATATTGTAGAGGCTCAAGTAACCAAGGTTATGGGTCTAGATAATATTGATTTGAAAACTTCCCAGAATGATTTAGGTGTTCTAAAAGCAATGTGTACCAAATGTCGACATTACATGGAACAAACTGGTAAAAACGAAGTTTATTGTCCTAGATGTGAAAATAAAGAAACCAGAAAACTTTCTGTAAATTATGAGGGATAAAATTCCCTAATTTTTTTATTTTATCTATTTGGAATGTCAAAAAAAGTTTTTTACAGTTTATTTAGAAAAGAAGTATTATGATTATTCCATACGCATCAGCAGATTATTCTTTATACTTTTAGGCATTTCATATATGGTAAAAAGGAAATCTGAAGGGCTTTATAATATTTCTTCAAATTAGTTACTAGTATTTTGCTTTTAATAGGAGTTATTAGTTTTATAATTGCTTTTTATTTTTAAGTTGATTGAATTTCATTATGGTGGAATTTAACGGTGTTCACCAAAACAAAAGTAAATAACTCCAAATTATCCTTATTAAATATCCTTATTAAATAAATAAACAGGTATCATGATACTAAAAAAATAAAAAGAAATTATAATATTTAAATCTCAGTTTTAGGCTCATTAAACCCATTACTTCTTATTTTATGTTAATTTTGTCTATTAATTGTTAGATCGGGTAATCTATATTTTAACATCCAGAATGTAAGGGCAAATATAACTACTATTGCCAGAACCAATATTCCTCCTTCACATAATAACCATGGAACCAGATTTCCAGTCGCTAAAGGTTCAAAAAGATGTTGAGTAAAATAATTGTCGCTTGCATGTAGCAGCACTGCTGGCCATAGACTTTTTGATTTTATGGTTAACCATGAATATATAAAGCTGGCCGTAATGGTTCCGGCTATAAATATGGGTAAAGTCCACCATAATGGGGTGCCGCCGACGTAACTACCAACTAATAGTACAGGTAAATGCCAAATAATCCCAATTTAGACCTTTGAAAATGTGGGTTGAATGAAATCTAAAATAAATTCACTTGATACTCCACCTAAAAATTAGCTAAATTAGATTTAATCCATTAAATTATGTAAAATAGTTTCAAACCACGTGAAACTGGAACACCTTACATTACAGAAAAAGGTGTCCACATAAGTTTTTCTAGAATAGAATAAATATTACTGGAAAATGAGATTGTAAATGACTAATTATTAGTAAGGTATCCAAAAACTCTCAATAATTATTATGATGGATGCATATTGGATAGTCCAAAAATGATTGTTTTATACTTGTAACAATTTATTAGCTTTGTCTCGTAAAATGATAAGTTAATATAATGAAATTATTCTGGGGGGGGGGGGGATGTGTTCAGCGGTTAGATAATTCAAATTTATCATGGAAGGAATTTCTAGAACATATCCAGAAAAATTTGTTTAAAAAACCGGAAGAGGAAGAAAAGGAGGGCCTTTTATTGATAAGGAACCTCCTATCAAATGGTAATAAAACCTGAAGATTAAAAGTGCGGTTCAATGTTCCACCTCATATGGAATGGACATTTGTAGATTTAAAAAAGCATTTCTAAAAGTTTAAATACTTATACCCCCTACTTTGTGCATCATTTACGAATTTTCGATTCAGAGTTTATTTTTTAACTGGGACTATTTTCCTGATCCTTTTTAATCAAAGTATCCGGCAGTTTATCTCTCCATGTCCAGAAAATGAATGCAAACACTAAGATAGCTACCACAGTGAAGACTCCTGTTTCTCCTAAATAGTATTTGGTTATCCCGGTTTGCATGGTTAGTGGATCAAAAATGAATTGCAAGAATAGATTACTACTGGCATGGAATAACACTGGTGGCCACAGACTGCCCGATTTCAAGCGGAACCATGCCAGTAAAAAACTCATTCCTATTATCGCTGCGGTAAACACTGGCAGAGCATACCATAAAGGAGTATCCGCATTATATATACCAAATATGATTCCAGGATAGTGCCAGCCAGCCCAGATAATTCCAGTTATTAACGCCACCTTGGTAAATGATGTTATTTTGGCCATCTGAGGTACCAAGAAACCACGCCAACCAATTTCTTCCCCCAAAGCTGTCAGGACACAAGTTAAAGTCCCAGATATCACCGCCATAAGCACACCAATAGGATCTATCCCCCCTTTTAGGGTGCCTGGATTTAAAATCCAGAAAACCCCAAAAGAGATCAAAGCATAAATTAGAGGAATGGAATAAGCCCCTATAAGATATTTAACCTTACCCGGTCTCCATCCAAACTCTCTAATACTCCTATAAAAAATTAGACTAGTGATTATGGCGGCAATTGCTGGGCACCACATTACAAGATAAACATAAAACTGGCTATTTTCTCCTGTAACCATAAGATAATAAAAAACACTGCTTAAACCGAAATTCAAAATTAAAAAGGTTATTATTGCTTTTTTTATTTTTCCAACAGATTCCATTTAATCCCTACTCCACGAATTTAAATTATAAACGAAACGTATCTGATTAATAATAAATTTTTCCTTTCAGTTCTTATTGATAAAGTTATTTTATAATACTTGTTGTATTTGTTTAGCTGGGAGTGTTCATCTTTGTTGTATCCATTTTCTGCAGAAAATAAATCGACGCTCCAGTCAAAATACCACTAAAACCAATATTAAAACATTTGAAACCTTTCTATCCATATCTTCACATTCCTCAATGTGTATTGAATTTCAATGAATCATGAAAAGAATTTTAATTCAGGAATTTACCTTTTCATCATTTTTAATTCTTAGATCAGGTAATCTATCCTTATAGTACCATAATATGATTACCAGTATTAGCATGGGTATTATTGTGATGATTCCTGATTCTCCCACATAATATGCTGATGCTCCACCAGCAAATAATGGAGTAAATACTTTTGTCATATTGTTATCGAGTCCATGCCATAACACCACTGGCCATATACTACCAGATTTCAGTCTGAACCATGCTAATGCAAAGGCAAATAATATGTTTCCAACGAAGAATAGGGGTAACGACCACCATAATGGAACTTCTGCAACATAGGATCCCATTAATATAACTGGGAAATGCCAGAACGCCCATATTATACCGCTGAGAAATCCTATCCCCGTAAATGAATTGGTTAATTTAGCAAGTTGGGGTACCAGAAAACCTCTCCAACCAATTTCCTCACCCAATCCCAGGAATATGCTGACGATAATACTGAAGATCAGTAGATTTCCAAATTTTCCTGTATAAGTTCCAAGACCTCCGTCTATTAACCAGAACAATCCGTAGGTACATATACTCAACAATACAGGTAGGATAATACCCAGAGCTAAATATTTTATTTTCCCTGGCCCCCATCCGAATCCTTTAAGACTCCTGAAAAATATTAAAGCTGTAATTATGGCTGCTATTGCAGGGGTCCACATTAATAATATGTTATATATAAGTGTCAATCCGGTACTAACCATTGAAAACCAGATAACACCGCTAATGGCAAAAGTTAGTAGCACAAAACAAATAATAGATTTTTTAACTGTTGAAATATTTTCTTTCATGTTTTCCATTAAATCCCTCATTAAATTTCTGTTACATAATATATTATTCCTTACCTCATAATAATGAAATGGGAAAGTTTTAGGTGCTATTTGTGCGGTTGAACGCGGTTGTACTGGTAGCTGGATAAGTGGTATAGTCTGGCAATGAAACTGTTAAGTTATTAGCCTTACCATTAGAAATGTCGGTGAAGTTAAATGTAAAATCGTTGTACGGTTCATTAAACACATCACCATTGAAATGTTCTAAATTAAAGGCTTGTTTATTGGTTCCATAATGACAGATCAAAGTGTCGTTTGATGATGTGATAGTTATGTTTCCATAGACCATGTTGGAATAAGCACCAACATAACCAGTTAAATTCAGTGTTGGACATACTAAAGGTGGTACGGGAGACTCGGATTTCCATACAGCGTCAAGTGCATTCTTTGTAGCAGGCCATGGATCAAAATCTTCATTACCAATTAACAACTGCCTGAATTTAGCATCCAAGATACTTCTGAAACTAGATGGATATACTCCTCCATTGGTCAATATAACTATGCCTAAATTCTGTGATGGATAAATTGTAATTTGGGCATGGAAATCACTACTATCTCCTGGATGGTTTACATAATATGGAAGAACTGTATCATTGGGATGGATAAACCAACCTAAACCATATTGTGAACCAAACATTAAATCAAGGGGGTCAGTAATATTTATTTGTGAGGTACGTGTTTCATCTAATTCCTTTTTAGAAACAATTTGTATGCCATTATAATACCCTGTATCGGCGATCTGGAACTTCAACCAGTTGGCCATCTCACTGATGGAGCTATATATGCTTCCTGCGGGGCCAACTGGATCAGGAATAATATCATAGGGCACCATGGTGCCGTTTTTAAGAAGTTTATAAGGTGTGGCATGGTTTGGTGAATTCAAGAAATCCCAGTAGCTAGTAGTTGTAGTGGTCATCCCCAATGGATCCAGGATGTCTTTTTTAATTAATTCATCCCATGTGGTATTATTTGCCTGTGCTGCACTGTAACCTGCCAAAGCATAAATTAAACTATTATATGCATATGTACTGCGGAAAGAAGTGGCATTCTCTACGTATCGGAGCTTAAAAATAGCTTCAGAAAATGAATCATTGAAATATGTAGGATACTCATTTCCCAGTTCCCTACTTAATCCACTGTTATGCATCAGAACATCTCTAATAGTGATGTTATTGCTGACATAAAAATCACTGTATAACAGGAATTCGTCTGGAACTGAATAGTAATTAGCTATGGGATCATCCCAACCCATCAACCCTTTATCTACTAATTGGGCGATATTTGTTGAAGTAAATTGTTTGGATATGGAACATATTCCAAATAACGTATTCTTATCAACTGGTTCTCCGGAAGCCAGATCTTTAACTCCAAGGGTTTTCATGTAGATTATTTTCCCGTCCTGGACTATGACTACCGCCATACCGGGCATCAAAGATTGATCATAATTAGATGTCAAATAATCATCGAAAAGAGTGATTATACGATTCATAGGATCCGGAATAGGGTCAGGCCCAGGTGTTGGACTGGGGCTTGGAGTAGGTGCGGATCGACCATTATAACCAGTTGAGAATGGGATTACAGTTAAAGCAGAATTAGATGAAGAAAGAAAATTATTATTAGTATTGGTGGTATTATTTTCCATAGTTTGGTTATTTGTACTTACAATAGGGTTAATTACCCCCAATGTATTTGGATTCGTTGAATTAAAGAACATTACACCTGCTACGCCCACTACCATTACAAAAATTATTAGTACTCCACCTAAAACTTTATTATCCAAGTTCAAGCCTCCAACTAAAGAATTAATATACTATTTTCGTGTTATTGGTAAGTTTCTATCGAAAATTTATTCTTATGCGCAATTATTAATAGTTTATTTGTACAGCATGCGTATAATATGTGTATGTTTTTATATCATACGTATAGAAAGTTTTAAGAAATGATAAAAAAATACTAGAATTAATAAAGCATGACTGAAAAAGGGGATATATAATATGAAAAAGCATCGTATTAACACTACTATCTCCCAAGAACACTACAAATTACTTAAAAAGCACGTAGAAAAACATGGAACACAACAAAAAGTCTTAGAAATCGCCATAGAAGGCTTAGAAAACAATTCAAAAGAGTATTCTGCATTGTCCATTGAAGAAGAAATTTGGATGCGGATAGGAAGAGAAATAAAAGATTTATTAATGATTTTCAATAAAAATACCGCTAAAATGTTATTAGAAACTGCTGATATGGAGCGTTTCAGAGAATACATTAACGATCAAAAACCACTAGAGTTTACATGTGAATGGTACTATAATAAACCTCTTAAAGAGTGTAGTTTACAGGAATTAATCGATGGAATAATCCTTGGCATAAACGTTCTAGGTCCGAACGACACGATAAATCACATGGAAGATGATGACTGTCATATGATAATTATAACTAACAATCTGGGCATTAATCTTGCCAAACTTATGGTAATGGAGTTTGAAAGTTTGTTAAAAAGTTACGGGGTCAAGGCCGAGACTCATTTCTCAAAACGGGCTGTTTTCTTAAAAATATTTAAAGGGTCTAATTATTGAACTAATAAATTACAGACATTTTGATGGCATGGTCTATGAACTCTTCAAGAGCTTCTTCGCAATTGAAGAACTTAGACCGATTTGATCAAAAACAGCAAAAGTATAAAGAAAATTGTTTAAAATTTAATATTTTAGAATTTTAGATTTAAAAACAAAAAAAGAACCCTCGAAAATTCCTTCAAAATCCTCAAAAATCATAGATTTTATAAATTTCGCAGGCCCAAACACGAAGCCTACAAAAAAACGAAGTTTTTTGTGGCGTCAAAATCGGAGATTTTGACAGTGTTATGACGGTTTTTTAAATATGATTTTCTTAGTATTTTAACAAATTCATCGGATTCAAAAGGATTACTTTCGCTTAATGGAATAATATATTTATCATATTCTATTCTACGTTCTATCATTTTCTTATCAATAATTATAGTTATATCATTGCATTTCTTAACTCTGGATTCAATTAATATCCAATTTAAACACTGCTGTATACATGGACATTACATTTTATGGGTTTTGAGTTAGAACATTTGAAAAGTAAGTAATTTTATAATTGTCGAAAAGTATATAATCTAAAATTTAATATATGATTTCATACTATAATTATTAAATGAAATAAGTTTGATAACAGTATTATACAATAGTATATTATTCATTTTGTAAATATTATGGAGTTATTAATAAAAATTCAGGTAAAAATGAAGTATTTTGATATTTTATGAGGGATAAAATGAAGATTATTAAAGATACAAAGAAAGAATTAGAGATAGAGATCGAAGGAGAATCTCACACATTATGTAACGCTCTTAGAAACATTTTAATGGAAGATAAAGATGTTTCATCTGCAGCATATGTAATTGAACATCCTATTGTAGGGGAACCGAAACTATATATTAATGCTAAAAATCCTAAAAAGTCACTTAAAAAGGCATCAGAAACATTAAAATCACGTTGTGAAGAATTTAAAGATTTAATAGCTGCAGCAGAAACTGATAAAACAACTAAATCTAAGAAATCCAGTAAAACTAAAAAAACCACTAAAAAGAAAGCAAAATCAACCAAGACTAGTAAAGCTAAAACTAAAAAGTCAACAACTAAAACTAGTAAAGCTAAAACTAAAAAGTCAACGAAAAAATCTAAAAAGTAATTTAATATATTATCTTATTTAGGCTTATTACTATATTTTAATAATTGAAAGATGAATAAATGAATAATAAGAGATTTAGAAAGATAAAGCAAGAGATACGTATTTTGGGAATTGATGATGCTCCTTTTACTCCCCGCACTTCTGGAGAAGTTATGCTTATTGGAACTGTTTTCAGGGGAGGGACATGGTTGGATGGTGTTTTAAGAACCCAAATAATAATTGATGGTTCTGATGCAACTGATAAAATTGTTAAAATGGTTTGTTCTTCCAGAAATAAAGATCAATTAGGGGTAATAATGCTGGATGGGATTACTTTTGGCGGATTTAACATTGTTAATATAAAAAAAATATTTGAAAAAACAGAAATACCAGTAATTGTTGTCATGCGAAAATTTCCCAATTTTGATAAAATACAAACGGCTTTAAAACGTTTTAAAGACTGGGAAAAACGGTGGAATAGAGTTTTAATAGCCGGTGAAGTTCATAAAGTTGAAAATGAAGAGACAATATTCATTCAAACCTACGGAATTAGTCTTGATGATGCTAAAGAGATAATTAAAATCTCAACAACCAGAAGTGCCATACCAGAACCAGTAAGAGCAGCCCATATCATCGCAGCAGGTGTCGAGACTGGCGAATCCAAGGGGAATGCATAAATAATAGGATGATCTAAGCGGAATATCCATAATTTTATTAATAACTAATATAATATAAATAAAATCTAGGAAGTGTTTTTATAAAAAGACCTCTTTTAACTGTTGATGCAGCTATATTTTGTGGTAATGAATCTATAATACTGATTAAAAGAAAAAATAAACCGTTTAGAGGGTATTGGGCACTACCTGGGGGTTTTGTTGAGTGTGGGGAAACTGTGGAATCAGCAGTTATAAGGGAATCAAAAGAAGAAACAGGTCTTGATGTAAATATTGAAGGAATTGTTGGCGTCTATTCTGATCCGGATCGGGATCCTCGGGGATATGTTGTATCCATATGTTTTTTAGCAACCAGTGATGGGGATAAACTAAAGGCAGATACGGATGCATCTGAAGTAAACCTTTTTAATCTAAAGGAAATCGCTAATCTGGAATTAGCGTTTGATCATGAAAAAATTATTAAGGATGCCATAAAATTAAAAATAAAAAATATAGAAGGCAATTGAATTATTTACAAAATTTAAGTAAAAGATTAATTTATTAAAGATAAAGTTAATTCCTAAATAATCCCAATTATAATAAATAATAAAATTTGTGTCAAAATACAAAAATAATACTTTAAATAATAATATTTGAATTAATATAAAATATAAAGACAAAATAGAATATTTACACTTAATATATTCAATAATATACTTAAAAATAAATTAATATGTTATAGATTTTGCATTCATTTCAGATTTGTATAAGAACTACTGAAATGAATTAAATTTAACAATTTTACAAGTTAAGGAGGATAAAAATGGAATTTTGTCCAAAATGTGGAACTATCATGTTTCCTAATAAAGATGGATGTTTTGTATGTAAGTCCTGTGGAGAAGAAAAGAAGATAACCAAAGAGTTATCAAATCAATATGAAGTTTCTCAGAAAATATCTACCAAAGAAACTGTAATTTTCACAGGAGATGACATAAAAACATTACCAACCACCAGGGCCATTTGTCCTAAATGCGGGAATAAAGAAGCTTTTTGGTGGCTTCAACAAACTAGAAGAGCAGATGAATCCGAAACCAGGTTTTTAAGATGTACTGCTTGTGGTCAAACTTGGCGTGAATATGATTAACTAATCATTGAGTTAGGAGCTTTTTAAATGAAAGGATCTGAAAAAAAGGCGGAAAAAAAAGGTTCAAATGAGTCTGTTAAACAGGATAGTCGATTCTTTTCTAAATTAAAAGTTCTTTTTAACAATTATCTTGAAAAAACAAGTATTGAAGTTGAAACGGAGGATAAAAGTTCTGAAACTCCTTCTAGTAAATCAACAAATCACCATAAACCTCACGAAACCAAAGAAGAACCTAAAACTTCAGAAGAATCTCCAAATAATCATCATGTATTGCCCGGTTCAGATAAAATTTTTGAACTGGAACGCAAGTTTATTGATTCATTCAAGTCTGAAAAACTTACATGGGTTAATATAGTAACCTTGATAATTGGAGTGCTTCTGATTATACTTGGAATCATAATTTTATCTGGTTCATCAGAAAAAGTAGCGGATAATGTTGTTTTTGGTGAAAGAGCTGTTTTAGCAGTTTTCATGATACTTATTGGAGTTATTGTAATGGCCATTGCTGTGGCTTATAAATTATTAAATAAAACTTTTCTTAATAAGTTATTTAAAGATCTTAAAGTTGTTGAAAAAAAATCAGAAGATATAGATAAATCCAATTCAAAAGTTTCTAAAAAAAAATAGAAGTAGATAAAGGAGGAAAAAAATGTTTAAAGCAGTTCTAACCGATCCAAGTATCTTAAAAACGAGTTTTGATGCTATTTCATCCATTGTAGATGAAGTTCAGATGCAAACAGATAATGAAGGATTAAGACTTGATGCACTTGACAGATCCCACATCACATTTGTACATCTGGAACTTAAAGCCGATCTTTTTGATGAATATTCTTGCAGTGAACCACAAAAAATTAACGTGGACACTGAAGAATTAATGAAAGTTCTAAAAAGGGCCAAAGCCGACGATGTTTTAGAATTATCACTTGATGAAGGAAATTTGATTGTTACTTTTGAGGGAGAAGCTCGACGTGTATTCAAAATAAGGTTAATTGATATAGAATATGAAGCTCCAGCCCCTCCAGAACTGGAATATCCAACGGTATTTGAAGTTCCGTTCAGCTTACTTAAAGATTCAATTCAGGATATTGACATATTCTCAGATAAGATAGTTCTTACGGTAGATGAGGATAAATTCTTTGCATCAGCAGAAGGGGAATTTGGAGATGCCAAAATAGAGTATCTACACGGTGAAAAAATTGAAGAAAAGGCTAAATCTGTCTTTTCACTGGAGAAAATTAAAGAAATGCTGAAAGCAGATAAATTCTCAGATATAATTTCCTTGAGATTAGGTAATGACATGCCGTTGAATCTACGTCTTAAAATGGTATCTGATGATGGAGAACTCAGTTTCTTGTTAGCACCAAGAATTGAAAGTGAAGAATAAACTAATAGTAGTTATTCTAAAGATTTGAAGAGGTTTAAATTTAGTTTATTAAATTTAAATTTTTTCAAAATCATATATTAATGGTTTCAATTTTCTAAATAGTCCTTAATGTTTGTAGAGGTGTACATTGGATTACTTTACAGATTAAGGAATAATACGGATGAAAATGCTCCATAAGGAGTAAAAGCGAGGAATAAGGTTGGATGAGTTTTTCCAAAAATTGAGAACTATTCAAAAAAAAGAAAGAAGTACTGGTGGCTTAGCTCGGGTGGGGGATAATTTCTATAAGAAAGTCCACGAATATGTTGATCAACTCACTAAGCGGATTGATAATGACCCTTTTTGTCCGGAATATTATCTTTTTAGGGATACACAAAGAATAACCATGGAAATATGCGAAAAACGTGAGCATAAAATCACCGATAGCGCAGTTATGAATGTTCAAAGGTCTTACCATTTATTTAAGGGAAAACCAAAGTTCGATCTCCAGGATACCACTCCACTAAACCTCACACCCGAAGAAGAAGAACTTTATTTTGCTCTTATTGGCGTTATAAAAGAATATCGGGGAAAACTAATTCCTTCACTACAATTATTATCTATTGATGAACAGGAACTTGATTCAGGATCTGAAACTCTTAAGGAAGATCTTTCAAGTACAAAAATTAAAAAAGACGAAAAAAAAGAGAAGAGGGCATATAAAGATATTAAAACTTCTCATACAAAAATTAAACCCGAAATTTCCCCCCAAAAAACTGGGGAAACAGCAAAAGATGTAGATACAGAATTCCAGTATAAAAAAGGAGTCAATGCCTATAGTTTGAAGGAGTTAGAAAAGGCTTCAGATTCTCTTAAAAAACAAAGAGAAAATTTTAAAGCAGTCATAGTTTATGAAGAGTTTCCTTCCATTGTTGGTGTAGATAAAAATGTCTATGGTCCCATCTATCCTCAAGATGTGATTACCCTGCCTGAAGCTAATGCATCTATTATTATCCGCAGTAAAAAAGGGAAGTATATCCAAACATATAAATAACGTATTAACAGATAAATGATTTCAATATTAAACTTTTTATTTAATAATTTAAAAATAAGTATAAATGCTTACAACTTATTTTTCTAAGATTAAGAGGTGATTATATGAAAATTCCTAAACAAAGGAGAACTTACTGTCCAAGTTGTAAAAAACATACAGATCATGAAGTTTTTCAATCCAAAAAAAGAAAAGCAAGCGAATTAAAATGGGGACAAAGACAGTTCCGAAGAGTTACAAGTGGTTACAGGGGTTACCCCAGACCATTACCATCAGGTAACAAACCAGTTAAAAAACTGGATCTAAGATACAAATGTAAAGAATGTGGAAAATCCCATATAAAAAGAAATTCATTCCGTGTGGGAAAAGTAGACTTTGTTGCAAGGTGATTATCATGGTTATATTTCAAAACCACCAAAGTAATTATTTGAAAGTTAAATGTATGGACTGCGGAAATCAGCAAATAGTATTTGATCACGCAGCCTCAGTTGTACAGTGTATAATTTGCGGAAAGACACTGGTTAAACCAAAGGGTGGCAAATCCGAAATTTTAGCACAAGTGGTTGAAGTTTTAGATTAAATGTCCAATAAGGTGTTCAAATGGTAAGAAGGAAAAGTCAATGGCCAGATGAAGGCGAACTCGTAGTAGGAACGGTTCATAAGGTTTTAAATTATGGTGCATTCGCCAGCCTGGAAGAATATGAAGGTAAAGAAGCATTTATCCACATATCTGAAGTTTCATCAGGTTGGGTGAAAAATATAAGAGACTATGTTCGAGAAAACCAGAAAATTGTAGCTCGAGTTCTAAGGGTTAATCCACGAAAAGGCCATGTAGACGTTTCCATGAAGCGTATCAGGGAAGATCAAAGAACCAAAAAGATACAACAATGGAAAATTGAACAAAAGGCAGAAAAATTACTAGAATTTTCTGCAAAAAGTCTTGGTAAAGATTTAGACATGGCATACAATGAAGTCGGATATGAACTGATGGATACATTTGGAGATTTATATGGTGCATTTGAAACTGCAGCAGAAGAAGGCGAAAATGCATTACTAGATAAGGGAATAGATTCTGAATGGGCTAAAATAATAACAGAGATAGCTAAAAAGAATATTGTGCCTCCTGAAGTTCAAATAACTGGATATGTGGATTTAGAATCGTATTCTATTAATGGTGTTGAAGTCATAAAAGAAGCTCTAATGAAAGCTGAAGATGACAATATATCTGTACAGTGTGTGGGAGCACCCCGTTATAGATTGATTGTTAAATCAACTGATTACATTCAAGCGGAAAAAATGTTAAAAGATGCAGCAGATAAATGTATTGATGCTGTAGTAGCTGCAGAAGGTAAAGGCGAATTTTACCGTGAGTTAGAATGAAGATGAAGATGAAAAGGTGCAAGTCTTGCGGAGAATATACCCTTGAAAGTATTTGTCAGTATTGTGGAGGCGATTTAGGAGAGATTTTTCCTCCAAAATATTCTCCAGAAGATAAATATGGAAAATATAGAAGAAAACTTAAGAAACAGTTATTGTTGGAGGACTTAAATGAAAGAAACATTCATAAAAATACTGGAAGAAGTTGAATTAAACGACCCTATACTAATAGAAGCTCTTCCAGGAATCGGGCATGTGGGAAAACTAGCTGCAGATCATATAATTCATGAATTAAATGCCACCAAATTCGCAGAACTTTACTCCCCTTCATTTCCACCACAAGTCCTTGTAGATGACGATGGTGTAATAGAAACCATGAAAAATGAATTTTACTATCTGAAATCTGAGGGTAAAAAAGAGAAAGATTATATCATACTTGCAGGTAACACCCAAGGCTTAAGCCCTGAAGGACAATATGAAATATGTAGCATAATTCTCGATTTTGTGGAAAAATATGGTACAAAAGAAATTTTCACTTTAGGTGGTCTTGGAACCGGCCATCCTGTGGAAAAACCTAAAATATTCGGAGCTGCAACTACAGCTGAGCTGGCTGAAACACTTAAAAAACATAATGTCACATTAAGGGCTGCTGAAGGGGGTATTATAGGAGCTTCAGGACTTTTACTTGGACTTTCAATGCTTCGAAATATGGGGGGCGCATGTTTAATGGGTGAAACACCTGGCTATTTCATAGATGCAGAGGCGGCAAAGGCACTTCTTTCAGTTCTACTTGAGTTATTAAATATAGAATTGGACACAGAAAAATTAGAAGAAAGGGCTAAAGAGACAAGGAAGATGATTTCCAAGGCAGAGCAGATGGAAAGGGAAATGATGGAGCGGATGCATCTCAAACCCGGTGAAGAAGACTTAAGATACATAGGTTAAATAGAATACCCAATAAAATCTATTTTTATTTTTTTATTAGGGAGTTAAAATGATAGTAAGCGCTGATCTTCATATTCATAGTTGTTTTTCTCGTGCCACATCAAAAAACATGATCATAACCACTTTAGGTCCACAAGCAAAATTTAAAGGCCTGGATCTGGTGGGTACTGGAGACGCTTTCCACTCTGGTTGGTTGAGAATGATTGAAGAGGGCACAGAAGAAATTGAAGACGGCATTTTTTCTCTAAAATCCGAAGATCCAGGAATAGAGTCATGCAACTTTATTTTAACTGCAGAAGTAGAGGACAAACGGAGGGTACATCATTTGATCTTATTGCCCTCTCTAGAATCAGCTTATAATATTCGAGAAAGACTAAAATCAAATAATATAGATGCTGATGGAAGACCCCGTGTTAGGATGGTTGGTGACGAGATTATGGATTTAGTTCATGAGTTTGATGGGTTAATAGGACCATCTCATGCTTTTACCCCATGGACCAGCATGTACAAAGCGTATGATAATTATCATGAATGTTACGGTACAAAACCAGACTTTTTAGAACTGGGCCTATCTGCAGATACGGATATGGCAGATACAATTGAAGAATTACAAGATATTCCTTTTTTGACCAATTCAGATGCACATTCACCCTGGCCGCATCGTTTAGGAAGAGAATTTAACGAAATTGAATTAAAAAACTTGACTTTTAAATCCATTAAAGATTCTATTGAAGAATGTAATATTAAAGCCAATTATGGGTTTGATCCAAGATTGGGGAAATATCATAAAACTGCTTGTACTCGTTGTTATCAAATATATGATATTGAAAAGGCTAAACAACTTAATATGAAATGTTCATGCGGGGGAACTATTAAAAAAGGTGTTGATTACCGAATATCTGAAATTGCTACGTGGAATGAGCCTCATCATCCACCGCACCGTCCACCCTACATTCACATATTACCCTTAGCTGAAATAATAAGTTTAGTTTATGGTAAGGGAGTTACCACTGTTTTTGTACAAAAAATCTGGAAGGAATTAGTGGAGAGATTTGGTAGTGAAATTGAAGTCCTAATATATGCCCCCCTTAAAGAGATGGAAAAAATAGATCCTAAAATAGCCCAGGTACTTAAATCATTCCGGGAAAAAACACTTAAAATTGTCCCTGGTGGGGGAGGAAAGTATGGAGAAATCATTTTCGAGCCAGATAGTACATTGGACATTTATTTATAATTTTCAACTTTTTTAATCCTAATTAAACTTATTTTCAATGGGCATGATGTGAAAATTCAAAAAAATTCATATTACTTTATAATTTTATGTCTTTTAGGATATAGTAAATATTTTAATGGATATTGAATATTATTGAATAAAGGAATAATTGAATTTTCTAACATCTTTTTATTAAGTGGAGGGAACATGGTGAAAAAACCTTCAATAGGCAAGAAGAGCAAACCTTCAAGGGTTGATAAGAGTAAATATTTTATAGACAAGGTATTAGGTAAGGGAAGACCTTCTATAATTTTAATCATAATCATAATTTTGATTTTAGTATCTATAGCTTATGTTTTAACTGCAAATAATGATATTTCATCTACTAGTACTACTAAAAATCAACAAAATAAAACTACAAATTCCATTGGTCATTATGAGGATAAAATGATTAGTTTTAATTATCCTCCGGGATGGAAAGTTTCACAGGGAACAGTAGAACCTCCTCTGATGGTCACCATAGAAAAGAATTCAACCAACAGTTTTTCAGTTTTCAGCGAAGATCTGGGGAATAAAAATTTTGTTGATAGACTCCAAGAATGGAGGGAAAACATAGCTTCTCAAGGTGACATTTATTATGAGCGTACTATAAATGTGGATGGCGTAACTGCCTATGATGTTCAGTCAACGTATACTGTTGGTTCAAGTAAGTATAGCTCTAGGGGCATAGCAATTGAAAAGAATAAAATCGCATATTTTATTATTTTTGTATTTGACGGACCTCTCATTGATTATAAAGAAGTGATGGACCTGGTTATAAATAGTTTTCATGTAAAATAATGGATAATTCAGGTTTTAGTTAATAATATAAACTATTAGGGGCTAATATTATGAAGTTTAATGCCAGTATAGGTGTTTGTAGAAGAGTTGAGGATAGTAAAGAAGTTGTTATCATACCAAAAGAACCTGATTTGTATGAAAATAATGATCTGGTAATTGTTATTAAATCGGAAGATTTTTTTAAAATTTCAGATGATATGTCTAAGTTGATAAAGTTCATTGAAGATATAAAAAATCTTGAAGATCTTGATGTTAATAAATGAAAAAGTATTTCTTAAATTATTATTTCATTGAAAGCACCTATTTATCCTACCAATTAAATTACTGCCATAAATTAAATTAAAACTTTTTGAAAGGCTTTAACAGTATTGGATTCACAGTTATAGATTAAAATTATTAGTTATTAATAAAAAAGTTTAATAGACTGAAAATAAATTCTTTTTTTATGGATTACAAAATTGATGAAATGAGATATAAAGATTGGAAACGAGTCTCACAGATATATAAGGATGGCATTGATACAGGTAATGCAACTTTTGAAACAATTTTCCCTTCATGGGATATTTGGATTTCAAATCATATACCAAAATGTAATATAGTAGCACGTAGGGAAGAAAAGATTTTAGGATGGGCAGCATTATCCTTAACATCTAATAGAGAAGCATATTCTGGAGTAGCGGAAGTAAGTGTTTATGTGAGTAAAAAATATCAACGAAAAGGCGTTGGCTTATCTCTTCTCAGAAAACTAATAGAATTATCAGAGAATAAATGTATTTGGACATTACAAGCAGGAATATTTCCGGAGAACCAAGTCAGTATAAATTTACACAAAAAATGCGGTTTTAGAATTGTGGGTATTCGGGAAAAGATAGGAAAAATGGATGGTATTTGGCGAGATGTTGTTTTGATGGAACGACGTAGCAAAATAGTTGGTATTGATGATGAATAATAGCGGACCCGCCGGGATTTGAACCCGGGACCCTCAGATTAGGAGTCTGATGCCCTATCCTGGCTAGGCTACGGGCCCCTGTGTGCTATGTTTCATTATCTCTCTTAATTATATTAATTTTTTTATAAATAAAATTAGAATTATTAATTGTATGCCAGTTTTTTTAAGTGTCATTAATATAAGAAAAAGAAAATTGTTTGAGTAACGGACCCGCCGGGATTTGAACCCGGGACCTTCGGATTAGAAGTCCGACGCCCTATCCAACTAGGCTACGGGCCCGTATGAACTTGATAACTGTTTAGCCGTGGAATATTTTAACTATATATTGGAGATTCTGGTCCTGGTCCGGTTTGAACCTCTTCAGCAAGTTTTTTGAGTCTTGATTCGATTTCTTCTGCTTCTTTAAGGAGTGGTTCTGGGTCAATTTCTGTATTTAACATTTTGTTCAGTGTACCAATGACTCCTGCAGCTGCTCTTGGATCTGGATAAGGATTCAATATTTCAGCAAATAAACATGATGCCGGTATATTTTTTACGGCACATCTAGTTAATAATGTTCCAGATAAACCATTTAAATTTCCGAATGGAAGTATGGGTAATTCCATGTTAGCCAATTTTTGAAGAGCTTCTGGAGAATTTGCAGCTCCAGCGGCAGGTTGGGTTTTTTCTCGGACAACCATGCTGTTAAACGTTATTAATTCTTTGCTGCTATTTTTTTCCATCCAATCAACGATAGCATTGGTCATATCATAAACTACATTCGGTGGCACTATAAAATCTGATAAGAATAGAACTATGTCTTCAGATTCATATATCCTGAATGGATGGATTGCCACGCCTTTGTAAAGGACGGCTAATGGGGGAAAGTATTTGGAATCAATGTAACCAATTTCTTTCATTTTAAGGTCTTCTACTAAGAGCCAGCCCACTATGTTTCCTACTAATCCTACTCCTGGCGATCCTTCGAGAACTATAGCATCTTCAATGTCCTCTGATATTATGGTACAGCACTCAGTTTGAGTTTTTACTCTCATGGAGCACCACCAGCGCCTCCAACATTCTTACCTGTTGTAGGGTCAATGTAAATCTCACCAACAACTTTACCACCAGAAATTAATGGTACTACGTAGGTGGGAATTCCTCCCATTTCAACAAGTTTAGGGGTTCCAGCTTCTACACCACTGGTCCGTATGTATTTTTGTGCTAGTGTTTTAGCTTCTGAGGGCGATATTTTCACATTATCACCTCCACTACCACTTTGGCTCTGTCCAGAGGAGGTTCCAGTACCAGTTCCACTACTAGATTGACCGTCGACAGATGAGGATTGGTCTGAAACACTACTGTCAGCAGGATTTTTATTCTGCTGTAAATCAGCAAGCTGCCATTGTTCTTGGTTATTGGTGATCTGATAACCTGCAGCTACAACTCCAATCATCAGTACAACACCAATAGAAACTATAACTTTAGAATTTTTCAACATTTGCTCACCTTAAGGTAATATGTCATACCATCTCTTATTAAATTTTCCTTTATTACATTTTTACCATTTACTGAAAAATCCATAAGATTTGTCGCACCTTCACCTTTATGGAGAAAACAACTTATAAAGTTTACTATGCTAACTAGTCTTTCAGGATTTAAATTAAATATAACACATAGTTTTCATTTATTGAGAAATTTAAAGCCGATTCATCAAAAACTAGCCTGGTAAATTCCTTTTTTCATAATCAAAATAATTATCGGGATTTATATCAATCTGATATTTCTTTTAAGCTCAGGATGTTAATCAAAACTTTCAGAATATGTGAAATAAAAGCTTAGATTTTTATCATATAAATACTTTTCATTTTCGCCCCCAAAGAAAAACTTATAACTTATGATAATATTTATATAATTGAATTATATTGTTGAAATTCTAAAAAACGAGGTGATACATTTGAGCGAAAGGATTGTTATATCGCCAACATCACGACAGGAAGGACACGCCGAATTGGTCATGGAAGTCGATGATGAAGGAATTGTAACTAAGGGGCGATACTTTAGTATTACTCCTGTTAGAGGGCTAGAAACGATGGTCACAGGTAAAGCTCCAGAAACAGCACCAGTAATGGTTCAGAGGATCTGTGGTGTATGTCCTATACCTCACACATTGGCATCTGTAGAAGCTATGGATGATTCATTAGGTATAGAACCACCAAAAGCTGGTAAACTTCTAAGAGAGTTAACCTTATGCGCACACCATATTAACAGCCACGCAATACATCAATTTTTGATTGCACCTGATGTTGTTCCAGAAAACTTGTTTGCTACAGCAGTGAACTCTGTTTCTGAAGTAAGAAAAACTGCTCAATACGTAGTTGATATGGTAGCTGGAGAAGGAATTCACCCATCTGATGTTAGAATCGGGGGAATGGCGAGAAATATAAGTGAACTGGCAAGGAAAAAATTATACGCCAGATTAAAACAACTTACACCGAAATTAAATGAACATGTAGAGTTAATTATAGGTTTAGTTGCTGATAAAGGCTTACCAGAAGGTTTAGGTGTACACGATCAGAAAACCTTAGCCACTGATGTTTTATACGGTGACCGGAACAACTTTGATTTAGATAGGTTCACGGAAAGAATGCCTGAAAGTTGGTACGATGACCCAGAAATAGCCAAAAGAGCCAACTCCACTGTGCCATTATATGATGGTAGAAGTGTTGAAGTAGGTCCAAGGGCCAGAATGGTTGAATATCAAGGTTTTAAAGAAAAAGGTGTTGTTGCTCAGCATGTAGCAAGAGCTTTAGAGATGAAATCGGCTTTATCTAGGGCGATAGATATATTGGATGAATTAAACACTTCAGCACCCGCTAAAGTTGACTTTGATGTCAGAGGTACAGGTAAACTGGGAGTAGGAGCTATTGAAGCACCTAGAGGTATGGATGTACATTTGGCTCAGGTAAATGATCAAGGTAAAACTGAATTCTACAGCTGTTTGGTTCCAACAACTTGGAACATACCAACTATGGGCCCTGCAACTGAAGGATTCCACCACGAATTTGGACCCCACGTAATAAGAGCATACGATCCATGTCTTTCTTGCGCTACACACCTTATAGTAATAGACGACGAAGACAGGAGCATTATTAAAAACGAAATGGTTAGGATTTAAGGGAATAAAATGCCATACGATGCGGAGAATATAATTGTTGGCTGTGGAAACGTCCTGTTCGAAGATGACGGATTTGGACCAGCAGTGATAGAGGCTTTACAAGAGTATTCCAAAGAAAACGAACTTCCAGAAAGTACAATGTTAGTAGATGCAGGAACCGGTGCTCCCCACTTTATATTTACACTTCCCCATGACATATGGAAGAAAATGATAGTTGTGGATATTGTGGATTTTGGAGCAGAACCTGGAACCCTTCGAATATTCAGCGTAGATGAATTGCCTGAAGGAGCTTATGAGAATGTACATTCATGGCCAGTAAGTCAGCCTTTGCATGACTTAAGTAAACAAGTTGAAGTTATAGTGATTGGATGCCAGCCAGAATCTGTCTCTGCCCCCGATGTAAAATTGGGATTAACCAAAAGTGTGGAAGATGCTATTCCCGTAGCCATTAAAATGATTTTAAAAGAAATAGGGGTTTAGCCAATGTTAGCCCGAATAAAAGAATTTTTAGGAATGGAAACAAAGCCAACCGAAGAAATAGGTGCAGAAGAGGAGGTTGAAAAAGTGGCGGAAGAAAAACCTAAACCAAGAATAGGATACATCCACTTGAGTGGATGTACTGGAGATGGTATGTCGTTAACAGAGAATTACGACATTTTAGCAGAATTATTAACCAATATGGTGGACATAGTTTATGGACAAACTTTAGTAGACCTATGGGAAATGCCAGAAATGGACATTGCTCTGGTTGAAGGATCATGTTGTCTGCAAGATGAACACAGTTTACATGAACTTAAAGAAGTAAGGGAAAAAGCAGGATTAGTTGTAGCTTTTGGTTCATGTGCTGCTACCGGATGTTTCACCCGATACAGCAGAGGGGGACAGCAAGCACAGCCAGCTCACGAATCATTTGTTCCAATAGCGGATTTAGTTAAAGTAGACTTAGCAATACCCGGATGCCCACCATCACCAGAAATTATAGCTAAAACAGTAGTAGCTGCTATAAACGGTGATATGGATTACTTACAGCCTATGATGGATTTAGTAGGATACACAGAAGCATGTGGATGCGACTTACAACTTAAAGTTGTAAATCAAGCATTATGTATTGGATGTGGAACTTGTGCTATGTCCTGTCAGACCAGAGCACTCAGTATGACCAACGGAAGACCAGAACTTAATGAAGACAGATGTATCAAATGTGGTATTTGTTACACTCAATGTCCAAGAAGCTGGTGGCCAGAAGAAAGGATTAAACAGGATTTAGGATTATAGGAGGCTGTGAGAATGGTATTAGGAACATACAAAGAAATAGTTTCTGCAAGATCAACAGATAAACAAATCCAAAATATAGCACAGGATGGAGGAATTGTATCTGCTCTCCTATCATTTGCTCTAGATGAAAAAATTATCGAAGGTGCAGTAGTAGCTGGACCTGGAGACGACTTCTGGAAACCAAAACCAATGGTGGCCATGTCATCTGATGAGATACTAGCAGCAGCAGGTACGAAATACACGTTTTCACCTAACGTTTGGATGCTAAAAGAAGCTGTAAGACAATATGGTTTAGAAAAAGTAGGTACAGTTGCAATTCCATGCCAAACTATGGGTATAAGAAAAACGCAGTCCTATCCATTTGGTGTTAGATTCTTGGCTGATAAAATCAAATTAGTAGTCGGAATTTACTGTATGGAGAACTTCCCATTTGAATCTTTAAGAACATTCATATCTGAAAAAATGGGAGTTAGTCCAGAATTAGTGGAAAAAATGGATATAGGTAAAGGTAAATTCTGGGTTTACACTCAGGATGATGTTTTGAGTATACCACTCAAAGAAACCCATGGATACGAACAAAACGGATGTAATGTCTGTCTTGACTATGTAGCAGAACTTGCTGACGTATCTACAGGATCAGTTGGTTCTCCAGACGGATGGTCAACCGTTATTACCAGAACTGATGCTGGTGACACTGTATTTAAACAAGCTGTGGAAGCCGGTGCAATCGAAACTAAATCCATTGAGGATGTTAAACCTGGATTAGGATTACTCCAAAAACTTTCCGGTGACAAAAAAACTAAAAACCAGAAAACAATTGATGAAAGAAAAGCAATGGGCTTACCAGTCCCATTCTAAATTCTTTCTTTTTTTCTATTTTTTTGCACACGTAATTTTGTAAATCTATTTTTGTAAATAAGTGGCCAATTATAGGTTATTGAAATAAAATAAATATTAAAATTAATTTTGTAAATTATTAAGTAGGTATAACCTTTTTAACTAGAATGTTTATATTTTTAATCTTTTATTCCACCATTTTTAAGATTTTATTTATTTTATTATATGGTTGGATTTCGTCCCATTTCTATGATTATTTGGTGATTACTTCACAACCATCTTTTTCAACTATTATGGTATGTTCTGCCTGAGCCACCCATGCATCACTTTTTTCCTTGAGTACGTGGTATGGATAAACAGCCCGTGATTGTATAAGTTGTCTCAAGGATGCATTCAATCTATGTTCCTCAAAGTGATCTAAAAGCCATCTTGGGGTAAATGGTAAATTACGATATTCACTTTTTATTTGTCCCAAAAGTTTTTTGGCATGAATCATTCTAAGTGGCCGATCCCTTAAAAATCTGAATATGTATGCATCGCTCATATCTGTAACTCGACCCACACCATCAGTTACGAACGGTTCTATGGCTAGCACATCTCCTTCTTCTAATTTATGGGGATTTTTTTCTTTTACATTGGGAATTGAAAGTCCAGAGTGCAAAATATATTGATCCATACTATGGCCTGTTAAATTAGAAACAGGTTTAAAACCTCTACTGGTTATGGTTTCTTCCACTACTTCACCAATTTTTCCAACTTCTACACCCTCCCTTATTGTACTTATTGCACTTTCAACTGCTAGGATAGAGGTTTCAATCATATTCAAATTTTTTGAAATTAAAGTTTCATCAATAGCAGTGGAATCCAGATATTCTTCACCACCAACCATGGTACTTATGGCAGTATCGGCGATGTAACCATCAACATGGGCTCCAAGATCTATTTTTACTAAATCTCCAAATTTTAAAGTTGAATCATCATTAGGAGGGGATGTGTAATGTGCAGTTACTTCATTAACAGATATGTTACACGGAAAAGCAGGTATTCCTCCTAATTTGATTATTTCCTTTTCTACCAATTCAATTAATTCCAATATCTTCATATCTGGTTTAATTTCATCAAGAGCCATTTTCCTAACTTTAGATGTAATCTTACCAGCTTTTCTATACATTTTAATCATATAATCACTCATAAATTTAATAATATTATTCCAGTCTATATATTTAGAATCAGTATAACTTATTTTACCTATAAAGTATATAGAATATATTAATCCTATTCATTAATATTATTGGACAAAGTTGTATTATGTCAGATAATAAAGATGGGAGGGGATTCTTGGATATGGGATCGTTAAGTTTAATGAAAAGTAACTATAACAGATTTGCTACTGCTTCAAGCATTACTCCTGGGATGTTTTTAATTGATAATTTTTATATATTTTTAGTTTTATTAGTTTTATTATTGACATTTTTATTAATTTATCTATTTTATAGAAATAAAAAAATAAAAGAAACAGATAAAGAATTAGTTTTAAGACGTTCTAAGGTTAAAGGTCATATTTCTGGTTTAAGGAATAGATCTAAAAAGTCAACTGATGTGGAATGGTTAGAAGAAAAGTTAGATGAAGATTCAAAAATTGATAGAATTTTGAAATGAGTTAACATAGGCACATTTTGAATTGTAATAATATTAATTCAGGATAAAAATTAAAATTTTAAAGAATTATTCATATATTTTTATATATAGCTTCAAATAAATTATATAAAGGAGGTATTGATATGGCCACGGTTACTATTCCGCAAAATTTGTTTTATATTATTATTGCTGTCATTGCGTTAGTGGCAGTTCTTGTTGTGGTTGTACAGTGGAGAAGAGTAAGAGAATCTCAAAATAATGTAGCTTTTGCAGATAAACAGATTCAACTTAAGAAAATTGCTATGGTTGAGAAAGATTTAGAAGCAAAAAGGCTAATGGAAAATGTTATTCCCTTACCTGAGGATCAACAGAAAAATTTAGCACACATCAGACAAAATACATCAGAACTAATGCATAAAATTGGATATCTTCATAGTGAAATCAATGAAAGAGTAACACGTTTAGAAGCTCAGACAGAATATAAAAAACTTCAACATATGTTAATTGACATTGAAAAGAAAGAAAAAGAACTTGAAAAAAATATGGAAGGTAAAATAAAAGGTAAAGGAGATTAATTATGGGACCACTAGAATTATTTGCCATACTGGTTTTAGCAGGGGCTATTGTGGTACTTTTATATTATTATTTACAGGACAATAAGATAGTTAATCTAGGCGGAGTTCGAAAACAAGTTTCTGAAGCTGGTGAAAAAGTAACCAGTCGTGTATCTAAAACCGGTGAAGAAATTCCAATTAATTACGAAGAAACCGGTGAAAAGACGTCAGGAGTGAGTGAAAGGATGTCAGGTGTTAGTGAAAAAGTTTCTGGAGTAAGTGACAAAATAATGGGAAAGGTTAGAGATGTTCCCATCAGTACTGATATTTTATCCAACCGTATTGAAAGTTTTTTAGATGAACAAAGCGACCAGTTAATTAAAGATTGGGAACTTGCCACAAAAACAGACATCAAAGATATTGAAAAAAGATTTGAAAAGACCACTCGAGATATCGATGAACTGGAAAGAAGATTTAATGAATACCGTGGGTTCACTAACAAAAAACTGGAATCTATTGACAAAAGATTAAAAAAATTAGAAGGGGAAGAGGAAGAGGTAGAAAAATAATCTTTGATACAAATGTATTCAGACATCATCGTTTGGATAACCCGATTTTTTTCATATTTCGGGGCTATTTTTATTTTTTATGGTGGAATAAGAGCTATTGCCGGAATAATATCCATTGAGATACTTAGAAAACCCATAGCTTATAATACTATAAGAATTGATTTTACTTCTAAAATAGTACTATCACTGGAGTTTTTCATTGCAGCTGATCTTATAAAAACTATATTGGAACCTACAGTTGATCAAGTAGTTGTACTGGCAGTTATAGTAGCAATAAGAACTGTAGTTGGTTATTTTCTAGATAAGGAAGCCAAAGAACTTACTTTAAAAGATAAGTCCCAATAGATTTCAGCTCGAAAAAAGATCAAGGGAAACCTTTATATATGTTGATTGTGAATGATTATAATACAGCGGGGTGGGGTAGTCTGGTGATCCCGCGGGGCTCATAACCCCGAGAGCCCTAGTTCAAATCTAGGCCCCGCTATTTCTTTTTATTATTTATTAAATACCTAAATTACTATTTTATTAACAATTGAGTTTTTTATTAACAATAAAACGTACTAAAATCTGATTAGTTATTTATGGAAAAACATTAGTTTATCTAAATTAGTGATTATTTTGTGATACACTTTTTTCAGGTTTGGATAAACAAAAAAAAACTTATTTTCCATAAAATAATTAATAGATATCATGACATCTGAAAAACCAGAAATCAGCAGGGTAAATAGATCCCGGGAAGATGCAAGAACCAGCTATAATAAAATGAGTAAATGGTACGATACCATTGCTAAACCAGAAAAAAAAATACATTGAGATCGGATTGAAAAATCTGGCTGTTAAAGAAGGGGAAAATGTTTTAGAGATAGGTTTTGGAACTGGAGATGCATTAATAAACTTAAGCCAGTCAGTAGGAGATTCAGGTAAAGTTTATGGAATTGACATATCAGAAGGCATGCTCGAAGTTACTAAATCTAAATTAGAAAAAGAAGGATTATTGGAAAGAACTCGTCTGGTTTTAGGGGACGCTTTTAAACTCCCTTTTGATGATGAATTTTTTGATGTTTTGTTTATGAGTTTTACTCTGGAACTTTTTGACACTCCCGAAATACCAGAACTTCTTGCTGAGTGCAAAAGGGTCTTAAAAATTGGGGGGCGAATTGGAGTGGTAGCCATATCTGAAAAAGATGTGGATAATGTCATGACTAAACTTTACAAATGGGCGCACATGAAATTTCCCTCTTATGTGGATTGTAGACCAATTTATACTAAACAAGAACTGGAAAAATCAGGTTTTACTATCATGAGGCTGGATGATTTTAGCATGTGGGAGCTTCCAGTGGATGTAGTAGTGGCTAAAAAATAAGGAAAGTAAAATTTATAAGGAAATAACTTTAATTATTATTTGAAGTATCTGTATTTAATCTTTTTTTAAGAGTGTAAAATACAGTTTCTTTTTATAAATTAATGGCAAGCCGAAGAGCAGCTACCGGTTTCCCGTAAGGGTTAAACTGAGGAAACTCCATCCATCATACAGAACCACGGTGCTGTAAGGCACATGCTGCGAGGCATAACTCTGGAGCAGAAACGATACGTCTTCTAATAAATGATAATGACGCAATCAGCTGATTGATATTAGAATGAAACGGTGAAACGGCCATTTCGTGGGATGCAAGGACAAATACTGCCAATGAAAAACTGTATAAGGCAGAGGTAGTTCGCCTAGATGAATGCTGCTGAAACAGGAGGTGGGTTACTCTCGGCATGCCATTTCAATATTAGATCTATATTTTAATTTTATGAGCATCTCAATTTACCAAAAATAGTTAAAAAAGGTTTTATTTTAAATAAATCAACTTCTAAATTGACATTTTTAAAGGGGAATGTCCTGACTTTTTTTAAAAAATTAAGGAGAGTTTGTTGGGTTGAATTATTTTCAGTCACTTTGGAAAAACATCAATACTCCAACTATTAAAAGCCATAATCCAATCAATATCCCTAAATAAAATGGATTAGCTACTAGAGCTCCAACAAGAATATAAATCAGTCCTATAATTATTCCTATTGTTCCGTTCCAACGGCTTCCACCAGTCTTACTAATTATGGCGATAATACCTACGATTATTAGGAATATACCTGCTAAGTAAATAATTAATGAGGCTACAAAGCTGAATAATCCTGGATTGAATATAAAACCAACACCAAGCACTAATGCTATTATTCCCAGTATCAATTCCACAATTCCAAGGGCAGCACTTTCCCTCATTTCGACAATACCGGCTATAAGAAGACCTATACCTAAAAAGAGTACTCCCAAACCAGTTAGCACACTTACTGGAATCACTCCCAACAGGGGAAAGGCCAGTACAATCAAACCCAAAATTATAAGAATTATTGCTGTAGTTTTTCTTTGCATAGTTTCACCACCTTTTATTCAACAAACTCTCTCAATTGTAAATTATGATTTTTTGTATATAAAAAAATTTGTAAATAGTTTTAATTACATTATATGGGGATTAATGAGATGTTGCTTTCATAAATTAACAGATAAGATGGTGAATAATAATTTGGTCTAAAAAAATTAGTAATTAGTATTGAGAAAAAATATTAATTTAAAAATAGAATTAATCTTGGCAAATATTAAAAATAGGAAAAAGTATTCACATGTTCAGTGTCCAATTGCGTCCTTAACTTTATCGAAAAATCCTTTATCTTCGTGATATATCTCATCACCACTAATATCAGCAAACTCACGTAGGAGTTCCTTCTGTTTTGGACTTAACTTTTTAGGAATCACTACTTTGACTGTAACATAAAGATTTCCCTTCCCGCTCCATCGAAGATGTGGGAGTCCTTGTCCTTTTAAACGAAAAGTACTTCCAGTTTGGGTTCCGCTAGGTATTTTTAACTCTAATTTCCCGTCAATTGTAGGAACTTCAACTTCATCTCCTAATGTAGCCTGTACAAAACTTACAGGTTTTTCATAGTACAAATTAGCTCCGTCTCTTTCAAATAATTTGTGCTGTTTAACATTCACGAGTACATATAAGTCTCCAGGAGGGCCGCCCCGAACACCAGCCTGGCCTTCTCCAGGTACTCTCAGTCGTGACCCTGTTTCAACCCCTGGGGGAATATTTATATGGATATTGCTGGTTTCTCTTACAATTCCTTTACCATGACAGTTTTTACAAGGATTTTCAACTATTTTTCCCTCACCTTTGCACTGACCGCACGTTTTAACATTCATAAATTGTCCGAAAGGGGTGTTACTTACCTGACGCACTTGTCCTGTCCCACCACAGGTTGGACAGTCTTTAACACTGCTTCCTGGTTCGGCCCGGGAACCATTACACAGGGGACAAGTTTTGGTGGTTGGTACATCTATATCAGTTTCCAAACCTTTAGCTGCATCTTCTAGCGTAATATCCAGATCATAGTAAACATCAGAACCTTTTTGAGGACCGTGTCTCTGTCGGCCTCCACCAAATCCAAACATGTCAAATATATTTCCAACATCAAATCCAAATCCTCGGAATATATCGTCAAAGTTTATATTATTAAAAATGTCTTCATTACTGAATCCATTCATTCCAGCATGTCCAAACTGGTCATATTTTTGCCTTTTTTCTTCGTCTGAGAGTACTGCATATGCTTCACTTATTTCTTTGAATTTATCTGCAGATTCTGGATCTTCACTCACATCAGGATGGTATTTCATAGCCAACTTTCGATAAGCTTTTTTAATATCTTTTTTATCTGCTTCCTTATCCACACCAAGGACTTCGTAATAATCACGCTTTTCTGCCATAGTTATCTAACCTTTACTCTTACTATAAATAAATAAAAATAATGAAAATTATAATATAATTTAACAGTATTAGAATTTACTATTAGAATGTTATTAAATCTATCTACATAAATAAAACTTTTTAATAAATATGTTTAGGAGGTGGAAGTAGGGAATTCTCCCTACTCAACACTTTAATATTTGACTGTGCAGTTATTTTTTAACTTCATAATCTGCATCTATAGTGTCATCATCTTTTCCTTCTTGGGCAGACCCTTCATTTGTTTGGCCCTGTTGTTGACCTTGTTGCTGGGCTTGTTCTTGTTGAGCTTGTTGATAAATAGTGGCCCCTACTTCTTGAACGACTTTAGTTAATTCTTCGGTTTTTTCTTTAATGGCAGCAAGATCTTCACCGCCAATTAAATCACGAAGTTCTTTAATCAGGTTTTCTATTTTTTCTTTTTTATCACTGGGTACTTTGTCACCGAGCTCTTCTAAAGTTTTTTCTGAAGTGTAAATCATTGAATCTGCGTTATTTCTTACTTCAATTTCTTCTTGTTTCTTTTTATCTTCTTCAGCGTGCATTTCTGCTTCTTTGACTTTTTGTTCAATTTCATCGTCGGATAATTTGTTAGGTGCAGTTATGGTTATTGCTTGCTCTTTACCAGTTCCCATATCCTTGGCAGATACGTTCATTATACCATTGGCATCGATATCAAATGTTACCTCGATTTGAGGTATTCCACGTGGTGCAGGAGGTATTCCTACTAACTGGAATCTTCCAAGAGTGGTGTTGTCTAGGGCCATTGGCCGCTCACCCTGCAGTACATGTATGTCCACCGAAGTTTGATTGTCAGCTGCAGTAGAGAATATTTGGCTCTTTTTAGCTGGAATGGTGGTATTTCTTTCTATTAAATTGGTGAATACGCCACCTAAAGTTTCAATACCTAAAGATAATGGGGTAACATCTAATAGAACAAGATCTTTGATTTCTCCAGCCAGAACTCCTCCTTGAATTGCAGCACCAGTTGCTACACATTCCATAGGGTCTATTCCACGCTCAATTGGTTTGCCTATATAACTTTCCACAAATTTCTGGACTGCAGGCATTCTGGTAGGGCCACCAACCAGGATTATTTTATCAATATCTCCTTTAGTCATTTTAGCATCGGATATGGCTTGTTGCATAGGACCAGAACATTTTTTAATAATGGGGTCCACCAGTTCTTCCAGTTTAGCTCTAGTTAATTTTGTGGTAAGGTGTTTTGGACCTTCTTGAGTTGCGGTAATGAATGGTAAATTTATATCTGAGGTTAAGGTAGTGGAAAGCTCAATTTTTGCCTTTTCAGATGCTTCTCTTAATCTTTGTACTGCCTGATCGTCATCCATCAAGTCTATTCCATTTTCTTTTTTGAACTCTTCAGCTAAGTATTTCATGATGGCAGTATCCATATCAGTTCCACCAAGTTTAGTGTCCCCGCTGGTGGATCTAACTTCAAATACTCCTCCACCAAATTCCATGATTGTAACGTCAAGTGTTCCTCCACCAAAATCGAATACCATAATTTCCAGTTCATCATCTTCAGATTTATCTATACCATAAGCTAAACTGGCAGCAGTTGGTTCATTTACCAGTCTCACAACATCCAGACCAGCTATAGTTCCAGCGTCTTTGGTAGCAGTTCTCTGGTTATCGTTAAAGTAGGCAGGGACAGTTATAACTGCTTTTTTAACTTCTTCTCCCAGAAATGATTCGGCATCTTTTTTAATTTTCTGTAGAATAAAAGAGGAAATCTCTTGGGGGGTGTACTGTTTTCCTTGAACTGTAACTTTATGATCAGTTCCCATGCTCCTTTTAATGGCAGTTATAGTGTTTTCAGGATTGGTGACAGCCTGTCTTCTGGCAGGTTCTCCCACTAATCTTTGACCATCGTCTGTAAAAGCAACATAACTTGGAAAAGCTTTACCATACTGGCTGGCTCCTTCAGCACTTGGAATTATGGTTGGTTTACCACCAACTAAAACAGCTGCAGCAGAGTTACTTGTTCCTAAATCTATACCTATAATTTTTTCTTTTTTATTTGCCATAAATTCACCTCAAAATCTTATAATTTTTTCATAACTTTAATGAAATTTATTTATTTTCTATATTTTACGATTTTAATTACTAAATTTAGTAAATAATTGATTTTAATTTATATTTAATTTTTTTATCATTTTTTACAAACTTTTACCATGGAATATTTAATTACTTTGTCTTTTAATTTGTATCCCTTGGATAGTTCATCGGTTATCATGCCATTTTCAAAGTCTTCATGATTTTCAGTCATTAGAGCTTCATGCTTGAATGGATCAAATTTTTCGCCCTTTGCAGGGATTTCTTCCAGACCTTCCTTTTCTAAAATTTCCTTTAACTTATTGTAGATGATTTCTAACCCTTCTTGGAGATCTTCAGTGGTTTTACAGTTTTCAAAGGCACGTTCAAAGTCCTGGTAAACATCCAATAATTTTAAGATAAGTCCCTCGTTAGCATATTGAACGAAGTCTTCCTGCCGTTTAGCAGTTTGTTTTTTATAATTTTCAAAGTCAGCCTGCAAACGTTGTAAGTGGGAGGTGTATTCCTCTAATTTTTTGTCTTTTTCTTCAAGTTCCTTTTCTTGCTCATCTGCTACTTTTTGCAGTTCTTCAAGTTTCTCTTCTATTTCTTGAAGTTCATTCTTTTTATCAGTTAAAAGAGATTTTTTCTCTTTTAATTCTTCTTTAATTTTTTTTAAATCATTTTTGCCGTACATCAGTTCACCTTTCACACCATAGAATCATAAGTATGATAATTTTTTTATTTTAAACATTACAAATATTAAAGTTACCAAAGGTTATACTATCACAACCCCGTATAGATTATAGTTACAAAAGGTTATATAAACCTTTCGACAACATTATAATAATGACTACAAATTCATATGATAACATGGATATAGAGGCTATACTTGATGTAATGGGATGCCGAACCCGGCGTGAAATAATTAACTTATTGAGAGAAGAGCCCAGATTTGTTAGCCAAATTTCGAGAGAATTAGAAATAGGACAAAAGGCAATAATTGAACATTTAAGGGCTATGGAAGAATTAGGAATTCTTAGATCTTCTTTTAAAAAGATAGAAAGGGGTCGTCCCAGAAAATATTATGATATGTCCCACGACATAACCGTTAATATTATTATCAATCAGAACACTTTTCAAGTCGACATCACTGACGAAGCATTAAGCAGAAAACAATTACCCTCTGGTGATGAATGGTCCCGCTTGTTGAATGTAGAACATAGAATTCGTATGGGGCAATGGGAAGCTGTAGAAGAATTAAAAAGTTTGATACAACTGTATGAGACACTAAAAAAAAGAGCAGAAGATGTCTTAGAAGATGTGGAAGGACCAAAAAATGAATAATTAAACTTTTTTTATTTTCTTATTTTAGATTGACCTGAAATTCGTGTTTATTTTCCATATTTAATTGCCGCTATAACAGCTTGTCCAAGAGATACAGAACCATCACCTGCACAGGAATTCTGGTGTTGAACAAATTTATAACCATTATCCTCCACGTATTTTTTGATACTTAAACTGATGGATTCATTATAAAATACTCCGCCAGACCCTCCAATAGTAGTTATACCCTTATCTGCAGCTGCTTTAATTGCAAGCTCTCCTAAACCATGAGATAAAGATTTTTGAGCAGCCAGAGCTATATCATTCACTGTTTCTCTTTTTTTCATGAGATCTAAAACTTCTTTGAGAATAAGGGAAGTATCCAGCACATCTCGGCCTTGATATTTCTTTATATCAAAAGGAATCTCAAATCTTTCAACACCTTTATAAGCTCGAGATTCTAATTTCATGGCGCATTCTCCTTCATAGGTACGTTCTCCACAGATATGGAGAGCAGCAGCAATAGCATCCAGCACTCGGCCGGTACTGGTTGTGATGCCCACATTAAAATCACGTTCCAGCTGCTTCATTACCAGGTCAATTTCTGTTTTTCCATGGGGAAAATAATCCACATAGTTGTCAATCAACATTTTTTGTAAGTGTTCTGATTCATAATGGTTCTGGAGCATTGAAATTAGCATTCGTGCAGGATATTTGGTACAAAGATCGCCTCCAGCCATTTTTTGAGGAATGAGGCTTCCCATACGTTCATAATCAGCATTTTTATCATCTAGGTCAATATGTAATATTTCACCACCCCAGGCAGTTCCATCTTCGCCGTAACCCACGCCATCAGCAGCAATAAGGATCATCTCACTCACACCCACATCTAGACCCAAGGCTCCACCGTGAGCATGATGGTGTTGCACTGGTAAAACCGGGCACGAATATTTTTTAGAAAGTTTTTGTGCTAGTTGAGTAGTGAAAAATTGAGGATGCATGTCACAAGCAACCACATCCAGTGAATCGGTCTGAGTTATGTTCATCATGTAGTTTATGGCTTCCTGTAAGTATTGATAGGTGGCATATTTACTGGTATCACCAATGTGCTGAGATGGATAACATTGGCCTTCTTTAAGAAGAGAAAAAGTAACATCAATCTCAGGACCCAGGGCCAGGACATTTAAATCATTGGAAATAGGGGATAGATCATAAGGTTCAGGCACATAACCTCTGGATCGGCGGATAAATGCTAAATCATTTCCTCTAAACCTAACCACAGAATCGTCGCACCTGTTTACTATTCGCCGGTCATGCAGCAAGTAATAATCTGCAATACCCTCTAAATTCTTTAAAATCTCTTGATTCCTGATTAACATGGGTTCACCAGGCATATTAGCTGAAGTCATGATATAAGCAGGTTCTTCTGTATATTCAAACAATAAATGTTGCAGTCCAGAATAAGGAAGCATAATCCCAATATTATGCAGATCCGGAGCAACAGAAGGGGCCAGGAAGTAATCTTCATTTTTTTTAAGCACAACAATGGGTCTCCGGCGGGAGGTTAAAACCTTTTCTTCCAATTTTGATACGAGAGTAAATGTTTTCACTGTGGAAACATCAGGAGACATACAGGCAAACGGTTGATTGAATCTATTCAAACGTTTTCTAAGTTTTAAAACAGGTTCTTCATCGTTAACTTTACATACCAAATGGGTTCCGCCTATCCCTTTTATGGCCAAAATATTTCCTTCATCCAGGAGATTTGCAGCTTCTTTAATCGGATTTTTAACATTTAAACGCGATTTTTGGTAGAGAAAAACTTCAGGTCCGCATTCCTGGCAACAGGTGGCTTCTGCATGATAACGGCGATCTATAGGATCTGTATATTCGCTTTGGCAATCAGAACAGAGAGGAAAATCTTCCATACTTGTCCTTTCTCGATCGTAGGGAACCGATTCTATCACAGTAAATCGAGGTCCGCAATCAGTACAGGCAGTGAATGGATAAGAATAACGTCTATCATCATTTTTATTTATTTCTTGAAGGCACGCATCGCAAGTGGCAACATCAGGAGGTATAACTGATGATCCAGAGAAATTCTGCGAACTTTTCAATATAGAAAAATTAGAATATTCACTTACTTCACATTCAAGCCATTCCACATCCAGAGAGGAAATCTTAGAAATTGGAGGTTTTTTATTAGTCAGATCTTTGACAAATTTTTCAATCTCCTTTTTTTCACCTTGTAAAACTATTTCTACAATATTTCCCAAGTTTCGAACGTAACCAGTAAGTTTTAGTTTTTTGGCTAGACGATAAACCGTGGGTCTAAATCCCACGCCCTGAACAATTCCCTGTACCAATATTCGAGCTTTATCCAAATTTTACACCTCTAATTTATATATAACCACTTAAATTTTATTTAATTCCATTAAAGTAGAATATAATTTTATCAAATTATACAAATTATATTGTATCCATTAAATAGTTAAATGTTAAATTGTCACGTTTTTGAATGTTGAGTTTGACCTTGATTTCAAGTGTATTATCAACACTCTTTTTATAATATCCACTCATATATATTCATTACAAGAGGTAACATCATGAGACAAATTCTGGAAAAACTTTTGAAAGGAAATATTTCACTTCAAGAAGCTGAAAAACTCATTAATGATAATCATATCAAGGAAGTGGAGGACTTTGCCAAATTAGATATGCACCGAGAGTCTCGTGCTGGATATCCTGAGGCGGTATTGGCAGAAGGAAAGGAAGACAGTGATATAATAAAAATTATCTTAAATTATGTGGATAATGGCCCAATATTAATTACTAGATTAGATAAAGAAAGATTTGATAGAATCAAAACCGAAATAGGAAATTTAAAGATTCAAGAAGTAGATATGGAATATAACGAACGGGCCCGTATTTTAATAGTGAAAAATGAAAATTTCAAGCCAGAAACACTGGGAAAAATAGGTATCATAACTGCAGGCACTTCTGATATTCCTGTGGCTGAAGAAGCCCGAATTGTTGCCCAGGAAGCAGGTTGTCAGGTAATGTATTCATATGATGTGGGCGTTGCAGGTATTCATCGTTTATTTTCACATTTGCGGTCTATGTTAGAAGAAGAAGTTCAACTGATTATTGTGGCTGCAGGTATGGAAGGTGCTCTACCTTCGGTCGTGGCGGGAATGGTGAATGTACCGGTGATAGCAGTTCCAACTTCAGTTGGTTATGGGGTGGGTAAAGATGGTTTTACTGCACTTCACACCATGCTTCAATCATGTGCACCAGGAATTGCGGTGGTGAACATTGATAATGGTTTTGGGGCAGCTGTTTTTGCAATTACGCTCTTAAAACAGGTTAATAAAAATTAATTGTAAAAGCTATGTTTATAAAATAAATTTATTAAAAACTTTTCTAATTCTTAATAATCTTTTTCTTTTTTAATTATATTATTTTATTTCAATTATCTGTGGGGTTCCGTATTTTTCCCCCCATTCGCAAAGGGAATCTAAGATGGGTATGACTGATTCTCCCTTATCAGTAAGACAGTATTCCACTCGGGGAGGCACTTCGGCATATACTTTTCTATTTATTATCCCATCTCTTTCCAATTCCCGAAGGGTTTTGGTAAGCATTCGTTGGGTAATATCTGGTAATTTAGCACCAATTTCACTAAAACGTAGTTTTCCATCTTTTAAGGCACATAATATTAATGATTTCCATTTGCCCCCAATTTCATTAATGGCCACTTCCACAGCACAGATATATTCTCCATTTTTTCCTTGCATGTTAACCCCTTCTAAGTATGTTTCGTGGTACTCAGTATACTATTTGTATGTAAATATTTTTAGTAATAGTAAGTATCTGATGGATTATAAAAAACATGATCAATAATTTTATAAAAGTTTAATAGGGATTTAAAGCATTAAATAACGGTTTAGCAAATAAATAAAAAATTATTATCAATAAATATCCAAATATACTCATTCTGGGATTAATAAAAGCTAATCCAATTACCAATAATGTGGTTAATGGTACGGATAGGTTTATATATTTAATTATTTCGGTTGTTTGAAATGTGGTGTTCTCTCTGAGAAGATACTTACGTTTCATTACTATAGCCCAGTTTATATATAAAAGCAGACCTGCAATAAAGAGATTAAAATTAAATATTATTATACCTATTAAAGTATCGCCATATTCGCTGATAACTGATGTTGAAAATGGAACAAGGACAATGAAAGCTAGAAATGCCATGTTGTTCCACCAAAGTTTTTGATCCGCGTATTTTATATTTATAAATTGCCGATGATGGTTATTGAGAAGAGCAGCTAAAACAAAAAAGGCTATGAAATATGCTAAAAATTTAGGCCAGGTAATCATTAAAAAGCTAAAAAGTGCATCATTAGAATCTTTTAAAATTGGAACTGCTAAATCAAGGACTAAAAGAGTAATGGCTATGGCAAAAACCGCATCAACAAAATTTTCAAGCCGATTTTTATTGCGCAGTAACACTTGTAGCGCGGAATTTTCTTTGTACTCCTTTTCATGGGCATGTTTTTTAATGACATCTGACAACTGAATCTTCTCCAGTTCTATTCATATCTGTTCCGTCTAAACTTATAGTTTTTCATTAGCAGAGAAACTATAAAGATTCATTTTTTTGATAAATATTAAGATCCAGCAAGATACTGATAAATTGATTATTGTTTAGTTTAAGTCCACAATATTGAAATAATTCCTACGTAATTTATAATTTATTATTTACTGAAGTTTCATTTTCATTATTATGTTACAAAATGTATAGTTAGTATACTATTTGTATGTATATACTCTCATTGATAGTACATACTTTAAATACAATAAGTAACTTTACTATATTGTTGAACAATTACGAGGTGAAAAAAATGCAAATAAAATTAGACTTACAACACTTCTGCTGCGGTCCTAAAGGATGCGAAATAGAAGTCATTTACGGTGAAATGATGGACGCTGAAGAATAATTGGATTTATAAAATCTTTTTTTTATTTTATTTTTATTTTTACTATTTAATTTCAACCTTTTTGTCCATGGGGACAGACATAAATACAAAGCCCGCAAACAGGTAGTTCACCCTTTTCTTCTAATTCTTTAAAATATTGTTCACACTTACGAGCATCATATCTTGCTTCACGAGGTTCATCTATTTTAAAAGACCGCCCACTAAAGGCATTCACGGGACATATATCCACACACTTATTACAATCTCCACAAGATTCTTCCATGGGACTACCAGTTGCATCTAGAGGTGCATCAGTCAAAACTGTTATCCATCTAACACGAGGACCGGCTTCCGGATTGATCAATAAACAACTTTTGCCTATCCAACCAATACCTGCCATATGGGCTGCTAATTTATGAGAAAATTCCGCAGCAATACGTTCATCATCACAACGTTTGGACGCAGGTATGGGCAGAACATGATAACCTTCTTTTTGGATTAAGTTGCTAATTTTATAGGATACTATATCTAAACGTTGATTAGTGAGTTCATAGGCATGAAAATAATTAACAGCAACAGGTTTCTCTTTTTTTAGAGGTAGTTCATTTACTACATCATCTAAAAGCCGCATACCTAATGTTATGGCTTTGGGATATTTATCTAACATATTCTGGGCATAATCCTGGATAAAATCACGTGCAGGGGATAAATCAGCCACTCCCACAAATTCAATACCGTCGTTTTCTGCGATTTCTTTTATTTTTTCGTAGAGATTCATAATAAACATCAACAAATTATAATTTGATTATATTTATTATTATATTATTTTTTCCTTCCAAACATAACCACAAAATTATAATATTTATAATAAACGTCCACATCGTGGTAACCACTTTCATCCAGCCACTTCAGGTTATCTTCCAGACTGGCAGGATTATCCAGTTTCATACGATCAAACATGATCCTTTTTTCAGATTCAGAGAGGGAATCCACCTTTATTTTGTCCATCCAATTATTTTGATATTCTTCTTCATTGGCAGGGTGTGGTCCCAGAACCTGGTCGACATTAACAAAGATACCACCCGGATTCAAGTGATCATACACTTTGTGGTACAGGACCTCTTTATTTTGGTGTTCCATGTGGTGAATGGAAAGGGATGAAACTACAATATCAAAAAATCCTTCAAAATCATGTTTCAAGTAGTCTGCCACCACATAACTAAAATTTGGTGCATTTTCGAACCTGGCCCGGGCAATGTCCAGCATTTCTTCTGATAAGTCCAGGAGGGTGAAACTACTTTGTGGGTATCTTTCATAAAGGTAGCTGGTCAGAAGCCCAGTACCAGCACCTAAATCAAGTATCTTTGGCTGGGAAGTTTCGACTGTAGATAAATCAGCTGTTATTTGGTAAAGATCTTCCAGGCATGGAATAACATGTTTGCGTTGTTGGTCATATTCTTCAGTTCCCTGACCGAACTTTTCCTTTAACAACTGTTCGAGACTTTTTTTCTCCAAGAATAATCAACCCTAATGATTTATATTAAATTACCTTTTATTAGGTTTAATTGTTTGTTCAAGTGTTATTGACCGGGGATGAAATCCATAACCTTCATAAAATGACATTGCTTTCTGGTTACCCACACCCACCACCACTTTTTTAGTATTCACACCTTTTTCATCCATCCATTTCAGAGCACGTTTCATTATCTCGCTACCAATGCCCAGAGACCTATATTTTTCTTCAACATAGATGGAATAAATTTCTCCCCCGTTTTCAGAGGATAGAGTAGTGATACAGTATCCCAATATAAGTCCAGAGTCTTTATCCTCAGCCAGATTAATGAACATGTCCCCATCATGAGATTTCCTCAAGAGCACTTCCTTGCGATCCTGGAAAGTGAAATTTGCGTAATGTTCATTGAAATCTGATTTTTGATTCAGGTGATGTTCATTGAGTTTTTCCCATAATGGCTGGATTAAATCCAGAGTTTCAGATCCAGTGTCAATAAATGTTAGATTTACCATATAACCTATTCCTAAACATTATATTCCATAATACCCATCTTTAATATCATTGGATAATAATCTGAATAAATAAATACTGGTTACAATAGGATTATTTGCCATTTGATCCTACAACATTGGGACATACACTTCTACATAAGTTACATTTCTTTAAAACAAATCCTCTTTCTGTCACAAAATTCGATAAGATTCTACACTTTTTTTGGTTAACTGTTTCACCATTCAAAGCTTTTTGAGGGCACTTATCTATGCAAAGACCGCAATTTTCCATGCAAGCAGCAAAATCTGCTATTGAGTCACTTTCCAGCTTGATATCAACCAAAATTGCCCCTATCTGAATCATATTACCATATTTTTCATTTATTAGAAGTGTATTTTTTCCCATAACGCCCAAACCCGCTAAATAACCGGCATGTCGCAATGATAAAATACCTCTGGCATACTGGTTTTCAATTTCCCAGTATTCTGACGGATCATCAGAGGGTATTGGAACAGTTTCTACTCCAGAATCTTCTAAAACCAGACATAGTTCAACTCCTATTATATCAACTTCTTGGGTCACTATGTTGTTTACGTGAGTGTATGGCACACAGTTTTCAGTTAATAAAGAACCTGCTGGAACTCTCTTGGCGAAAACTATTACAGATTTGCAGTTGGAATAAATGTCTAATGGATTAAATCCAGATGGTGCATCTTGAAATCTTTCAACACTGGCGATTCCACAAAGATCCGCCCCGAGTTTTAATGTGATATTTTTAATTGTTTTTGAATTCATGGAATCACCACCCATATATCTTATTTGAATCTCTGATTTTCTTATTATTTTTCAATTTATTAACCATATCTTTTGAACAATCGACAGATAGCCAGACAAATCCAATATTTTAAATCCTTGTCGCTTCCCCGTACAATATGCAAATCAAAAAGTCCTTCATTGTTTTGTCTTTCCTTTAAAAAGTCTAATCCTTCCTGAATATGATGATTTTCACTATTGAATCCAAGAAACGATAATGAATCCAAAGCACTGATAATATCAGTGAACAAAAAAGGATATGAAACCCTTTTCCAATATTTTTTATCTTTTCGATCAGGATATTTATCCGACAGGAATAATCTGCTGACCAGTAATTCTGCTGCATTTATGGCTTCTTCAGATTCACGATATTTTGGATGTGCTGCAAAGGCTCTTAACACCATTCCAGTAACTAAATGCGAAAATGGCTTATTATTATCACTTTTAATAGTATCTTGAAGTTTAAGGGCGTCAGAATATTTTATTTTCATGGTTCTAAGTGGTATGGCCCAGCCACCATCATCCTGACGATTTTTAAGTAGCCACTGAAATCCTTTTTTTATATGGGGATCATCATAGTATCCGGCTTTAATTAGAAGTTCCATAATGGCTGATGTATAAGTAGGAGTGTATTGGTTTCCGTAAATACCTCTTATATCTCCTTCGTCAGTTTGAAATTTAAAAAGGAATTTTGCGGCTTTTTCAATTGAGGGGTGATTTTTATTAAATCCATATTTCTCTACCAGTTCTCCCAGTTGTTTGAGAGTTTCAAATTGATTATAATTTTCAGATGATCTAACATGTTTATGTCCCCCAGGATATTTCCAGGAACCATCTTCCTGCTGCTTGCGGATGATTTTTTGAGGAGAATCTAAATCCCAAAGATTAGTTAAAGAGGATACTTTTTCATCTAAAAGATCTCTTCTGGTAAAATGTTCAATAGCAAAATTTTCAGAACTAATTAAAGGTTCTAATGGGTCATAAAGAAGTTTTTCCAACCACATGTAATCAACTAACCTTTTTTAATTATCTGATATCGTAGATGAACTATATCATCTTTCATCTTTTCTATTTCAATTAATTCAAGATTTATAACATTTTTTACAGATTTTAAATCAGAAGCTTGAAAAATTGAACTTGGTGTGATTCCTCCGATAAGGCAGGGGTTAATTAAGAGGCGTATTTCATCAACCAAACCCTCACGAAGAAGAACACCATTTAATGTACCTCCACTATCGACTCGGACATTTTCCACATCATAATTTTTGTTCAATTCATCCAGTGCTTCCTTTAACTCTACACGATCTTTTCCAGAAACAAGGTATTCTATTTCATTATTTTCTAAGAAATCTGTATATTCTGGGGGAGTTGATTTAGAACATAAAACTACTACCTCTTTGATATATGGCATTTCTAATACTTCGGCCCAAACACCTACTCTACCTTTGCTATCAGGTACCACGAGAAGTGGTCGATTGTCTGGAGAGAATTTATCCCTTTTTTCCCTCACTTCTTTAGCATTACCTCTAATTTCACCATTTGTGGCATTAAACCCTTTTAATATGGTTTCACTGCCCATTAAAACAGCATCAGTTTGCCACTGGGACGCCAATTCATAATAAAGATAGTAAATACTTGACTCGGTTTCTAAAAAGTCTAAACGACCATCAACACTCATTGCATTAAACAATATTACATAAGGTATCATAATATCACTTACTCTTTTATTTTCTTCCAATTTGCTCTAATACATATTGTCTTATTCTACCAGGATCAGGTAATTCATTTAATATCTTATTATATTCTATAACAGGATAAATAAGTTTTTCATAGGTTCCACCACAATTACAATAATCTAATCCTTTTTCAAGAGGTAAAATTATACTATTGCCACATTCAGAACATTTTAAAACATTTTTAGCACCAGAATGCTTTCCTCTTTTGGCAATAGGTTCCCCATTAATTTCCACTATATCCATGGAAAAATCCACTACTGGAGCGTTACTAATAGAAGTTCCAATACCGTAAGCATCTACCAATGGATTTAACAGGGGAATGTCTTCTTCCTGGATACCTCCACTAACTATAATTTGAACATTTTCGTATCCTCTTAAGTCTAATTCCCATCTTGCTTCTTGAAGTATGCTATAAAAATTACCTCTTCTAGAAGAAGGAGTGTCAAAACGTAAACCAAACAGTTTATTCCCCATAACTTCAGCTATATTTAATGATTCAAATTTTTCATCATTAAAAGTATCAATTAGGGCCACTCTATTCACTTCAGGGTCAATAATTTCATCAAATGCTTTGATTGATTCTAAAGTGGATCCTATGCATAATATTAGAGCATGAGGTATGGTGCCCAAAGGGTCTTCACCAATTATTTCACCACTTTTAACCACGGATACTCCGTCACACCCACCTATGTAGGCACTTCTTTCTATCATGGGGGCAATTGCAGGGTGCATTCTCCTGGCACCAAAACTCATTACCATTCTTTCTCCGGCCAGTTGTTTAAAACGGGCAGCTTTGGTTGCGATTCCGCTGGCCTGACAAAGCATCCCTAAAATAGCAGTTTCAAATACACAAAAATCCTGATAGTTTCCCTCTATCTCCAGCACCACTTCATGTGGATGGAAAACAGTACCCTCTTTCATAGCCCTAACATTTACAGGAAGATCTTTTAGAATATATAATACTTCTTCTAAACCTGCTAAAACAGCCCATTCCCATTTTTTAGGCAAATCCTTCGCAACAACCTCAGCACGGACTTTACAGTTAATATTTTTGCTTTTTAGAATCTGGAGAGTACGTTCAAAGTAGATGTCAGTTATCTTTCCTTCCAAAATCTCCTTTTCTTCTGCCATATGGAACATAATGCCACCTTGTTTTTTATAAATTAACTAACGTTACAGTAGTTATATGTTAATTAAAACTAATTTAGGTTAGTATTTTTTTATTATAGAAAGATTTTCTAGAATAAATAATTAAACATAATGTAATAATTATGAATGACGCTAAAAACGCAGTTAGAGTATAGTTTGTAACAAAATATAGGAGGGGGATCATAACATTTTGTTCATGAACGGGATAATTTAACAGTGTTATTATCTCAGAAACGGAGTATTTACTGAAGGTTAATATGATGGAAACCAGTAACAATCCGTAGTACACGATCAAACCCCAGAATGCTAATAAATACTTTTTGTAGTAACCATATGTTAAAATTGCTAAAAAGACCACGCAGATACTTATATAAGGAACAGCTTCTCGGTGAATAATAATTTTCCCGAATAAAGGAAAAATGTACTGGAACAATGGGCTAGTATGAAGAAACAGTATAAACAGGATATTTAAGCAACATACTAATAATATAACTTGGGAAATTTTATCTATGCAATTGTTACTCTTATTTTTGAATAAATGTTTGATTTTCTGGCTGTTATAAATTTTGATAAGAATAAATGGGATTATAATTCCCATTAAACAAATGAATACGAATATAATCAAAGTAACAAATAAATTAAGTTTTTGACTTAGTTGGGGGGTTGTTGTAATGAAACTGATAGTTAGGCTAATACCCACAATAAGCCAGATATATAAAAGGTTTAAAGAAAGTTTACGGCCCCAATTCTTTAGTTTAATAGTTCCAATTCCAATGGGTATCATGAAAAATGCTACAATGTAATATACTGCATTTTGGATGGTTAAATAGGCAAACCATAATGAACCTATCTGGAAGCCATCATAATAGAACTGGCCCCCTGCAGAGAACATGTAGAAACAATATATTTCTAAAGGGCCATAAAATAGGCCGATTAATCCAATTACAAGGAGAATTACTCCTAAAACTCTAATTAAACTTTCAGAATACGGTTTTAAATTGATATTCATAAAATCCCTCTATTTATTAAATAGTCTTTCAGCTGGACAACCTAATTTATGTTGTTTACAATATTTACAGGTAAAAACACCTCTTATAATAGCATTACCTATTGAAGATAAAATCAATAATATTAGAATCAATAATAAAATAATCCAAGAGAACTTTGAAATCAAAATGATTACTCCTCCTACTAAGGGGAAAATAAAAATCATTAAATCTGGGATCATGTCCTTCCAACTTATTTCCTGTTGGGGAAATTTGGAATTATCGCCTTTTTTAAAAAATAGGGAACTCAAACGGCCTTTACCAAAACCACAAGTTTTTCCATAATAATAACAATCTATACAACTCTTTCTCAATAGTCTAATTTCCAAGAAAAGGCAATAAATAAGATATAATATCCCGAATATAATTGCGAGATTAAAGAGGATGTAAGCACCAATAATATATATAGATAAAGAGAGTAAATTGGATAAAAGCACCATTTTGAGAGGATAGTTCTCATAACAACTATTTTCCATTAGATCACCAGATTAACATCTCTTATAATATTTTTTACATACATATAATATAATACTAAAGAGTGAGATGAACTCATATGGAAATTCAAAAACTTAACTTGATGAGGCATGACACTCTAAAAGTATCTGAATTGATTTATGAAACAGATACTGATCTTTTCGATTTTTTCTTTAGGGATAAGGAAAATGCTGCCAAAAAAATTGAAAAATTAGTCCGAGCTGGAAATAATGGGTTAAGTTTTGAGAGAATCATGGTGGTTATTGATAATAATAAAGAAGTTCAAGGTGTTTTGGTTTATTCTTGTGGTGATGAAGCTAAAAAAATGGATGAATTTAAGGTTTTACGAGAAAATCTCAATTTATGGGATGTACTAAAATTTACTATCATGGAATGGTGGGACAGCCATTTTCTGGCAGATTTAAATGAAGAAGATTTTTATTTAGCTTGCGTGGCAGTTGATGAAGAGGCTCGTGGAAAAGGTATTGGTACATTTATTTTGAAAAATGCCATAGAAATTGCAAGAAAGCATGGATTTAAAAGGGCAGTTCTGGATGTGGATTTAGATAATAAAGGTGCTTATAGGCTCTATAAAAGGATGGGTTTCAAAGTTTTTAATAAAAATGCTATTCCTTGGATTGGTGGAGAGAAAGGGGCTTTGAATATGCAGTTTTTAATTTAAATTTTTAAAAATTTATATAAATATTTTCAATTCGGGAGATATAATATTGTTAATAAATATAAAATATTTGAATGGGAAATAATTGGCAATAAAACATACAAAAGAAGTTAAATTTTAAAAAAAGCTTTAGAAACATCTTCTAAAAAAAGTAAATTATTTTTATATTTGTTGGAGAGTCAAATGAAAGCGATAGAGACTAAAAATTTGACAAAAAAGTTCGGAAGCCTCACAGCAGTGAATAAAGTAAATTTAGAAGTAGATCAGGGTGAAATATTTGGATTACTAGGTCCAAATGGTGCTGGTAAAAGTACATTCATCTCCATGTTATGTACTATTTTAAAGCCTTCATCTGGCACAGCCCTGGTGGAAGGCTATGATATCTTGAAAGAAGCATCAAAGGTGCGGCGTTCGATAGGCATAGTCTTCCAGGATCCGAGTATTGATGATAGACTTACAGGCATGGAAAACATGGAAATGCACGCTGATCTGTATGATGTACCCCGGGATGTGATGCACTCCAGAATAGAGGAGGTACTGCAATTAGTTGAATTAGAAGATCGCTCTTCAAATTATGTTAACACTTATTCTGGGGGTATGAGGAGGCGATTGGAGATAGCGAGGAGTTTGATTCATTATCCTAAAGTGTTATTCTTGGATGAACCTACTATCGGGTTGGATCCACAAAGTCGAGAGTATATCTGGAATTATATAAAAGATTTAAAAGAACAGGAGAATATAACTATAATTCTTACCACCCATTACATGGAAGAAGCAGATAAACTCTGTGATAGAATAGCCATTATTGATCAAAGCAAGATCATTGCCTTGGACACACCTAAAACACTTAAGGATGAATTGGGTGGCGAGACTATCATTATCGAGTCCAGTGATAATGATCTTTTATCTAATAAGATTGAAGACGCTAAACTTGCTGATAACATCCTTAAAACAGAGAATGAACTTAATTTATGTGTTAAAAATGCCCATACTACCTTGGCACGTATCGTTGAGTTGGCAGTTTCAGTTGGTGTATATATCAACAATATTTCCATAAGAGAACCTGATTTAAATGATGTTTTCATGCATTTTACAGGTAAAAAAATTCGTGATGGTGGTGGTAGTAAAGAACTTAGAGGTATGGGAGCTATACTTAGGAGGAGGATAAAATAAGCGAATTTAGAGGTATTAGTGCTTTATGGCGGCGTGAACTTAAACGTTTTGTTCGTGACCGTGCACGGTTAATTAGTTCAATTTTCTCACCAGTATTATGGCTCGTAATTTTTGGTGGGGGGTTAGGTCTTTCCCTTTCAAAGTCTGGTTTTAATTATACGCAATTTCTTTTACCGGGTATTATTGCCCAAACACTTCTTTTTACAGCTATATTTCTGGGTATATCTGTGATATGGGATCGGCAGTTTGGTTTTATGAAGGAAATTTTGGTGGCACCAATTAGTAGGGTTTCTATTTTCGTAGGAAAGATGTTTGGGGTAGGTTCTGCTGCTCTTATACAAGGATTAATCGTGATTGTGTTGGGAATTATTATAGGTGTCCCTTTAACGTTGTATTCAATAAGTTTAGCACTTCCTTTAATGATATTAATTACAGTAGGTTTGACTTGTATTGGATTGATAATTGCTAGTCTCATAACTAGTTTGGAAAGTTTTGGAACTATTGTGACATTTGTAAATATGCCAATGTTTTTTTTAAGTGGTGCGCTATTCCCAATCAACAATTTACCTTCATGGATAAAATGGGCCTTTTATATCAACCCCCTGACTTATGGGGTGGATGCTCTTCGGGGGGTTATGATAAATGGATGGCAAACTATAATGCCAATTCATATTGATCTATTGATTATATGTTCTTTTGACGTGGTGATGATTATTATTGGAACGTATCTATTCAGTAAAAGACAATAACCTGTTTGAAGAAATAAAAAAGATTTATAATATTATTAATTAATATTTTGCTTGATTTATACAAATTATTGTTTCTATTTTTTTCAGAGATGGATATCAACCGAAATCTTTATAAGATACTTTACTGAAATATCAAGTAGTCGATATCAATTAATCGATATTCTTATATTCAATATCTATCAATAAATTTGTAATAACTAAAAAAATATTTTTAAAAATATTTTGAATATCAAATTAACGATATTGTATCAAACACACGATATAGGAGAACTTGTTCCAATGTGGAATAATTGGCGAAATACACTGAATAACTGGAAGAATCTTCATGAAAGGATGGATAAATTGCACAAGTTAGGTGGTTTAAGGATATGGATACTCCATGTTTTGAGTCACGGCCCTAAAAATGGTGTAGAAATAATGGACTCTATAGAAGAACATCACCAAGAGATGTACCGGACTAGGATGCATCATGATAAAGCTGACAAACATTACAACCACCATCTTAAAAAAACAATGAGACATGCATCTTCACGCCCATCACCCGGTTCAGTATATCCTATGCTGAAAAAAATGGTGGCCGAAGAGCTAATAACCAAATTAGAAGATGGAAGATATGAATTGACAGATACTGGACGAGAAACCGTCTATGAACTATTTGGACATAATTATCGACCAAGCAGTTCTGATCGAGGGGATTTGGCCATTGAAAGTGCATTAATAGAAATGGACAATTATCTTTCTTATTTAGAAGATATCAAAAATGAAAAGCTCATTCCTCATAAAAAGAGGATAAAATCTCTGAATGATAGAATTAAAGTGATAATGGAATCCCTTAATGATGAAAAATAGATCCCTTTGGTAAGTAAAAAAACCGCCTCCAAGTGTTTTATAAAATACTGAAGGGATTTTATAATTTTAAATAAAAAATTGGATGTAATAATGTGCAATTTGAGGATTTGGTAAGAAATATCATTGAGAATGAATGTGAAGATTATTATCTGGGCGTTGCAGACCTTTCTACTGTTGAAAATTCGCTGTTCAAAAATATGGTTTGTTACTTAATGAATATCAGTGGGCCATTTCCATAGGGATAACTCTGCCCTATTTGGACTCAGCACGCTTATCAATATTGGAGAACAAAACATTTTATCATGATATTGAAAGTCAATTAGATAATATTACGGCTAGTTTAATATTTTTATTACAAGATAAAGGATACAAAGCCTTTGTTGTCCCAAAAATAGGCACGGAAGGATTTTCTTATATTCACAAACTGGCTGCAAATATGGCAGGATTGGGACAAATTGGAGAAAATGAGTTATTGACAGCCTCTGAAGCAAGTTCAAGTGTAACATGGGGCACAGTTCTCACCAATGCGCCTTTTTAATATCTAATTACTATAAAAAAAATAATTGGAGATTATTGAATGTTAACAGGGTTTAAATTAAGAATGTTAAACAGAAGAGCGTCTTCACCAAAAAATAAACCATTAAAAATAATAGAAAAACTTAATATAGAGAAAGGAATGGTTGTTGGGGATGTAGGAACTGGTGGAGGATACTTTGCCATTGAATTTTCTAAAAAAGTGGGACAAAAAGGTAAAGTTTATGCCATCGATATAAATAAGGAATTTCTTGATTTTATATCTGATAATATCGAAAAAAAAGGAATAAAAAATATTGAAATTAAACTGGCTAATCCATATAATTTAAATTTACCTGGAAAAAGTGTGGATCTGTTTTTTCAAAGAAATGTATTCCATCATCTATCAGAACCACTTGAATATTTTAAAAATATCAAAAAAATTCTTAAAGACAATGGTAGGATAGCTATTATTGATTATAAAAAGAAAAAATTTAGTTTCACCGGGTTATTTGGCCATTATACATCAAAAAATACTCTTATTGAAACAATGGATAGTGCTGGATTTTCACCTTTAGAAAATTTTGATTTTTTACAGGATCAGTTATTCATAATATTTGAAAGTAAATCCTAAATCTTTGCCAAATGAAGTTTAAACTGTAATTCGAAGCACAGTATAAAACTTTACTTTCAGGGGCGGGAATAAATGTCTATAAAAACATTAGTTAAAGATCATTTTTCAAACAGTCCTATTTCAGAGCATTTAGAATATTTTTTTCCACATAATCATGAAAATAATATTTCAAAACCAATTTTCACTGATAACAAATTGAATATCCGCAGATTTGCATTAAAAGACCTGGATGAATGTTCTGTTCTGTTTAAACAGGTCTTTTCATCAAGCCCATGGTATGATGAATGGGTTTCTCTAGATCAAACAAAAACATATTTAAATGAACTAGTTAAAAATCCTGTTTTTGACGGATTTGTGATATGTGAAGCTTCTAAAGTTGTTGGAACATGTTTGGGACACAGCAGATCATGGTGGATGGGGAAAGAATTCTTTATTGATGAATTTTTCGTTGCTAATGATAGGCAAGGAGAAGGGATGGGAACTAAACTTCTCGATTGTGTGAGTGAATATCTCAATAAGGAAGGTTATACTCGTTTAACATTATTAACTAATAAAAAAATTCCAGCTGAAAAATTTTATCTAAAAAATGGCTTTTATAATAATCCCCAAAGGACCATAATGATAAGGGATCTTTAATTCGAACTTTGCATATAGACAGTTATAGGGCATTTCCCAAAAAAATCTAATATAATCAATAATAAACAAAAGATATATGATTATCACTTGGGAATTATATTATGTCAAACTACGTTTTAGTACATGGTGGTAGCTCTAACAAATATGTATGGAATAAAATAGTGCCATTATTAAAAGAAAAGAGCCATACAGTTTATTCTCTTAATTTATCTAATGAGAGAACCAGTACCTTGACCAATCATATTTTAGAAGTATATGAACTTATTGAAAAAAATGATATTAAAAAAGTTATTTTGGTAGGTCACAGTTACGGGGGTCTGGTAATTACTGGTGTTGCTAATAAAATCCCTGAAGATATTTATCAATTAGTATATATCGACACTCTTTTTCCAATAAGTGGATTTTCGCTTTTTGACTACTTTAAACATTATAATATCAGTACACAACGGCAAGGCCTTGATGCATTTGATCCATATACAGAACCTTTATATTTTGATGAAGAAACACTTAAAAAAATTCCCAAAACTCATATTAGATGTACAAAGAGTGAATTTATTGACATAAGTAGTAAAGCATGTAAAGATCTTGATTCTCGGGCAAAAAAGGATAATTGGAAAACTTTCGAATTGGACACCATACACAACTGTATGATTACTCAGCCAGAGGAAGTGGCTAAGATACTTTTAGGAGAAATATAATCCCCAGAACCAGTGTTATTGGTTGGTTGTGATGATGGTTATATTTCCATTTTTACACTTTTTAATATGCTACTCCACAATCTTTATTTTTATATATAACATATGTCATATTATACAACAAGTTATATATAACAAGTTATATATTATGAGTATCTTTCATATGGAGGAATTTTGATGTCATTATCTTATGCAATGCTGGGCATTTTAACTTACAGCCCTATGACGGGTTACAATTTAAAAAAAGTCTTTGATACATCTATTTCCCAGGTTTGGGCTGCTAGTCTTAGTCAAATTTATAGGGAACTGTCTGATCTGGAAAATAAGGGGTATGTATCTTCTAATATTCAAAAACAGGAAGATAGGCCAGATAAAAGGATCTACAATATAACCAGAGAAGGTAGGGATGCGTTTTTAGAGTGGTTGAAAGATTTCCCGGAGAAGATATCTTCCGTTAAGAGAGATGCATTCATGCTTAGAATATTTTTTGGTTCGAATTTGGAAAAAAAAGAATTATTAAAACAACTTCAACGATTTATTTCACAAAAAAATGATCATTTAAATAAATTGAATGAAATCGAGAAGAATTTTAGTATCTGTAGCAGTGAATTTTCAGTGGAATCTCCAAAAAAAGAAGAACTTTTCTGGCATTTTACTATTAAACGGGGTAAAATGACTTTAAAAACTTTGATTAAATGGGCCGAAGAGTGTATTAAAGAATTAGAAGAATACGATAATTTTCATGATTTAAGAAGTGGGGAGGCGTTATAATTTGAAAATAACTGATGAAGTATATGTTTTTGATTCAACAAAAAACTGGAGCTGTGCTTATCTAATATTGGGTGAAGAAAAAATTTTGGTTGACACCGGACTTCCCGGGCAGGGAAAAGGTATTATAAAAGAATTAAATTCTCTGAACATTAAAGCTAAAGAGATTAAACATATTTTAATTACTCATCATGATTTAGATCATATTGGAAACCTTGCTTTTCTTGAAAAAGAGACGGGGGCTCATGTATGGGCATCAAAAGAAGATATTCCCTATATTTATGGTGATAAAAGCCGCCCTGGACTTAAAAAAATCATATCCTTCTTTATGAGAGTAAAAAAACCAGAAAATATAACATCTTTTCTGGAAAATCAAAAAATTAACGATGTTGAGGTGATTCCAACTCCAGGACATACTCCGGGGCACGTTTGTCTAATTTATAAAAATGTTTTGTTTGCAGGAGATCTTATCAGGAATTCCAAAGGACAGTTAAAACCCATGGAATCCCATATGAATTGGAATGAAACTATTTTAGAAGAATCTATTGAAAAAATTGCTGATTATGATTTTGAATGGATATGCCTTGCGCATGGTGAACCCATTAAACGTGTTGATGCAGTTGGAAAATTATCTAAGTAAAAATCAGAAAAGTTAATACCGGGATTATGATTTTAACCGGCCTAGACTATATGGTGTTATTAGACGTTGTTGCAGGTTTTTTTCCACCTATCAGGCACCACAAGAAATGTTTTGAAAATACATCAGTTTCTTTAAAACCAATTTCTTTAAGCCAGTTTAATTGCAATAAAAATGATTCATGCAGGTCATCACCTTCCTTTTTAGGTAAATGGATATTATCCACATTTCGGGTTTTCCAATTCTCGTATTGATCCATCCATTTAAAATAAAAATCCATTTCATCATTTGAAATTAGATTTTTTTGATTTTCAACATGATAAATCCAGTAATATAGACTTTTCTCGTAGGCATCTCTGTGTATGGTTTTCATTTCGTCGATATTGAAGAACCAACCATCTTCTTTTAGGATATTATAGCAATTTGAGTACAACTGCTTTTTATTCATGTTAGAGAGGTGATGGATTGCAGACATGGATGTAATCACGTTGGGCTTTTCTTTAATCTTTGATTCCCAGTTACTGCAAAAATCAGACTTGATGAAGATCACTCTATTCTCATATTTCTCCAATTTTTCCTCTGCGACAGATATAAAATCATCAGAAAAATCTAAATAATAGCAGACTGAATCAGGAAATTCTTTTAATACTTTTTCAATTAAAATACCACTTCCGGCACCTAAATCTAAAAGAACAATTTTGGCCATGTTTTCAAATTTTAGGATATTTATTAGTGTATCCTGCATGAAATCATATCCTGGTACAAGTAAGTTACACATCTTGTCGTACGTTTTTGCCATAGTTTTCGAATGAAAACGATCTTTGTTCATTTGTTTTATAATAAAACCTCCTTGGAATGTTTTTTTCTATGAACTCAATTCTTTATGAAATACCTATTTTTTCATATAATTAGTTTTATAAAACTAACTACATATTTGAAAAAAAAATTATAATCCTGATGTGGTGAGTTTGTTTACAATTTTAATGAAGTTATCAACTTCTTCTTTATTTAAAATTTCTAAAATACGTTTAATTGCATTTTTATGAACTTGCATATGTATTTTAATTATATTTTTCCCTTTTGGTGTTAATTTGAGGAAATAAAAGCGTTTATCTGTGGTTGACTGGACCTTAATTACTATCCCCTGTTCTATCAAATGGTTAATAGCGATAGACACAGTTGATTTTTTGACTTCTAACATTCTAGATATTTCAGAGATGCTTATATTTTCGTATTTATTAATTAATTCAATATAATAAAGTTGTCGCAGTGTATATTCTTTTAAATCCCCAGTAAGAATTTCTGATTTTAATTTTTCAATTAATCCACTTATTTTATCAATGGATTCTACCAGTTCAATCTCTTGGGTCATAAATTTCATCCTCACTAAATATATAGTTTTATCTAACTAACTATTATAAAAACTTTGTTAAAATGATTGTCATATTTATTATTTGTAACGGTTTTAGCCATGTACTAAACAGTGGTTTTTTAAAAGTGTTATTTATCTGAAAACGATTATAAATATCCATTTTTTTCTTTAAAATAAGAATATTATCTTAAATGAATAATAAGTATGATAAAATGATTATGGATGAAAATGAACTGAAAAAATACAAATTTCTTTCCTCAGGAATTTACAAAAAAGGTCTGCAATATTATTATTCCCCATCCAGACCATATCACATCATATTTTAATTAAGATGACCATATTATAGAACATGAGAAGTTAAGATTATATCTCTGGATCTCAAATTAGTGAACTTAAAGATAAATATCTATATATTGAGGTTAAAAATGTCCCAAGAAATTAAAACCATTAAATTGGAAATGTTTGCTGGTTTAGCAAGTGTAAATTGTTACCTTGTCAGAACAGGCAACGAATTTGTTTTAATTGATACTGGAACTTCAAAAACTCGCAGCAAACTTGAAAAAAATCTGCAAGAAGCGGGTTGTAAACCAGAAAATCTTAATTTAATCCTGATAACTCATGGTGATTCAGATCATATTGGAAATTGCGCATATCTCCAGGATAAATACGGTGCCAAAATAGCCATGCACCAGAAAGATTCCGGAATGGCAGAACATGGAGACATGCTATGGAACAGAAAAAGCAATATTATTTCCAGGATAATAATGCCTTTCATGGGTTTAAATAAATCAGAAAGGTTTACACCAGATTTTTTTGTTGTTGATGGTTATAATTTAACGGAATATGGGTTTGACGCCAGAATTATCCACATTCCAGGCCACTCGTCAGGATCTATTGGTATACTAACCAAAGAGGGGGATCTTTTCTGTGGAGACCTATTCAGCAACACCAAAAAACCAGCTATAAATTCTATCATGCCTGATGAAAAAGCTGCAAATGATAGTATTGAAAAGCTGAGGAAGTTTAATATAAATAATGTTTACCCGGGCCATGGGAATCCGTTCCTGTGGAATCTTTTTACCTAGGTGAATGAATAAAAGGAGGGATGAGTTATGAAAATTGGAATTATCGTTTTTTCCCAAACAGAAAATAGCTATTCTGTGGCTTTAAAGCTTAAGGATAAGCTTGTAGAAAGTGGACATGAAGTGGAAGTTGAAAGGGTTGTACCAGTTGGTGATGTACCTCCACGGGCAAAAGTTGTAGAGTTCCAAAATGAGCCTGAGGTTTCTGGATATGATGCTATTGTTTTTGGTTCACCAGTTCATGCATTTACCCTTGCACCAGCTATGAATGCATATTTGGAGCAAATTTCATCTTTGGAAGATAAAAAAATTGCGTGTTTTGTTACTAAGGGTTTACCTTTTAACTGGACTGGAGGAAACAAAGCCATTGGTATTATGAAAAAAATCTGTGAGTCTAAGGGCGGAACTGTTGTAGGAACAGATATTGTGATCTGGAGAGGCGATGTTGATAAAAAGATTGAAGACTTGATTCGAAAGTTCAGTGTATTATTCTGATTTCAGTTTATAGCAGAAAGATCAATTATATCAGGTAGGATGTCTGATTATGAACGCCGAAATTTATTATTTTTCAGGTACTGGGAATTCGCTGGTGGTAGCTCGGGATATTGCGAGAAAAATTGATGGTGAACTTATTCCTATCCCATCGGTGATGAATAAAGAGATAATAGAAAGTGATGCAGATGTGACAGGGATTGTTTTTCCGGTTCACTTTTCAGTAGTTAATGGAGTCCCTAATATAGTCCAGAAATTTACTAAAAAACTGAAAAATATTAATTCAAAGTACATATTTGCAGTTTGCACTTGCGGGGGCTGGTCTGGGTCGGCGATAGAAAATTTAGGGAAAATTATTCAGTCAAATGGTGGAAATCTTGCTGCAGGTTTTACTGTACAAATGCCAAGTAACATAGATGTTATATCTAAAGAGGAACAACAAAAACTGTTTGATGAATGGGAAGAGAAGCTTGAATTTATCTATGAATATGTTAATGCCAGAGATGAGGGTAGATTTGAAAGTATGGCATTATTGTTTAAAATAATATTTGCCCCCATTTTTTTCTATTATAAATCCCGGACTTTAAAATTGTTGAAAAAACTCTCAAATTCATCAGATTTACCATTTGATGAGTTGGTATCATTGTCAGACAAACGTTTTTATAGTGACGAAAATTGCGAAGGCTGTGGAACTTGTTCAAAAGTTTGTCCAGTGGATAATATTAGAATAGTGGAAGGAAGGCCAGAATGGCAGCATCACTGCGTGGTATGTTTTGCTTGTTTAAACTGGTGTTCCAACAACGCAATTCATGGCGATTGGATATCAGAGGAAGCAAGGTATCATCATCCAGATGTCAAGGTTTCAGACATGTTTAATTAGAAATTCAAATAATTAAAATTGTTACGAGTGCTGAAATTTATTATTTTTCAGGTACTGGGAATTCGCTGGTGGTAGCTCGGGATATTGCGAGAAAAATTGATGGTGAACTTATTCCTATCCCATCGGTGATGAATAAAGAGATAATAGAAAGTGATGCAGATGTGATAGGGATTGTTTTTCCCGGTTTATCATTCAGTTGTTAATGGTGTTCCACTCATTATCAACAGATTTCATAGGATAATAAATATATGAAATTTCAGTTAATAAAAGTCTAAGAATGCCCGAAAATAATGGGACAAGCTACAATTGTCTTTATAAAAACTTTTTGATTTGACTAAAATAATAAAATTAATATATGGAAATTTGTTTATTATAATAAGATAATAATCAGTAAATTAATAATAACGCACTGATTATTTACAATTTTAAAGTCCTTGTTTATTATTTAATCTTTGTATTCAATTAGCTATCCAATTCATTTTTGATTTGTCATTATTGAGGTAAAATGGAGTGTAGAAGTTGAAAAAAACTAAAAAAAGTAAAAAAGTTTCATTTTTGTCATTTTTGCTTATATCTATTATTATGGGGTCATGTTTTGGAGTAAGTGAAGTAACTGCTGCCCAGTGGAATGTTGGTGATGGTCAGGATTATACCACTATTCAAGAGGCAATAAACAATGAAAACACTCTTGATGATGATATAATAAATGTATATTCTGGTATATATACTGAAGATGTTGTGGTAAACAAAAAATTGACTATTCAAGCCAATATGGGTGATAATGTAGAATTAAAACCCACAAACACAGGATTCACGCTAGTAAACGATGCAACCGGTGATGGCAGTGGAAGCACCATATACGGGTTCAAAATAACTAATTCCCCCACAGGAATAGGTGTTAATATCAGTGCAGACAACTGTAATGTTGAAGGTAATGAAATTATCGGGGGTAAAACAGGAATCGTGGTTTCAAATAGTAATAATACAATAATTAATAATGTTATATTTGGTCAATCAGAAAATGGAGTTCTAGGAAATCTTACTGGGGGTTTCTTCACATTTAATGGAAACGTTGTATCAAACATAATTGGCGCAGGATCAGCAAATGGTATTACGATTACTATTAACGGAACTTTAATTGATTTAACAGCGATAGGTAATACTATTTCAAACATAGCTGCATTCGGTGGCAGTGCATTCGGAATTCAAATTGGAAAAAGCAAAGGCGCCGATGGAAATCCTGAAGTGGATAACGTCACGAATTTGACAGTTAATAAAAATATAATTACTGACATTAATAGTTACAGTGCTAACGGTGCTGTTATAGGGATGGAATTAGTTTGCAACAGTATAAACGTTTTAATATCAGAGAACAAATTGTCTAATTTAAATGGTGTTAGTGGTAGCTCAATTTTTGGATTGGAAGCTGCCATTATTGGCACGGGGCCTGTATATGTTTCTAAAAATCAAGTATCCCAAATAGTTGCAGATGAACAGGCAGCAGGAATTGTGATTATCTCATTTGGTAATTTGAAATTAGAAGATAATAAGGTATCGAATATTTATAATGCCAAAGCAGCCATAGGAATTCTGGGCGTTGGATTAGGGAACAGTGCCCATTTAGAAAATAACATAGTTTCTGATATTAACTCACCCAATATAGCAGCTGGTATTGTAGGCACGGCATTAAAGGATCTTTTCATGTTGCATAATACAGTAAATCAGGTCAAAGGCGCTAATGAAGTGGCTATGATAACTATTGGTTTTAATAATACAGTTGTCAAAGGAAACAATCTTGAAGGGGATGGATCAGGGATAGGAATTGTAACATGTTCTCCTAATGGAATAATTACTTATAATCGGATTGTAAACTTCAATCATTACATTCAAAACTTTTTATTTTCGTCTTTCGGGCCTAGTATTGATGAAATGCTTAAGCCTATTGATGATGCCATCAAAAATCATCCTGAACTTAAACCCATTCTACAGCCAATCAGAGATGATTTAGATAAGCTTTTCCATCAATTGGAAAACAGCCATACTACTGCTACCTATAACTGGTATGGAACTAATAAGCCGGACAATAATAAATTCTTTAAGGGTAATGGAACTCTCATTTACTCTCCATGGTTGGTTTTAACTATCAAAGCAGTTCCATCCACGATATATGCTGGTCAAACTTCAATTATTGCTGCTGATGTTTATAGGGATTCAGCAGGTGGTGATCATAGTGCAAATACTGCTCAATTCTTCAGTGGGTCACGAGTAACTTTTACAACAAATTTAGGTAGTGTGGGAAGTAAGTCTATTACAGTTCCTTGGATTAATGGACGTGCAATTGCCACTTTAACTGCAGATGAGGGGCCAGGAATTGCTAAAGTAACTGCATCAGACTATCAAACTGTCCAAACATTTGTTAACATCCTAGCAGGATCAAAGACAAATAAAACAGTAGGAATGCAAAAAACTGGAATGCCAGTTCAGGGACTAATACTTGCAATTCTGATAGTTTTATGTAGTTTAGCAGTAACCGGGAGAAAATAGAAGCCTCTATTTTTATATAAAAGATCAATATTTTAATCAATAAATTTTTAGTAATCTAAAGGAGAACAGTGCTATGATAAAATAATGCTCAGTGAGTAAACATGAAAAAAGTTAATAACTTATTGAAAGTTTAATAAATTGTTATCTACTTAATATTATAGGAAGATTTTATTTATGAGTGTGGAAATTTATTATTTTTCAGGTACTGGCAATTCACTGTACGTGGCAAGAGAATTACAAAAACGTATTCCAGATATAAGTTTAATACCTTTGATAAGTCTTCTTAACAAAGATAATATTCAAACCAATTTCGAAAGTATAGGTTTCGTATTTCCAATACACCTCACGATGGCTCCATGGGTTGTACTGAAATTTCTTGATAATCTAAACTTACAGGGTGCTGAATATATTTTTGCCATCGCTACACGAGCAGGTACTCAGCATAGAGCATTTAAAGACTTGGAAAATATATTAAAAAGAAAGGGCAAAATTTTAGATTCTTATTTTACTTTAAACATGGCCAGTAATGATCCAAAACGTGAAAACTGGCATGCTGCAACTGAAAAAGAAATATCTGCTCTAGAAAATGAAGTTCAAAATAATCTGGATTATATACAGAAAATTGTTTTGAATAAAGAAAAGAGTCAGGAAGAAGACAATAGTTACACAGATCCAGTTCCTGCATTTTCACTTCTTTCATGGATTTTTCCGCACGTTAATAGATTATACAGTGCCGATTTTTATTCAGATTCAAATTGTGTAGGTTGTGGAACATGTGAAAAGGTTTGTTTGTCTGGTAAAATAAAGATGGATAATGGAAAACCGGTGTGGCAGAAAGATGTTCACTGCTTTTTATGTAATGCCTGTTTAAATTACTGTCCCAACCAAGCAGTACAGATAAAGTCTTCAAGCTTTTATAAAATATACACTGAAGAAAATGACAGGTATTCTCATCCTTATGCATCTGCTGACGAGATTGTTGAACAAAAATATTAAAGTATTTCACTTGTTATAAAAACGATTTAAATTAATAGGTAACTTTATAAGTTGATTACACTTTTCAATGGAGATATTAACTACTCGGAAGCTAATAGAAGTTGAAAAAGTATTTGGAGGAATAAATGCTAACACAATGGCAAAATAATCTGAACAAAATAATTTAAAAAGTAAGGACGGGTGATTTTAGAATGTCAGTAGAAGAGAATAAAGCGATTCTTTGCAGGTTTATTGAAGCCTATAATAATCGAAACTTGGATGTGTTTGATGATTTAGTGGCACCAGATTATATTGACCACACCCATCAACAACAAGGTCGAGATAAATTCAAACAATTATTTACTCTAGCTTTCGAAGGCTTTCCAGATTGGTATGAGTCTATTGAAGACATGATTGCTGAAGGGGAATGGGTATGGGTTCGTGTTACAGCTACAGGGACACATACTGGTGATTGGGATCTTTTTGGAGTTCCATTACCTCCGACAGGCAACAAGATAACAATGCCTATGGTTTTTTTCTTTCGCATAGTAAATGGTAAAATTGTAGAAGGTGGCGAGCTTGATGACCAATTGGATTTCTTCAAACAATTAGGGTTTATTGAATACACAGAAAAAGGAAAGAAAATTTTTCCAGAAGATGCCGAGTAAATATGAAATAAAACATATAAAAATGGCAATGTGGTCATAACGGTCAATATAATGATAAAAATGAAGGTAGAAAAATGGAAAAGAACGAAAAAAAGTCCGAAAATTCGTTGCCAATGAAATCTCTCATAATTTTGTGTTCATATCATCACCATAATACTGAGAAGATAGCTAAAGTCTTCGCGAAGGTTTTAGATGCAGAAATAGAAACACCAAACCAGGTTAACCCTGAAAAACTTCAAGAGTATGATCTTTTAGGTTTTGGTTCAGGGATTTATAGTGCAAAGCATCATGAATCCCTGCTTGAACTTACTTATGAATTGAAGGAAGTAGATAATAAGAAAGCATTCCTTTTTTCAACTGCCGGAATAACGGGGAAATCCAAAGCTTTCAAAGATCACACCGCCCTTAGGGAAAAACTAGAACTGAAAGGCTACATTATTGTCGATGAATTTCAATGCAAAGGTTTTAACACCAATAGTTTTCTTAAATTATTTGGGGGAATGAATAGGGGTAGACCTAATGCTGATGATCTTAAAAATGCTGAAGAGTTTGCAGTGAATCTTAAAAAAAACTTTAATCTTATTTGAAATTATGAAAGCTATTGTTTGCACGAAATACGGACCTCCAGATGTTCTTAAGTTGAAAGAGGTAGAAAAACCCATTCCAAAAGACAATGAAGTGCTAATAAGAATACATGCTGCAACTGTAACTGCAGGGGACTGTGAGATTCGAAGATTCCAGATGCCTACTTGGTTATGGATCCCGGCACGAATAGGATTTGGTTTCACAGGACCAAGGAAAAAAATATTAGGACAGGAGCTTGCCGGAGAAATTGAAGAGATAGGTAAAGATGTTAAACGATTCAGGAAAGGGGCACAGGTTTTTGCATTTACAGGTTTCAGTTTAGGTGCTTATGCCGAATATGCATGCGTCTCAGAAGAGGGGGTGTTGGCTGAAAAACCAGTTAACATGACCTACGAGGAAGCTGCTACTGTTCCTATGGGTGGAATTATAGCATTGCATTATTTAAAGAAAGGAAATATCCAGAGTGGAGATAAGGTTCTGATCAATGGTGCATCAGGTAGTATTGGCACGATAGCAGTGCATTTTGCCAAGTAGTTAGGAGCAGAAGTTACTGGTGTATGCAGTACTACAAATTTGGACATGGTGCGATCCATTGGTGCAGATCATGTCATTGATTACGCTAAAGAAGATTTCACCGATAGAGGAGAGACTTATCATGTTATTTTTGACGTAGTTGGAAAAAGTCCGTTCTCAAACAGCCTAAAATCACTTAAAAGAAATGGAAGCTATCTTTTAGGCAATCCGGGGATCTCGCAGATGGTTCGGGGGCGATGGGCTGGAGTCACAAGCAACAACAGGGTTATAAGTGGAACAGAAAGTGCAAAGAATGAAGATTTAATATTACTAAAAGGACTTATGGAATCTGGAGGCATAGATGCAGTTATTGATAGACGTTATACTTTGGAACAGACTGCTGAAGCCCACAAGTATGTGGAAAAAGGACATAAGAAGGGTAATGTGATCATAACTGTGGGTAATGATACATCTAAAATGGTTGATGGGGATTGGAATTATTAAATCAGAAACGATTTGGAATTTGCTAGCAAATAATTATGATGAGGGAGAAAAGAATTTTGAACTGGTTCAAATCAAGACATTTACTATTTAATGAAGAGAATGGAGATATTATTATCTGAATATAATTCTATTTTGACGAAATAATTATGTATTGCACAGACATTAACTTTATTTGAAAATGAAGGGAGGAATTAGAATATGGACAAATATATTGCAGAAGAAAATTCAAAATGGAAGAATCTCTACAAAATGGGAGGGGTAGCGGCCATTATATCCGCAGTGTTACTTCTAATTGAAATCATAGTTTTTACGCTATGGCCCCAACCTACCACTGCTTTAGGCTATTTTACGTTAATTCAGAGCAATAAACTTATTGGATTAATCGACTTTTATCTCTTAGAATTTATTGCCTATGCTCTTTTCATCCCCATCTTTCTTGCCCTATACATGGCCCTCAAACGATTAAATGAAAGTTACATGTTGCTCTCAATAACACTTGCTATTGTGGGGATAACCATATTTTTAGCAACTAACAACTCATTTTCCATGATTCCATTAAGCAATCAATACTTAATTGCCACCACAGAAGTGCAAAAATCTATTTTACTGGCCGCGGGGCAGACTTTACTTGTTAATACAGGTCAAAGAGCTGTGGGAGGGTTCAACACAGGATTTCTACTAATTTCCATCGCTGGTCTTTTGATATCGAAAATTATGCTACAGAGCAATATATTCAGCAAAACAACGGCTTATGTGGGAATATTGGCTTTTGCCATTTCCTTAGCTGATTACCTCAGAATAATCTTTTTGCCATCTGAACTCATACTTCTTCTAATTATTGCCATTTTATCTGGCATACTTTTACTTGTATGGTTGGTTTTAATTGGTCGAAGTTTAATCTTATTTTCAACGAAATGAATTTTATGGACCACATATTATTAATATATTATGGGGGTATTTTTTTGTCGTTAAAATGTAAAATAACAGTATTAAAGAAAAATCTAGATGAAGAATTAGCTCAAGAATATTGCCAGAATGAAGTGACAACTTGCCCCGTTTTTAGAGAAGGACAAGAATTTATCACAGGATTTGAAAAACCAGAAGGTTTCTGTGATTGGGCATGGAACGATATTTACAAATTTGTTGCAGTCTTATTGGCAGGAGGCAATTTCTCTAAGGATATTTTTGAGGGTTGGATGAAAGATGATAAAACCATGATAACCTGTTGTACTGATGCAATACGACCAGTGATTTTTAAAATTGAAAAATTGATGGTTGAGAATTAATATCCACATTTTAACTGATCTACATGAAATACTAAAGGAATAATAAGCTATCTTCTTAATGATATGAAAATAACTAAATTCTCAAATGGTTCATAAGATTTAAATAAAGAAGTAAATTAGGGGGTTTATTTAATGAGTAAAGGCATATTTACAGATAAAAACCATAAACCTACTGAAAAAGAGGTTTATGAAGTCATTTCATCAATAAAACCATTATGGGAGGATTTGATCAGTTTTATAGAAGATAATTATAAAATTAGTGGTGAATTCAAGTTTTATGGTAAAAATTTTGGCTGGGCTTTAAGATATCGCAAATCAGGCAAGGTAATAATTTCTATCTATCCTGGAGAGAATGAGTTTATGGTGCAAATTATTTTAAATGGAGAAGAGGTTAAAAATGCCTTAAAATCGGATATTAGTTCTGAAACAAAGGAAATTATTGAAAATAAAGAACCAATTCGTGAAGGTAAATGGATATACCTAAAAGTAACTTCTAAAACGGGCCTAAGCGATATTAAAGATTTAATTTTAGTTAGATCACCTTTAAAAAAAACTCGTAAGAGAGAATAAATCCATGTTCTGGATAAAAACGGATAAAAAAGGCCACGAATACTATGTAAAATTCCTTAATGATAAATCATATGTGGTTTGTTGTCTGAAATAGGAGACAAATCTTCCTAAATAGACCTAAATAGATATAATAGACAAATGGACTTAAATCACTATTTTAAAATTTTTAGTATTATTTAATTTTTTGTTTTTTCAATTTTTCATGATTTATTTAATAATATCTAAATCTGGAAGAGATCTGGAAGAGATCTTGAACTAATCTAGAAAAGAACTGGAAAAATCTTTATATTCTTTTTTAATCACTATTTTACCATGGATTTGAAGTAATCATGCTAAATCCTGTGTTGATTTAAAACATGTTACAATATTTCGATCAATTTAAAATGAGGGATCATATGGAATATGCAATTGAAACAGAATGCCTTACTAAAAGTTATGGGGATCTTGACGCAGTTAAAGACTTAGAAATAAGGGTACCTGTAGGTAAAGTGTATGGTTTTTTAGGAAGAAATGGTTCAGGGAAAACCACCACAATAAGGATGATAATGGGTCTTATTAAACCAGATAAAGGAATAGTAAAGATATTTGGTCAGGAAATGAGTCGCAACAACAGTAAATATCTGGCTGAAATCGGAGCAATAATTGAAATTCCTGGTTTTTATGAGAATCTATCGGCTTACGAAAACCTTGAAATAACTGCTAAAATGTTTAAAACTAAAATAAATAGGATTGAACAATCATTGAAACTTGCAGGTCTTTCAAATATTGGAGACAAGCCTGTAAGTAATTTTTCTCTGGGAATGAAGCAGAGATTAGGAATAGCTAATGCTTTAATTCATTCACCACGGATTTTAATTCTGGATGAGCCTACCAATGGTTTAGACCCAGCAGGAATAATTGAAATGCGGAAGTTGATCCGGGACCTTTCAGAATCCATGGGAATATCGATTCTTGTTTCCAGTCATTTACTGAGTGAAGTACAGCAAATTGCAGATTATATTGGGATTATTGATCACGGTCGATTGATCCATGAAGGCGAAATAGAACTCATTACCACCGACGAACAAAGTTTTCTGCTTGTGGAAACTGATCAGTTACAGAAAACGATTCAAATTATCACATCTTTGAATTTTGATTTTGAGAAAATGGAGAGAGGATTAAAAATCTTCTGCAAACGTGAAGATAATGTATTTATTAATCGTGAACTGGTTAAACAAGATATTAATGTTTATAATTTGAAATCAGTTTCAAAAACATTGGAAGAGCGATTTTTAGGAATAACCAATCAGGAATTAAGGGTGATGTCATGATAAACTTATTTCAATCAGAATATAAAAAGTACAAAGGTACTTATATTTATACTCTTGGCATTTTAGGGATGATATCACCGGTTATCTTAATCGCGATTGGTACTTTAATGGTTCGGGAAGATTTAATAACTCAGGGAGTCTACACTTGGCATTCCTTTTTTGGTCGGGTGGTTTTTTTTTCATGTTTTTAATAGGGCCTCTTCTTACTTCGTTTATTGCAGTAAGCGCGGTTTTTTATGAGTATCAGTCACACACAATGGGAAATATGCTGACCACTCCCTATTCCAGATCAAAAATTATTTTGGGAAAGCTAGGATATATTTCTCTTTTGATTATTGGTTTATATGCTTGTGTGGCTTTAGTCAATATTTTATGTGCATTTGGTTTGGGTTTTAGCATTACTATTAGTGAAATATTTAATTATACTGGCTATTTAATGTTAGCAAGTGTTACTACACTGGTAATCTTGCCATTTGCAATGCTTTTGACTCTGTTGTTCCGCAATTTCATCCCAGCTATGGTTATATCGGTAGCTGGAATCATTCCCAACTTGACTGTTTACCATTGGGATAAATGCTATCTTTCTCCTTGGGCTGCTCCGGAGGTGATTGTGCTAAAAGTTGCTGGCTATTTAGGTAATATAAATCTCATTTATCCAGTGATATCGATTTTGTTTTATTTGGGGGTGTTTTTAAGTGTTTTATTAATTTACTTCCATTTTTCGGACCAGTATTGAGATAAAATTCAACATATTATAATTAGAATTTAGGAAAATGTAGACTATATTTCATGAAATAATGTTTGTATATAGTACATAACTCAGATTGGTAACCTTAATATAATTCTAAAAGTATAATAAGGATATTTAGGTTTTAGAGAGGTTAACATGAGAAGGATGTTATGGTACTTGATTGCAGGCACTAGGGGCGGTGTAAATAGGGCTAAAATAATTAAACTCCTCAATGAAAGGCCTTACAATGTTAATCAGCTTGCGGATATACTTGAAGTAGATTATAAAACTATAAGCTATCATATTAATGTTTTAGAAGATAATGAAGTTGTTATACCTGTGGGAAGAAAATATGGAACTTTATACTTCCTTACAGATAAAATGAAAGTAAATTATGAAAATTTCTTAGAGATATGGGAAGAAATCGTGGAAAAATGATTTTAATTATTATAAATTTGGGTGTAAAAAATGGCAGTTAATACTACAATTGAATTATGGTCTTTTAATATAGCGGCAATTATTGGAGTAGGCAATATAATTTTGTTAATTGTATTGTCCTATGTATACTGGCAAAATTATCAAGAAATTAAATCTAGATTTAATATTGGGCTTCTGATTTTTTCTTCATTTCTTTTACTTCAGAGTCTCTTTTTAACACTAAGCATACTATTTCATGGGGGTTTTGGTCGTGGAGTAGGGGTACTTCTGATAATAAATAATATAATATTATTTATTGCATTATCGGTACTTTTGAAAGTTACATGGTAGATGAATGATTACCCGCAATATATCAGGTTAGAAGTGTTTATTCACATTTATTTATCAATATTTTATTTTAAGTATTAACAGCTTAAACTTTATAGAAAATTGACTCTTTTCAGTTAATAATAAATTGACATTATCCTAATAATATTAAACAAACCTTCAGATTAAGTTTTATTGAATAAAGGGGGATGTTCATGAAAAGTAATAAGCTTAAAAAACTCTTAAATTCGGGCAAATCACTTATTATGCCGGATGCATATGATTCTATAAGTGCGAAATTAATTGAAAACGCAGGATTTAAAGCAATACAATGTTCTGGCTATAGTTTTTCAATTCAGGCAGGATATAAAAGAGAATCAGATGTGACTCTAGATGAAAATATTGAATGGACAAGTAGAATTGTTGAATCAGTAGATGTTCCTGTAATGGCAGATGCTGAAGATGGATACGGGGGTACAGAAGAAATAATTAACACAATTAAACGGTTTATAGATGCTGGTGTCGCAGGACTTAATATAGAAGACCAGATTCCAAATGGAAAAAACAAATTATCCATTGTAGATGAAGATTTGATGGTTCAAAAAATCATAAATGCTCGTGAAACAGCAGATGCTGAAGAAAAACCTGATTTTATAATTAATGGCCGTACAGATGCTTTAAGATCAACTGACAATAGGGACGAAGGATTAGAAATTGCCATTGATCGTGCTAATCAATATTTAGATGCAGGTGCAGATTTAACATTCATAACTTATATTGAAACACTTGATGAGGTTAAACAAGTCACAAAAGAAGTTAAAGGACCAATTAGTATTGCTGCAGGAATGCCTTATAATATAAATGAGTTTTCGATTAATGATTTAATAAACTGCGGTGTAAAAAGAGTAAGTTTACCATCATTACTTATTTTATCCAGTTTACAAGCAATTAAAGAATCTCTTGAATATGCTAATGTAGATAAACTAGCATCAATTATGGAAAAGGGACTATTACTTTCAGTTAATGATTTAAATGATATATTGGATTAACAGTTTATTTATATTGGAATTATTTAAAAAACAAGATGGGGTGTTTTGATGAAAGCAAAGATTAATGGAATTAAAATGCATTACATAGATGTTGGAAATCCAGATGCTCTCCCAATTGTTTTTGCACATGGCATGACATTGGATCATAGGATGTGGGCTCCTCAAATCGAATTTTTAAAAGAAAATTACCGTTTAATCACTTACGATATACGTGGACATGGAAAAACCGATGTGATAGAAGGTCAATATACTTATAAAATGTTTACAGAGGATCATATTGCTTTAATGGACTATTTAAAAATTAATAAAGCTGTTTTTTGTGGTCTTTCAATGGGTGGAGCCATTGCTATACGTGCATTTGAAATGCATCCCCAACGTGCCCATGCACTAATACTATGTGATACACGGGCTGAAGCTGACTCAAATGAAACAAAATACTGGCGAGAAAACTCCATAGAATCAATTAAACAAAATGGATTACAACCTTTTACAGAAGAATTCATAAAAACAATATTTGCTCCAGAAAGCTTTAAATTATGTTTTGATGCGATTAAACTAATTCAAAACATGATTCTTTCTTCATCCCAATTGGGGATATGTGGAGTTTTACTTGCACAGGCTGGGAGAACTGACATGACTCATGTACTTCCTAAAATCAACGTTCCAACGTTGATAATGGTTGGAGAAAATGATAATTTTACTCCGATCGCTTCATCTAATACTATGTATGAAAAAATAAAGGATTCGCAATTAAAGATTATATCAAATGCAGGTCATGTCAGTAATCTTGAAAATATTGATGAATTTAACAATTGTATGCTTGAATTTCTTGAAAAACTATATATTTAGGTGTTAAATTTGAACGATTATGTACATGGTTACTCTAAAAGAGAATCTGAAAGGCTGGTAGATCAGGCCGATACTCTGGCAGAAATACTTCATTATGACACCCAATTCCCAGCAGGAAGTAAAGTCCTGGAAGCGGGATGTGGAGTAGGGGCTCAAACCATAATACTTGCTAAAAACAGTCCTGATGCAAAAATAACTTCAATAGATATTTCAGAAGATTCTTTAAACCAGGCCAAAGATTTGATTAAAAAAGAAGGAATAAATAATGTTAAATTCCAAAAAGAAGATATCATGAATCTTCCCTTTGAAAAAGAAAGTTTTGATCATATTTTTGTTTGTTTTGTCTTGGAACATCTAATAAATCCAGTGGAAGCTCTCTTAGAACTTAAAAAATATTTAAAAACCAGAGGAACCATAACTATTATAGAAGGAGATCATGGATCATGTTATTTCCATCCAGAAACTAGGGAAGCAGTCAAGGCATGGGAATGTCTTATTAAATCTCAACAAGATTTAGGGGGAGATCCTATGGTAGGAAGAAGATTGTACCCTTTACTGGATGAGGCAGGTTTTGAAGGGATAGTGGTAACACCCCGGATAGTTTATGTGGATAATAGCAAGCCCCAACTGGTGGATGGATTTATAAAAAAGACTATAATTGCCATGGTGGAAGGAGTTAAGGATCAAGCCATAAAATCAGGTTTGGTCAGTCACCAGGAATGGGAAAAAGGCATTGACGATCTGTATAAATCTGCCAAAAAAGACGGCACATTCTTTTATAACTTTTTTAAAGGAGTAGCTGTAAAATCTTAAAATCAAATTAAGTTCTGAAAACTTAGGGAAGTGATAAGCATGGATATATTGGTAATTCTGGCCCATCCCTATGAAAAAAGTTTTAATCACGCCATTTATGAAAAAGTCCTTAAAACGCTCAAAGAAAAAGGTCACCATATTTTTGCCCATAACATTTATAAAGAAGGATTTGATCCTTTATTGGAAGGTAATGAACTGGTTAATGGTGAAACTTCAGATTCTCTGGTAATTCAGCATCGAAAAGAGATCCAGACAGCCAATGGAATTATCATCATTCACCCCAACTGGTGGGGTCAACCCCCTGCAATTTTAAAAGGTTGGATTGATCGTGTGCTTCGATCAGGAGTGGCTTATGAATTTGAAGAAGGAGATGATGGATCCGGAGTTCCAGATGGACTTTTAAAAGCTGAAATCGCTATGGTTTTTAATACTTCCAATACTCCGGAAGAGAGGGAAATGGAAGTTTTTGGAGATCCACTGGAAAATATTTGGAAAAGTTGTATTTTCGATTTCTGCGGAATTAAGAATTTTCACCGGAAAATATTTAGAATAGTGGCCAGCAGTACAATTGAAGAGAGAAAAAGATGGTTAAATGAGGTTCAAGAAATAATTGATACCTATTTTCCTTAAAATCTTTTTAAAAGGAGTAATTAATATAATTCAAGTGAAAAGTTAATTTTGGACTTAACTTTGCTTATAAACTGCATAAAATCCATCAGTATCAGCATAAATAGCATGAAATCCAAATAATTCGGCTTTTTTCATTGTTTTTTTGATGTAATCTCTACCCCAGGCTGTTATGGCATCTGCACATTCAATACTGTACCATCTGAATCTTGAAAATCCATAAACTCCATACATCGAATTTGCAAGTCTTTTTAGGGCTTCTTGCTGCACATCTAAAACTCTTTGCTCCAATGGATCCTGTGACTGCTTCATTCTATTTTTAATTTTGGTCCGCTCTTCTAAAACTTTACCAATAACTGATGGCACAAATCCTAAAGGTTCTTTTAAAAATTTATATCCTACTTCTGGAGCTATATGAAAATTAGAATCATCCTGGCTATCTTCATTTATTTCATTAAGTATCAAAGTATCTAGAGAAACATTTTTAGAAATAATTATACTTGGATATAAGCTTCTAAAATCAAAATAGACAATATTTTCATGCAAACCCTTTTCTGGTTCTTTTACATAACCTCCCACAGCCCTTTCACTTCTTCTGCGTGAATGTTCCCTTTGTGATGGTTTGTTGGGAACTAGATCATTATATTCAAAGGCTTTTCTAATGAGAAACCATTCTACCTGCTGTCCTGTAGCCATACGAGCAATATCGAAAAAGGGTTGTCCTACAATACGAGTTAATTCCATGTTCAGGGGTAGGATTTTTTCACTTATTTTATAGGCGGCAATTGCATCATCCATAGAGTACTCAAAGAGGGTTTGCAGTTTTTCTCCGTTAGCGTCCCAGTATTTCCATAAAATATCTCCTTTAATATCTTTTTTTTCTTCACCAAAAAGTTCCTTATAGACTCTCTCCAGAGTGTAACGATCGAGTCTTATGTACCGTCTCATCAAAAGATATAAATCCACGTGGATCCTACCACGCATAAATGCGGCGTTTGCAAATCCACGGCGCATGAACTTTAATTTAGAACCATCAACCCCCATATTTAATGAAACTCTGCATTTACTTGCTCTTTCATTAATGTAAGGAAAATCAAAATTGTCAGAATTATAACCAACAATTAAATCAGGGTTATAAGAATTAACAATATCAACAAATCTTTCAAGCATTTTTTTTTCAGTTTTAACTGTTTCCACATAATCAAAAGACGATTTTTTGGTTGATAAAACCTTTTTTAGACCAAAATTACTGGCCATACTGATCATGATAATTTCATCCTTATCTGCCTGGGGCATGCCTTCAGGGTTTCTTACCTCTATATCGAAGCTCATAACCTTAAGATCAGAATTTACGGGTTCCACATGTACAGGTTTACATTCTATTTCAAATCTAATAATATTCTTTGAGGAGGATGGATTATCCAACGATTCATTGACTGTTTTTCCTTCAATTTCCACATCATCCATGGGAAACAGGCCATTGTCTATAAGATATCTTCTGTAGAAAGGGATATCATGTTCTCTGATTTCTTTTACAGTTTCTAAGCCCCATATTTTATCTCGGAGTTTAGGGACGTCTTGGGGATGTTTCAGGAATACTTTTAGAACTTCTATTTCTTGCTTGATATCAGTTTTTTGTACTGTTTCAATACTTTCAATATCTAATTCGTTTAAATCCATGATACAATCATTAAAGTCAGTTTCATTTTCAGGAATAACGTAAATGTATGGTTTGAATTTTTTGTCAAGGGCTATTATAGATCTGTCTTCAGATTCTTCCCTGATCTTTCCAAATAGTCTTACTACTGGCTTTTCATCCTCCGTTATATAATCAATGTCCAGGAGTGTGAATTTCTTAGTTTCCATGTGATTCACTTTATAATATGAATCTAATATAAATTGTTAAATAATAATTTCATAATGATATTTCCATCAATTTCAACTGTATGATCTAAAATTTAAAAGTTACAAAAAGCATTGAATTAACTTCAAGTAATTAAAATAACTCCATTATACATAAAGAATATTATTTATTAAATATTCTTAAAACAAACCGTATTATATGTTTTAAAACCGTTTTTAAACCAAAATTTCTTAGATATTTCATTAAAACATGACACCATGCATTCCATTCTATCAATGCCTTTACTTATGAATATTTTTTCGATTTCTTTTAACAATTGGCTTCCTATATCCTTATTTTGATGCTTTTCGGTTACTGATATTTCCAGTATGGAACCTATTCTTGTTTGTTTATAAACTGGTGGAAGTTCGGATTCTTCTGCTATTAAATAGCCACATAGCCTATTTTCCATTTCATAGACTAATATTATAGCTGCATCGTTTTTAAGAATCTCGTTAAGATATTCGTGATAGGTTTCTTTTGCATTAGTTTTTAATTCGTACAAATTACTTAACTTGACATGAAATTTCATCATTTCTTCCCATAGACCCACAATTGCATCCATATCTTTTTTATTAGCTTTGCGTATCATAGTTTCCATCTGATAATCTGATGAAAGTGTATGTTCATCAAATTTCTTAAAAATGTTACATACTGCTAAATTAATCCATAATCTCATTTTGAGGAGATATATATTATTATTATATTGTTAGATTAAAATCGTAACTCTTTGCTATGCTTTGATTAATGAATATTTTACTCCAGAATTTTCATAATTTTTTTAGAAATCATGAAATATATGTGCACTACTTTTTAAATGTTTTACTGGATCTTCGGCAAATCCTGAATGTAGATTATGCCTTTTATTTTACTTTTCTAAAATTTAAATAGTACCCTATAATATACAATACCTTGTAAAAATACAGTGGTATTATGAACACTCAATTTAAAAAAGGAGTATTGGAACTCTGTGTTTTAGTACTTCTTGATAGAAAAGACTGTTATGGTTATGAAATGGTTGATGAAATCTCCAAAAATATATTAATTTCAGAGGGCAGTATCTATCCCCTTCTAAAAAGACTAAAAAAAGAAGGATTGGTGATTTCATACTTAAAAGAATCCCATAGTGGTCCTTCAAGAAAATATTATCGTATTACTGATTTGGGAAAAGAAAAAAAGAAAGAATTAGTAGAAGAATGGGATAAATTTTCTGTGGGTGTTACTAATTTATTATATTCCAAAATCGAGGATTAGTTTAGAGGAGATTAAGGATGAATAAGGATGAATATCTTAAAAAACTCTCTATAATGTTAAAAAAATTGCCAAAAGAGGATAGAGAAGATATACTTTCAGATTATGAAGAACATTTTAGGATTGGTATAGAAAAAGGCAGAACTGAAGAAGAAATTTCAAAAGCATTAGGGGATCCAAAAACGATTGTAAAACAGATTAAAGCAGAGTATATGGTTAATCTGGCCGAAAATAAACCATCACTGGGCTCTATAATCAAAGCAGCACTGTCAATATCAGGACTTGGTTTTTTTAATCTGATATTTGTAGCGGTACCTGCTTTAGTACTTTCACTTATTATACTGGCTTTATTTGTAGCAGGTGTAGCTATAATTGTTGTTGGGATTTTAACGGCGCTTTCACCTTTGCTACAAATACTTATTCCAAATGAAACTTTTTATAGAACATTTCCATTTGCTGCTGATGGAACTTTTAGTACGGTGGTTACAATTGTATGGGGCATCATTCTAGGAGTAGGAGGCATTGTTATTGTAGGAATTATGGCATTCATAATTAAATGGTTCTATAACTTAGCAATCAGGTACTTAAAATTTAATTTGAGGTTTATAAAAAAGCAAACAAATGAACTTTAATAAGTGAATGCTTCCATTAAAAATTTATTTTGGATATAATTACAAATTTATTTTTTGTTACATATTTTTTTTATTGTATAAGTTTCAGGGCCAATGAAGCAATATGAACAGGTTTTGCTGACCTTTCATAGACTTTTCATATTTACATATTCAGATAAGTCAGATTACTAATGATATTTTTTGTAAAAAGGTAATCCTAGTTTTTTCAACTTTTTAACATCCGACATTCAAAAACTATAAATAGTACCTTGCATTAAATGGTACCTTGTAAAAACATGTGATCACTATGAATACCTAATCTAAAAAAGTGATGTTAAAACTTCTTGTCTTATTCAAAACCAGTGTAAATATGTATAAAAAAGTTATAAATAATTTTAAGGCAAATATTAATTTCATTTTTTTATTTAGAAGTATAGAACTATTTATAGTTTATTTGAGGTGAAATAATGGATCTTTATAAATTGGCATTTAATAATATTCGTAGAAAAAAACTTAGAAGTGCATTAACGATGCTTGGTATAATAATTGGTGTTGCAACAATTGTCGTACTTTTAGGAATAACTGCAGGAGCAACATCTGCAGTTAAAAATGAAACAAGTAGATATATGTACGATGTAACAATAGCGCCAGCATCCACCAGTGGAAATAGTTTAATTGATTCTGAAACCATATCGAAAATAAAAAACACACCTGAGCTTTCTGATTTTCGTGAAGTAACTTTTTTTTCGGAGAATATAAAAGGAAAGAGGATAAATTTTGAAGGAATAAATGACTGGAAACAGATTACATTGAAGAAAGGTACGCCGAAAGTTGTAATAACTCAGGGTGTTGTGGATAAGTTGGGTTATGACATTGGCAGCAAAATAAATGTCGAAAATTATGAATTAGTTGTCACTGGAATATCTAAAGAAGAACAAGTTTCATATGTCTACATAAGTCAGGATGTTGCAAAGCAAATCACAAATGATAAAGTGAGTGTAATCTACGCTAGGACAAAGGGAGACCCAGAAACTACTGCTGATGAACTTGAAAAAGATATAGATGGTATTTCCGTGGGAACTAAATCGGAAGAGATAATCCGGGTTCAAGAAATGACTAATCAGGCTCTACTTTTTATAGGATTTATTGCCAGCATAGCTCTTTTAGTAGGAATCATAAGTGTGATAAATACCATGTTAATGAGCGTTATGGAAAGAACAAGAGAATTGGGGGTATTAAAAGCGATTGGATTTACAAACTGGGAAATAAAAGGAAGTATACTATTTGAATCTGGCCTTTTAGGACTTTTAGGATCAGTTATAGGAGTTATTCTAGGTATTTTGGGCATTATAGTAGTTGCAAATGTGTTGAATTTTACTGAATACATACCGGAAATGATGCCGTTATGGTTAATTGGGGGTGTTATTGCTGGTGCTACATTTTTAAGTATCATTGCAGGACTCTATCCTGCGATGCGTGCTTCAAAATTGAATGTTGTGGAGGCTTTGAGAGATGACTAATCATTTAATTGAGTTTAATAATGTATGGAAGACTTACAATATGGGCGGCGAAGAAATAAATGCATTAGCAGGTTTAAATTTAACTTTGGATGATGGTTCATTCACAGCAGTTATGGGACCTTCTGGATCTGGAAAATCCACTTTCCTGCACGTGGCAGGGATTCTGGATATGCCTACCAAAGGAACATTTAAACTAAATGGAAAAGAAACCAGTAAACTTCCCGTAAAAGAGCAAGCAAAGCTTCGAAGGAACGAAATTGGATTTATATTTCAGCGACTCAATCTTATTTCACAGCTTTCTGCCATTGAGAATGTTATGTTACCTATGATCAAAGAAGATTTCAAAAAAGCAGAAGAAATATTGGAAAAAATGGGATTGGAAAGTAAATACAACAAACGTCCAGGACAGCTTTCAGGAGGAGAACAACAGCGTGTTGCAATAGCTCGAGCTCTTATCAACAATCCGTCTATTATACTCGCTGATGAGCCAACAGGAGAGTTGGATACAAAAAATGCAAATTCTATAATGCAACTGCTTAAGGATCTAAATCAAAATGATGGGGTAAGTATAGTTGTAGTTACTCACAACCCTAAGTTAGCAAGTTTTGCAGATCAAACTATCCAGATGAGGGATGGAGAGATTGTAAATAGTGTGGAATAAAAAATGAATATCAGAATCATGATAACTATTTAGATCATGCTGGGCGGGTGGGTAATTTTTTGAATTAGGGAATCACCGCCTCCTATAATGATATTAATCATTATTTAAACACGATTCTCTAGGTAAAAGTATTATCTAAATAGTTATTCATTCAGACAATAATAATGGAAATCACAAAGGCTGCATAATAATTAGAAATGTTAACTCCAAAGGAATTATAAGTTTACGATGTATTTATTGTATACACTCTAGTATTGGAATGCCTTATTCAAGCATGTTGTCCTTAGTTAAACTTATTTTTCTTTTTAGATCCACAATTTCATCCATATCTTTTTTTATTAGCTTTGCGTATCATATTTAACCTCATAAATTAAATATTTCCATTGTTAAAAAATCTTTTAAAAATCCTGCAAACTGCTAAACTAATCCATAATCTCATTTCAAAAGTTTTCTGGATATCCGGAGTTTTATGGATCTGTGAATAGGACACATTCCACAGCCCGTCCTTTTGTTGCTTTTTTATAAGCCATTTTAAAACATTTTTAATATCATCATCTTCATGAGGGAGACCAATCAAAGAGATAGAATCCAATGCAGAGATTATGTTTGTCCACCAAAATGGATATTGGAATCTAACCCAATTATCAGGATGTTGATATGATGTCCAGTTATCTTTTTTAAAAAATTTTGATTTTAGAAGTTCAGCCGCTTTTAATGCATATTTGGACCTTCGATAAGACGGATGAACTGCAAAAGCTCTTATTACCATTCCAGTACCTGCAGCAGAAAAGGGTTTAGATTTATCAAAAGCTTGCATAGTTTTTCTATTTATATTTGAAGTCAAATCATTGGATTCTTGCCTTGATAGTTTAACACCAATCATCCCCGGACTTCCAATAACCCAACCTCCATCATCTTGTCGCATTTTTATAAGCCATTTAAATCCTTTTTTTATCCGAGGGTCGTCGTCATAACCTGCTTTTATTAACAAGTACATTATAGCTCCGGTATAATAAGGAGCATATTGATTAGCTAAAATACCCCTTATATCCCCTTCTATGCTTTGACAAGAAAATATGTATTCAGCGGCTTTTTCAATTGAGGGATGTGTTTTGTTCATATTATATTGTTGAATTAAAAATCTTAACTGTTTCCAGGTTTCAATTAATGGATATTTGACTCCATGTTTCTCATTTTTTTTGTTTTTGATGGCCATGAACCATTTTTGGCCTGGTTTTTTAGCATTTCCTGGACTTCTGGTAAATTCCAAATGTAATCTATGTCTTTAACTGGCTTTTCTAATAACTCTTTAGTAAAATAGATAACTGCATTATTTTTTGATTCAAGAAGTGGTTTAATAGGATTATAATTGAATTTAGATATCCAATTTGTCATTGTTACATCCTAAAATAGAGATAATAAATTTTTAATATTTATATTTAATATTTTATAACATTAGGAACCATTTTAGCAATATTAACACACAATCTAACATCATTTTCAACAAATTTGGCTTTAGTATAACCTTTGCTATTGTTGATTTCAACTAATTTTTCATATAGAATTTCAGGATTCGATTCGGAAAGTTTTTCCACAGTATCTGCTTTTGATTCTAAAAAAAGCCGAGCAAAAATAGGCCCCATCCATTTAACCCGTGATAAATCACAAAATTTAGTTAATCTCATGATTTCATCATTGCTTAAACCAGTCTCACTTGCCACTTCATTCCGATCATCTGGAGTTTTAACTCTATTAAACAAATGAAGAGTGTTTTTAATTCCTATATTATTTAGTTTATCAATAGGTTCTTTTTTATTCCTGGAAATTTATCCAGATTTACAGGTTTTGGCAGGTAACTGTAAACTTCTCTTCTTAAAATCAAAACATAATCCTCAGGCAAACCAGACTGAGCAGCGAATTTTTTAGCTTTATTGGGGGGTTTCAATTTAATAGAGAGGTCATGAAGATTTTGGATGCCTTCCTCTTTTAAGACATGAAATTTCTCATTTATTCCTTCTTTTAGTATCTTTCGGCTTGGAAGTAAATTGCCTTGCTCTAATTCTTTCTTAAACTCATTAAGAGAGTATTTTTTTAAGTCAATATGGTAGTTTTCCGTTATTTTAAGTCCCCCTCCAACTTAATTTATGTCATATTTAATATATTATTTAAATTTTATAAGATATAATTGAAGATAAGTTTATGATGATTAGGTTAGAGTATTAATCATCTTTAACCTATTTAGATTTCTAAAGAAATCCATTTCATATCATAATTTATGTAGTTGCATAGTATTCCATTTGAATTAGAATGGGGAGAGAAAAAAATGTCATTTTTAAGTCTGGTAATGAAAAATCCATTCAGAAACAAGACAAGAACGGCTTTAGCAGTTATGGGCATTGCCATAGGTATCGCTACGATTGTGGCATTGGGAATAATTACCGATGGCCTTAAAGCTTCTACAGAAGAAACTCTTAAGGCAGGAGATGCTGATTTTACGGTAGTTGAGAGCAACGTATCAGACATGTTCTTAAGCAAAATAGATGAGGGGTTCGTAGACAAAATTAATAATATTGATGGAGTAAATGATAGTGTCGGGGTTCTGCTTGCCGTTCAACGGTTAGGAGATAATCCCTATTTTGTGTTGATAGGTATAGATCCTGCTAAATTATCACTAAGTGGAATTAAAATCACACAAGGCAAAGCTTTCTCAGGGGGAGATGTTAAAGAGATTATAATCGGGAAAGTAGCTTCAGAAAAATTGAATAAAACAGTTGGAGATACTATAACTCTAAAAGATGAAGAATATAAAATAACAGGGATATTTCAAACTGGAGATCTTCAGCAAGATGGAGGAGCATTTATTTCCATGGACAATCTTCAAAAAATTGAGGAGAAGGAGGGTAAGGTGACCATGATTTATGTAAAGATTGATAATAATGCCAACGTTGATCAGGTTACCAAATCTATTGAAGATAAGTATGGGAATGATCTTACTACCATAGCTTCATTAGAAGATTTACAGAGTGTTAATCAGGGTTTAGATACCATAGATACTGCTTCATGGGCTATATCTCTTTTGGCTATCGTAATCGGAGGTATAGGTGTTATAAATACCATGATAATGTCCGTATTTGAGCGTACTAGAGAGATAGGAGTTTTAAAAGCTGTGGGATGGAAAAATAGGAGAATTCTGGGTATGATACTGGGAGAATCTTTGGTTTTGACATTGGTTGCTGGTTTAGTTGGTACAATTATGGGGGTACTGGCTATTCAGGTTCTTATGGCAATTGGAATGGGCGGATTTATCAAGCCGGTTTACACACCATCTGTATTTTTAAGAGCATTTGTATTGGCTTTAGTAGTAGGTTTAATTGGAGGATTTTACCCTGCTTACCGTGCAAGTCAGTTGCCACCAACAGAAGCACTACGCTATGAATAATATATTTTAAATATTTTCATTTCTTTTTTAGATTTAAAATAGTTTTTCAGAGGTTAAATATGGAAAAAATAGGTTTATTGGGTAGAATAAAAATTTTAAGCAGGCCTAAAGGCGGAATTTTATGGAAACAAGCAATTCGAACCATTATTTTAATGATAATTGCCGGAGTTCTGGCACAATATCTTGGTTTAGGGGTGGGTGTGAATGTTATAATGATCACTACTCTCTTTGCATCGTTGATATTGGATCTACCGTTGCCTTTTAAAAAAGTTCTCTATTTAGGATTGTTAGGAGCATTTATAACTATTCTGGCATTTTTGTCAGTCTATTTATCTTCAACATCTTTACCTATTTTCATATTTTTCACGATTTTGTGGTCATTTTTTACATTATCCATCTATATTTTTGGGGAAACTGATGGATTTGTTGGGTTTCTCTTTTTTTCTATCTATTTCTTAGCAGCAGTATTATTCCACGCTCAATCAACACTTATTGAATGGGTTAGTTATCCTGTTTTCGGGTATTTGGTAGCTTCAATATTGTTAATACCTAAATTTTTACAGAGAAATAAAGATATTCGGAAATTTGTTGCTTCTACATTTAGTTCACATAATTCACTAAGATCAACTATGGTTATTCGGAAAAGTCTAGAAGGAATCTCTCTAAAACCTTATATGTATCAGCTACTGAGACTTGGAACTTATTATACTGGTTTCAGGGGATACAGTAACATGGTAATATCTAAGTTATCATCAGATTCAAATAATGTTTTCAAAAAATTCTTAGAAATAACTGATAAAACAGGCAATAACATAGTTAAAAACATAGTAGATAAGGATAAGCAGGTTGATTTATCTGAATTTGATTTAGAACTTAAAAAAATCAATGATAAAAGTAAATCAACAGGATATTCTGATTTAAATGCAGCAAATACAGTAGCAAATAGTATAGGCACTATTTTTAGCAGTGTCAACCGCCTTTTAAAGAATGATAAAATGACTTCTCCTGATTTCAAGTTACCAAGTACCTCCAGTTCTCTTAAACAAACCCTTCAGGCGAATTTTAACCTTAAAAATATGTATATGCGTCATGCAATCCGTTTCACCATAGCAATGACAATAGGACTCTTAATTGTACACTTTACAAAAAATAGAGATGCATTATGGGTTGTAATGGGAATTTTAATAGTTCTTAAACCAGATGTAACAAGCACAGTTAATAATATGCTTTTAAGAGTATCCTTCAATTTCGTAGGAGTAATCATTGCTATTATTTTGGGCTTTATATTTCCCCATTTCCTGTTAGTATGGCTGGCATTTTTGATGATATTTTTATTTAGGGCTTTTTTACCCAATTATATAGGACCATCAGTCATGGCTATGACTATTTTTATAGTACTTTTATGGCCTTATGGAACTGTAATGGAAAATGGATTGGCCCGTTTAGTTGACATTTTTATAGGGGCCACGGTTGCACTGATATGTGCTTATGCACTATTTCCTAGTCGTGTAACAATAGATTTACCGTTGCAATTATCTAAAACATTAGAAACAAACTGTAAATACATAAAAACTGTTTTTGTATCGCCTTTGAATAAGTATAATCATGATAAAACTGTTTCCAGTTTAAAAAATTTCCTTCTGGAACATAATAACCTGGAATCTGCCATTAAAAAACTTCAGGATAGTTTTGTCGACGTTTCGGATGATGTGGGATTATATAATAACATAACAGCAGTTAATTATGCATTAACAGCAAATGTATCGGCAATCGCCTCAAAATTAGAATTAAAAAAGTATTCGGGATCAGATCTTTCGCCATTATCAAATTTTGTGCAAAAAACCATGACTAATATGGTTGAAAGTATAAGGGAAAATGTTGAATTTGAATATGTGGATGAAAAGGATTTAAAACATCTAAAAAAGGAGCTTTCCCTTAATTTAGAAGGCCATATTTCAGATGATACTGTACAGTATTTACAATGGATCATATCTGATATGCAGTTACTTACTGAAAATATGAAAAATGCGTCAGAATCAGGTTTACTGAGTCGATACAGAAGATTATTATAATAATACGTCTAATAATTTTTTAAGCGAGTTTAAACATAATTTTATAAATTATTATAATGAGGTTTTAACATGAAACAATGGTACGAGGAACTTTTTACTAATTATGCAGAAAAATATGATAAAGAAGTTTTTACTGAGGGAACGACTGGAGAAGTTGATTTCATAGAAAAAGAGATAGATTTTGATAAAAGCCTCAAAATACTGGATATTGGTTGTGGTACTGGACGTCATACTATAGAATTAACCAGAAGAGGTTATGATATAACTGGAATTGATCTTTCAGAGTCTATGCTGAATAAAGCCAGAGAAAAAGCTAAAAAATGTAACTTTGATGCTAATTTTATGGCTGCCGATGCCCGGCAACTACCATTTGAAAATGAATTTGATCTGGTGATCATGATCTGTGAGGGAGCCTTTCCATTAATGGAAACTGATGAGATGAACTTTCAAATCCTAAAAAACGCTGCAAAAGCCTTGAAAAAGAATGGGAAACTAATTTTTACCACTCTTAATGGTTTATATCCTCTGTTTCATTCAGTTAAGGACTTCATTAATTCCAATTCTCCCACCCAGATTAATCATGAAAACACATTTGATCTTATGACTTTCCGTGATGTATATCAGTTAGAAATAGAAGATGACCAGGGCCAGAAGCTGTTTTTAAATTGTAATGAAAGATATTATGTTCCATCAGAGATTACTTGGCTTCTTAAATCTTTAAATTTCCATAAAATTGATATATATAGCTGTAAATTGGGAAAATTTAGCAGAAAGGATATACTCACCACTGAAGATTATGAGATGCTTGTTATAGCCGAGCATATCTCTGATTAAATTTTAAAATTAAGAATAGTTCACTATCTAGAAATGAATTTAAGTTAGTTTATTTAAAGAATTTTCACAAAGTTTCTAAACTTCTAAAAATATTATAATTTGTTTAAGGTGTTTTAATGAATAAAATAGGATTTATTGGTTATGGCAGTATGGGAAAGATGATTATTAAAGGATTTATGTCTTCAAACATAATTGAACCGGGTGAAATGATTATCTCAACAAGGAACATGGATAAACTGGACGAATTAAAGAAAATTCATCCAAAAATAGAAATTACTTCCAATAAATTATTGCTAGCAGACAAATGCAGTAAAATAATTCTCATGGTTAATACTGCGGAGTTAAAAAATGTATTAGAAGAAATTAAGCCAAATTTATCTCCAGATACACATATTATCTACATTTCAGCAGGTGTAACTATTAAAGAATTGGAAACTATCTTTCCGGGTAAAATCAGTCATGTTATTCCCAGTGTAACTGGTGAAGTTTCTAAAGGTGTTAGTCTTATATCTCATAGTGAAAGAGTTGATGATCAGGATATTATTTTTGTAGACACGCTTTTTAAATCATTAGGTCAAATAAAAACTGTTTTTGAAGAAGATATGGAGCGGGCTACAGTTTTAACCAGTTGTTTTCCTGCTTTTATTACATTTTTTTGCAAGAAATTTAGTGATGAAGCAATTAGACAGGGAACATTTTCGCAAAAAGAAGTGGATTACATGATTAAAGCAACACTGGATGGTACTTCCAAATTACTTTTGGAAATAGATTTTGATGAGTTAATCTCAAGGGTCGCTACCCGGGGAGGAATAACGGAAGCTGGTTTACAGGTAATGGATAGTGAGTTATCCGCCATGTTTAAGGAATTATTTCAGGTAACTATAAAAACTGCTTGATTTTAGTTAATAGTCCCAACCACGTTCTATGATAATCACCTACTAAAATCTTATATTTTATATTATTTAATGTAAACTAAATCTTTGAATTTTATTAAAAAGATTCTCCATTAATGGGCTTGGTTCAAGTGATGATTTTGTTTTTTGTTCAGTCTTTAAAAATGACTAATTAACCAGATATTCCTCCGTAAAGTTTAAATATAAACAACACTTAACTATAACTACTATGCCAAGGTAGCTTAGAGGCGAAGCGGTGGACTGCAGATCCATTACACGTGAGTTCAAATCTCACCCTTGGCTTTTTAAATATCATTCAATGCTTTAATTATAAAAAGCAGATGTTTTATGCATATTAGGGGTCATAGTGTAACCAGGCTATCATCTGGGACTCCAGTTGTCTTTGAAGAAAATGCGCGCTCTGAGGACAGTATGATGACCAATTGGAGTACTGAGACAAGAGAAATCCTAGGATCTGGGTTCAAATCCCGGTGACCCCATCTATACATTTTATTTCTGACTAATTTAATTATTTTTTGTTGTTATGAGTAATATAAATTAATATACTAACTTTTTGAGTTAATAGGCCACTATTAAAATGTGGATCAATATCAAAATACACTATCTAATTAAAATCAAATTATAATTCAAAATTCCATATCTAGTTAAAACTAAATTATGATGAGAACAATATGATACTGTTAAATAATTATTAAATAATCTTTACAGGTGTTATAATGGATAAAATCAATGATATTTTAATAATTGAAGGTACTGGTTTTGATTCTAATATTTATGTCTTTGATGATGTAATGGTGGATACGGGAACTGGTGATAATATTGAATACATATTAAATTCCCTTAAAAAAGCTGATATGTCTTTGGATGATATATCAATGATTGTTAATACTCATTGTCACTATGATCATGCAGGGGGAGATCATTGTATCTCTAAAAAAATAGCAATTCACCAGGAGGATGCAGCTGCTCTGGAAAATGGTGATGATATAGCTACAGTTTCTTACATGTTTGGAAGATCATTTGAACCCGTAAACGTTGATTTTCGTCTTAAAGAAGGTGACAAGATCCATGATTTTCAAGTAATTCACACCCCTGGCCACACTCCCGGAGGAATTTGTTTGTATGATGGAGAAACTCTAATCTCTGGTGACACGGTTTTTGCTGGTGGAGGTTTCGGACGTTTAGATATTGGTGGTAGTGTAGAGGATATGAAAAACTCTATAGAAAAATTAAACAAACTTGAAATTGAATATTTGTTACCGGGCCATGGACCATGGGTTAAAAATGGATCCAAACATGTTGAAATGGTTTCACAGTTTTTTAAAGGTATTTAACTTAAATTAAGAAATTTAAATCTTTTAATCTATATAAACAGTCAAATTACTCCGACTTGAATAAGATCCTATAAAATCATAATAGGTTAATTTCCACTGACTATTTTCGTATTGGGCATTAATACATGTGTAAAAAGCATTCCATCTAAATTCTTGAACTTCAATCAATTGGTTTGCCTTTTTTGTTGCAGAAATAGCAGATTCATAGCTTCCATTTTTAATGGTTAATGATTTGTAGTTTCCCTGGAAATTTTTAGTCCCGGTAAGTCCGTCGTATTCATATAACTTGTATTTTTGTTTTTCAGGGTCATTCAACACTACTTTCCACACAAACATGTCTGAAGTTGGATAAGCCGATATTTGAGTGAAATTTTCATTTAAATCAGGGTTTAATGAGTTTATGGCATTATTTTTTTCGCATATTCGTATTCCTCCAAAAGAGATTAACATTACCATGAAGATGATCATAGCTGCTTTCTTGTATCTAACATCTATTCTGAAGTAGATGGTGGCCAATACTATTAATGCAGCCAGGGTAGTAACAGGATCAATATAGCTGTAAATTTCAGCGCTAAATCGGGTTAGAGAAAAAGGGAAAAGGAGAGGTATACCTCCAGTGGTGAGAAAATCAAGTAATAAATGGGTTAAGGCTCCAAAGTAAGCAAGTAAAACTGTTTTCTTTGTGAATTTAAGATTGAGATTTCTTCGTATTATTTTTCCAATTAATTTCTGCACAGGGCGGCGTGTAATTATATATAAAAATATCACAGCAGTTATAAAACCAAAAATAAAGGAATGAGTTATGCCCCGGTGGCTGAAAACAAATAACTGGGGAAATAATATGCCTACAAAAACTATGAAGGTATCAAAATCAAGAGAAATTCCCCCTAGAGCCCCTTCTAGCTTATGTTTACTGCCAACAAAAAACAGTATTATATAGGGAACAATAAAATGAGTTATTATATCCATAATTACCTGGTTAATTGAATATCATTTTTAAGCCTATAGTTTCACTAATAATTAGTAATAAGAGTTATTGGGTGAATAATTTTGTAATTTTTTTTACACTCTTAGTTTTGACCAGAACTGAAATTTTATTTCCCTTCTCCAAGGTCATGTCTGAATGGGGAATGGTTATTTCACCGTTATTGTACAATGCCACAATAATGTAATCTTCGGAGGGACTTATTTCCCCAATTCTTTTTCCAATTACCTTTTTGTTCTCAACAGGAATATCCAGTATTTCGGCATCTCCTTTTCCCAATACAATAAGATCAGCGACTTTTGGTCTTGTTATAAGTTTTTCTAAGTATCCTGCAGCTGTCAGTTCTGGACTTATAACATCGTCAATACCCACCTTTCTGAAGGCTTCCTCATGGTCGGGATTGCTTACACGGGCTATTATTTTGGGTATTTTGTATTCTCTTACCAGTATACACGATAGAAGGTTAGCTTCATCGTTACCTGTTGCGGCAACGAAAACATCAGCATCTTTTATATTTGCTTCTTCCAAGGTTTTGGTATCAGTTCCATTACCGCATATAACCAGTGCATCTAGTTCAACTGCTGCATTTCCACATAAACTGTCATCGTTTTCAATAAGTGTAACATCGTGTCCGTCTGAAATAAGAAATGATGCTAAGTTAAGTCCAACTCTTCCTCCACCCATGATTACTACATACATGTCCACACCTTTAAGAATAATTATTTTCACGAATTATAGTGATTAAAAATTTTATTAACATTAATTATCTGAATATAATGAAATTTATCAATTTTCTTGATTTAGTTATTCGGCATATTAATTTTCAACTTTACTCTTAAAAATGTATCTATAATCATTGAAATACATCAAAAAAACTTTTTAATAAAACAAGCACAGGAATTATTTCCAGTCTTCCAATCCACATATTCCCTATTAAAGCTATCTGGCTTATATCGGGCATGTTATAAGAAACTATACCCATGGAAAGTCCCACATTACCTTGAGCAGAGAATACTTCAAAAAGGGAATTTAAACCATCATATCCCTGGCTAACTAGGACGCTCCAGCTAATAAAAATAAAAATTAAATATAAGAAAACGTATGATCCTGCTTCTCTAATTTCCACATCACTAACGGATTTACCGGATATTTTACGAGGTATAACAGTTCCTACAGGTGATAAAATTCGTATTAATTCCCAATAAACTCCCTTTAAGATGGTAACTATTCTTATGAGTTTTATAGCACCAGTGGTCGAACCTGCAGCACAACCAATCATCATGGCACCTATTATTATAACTTTAGCATAAGCTGGCCAGGCAATCATGATATTTGTAGGTTGAATGCTGGATCCAGTACAAGTAAGGGCTGATACAACATTAAAAACAGAATTCATAATACCCAGATTTGTATTTACAATCATAAGAATGGAAAACAGAGTTAATATAATTATCATGGCCTGAAATTGAATGTCTTTTAGAACATCGGTTATTTTGCCTTTTATGGCTCTGTAATGCACTAAAAAGCTTGTACCTCCGATTATCATTAATATCATAGTTATAACATAAATTAAATTGCTGTTATATGCTCCAATATTGTTGTTATTGATGGACATCCCACCAGTTGATAAATTGGTCAGGGTGTTATTAATTGCATCAAAAAGAGACATACCTGCAAGTATGTAAAGAATAATTCCTAGAACTGTGTAAAATAAATAAATCCACCATATGGTCTTAACTGTATTAACTATACTGGGCCTTATTCGCTCTTCTCGAGCTTCTGCTTTATATAATCTTGCCGCAGCAGTTCCGGGCCTAATTAGTATCCCTATAACTACTATAACAACTCCTAATCCACCAATCCACTGTTCAAGGCTTCTTAAAAACAGGATAGATTTTGGAAGTATTTCCACATTGCTAAATATACTAAGACCGCTGCCAGTCCAGGCAGACATACTTTCAAAATAAGCATTTAAAAAATCTATGTTAACAGCAAGCATTAAAACAAAACTACCAATCAAAGCAGCCCAGAGCCAGGCCATACCAGCCACAATCATACCATGTTTAAGTTTTATTTGACCTTTACCTGCTAAAAATTTTCTAAAAAATGTTCCAACTAATATAGAAATTGCAGAAGGAATAATAAATGCCATAAAATTTGTATCGTTGTATATCAGAGCAGCAATTAATGGAATTAAAACTGCAACTCCTATGCCTTGAAAAATTATTCCTAAATGTTCCGAGATTACTCGAATATCAGTTCTATTTAAATGACCTATCATTTACACCGTATAAAAGATAATCAGCACAGCATATAAATTTAGTCATAAATACAACTTAAGTTATACATATTGTTAAAATATAATACGGCTATAAATTATTTGTTAACATTTTAATGATTTATTATAATTTAAAAATAGATTTAAACGTATTATATCTGCTTGTATAGTTTAATTTACAATAAAAAGTCCTATATATCTAAATAACTTTATTTAGATAGGTTTAAAAAAATCATCTTTTCTGTTATTAATGCAAAATTAGTAATATTTTGGTATTGATTTGAAAAAATAGATAAAACAGATTAAAACTGGTTAAGTTTACAAAAAATAAATAATTCATGAAAATTAATTAAATCAATTTTCAAGAACCTTAATCTAATACTAATTTATATGTTTATTTATTCGACTATTTCAGCAAAAGCGAATTTTCTTCGGGCAGAGTTAATTCTTATTTTAACTTCATCACCGACTTTAGCTCCTGATACAAATACCACAAAGCCTTCTATACGGGCGATTCCGTCACCATCTCTACCTTCATCTTCAATTTTAACATCATATTCTTCTCCCACATTCACAGGAGTTGAATAGTTCTGTTGTTTGTTGTAACTACTTTCAAACAATTCATCACATCCTAATAAAGCCAAAATTTGGCTTAGAAATAATTTTCAATTATTTACATATAAACTTTACTATTACTATGTATATTTTTAAAAATTTGAAAAAAATTAATCTTTTAAATGTTTCCTTAATCATTCCCATGGTTATGTATAAATGATCTAATTTTCTACTTGCATAGAATAATAAAAATCAATCTACTTAAATAATCTATTTATTATACTCAAAAGAGAATAATTATATTTATGATAGGAATTATAGCTGACACCCATGATAATCTGAAAGCTATACATCAGGCAGTGGATTTTTTTAACCAAAAAAATGTAGATCTGGTGATACATGCTGGGGACTTAATAGCACCATTCACAGTAAATGAATTTTCCCGGTTAAAAACCAATTTTTTAGCAGTTTTTGGTAATAACGATGGAGAAAGAGACGGACTAAAAAAAGCGTACCAAAATTTGTGCTTTTTAGAAGACTTCAAGGAAATAAACATTGAAAATAAAAGATTTGGCATTATCCATGGAACTAACGAGTCAATAGTGGATGCATTGACAAAAAGTGGGAAATATGATGTGATTATTCGTGGGCATACACACAAATTGAATATCAAGGAAGGCGAAACTCTTGTAATTAACCCGGGAGAAGCTTGTGGATATGTCACTGGTGAGAAAACACTGGTTTTACTTGACTCTGAAACTTTAAATCACGAAGTAGTTAAATTATAAGTAAATAAATAGTCTTTCAATAAGATTTTATACAAATTCATCTTTGAGTCGGGTATATTCCGTGTTTTTAATAATTTAGTGGATTATATCATGGTTTTGTTGAATAGAGTAATATAAATATTTTTAAGAGGTTTAAATGAAACATAAAGTTTTACTTTTAATGGTTATGGGCGTAGGGATTTTAATTGCCATGATAATGTTTATTGGGCCGGGTAAAATAGAAGGTGCTATCAAAATGGCCAATATATGGTACATTATACTGGCCATAATCATTCAGATTATTACCTATGGTTTATGGACTCTTAGGTGGTCCATTACTACAAAATCAGTTGGAATATCAATTAAAAAAAGGCACCTCTTTCCAATGTTAATGGTTGGATTGGCTATAAATAACCTTACACCTAGTGCAAGAGGTGGGGGAGAGCCAGTTAGGGCATATATTCTCAGTAAATATACAAAAACACCTTTTGAAAATTCATTTGCCACCGTAATTGCAGATAGGGGTTTGGATACTTTCCCATTCATAGTTTTATCTATTTTAACCATTGTTTCAATGGTACTATTTTTTAAATTAGCTCAATGGATTGTTTTAGCACTTATAGTGGCTTTGGTTATAATTATAGTGGTATTTGTAATTGCAATTTTTATTTCAGTTGATAAAAATATTGCTAAAAGATTTACCATGTGGTTAGTGGGTGTTATTAAAAGGATTTCAAAAAAGAGGTCCCGGCAGATTGAAGAAAAAGCACTTGAAGCTATTCATGGATTTCAGGATAGTATAAGGATAATGCTTAAAGATAAGCGTGTATTATTTTATGGACTTCCTCTGTCCTTTTTTATCTGGTTCATGGAAATAATTAGAGTTTATATTGTTTTTTCTGCATTCAATGCGGATATTTCTTTAATAATTATTGCCGAAGTTTTTGTTATAGCCAGTTTAATAGGCCTAATCCCGTTCCTGCCTGGTGGTTTGGGAGCAGTAGATGGGATGATGATAGTTTTATATTCTTATGCTGGAGTTCCTCCATCAGTTAGTGCAGCTGCTACACTTGTAGAAAGATTGATTTCTTTTTGGATGACTTCCATTATTGGTATAGCAGTACTTCCTTACTTTGGAAGTGCAGCAATAGAGAAAATTTCTAAGAAAATATAGCATATTCAAATAATAAAATAAGACATATCCCTTAATAATAATTCCAAATTTGGTTTAGAGTTTACATACATTCATCGAGTTTTATTTTCATCCTTCTACTTTTTCGAAGTATTTTTCGCATGAAATTCAACTAATAATTTTTAATAAACTATTTTCAAAGTTGGTATTGTAATATTACTGCATTTATGAGTGTTTTAAATATTTAGTCTGGATAAAAATTAAATGGAAAAATATATAACTTCTCTTCATAAACCATCCTCATATACTAAAAGGTGATAATCATGGAAATAAACGGAGTGGAAATAGAAGATACTTTTGCAGAAGCGTTTGGTATACAGGTATCCCGATTGCTTGTAACTGCAGCAACAAAAAAACTAGCTAAAATAGCAGCAACCGAAGCAACAGGATATGGAACTTCAGTTATTGGATGTCCGGCAGAAGCGGGAATTGATTGTTATGTTCCTCCAGAGGAAACCCCTGACGGACGGCCAGGTTACATTATAATGATCTGCAATATGAACAAGGATAAACTGGACCACGAACTGTTAGAAAGAGTGGGAATGTGCATATTAACTGCAGCAACAACTGCTGTTTTTGATAATATGGATAATGCAGATGAAAAATTTAAAACCGGAGTAAAATTAAAGTATTTCGGTGACGGTTATGAGAAAAAACTTGAAGTAGATGGAAGAACTGTTTATTCCATCCCACTTATGTCTGGTGATTTCTTGGTTGAAGGTGAATTAGGAATTAAAAATGGAGTTGCTGGGGGTAACTTTTTCATATTAGCCGAAAACCAAGCTGCAGGTCTATTAGCTGCGGAAGCTGCTGTTGATGCAATAGCTAGTATATCTGGAACAATCACACCGTTCCCGGGAGGAGTTGTTGCTTCCGGTTCTAAAGTAGGATCAAATAAATACAAGTTTTTAGGTGCTTCCACCAATGAAAAAATGTGTGTAACTCTAAAAGACGAAGTTGAAGATACTCAAATTCCTGTTGATGTAAACGGTGTTTACGAAATAGTAATTGATGGATTAGATGAAAAGTCTGTAAGAGATGCTATGAAAGCAGGTATAGAATCTGCAGTAAAAGTACCAGGTGTTTTAAGAATAAGTGCCGGAAATTTCGGCGGTAATTTGGGTGCTTACCAATTAAAACTGCACGATCTATTCTAAAAAATAGTTTTTATACTATTTTTTTTATTTTTTTACATTTTAATGTGTACTTTGGGATTTTTAGTTTTAAGGATGATAATAAAATGATCATCTTAATATAGAACTACTCTGAATTTTCTTTTTCAACAATGTCCCATATTTCCTCTTCAGGTAAATCAATCCCTAACAATAATCCTTCTTTTTTCAAAGCGGATACTATATTTTTAATAGTTTTTACATCAGTTGCAGAGACAGTATGGGAATGAATATGTCTTGAAATCTCATAGAGAGCTTCCAGTGATCTACGTGCGTCAGGATTGTCAAGTTCCCTTTCACAATTTTTCACATCTTCCATAGTTCTAATGTAAAGTTTACGAGTAACAACCTGCCTAACCCCGGGGAAATAATGCTTAGAATCTAGAATATGACCTCCTTGTTTAACAATTATCTTTTTGTCATCTAATTCTCCCACGTGATGTTTCAATAGTAGTTCTACAGTGGTGCCATATTTTTTTATAGCATCTTTGATTTCTTCGGTGGAAAGGTTAACTCCAACCAAGAATCCTTTAGCATTCAATTCGTTCTCTACTTCTCCCAAAGTTTTTGCATCCGGGCCACTTATTCTGTGGGAATGAATTCCCCCTCCGGATAGTGAATATAAGCGATCAAGATTTTCCATTTTCTTTTTATCGTGTTCTAATATATCAATGAATCTCTCCATTTCTTTAAATTTAGATAAACATATTTTTCTATGAAGAGATTCTCTAAAACCTGGAAGGTAGTATTCTATGTCTTCTAAGACGCAACCATGCCTTAAAATTACTTCTGCTTCTTCTCTTATATCATGCACATCATGATTTTCAGTGATTTTTATTTCTGGTTTTATAACAACTTCGACCAGCCGGCCATGCTTTCTGGCTTCTTCTTTTATTTGTTCTTCATCCAGATCAACACCTAAAAGCAACCCTTCCTTTTTGATTTCATCCACTACCTTCTGTAAGGTTTCCTTGTCTGGACCTGAGATCCAGTGGGAATGAATGCCGCTTACTGATTCATAAACACGTTCCAGGGAATTTTTACGTGTAGGGTCATGTTCTAAACTACCTAAGAATTTATTGAGTTCACTTAGTTTAGATATGCCAATTTTTCGGGCTAAAGGTCTGCGAAATTCAGGTAAATGATATTCAATATCTTCTAGGGTACACCCATGTTTTATAATAATTTCAGATTCCTTTCTTATATCATCCACATCATGCATTACCGTGATCTTCATCATGGTAGGTTCAATTGCAGCAAAGTAAATATCTTCTCCGCCACTGGTTTCAGGTGATATTACCCGATCTGCACCTGAACGGTAGAGTCTGCGAATATTTTCACTTTTACTGGCCCGGGATACTATCCATATATCGGGACTTAATTCGCGGGCAGTTAAAGTAATAAATAGATTGTCTACATCGTCACCAGTTGTTATTATAACTCCCCTAGCTCTTTGTATGCCTGCATCTTTCATGACAGTTTCGTCTGTGGCATCCCCGGGCATGGCAAGTATCTTAGGATCTTCCCATAATTCTTTTTCCACTACATTCTTGTTTTTTTCGATTATTATTGCTGTTTGATTTCTTTTTTTCAGTTCTTTAAAAACAGCAGCCCCTACTCTACCATATCCACATAATACAAAATGATTTTTAGTTTCAGACATTAATCTTCTTAATTTAGCTCCTGAGGTAATTTCTTCCACTGCCATGGTCACCACCGTAATTGTTAAAGTAAAAACATAAGCTATCAATCCTACGCCACCCAAAACCAGTGTAATTGCAAAAATTTTCTGTATGGGTGTAACTGGAGAAATATCACCATAACCTACAGTTGCAACTGTTATTATGGTATAATAAAGTGCATTAACAGGGTCTAAACCCATAATAATTGTTGAACCAATAAAACCATATGCTATTAATCCTAAAAGGGCGAAAAGTGCATATATGAGCATATGTGATGGTATTCCTGGAATATTATAAGAATTGGGCAAGTAGGGATTTGGCAAAGGATCACCATTAATAATAAATGAAGTAATGATCTTTTTTTAATGCTATAAAATTAAATATAATTTGTTTTATAATCTATAAATAGTGATACCATGACTCCCAAGGATATGATGATAATAGATACTAATGCTGAAGAGTTAGGAGTATCTAAATCTTCGCTTATGGAAAATGCAGGCAAATCTGTTGCAGAATATATAAAGAATAATATAAAACCGTGTAAAGTAGCAATATATGCTGGAAGTGGAGGTAACGGTGGGGATGGTTTTGTTGCAGCCAGACATTTAATAAATAATGGTTTTGAAGTCGAAATATTTCTTTTAACTCGTCCTGATCATATAAAATCTAAACAATCTCTGCAAAACTGGAACATCCTCCAAAATATGAATCCTGTAATTAGTCCTCTAAAAATTAAGATAATTACTGATTCTACACTTCTTAAGAGAATAGATGCTCAGGTAATAATTGATGCTTTACTTGGAACTGGAATTCAGGGAAAACTTAAAGAACCAGTTTCTACTGCTATAACTCTTATTAATAAGCTTGATGGATTAAAAATTGCAGTGGATGTTCCCAGTGGCTTGGATCCTTTGACTGGTGATGTTAATGATAAAGCAGTCCAAGCAGATGTTACAATTTCATTTCATAGGGCAAAAAAAGGAGTTAACGATTCTAGTAACTATGTTGGTAAATTAGTGGTTAGTGATATTGGAATTCCAAAAGAAGCAGAGATTTTCACTGGTGTTGGAGACCTTCTGAGGCTGAAAATCAGTTCAAAATATTCGCACAAAGGTAATAATGGTCGGGTCCTGGTAATTGGAGGTAGTAAAGATTATTCTGGAGCCCCTGCCCTAGCAGCATTATCGGCTATGAAATCAGGGGTGGATATAGTGTATGTTGCCTCTCCTGAAGTTGTAGCATCAGATATCCGATCATATTCTCCGGACCTTATTGTGAGAAGCTTTTCACGAGATTACATAACAGAAAATGATGTAAATCCTATTTTAGAATTAGCTGATAATGTTGATTGTGTTTTAATTGGATGTGGTTTGGGAAGAGATCCAGAAACAGTATTAACGGTCAAAGATATCATATCCAAACTTGGTAAACCATTGGTAATTGATGCAGATGCCTTACACATGTTGGACAAGAAAACTCTAAATACAATTAAAGGGGGAAATATAGTTATAACTCCTCACTCTGGAGAGTTCAAAGCAGTGACCGGTTACAGAATACCAGATAAACTTGAAAATAAGATCAAAATGGTAAAAGAGAGGTCTAATGATTTAAAATCTGTTGTTTTACTTAAAGGAGTTATAGATGTTGTAGCTAATGGAAATAATATCAGACTCAATAAAACCGGGAATCAGGGAATGACTGTTGGTGGTACTGGTGATTGTTTAGCAGGTTTGGTAGCGGGACTTATCTCCAAGGGACATGAAACTTTTGAAGCAGCCTATCTGGCAGCTTATATAAATGGAAGGGCTGGAGACATGGCTCTGGAAGATTTAGGCTATAATTTTACTGCCAGTGAATTGATATCATTCATACCAAGGGTTTTCATGTAATCTCATATTAAATTCAAGTCTTTTTTTCTCATTTTTTAATTAATCATCTTATTTGATGAACAATTTAATTAACTTTCAATTTCATAAATGATACTGTAAAAAAACTTAAAAGGGAGGTTATATCAATGGATTGGATTACCATTTTAATAATAATCATTGTTGTGTTGATTATTTTAGGTCTATCCATAAGAATAGTGAACCAGTATGAGAGAGGGGTTGTTTTCAGGTTAGGAAGGGTTATAGGAGTTAGAGACCCTGGACTTCGTATTATAATACCTTTAGTGGATAGAATGGTCAAGCCGTCTTTGAGAATTGTTACCATGCCTATTCCTGCCCAGAAGATAATTACTCAGGATAATGTAACTATTGATGTAGCTGCAGTGGCTTACTTTAAAGTGATTGATGCATACAAGGCAGTGGTGGAAATTGAGAATTATGATCGGGCAGTTAACCAGATATCTCAAACCACAGTAAGAAGTGTGGTAGGTCAGTTTACTTTAGATGAAGTCCTTTCAGATACACCTAAAGTTAACCAGAAAATTCAGGAGATTATTGATGGACACAGTGAGCCATGGGGAATCAAAGTCACCACGGTAGAAATAAAGGATATTAAACTTCCTGAAAGTATGCAAAGAGCGATTGCATTGCAAGCAGAGGCTGAAAGAGAGAAAAGAGCTAAAATTATATCTGCTGAAGGTGAATATCTTGCTGCAGGTAAATTAGGAGAAGCAGCAGACATAATAACTGAACATCCAGTGGCACTACAGCTTCGAATTATGCAGGTATTGAGTAACATTGCTGCAGAAAAAAATTCAACCATAGTGTTCCCTGCTCAGTTATTGAACAGTATTCGTGATATTAAAGACTTCCTGGGATCTGAGTTAGGTAGTGTAGACGAAAATAAAAAATAGTAAGGAACATGTTTAATGACTTTGGAAATGAAAAAGTTTTATAAAATAAAACTTTTAATTTTTTAGAATAACCCTAGAACTTGGATTATCAATAGAAAGATTACTCCTATTACTCCACCAAATCCAGCGATGAGTATAGTCAATATATTTACGGGTATATCTACAAATGGAAGAAGATTTACCAAGAATAGTAATACCCATCCCAGTATAATGTGTAAAATTATTTTTACGCCTAGTTTAAGGGCTTTTGCCAGTATTCCAATACCTAGTATTATTAGAATAATTATTATAATACCTAGTACTATTAAACCGATTGAAATCGTTTTAAAAACCTCTGGTGATCTTTAATCATCCTTTGCAGACTTTATTGTTTTTTGCAGATTTTGTTGTAAGCTGCTGCCTGAATACCATAATGTTTCACCATACCTGCAATTTCCCGTTGATCAAGGGCCTTGTCCTCAAAAGATACAATATCTTCCTGGTATAAGCTGTAGGGTGACTTTCTACCTGTAACTCTCATACTTCCTTTGTGTAATTTCAGGTTAACCTTTCCAGTTACTCTTTTTTGCATTTTATTAAAGAGACTGTCTAGATCCTCACGCAGCGGTTCATGCCACATCCCATCATATATGAGCTCGGAATAAGTGGTACTAGCCGTTTCAGCAAATTTTAATTCTTCTCGAGTCAAAACTAACTGTTCTAAAGCTTTATGGGCAGTTATAAGTAGTATTGCTGCAGGTGTTTCATAAATTTCCCGTGATTTAAGGCCAATGATTCGATCTTCAATGATATCAATCCTTCCAATACCGTGCATACCTGCGATTTCGTTACATTTAGCTATTATATCCAATGGAAACATCTTTTTATCATCAATGGATGTTGGAACTCCATTTTTAAATTCTATGGACAGATCAAGTGCTGTGTTTGGAGCATCCTTAATGGAGCGAGTCCAGCTGAATACATCTTCAGGCGGTTCTACCATAGGGTCTTCCAGCACGTCTCCTTCAATGGCTCGTCCCCAGATATTTTCATCGATACTGTACTGTTTATCTGAAGGTAGAGGTATTCCGCATGATTGGGCATATTCCATTTCTTCAGTTCTGGTGAGATTCAAGTCGCGTATCGGTGCTATTACCTTACATTCTGACATTGACCGTATAACAGACTCAAAACGGAACTGGTCATTTCCTTTACCAGTACAGCCATGGGCGATTGCAGTCGCTCCTTCCCTTCTTGCAAGTTCAACAATTTTCATGGCGATGAGTGGTCTGGCTAATGCTGTAGATAGAGAATATCCTTCGTAAAGAGCATTGGCTTTTATGGCTTTGAATATGAAGTCTTCTGCGAATTCTTCTTGGGCATCTATAGTATAATGTTTCAGGCTACCTACTTTATCCGCTACAGAGGCGGGTCGGTCTATTTCTTCTCTAGGTTGTCCTACGTCTACACAAGCTGTTATTACATCCATGTCATATTTTTCTTCTAGTAATTTTATGCATACTGAAGTATCTAAACCACCACTGAAAGCTAGAACCACTTTTTCCATCTAATCACCATTACAATATATTAATATTAATCAATTTTTTTGATATTATGTTTATATAAAATTGCATCTAAGATATTAATTAAGTAATTTAAGTAATATATACTAATAAATATTTTCCAGTATCTTTATTGTGGTGTAGGTAATGATTTTTAGTAATTTGAATAATATTAATGTCGAATTTAATATAATATCCTATGAAACTGGGGGAAAAGTTGAAAAAAATGATGTATTAATGAAAAATATTCCTAAAACGGATTTAAATGAGACAATAATTAAAAAAGCCAGCAAAGGTACAACATTAATTAAACTAGGTAAAAAAGGCCCTAAGTTAATGATCACGGCAGGAATTCATGGAGATGAATTACCTCCACAAATTGCTTCTTTGAATATTATAAATAAAGTTTTGAATTGTAATTTAAGAGGAACATTATATGTGATCCCATTTGCAATTCCCTATGCTACAATGGAAAATTCTAGGAGATTCAATGGAACTGATATGAATAGAGCGGCTGCAAAAGCCGGATGTCTTTCTAATAATTTGCTTAAGATAATTAAAATGTTGAAAATTGATGCGGTGGCAGATTTTCATTCCACCAAACTTAGAAGTAACCCTGGAAGACAGAGTGTTTTCTGTTCCAAGAAACCTTGTATAAAAAGTTTTAAAATAGCCCAACACATCAGTGAAAACACTCCTTCAGAGCTTATATTTTACAAAAATGCAGGTTTGTATTATAAAGGGGCTTTTGAAGATGAATGTAATCTAGCTGGAATTCCTGCAGTAACCTGTGAAGTAGTTTCTGAAAATGGTGTGGTTGATCCAGGATCTCCTAAAAAATCTTATAATCAGATGATGTCATTTTTAAATTATTTTAACATGATTAGATAACGAAAAGAGGTGTTTGTGTGTCTTCATATAAAAAACATGTATTGTTTTCCCTTTTGTTTACCATACCCTTTTTTCAAGAAGTATTTTTACTGGCACTGGCAGTTGTTGGAACATCAATTATAGATATAGATCATAACATAAAAAGAAAAAACCGTAATATAATATTGATAGTGGGTTTACTTCTATCCTTAATATTGTACATGTTGAAATTACCATTTTTAATAGGTATTTTATTGGTTTTAATAGTTTTAATACTTTATTTTTCTAAACACCGGGGTTTTACACATTCTTTGTTTGGAATATTTGTTTTATCCATTTTATTGACAGCTTTTGTTTTGGGTGCCTATTTTTTATTAAAAGATTTCAATGTGGATAATAAAATTACTTTGATGATTATAGCAGTATTTATCGGAGTTCTAAGCTTAAATAAACGAATAATGCCTATATACATTATTCTGGCTGTTCTTGGAATTTATTTTTTGCCAGTTGCAAATATCACGTTGTATGGAACATTTTTAGCTCTGTTTTTAGGGTTTATAAGTCATTTAACACTAGATCTTTTAACTCCTAAGGGTTTGGAACTATTCAGACCATTATCCTCCAGGAAATGTAAAAAGAAATATGGGGTACTGTTTCTGGTTATATGGGGAATTTTTGTGTTTATTAGATTATACACGTACTTAAAAGTTATTCTTTATTGATTAATTTGATAAATATTGATTTATTTTTATAATATAACAATAAAAGCTTTAAAATGTTGATTTAAAAAATTTTAGCAGTAGCTATTATTTTTTCTACCTTTTTTGAAAAAAATTTTGTTTGATCTTTGAAGTCTCATATTATCAAATCAATATTACATAAGATACCTTTTTGATTAGATTTAAATATTTTTAAATAGATAATTAATTCTATAAAATTATTAGGAGGAGATTTTCTATGGTTAAATGGGGGCCAGTTATTGTAGGTTTTATTTTAGCAATAATATTAGGCAATATCGGAGTTTATATAAATCCTTATTGGGGTTCCAATTTGGGTTTGTTTATTGCAGGATTAATTGTGGGTTACTGGGTGCATGAAGGCCTTTTAGGGGGTTTATGGAATGCTACTGTTGCTGGAGCATTTGGATCTATATTATTGGCAATATTACTAATTGTTGGAGGAACAATATTCGGTGGTTTAGCCGGCTTTGCAGCAACTTTTGTAGCAGGTGTAGGTATAATTATCGTTGCACTAATTCTGAACATAGTGTTTATGGGTGTTGGTGGAGCTATAGGTGGATTAATTAGTGGAAGCGACTAGTTAACCCTTTTTTTATTATTTTTATGGTCTGTACTTGTAGAGATTTTATTTATATGATATTTCCAAGTAATTTTCTGGCATCATTGATGTTCCTTTAGCAATATTATTTTGAACTTGTCAACTGATGGAAAATTTTTTTAGTTATCTTTATATATGTCATGTTTTATAATGATGAATTGTAATTATCATGGTAATAACAAAATAGCTTTAAAAACAGTTAATAAGTTATAAAAGTTGTTTATGATTTGTCATGCTAATATTTCCTGATAATATTTATATCAAATACAAAAAAGGGGTTAAATCCATGTTTATAACAAGAATATTTTATGGTATCGCTTATTTCATTGTATTGGTATTCGAAATCTTAAAAGCAACAGTAGATGTGGCTTCCAGAACTGTAACTGGTAAAGTAGAACCGGTTGTAGTAGAAATCCAAACAGAACTCAAAAGACCAGTTTCTCAGACTATTCTTGCTAATAGTATTACTTTAACGCCTGGAACTCTTTCTATTGATCTGGATTCTGAAAACCAAATAATAAAAGTTGCAACAATCGTTCCAAAAGAAAAAAGTGATATAATTCCGTTTGAATCTTATATAAAGGGTATGTTAGAATAAATAATGAAAAATCGATTAATAAACTTTAAAAACGCAAAAAGATAACTATCAATATTACAAACTGAGGACTGTTAAAATGGATTTACTATTATTATCTGAATATATTCTTCTGGCATCGCTTACCATCTTTGCAATCGCAACCATTAGAATTGCGACCAGAAAAACAATTGCCATGGGTTTGGTAGGAGTGACTGGATTGAGCATAGCTGTTGCCACCATATTAATTTTAGTTCAAAATATGTATAACATTGGTTTCTGTAAGGAAATAGCCTACGCACTGGTAATATTGGGGCCAGTGGGAACCATAGCATTTTCAAAAGTTTTGCGAGGATGATTAAAGTGATGGATATACTAATCTTGATAAAATCAGCAGTATTACTTATTTCATCTGTTTTAGTCTTGCTTTCAGCTATTGGAATTATAAGATACAAAGATGATTTACAAAGAGTGTTATATGCTCGGGTTCATATTTTAGGGATAGCTGATGTGGCATGTATACTGGCACTTTTAGTTCTAGGTCAACCACTTTTAGCTGCTACTTACTTTATCCTTGCTCCATTTGCAAACCACGCAATAGCAAATGCATACTATTACGGGGAGGAAACAAAATGATTGAATACATTCTTATGATACTAACCATTGCTGGGGCGATACTTGCTCTAATACAGAGAGATCTTCTAAAAGCAGCTATATTAACTGGTATTCCTGGTGCATCAATCGCCTTTTTATATCAATATCTGCTGGCGCCAGACGTTGCTCTAACACAAGCCATAGTTGGAACAGCAATCATACCAGTATTTTTTGCTTTAGCGGTTTACAAAACCCGCAGGATGGAGGAATAAAATGATCATTGATACACAATTAGCATCACTATTTACTGCTGCTTCTTTGATAATAATAGGAATTTTTGCGGCAGGATTTTTAGATAATCTAATTAAAAAGATCATAGGATTAGCATTCATAGGTGATGGAGTTAATCTTTTCTTAGTTTCTCTTGGATACAAACCAGGAGGCATTGTTTATATTTATCTTCCAGACATGACTGTAAACTGGTTTGCACAAAATGCTTCTTATCCTCTTCCTTTCGCATTAGTACTTACTAGTATTGTTATTGGGGCCAGTACCCTTGCTGTTATGTTGGGATTAATAATTGTATTATACAAAAAGCACGGAACTATAAGTGCATCTAAGGTTCTGAGAGATGATGGAGAGTAATAAAATGAATGTTAATTCAATTTACACAACTATAACACCTCTAAACCGAACTATGTATCTTTTGAAGGTTTATATGGGGGGAGTATTATGAATCCATTGATTCCCATAATGGTCATACTTCCAATTGCATGTGCTCTGCTTCTAAATCTACTGCACAAAAAGGATAAAACAATTAAAATATTAGCAGTCTTAGTAGCGTTAACCATACCGATAATACCCTTAATTGCGAGTTATGGTACTTATTTCTTTGGTGGATACGCACCTCTAGCTGAAAATCCAGCTATTGCCCAGAATTTACCGGCATTTATAACCAGCTCGGCTTTGAATGTATTCCACCCTGCAATAACCTATAGTTTCGATAGCGCACAAAAAATCATGTTGTTTATATTGGGTTTAATTGCGCTTCTGGCAATTTTCACATCTTTAAACGAAACCAAAAAATCTTCGGGAGTTTACGCTTTCTTAATGTTCATGGGAACTGCGGCAGTAAGTGCCATTCTCTTAACTGATGACATATTTAATTTATATGTTTTCTTTGAAATTGCAGCCATAACTCAGGTGGGAATTATTGTAGCCTCCAAAGTGAAGAATAATTATGAAACTGCGCTAAAATACATGATTTTAGGTAGTATTGCGGCTCCGTTACTACTTTTAGGAATAGCTCTACTTTTAGGGTTAACAGGTAATGTGAATATTACTGACATTATTTATTCACTAAAAAATGGAGTTGTAGATCCTCAAAATCCTGTATTATTGATGGCGTGTGGTTTGATAGTATTCGGATGGTTATATGGGTCAGGATTGCCACCATTCCACACTATTAAATCAGCAGTTTACAGTAAAGCTTTGCCCCATGGTGCGGCATTACTTCAAGCATTTTCGGTTTTCACCTTCGTAGCGCTGGGAATTATTATCCTTAGAATATTCTCATACCTTCCCTTTGCCCAGGTAGCTATAATTGTCATATCATTACTGGCTATGATACTGGGTATAACCATGGCATTAATGCAAAATGATTTCAAGAGAATCATTGGTTACCTAGCTGTTGGAGAGCTGGGATACATTGGAATTGGTCTGGGTTTGGGGACTGCCTTTGGAATTACTGCAGGATTATTTCAGGCAATAAACGAGGCAGTTATAACTGCTTTCCTGTTCATAGGCTTCGGAACGGTGTTATATAAAACCGGCATCAGTGACACCAGAAAACTTGGTGGTTTGATGATTGAAAATCCTAAAGCAGCGCTGCTGGTTTTATTAGCAGGTTTTGCAATGGCAGGAGTTCCACCTTTAAATGCATTCCAAAGTAAGTTACAACTAATACAAGCTTCAATTAATGCAGGATTACCCGAATTAGGTATAATAATGATATTAATAAGTATTGTAACATTTATGACCTTTATGAAGGCATTTTATACTATATTCATGCGACCTAAACCTGCAGAACTAGAAATAAATGATAATAAAATACCTAAAGCCACCATAATATCTATGCTGGTTTTATTGGCCGTATGTATAATTTTAGGGCTTTTCCCACAAATAGCGACTGGTTACTTGCAGGGGTTAGCAAATAGTCTGGTAATATGAAGAGGGATCCTATGAATATCTACGATCTTATATTAAAAAGAATTAGAGAAATTCAAACAAAAACTGAAGAAAATGAGCCATTAACTAATATATCTGCTTCATCAACTTTGGCAGCAGAAATAACTTTGATATCCTCCCTTTTAATTGCTCTGGTCATGTTAAGATTAGTGAATACTATACTAATGATAGTGATAGTAGTAACAGTATTTGTGATAGCTTTAACTACCATACCTTTAATGCCTCGTCTAAAGCGAGAACAGAACGATTCATTTAATAGCATGATATTCTATGTTATTGTGGCTCTAGGTATAATAATAACCCTTTTCTACTGGGGGAATTTAAATGTCTGATGGATTAAGAAATTTAATAGCAGGAATAGCTCTTGCTGTATTTGGTGTTACATTATTCCAGGCCATATATGGATTTAAACCATTAATTTATCCTGGAATCAGTTATTTATACAATTATGTAGGTCCAAGTATAGCTCCCAACATGGTTACTGTGGTTGTGTTTGATTGGAGAGCATACGATACTTTAGGTGAAGCTTTAATACTTGTAACTGCGGTTGTTGTAACTTTACTGATATTTGGAAGAGGAAAAGTTGAGTTGGGAGGAAAATAGATGAGTACCATTCTTAAAATATTCGTATTTCCTGCAGCAATGCTAATCATGTGTTTGGGAATTTTAACCATACTAGGAGGCCACATAACTCCTGGGGGAGGATTTCAGGGAGGTGCTATGATAGCAGGTGCCTTCATATTCTGTGCTGTTGTATATGGTTTACGTGAAAATCCCTTTAAATTCTCACACAACTTTTTGGCAGGAATGGAAAGTGTAGGAGCATTAGGATTTATCATACTGGGATTGGTAGGTCTAGTTTTCACTGGATTTTTCCTTTACAATGTTGGAGTAGATCTTTACAGCAATGTACCTCCATTTATAATGAATTTATTTGATTATCCTGACCCGATTCATGCGGGAATTATACCCTACCTAAACATCCTAGTTGGAATAAAAGTTATGGTAGGTTTAAGCGCAGTGGTAATAACATTCTTGGAGAGTTAAAAATGTTTTACATAGGTCCACCACTTTTTGGTTTCATACTAGGCTTCATACTTGGAAGCAGAATTAAAACAGAACCAGATAGTAAAATAAAATTTACCTTAGGGTCATTCCTGGTAGTTTTGATCGTAGCCATTTTAATGGCATATGAGTTAGGTCCATTTCCATTTTATCAAGGTATACCAATTGCTACAGGGTTTGTTGCTGCAATTATAGGAATATTTGCAGGTAAAATAATTTTAGGAAGATAAAATCAGATTAATCAGATATAGATAAATAAATTGATAATATAGTCAAATCAACTGAATGGAAGGCAAGTATCATGTTTTTATCAACAAAAAAATGTGAGGGCATTGGAGAATGTGTTAAGGAGTGCCCTACAGAAGCAATCAGAATCATTGAGGGTAAAGCTTTCAGTTGCATCACTTGTGGTGCATGTGCAGAAGCCTGTCCTAACCGGGCCATTTTTAGGAATAAATATGGCGGATATGTTGTTGACAGGGCTAAATGTAATGCCTGCGGTGTATGTGAACTTACCTGTCCAGTTAACAGTATAAAAATTGAAGAAGGTACAGTCAAAGGAATTTGTTCTCGGTGCGGTATATGTGTAGATGCCTGTCCTATCAACGCAAGATTAGATGCTTATGATGTCATAGAAGACAGGCAAATACAGTTCTTAGAATCATTAAATCTCACCATCCCTCCCAAAGAGAGATCTAAAAAAGAGGATGAAAAATCAGAAAGGGTTAATGTGGTCACAGACACTGAAAAATGCACACTTTGCAAGCGCTGTGAATATTACTGTCCTACTGAGGCAATACAAGTTAATGTTAATTTAGAGGGTAAATGTACAGAATGTGGGGTATGTGAGGATGTTTGTCCAGCTGATGCAATATCAGATACAACTATAGACCCTGAAAAATGTACTTTATGCCTTAAATGTTTGAAAGAATGTCCAAACAAAGCCATTTATATAGATGATTTTGAGGTGAAAATTAGAAAACCCGAACCTTCAGAAGAAATTGAGGGTACTATTGTTTCTTGCTTAAATTGTGGTTTATGTGCTGAGGCATGTGGAAAAGGGGCGCTTAAAATGGTTGATGGTAAATTAAGATATGATCCAACCCTTTGTGAAGAATGTGAGTCCATGGAGTGTTTGGAAGTATGTCCAGTCGGCACCCTAAAATTATCTGATGATCCTAATCAAAAAATTAAAGGTTTCTGCGTTTCTTGTGGAAAATGTGTAAAGGCTTGTGATGTAAACGAAGCAAGAAGCTTTAAAAATGTAACATGGGATGGAACTGTATCTGAAGATTGTATATCTTGCGGAATTTGTGCAGAGTTATGTCCTAAAGATGCCATAACATTAAAAAGAGGAACAATTGATGTTGATCTTGAAAAATGCGTATTATGTGAGAAATGTGGTATACACTGCCCTGTGGATGCAATTCCAAAAACTACTATGCGTAAAAAATCAATAAAAGACGGATTTACTTTAATTGAAGATAAATTGTGCATGCAATGTAAATTATGTGAAAAAATATGTCCAGAAGGAGCTATTTCTGAGACAGAAGATGGAAGATTAGTAGTGGATGACTCTAAATGCACATATTGTGGAGCATGTTCTAATGCATGTCCTGCCAGAGCAGTGTTATTTGAAAGGGAATTTGAGGTATCATCATGAAAGATTTAATCAGAATAATGTTAGAAGGTGCTTATAGTAACCTTAAACGGATAATTTTTGCTTCTGATCGAGTTACTGATATGGAACTTCGGAATAAAATATTAAATGGTCAGATAGTACCTACAGAAAAGGTTGCTGAGGTGCCATGTATTGGTTGTTCTGGATGTGCGAATGTGTGTCCCACCGGTGCAGTTTCCATGAAAAAGTTGGAAGAGCCTGTGGAATTAATGGAAGGATTAATCAAGGATCAAATACCGGTTTTAGACAGCCTTAAATGTGTAAATTGTTATTACTGTCATGATTTTTGCCCATTATACGCATTATTTGGAGAGGCAGGAACTATACATCCTAATGATGTAGGTGAAGTTGAATCTGACATAACTGAACTTCTTGAAAAACCAATTAAAATATCTGAAGATAAAATTGCATTTATATCACAATATCTCGCGGATACCAGCATATTAAAGAAAAAAAAGTATTAAAAAGCCATATTTTTAGTTAATACGATAGTTAGATAAAATATTAATCAACGAATCCAAAGTTTAAGAGGGATCAAATGAGTTTAAAATCATATTCAAGGGCTCGAGCAGTACATGTAATGTTAGTATATACTGGTGGATGTAATGGTTGCGATATAGAAATCGTTAACTGCATATTTTCACCAAAATTTGATGCAGAACAGTACAAAGTATTTTTAACCTGGAACCCTAGAGAAGCAGATGTACTGGTGGTTACAGGTCCTGTTACTAAACATACTGAAAAACCTTTAAAGGAGATTTATAATGCTATACCTGAACCTAAAGCAGTTGTAGCTGCAGGAGCTTGCGCTCTCATGGGAGGAGTATATAAAAATATACATGGAGATATTCCTTCTGAAGAAATAGCAGGACCAGTGGAAGAAGTGATACCAGTTGATGCAAAAGTTCCTGGTTGTGCAGTACGGCCCGAAGATGTTTTATCAGGAGTTGTAGCTGCATTACCTTTACTATTAAATGCTAAATAATTTATAAACCATCAGGTGTTTTTATGAATGAAGATAACAGGATAACTAATAAATCAACAAAAGAAACCATAATCGAAACAGAGGTTGCAATGGGTACTGTTCACTCTGCAGCCATTGAACCATACCGGGTTAGACTTTTTGTTGAAGATGAAATCGTTAAAGATGCGGAAATAACTATCGGAGTTAACCATCGTGGAATTGAGCGGATTATGGAAGGTTTACCGGTAGAAAAGGCCAACGCGTTAACTGAAAAAGTATGTGGAATTTGTTCCAACATTCATATCTGGAATTCAGTACTAGTGGCTGAAAAAGGATTGGGTATAGAAGTTCCAGATCGAGCACAATACATCAGAGTAATCATGGGTGAATTAGAAAGATTACACAGTCATTTGTTATATTTAGCTCATGGTAACGAAGTTTTGGGTCATGAAACCTTTTCAATGAGATTATTTTATATAAGAGAGACAGTAATGGAACTTTTAAGGATGATTGGTGGCAACCGTGTCCAGTACGGAGCACCAATTATTGGAGGTGTTAGGCCTAGATGTGAACTGGATGCCATGAGAATACAAAAAATCAAAGAGGGCATGGACCTTATTGAAGAAAAGGTTTTAAATTTCGCTGATAGGTTTGTTTCTGATCCTATGGTTATGTCACGTATTACTGGAGTTGGAGTAATATCTCAAAAAGATGCTATAAGATTGGCTACTAGTGGCCCTACATTAAGAGCTACAGGTGTTGCCAGGGATTTAAGGACAGAAATGAAATGTTATGATCCTTTTGAATTTGATATTATTACTCAAGATGATGGAGACGTTAAATCAAACCTTCTTGTTCGAGTATTCGAAGTTTTTGAATCTATAAAAATAATAAGACAAGCAATAAAAGATCTACCTGAGGGTAAAATAACTAATAGAAGTTGGGATATGCAGGATACTCCAATTATAAAAAGTTATGTTGAAGCACCCCGTGGAACCCTTTATCATTCTTATAAAATAGAGGATGGAAGAGCTAGAAATGTTATAATTCGTACACCGTCCATAGCAAATATAGGGGCAATGCAACATGCTTGCATTGGATATCACATAACCGATGCTCAACTAGCTATAGTTCAATGTGATCCTTGCTTTACATGCACTGACCGTGCTATTAAAATTATAGAATTATAGGAGACGTGGTGAGATGTCAGTTTCAACAACAATTTTAACTTCAACATTAGCAGTTATTGGAACCTTAATCGTTGCTTTTTTCGTTAGTTTATGGCTACCTGGTATTGAAAGAAAATTTGTGCATGCAAGAATACAACAGAGAGTAGGCCCTCCCCTATCCAGCCCGGGTTTCATGGCTCCAATCAAATTTTTCTTTAAGGAAGCCATAACTCCTAACTCTCCAATGCCTAGACTTTATAATGCACTCCCCATAATTAGTTTACTTTCAATATTCTTTATATTACTATTCATAATGCCTCAAATGTACTTTTTAGGTGCGTTAACCTCCATTATAGCCATAGTTGGGCTTTTAAAGATAGAAGAAGTAATTTATATGTTCATGGGAGTACTTTCCAGATCAATCTTATCCAAGAGAATGCCATTTCCGGACGTAGTAAAAGGAGCTAAACACCCGGATACAAACAGGTCATTCCTTGAAGAATTGAGTAGTTTGAGAGCTTTTAGATTGATTGCATTTGGATCATTTCCAATATACATAACACTCTTTATACCTGTGGCTATGGCTAAAAGTCTTTATCTAAGTGAAATTGTAGCTTATCAACAGATAAATGGCCCGGTACTATTTACACTTGCAGGTATTATAGGTACGATTGTTTACTTTATAGGATCCATGATACTACTAAATGAATATCCATTTGCTATCTTAAAAACAAAGGCGGATGTTATAGAAGGGCCTCTAATGGAATATGCAGCAAAATCCAGAGCTTACGTGTATATTACTAGAGGATTCCTAATATTTGTATTGGCCAGTCTTTATGTGACCTTGTTTTTAGGAATCCCTCCGAACATATTAAATCCGTTGTTTCTAATTACAATTGGTACAGCTGTATTATTCCCAATTTTAATGGCAATTCTCAGTGCATTCTCCCCTATATTCACATTCAAACAGTTTTATCCAGTGGTAGCCGGTACGTCAATACTTGGAATATTAGGCATTATTGCAGCGTTTATCTAAATTAAATATTAATCAACAGAGATATAATAAACTAAAAAGTTTAATAACCTTTAAAAGAGTGATTTTATGAAATTCGTGGTAAGGCCTATGCACATAATTAGTGTAGGCGGATACATTGTTGAAGTAACCTTTCCTTACAGAAACATAATTGTGGTAAATCCCACCAATGAGCCAATAAAGATTGAAATTCCTATATATTCTGAAGATTGGCTGGACGAACACAGGGAATTAGGTTTGGAAGTAATTCCAATTACTGAAGAAGAATCCTTTTTAAGCACATTCAAGAAAGCAAAAGCCAAACTTGAAAAATTGAAGATGGAAAGCTGATGAATACAATAGATCATCTAATAGATTAAAGTTTTTTCATAGCAAATTCTTTTTTCTAATTTTTTTAATTGTGCAGTGGTTTAATGAAGATGTGAAGAACTGATAAAGAAATAAAAGAAAAATCAGAAAATAACGTCCATATTGAATAAAGCAAAAATATGCAGGCTAGCTTTATCAGATAATAATAAACCCTATGTAATTCCGATGAATTTTGGATTTAGAGAAGATTATCTTTATCTTCACTCTGCACACGAAGGTAAAAAAAAATAGATATTTTACGAAAGAATAATAATGTTTGTTTTGAAGTTGACATGGAAACAGAATTAATGACTTTAGAAAAAGCATGTGGCTGTGGCATGAAATATCTAAGTGTAATTGGTTTGGCAGGGCTACTTTTATAGAAGATATTCAAGAAAAAAAGAAAATTTTTGATATAATAATAAGTAAATATTTAAATGAATCTTCATACGGCTATTCAGATTCGGCACTGGCTACTGTGGCTGTAATAAAAGTCAAAATCCATGCAATGACCGGAAAAAAATCAGGTTATTAATTCAAAATTTTATTTTTTATCCTTAAATATTAATACTGATTAAAGGACAAAAGATCTATCAATTTACAAATTTTATATCTGTGATTTAAATGAAAATTGCCATTACCATAAAATCCATAAATAAACCCGGTGTTTTAAGAGACATAACTGATATGATGGCAGATTGTGGTATCAACATCAGTTATACGCATCTATTCATAGAAAAAGATGAGTCTGCATCAATTCATCTGGAATTAGAAAATGTTGATGACATTGAAACATTAGTTAAGAATTTAAAAAGTTTTCCAGTGATTAACGATGTTGAGGTACATCCATCGCTGGATGAAATATATGGTAAAAGGATAATAATTATCGGCGGCGGAGCCCAGGTTGCAATGGTGGCTCAGGGAGCCATTACTGAGGCAGATAGACATAATATCCGGGGCGAACGAATAAGTATAGATACAATCCCATTGGTTGGAGAAAAAGAACTGGCGGAGGCAGTAGCTGCTGTAGGTAGAATTCCAAGAGTGGGGGCACTGGTTTTAGCAGGCTCTCTTATGGGGGGTAAGATTTCTGAAGAAGTAGATAAGGTGAAAAAAGAACACGATATGATAGTTATAAGTCTCAGCATGCCGGGCAGTGTAACGGAAAAGGCAGATTTAGTTATTACCGATCCTGTACAGGCAGGCGTTATCGCAGTAATGGCAATTGCCGATACAGCAATCTTTGATATAAAAAAAATTAAGAGAAAAAGATTTTAATAGAATTTAACTCATTTCTATTGCTCTGATCAATATACTTGCAGCGTTTTTTATTTCGGGATCTTTTATATCCCCACTTTCTCTAACTTTAAGTGCCAATTCAAGAACTTTTGGCACGTCGCTAGGTGACAGGTTTTCAGCCATTTCTAAATAGGTTTGGTCTTTTTCTTCCACATCCACCTTTTTTTCATCCATCATTTCTAAAAGTACTTTGCATGATCCCATTACACTTGGATCTTCCAGTCCTTCACATTTTTTCATTAGATCTTCCTTAGTCATTTTATCACCACAAATTCTGCAATAATCTATGTAAGTCTAATGATTAAAATTTTACTATTTGTCTATTTCAATTATAATTGTGGTTAAATAGATTTAATGACATTTTTTTAGAAATTTGAAAAAGGTAAAGTAATGATATACAAAAGTATCTCAGACTAATTATTTAGTATTAAAATTAAAAAGAGCTTGATTTTGCTGTTTAATCTCACTTAATTAAATATTCAAAAATTAATATCATGGAAGTATTCACAATAATCTGAATACTCGCATAACCTGCATTTATTCTTATTTAAATCAATTTCAGGAATATTTCCTTCAAACATTGTATACAGGTCTTCTATTGTTTTCAAAAGTTTTTGTCTCAATTTAGAGTTTAAAACAACTGGTCTTCGTTCATTTATTTTTAAATAATCTACGAAACCGACTAGAACTTCTGTATCAAATTCTTTTTCTATTAAAATTCCATATGCTGCTATTTGAAGTTCATCAGATTCCCAAACACCCTTTAAAGGTGGTTTACCAGATTTGATCTCTACAGGGTAATATATCCCATCACTCACTTCTATCTTATCAATAATACCCCTTAAACCAAGCTCCCGATCTTCTATTTTATATTCTATTATGGAAGATGGAAATAGTAGTGCACTGATCTGGGAGGCATCTTTTCCAGTTTCATCCATAAAACTTTTAATTTTCAATGCAATTATACATGATTCAGATTTAATCTGATTAATAATTTTTCTAAACATTTCTTCAATTTCTGTTTTTTCTAAAAATTCCAGGTCAGGATGATTTAAAAGGTTTCTCTCTAAAATTGAATGTAAATTATTAAATATTTTATTAAAAATTTCTTTAAATTCCATGTTTGCATTAATGGATCGCAAATCTCTTTTTACCAGTTCGTGAAATTCGTTTCTAATTTCATGGATAAGTCTTCCACTGATCATTAAAGGGTTTTTAGGCGTTTCTTCCACATTATATCTTAAATATAATTTCATAGGGCAGTAAACGTATTCTGAAATGGAAGAAACACGAATTATTTTTAACACCTCACCTTTTTTATTCATCAAGAACTCTAATAAATATAGTATCTCCTTTTACCACGTCTAAATCTTCTATTTTTTTTATGGCACTTGCTACATTCTTTTCTAGTGCTTCATGAGTCACCATGTAAATAGGCACTTCCTGGTTACTACTTTTCTGTTTCTGATTTACAGATTCAATACTTATATCAAAATCACTTAATATTCCAGATATGATATGTAAAACACCGGGTTTGTCCACAGTGGTTAATCTGATGTAATATTTTGATATAACTTTTTCAATATTCTTTAAACCTTTTACGGGGGTTATTTTTGGGCCATAATCAACATTTTTTTTCATATTACTAATTATTTCTAGACAATCCCCTATCACAGCACTTGCTGTAGGCATCATACCTGCGCCCGAACCATACATCATCACCGGCCCCACAGCATCACCCACAACATAAATTCCATTAAACGCATGGTTTACTGATGCTAGGAGGTGTTCTTTAGGTATTAATGTGGGATGAACCCTCACATCAAGTTTTCCATTTTTAATTTTGGCAATAGCCAAAAGTTTAATGATACAACCCAATTCTTTACTAATAAACTCAATGTCGCCACTGGTAATCTTGCTTATACCTTCAACATGAAACTCTTCCTGTTTTACATAAACCCCAAAACCTAAAATGGTTAATATAATCAATTTTTGAGCAGTATCAAATCCATCCACATCAAATGTAGGATCTTGCTCTGCATAACCCTTTTCTTGAGCTTCTTTAAGGACATCCTCAAATTCTAACTTTTCTTCAGTCATTTTAGTTAATATGTAGTTTGCAGTTCCATTTATTATGCCATATATTGATTCAATATTATTTGCTGCCAGACTTTCATTTAAAGGCTGTAATATTGGAATTCCGCCCCCAACACTAGCTTCAAAACAAATTCTTACACTATTTTCTTGAGCAGTTTTTATAATTTCATCCCAATTTTTCGCCAGTAAAGCTTTGTTAGCAGTTACAACATGTTTTCCGTTTTTCATTGCAGTTATGATAAAATTTTTGGCGGGCTGGTAACCACCGATAAGCTCTATAACAATGTCTATTTCCGGATCTTCCAGTATATCATTTACATCAGTAGATAATATGTTTGGATCAATTTCTACACCACGGGGTGTTTCAATATCCAAATCAACTACTTTTTTAAGTTTTACATTTAATCCAGATTTGTTTTTTATTAAACCAATATTATGGTTGAATATAGCTACAACACCAGATCCTATCGTTCCAAAACCTATTAGTCCCACACCAATTGATGCATCACTATTCATCAATATCTCCTCGTAATACTTTTTATTATATAGTTATTATTTATATAGTTTTCGTAACTTTACATATTCATTAAGTGCTTCACGTGTAGTACCTACCACTACACGATAACTCTCATCATCCATTATGACCTTTTCCAACTTTCCACGGGCAACTATTTCTTCCCCTTCACGTGCTTGACCTGCATAAGTATGGGTAAATGATGCAATTTCCGTTATATCTACGTCAGGACCTTCTATGATTTCAACATTTTCCACTTTATAAACAGCTGGATTATCAAAGGCAGCCAGAGAATCAGTAACTATGCAACGGATTTCAGCAATCCCTGCAGGTTCATATTGTATTTCACCATATTTACCCTTAATTTCATCCCATTTACGAGCTGCCAGTATGTCAAATAGGGTTCCTTCAATGATTCCACGATTATTTTTCCGTTTTTCATACCACTTGAATTCATCCATACTTAAAGTGGAATCTTTAATTCTTTTTTCATAGAGTTTTTCCCAATAATCCTCCCCTATACTATTAAAAATTTTATTATCTTTTAATTCTTCAAAAACATTTAGGGCTTTGCGATGATTGTCCAATCCATATATCACAAAGTCAATGTCAGAATTTTGGGTATCATATAATCCCGGTAATATTGAACCTGAAATTCCCATGTCTTTATAAGAGATACCACCATACTCATGAAATGTATCTGCGATTTTAACCACTTTTTTTAAAAGTTCCACTTCAGTTCCACTTGCAATTATCTCTTTAAGACGGTTTTCTGGTCGAATTATCTCTTTAACATCCTCATGAGGTACGCCCATCATTAAAACTTTTGTATTTTCACAATCAAAAAGATAATCTGGAAATTCCTTTTTTAAGAATTCATAAGCCTGTTTAGAATCAACTTTACTGTATTTACCATCATTTTTGCTTCTATCCCCTTTTTCATCAGGAACGTATCTTAAAAAAGATAAAATTCTATCTTTTGGATGAAGATATGATGTGGTGGCAAAGAAGAGATCATCTTTAGTATATATGAAGTCGCGTGTTCTGGCTATCATAAATAAATGTAATGTGAGTAACATTATTAAATATGATAGCTTCCAGACTTAAGCCAGGTCAAGACCTGAAAAAAGGGATCGAAGATATAGTAAAAAATGAGAATTTAAAATCAGGAGTTATAATCTCAATAGTTGGAAGTTTGAATGTAGCTACTCTTAGAATGGCAGATGGTAAGAATAAATTGTTTAAAGGTCCTTTTGAGATAGTTTCTGCTGAGGGAACAATTACTATAAATGGTATTCATGTTCACCTATCCATAGCAGATAGTGAGGGTATGGTTTTCGGAGGCCACCTAAAACAGGGATGCGAAATTAACACCACAGCAGAAGTGTGTATTTTGGAATCACAAAAAGAATTTAAAAGAGTTTTTGACCCAAAAACTGGGTACAAAGAATTGTTTGTAGATAAATAAAATCAACTAATATCTGATATATATTTTATCAAAATCAATTTTTATAGTTTAAATTACAATTAAAAATAGTTGAAGTTTATCATATTGTTATTGTAGGTGATCACATGATCCATATTAATTTAGACCAGCCACTTTTGTACGACGGAAGTCAAATTGAGCCGTTATGGGCCTTTAAAATACACAAAATTAAGGAATCAAGCATAGTAACATGGACAGGTCCAATGAATATTGAAACTTCCAAGGTTTTAGACTATGAAGATGTTGGTTTGGAGATAAAAGCAAATGAAATGATTCACTTCATAATAGAACACTTTGACTGTCAACCACCAGATATGAGAATGGCTTATCATCGCCAAAGAATAATGGTTATGATAGTTAAAGAGGTTTTAGCGGAACACAACATTTTTTGTCAAAGGGAAGGGGATGATCTTTATGTTGATGGAAATAAACTCACTGTTTCCATTGCGACCTGTTCTAAAAGCAGTATTAAAATACATTTTGGCATAAATATGGTTAGTGAGGGAACACCTGACGATGTAAAAACCATTGGAATAATTGAATGTGATGATAACTTAAAAAGGGAAGATGTTGAAAAAATTGTCACAAAAATATGCACAAAGTATATTAGTGAAATATCGGCAATTGATAAAGATATAGCTAAGACAAGAGTTTTTTGATATTTTGAAAAATTTTATTAAAATTTATCTAATAATTTAAATATTTGGGCTATTAAAGAGCTCATTGAGGATATTAAGTGATTTTTAGAATTTATCTTATTTAACAAGTTATATATAGTATTAAGAAGGTTTTATAATGAAAATAGTTATTAACGGTATTCATGCAAATTTAAGATTTTCAGCTGCCCACATGATCCCTAAACATGAATTTTGTGGAGGTATTCATGGGCATTCCTATCATGTAGATGTAGTGGTAGAAGGAGAAAGATCAGGTGATTTTGGTTTTGTAGTTGATTTTAAAAAGGTTAAGGGAATTGTGAGGGATATCTGTTCAAAACTGGATCACAAGGTGTTAATTCCAGTAGAAAGTTCTGATATTGAATTTATATCAGAGGATATATCCAAAGAAAAATCTATTAAATTTAAAATAGCTGAAAAAGGATATGTGCTCCCTGCTGAAGACTGCTGTCTTTTACCACTTAAATCAACATCCGCAGAGGAATTAGCAGAATACTTCGCTGAAAAAGTGTTTGAATCACTTAACAATAAAAATGAAGAAATATTCAGTGTTCAAATCTGTGTTAACGAGGGAATAGGTCAGGGAGCCTATTACACTAAAAATAAATAATATAAAATGCATATTAAATATTGGACTAATTATTGAACTCTGGCGGTACTCTAATGAAAGCCCGTATAAATGAGATTTTCTCCAGTATTCAGGGTGAAGGGTTATTACTTGGCAGAAGACAAGTTTTTGTCCGATTCGCAGGATGTAACCTTGATTGCAATTATTGTGATACTCCACAAAGTAAGAATCCAACTGCTGGTGATGAATATTCTGTTGAAACGCTTTATAATGCTGTGAATAAATTGTTAACTCCTGATTTTCATTCTATTTCTTTTACCGGGGGAGAACCACTTTTACATGCAGATTTTTTAAGAAATTTTTTAGAAAAATATAATTTTAACTGTTTATTGGAAACTAACGGTTCTTTACCTGACGAATTAGCTAAAATAGCTAAATTAGTTGATTATGCCTCTGTTGATATAAAATTACCTGAACATTGTTCAGTGAATGATTGGGATACCCTTTTTAATAGAGAAATAAAATCCCTAAACATATTAATAGATGAGGGTGCAAATATTTATTGTAAATTAGTCATATTGCCCTCAACCAAAGCGGACACAGTGGAACTTATAGCCTCAAAGATCAACAGAGGAGTCTCGGATACTTCAAAGGTGCCTTTGGTTATCCAGCCCCTAAGTCCCTTGAATCAGTGGCAGAATAAAGAACATATGTTACTCAAGATATCTGAAAATGCAGCAGAATATATGGATGTTTTAGTCATTCCTCAAATTCATAAGATTCTGAAGGTTAGATAGGAGGTTTTTAAATGGAAATGGAAACGAAAGTAACCGTACACGACGCAATGACATCAAATGTAGTAACAATCGACCCCAAGATAAGCGTTGAAGAAGCAGCCCAAATAATGACCAAAATGGGTTTAGGGAGCCTAATTGTAAAAAGCAACGCCAAACCAGAAGGATTAATAACTGAAAGTGATATTCTAAGAAAAGTAGTTGCAAAAGATATTCTTGCCAGTGAAATAACAATCGGCGAAGTAATGACCAAAAACCTCATAAACATCGATCCAGGTACAGAATTGAATGAAGCAGCAAGACTCATGGCTAAAAACAGCATAAGACGGTTACCTGTTGTTAAAAATGATAAATTAGTTGGAATTTTAACATCAACGGATGTTATGTCTGTTTCACCGGAATTAACTGAAATATTGGTGATAAACGCAAGATTAGAAAATACTACAGACTATTCTTCATCAGAAAGGCCAGTTCCCGGTGTTTGTGAAATATGTGGTAATTTCATGGAATACCTCGAACAAGTTGATGGAAAATATGTGTGTGAGGAATGCAAAGAGGATCTGGAGGAGGAATAACATGGCTGAGGTAAGAGATGTAATGACATCTGATCCAGTCACAGTCTCCCTAGATACCTATGCAACCACAGTAAGATCTGTACTTAGGAATAATGGTTTCAGGTGTCTTCCAGTAGTTTCAAAAAATCATTTAGAGGGAATGATCACTAGAGGAGATATTTTAAACATTTCCTCCAATAAATCTAATATTGAAGCACGGGGGATTATGGAACATCCTAAAGTTATTGCCACCCCCGACATGGATTTGAAAGAAATTTCTAAGAAACTAGTAACAGCTAATGAAATACAGGCACCTGTGGTAATGTCTTCAGATAATATGACTCTGATAGGTATAGTAAGTGTAATAGATTTATTGCAAGGCTTTTTGGAGAATTCTGCAAAATTCGATAATAAAACCGTTGGTGAATTTGCAACTTCTGATGTGATAACCTGTAATCATGATGATTCTATCTCTTTTGTATGGAATAAAATGGATGATACTGGTTTTTCTGGACTTCCAGTAATTAAAAATAAAAAAATGATAGGAATTATCACCAGAAAAGACATCATTAATTCTGGCCATGTCAGAATCATTAAAGAATCTGATGAAATAAAAAGATCCATTAAAGTTGAAAAGGTCATGAAAACTCCACCAATCGTTGCCGTTCCTCATATGAAGATTCATGAAGCAGCTGATTTATTGGTCAAATGTGATATAGGGAGATTACCTGTAGTTGAAAATCCTATATACATTAAAAAAATGGCAAATAGAGCGCGAGAATCTAAATTGATTGGAATTATTGCAAGAGAAGACATTTTAGAGTCGTATCTAAATTGATTCTCCGAAAAACCAAGCTATTGGATTTATTATTTGATTTAATTATTGTATATCTTCTAAAATTAAAATAAATTGTAAATAATTCTTTCATATTAAATCATGATTCAATAAAATATATTTTAGTATTAAAAACGTGCTTAAATGGATATTCTATCTAAAGAGGTGTACCAATGAGAAGAAAAGATACCATAAATATAGTGAAATCTATGGATAGAGGCCCTATCGAATTTGAATCCCATGCTTCAGAGCATGAAGGGGATGTGATGAGTTTAGCTAAAAAAGATGTAGTCACGATACCCCAAACCACCACAATAAAGGAAGCAGCAGAAATAATGGTGAAAAATAAATTTAGAAGACTTCCTATAACAGATCCTGGAACTGGTAAAATTCTGGGAATTGTTACTTCCATGGATATTCTCGATTTCTTAGGTGGTGGTGAAAAGTATAAGATTTTACATGAAAAATATGAAGATAACTTTTTAGCAGCAGTAAATGAATCTGTTAAAAAAATCATGACTCGTGACATAGAGGTCTTAAGCAATAAAGCTTCATTGAATGATGCAGTCAAAAAAATACACGAAAAAGGCGTAGGAGCACTCCCCGTAGTAGACTCTGAGCAAAAAATTGTGGGTATAGTATCAGAGAGAGATTTTGCCATACTTTTCTCAGGAGTGCTTACTGAAGAGTTGGTAGAGGATTTCATGACCAAAAATGTCATAAGCACCACACCAGGGACTCCTATAGAAGGCGCATCTAAAATAATGGTTAGAAACAGGTTAAGAAGAATACCTGTTGTTGGAGAAGAAAGAAAAACTCCACATCCTGAAAATGAGAAAATTGTGGGTATAATTACATCAACTGATATTTTAGAGTTTTTAGGGGCCAGCAAGGCCTTTGACACCATGGTTTCTAATAATGCAGAGGATATTTTAAACTCTAAAATAACTGAAATTATGGAACAAGAAGTTATTACCACCACACCATTAACTAGACTTGGTGACGTCTGCGAGATTATGGAGAAAGAAGGTATCGGAGGCTTACCAGTAGTTAAAAATGGTGAAGTTGTAGGTATGATAACTGAAAGTGATATATTAAAAGTTATTAACAGTTAATTTCAGGTGATTGGCAATGAATGTTAAAGATATAATGAGTGATGAAGTGGTTGTTATTCAAGATACTGATCAAGTAGCATACGCTCGAAACTTAATGCTCAAACATGGTTTCAGCAGAATAGTTGTGATTGATTCAAAAGGAGTTCCAGTAGGTATTGTTACGGAAAAGGATATTGCTCGAAAACTAAGAGGTAATGGGGCAGCATGGAGAAAAAGACCTCTGGATAAAATATCAATTCGAAGAGTAATGCACAATGACTTAATAACTATAAGCTCTGATACTAAAGTCAAAGAATCTGTGGAAATAATGCTAAAAAATGATATCAGTTCCATTCCGGTTATTGATGGGGAAGAGCTAGTGGGAATAATAACTAAAACTGATCTAATGAACTTTTACCAGAACAAATTTAAATCCAAGTGGAAAGTTTCAGATTTAATGTCTTCTGAAGTTATAACCGTGAATGAAAATCACGCCATAACCCATGTTATAAGTATTATGGAGGATAATAACATCGGAAGAATTGTGGTTATGAGGGACAGTGAACCTGTTGGAATAATCACATCTGAAAATATATCTTTTGCAAATATCGATGATCCTGAAACTGGTGTAAGTGTTGAAAAAGTTTATTTCATCCGTCAGGCAGATGGGAAAGATAAGAAAAACTTTAGAATGGTTTCAATGCTTACCGCAGGGGATATAATGACCAATGATATTCTTAGGATGTCTAAAGACGCTGATGCATCATTAGCTGCTGAGATGATGATTGAAAAAGATATAAGTGGGATTCCTGTTGTTGAAGACGGCGAATTAGTTGGAATAATTACTAAAACTGATATAATTGAAGGAATACAGTAAATATCTTTATATATTATGACTTAAACAGTTGTGAGGAATTTGATGTATATTAAAAATATAATGACACCAGAAGTAGTCCTAGTTGATAAAGATCAAAACATATGTGATGCTTTAAAATTAATGAAAAAAAATAAAATATCAAGACTTATCGTAGTAAATACTAACGAAGAACACGTTAAAGAACTTGTTGGGGTAATTACTGAAAAAGACATCGCTTTAAAGTTGGGTTCATCTAAATATGGTAATCTTGCACCTTCTCATTTCCATGTTTCAACAGTAATGCATACAGACTTGGTTAATGCTGAAAGTGACCAAAATGTAGGCACTGTAGCTAAAAAAATGTTGGACAATCGTGTAGGGGGATTACCTGTCCTAGATAAAGATCAAATAGAGGGAGTAGTAACTAAAACGGATTTCATAGGTATTTGTATGGGAAAACCGTATCAGAACACCCTGGTTAAAGACATAATGTCCCAGGACTTAATCACCATAGCACCTCATGATCGTATCGTGCATGCCCGCAGACTTATTCTAGATGAAGATTTAGGAAGACTTCCGGTGATGGAGGATGGTGAACTTGTAGGGATGATAACTGCTAAAGACATTGCTAAATCAATGATATCTTTTAGAAAAGTCGTTCCAGATAAATATAAGGCTGCAAGGATCAGAAACTTACTAGTGGAAGATGTAATGACTCAAAATGTTGAAACCATTAATGAAAATCTTAATGTAGAGGAAACTGCTAAAACAATGGTTGAGGAAGGGTTCAGTGGCATGCCGGTGGTTGATGATGATGGCCAATTAGTAGGCATTATCACTAAAACTGATTTAGTGAAATTTATTGCTGAGATGGAGGGGGTTCGCTGAATTTTTCCTATAATAACTTGTCCTAAATGCAAATCCCCAATGGAGATTGATTGGAGAAGAAATAATTCTCTTACTTCTTTTTTTTATAAATGTGATACTTGTGAATTGGATTCAGAAGTATCAATAGAAGATTTTATAGACAAAGAATTGCAAAAAATTCTTAAAGTAAAGGCAGAAAAGTTAAATAACGCACTTATCCATGGTAATATTAAGTTTTATGAATCGCGTGGATTTCCTGCACTTCAATTTCGAAAGGACGTAGGAACTGTAGAATCTGGTACAGTTGTTTATTTTGGAGAGAAAATTGAAGTTGTAAGGGGATTTCCCAAGATAAGAAGAACTTTGATCTTATCTCCTGCAGTGGAAAATCATTTTAATAATAAAATAGCTGTTGAAGAGAAAATGAACGGTTATAATGTACGTATTGCATCTATAGATCATCAAATATTTGCTTTTACAAGGGGAGGCTATGTATGTCCCTTCACTACAAAAAAAGCCCAGGAATTAATGGATTTAGATCCCTTTTTCGAGGATAATCCTAATCTGGTTATATGTGGTGAAATGATAGGAACTGAAAATCCATATGTTTCCCACTACTACCCTGAGATTGGGGAACTAGGTTTTAGAATATTCGATGTTCGTGAGAAAATATCCAATCAGCCCCTCACTATTCACGAAAAATTTGAATTAATAGAAAGATATAATCTTCCCCCAGTCAGACTTTTTGGATTTTATGATGTGGATAAAGCAGCTATGGAAGTTAAAAGAATAATAAAAAAGCTTGGAGAAGAAGGAAGAGAAGGATTAGTAATAAAGGATGTAAAAATGGAAGAAATGCCTCTTAAATATACTGCTTCCCAAGCACATGACCGAGAAATTAGATATGCTTTTAAATATCCCTTTGATTTTGGAAGGGCATTTTTCTTTTCCAGAGTGATAAGAGAAGGCTTTCAGGCGTTTGAAATGAACGAATCTCATGAAGAACTTAAAGAAAGGGCTCAAAGACTTGGAGAATCCATATTGATGCCAATGGTTCAAATTATAAGTCATGTTTCCCAGGATAACCCTGCAGCAGAAGATTTAGTTATTGGCGTAGACTCTAAGGATGAAGCAGAGGAATTTGTAAGATTTCTCCATGATTTGGGAGTAAATGCTACTTTAATCAAATTTAAAGATGGAAAAGCAGTTATTAGACGGATACATCAAGCAACTACTGATAAAATTACAAATTATTTGAAGGGCGGTTTATACTGATGCAATTTATTGGATCATTTTGTATAACCTATGAAAAATTAGAAGAAGTTAATTACCATTATTTTAATAATTAAATAACTATAATCAATTTTATTAAAAATTATTTTGTTGAGAGTTTTAATATGCCTGTTAATTCCAGCAAGTCTCCCACCCAAGAATTAAAAATTCAAACACGTGAAAATCAAAAAATAGGATTTTTTGGTCCTTTTGGTACGTTTACCGAGGAAGCAGCTTCTAAACTTGAAGGAGAGCTAGTAGAATATGAGTCTATTTTAGAGGTATTGGATGCAGTGAAAAAAAAAGAGGTAAATTGGGGTGTAGTTCCAATAGAAAACTCCATTGAGGGACCTGTAGGTGTAACACTAGATCTTTTAGCGCATGATTATGATTTAAAAATTAATAATGAGATCATAATTCCAATAAGTCATAATTTACTGGTTAATAAAGGTACGACTTTAGATGAGATTGAGGTAGTTTATTCGCATGTACAAGCTCTTTCACAGTGCCGTAAATTTTTGGAAAAACATGGTTATAATACTCATGACACTTCAAGCACAGCTGCTGCAGCAAAATTGATTGTGAATAAGAAAAATACTGCTGCAATTGGAACAAAAAGGGCTGCGGAAATTTACGGCTTGGAAGTATTAAAAAAGAATATTCAAGATCATGAAAGTAATGTCACTCGTTTCATAGTGCTGGGCCACCATGATCATCCAAAAACTGGAAACGATAAAACTTCAATTGTATTTTCATTAACGGAAAATAAACCCGGAGGTCTTTATGAGGTGCTCGGGGTTTTTGCAATTAAAAAAGTGAATTTAACCAAGATTGAGTCTAGACCTTCCAAGGAAAAGTTAGGAAGCTATATCTTTTTCGTGGATTTTGAGGGTCACCGGGAAGACCCAGATATTGGGAATATTTTAAATATTATCAGATCCAAAACACCATACATAAAGATGCTAGGATCATATCCTATTTAAGGGGATGATGAAGATAACTCTTGATAAAGATAAAATTAATAAAAGCTTGAATGAGCTTGAAAGAGATTTTGCAGAGGGTAAAATCTCAAAAAAAGACTATAATAAATTTAAAAATGAATATAATTCACAGTTAGAAACGTTTGAAGCTGCAGACAGGATTAAAAGACTTCAGGGGAGAGGTTCAGTTGAAAAACCCCTTGATCACTGGACCAATAAAAAGAAGGAAGCAGATGATGTTCGAGAAAAGGATGAACTGGTTAAAAAGTATGTAACTCCTGCAGGCTATAGAAAAACTAAACAAGCCCCAAGCAGTGGGAAATCAAATTTACCCATAATGGTTATTGCATTTCTGGCAGTAGCATTTATTGTTGGAATAGGGTTGGGTTCCTATTTTTTGAGCAGTCCCAGTGATTCATCTCAGATTTCTGTGGCAGTGAATGAAAGTGCATTTCCAGATTTTAACAACAGTACCAACATGACAAATCAGACCAAAGTTACAACAAAACAGACTACAAATAATCAGGATAATAATGATACAGTAGAAGAACCTGATGATACAACGAAAACAGATGATGATAAAAAAACAGATGATACAACGAAAACAGATGACTCTAATCCAGAAACAAAAAATTTAACGTAATTTATTCCTTTTCTTAATTTTTTAAAAGTTTATCAGATTAGTTTAAACTATAGAGGATGATATTTTGAAAAGATACATAATTGCAATTGCTCTTTTGTCATTAGTTATATTTGTATCCGGTTGTATTGGGGATTCTAATCAAACGAATGAGACTAAAACATATTCTCAAAATAATATTTCTTTTGATTATCCTGCTTCTTGGAGTATTGCAACTAACCGAGCACCAAATGCCACTGTGTCTGTTGCGGACCCAAGGACTGAGGATTCACAAACAGGATATGCCAGTACAGTTTTTACCATACAAAAAATAGCAATACCCAGTGGTTCAAACTTGAATAGTGTCTATAATGAGAACTATGCAGTAATGTTTAACAACACAAGTTATCAGAGAATTTTTGAGGGAAACACCACCGTAAACGGTGAAACATTATATGAAAATAAATATTATGTCAATGAAAATGGCGTTCAAAAAGAACAGAGGGCCTTATGGTTACAAAGAGATGATAACATATATGTTATTTTAATGAGTGCTTTGACTTCAGATTACGAAAAAGAAAAACCCAACTTTGACTTGATTTTGAATAGTTTAAGGATTCAGGGTTAAATATTTATTTTTTTATAAATTTTTAATAGATTACTTAAATCCTGAATTTTAAGAGTTTAAATGAATAATGTGTCTTAGAAAATTAGGAAATCCTTTAATTGAAAATAAAAAAGATAAAAAAATATTAAAATTTATTTTAAATATTAAAATTTATTTTATGGTGAAACTGTTAACCACAGCATCGAAATTCGCAGATTCACTAGCAAATTCACTGGCTTTAGCAGTAAATGTTAGGAAGTAGGCAACATCGTTCTTGAACAGTATTACTTGTCTTTGTTGTATCGCTTCGCCGTTAGAAGTACTTTGGAATACTATTTCAATTCCTTTAACTCCGTTTATTGTCACGGTATTTGAAGAAACCTTTTCAAATCCTTCAAACTGTGAGCCGTATTGACTTTCTAGTTGTGTTAGGAAGGTTGTGAGTTCTTCGTCAGTGGGTTGGGTCGTTGATAAGGTACTGACAATTAAATTGGTACCGGTACTTTCATCTCTAAAACCTACAGCGTCTCCAGTTATATTTGCAGACATCTTCTGCCAGTTTTCAGGATATTCAAAGGAGTATCCTGCAGTATCATTAGTATACGTTTTGGTTGCTATATCAGATGTCTGATTTGTGGTCTGATTTCCGCTATCTACACAGCCTGATGCCAGAACAACGGCTGATAAAAGGGCTATCAAAATAAGATACTTTTTCATTTTTTACCTCCAAATCTTAATTGTAATTATATTATGCAATACAATTTAAAAAACTTTTCAATTTAATTTTATAAATTAATTAAATGTAATATTAAATGAAAGAATATTTTTTTAAGAGTGTATTACAAAAAAAAATTTGGTAGCAGCGCTTCCCATTATAAAAATGAATAGTACAATTTTAATATTAATAAAAGGTACCAAAATTCAGTAATTATTTTTTATATAGTGATATTTCAAATTTTAGTGGATTTAATTTTTCCTATTTATACCATAAAATATTACTTTATTAACAACTGTTTTTAAGTCATTCCCAACTCATTTTTTCTATGAATTTACTGTTAATAATACTAATTTTCATGAAAATGTATTTCTTTTTTCCACATATAAATGTACTTTATAATGATAGTAATAATAATTTTTTCCTAAAAATCTAAAATTAATGTTAATTTATATTAAATAGTACAAATCAATATTTCCAAATAAGAAGTATAAACACTATTAATGGAAAAAATCGTTTAAATATCTATTTTAGTAAATTATTATTAATACCTTTATAAAATATTAAAATATTACTAATTATACTTAATGCTATTAATAAATTTACTGATTATGATTAATATAGTAATACATTTAAATAATAAAACGAAGTCAATATACAACTAAAAAAATTCATAATTCAGGTGTGAGTATTAATGAAGATTCTGTTAATACACCCCAATTTTCATTGCGGCGGGGCAGAATTAGCAATTGGCACTATGACTCCATTAGGACTTCTCTATTTAGGTGGAATATTGATTGATAACGGCCATGTTGTGAAACTCCTTGATGCAGCTAAACTAAATATGGGCACAGGGCATTTAAGAGAAAATATTGAAATTTTTAAGCCTGACGTGGTTTGTGTTGGTTCGAGTGCCTCGATAGTTACTTCAAAAAAAAGTTTAGAAGTGATTAAAATTGTTAAAGAAATTGACACAAAAATTAAAACAATTTATGGAGGTTCCTACCCCACATTTCAATTTGATAAAATAATGAAAAATTATTCTCAAGTTGACTTCATCATCCAAGGTGAAGGAGAATTAACAATTGAAGAACTAGTCAATGCATTAGAAAATCAAAAACCGTTAGATAGAATTAATGGTTTAATTTGGAGAAAAAATGGGGGATCTTATCTTGTCAATGATCTTAGAAAACCAATTGAAGATTTGGATTCCGTACGGCCTGCTTGGGAGCTTATTGACTGGGAATTATATAGAAATGGGACAACAAAAGAAATAACTGCTGTAGTTCAATTTTCGAGAGGATGTCCATCATCATGTGATTTTTGTGGTCAATGGGGCTTTTGGAGAAAATACAAGGTTAGAGATTCAATAAAGTTTGTAAATGAATTAGAATATTTAAATAAAAAATATAATGTAACATATTTCTTTTTTGCTGATGAAAATCCGGGAGTAAGTCCAACTAGATGGTTAAATGTCTTGAACGAGATTATACGCCGGAATTTAGATATACACATTATTTTAAACCTCAAGGTGACTGATGTTATTCGAGACGCTAATTATCTGAGTTTATACAAAAAAGCAGGCATAGTGCATGTAGATCTAGGAGTTGAAGGTGTAGAACAAGAGTATCTGGATCAAATTAACAAAAGGACTACAGTTACTGAAAACAGAAAAGCGATTAAATTATTACGAAAAAATGGAATTGCTACTTCGGCAAATCTATTTTTTGGAGATCGAAATGAAACTAAGGAAAGATTAAAAAGAAAATTCAGAATAATTCGTGACTGGGATCCAGATTTTGTTATAACTTATATACCAATACCTATTCCTTGGACAAGGTTACACAAAGATACAAAAAAAGAGTGGATAAGAACATTTGATTGTGAAAAATGGGATTATGTAACTCCAATAATAATTCCAGAAAACTATGACAGTAATGAGATGATAAACGATATAATTAAAGAATCTTTTAAATTTGTTTTTCATCCAATGAAAATTTTATCAATCGTATTAGGTAAGGACAGGTACAAAAGAAAGTTTACATTGGCTTATATATATGATGGTTTGCTGCACTTTATTTTTTATAAATATGCTAGTTCTCGATATTTAGTGAAATTGTTGCATGATAAGTTTCATGGAAAGAACAAACAACCGCTATTCCCACTTTTTGGCAGGGAGTTGGTTGAATGAGATTGGAACATAAATTAAGTAGTTATAAATACTATATTGGGGTGACTAGACCTTCAAATTCAGTTTTTTTAATGTTTATTACATTATTTACGCCTTTTATCATTGGTGCAACACTTAATACTTTAGAAACTATTAAACTGTTTTTAGCTGCATTGTCTTTTGGACTAATTTCTGCTGGTGCTTACGCTTTAAATGATTATTATGATATTGAAATAGATAAAATTAATAAACCTACTAAAGTAATTCCTAACAAAGTTGTACCTGCTAATAAAGTAAAATCACTGGGAATTTTTCTATCGATTGCGGGAGTTTTAATTTCTTCGTTGACAAGTCTTCTGGTTATATTTGTCTTAAGTGTTTATTTGTTGATTTTATTTTTTTATAATAAAAAATATAAAAAAACGCTGTTAAAAAATGTAATTATAGGATTTGCTTGTAGTACTAGTGTTATTGTTGGTGTTGTTATTTCAGGGGCACTTAATTATGTTTCAATACTTTTGATGATTTTTATTGTTATAACAACAATATCTAGAGAAATATATAAAGATATTGAGGATATTAAAGGGGATAAAAATTCGGGAGTTTTTACAATCCCCTTAATTAAAAGTTCAGAATTTGCTTTTCTGATTTCATCATTACTCTTAACTATTGTCGTTTTTTCGAGTCCAATTTTTTATTTCTTAGGTTTCATGGAATTGAATTATATTATAATAGTTTTATTTGTGAATTTACTATTTTTGTATTGTATACTAAATCCGATTCTTAATTCAAGGGATCGCAATATAGATGCTTCAAAACTTCAAAAGGTATGTAAACTTGCAATGGTGGTGGCATTTGTAGGATTAATTTTAGGAAGAATTTGACGAGGTCAGTATATGATTTTTATGCATTATTATATTAAAAAAGCCGTATTTTATCAGTTTTAATGAGATGTACTAGTAGAAATGGAGCGTTGAAATGCAAACGGATATTCTAATAATAGGTGGTGGTTTTGCAGGATTAGGTGTTGCCTCACAAATTTGTACTAATTCCGATCTAAAGGTAACTCTTCTTGAAAAAGGAGAAATTGGAGATGAATCAAAGACTTCATCAGTTACTTTTATGAATACCCTTAATGAATTCAATTTAAATAGCGCAATTTTGCAACCGTACACAAAATATAGTTTTCGAAGTGAAAGTGGGCTTTCTGCATGTTATGAAACATCCAAACCTATTTTAGCACTTATAAATTATAGAAAAGCTTCTGAAATACTTTTAAAAAAGGCAATGTTGGGAAATTTTGAATTATATGAGAAAACCCCTGCAATAAATTTTTCAGTAGATGGCGAAGAGATTGTCGTAGCCACCCAAGAACATGTACTAAGCACTAAAATTCTGGTAGATGCAACAGGTAATGCTTTTTTTTGCGGAAAAAAACTTGAAATGAAATTACCAAGCTTTTTTCAACACTCTTATGGATATGCGTTCAAAAATAGTGATATCAAATTATTTAATGATTTTTGTCTATTTGGTGGAGATCATAGTCCTGGTGGGGGATGGTTCTATCCTGGCAAGGATGGAATCGCGAAATTTGGCACTTGTGTTGGTAGCAAAAACCCAAATTTTCCAGAAAATACTTTGAAAGATTACTTAAAATATCTAATAAAGTATTTTAAACCATATAATAGCGCATTAAAGAATGCCCAAACTCTGCGCGTGGAAAAAGGAACAATTCCTATTGGTTGTAGTAAAAAGCTTGTAAATGGAAGGGTCATGTTTATAGGGGATTCTGCAGGAATGGCCACGCCATGGGGCTCTGAAGGACTTCGACCAGCTCTTGAAACCAGTATTTTATGTGCAAAATCAATTATAAATGCATTTGAAAACGAAAAATATTTCGATTCTAATATTTTAGAGTATCAAAACCAATGGAATAATTTCAACAAAAAAGTATACAATGCGAATATTTCTTGGTCAAAAGTAAAATATAAGTTAGGTAATAGTGGGTGGGATGCTATAATCAAAAAATATCATGATGATGATGTAGAAAATGTCATAAATAGAATTAAAACGGGTGAAAGTATTAATATAACCAAATTAATCAAAATAAAGCTTTTATTGATGAAATTAAATTTAAATAGCTTTTTTGGAGAGATGAATTATGAGTCGCGACAAAAAAATAACTATAAAGAAAAAAGTGATAAAAATTAATAAAAATGAATGTTTTTCTTGTGGAGCTTGCATCGCTGTTTGTAAATCCAGTGCAAACGAGATTGTTGGAACGGCAGTAAATATAAAACAAAATAAATGTGATTTGTGTTTGGCTTGTCTTAGAACCTGCCCTATTTCTATTATTGAAATGGAGGAGTTTTGTGATAGATTATGACGTTGTAGTTGTTGGTGCAGGCCCGGCTGGAAGTATGGCAGCAAAAACTGCGGCTGAAAACGGCTTAGATGTGTTATTGCTTGAAAAAAGACCAGAAATTGGTACTCCTGTGAGATGTGCAGAAGGTGTTGGCAAAGAACACTTTGAAAAACTTGTAAAAGTTGATAAAAAATGGGTTGCTGCTGATATTAGCGGGGCTAAAATATATTCTCCTGATGGGACTGAAATAATATTAAAAGAACAATTTGCTGGAAATGAGGTTGGATACGTTCTTGAAAGGAAAATATTTGATAGACATCTCGTAAAACTCGCGGCTAATGCTGGTGCTAACGTAATGGTTAAAACAACGGCGGTCGGGTTAAAAAGGAGTAGTAAATTTAGAACTGCTGAAGTGACTATTCAAAAAATGGATGAAATTGACAGTATTGAAACTAAAATAGTGATTGGGGCTGATGGTGTGGAAAGTCGTGTAGGAAAATGGGCAGGAATAGATACTACACTCGCCTTAAATGAAATAGAGTCATGTGCGCAGTATCAATTGACTAACTTAGATATTGATCAAAATTATTGCTATTTTTGGTTAGGGAATACTTCTGCTCCAGGAGGATATATATGGTATTTTCCTAAGGGAAAAAATACTGCTAATGTTGGTATAGGTGTTTTACCATCAAAAGCTAAAAGAAATCCTAAATATTACTTAGATAATTTTATAAGTAATAAATTTCCTGAAGGAGAAATAATTGAATTTGTTGTTGGCAGTGAACCAGTCAGTCCCCTTGAAAGTGCTGTAGCTGACAATGTAATGTTAGTAGGTGATGCAGCTAGACATGTGAATCCCATAACTGGAGGAGGTATTGTAAATGCATTGGTAGGGGGGTTATTTGCCGGTATTGTTGCCACAGACTCCATAGAAAAGGGAAATTACCATGCAAAAGCTCTTAAAAAATATGACGATTTATGGAAAAATGATTTTGGTAAGAAACTTGTTCGATATACTAAACTTCAACATAAACTTATTGAAATGGATGATGAAACTCTTAACACAATATTTCATAGTATAAGTGATTCTAAGACAAAAGAAGCAAGTTTAAAAAAACTTATTATTGATCTAATAAAGAAAAACCCTAAGTTGCTATGGGATCTAAAAGATGTAATTTAAATTTATATCTTGTAGAATAACAGTTGACCATATGTAAAAGCAATATTTTTTAAAGAAAATGAAGGAATATTATAATTTTATACTTACTTCATTGAAGTTGCAATAATTATTACATTCTCATAAAAACAATAATATCTTGTTTTTCAACTATGTGATGTATCATTTTGTTATTGGAATCAACTAGAAACGGTTATATACGCTTTTTCTATAATATGGAGTATCTTATTTTTTTTGTGAAATACACATTAAGTTAAAAGAATCAAGTTAAAAGAATCCCAAAAACGATAAAGTTATATTTGATGTCATTCTATGTTTAGATAGAGAGTAGTCATCTTAACTCAAATGTCATGTTAACCGTTTTTTTGATTTTACTTACATTTTAAGATGTAAAATAAACAGATTATGGCATGTTAGGATAGTTTGCTCATTTTATTGCTTTAATCTTATTAATAATGGACCTAGGGAAAGTTTGGTAAGATTATGTTAGTTATAAGCTAAGTATTAAATTCTCATAGGAAAGAGGACTATCTGAAAGATTATTTTCCCAAAATTAGGCCGAGTAATATCTTATTAAAACAGGTAGCCTAATGCAGTTTAGGTCATAAGTAGGGAGTTTAAGTTATTAATTCAGTTAGAAGGTTCGACTAGGGAGTAAATTGTCACTTTTATCAAAGAAAATAAGGAGGAATGCGAATGGTATTACCAGTATGCGATGTCTGTTTAAAAAGTGGAATGTTATGTCAGGGATGTGAAAACAAGTTAAAAAGTGGTGAAATAAGCCAGATCGACTTGGACATTGCAAAATTATTATACAAAGTTGGTGAGGGAAAAATTGGATTTAAAAAGACCATAGAAATTGGAGACGTTGTTATAATAGTTACCGAGAAGGATCAGGTTGGAAAACTGATCGGTAAAGGTGGAAAGATTGTAAGGGCCATAACAAAAAAGATTGGAAAAAAGGTCCGTGTAGTTGGTGAAAATTCTGATCTCAAATCAGTTTCAACTGATATATTAGCACCAGCAAGAATTTCTGGGATTAACATTGTCTACGGTAAAGATGGAAAAGAAAAATACAAAATAAGAGTCATGAGAGAAGATGCTCGCAGAATTCCAGCCAAATTAAGCGTTTTAAATGATATTATACAAAAATTAACCAATGAGGAAACTATTATCGTGGTTGATTAAACCCTCAAATATTTTTATTAAAATCAAAGTTCATAAAAATATTTATAATAAAAAATTGCGGATAACATGGAAATTATACTTTGTGTTACTGGGAGTATAGCAGCAATAGAGTCGGTAAAACTTGCACGTGAACTCAAAAGGCAAGGTGCAAATGTAAAATGTTTCATGAGTGATGAAGCATGCCATATAATTCACCCTAATGCTATGGAGTTTGCCACTGGCGAGAAAGTTGTCTTAAATCTTACCGGTGAGATCGAGCATGTGAAATATGCACAGGCAGATCTGATTATCGTAGCACCTTCAACTGCAAATTTAGTCAGTAAATTTGCTTATAAAATTGCAGATAATCCCATAAATGCTTTGTTAATTACAGCTTTTGGTTATAAAACGCCTATTTTAATGGTCCCATCCATGCACAATTCCATGTATAAAGCAATTGTGGAAAATATTGATAAATTAAAAAGCCAAGGGATAAATTTTGTTAAGCCAAAAATAGAAGAAGGTAAGGCTAAATTTCCTGAAATAGATGATATTGTATTACATTCTTTACAGCTAATGTCTGAAGGTGAACTGCAGGGTAAGAAGGTACTGGTGACTGCCGGCGGAACTTTTGAAGAGATAGATCCTATCAGAGGCATCACTAACCGAAGTTCAGGAAAGATGGGAGTTGAAATTGCTAAACAGGCTTTCATAAAGGGTGCAGAGGTGACCCTTGTTTATGCTAATGTTTCAACAGAGATACCTAAATCATTTAAATCTATAAAGGCAGAATCCGCTAATGAAATGTACCAGATTATAACTCAACTGGTGGAAAATCAGCATATTTTTATCTCAGCTGCAGCTGTTTCTGATTTTACCATTAAAAAAGGATCAAGAGATATTAATCTTAAAATCTCATCAGATGAAGACTTAACCCTCAAATTGGAGCCTACCGCTAAAATAATAAATGCTGCCAAGGTAATTAATCCTGAAATATTTCTCATTGCTTTTAAAGCAGAGTATAATCTAAGCAAGGAACAATTAATTGAAAAAGCTTCAATGAGACTCAAAGAGTCTAATGCAAACATGATAGTTGCTAACGATGTTTCTAATGAAGAAACTGGTTTTGGATCAACTAAAAATCAGGTCATAATAATAGATGATGAAATCACCAAAACTTCTTTATCTTCAAAAGAAAATATTGCCCAGATAATTATTGAAAGAATAATAAAAAAGCTTTCATAAATCTGTTTAATAAAAATCTTAAACACTCTTTTCCATTTAAAAGTCTATCTGACATAAAAATGCCATATGATCCTTTTCATAGGGTTTCAAATCTATTTTTTCAGTTATTTTGAACCCTTTTGATTTTAATTTTGATTCTTCCTCTTTAAAAACTTTTTTAGGATTTTTAGTCACATCTATGCTTCTAGATTTTAGAGTTATTATTCCATAACCTTCTTCTTTTAGATATAAACGCATATTATCCATGAAAAGTTCTGATTGTCTGGGTTGGGCAACGTCACAATAGATCATATCTACTTTTTCAAGCATTGGAAGGTAATTAAGTGGCTTGGTGGCATCATCCAATATAGGTATCATATTTTTGCGATTTTGACATACTTCCATCAAATTTCTCATTATTCTTGGCGAAAATTCTACACAGTATACAATGCCTTCATAGGCTATATCTGATATATGTGATGGTGTTGTACCTGCAGAAGCACCTAAATATAAAATTTTAGATTCTTTTGTTATTGGAAAATTGCTCAGACCATTTTTTATTGCAGCGCATAGTTTTGATCTGCGGGGATCCCATATTCTATATTCAGCATCTTCCACTTCCAACAATTTTTCTCCATAGACTTTAATACCTGGATTGATGTTTGCAGTGGCAATACTATTGTTTATTTGAAAAACACCATTAAATTTTTCATTTATTTCCATTATACTTCCTCTAAATAGTCTAATTGTAATATTTATATTCTTTTGATATACTACACTTATCTAAACATTTTTAAGTGTCCAAAATTTTGTTGAATTCTCTGTTTCACATGCATGGAAAATCGTAGTGCAAATATTGGCCAAGATTATACAAATAATGCTTGATATAATAAATAGTACGGGCAATACTCCTTTCAATACAAATAGCTTCCTTATATTATATCAATAGTTATGATTATTCAGGATGTTAAGTTCAATTCCGTGCCCATCATGATGTATTGTTAGTCCAAATATGGAAATTTCAACTTTGAAACCCAATTATTTATCCATATTTGTTAATAAATTTCTACCTAATTCAACTAATAATACATTTTAATGATTTAATTTTAAACTTTAAATCTTTAACAAAGGATATAGCACTTTATACTTGAAATTAACTTATTAATGGTTACAATATCATTTTTAATAGATTAATAATAGTAGTCTTTGACCTGCTTTTTTGAAATTTTATTCCGTTTCTTCTTTTTTTTAGTTTTTTTATTTTTATCTATCTGCCCTTTTTTAGACCTTTTAGGGAATGGATTTGCTTTTTTAATTTCCTCTAACTTTTCATTATATTCTTCTTTTATACTGGGATCATATTCTCCAGAAAAAACGTCCTTTCGAATGGCAAGTGCTATTTTTGCAGCCAGTGCTCTGGCAACTTTTCCCCTGATCCACCATTTGGAACTTCTAACATCAGGGTGCTGATAGATTAAACCATGTTTAGGTGGTCTTTCCCCTGTTTTTTTGTGCCTAAAAAGTGCCTTTTCAGCACCCATGATCTGTACAGTGCTGGCTGGAAGTTTTGCCAGCTTCATAGTACTGCCTGAATGAGCGATAATTTTTGCCCCCAGTGAAGATCCTACTAAATCTTTTAAGTTAGGGGCAATTTCTTCCATTTTAGTGTCAACATATTTTATCAAAGATTTCTTTGATTCTTGTAGTGATTTAATAGAAGATGCATAACTTTGCAGTATAATCTTATCATTATCTTCTAACGCAGCTCCGGAACTTTTATTCACACTATCCATATCCATATCAGGATCCAGTTGACTGCTTTCTATTATAGAACTCCTATCTCCGAATTCAGCTACCAGTTTTACATATTTTTCATGATTTTTAAGTTTATCCATTTCTGGAAAGTGAATAGCGTACCATTCCCTTATTCTTTCAATTAATTTGCCATTAGCTTCTTCCAATTCGTCAATAGCATTAATGGCTTGTATTAAAAAAACATCCTCTGCCTTTGATGCGTCTTTCAATTTGGATTGAACTATTTCCATGGATATTGAGTGTAATATATCCTTAAAATCTTCTTCAGATATGATAAATTCAGTTTCACTAAGAATACTTATCAAATTCTCCCTTAAATAGTCTCCACCTATGTTTGGACTTTTAAACTCAAATTTATCATTACCCTTGAGATTTTTATATCTTAAAAATCCTGTTTTAGTTTCTATAACTATTTTATCACATTTTTTCGTAATTTTTTTTAAAATTAACTCTTCTTCAGGTGTTAAATTTCCATCTTGAATTTTTAAATGTTTTTCAGCAATCTTTGCTTTTGGGAAAAGTTCATAATCTAAAAGATTACAATTTTCATTAAAGGCGAAAAAACCGGCAACACAATAAGTCAGATAACACTTCATGAATATTAAATCTATGTTTGAAAGATTTAAACTTTCTTTATATAATCGGTGGAAAACTATTAAAAATTTAAAGACTGGTGAAAAGATGTTAGAAACTGAATTCTGTAATCTTAAAATGAAAAACCCCACCATGTTAGCAGCAGGAATAATGGGAAACACGGCTTCATCCCTTAATTGGGCAGGTAGAAGTGGTGCAGGTGCTGTTGTCACTAAATCATTTTCTCAAGAACCTAATAAAGGCTATCCAAATCCCACAACAATTGAAGTGATTGGCGGGGTTATTAATGCCATAGGGCTTTCCAATCCAGGAGTTAATGCAGTATGTATGGAATTGGAAAAAATTGAGGGTGACATACCAAAAATCGCATCAATTTATGGAGCATCTCCAGAAGAATTTTCTAAGGTTGCATCTCAAGTCGAAACATTGGTCGACATGATAGAGCTGAATGTTTCATGTCCACACGCTAAAGAAGGTTGCGGCGCTTCTATTGGACAGGATTCACAATTAACCTATGAAGTGGTTAAATCAGTGAAAAAAACTGTTAAAGTCCCAGTTATTGCAAAATTAACTCCTAATGTAACAGATATTGTAGAAATAGCTTTGAGTGCTGAAAAAGCTGGTTGTGACGGTTTAACCCTCATCAATTCTGTGGGTCCAGGCATGCGCATTGATCTTGAAACTGCAAATCCCATATTATCCAACCGATTTGGAGGAATTTCAGGTCCGGCCATTAAACCTATAGCAGTTAAAAATGTATTTGAAGTTTATGAATCTGTTAAAGTACCTTTAATTGGAGTGGGGGGCATAATGGATTATAAAGATGCTGTGGAATTCTTTTATGCCGGAGCTAAATGTGTTCAGATTGGTACTGCAGTAATGTTTAGAGGAATGGACATTTTTAATGATATCTGCAGAGGGTTAAAAAAGTTTATGCATCGCAAAGGTATAGAATCAATAGATGAAATGGTAGGCAAGGCTCATTAATAAACTAAAAACACTAATAAAAATTATAAATTTCTTTAAATTAATATTATGGAATTTAAAGGCTTTATTACACTATGAACTTAAAATGAGATTTTCAGGCAGATAACATGAATATTCCAAAAGTAGTTAAGATTAAAAGAATAATTAAAGAGTCTGATTCAGTTAAAACCTTTATTTTTAACTGGAAAATTCAAGATGAAAAACCAGGTCAATTTATGATGGTTTGGAATTTCACTGATGAAAAGCCTATGTCCATATCATTAATAGATTCTATTAATGATGAAATGGGCATATCTATAAAAAAAGTTGGAAAATTCACTGAATCATTACATTCACTAAAACCAGGCGATGAACTTGGATTAAGAGGCCCTTATGGTAGAGGATTTGAGATAAAAGGAAATAAAATTTTGGTAATTGGCGGAGGTATTGGAATGGCCCCATTATCTGCTCTAATTGATGAAGCAACGGGACGTGGAGTAACTGTGGATGTTATCTGCGCTGCCCAGACAGAAAATGAGCTGTTATACAGGGAAAAAATGGAAAGAGCAGGAGCCTCTGTATTAACTTGTACTGATGATGGAAGTCATGGATTTTGTGGATTTCCTACTGAACTTGCTAATCAAATTCTTACAGAGTCCTCCTATGATATGATAGCTACATGCGGACCTGAAATTATGATGAAGGGCGTTTTTGATTTGGTTGATCATCATAAAATTCCTGCCCAATTTTCCTTGGAAAGATACATGAAATGTGCCATGGGGTTGTGTGGCCAATGTTGTGTGGATAACACTGGCTGGCGAATATGTGTAGAAGGACCAGTATTTACTACTGACGAAGTGAGATTAATAAGAGAATTCGCTAAATATCGACGAGATGCATCTGGAATAAAACATAAACTATAATTACAACTTTTTAGAATATCTAACACAATATTACCTAATTTTAATATTAGAAAAGAAAAATTTAAATATAGATTTCAGTGATATTATGATTTACAAATTAAAAGGAACCCTAACATCAGCTATGTTCATAGTTGTGATTCTTCTCATTTTTTCTTTGATTGTCATGATTCCTGTACTTAATATGGTTCTTATTGGGGCCATATTTGCCTATGGAATCCGTCCGATTTCTCGAAGAATTAATCCATATATAAAATATAAATCAGTATCTGTTTCAATTGCTATGATACTTGTGATTTTACCTTTGATAGCAGTAATAGCATTGTCTATCAATACATTAATCGAATCAGCCCCTTCAATTGTTTCAATGATAAAAGGACTTGATTTAAACTCTACTTCGGTTCAGTTGGTACCGTATCAAAACTATATTCCAGATAGTTTTCAATCTTACACTGATTCATTTTTAGCTACCATCAATTTACAGATAGCTGATATTTTAAAAGGACTTTTAGAATATTTAATTAATTTTTTACAGTCCATACCTATGTTAGCATTGGAATTGCTCATATTCTTCGCATCAACATTCTATTTTGCAAGGGATGGTGATAAGTTATGGGAATATGTAGAGTTTACCATACCGGGTGATAGGAAACACTTTTTTGATAGTCTTGTCAAAGAAATAGATCGAGTTTTAAAAAGTATATTCTATGGACATTTTTTAACAGCACTCATAATAGGAGTTATGGCCGCTATTGGATTTTGGTTATTGGGATATCCTTATTCTCTATTTTTAGGTGTTATAACAGGGTTTTTCCAGTTAATACCTATAATAGGCCCTTGGCCAACATACACGGCTCTAGCCATATATGATTTTGCAACAGGTAATATAGTTCGAGGAATATTAGTGCTTCTTTTTGGCTTTTTCCTTAGTGGAAGTGACATTTATATCAGACCTAAATTATCTGGTAAATACGCAGATATTCATCCATTAATTTTTATTTTAGGATTTTTATCTGGACCTCTAATTTTTGGGTTGGTTGGTTTTATAATAGGCCCTTTAATTTTAGGAGTTACCTACGCCGCAGTTATAGCGTATAAAAAAGAAAATGAAGCTGCTGTATCTAAATCAGTAAATTCTAAATCTAAAGAAAATTCTAGTGATTAATTGTTATTATGATAACTGAAAAATGGGGTGAATTACATCATTATAATAGTTTTTTACTTGAACTAATCATTTATCATTTTTAAAAAAAGTTGGGGAATTATTGAATATTGAATAATTCCTTGAAATATTGGATTATGGAGTTTATAAAATTCACTATTTCTTGCCAGATTCCCTGGTTTTGCTCATTTTTTGAAGTTCCATTTGTGTTTTCAACGTTAGAATTTTGATTACTATTTTCACTAGTTTTTAATGGAATATCCAGACTGTTCGAATTTATAGTGTATTGGTTTCCACTGGCATCTTGATAACTGACACCTACGCCTCCTATGAAGAATGGATTTGGAACAGTGGCATCAGGACCAAAATCTTCTTGAACTTCTTTATCAGTGGGTATGTATACTTTTTCAGTGAATTTTTTTGTTTCGCCCGGTTTTATTGCTCCTAAAAATCTATAAAAGTTCTGATCAGATACGCTCACTTGATAGATGGCCTGATTACCATTATTTGTTATTAAATATTCTATGGTAATGTTTTCGCCTTTAGAAGCCTGAGACGGACCTTTTTGAGTTGCGATAACATCCTGGGCAAATGCATATGAAGCACTCGACAATATTATAAGTACTAATAACGTTGATATCAAACTCTTTTTCAAATAATTCCCTCCTTTAGGCACTTGTTTTTTTAATGGTTAGGGGTATTATTATATATTTACTAAAATTAAATTTTTCCCCAAAAATAATTTATTAGAATTTAACTTGATGGCCTTTTCCTATCAATTCATCAAGTTCTAAACCTTTTTTAAAAGCTAAATCTTTATCTAACCTATAATTTTCGTTTCTTGTTACTTCAAGGTCTTCAGGACTTAAAAAAAGCCATTTTTTATATCTAAATTTTATTCCAATATAAGGTATAGCCCCAAACATATTTGAAAATTCACATAAACCCTTAACTTTTTGTGAATTGATATAGATTTTATCTCTTGATGTTGATTTTACTTCAATGGCCAGATAAATTTCTCCATTACCAGCTAAAACGTCTGGAAGTGGTTTTTTTGTTGCTCCACCTGATGCAGGGGCTCTCATGGCGGCAAAATTAGAATCCCACAACATTCTAACTAAATCACGTTCTTCTTTAGACCCTTTTTTGCTCATAGTATCATAATTTAATTATTTTAACAAACATTAAATCTTGCTATTAATTTTACACTTGAAATATAGGTCTTATATAAATAAAAAGGTTAATCTTAAAATGAAAAATAGGGACTTTCAATGGATAAAAAAATTAAAAACATTCCAAATAAAAATTATTATTATCCAAAATTGTTTATAATAACTAATGAAGGCTTTCTATTCCTGCAGCATGGAAAGTCCCATTTTTTGTAGTGTTTTTGATCCATTCGATTTCAGCATCTTTGACCACAATTTTTTTATCATTAAAGATAATATCTATTCTGGCCCCTGTGTAATTATCCTCTGGTTTGTTACTTAAAAAGCGTGAAAATGTGCCGGTATACCGATATTTGTTCTTTAAAAACCATTGGGTAACATTTACACCATCCATACGACCAATTTTTTTGCCATTTTGGATTACATCACAGCGAAGACTACCACAAGTTCTTTCCATTTTTATCATTTTACCAACTCTAAGGAAAATACACTATCCTTAGTAATTTATTTAATAATATATTATAAGTATTCTTGGTTTTTTTTAAAAAAATTAAAATTTAGCCTTTTACTTCTAATGATATAAAAAGTTAGGATTTGAATGATAAATAAAGTTGTTTGTACACATTATCCTCTGGTTAATTAAGTTTATATGTAGAATTAAACTTTAAAACTAAATTCTCATTGCATTTATTTTTAATTATAGTTGTTTAAATTAATATGAATTAATTCATAAAATAGAAAAAATAGTATTTAAAATTATAATGGGGCCGGGGCCGAGATTCGAACCCGAGTCGCGGGATCCACAGTCCCGTAGGATAACCACCTACCCCACCCCGGCGAATGAATTTTAAATGAATTTTATTGTCTATGCGGGGGCAGGGATTCGAACCCTGGTAGGCCTACGCCAACAGGTCCTAAGCCTGTCCCCTTTGGCCAGCTCGGGCACCCCCGCAAAATAATAAAATATTATTTTTATAATGCGGGCTGTATTAGATGTAATAATAAAATTTAAAGAATGCTCCGGCCGGGATTCGAACCCGAGTCTTCGGCTCGAAAGGCCGAAATGATTGGCCGGACTACACTACCGGAGCAATTTTTTGTATTATTTAAGTGGGCCCAATGGGATTCGAACCCATGGCCGCCCGGTTATGAGCCGGGCGCTCTACCTGGCTAAGCTATGGGCCCAGGACGCCGCCGACAGGGCTCGAACCTGTGACCAATCGGTTAACAGCCGAACGCTCTACCTACTGAGCTACGGCGGCATATGCCAAGTAAAGCCTGTTAGTTAATCTTGCAACATACTATCTTGGTTTGCAAGATTTAAAAACACAGCACTTTAAGGAAGTACAATTAGGTAGATGATCATCATATATAAATATTGTGGGTGTTTTTGAAAGACTTAATCCTCGAGTTTCTGATATTATTTGAAAGAAAAATTTTTAAGATAGTGGATTAAAAGCTGAATAAAGTGGTTACTATTAACCCGATGAGTATTACCAATGGAAACTCGATCAAAAACAACGATCCTTTCTTTGAAGCTGAAAAAACATAGAATGCTGCAATAACTGCCCCTATTATGAAGGCTATGCCGGGTATGAATCTCAACATTATGGCATAAAAAATTATAAGTAGAAGAGTTCCCAGTGCTATCACTCGCCATTCAAGGTCCCAAAGTTCTTTTTTAGATTCTTCGGGAGCTTCATATTCATATTGGGGTTCCAACGATTTTTCAGACTTTTCGATCTCTGCACCGTTTAATACTTTTTCTTTCAAAGGTTTATACGGTTTTTTTACAGTTTCTTCCAATATTATGGGTTTACCACAATTATAACAATATTTAGCATCATCCTTATTCTTTTTTCCACAGTTAGAACAGTACACCATTTATTTTCATCCTATTTCTTATTAATTTTAATTATTTTTATATGATTAACTTTGAATTAGATATGCGAATTAAATATATTAAACTACAATTTATATTAGTATGTTAATTTAACTTTATTGAATTACTGATTAATTTATTTTAATTAAATATTAGCATGGTGGAATATGAATCTCATACAAAAATTAGAAAATTTCCAGATTTTGGATCTTATTAATAAAGCAAATAAAATCACTTTAAAGGAGCATGGTAAAAATATAAGTCTTGAAAGGGCCATCTTTCTTTCATGGTGGTGTAATAAAGGGGATTGTGCTTTTTGTTACATGTCTTCACAGAAACCTAAAATTAAAGAACCTCAAAAAGCTCGAAGAAACATTAAATCCATACTGGCAGAAGCTGAATTATCCAGAAGAATAGGATGGAATATTGAATTTCTATCTGGTGGGTATGGCTCTTTTTCAACTGGTGAGATAAAAAAAATTGCAGAAGAGATATACAGTATAACTGAAAAGCCAGTATGGCTAAACATAGGAATAACTGAAGATTTAAACGAATTCGGTGAAGAAGTAACTGGTATTACTGGAGCAGTTGAAGTAGCGAATCCTGAGTTACATGAAAAAATATGTCCTAGTAAGTCGTTAAATGACATAGTAAGCATGCTTAAGGTTGCAGGGGATTTGGGATTTCAAAAAGCCATAACTATAATTTTAGGGTTGGGAGAAACCCCAGAAGATCTGAAATATCTTTTTGATTTAATCAAAGATGTGGATATTGATAGGATAACATTTTATTCGTTGAATCCTCATAAAGACACTTATTTTGGTGATAAACCATCACCAGCTTCATTATATTATGCTGGAGTAGTTTCTGCAACCAGGATAAAGTTTCCTAAGCTGAAAATAATCTGTGGAACTTGGATTGATAATCTGTCTAATATAGGTCCTCTAATTTTAAGTGGAGCAAATGGAATTACAAAATTTCCATTATTTAAAATGTTTGGGACACCTTATGGTCGTAAAGTAGAAGAAGAGATTTACTGGGCTGGAAGAAAATGTTCGGGAACCTTTACAGATATTAATTTATTAGCCCAGGGAAGTACCCATGAACAATTGGAGCCCTTTGTAAAAAGATATATTGATAAATGTCTTAATAATAAATAAAAGAATATAACCGTTTTTAAAATTTTTCAATATTAATTATTTTATTGATCAATGGAATAATCAAAGTTTTTATTGATTAAGTTAGATTTATACTAAAAATTTATCGAAAAACAATTTATGAATCATTAATGGGAACATATCAATACAGATTAGCTTATAAAATTAAATTTGAAATTTATTTGAGTATTAATCAATTAAATTAAAACTACACTTCATGTTAATAAGGAGGAATTACCATTAAAATGAAATGCGGATTGGAAATTCACGTTCAACTTGAAACTGATTCTAAACTTTTTTGTACATGTCATACAAACTACCAGGAAGCTTCTCCCAACACCAATATATGTTTTGTTTGTTTGAATCAACCTGGTGCTAAGCCTTATCCTCCCAACCAAAAAGCGATGGAAGGAGCAATAAAAATAGCTTTAATGTTGGGATGCAAAATATCTGACGAAGTAACCTATTTTATGAGAAAACACTATAATTATCCTGATTTATCTTCAGGATACCAGCGTACATCCGTACCTATTGGATATGAAGGGGAGATGAACGGGGTTAGAATTAGAGAAGTTCATATAGAAGAAGATCCAGGCCAGTACAAACCAGATATGGGTGTAGTAGATTTTAACCGATCTGGAATCCCTCTGATTGAAATTGTCACCGAACCAGATATGAATTCTCCTGAAGCAGCCAGAACATTTCTGAGGGAATTGATAAGGGTTTTAGAATATAGTGGCAATGCTCGTGGTGAGGGAACCATGCGGGCGGATGTTAACATTTCTCTTGAAGGAGGTAAAAGAGTTGAAATCAAAAACATTAACTCTATTAAGGGCGCTTTCAAGGCATTGAAGTTTGAAATGGTACGTCAGAAGAACCTTATCAATAGAGGAGTTACCATAAAACAGGAAACACGGGCTTTTCTTGAATCACAAATGATAACAGTATCTATGAGGCTTAAAGAAGAGGCTGAAGATTATCGTTATATCCCTGATCCAGATCTACCTCCTATGATAGCACAGGAAGAACAAATTGAAGATATTAAAGAAAAAATGCCTGAACCACCACATATTAAGACGCAAAGGTTCGTTGAACAATATGGAATTGAGGAACAACATGCCAAGGTACTAACATCTGAATTGGAACTGGCTGATGCTTTTGAAGAAGTGGCAAAAAATGTTGATCCTGATTTTGCAGCTTTATGGATGAGAGACGAGCTAAAGAGAGTGATTTATTACAATAAAATGACATTTGCTCAAAGTGGTATAACTCCTTCACAGATTACTGAGCTTTTGAAGTTGCTTGAAGATAAAAAAATAACCACTAAGGCAGCTCAAAGAATTATTGAAAATATGCCTAATAATCCATCAAGACCAGGTCAGATTGCAGAGGAATTAGGATTAATAGGTGTAATTGAAGATGAAGGAATCATTAAAGCTGTTAAACAAGCAATAGATGAAAATCCACAGGCAGTTGAAGATTATAAAGAGGGAAAAAAGGAATCTTTGAATTTCTTGGTGGGTCAAGTCATGCGCCTCACTCGGGGAAAAGCAGAGCCGGCTAAGACAGTAGAAATGCTTAAAGAATATATTTAAACTAGTTATATTTTGATTAATTAGATTTATTGAGTATAAATGAAATTATTCCATCATAAATTTTATTAATTCATTATTATGTTGGTTAGATGGTTTTAAATGGCAAAAAATATATTGAACATGATTTTATGGCATCCTGACATGAAAATTGCAGATTGTGAAGTTACATATCTACATAGAGGTGCACGTGGAAACCTCAAAACTATTCAAGGTTCTAAAATTAAAAAACTGGAAAGGGGATTTATAGTATTAGATGATGAAAATCAGATCCCATTACACAGAATAATTAGAATAGAATGCAGCCAGAAGATAATCTGGAAAAAATGATTATTATATTATGAATTTATAAAAAATGTGGGAATTGTAAACTAATAATAACTTTTATAATTAAAAATATACTTTAATAAGCAAGGAGAGTTTGTATGAGTGATTCTACTCAAGTTAAACATTATATGACTAAAAATGTTATTACAGTAACACCGGATACATCTAATGAAGATGTTATAAAACTTATGAAGGAAACCGGACACGATGGTTTCCCAGTTGTAATCAAAGGCAATGTCATTGGAATGGTAACTGCATTTGATTTGCTCTTGAAAGCATGGATGCAGTTAGTTAAAGACATCATGTCTACGGATGTGGTAGTCGCTGACCAAGACATGTCTATAAATGATGCAGCCCGTGTCATGTTTAGGATGGGAATATCAAGACTTCCAGTAATAAATAAAGAAGGTAACCTGGTGGGCATTATAACCAATACCGATATTGTAAGATCTCATATTGAAAGATCAACTCCTCTAAAAGTTAATTATTTTAAAAAGACATTAGAACAGGTTTATGGTTTAAAAACTAAACTCAAACGGATGAAAGTTAAAACATCAACTCTTAGACCCACCCAGAACAAGATATATGCTGATGAATTGCAAGGAAGAACTTACGAATTAAAAAGAGGACTAGCAGAACCTACTATTGTGGCTAAAACAGGTAATAGATATGTACTTGTAGATGGACATCATAGAACTGTTGCTGCTCTTAACTTGGGATATGATGAGATAGATTCCTATGTAATTGAATTGGATCAGGATATAAAATTAGGTTTGGAGAAAACTGCAGATAAAGAAGGGATATACACTTTTGATGATATAGAAATTATTGATGATGCACAACATCCATTGATTGCAGTAACAGATAGCCTCAGAAAGGAGAGTAAAAAGCGTGAAAGAGAAAATAATAAGTGAAGTTTATGAAATCTTGGAGGATAGGCGAGATAATCCCATAGATTCTTACACTTCTAAATTGATGATGGATGATGAAAAATTAGCAGAAGATAAAATACTGGAAAAGATTGGTGAAGAAGCAGCCGAAGTTATAATAGCATCTAAAAATAATGAAAATCTTGTTTACGAGGCAACAGATCTTATATTTCACACATTAATGCTTTTAGTCTACAAAAAAGTAGATATTGACGAACTTTTTTTAGAATTTCAAAAAAGAAGAAAATAAATTGAAAATTTAATCCCTTTTACTATTAATCTCATTAATAAATCTACTTTTTATTTCTTCAGGACTCAGATCTATTATAGGAACATCTGCATTTCCGGGTTCTACTTTAATATGAACAAAAACTGGTCCTTTAATTTTTAATATATCTTCAAAATTTATACTATCACGGAAACAGTACGTCTTTTCGAATCCAACTGCCTTAGCAACTTTTCCTAAATCTACAGTGGTGGCATAAGTACACTGTGAACCAGTAGAACCATAACATTCATTGTCAAAAACAACTAAAATCAAATTTTGAGGGCCATGATTGTATATGGTGGCCAGAGTGCCCATATTCATTAGTATTGATCCATCACCATCAAAAACGACAACTTTTCGATCAATAGAGAGTGCTAATCCCAGTCCGATTGAAGAGGCCATCCCCATTGATCCCAACATGTAAAAATGGGTAGCAGAATCTTTAACAGCATATAATTCCCTGGATGGGAACCCAATATTACAAATCAAGAGTTCTTCCTTTAAATTTTCTGCAATAATTTCCATGGCTTCTATACGTTCCATCTAATCACTTACTCCCAGAAAATTACCAGAAACTTATCTCTAGTAATATACTTACAGGTTTATTTTCTTTTTTAGCCAGACTCCAACCTTTTTTTATAGTTTCAAATCCTTCCTCTGGAGTTTTAGGGTTAAAATATGGGATTTTGAGAGTTTTTAGAATATCGGGGGTAGCCTTTCCCATAGGTATTTGGGCAATAATTGGTTCTCCTTTAGTACCTCGATGACTGATGATCATGAGAATTGGTATTTTATACAACTCATAGAGGGAAGCCAGTACATTAACTGAGTTACCAAGCCCGGAATTTTGCATTAAAATAGCTGGATTTTTTCCACCAAAATAAGCACCTGCAGCTATTCCAAATCCTTCCTCTTCCCTAGTAACTGGTACATGTATAATTTCAGGATCGCATTCAACCATTTCTAGTATTTTTCCCAGATTTACACAGGGTAAACTTACTATAAAATTTATGTCTGCTTCCTTTAATGCATTATAGACAGCTTCACTACTATTCACTTAAAATTTCCTCCAGGTCGACTGATAATTCATCAGATATTTCTTTTATCTGTTTAAAAAGGTTGTTGTCTATGTCTATTCCTTTTTCACTGAATCTTTTGACATTCCTTACCTCCATATCTCCTGGAATGAAAATATTTTCTTCAGATTTTATTTCGCTGATAAATTCATCTACATCTACTTTGAATTCATTTACATCTACAAATTTAGAAGGGTCTATTGCTGCTATTAAATCACCCTTGGTGCACATTTCATTTGGATTTGCAGTTCCCGTCACATTTTTCCCAAACGATGCTCTAACAAGGGGTCCTGCAAGTAGTTCAATCATAAATGCAAGTGCATATCCTTTATGAGCACCAAAAGGCAGAATAGAACCTTTTAAAGCTGCTTCAGGGTTTATGGTGGGGTTACCCTCAGCATCTAGCGCCACATTTTCAGGAATTTTTTGACCCTTTCTTGCAGCTTCTAATAATTTTCCACGGGCAGAGGCAGAGGTGGCCATATCCACAGATACGTAATTCTTATCAGATGGAATTCCAATAGCAATAGGATTAGTACCAAGTATAGGTTCTTTTCCTCCGATAGGAGCTACTGCTGGTTCAGTATTGGCAATTACAATTCCTATCATATCTTGCATAATAGCCATATCTGAGTAATAACCAGCAACACCAAAATGATTGGAGTTATGTATTCCCACTAAACCAATACCAGTCTCTTTCGCTTTTTCAATTGCTATTTCCATTCCTTTATAGGTTACAACATGACCAAAGTTATGGTTACCATTCAAAAGTGCAGTGGAAATACTTTCTTTTTCCACAGTTATTTCTACCCCTGGCTTAATTGTTCCCACTTTCAAACCAGTTACATATTGAGGGAATCTTCCGATGCCGTGAGATGAAAATCCTTTAAAGTCTGCATCTGTTGTAACATCTGCAACTATCTCTGCTTCAGTTAAAGGTACGTCCATTTCTGTTAAAATTTTAATTATTATTGATTTTTCCTGTTTTGCACTTATTTTCATGTTATCCCTCTCTAAATACAAACTGTATACTTAAAATCAATTATTAAAATCAATTATTTGAATTTAATAATGTTCCCATCAAATGTTTTTATAGTTACAATTTCTTCATAGTCCTCTGAAACTGTTCCAATTTCATATGCGTGGTGGTATTCTCTGATAATTTCCAAGGCTTTTTTGGAATCTTCAGGGGATACTATCACCACAAAACCTATGCCCATGTTGAACACCCGGTACATTTCATTTAAGGGCACGTTAAGAGAGTATATTGATTTAAAAATTGGTGGAAGATCAGGTAAGTTTGTGATATTATAACTTATACCTTTTTTAAGTCTTTTAAGATTTAAAAATCCGCCTCCAGTTATATGGGCCAATCCATGAATATTTAAATCGCTTTTTAATATTTTCATTATGGCCTTGACATATATGGTAGTAGGTTTCAGTAATTCTTCACCTACATTAATATCAGAATAACCAGGCAGAGGATCATCTATATTCAATTCTGCTTTATCAAAAAATACTTTCCGGGCCAGACTTAGTCCATTGCTATGGATTCCATTACTTTTTATTCCAATTAAGACGTCGCCATCTTTAATGTCTTTTCCAGTAATGATTCTGTCGATATCCACTAAACCTATTCCAGTTCCAGCTAGATCAAAATCATTGACGATTTCAGGAAGAGAAGCTGTTTCACCACCAATTATGGCTATTTCAGACTCTTCTGCTCCTTTTGATAGTCCTATTCCTATTTGTTCTGCTATCATGGGTTCTGGTTTTTCTACTGCCAGATAATCCACCAGAGCTATTGGTTCGGCTCCGACACATAAAATATCGTTTACTACCATGGCAATACAATCAATACCTACTGTATCGTATTTATCCATCATTTTTGCCACTAGAATCTTGCTTCCAACCCCATCAGTGCTCATTGCAATTGCTTTGTTTCCTAATTTTACAAGAGCAGCAAAATGGCCTGATTCGGTTATAATTTCCCTATAATTTAAAGTTTTTTTCAACTTGGAAGTCAAGGCTTTAATGGTGAGTTCTTCTAAACTTATATCTACCCCTGATTCTGAATAGGTTACCATGGTATCTACCAACTCTTTCAAATAATAAAAAATAATAAAGTCTTTTAAATAATCTGTTATTTGTTCTGGCGCTTAATAAATGTTTATCATTATTCTGGTATGCCTTTTTAGGGGCATGGGAATTTTAATGAAGATAATAATTCATTTATTCATTATTAATGTCACAATATTTAAAGATCTACTGTATCCTAACTGTTTCAAGATTCATAGGAGTTTTAGTTTCTATTTTGTAGCTTCTATAAATGCTTGAGGCTAAATCCATTGTTTTATAATTGTCACCGTGACATATTAATACTTTTTCAGGTTTTGGAGAGATTTTTCTAACGTAATCCATAAGTTGTTTACGGTCAGAGTGTCCACTGAATCCATCAATGGTTTTAATATTCATTTTAACATTGTAAACATTTGTTTTCCCATCTTCTTTTAGTGGAATTTCCTTCCATCCTTTTTGTATTCGTCTTCCCAAAGAACCTTCAGCCTGATAACCAACAAAGACTAGGGAATTTCTCTCATCTCCACATAACCATTTGAAGTATTCTACAGAATTTCCTCCAGTAAGCATACCTGATGTTGAAAGAATTATGGAAGGTTCTCCCTCTACAATTTCCTTTCTTTCGTCGATTCCATTCACCTTGTGGAACACATCTGAAATAAATGGATTTCTGCCGATATGAAATATTTGATCTCTTAAATCTTTGCTCAAATACTCCGGACGGGCGGTATGAATGGCAGTAGCTTCCCATATCATTCCATCAATATAAATAGGAACTTCATCTATTATTCCGTGCCGTATATACTCTTCAAGCACTATCATAAGTTCTTGAGCTCTTCCAACCGCGAATACAGGGATTAATATTTTACCTCCGCGCTGCAGAGTATTATAGATAGTTTTGATAAGATCTTTTTCCGCGTTATTTCGGCTGGTTTGGACATCATCGTGGCCACCGTAAGTACTTTCCATTACTAATGATTCAATTCGTGGAAATTTAAATACAGATGGTTCTAATAGTCGACTTCTTTCAAATTTAAAGTCTCCAGTGTATACCATGTTGTGTTGTCCATCACCTATGTGCATATGGGCCATGGCCGAACCTAAAATATGACCTGCATTATGAAGGGTAAGGCGAATATCTGGAGCAATATCAGTAACTTCGCCATAATCAAGTGTTATTGTATGTTTAATGCTTTTTTTAACGTGTTTTACATTAAATGGAAGTGGACTGTCTTCTCTATGGGCTATGTCTATATGATCCAGTTGTAAAAGCGTCATTAAATCTCTAGTAGGTGTAGTACAGTAAACTGGTCCCTCATATCCATAATGGTAGAGATATGGTAAAAATCCAGAGTGATCAAGGTGGGCGTGTGATATGATAACTGCATCTAAATCATCAAGGACAAATTCTGGAACATTCAAATATGGATACGCACTTTTTTCGTCTGCACCAGCTACATTAACACCACAATCGAGTAAAACCTTGCTATTGGGTGTTTGTAAAAATAAACATGATCTACCAACCTCTCTAAACCCTCCAAGAGAAGTTATTCTGGCCCAATCGTTTTCTGCCTTTATTTCTTGGTGTATTCGATTCCCCAATTGTTGTAAGATTTGTTTTCGTTCTTTGCTGTTTTTTCTAAGAGTTCTTCTTATTCTTTGTATAATTTCAGATGAAATTGGGGGTGTTCTCAATATTTTGGGCGCCCAACCAATTCTTCTTACTATTTCTCTTGATGTGGCCCCATATTTTCCGATCACTAATCCTGGTTTCCGGGCTTCTATTATGACTTCACATGTAACTTCATCAAACGAAATATTGGTTATCTTAGCATCTTCTGGCACGATTTCATGTATTTTTTTTATTGATTTTTCTGGATCCATAAGCACAGAACGATCAGAACGGATTATTATCCTTTTTCTAATATCTTTTGCCAAGTCTCTTATAAGTTCACCATTTTCGGTTATAATTTCCGGGTTTTTGGTGTATATAACAACTTCAGGACCTTCAAATTCCACTTTAGCTACTTGAACTCTTTGTGGCAATCTATGTATTATTGTATTTTTAATTTCTTCTAGAATCTCTGATCCCATAACATCACTTCGAAAAAAATAGAAATAAGACTGTGAACAATTGTTCACAGCTTAAAAGCGTTAATTAATTAAAAAAAAGTTCTATAAATTATCTGTAAAATCAGGCAATATCTTTAATCTTTTTTTCAACTTCTTCTTTTGTAAGCTTTTTAAAACCTTCATCTGCAGTTATTGTGGCTACAAGTATGCCGTTTCCAGAAAAAGCATCTCGTTCCATAGCAGATTTAATGGCTCTAATAGCAATGTCAACACCCTCTTCAATGTACACGTCATCAGTATACCGGTCTTCTAGGACACCATATGCTACTGGTGATCCAGAGCCGGTTGAAATAAATTTATCTTCAATCATTCCACCGGTAGGGTCAAGTGAGTAAACTTTAGCTCCAGTGTCATCAATTCCTCCGATTAATGTTTGAACGAAAAATGGATAAAATCTAGATGAGTGTAAAATGTTTGAGGCAAGAGCCGCGGCAGATTCGATACTAATCTTCTCGCCGTTTCTTAGTTTGTAAAGTGCTACTTCTGCACTTATGTATTTCATGAGGCTTTGTGCATCTGAGACAGCCCCAGCAATGGTTGCTCCGATATGATCATCAATTTTGAAAATTTTATCAGCAACCTTATGGGCAATTAAGTTACCCATTGTAGCTCTCCTTTCTGTAGCAAAAACAACTCCATCTTTACAAGTTATTGCGACAGTGGTAGTGCCTTTTAATCGATCTTTATCATTCATGAGTACACCTCTAAATAAAAAATAATAACAAAAATAGTTTCTAACCCTAACTTAGATTTCATGTTATATAAATATTGTTGGTATGGTAATTTTATTTATTAATTTATTAAAGGAAATTTTATAGAATCAATTTCATTTTACAAATCTGATATAATAAATTATTCGGTTTAAAAAATAGAGACAATTTTCAAACCTTATCCAATATTAGTATCTTTTTCATGATTAATAAATCTTTAAAAAAAATAATCTTATAACTTTAGTTTTTAGACAGTTCTTAAAAAATTAAAAAGATGTAATTAGGTGATTATTACATCTAGTTTATCTTCTTTTATTCCGTTTTTAATTTCACGAGCAATTCTTCGACCCATACTCATAAATTGGCCGAACATGAGATAGCTGTATGCAGATGCATGCATGAAACTGTTGGTTCCTCCATCAATTCGGGCACTCATCTCAAATACCACTATTTCCAGATCATCAGTACATAGGGTCTGTAAACAGAATGGACCATTCATTCCAGGGGGCACTAATTCTTTAGCTGCTTCAACTAAGCTATCTCCTATATCAAATACTTGTGGAAGTAGAGATTCTCTCATAACTACTGGATGATTCCCGGTTATAACATAGGATGGATCTAGTCCAATATCTAACTGGTCTTTTGCAGGTATTCTGCACAAACCATCGATGTTTGATTCAAATCGGCTATCCATTCCCAGAACTTCCACTTCATCTTTAAGTGCTGAGTAAAAGAAGTGAATACAATAATTACATCCAGAAACATATTCCTCGATGTGGGCTTTATCAACATCTTCTGGTTCTATCCATTTCCTTTTAAGCATGGAATCAATTTTCTCATTGAATTCATCAGTTGATGAGGCAACAAAGTATCCTTTTCCTCCTCTTGCTCCAGGAAACTTAACCATAACTGTTCTGTCAATTTCTTTATGGTTTTTATATTTGTTGGGTATTCTTATATCTGATTCAATCATTAATTTTCTTTCCAGATCTCTCTCAGATTCCCATCTTAGAATGTCCCGGTTTCCAAACATAGGCACAAAAAAATCGTTTTCCACACGGTCAAGACCAGCGTAGGCGACGAAAGATCCGTGAGGCACCACAATACTATTCATATCTCTTAGTTGGGATTGAACCTCTTCATTTATTATATCTTTGAATTGATCTACCATGATGTATTCATCTGCAACATTAAATCTTTTGTAGGGAACTTCTCGTCCTTTTTCACAAACAACAGCAGTTTTAAAACCTTCTTCTTTTGCTCCTTTCAATATATGTAGTGATGTGTGACTTCCTAAAGTCGCAATGGTTATATTTTCCTTGTCATAATCATCAAGGATACTAAGTATTTCTTGTCTGTTTACTTTACTCATTTTATCTCCCCTGAGAATTCTTTAGAAATTAATAGGATATTGATAAATTCTAATAGTTATTTTTTTTGTCTTGAGTCTTGATTAATGAAAAAATTAAATTGATAAAAAGTTTTTATATAATCAATTAGTCAGGATAGGTTACTCAATTACGATTTTTAGTCAATTATAGATTAAACTATATTTTTAGGTGATTAATATTATTAAAAAATAATTTTAAATTAATATACGATATTTTTATTAATTATTCTTGCTTAATCGATATTTATGGACAATTTGGAAATTAAAGCATGTTATTCGATTTAAATATCATTTTTATTCGTAATGTATAATTTGTATAAATGACATAGATTTTTCCATGAAATGGAAATTAATTGGGGATGTTATGATATTAAAAAAAGATGTTCCCCAGCCAGAAGAGTTGTTGTCTGTTCAGGGGGTTAAAACAGTTGTTAAATTAGGTTCTATAAATGGATTAAAAAGAGAACCTCAAATTGAGGTTCTAGCAGGGCAGGGAACTGAAACAATTCATAAAGAAAATAAATGTTTTTTTAAATTAGATGTTGCCAAGGTTATGTGGTCTAAGGGCAATTCTACAGAACGTATGCGTATTGCGAAACTTGTTGAGGATGAAGAAGTGGTGGTTGACATGTTTGCAGGTATAGGATATTTTTCAGTTCCCATAGCCCGTCATTCTAAACCCTCAAAAATCTATTCTATTGAAATAAACCCGGTTTCTTATGAGTATTTATGTGAAAATATAAAATTAAATAAGGTTGATGGTATTATTGAACCGATTTTAGGAAATTGTCGAGATGTACATCCTCCAAAAAGTGCAGATAGGGTTTTGATGGGATATATTGGCGATACTCATCAGTACCTGGATATTGCTTTAGAAACTCTTAATGAAGGTGGAATTATCCATTATCATGAGTCTGCACCGGAAAAAATTAAATTCAAAAGACCCATCAAAAGGATTAAAGAAGCAGCCAGAGATTTTGATGTCCAAATATTGAATGAAAGGGTTATAAAAAAGTATTCACCAGGGGTCTGTCACGTGGTAATTGATGCAAAAATTAACTAATATTAGGTTTAAATAATTAGATAAGAGGGATATAATGGATTTTTTAGAGGTTATAAAGGATAGAAGAAGTATTAGAAAATTTGAAGATAAAATAGTTGAAGATAAATTAATAGAACAAATCATTTTAAATGGAATATGGGCTCCTTCTGCAGGCAACATTCAAAGTTGGGAGGTGGTTGTTGTACAAAACAAAGAACAAAGATCGAAAATAGGTAAAGCAGCTTATATGAGGGATTTTGTTTCTAAAGCTCAATTTATACTAGTAGTCTGTGCAAATATGCATCGTTCAGCCGAAGTTTATGGTGAAAGGGGCAGTGATCTTTATTGTATCCAAGATGCAGCAGCAGCCACCCAAAATATGCTTCTAACAGCTCATTATCTGGGTTTAGGGGCTTGTTGGCTTGGTTCATTTGATGAAAATTTGGTTATTGATGTATTGAATATTCCTGAAGGTGTTAAACCCGTAACATTAATCCCCATTGGTTATCCTGATGAAAAACCTTATCCACCTACCCGGAGAAGCATAGATGAGGTTATTCACTTGGAAACATATTGATATTATATCAATAAACGGTATTTTTTAATTTTGAATTACTAAATGTTTTGGATTTTAAATTTATATAGATGTAATGGATACAAACTCAATATGATCATTATAGGTATAGATTTGGCAGGCAGACCAGATAATTCAACTGGTATATGTATTTTAAATAATTCAGAGATGAATTTTAAGGTTTTATACTCTGATGATGAAATAATCGATGAAATTAATGAGTTAAAACCGGACCTAATTGTTATTGATGCTCCAACTTCACTTCCTCGGGGAAGGTGTTGTTTAGAAAAAGATTGTGAATGCAGCAAGAGGGGAGGACATTTTAGAGAAGCAGAAGTAAAAATCAGGAAATACGGCCGAGTTTTACCGCTTACATTTCATGGAATGAAAATGCTAACAAAAAGGGGTATAAATCTTTCCAAAAAACTTAAAACTAAATATCAACTCATAGAAACTCATCCTAGAACTGTCCAAAAAATGTTAAAAATTAAAGATGTTTACCAATATTTTAAAGACTATTCTAATCTTTTTAGCTTTGCAGAATATAATTCTCATGAAAATATTTCAAGTCATGAGTTAGATGCAGGGTTAGCTGTATTAACTGGATATTTTTATCTAAAAAAAAGTTTTATTGAGTTGGGTGATATTGAAGAAGGTGTTATTATTCTTCCGGACAATAAAATAAAGTTAAATAATTTAAAGAATTTTACCATTTAGATTTTATTTTCGTTTCATTTTAAAAAATTAGAGTTATACTCATTATAATCTTATTTTAAAACTAAAAAATCCACAATATTCATGTAATATGGTCTCATTACTGTTAATACTATAAAAAACCTTAAATGTCTAAAGTCAAGTAGATAATTTTATATTCTATCATTGATTATATATCTCCTTGCAATTTTAAAGTCATATTTTAATGAATAATCATGATTATTCTGAGGGGGAGGGATATTTGGCTGAATTCAAAATCCTAATTCAAGAAAATGGTAGTTTAAATGCATCAGAATTGGAGAAAAAACTTAAATTATGGGGTTATGATGCAATTAAATTTGATTTTTCTGGAAGAAATATAATAAAAAAGGTCAAAAATATCCAGCCGGACCTAATTTTAATGGATAACATATTAAAAGATTCATTAGATAAATTTGAAAGGGGAATTATTACTCATTCTAATGTTCAGGTCCTTTATTTAACTTCTAACAATTATGGACTTCCATCTAAAATATTAAACACTTCTGAATCAGCAAGTTACCTAGTAAAACCCTTTAATGATAATGACTTAAAGTTCGTTTTAGAAAATGCTGTTGAGAAAAATAATATTGAAAAACGCTTAAAAAAAACTTTAAATTATCTCCAGTTTATTTCAGACAACATGATCGATTGTATTGGTCAACTGAATTCAAAGGGAATAATTCAATATGTTAGTTCTTCTATTAAGAAAACATTTGGTTATGATCCAGAAAAACTTGTAGGAAAATCTATTTTTGAATTTTTACATTCTGATGATTTAGATAGAACATTAACTGCTTTTAAAGAGGATATAGCTTCAAATACTCAGACAATCATACAAAATCGTTTTAAACATTATGATGGACACTATGTATGGATCGAAACTGTGGGTAACCCTATAACAGAGGATTCAGGTAAGGTTATAGGAGTTGTTTTTAGTACTCGTGATATAACTAATCGTATTGAAATAGAAAAGGAATTAAATGAAATAAAAAACCGTTTTCAACGGATAAATAGTTTAATGAATGATTTAATCAGTGAAATAGATTCTGAAACTAATTTTGTATATTTAAGCCCATCTTATAATAGAGTATTGGGTTATAATCCTAAAGAACTATTGGGTAAATCAATATTTTTACATATTCATCCAGAAGATCAAAGGCATGTTATAAAGACATTTAGAAAAGTTATAGTTTCTGGAAAATCTGAGAAAATAGTAAGTCGACATAAGCATGCAGATGGTCATTATTTGTGGATAGAATCAATTGGAATCCCTTATATTGATGAAAATGGAAATTTTAATGGGTGTTTAATAACTGCTCGCGATATAACCGTGCGAAAAAAGATGGAAGACATTTTAGAATTTCATAGTCAGATCACAGAAAATCTAGCTTCTGGAGTAATAGTTGTTTGCGCCGCAGATTCAACTATTGTTTATACTAATACCATGTTTGATGTCCTATTTGGTTATGATAAGGATGAAATCATAGGTCAGAATGTGGTCAACTTATTTTATGACGATGACGATGAATCTTCGATTTCCACATATAAAACTATAATGGATATTCTTAAAAGAGAAGGAAGGTGGGAAGGAGAGTTAAAAAATGTTAAAAAGAATGGAGAAATATTTTGCAGTCATTTAATTATTTCTACATTTGATTCACATGAACATGGAAAGGTTTGGATAGGTGTACATGAAGATATAAGTAAACGTAAAAAGATGGAAAAAGCTTTAGAAAATGCATCAAAATATGCGAGAAATCTTATTGAAGCTAGTTTAGATCCTATGGTTACCATAAGTCCTAATGGAAAAATAACTGATGTTAATAAGGCTACAGAAAATGTAACTGGATTGAATCGTGAAGAGTTAATAGGAACTGATTTTTCTGAGTATTTCACTGATCCTGATAAAGCAAAGATGGGTTATCAAAAAGCCCTATTCTTTGGTTCTCTCCAACATTATCCATTAACCATTAGGCATAGTTCTGGAAATGTTAAACAAGTCCTTTATAATGCTACAGTTTATAGAAATAATATGGGAGAAGTAGAAGGAGTGTTTGCAGCAGCTCATGACGTGACAAAACTTAAAAAAGCGAGAAAAGCACTTAAAAATAGTGAAAGATATTACCGTTCACTTATAGAAAATACTCTTGATGTTATTTTTGTTTTAGATGATGAAGGAAATGTTAATTATGCTAGTCCTTCTATAAAACGGGTTTTTGGTTATGAAGCAGACGATATAATTGGATTTAATGTTTTTGATTTTATACATCCTGAAGATTTACCTGAAATTTTAGATATCTTTTTCAGAGAAATAGAAAATGATGCATCTAATATCAGATTAACTGTGCGTTGTCAACATGAAAATGGATCTTGGCTTCGATGTAAAATTGTTGCCCAAAATCTTATTAATGATCCTGCTGTAAATGGTGTAGTAATCAATGCACGTGATATTACGGAAAGGTATGATTGAAATGTAAAATCCCTTAAATTATGATGTGAAATCACTTACTTTTTATTTAATAATCATAAAACAATCTTTTATTTGAAAATAGAATAGACTAAATTAATATATCATTTAAAAAAGTAAATTACATTTTAATTTCTTTGATCTTGTTTAATATACCTTCATCTAGAAATTCCGGAGAAATAAATTTATCATATACTGGTAATCTCTCTTTCAATACAAAACCAGCTTCTTCGGTTAAATTTTTTAAATCTTCCATTTCTGGCCAGGGTGCTTCGGGGTTTACATAATCTTTTGTAAGTGGTGATAATCCACCCCAATCGTCAGCACCAGCCATTAAAAATATTTGGGCGTTGTGATGATTCAAATTTGGAGGAACTTGAATTCCTACATCTGGAAAAAGGAGTTTAGTAACTGCTACCATTTTAATCATTTCAATTAGAGAAGGTTCTTTATAATTTTCCATGGGTATGCCTACTTTAGGCTTGAAATTCTGAATAATTATCTCCTGGATATGACCATATTTATTCTGTAATCTTCTCAACTCCAATAGAGATTCAGCTCTTTCTTTTATATTTTCCCCAATACCGATAAGCAAGCCGGTGGTGAATGGTATTTTCAGTTTTCCTGCATTTTCTATAGTTTGGAGTCTTAGCCATGGATTTTTACCAGGACTTTTTTCATGAGCGATGGTATTCATTAAACGAGTGCTGGCTGTTTCTAACATTAATCCCATGGAAGCATTAACTTCTTTTAACATTTTTAACTCTTTTTTCTTAAGAATACCCGGATTACTGTGAGGTAGAATATCTGTTTTTTTCAAAGTTTCAGCACATAGAAAATATAAATATTCCACCATATTTTCGTATCCTAATTTTTCGAGTATACTTTTCACGTCTTTATTTTCCTCTGGACGTTCACCAAAGGTAAAAAGAGCCTCTCTACATCCATAAGCACCAGCTTTTTTTAAAATTAATGATATTTCTGAGGGGAACATTATTATTTTTGATTTAGAGCTAGTTGGTTCATTTCTAAAGGTACAGTAGCCACATTCATTTCTACAGATGTGGGTAACTGGTAGAAAAACATTTTTAGAATAAGTTATAACATTTTCGTTTCGTTTAGAGTTAGCAATAGACATTAATGACAAAATGTCTTCATTTTTTGCGTCTAGAAGGGAAATTATTTCCTTTTTAGAAAGACCAGACATTTTATCTCCTTTATTCTACGCTTGCCACCACTACTTCAACAAAACGGGGACCTATACCACTTTTGTCGGCCCACATAACTATAAATATTCCTGCATTATCCATAATACCAAGAGAATATTCAACGTCACAATTCATTGCTTCGAGAGATTCTTTTAATCGATAAATACCATAAACATCAGTTTCGCCTTGTATTTCAACGTTATTCCTTATCCTTTCGTCCATGATTCCTATGACGTCAGTGGCTTCATCTGAAAAAACATCAACTTCCTTCGCGCCAAGCTTTTTTAAAAGTTTTGAAAGTACTTTGGCCATATCATGGGCAGCAATCTTTTTACGTGACATTCCTCTCACAATTAAGATATTTGAAGCATCTAAGGCTGGCCTTGATCCTTCAAAAGCTTCCAACTCACCCATAATTGTACTTGCTACTTTACGTAGTATTATCACTGGTTATCCTCCTGATTAAATATCTTAAAAAAAGTTGTACATGTTACCTAAATTTTCATAAATCTTTATTAAAGATTATTGGTTTCCATTCCTTCAATCTCGTATTTTAATTCACCTAAAGTTGCAACTTTTTCTGCAAAAGCATTATGTCTGTGTATACTTTCTTCGTTGACTTGTCTGACTGTGATCATTGTATCGTCAGGAAGATGATAATAGGTTTTAATAATTTTATGAACCATATTTCTAACACAATCTTCAACAAACATTGGATTTTCATGAGCTTGCATAACAATAGCATTCTCATCAGGTCTTTTTAATAATTCACAGACAGATGAGCTCATGGAATCTTCAATTATTTTAATAAGATCTTCTCCACGAATACTCTGCTGTTGCGGTACTTCCATCATGATCATCCCTCTTCCTCTTTGATTGTGAGAGGCGAAAGATACAGTATCTAGAACCTTTTGGGTGGTTTCTTCATCCAGAAACTCTAATAATTTTTGTTTAGAACTCTCTTTTACTGATTCTTGAGCACAGGGACAAACTGTCATACCTATAACTTCCGCACCGATCATTTTTCTGATTATTACATCATCACCTTCACGATAACCGATTGCATCGGCCATAATCTTGGTCATTTCCTGCGTTTTCACCCTGGTAACTGGAGATTTCTTCATAAACATAAAATCACTTTGCATGCTAACTTCAGCTCTTTTAGCATACTTGTGCTTTTTTAAAAGGCAACTCACAATTTCAGCACAAAGTGATTCTATTTCTACAGCAGTGCTAGTCACAGCTTCCTCAAGAACGTCACTGATTGCTTCAGGATTTCTTGACATATGAATTCCTCTCTGAGTACTTGGAAGATCAACAAACGCATCAAAGGTCGGTAGCAGTATTATTGGTCTTTTATTTTCTCTTTCAATTTTTAAAAGTTTTTTAACCCCCGTAACTCCTACTCTAGTAAGATGGACAGGTATTTTAGGTAAATTGTCCTGTGTGTCTGGGTAACAAACTAAACTCAAATGGTTCACCCCGTTGGTTATAATTTACATATTTAGTACACTGAAATGATTCTAATTATAATAAATTTAAATAAATTAGATCATCGCATAATATACTTTCAATAATGTTTTTAATAAATTAATTAAAGTTAGAACTATAAGTTACTATATTCTTTTCGATTATTTTTCAAAAAAATTTTATTAATTTAATTTATTTTTAAAACCATATTTTTTTTAAATTGTTAAATGAATACCATAAAAAATTCAACAAATTCCATGTTAATTATTTAATCACTTAATTATTTAAAATATTTTTGAATTCAGAAGGACTTATGTCCTTTAAATTCTTAATTAAATATATTTCTGCATTGTAAATCTTTTTACCTCTTTTTCCAAGAATTTCCCCTGCTTTATCTGCTTCTGATATTATTAACATATTTTCAGGATCAAATTGTTCAATTTTTCTATTTATGTCATTTTGAACGTGTTCTATTTTCTTTTTAATAGGTTTGAGAGCAGATTCAGGAATTTTTGGATTTAGTATTTTCATATCATTAACATCCAACGGCACTCCTGCAACTATAATACGTTGCACATCAACTCCAAAATGGGTGAACAACTTTTTAAAACTGTTTTTTGTAGTTAAAAAAATGAATTTTTGGGATAAATTTTTAATTTCGTCCTCAACATTCTTTTCAGGGATTACTCCAAAATCAGAAAGTATAACATCAATCTTCTCTCTAAGTCCAATAATTTTGTCACAGAATTCCTGAGCTACTTCTTTGTTTAGATTATGAGAAGGTCTAGTTGAATATATAAAGTCTTCCATATCAATTATTTTATATAAAATTTCTTCAAAATCATCTAAATTAATTTTACCACTTTCAGCGGGTTTAAAATTTTCTTCACTATCTTTAAACTTTCCAGCATTTTTAATTAAATGTTGGGCCTGTTCTATTCGTAATTTATCCATAATATCTCCTCAAAATTCAAAAAAAGGTGAAAATTTATCTTTTATTGATTTAAATAAACTTTTTGTTTCATCTGAAACATGGGAAAGGTCAACATTATAATCATTGTTTTCTTTATGATTATTAAGTGCATTTAAAACCTTCATATTGCACCGTCCCATGGTTTCTGGATCATAACCCCCTTCCAGGATAAGAACAGTTTTTTGGGCAATTTCATTCATTTGAGCAGTTATCCATGGATAAAAATCGTCATCAAGATTTGTATTTGATAGAGGATCATTAGCATGCCCGTCAAAACCAATATCCATAAAATGGAAATCCGGCTGGAATTGATCGGCCACTGGTTTTAAAATTTTTTCTAAAATATAAATATAATCCTGATTATTTGAAAAGGATGGCATGGGCATACAGAGATTAAATCCTTCACCCTTAAATGAACCCATTTCCTCTACAAAACCTCGTCCTGGAAAAATAGTCCGGGGATCTTGATGAATAGAGATGTATAAAACATCAGGGTCCTGATAAAATATATCTGCAGTTCCATTTCCGTAATGAACATCGCAGTCCAATACCATGAATTTTTTAATTTCATAAACTTCTCTTAAATATTCTATGGCAATGGCAATATTGTTGAAAATGCAAAAACCCATAGATCTCTGGGAGGTGGCATGATGGCCTGGTGGCCTTCCAATAGAATATGTGCTCTGATTATTTTCTAAAGCAATTTGTGATGCGGTGATGGCCCCTCCGGCAGAAATTTTAGCAATTTGATATGTGTCTGGAGTTGCATAAGTGTCAAAATCAATATTTCCCCCTCCTTTGCTACAAAAATCTTCAATAAAATTAACATGCGATTGAGAATGCACCTTTAAAATATCATTTTTTGAAGCAGGATGGGGTGAAACAATATCTAAATCTCTTAAAGAATCGTCTTTCTCAATATAATCCATTATGACTTTTAAACGTCCCTGATTTTCAGGATGATATATATCGTTATGTTTTCTATATTCTTCTGAATAAACCAGAACTGTCATTTTAAAATCCCTCTCTTTTTATATCTATATTTTTTGAGGTTATTTAATTTGATGATTCTAATGGATAATTTTTGAAAATTAAAAATTAAATAAAATTATATAGTTTAAAAATCATAATAACCGATGTAAATTTATTCCTCGGAGGGGTGTTATGGAAATTGAAGATCCAATTAAAACAACTGTTGAAGAACTTTTAAAGGTTTTAGCCACGGAAAATGTTATCGGTGAGATAATAGAGACTGATGATAAAGTTTTAGTACCTGTAACAAAGATGGGATTAGCTTTTGGTGCAGGTATGGGTGAAGGTACTGGACCCAGTGCAGACTCTGGTGGAAAAGGAGCTGGAGCTGGAGGGGCTGCCGGAATAGAACCTATTGCTATAGTGGTAGTCTTTAAAGGATTATCTGGCCCAACTGGTGTAAAAGTACTACCTTTGACTTCTCCCGGACCAATAGCTAGAACTATAGGTGAAATTGGTTCGGTCGTGCTTGATGTTGTAAAAGAACAACGTGAATCCATGAAAACCGGTAAAAAAGAAGAGAAAGAAGCAGAAGAAGGGGAAAAATAAAAGCCTAATTAATTTGAACTCGAGTGGATCCAGGTGATCTATACTGTGGTAATTGCCATATTACTTATTATACTATTTTTGATAGTAAGTATACTGGTAATTCCTCTTCATATTACATTTGAATTCTTAAAAAGCGATTCAGATATTAATGGGTTCTTAACCGTAACATGGATGAGAATTAAATTATTTCAAAGAACCATTCCTTCAACTAAACCATCGAAAAAAGATGAAAAAGATGAAAAAGAGAAGAAAACAGATTTTAATAAAATCTTAAAATTAATGCCTGATTTTTTAGATTCATTACCCTATTTAAGTCGATTAATAAACCAGTTTTTTAGATCCATTAATATAATATATATTAAATCTAAAATAATCATAGGATTTTATAGTTATACTGATACAGCATTAACTTGTGGCTATTTATGGTCTTTAGCAGCTTTTTTAAAAACTTTTCCTAATATTTGCCTTTATATAGAACCTGATTTTCAAAAAGAACGTTTAGATATTTCATTTAAATTAAAAGTTAAATTAAAGCTGTTATGGGTTGTAATAGAAGCTATAAGGGCATTTATGAAAAAACCGATTAGGGTACTAATAAAAGATTTAAGAAGCTTAAATTAACAATTTACCCATTTTTTACCAAATCTTGGTGGAGTTATCCTTATGGATATAACGAGTTTGAATTTAATTCATGATTCAGAGAACGATTTAATTTTTGGAAATCCTATCAATATTGGTGATAGAGTACTAATTCCTTTAATTGAAATTTTTAGGATGAAAAAAAGAGAATTTTTAACTTGTTCCATAAATCCATCAGCTATTCTTTTATCTGAAAGATTAAGCTCAAAAGCTTGTGAAAATACTCTTATTATATTGATGGCTCATGAAGAAACAGATACAGTATCTAATTTAATAAATTTCATTGATTCCAAAAAATCTTTTATTTTAGATGAATTAGGTATAACCATTGATATTGATAAATTAAATGTTATATACCCATTAAAAGAAATAAAAAATGAAGAAGATGATAATAAAACAAAAAGATGATTATAAACTTTTTATCACTATAAAAATGCGATTATATCCTTAAAATAAAATTAAAATAAGTTTTTGATATAAATTAAAATTTTTAGAATTCAAAATCTTCCAATTTACCCCATTGCAAGTCACCACAGCGTATTTCAACTGGGAGATTCATTATTTTCTTCTTTATTTCTGCTTTTTCTTTGCAATTGCACGGTACTATTACGTAGAACTTTGTGTCTGGTCTGTAACTAAATCTTCTCCACTTGTGTTCATGGTTAAATAAAACAGTATCACATGTCTCAACTTCGACTAAAATTTCTTTTAAGCCCCTAATGGCACGAATGTCGGGGGAGTGACCCATGCATTCTTCTGGTTTGCCGTTCGGATGATTAATATGATCTGCCTGTACAGTATAACCTTTTCTTTCTAAGTTATTCACTACTGAACGTATCAATTTTTCGTGAACTTCGGCCATAAATTTAGTTCTATTCATTGAAATCTCCTTATAACATTTTAACAGAATTAAAGTCTTCTTTGACTATATTCAATACAGTTTGAGTGTTAGTCCGTTGGGTATCTCTTTCCTTTAACAATCCTTTAATAAATTCATCAAGATCATTTGTATCTTTAAATTTGGTGATCATTATTGCATCAAACTCACCGGTCACATCATACAGACATAAAACATTTTTGTGGTATGCAGTTTTATCTTCCCAGTTCAGTAAAACACCCCCTTTGACTCTTACACCTATAACTGTTGTTAATTTATAGCCTAACTTATCATGATCAATTACTGGAACAAATTTTTTTATTACTCCTGTTTTCATTAATTTTTCGATACGATTGTGAACAGTACCTATTGAAACATCTAATTTACGCGAAATTTTTCTATAGGACATTCTTCCGTCTTCATTTAATAAATTGAGGATTTCTTTATCAATATCATCAAGGGCGATGATCCCATCGGTTTTTTCGTTTTCTTTCATCAAAATCACCTAATGACTGAACATTGTTTATAGTATATACAATTATTATATAAATACTTATACATTTTTCATGAGAGTATGGAAATAGTTTAAATATAAGTTTGAACTAGCTAATAGTAAGGTGGTATAATGGATTTGTTAAATGATGAAACTGTAAAAATGAGATATATTGCTTTGGTTAAGAAAGGAATAATAGAAGATGAAGAATGTTCGTCGTATACTCGAAAGGTTGACATAGATCCATGCATGCTGAAACACGTAAAAAAATTTGAGGAATACTTCATACCGGGCACGGTCCTGATAAGTGAAAGAGCAAGTTATAAGCTGCGTATTGAATATCCAGTTGAATAATTAATTAAAAATCTAAATAATATTTTATATAATGTTTTTACAACTCTATTTTATTTAAAGTTATCATAATCTCCTTATATTATTTTATTTGTCCACATTTTTTTATTTAAATTTTTTTAAATGATTTTCATTATATTTAGATTAATATTCCGAGGTTAATTACAGATCAAATAATAACTAGCTGTCCTGTTGGTGTTATACTATATTTTTCGAATAATTGTGATTGTTCCACTAATCCATTCTCTACTAAGCCAGTCAGGTGTTTATAGACCATAGCTCGGGATATTCCAACTTTTTGTCCAATGGAAATTGCAGTTAAATTCTCTTCATTCAATGCTTCCAGAATTTTCATTCGGGTTTTAGATAATTCCAGTTTTAAGTTGGGTAGACGCACGGCTTCTTCATTGTAACAGATGAAAATGCCGTCAACTTCTTCTTTATTTGCCATGAAACTTAACAGAGGACCTAAACCATCTCCGTTGAAACCGACAAAAACTTCACCATGTGTTTTTGCACCTTGAATTATCTTTGATATTTTTTTACACACATCCAATGGATCAACACTATCTATTAAAATTTCGCCTCCCTTGAAATATTTGTCCAAACTACTTTTTCCACTTCCTTTTTCATGTATAGTTATCAATCCATCCACCTGAATTTTCATGGAAACTTCTAGGAGGCACTTGCCTTTTAGATTTGTTATTAATGTTCTCATTCCATCACCTGAAGATATCATTTTTTAATATCTATTCATATTGTTATAATATGTCTCACTTATATATTGAATGGTCTAATTTATCTATTTCAAAATAGCAACATTTATTAGAAGACTCTATTAATTGAATCATAATTATCTTTAATAAATAAAACCTATTTAAGGGGAAGATTCAATGACAACAGAAGAAAAGGTCATTTCAGGAAAATATATGACTACGAGAACTATAAATGTTGAAATCAAAAAAGCATTAGATGAAAATGAAAAAAATCTAAATATAGAGGTTACCAAACCTTTTGATTCGGTAGCTGTAGGTCTATGTTGCGATGCAGACATCACCTTGGCTGGTAGTCCTGGAGATTTTGCCGGAGCACTTAACGACGGAGCAAAAATCTCAATAAAAGGCAATACGGGACGTTATGTTGGGAATAACATGACTTCTGGTGAAATAATTGTCGAAGGATCTGCGGATGATGGTGTGGGCTTCGGTACTTATGATGGAACTATTATGATTCGTGGAAATGCAGGTAAAGGAGTAGGGCAACTGAATAAAGGCGGTACAATTATTATTGATGGAAATATAGGAGATTTATCAGGACTTTACATGCTAAGTGGAAACATCATCGTCACTGGAAATGCAGGAAATGACACAGGAGATTGGATGATCGGTGGTTCCATTTATGTGGGGGGTAAATTTGAAACTGGAACCAATGCAGTAATTAAAGAATTAACCCTTGATGATAAGCTTAAATTAAAGAAATTATTTGATGCATATTCTATTAAATCAGATATCGAAAATTTCAAAAAAATTGAAAATAAAGAAATTAGGCCATTCTATGGCTAATTGAAGGTGATAAAATGAATCAGATTCTTTTAACTAATCCAGAAAAATGTGATGGATGTAACGAATGTGCAGAGGCTTGTGCCAGTATAAATGGTGAGAGTGCTTTATTTTTACATAAAATGACTAAGGGTTATCAAACTGTTGTATGTCAACAATGTATCGATCCTGCATGTGCACGTGGATGTTTTAAAGATGCAATATACCGTGAAAACGGTATCGTAAAAATAAATCAAGATGAATGTGCGGGATGTAAATTGTGCATGTTGATGTGTCCAATTGGAAGTATTACTTACACAGAACAAGGAATGCTAAAATGTGATCAGCAATGTGCAGAATCAAATGGGGGAAAACCAGTATGTGTGGATGCATGTGAACAAGGTTGTTTAGAGGCTGTTAATGTAAAAGAATTCGCCACAGGTCTTCAGAGAGGATTTGAAGTGAATGGAAAAACATCAAACTCATCTCCTTCCCTAAATCCGGCTTCACCAGCCACAGATCTGGAAGCTGCAACTCAAGGACTTTGTGTATTTTGTGGTACTTGTGAAATTGTATGCCCTACCAATGCAATAGAAATAGTGGATAACCGACCTAAAATTGACAAAAATAGATGTATTTTATGTGGATCCTGTTTAGCTGCGTGTCCAGTGTTAATACCTACTGGAGCCGGAAGTATATGGGATCCTAGGACAATAGCAGATATTAGATATACTTCAAAGGCAGGTAAATATGTTTTAAGAGGTTTTGGTACTGAAAGGCGTTTACCTAATTTTGATGATATAATAATTTTACCTGCACAAGCATCAATTGCTCCTGTTGACAAGTATAGGGAGGCATGTAATACAAAAGTGGTATTGGGTACCCGATTTGCTGAAGTACCACTGGTTCTTGAATCACCAATACTTATTGCAGGTATGTCTTTCGGTGCTTTAAGTAAAGAATGTAAATTAGCAATGGCTAAAGGTACATCACTGGTTGGTTCATGCGCCAATACTGGTGAAGGTGGAATGTTACCTGAAGAACGAGAGTTTGCAGAAAATTTAATTGTCCAATATTCTTCAGGCAGGTTCGGAGTTTCCACCAGCTACTTAAATGGTGCTGATTGTATTGAAGTAAAGATTGGTCAAGGTGCTAAACCCGGTATGGGTGGGCATCTGTTAGCTGAAAAAGTAAGCCCTGAAGTGGCAAAAATCAGAGGCATACCAGAAGGAACAGATGCTTTAAGCCCGGCAAGATTTTTAGATGCCACGAAAGAGGGGGATCTGGCCAAGCACATCGAATTATTAAGAGAAGTGACAGACTGGAAACTTCCCATAATTGTAAAATTAGGGCCGGGAAGAGTTTATGATGATGTAATTATAGCTGGTGAGGCAGGAGCCGATGTAATATCTGTGGATGGGATGGAAGGTGGAACTGGAGCAGCTCCAGAGGTAGTAATTGAACATACTGGTATACCTACACTTCCTTCACTGGTCCAGGCAGTTAACGCCCTTGAAGATTCAGGCATGAAGGATGAATTAGATCTCATAATCACTGGTGGTATTAGAAGCGGAGCTGATGTGGCCAAAGCCATGGCTATGGGGGCTGATGCGGCTTATATTGGAACGGGCGCCATGATTGCCATGGGATGTCAGGCCTGTCGTATGTGTTACACTGGAAAATGTCCAGTAGGAGTTGCAACACAGGATCCGGATCTTCGAAAGAGGTTAGATGTGGATTTAGCTGCAATGAGAGTTGCAAACTACATTAAATCCATGACAGAAGAAACAAAAATGTTGGCTCAGCTTGCTGGACACGATGATATACGTAAGTTCTCTCCAGAAGATTTAAGAGCTTTAAGCTTAGATATTGCTGAGATTACAGGTTTAAAATTGGTGGGTAAATAAACCTACCTGTTTTCTATTTTTTCAGGATTTTTAACCATTTAAAAAAAAGGGATAGTACTTATGAGATTTTTTGAAAGAAAATTTATATTATAAAACATTTTTCATTATTTTTTAAAATATAGTGGCATTTATTTTATTTTGAAACAAATTTTAAGAATTTAAGTTGATTTTATATAATTTTACAGTACTATAAGCCCATAATATTTTGATTAACAACTTTTAGAATTTCTTTAGGAATATTTAAATATTAATATTTTCAGATAAGAATAAAGGAGGTTAATAACATGGATGATGATTTTGAATTAAAAGAATTATTTGAATATGAAGAAAAAGCTAGTAGATTAGAATTATTTGTAAGAATATTTTACATGATTCCTGTTGCTATAGTCCTATTTGTATACAGTATTATTGCAGGAATATGCGTTTTTATTCAATGGTGGATAATATTGATACTTGGAGAGCGAAATAAAAGCTTAAACGATCTTATTAAAGGATATTTGGAGTATAACGTCCATTTAATAAGTTATTTTAATTACATGACCGATGAAAGACCCGGTGTAACTCCTAAAAATGTTAGAATATACGAAATTATTGAAGAAGAGTAAATATTAATTATTTTAGTTTTTTTTAATTCTATTTTTTCCATTTTTTGTTGTTCTAGTTATATGAAATGCAATTATTAAAAAAGAAAAGAGGGGAATGTTTATAAATTATTCAGATAGGAAAAAAAGTGCCAGAGATCTACCAAAGAACATGTAGTAATAAGGTAGTGTCACTACCCATCCTATTATTGTAATTCCACCTATAAACGCGGCCACAAATCCAATTACAATCATAACCACATACCATATTATGAAGTCAATATAGCCTATAGTAGAAATTTTATCCAATAATTCGCTGAAATTGAAGGCTGCGCCTAAGCTACCATCGTAGTAAGCCATGTTCGCTGTACCCATTAAGAAGAGAGGTATTCCTATTATGAGCCCGTAAAGGAAGGTTAGAACTATACCTATCATATAAAGCCCTACATCAAATGATGTCATTGGTGTGATCATTCCAGTTTGGGACATTGCGATTAACTGAAACATCATTGTGCCCATGGTTAAGGCCAGTATTATGATAGCAGGAATCATATAAACTATATATGTTATACAAACCTTAAGTCCATCGATAAATAGATCAACCCATTCATCGAATTCTGGAAGTTCCTCTGCACCGGCGAGGGACCATTTAATAATTCTAAATATATAACCTGCAATAAATGGTACTACTACAAAACCAATTATACTGGTTACTGCATTAAGTGCCCAAAAAATAATAAACAAAACTATCAGTATTATCACATTCTTCCATTCAGAAGATGGATATTTTATGGCATCAGATACAATTTCACCAATATCCATTTTATTATCCTCCATTATTTTTTTAATATTATTGGCATAAGCCAATTAATTTTATGAATTTAAACAGATATAAATCATTTTATCCAAAAAAACTAGAGATTTAATAATCAAAAGTGTGCGGACTACACATAGTTTGTTTGGTTCATAAAATTACCACTTTAAGATCTGTAAAAATAATATTTTAAAAAATACTTGTAAAATATTCAGGATATTGTAAAAACATTTAAATAAAACATTTCTAATAAATTAAAAATCAAATTTTAAGATAATTTTATTCAATATACTACCTAATAGGTGAATTAATGAAAAAGATAGGCATATTTTTAATAATAATTCTAATTCTCGGAGGTTTTATTTACGTATCCAGCATGAATAGTAGAGTAGAACCATTGGGGAGACTGGTTTTTGTTAAATTAGCCAACCCAGACCTGTACCCTGGCCATCCTCATTCTGAACTTTTAGCAAGCTATGCAGAACAAAGAGGATCAAAATGTGCTTTGGTGGTGCATATGGCGGGAGGTTCTGGATACAGTCATTATAAAGAAGGAAATGTTACTATATTGCAATTAGGATTTTTAGATACTAAGGCAGACATGACCACTACAGGAATAGATTTTACAGATGCTATCAGTACGTTTATATTTGGAATTGATGATGATAGATATAATTATCGAGCAGATAGAAGAGAATTTGATACTTATGATGAGGCTATGGATTATATACAAAAATTAGCTGAAAAAAATGGACAGGAAGGTCCCATACCAATGGTTTATCATGGAAGTGTTAAAAAAGGTAATCCCTCCTTTAATCCAGGTTGTGGATTCCCATTATATGTTCAAGTATGCTGGAAAGAATGTGGTAGAATTGCTGCATATTATTACATAATCAAAGGATTAATATTTCCATACCTTAACTCACCATATGCAAACTATGAGTTGCAGCATGCTTCTCAAATCCAGTATTATTATGTGAACAACTTGTTAAACTATGAATAAATAGTTATTCCTTCTTTTTTTAAATAATTTACATTTTCTTTTTTTTATAAGGTTCTAATTGGCAGCTATTTACTTAATTCTTTGACATCTGGAGGCCCCAACACCACAGGATAGATCATAAAACACAGCGAATATTTACCCAGTAACAAATTACTAGAACAAACTGAGCCAGAACAAATCTAAAGGAGATATAAAGTTGAACAAGGAATACTCAACTATTTATAGAGAAAAATCAAAAAATGGACACAAAAAAGAGAAATAATATCAATACTCCATAACTTGAACAGTCCAAAAAACTAAAGATTTAATAATCAGAAGTGTGTAGACTACACATTAATCTGATTGATGTAACCCATCTAAGATAAGCAAAAATATTTTTAGTATATTTCTAATATTCAAAAAAATCAAATTTTAAGATAATTTTATCAGGTATTTATACTTAATAGGTGAATTAATGAAAAAGATAGGCATATTTTTAATAATAATTCTAATTCTCGGAGGTTTTATTTACGTATCAAGCATGAATAGTAAAGTAGAACCAGTAGGAAGGTTAGCTTTTGTTAAATTGGCCAACCCGGACATGTATCCTGGCCATCCTCATTCTGAACTTTTAGCAAGCTATGCAGAACAAAGAGGATCAAAATGTGCTTTGGTGGTGCATATGGCGGGAGGTTCTGGATACAGTCATTATAAAGAAGGAAATGTTACTATATTGCAATTAGGATTTTTAGATACTAAGGCAGACATGACCACTACAGGAATAGATTTTACAGATGTTTTAAGTACTTTCCTATTTGGAATACCTGAGGATCGATATAGATACCGGGCAGATGGAATAGAATTTGATACTTATGATGAGGCTATGAATCATATCTACAAGTTAGCCGAAGAAAATGGACAGGAAGGTCCCATACCCATGGTTTGGCATGGAACTGTTAAAAGAAACAGTCCTATACTGAATCCAGGTTGTGGATTCCCATTATATGTTCATTTATCATGGAAAGAATGTGGCAGAATCGCTACCTATTACTACATAATCAAAGGATCAATATTTCCATACCTTAACTCACCATATAGGAACTATGAACTTCAACATGCTTCGGAACTTCAATATTATTATGTAAATAACTTGTTAAACTATGAATAAAATTTTTTATTCCTTTTTTAAAATAAATTAAATTTCTATTTTAGGAATAAATTAAATTATAAAAAGAAGTCATAGCAGTTATATAGAATTTTTCGAGGAATAAACTTGTTTAAAAACCAGAATTCAAACTATTCATATGCCATTATTTTTTTAGTAATTATTGTAGCTTTTATGGCACTATTATGTTATATATGGCATTTCACTGTTGATGATGCTTTTATTTCTTTTAGATATGCTCTTAACTTTGCTGAAGGCCATGGAATAGTTTGGAATATTGGTGAACTACCTACTGAAGGATATAGTAACTTTTTATGGGTTGTAATGGTAGTTATATTGTTAAAATTGAATTTTGATCCGGTAATAGCCACTAAATTTTTAGGAATGATCTCTCTGGTGGGAATTGTTTTTATCTACTGGAAAATTTGTAAAGATCTATTGCCTGCTAATTTGAAAGTAACGGCCTTTATTATAGGGACAGTATTCTTATTAATTAATCCTGCTACAGCAATACACACAGTATCAGGATTAGAAACCATGTTCTACGCTTTTATAATGTTGTGTGTTACTTTTTTTGTTTATAAATTTATTGTAACTTCAAAAAAGCAGTATATATGGATATTTTCTCTATTCGCCCTTATATCCAGCCTTTTAAGGCCGGAAAGTATATTGTTTTCATTTGCATTAATATTTTTGATTTACATATTAACTGTTCATAAAACTGAATATGATTTAAAAGATAAAATAAAGTTCTTTTCACCGGTTTTACTGGTTTATATTTTACCTTTAGGGATTTATATGCTTTTCAGGTTACTTTATTTCCATGATTTTTTACCACTACCCTTCTATGTAAAGACAGTAACTCATGGAAGCGTATTTGATGGACTATACTATTTAAGTGAAGCAGTCAAATATTTGGCACCATTTTTAATACTAATATTAATTACGCTAACTGCTAAACTCGAAAAGTTAGGGCGTGATAAAGAAGGTCAATATTTTAAATTAAAGGTACTGTTAATCACAATTTTTACCATGGTAATATCTGCAAATATACTCTACCCTTTTTCTTCTCTTTACATGAATTTTGCTCAACGATTTTATTATCCTTCTTTTGTGTTGATTTACATTTTAACAGCGATATTGTTGGCAGTTCTCATTAATGAAATGGGCAATTTAGTTATTAAGGAAAAATTGAGAAAATATGCTAAAATTTCTGGTTTTATTGTGGTATTTCTGGTTTTATTGTCTAATCTCGGGTTTTCGCAGGATTATTTATATTTACATCAATGTTCACAGAGGTTTCCAGTATCTTATATTGCTCTTGGAACAGAATTGGAAACATTCTCATCTGATAATTTGACCTTCGCCAGTATGGATGCAGGATCCCTGCCTTATTTTTCAAAGTGGAACCATATAGACATGGTTGGTTTAAATGATAGATTTATTGCAAAAAATGGGGTGGCCACTTTAGATTACATCAAGAAAAAGAATCCCCAGTTAATAATATTTATATCCACAGATGGAAGAAACCCTGGAAATGTTTCCCGACAAGAACCTTTCATTAAATTCGTTGAAGAAAGAAATTATATTAAATTACCTGCCATAAGATATAAAGATCGTTACTACCTATTGACCTTTGTTGATCCAGAAATAAAAGATTTTGAAGAGATACAAAAGGCAATAATAAGAGTAAGTCAAAAATCTTTAAATTAACTCAAGTATCAGCAGGATTTTAAGGGTGGATTTACTTAAAAAAAGTCAACTTCATCTACTTTTAATTAAATTGAAGAAATTTAGTAAAATATTTTTCAGTTATTTAAATACCTAAAACAATCTTATCCAAAATTTCAATGGAAGCATCAGTCCTAATTCCGGTGGGCTTGAAATGGGTTCTGGATGCAAAATATCCTTCTTTTATAAGTTCATTTAATACTTTATCCAGCGGAGGGGCGCTAATTTTTAATTTTTTACTGATCTGGTGAAGATCAAAAAATGTTGGAGGTCCCATAGATTCATCATTACATCTATTCAGGAGTTTGCATGCTTCTCTTCTTTTATTAATAACTATGTCTGCTGTTATATTTAGCATACCTGTAATAAAATCAGAATTAAATATTTTATCACACCATAAAGGTCCTGCAACACCATATTTACTTCCGCAGACAGGACATTCTGATGGAATAAATGGGGCGAATCCCTTCGCCAACTCCCTATTAAGGCATTTATCACAATGTAAAATGAAACCCACCTCTTTAAGTGATTGATCAGTTATTTCTGCACCTTTATCAATAGTAATATACATTCTCATGTAATGTTCGGTACTGTGGGAAAACTTGATATCTATACTTTTTTTATATTTGGCAAAAACCCGAGCAATAAAACCTGCCAGAATTCTTATACCAATTTCGTGACAATATTCAGTTTTCAATGGTTTTGAAGAATATTTTCTGATGCAGGGATTTTTATAGGTTCCACACAGAGACGAAGTATCAGTAGCACTCACACATAGTAATCCTCCCGATTTAAGTGAAATTGCTGCAGATTCAATAAAATAAGAAGGAGTACCAAAAGGATCAATATCCACCACGTCAAATATGCCTTTACATTTTCTAAGCAGTAAATTGGCATCTTCCTGGCAAACTGTAACATTATATACTTTATTTAAATCAACATTTTCATGTGCAAAATCAACGGCCCGGGGATTTACATCATTAGTAACTATTTTATGGCTATTAACTTCCTTAGAGTACCTAATTCCCCGTATTCCACTACCCCCAAAAGCATCGCATATATTAAGTGGATTTCCTAACACTTTTTGATAGTGATTTAAAGCAATGACTGAAAGGTCTCGGTTAAGTTCCATTACTGGGTTGTAGAATACTGGTGCCTTAGAAGATACTTTTTCAAAGTCAGGTATTTTTATTGAAACCTGCCCTTCTTTTATGGTCTTATTTTGCATATTTTTTCCCTTAAGTAAACTTATTAGAATTTAAAAATGATATGGAATATTTTTTTAAAGATTATAAAAATCTATTATAAGTACTAAAGGAATATATGTTAGTTTATTAAAAACTTTTTTCAAGTTACATATTATTATTTATCAGGTGATATTTTGTGATACCCATTGCTAATCCAATCATAGATGACGAGGAAATAAATGAAGTAATAAAGGTTTTAAAATCAGGATTCATTGCACAAGGTCCTAAAGTCGCAGAATTTGAGGAAAACTTTGCAGAATTTGTTAATACAGAATATGCAGTTGCTACTAGTTCTGGAACAACAGCCTTACATGTTGCTCTTTTAAGTGCAGGTATTGGTCAAGGTGATGAAGTCATAACCACTCCTTTTACTTTTGCTGCAACAGCTAACTCTGTTTTATATACTGGAGCCCAACCAGTATTCGTGGATATTAATCCCGAAATGTATAATATTGATCCTGAGAAAATTGAAGATGCAATTACTGATAATACAAAGGCAATAATGCCCGTACACCTTTATGGACAGCCAGCAGACATGGAACCCATATCTAAAATAGCAAAAAGCTATGATCTATTGGTTATTGAAGATGCAGCACAAGCACACGGCGCAATGTATAAAGGTAAAATGGCAGGTTCCTTAGGGGACATGGCATGTTTCAGCTTTTATCCAACCAAAAACATGACCACCAGTGAGGGGGGCATGATCACCACTCAAAATGAGGATTTAGCTGAAAATTCAAGAACAATAAGGGCTCATGGTGAAAGCAACCGATATGAACACGTAACTTTGGGGTATAACTTCAGAATGACAGATATTGCTGCAGCAATAGGTATTATGCAACTTAAAAAATTAAATGAATTTAACAATAAGAGAATTAAAAATGCTGAATACTTTACCGAGAATATAAAATCGATGAATGGGATCATACCACCTCATGTACAGAAAGGTGTAAAGCACGTTTTCCATCAATATACAATAAGAGTGAATAAAACAAAAAGGAATGCAATGATAAAATTCTTAAATGATAATGGCATTGGTACCGGTATTCATTATCCTAAACCAATCTATAAACAGGAGTTGTACCAGAAATTAGGGTTCAAAGCCCATTGTCCAGAAGCAGAAAATGCTGCAGGAGAAGTAATTTCAATCCCAGTTCATCCCAGCTTAACAAAAATAGATCTGGAAAAGATAGTTCAAACTCTTAAAAATGCATCAAAAACAATATTATAATTTTTGCACATTTTTAACTATTTAAAAAGATAATGAAAGAGTAGTGGATATGTTATTTTAATATTCACTATATTTTTAGTTATAACATTCTTAATTAAGAAGTTATAATCTTATTTTTCCAATTTTTCTCTCACAGAACTTACTTTTTCTTTTATACTTTTTTCCACATCTCTCCTATCATCGATTATAATACTGGTAGCAACTCTATCTGTTCCTTTAAAGAATACGGCTTCATGGGCTACTTTAACGGCATCCAAAACTTCTTCAAGATCATTGCTTTCGATTATAGTTCCCATTCCACTTACCTTGTATGGCACTCCATTTTTATCTAGAGCAGCTACTGCAGCAGCAACATAATCGCTTAAACTGGTTTTACCAGTTCCAATAGGGATTATGGTAATTTCAGCAGATATCATGTTTTTTATATATGTTTAAATTATTATATAATTTTTAAGCAAAATTTTTTTATTAAACATTAAATAGTATTAATAACTAGTATTACTGTTCTTAACCCAATTTAATGCACATTTGTCAAGGTTAGTCTATGGATCCAGAAATTTTTAATCAGAAAATTGAGAATATTGTACGTAGCACGGCTAAACAATACAAATTAATAGAATCTGGAGATAAGATTGCCATAGCAGTATCTGGTGGTAAAGATAGTATTTTAACTTTGCACATGCTTCACATGCTTCAAAAAGAACTTGATTTTGAAATTTTCGCCATATCTATAGATGAAGGTATTGCTGGTTATCGTGAGAGTGGAATCATGGCTGCTCGAAAGCATGCTGAGAATTTAGATGTGAAATTTATACTTAGATCCTTTAAAGATGAATTTGATTTTAGTCTGGATGATATTTCCACAAATTATAAAAGTGCATGTATTCCTTGCGGTGTTTTTAGAAGATATTTATTGAACAAAACCGCCTATGAAGAGGGTGCAGTTAAAATTGCCACAGGACATAATCTTGATGATGAGATCCAATCCTTTTTAATGAGTTTTGCCCGTGCCGATCTTATTAAGTTTTACAAGTTCGGACCTAAACTGGATTCAATCCATCCGAGGTTAATTCCACGAATAAAACCCCTTTGGAATATTCCCGAGAAGGAAGTAGGTATGTGGGCAGTTCTAAATGATGTAGACGTCCATTTTGCTGAATGTCCATATTCTTCAAGGTCTCTAAGATCGAAAATCAAAAATTTCCTGAATGAGGCTGAATCTAAAAAACCAGGAACAAAGTTTGCCATACTGGAATCTTTTAAAAAATCATTTAGATTTAAAAAACCGGACATCCAACTTTTTGAATGCGTTTATTGTGGTGAACCATCATCATCAACCACATGCAAAGCATGCATAATGATGAAAGAAATTAAGGATGAATATTAATTATAAAACGATGGACTTTAAAGAATGAATTTATTTAACTATTTTCTTGACAGTCCCAATGCCTTTACTTCTTCCTTCACGGAATATTAATTTTTGACCTTCTTTAATACAATAAGGTCTGTATTTGAATCTCATTAACACAGCACCACTATCTCCTGCCGATAAATATTTATTGTCAACCGGTTCAAGGATAGTTGTTTCGGAAATGGTTTCAATATGAGTTACACTTTCATAACCTTTTTTAATGGCTGTAGGATGAACTAATATTGCAACATCGGCCTCAAATTCTCTTACAGAATTTGCATCATAATTTAAGTCACATAAAATCATGCCTCTTCGGATATCCCCAATATTAACACCTTTTATTGATATCCCAACAACATCTCCAGTCTCTGCACATCCGATTTTATAATGATGCATCTCAATAGATTTTACAGTAACTTCTATAAATTTTCCAGAATTAGTAGGTCCTAAAAGTAATTTATCCCCTTTTTCAACTTTTCCCTGTCTTATAGTTCCGCTTACCACGGTTCCCACCCCAACAACAGAATAAATCTTGTCGATGTATATCATAAATGCTTTATCGAGATTTTTTTCCTTAACAGGACTTTTTAAATTCAAAAATAGTTTATTGAGAAGATTTAATCCATCACCAGTAACAGCGGAGATCATTATCACTGGAACTAGATGTTGATTCATGTTTGCTGCTATGAATTCTGCATTTTCTTCAGATTCAACGCTATATGGGATGCGGCCCACCAGTTTTAGAATTTCGAATATTTTTTCTTTCACAGCTTTTATTCTTTCAGGGTTTACCAGATCAATTTTAGTGATGGTTATTATCACTGGCAAGTCCATTGCCAGTATTATTCCCAGATGTTCTTTGGTTATATGTGTATGGCCCTGATCAGCAGCGATAGTCAACAGTCCATAGTTTAATTTTTGTCCTACTATGCCTCTTATGGTTGTTCTGAGCCATGGTTCATGTCCTACAGTATCAACAAATGAAATGAATCGGTCAGATTTTTCAACCAACTTTGATTTTTCTTTTTTATCTAATGGATTTGTCACATGGACTGGTTTATCATTTATAAAGCCATAAATAGCAAAAGAGAGATCAGCTGATAAACCTCGTTCTATTTCATGTTTCTGGACGTCCAAAAATATGCGGGTTTTACCTGATCCATCATCCAATTGACCTGTGGTTAAAGTTCCAAGAAGTGTGCTTTTACCATGGTCAACGTGCCCAGCCACACCAATCAGTATATGTTCTTTGTTGGTGCCTGGTTTTTTACCAATAAAAACCCTGGCAATTGTTCCCTTGTTCACTGAATATTCTTCTATTTTTTGAAATTCAGCATTTATTTCCCTGGCAATTTCTTTTAAAACAAATAAAGATTCCTTAAATTTCTCAGGTTCTAAGCCAACAAGTTCTCCATCATCATCAACACCTATAAAATACACGGCTTCTCCATTTCCCCTTTCCATCCGGTATTTCATTTGTGAGGCTAGGCGTTGTTTTCTGTCTTCAAGGAGATGGTAATCTCTAGTAAGCTTTTTTTTAAATTCAATATTTTTTCTTTCACCTTTTTTGGTGATATTATAGATATCAGATATCATAAAAACCTAAATCTAGATTTTTTAGTTTTTGTCTTTTTTAATATTCTCTTTTAATATTAATACATTCAAATTTCATGGTTTAATTGATATTATCTACTAAATGGTTTAGAATGATCATTATGTAATATTGTAACAAATTTCATATCTTATCATATATCTTATTTATCTCATATCTTATCAGCTGTAGTAAACTTCAAACCACCGTACTTTTCTTCTTGCAATTCTCGAACAAGTTCAGAAGCTGTTTTAAAATCATCTGCCTTTTTTATTATCCTACGGCTTTTTAAAGTGATCGTTTTTCCACAAACACACTTTTTACGAGCAACTCCTTCTTTTGAGTACATAGCTCGTCCACAATCGCACCTAAAAACCAAATACATAAAATTCCTCATTTTATGATATAATATAGTTATTACCAATAATATATTTCAATTCACTAATTAATGGTTTTGGCAATATAAATTTAATTTAAAGGTTAATTATCCTCCAATTATTTTACTAAAAAGTGGAAAAATAACGTTAGGTATGGATATTAAGGTTCCTATGGTACAGCCAATGTTTGCTCCTACAACTACCAGTAAAACCCTAAATAGATTATTTTTCATCAAGTCTCTGAAACTATTGCACTTGCTTATATCATTAAAATCTTCAGAGTTTACTTTTCTCAGTTTAGCCTCTACTATTCCGGCAAACCATCCGGCAGCAAGTAGGGGATGAATAGAAGTTACTGGTGCTACCGCAAAAGCAGTTAGGGCGGAGTAAATCTTGGAACCAGTTATTATAGATCCAAGAAAGGAAAGTCCTCCAGTTAATACTATAAATTGTATTAAATTGCCTTGAATGTTTATCCCGTTAATCAAGGCAATAATAAATATTCCAATAAATATAACTGGAATGGAGTACACTATTAGTTTTCCTAAGGGAATTTTTGATTTTTTAAGGCTCAGAAGGCTGTAGAGTGGGGGAATTTCATCTGGATTTTTCAAATGTTTAGTGATTCCCTGTTTGTGTCCAGCCCCTACCACGGCGATTACCTCTTCTTCCTGAATTCCTAAAAGCATTTTAGCCATATAAGCATCTCTTTCTGTAACCAGGACATCATAAGCACCGGGTGATATTTCTTGAAAGTATTCCATTACTTCGTTTAATGTATCTCCCTCAGTTATACTGTCAATGTTCTCTAATTCATCATCTTTACTGAAAAAGGAAGCAATAATGCCATATACAAATTTTAATTTTTCAAAAAAACTCATCTGGTTTAAAGCCCGTCTTAGCGTTATGGTGATATCCCGGTCGATAAGAGCAACCCGGGCACCTACTTCTTCAGCTGCTTCTATAGCCACTAACATTTCAGAGCCAGGTTTAACACCTACTTCATCACCAATTTTGCGTTGGATATAGGATAAAAATCCACTGACCAATAACAGCGTTAATTTATCTCCTTTCATCATTTCCCTTAGGGGAATACTTTTTTTCTCTTCTTCTTTGTTACCGTACTTTTCATTCATCAGATTATTATAACGATTTGCACAGAGTTCTACGGCTACAACATCCGGTTTTTTCTCCAGTATAGCCTGTCGAACTTGTTCCACGCTTTTTTTTGATACGTGTGCGGTTCCTATGATTTCAAGTGATTCAGGATTCATGAATTTATCACATCATTATTAAAATTTTTAAATTATCTTCAACTTTTCAATCTTCCCCTTTTCATATAAAGGTACTGTGTCATATATATTTCTTTTAAGACAAAATTCTACATCATCTACAAAACCAATATCGGCCAATTTTAAGGCAGAATTAGAATTTTTAACAACTTGATCTACGTAATTTTTATCCGAGGACGCCATTAAAGCTGCAATTGCATATTCATCTAACTCATGGTTTTTTAGATAGGAAATGATTTCTCCTGCACCTAAAAAATCTTCTATAGCGAACCTGCCATCTACACCAGCCATAACTATTTCTATATGGTTTCGGGCAAGTTTTAGGGCACTTTCTGCAATTGATTCAGCGTTTACAAATGATCCGATTAAGATTTTTTCAGCCTGCATTCCGTCAATAATCCGTGTACCATTACTTGTGGTTAGAACCAGTGTATTTCCCTTGAAATTTTTTATCTGAATTGGCGAGTTTCCAGCATCAAACCATTCTACACTAGCCCCACCTCTTTCTCCTGCAAGAACCGCATCATACTTTTCTGCCAGTGATTCTGCAGTGTCCAAATTTTTAACAGGTATCACTTCATTAAAATTTTCTAAGGCCACAGTTATCGTAGTACTGGCTCTTAAAACATCCACCATTATGGCCACATCTCGGGTAATTGATTTTTCTAAACTTAATGAAATTTTCATTATAACACCAATTTACTGGGATTATCTTATCTAATTTAATGACTTAATTAATTTATCTTAAAACTGATTAAAATCAGCAAGTTTTAATCCGGGTTAAACCTATTAATCTTGAAATTCAAAGTAATGCCTGATTTGTTAAAGTTATGGGTTTTGTTTAGTATACTTTTTAATTTTAAAAGTTTATAATTTAGCAGTTAGATATTATGCTATAAAATTGTAATAGATTAAAAAATAGAATCAATTCGTGTTATTATTTATAGATAATTTTTTCATCAATATTATATTTTGATTTGTATATGCTTACCTATATTATTAATATTCAACTATAATAATCTTTAATATAATTGGGGCAGATTACATGAAAGTTGTTACCACACCTATGTGCAAGGAGGTTCTACAATTAGCAGGATTGTCAGATTTTATTGTGGATTTAAATATCAATTCTGCTGGTGCGGATATAGCAGTTGTATTATCTGAAACTAAAACAGATATTAAATCTATTAAAATCAAGCTTAATACATATTCTCAAATATATAACAGTATAACAAAACTTGCAAACATATTTCAAACTAAAATAGACCAGAAAATAATGGGAAACCTCCAAGATAAAATACAGTATATCCATGATTTAAAAAAATTTAATGAAAAACGAAAAATAAAAGTTAGGGTATATTCAAATTTCTTAAAGGACATAGTTGAAGATATGGGATTTACAATAGTTGAAGAAAATATTGGTGATGATTGTATTAATATAATCTATCCGGATTACATGGAGAAGAAAGTAGATTTTATAAAAGGGGATAATGTTATCAGTATTCCTTCACATAAACATGTGCCGACAGATCCATTAAAAAGGGCTGAATTAAGATATAGTATACTGGAGAAAAGATTATGTATGAAACCTTAACTTATATCGGTGGAGTCCATAAACACGAAGAGATGAAGGAGCTTATTGAGGATTTGGGCGGATTTGTTCTTCAAGAAAACTTTTTGCAGATGGATCTTGTCCTTACATTAGCAGTTCCAATTGAAGATGTGGAAAGAGTAAAAGAAAAGGCCCGGGAATTATTGGGTAAGATAAAAATAGCCCCTATGGCCGGAACGGAGATTGCCATAGTTTCTCCTACTCTAGCCCGCCAACACCTTCCCCATTCTGCTTGTGACATATCAGAATATCTTCGAAGATACGGGGCAAAGGATAATATGATTGGTTTATCACGTGGCGCAGGTAAAGGAATAGCTCAAATCTCTGAAGATGAAAAAAGACTTATAGAAGAACATGATCTGGCCGTATTTGCTCTTGGAAGTTTTAGGGACTGTATAACAGAAAAAACTCATCTTTTTGAAGGGTTGGAGATACCGGTGGTGGTAACTGGCGCACCAGAAATTGATATTGATGATATTCCCGGAGCCACTGCATATGTAAGTGGTTTGGGCAGAATTCCACGCAGATTAAAAAGGGGAGAAGATATTAGGGCTATGAAAAAGCTGGTAGAAGTAGTGGAAAATATTTTAGATGATCGAAGAAGAGAAATAGCTGAAGATCCTCCTCTTGTTCCATCCATCTTGGTAAAAACCGAGATAGAAAATCAAGTTCCAGCTATCAAGGAAGTCTATTCACCAGCACCAGTTGTAAGTCAACTTGACGGAGTCAGAGTAAAACTCAAATACGACGATTATCGTGAGGAGATAGCAAAAGTCGAAGTAAGCGATTATGTTCTGGGAGATATTGCAGAAATAAAGAAATCTTTTATGTATGATTACACACTGGTCAAATTGCTACCAGAAACATCTCTTATTTAGTTCAATTATTTTTTTAAATGAAATTTTATTTTTATTCTATCTAAATCGAGGTTTAAAATGAAAAGAATTTACCAACTCATTATAATGGCTATTGTATTTTTTCTAGGATTTTTTGCTTTGAATTATTACATTTTATTTCGTATGGCCTTTCTATTAGGTTTTTTTCAAACTAATTTCATGTATTCTTTAATCATAATTGCTTCTGCATCTTATCCTATTGCAATGTTTATTGAAAGGAATGTTTCCAACATATATACTCAAATTCTTTATACTATTGCATCAATATGGATGGGAATCTCCTTTTTTGTCCTGTTTTTACTCATTATCTATGAAATTCTTAATTTCATTTTCATAATACCGGCTTTTATTGCAGGTGTTGTAATTCTAGTATTTTCATCGCTATTGACTTTTTATTCACTGATACATGCTTTAATGATACAAATTAAAGAAATAGAAATACCATTCTCAGGTATTAGTACAGATCTTAGGATAGTCCAGCTTAGCGATATTCACATAGGTTCTATTAGAAATTCTGGTTATATGGAAAGAATTGTCAAAAAAACCAATGATCTAAATCCTGATATTGTCTTAATTACTGGAGATATGGTTGACGGCAGCGCTAGACTTCATAAAAAAACATTTTGTGCCATAGATAATATAAAAGGGCCAGTTTTATTTGTTATAGGTAACCATGAACTTTATGAAGGTTTTGATGAAGTTTACAGGGTCTTAACTCCCACGAAAATGATGATTTTAAGGAATGAGATTTTTGAATTTCAGGGCATTCAAATTATTGGGGTGGATTACTCCTTTGAAAAAAATCATCTCGAAAATGTTCTTAGTGAACTTAAAATTAATAAAACACTCCCTTCTGTTTTAATGTATCATGTTCCTCAAGGTGTAGAAGTTTCTAATAAATTTGGAATTAATTTACAACTTTCAGGACATACACATCAGGGACAGATATTTCCATTTAACCTCCTGGTTAAATTGATTTTTCCTCATTTCAACGGGCTTTATAAGTTTAAAAAAACTTATATCTATGTTTCGGCAGGTACTGGAACTTGGGGTCCTCCAATGCGGCTTGGATCATCTAATGAGATAAGTTTGATTACTTTAAAACATTCATAATGTTTACTATTTTAGATTTTTTTTAATAACATAAACTTTATATAAAAGTTTTGAATATATATTCATAACATGCCTAGACCAAGAAGATTTAGAAAAATATTTCGAGAACCATCAGTCCGATGTTTCAAACCTGATGTAGAACATGAAATTGGCGAATTAGAACCTATAAAAATTTCTTTAGACGAATTTGAATCTTTAAGACTTAAAGATTATCAAAATATCAAACAACAAAAGGCAGCAGAGATAATGGGTATTTCCCAACCAACTTTTCATAGAACCCTTAATTCTGCTCATGAAAAATTAGCTAAAGCCTTGGTCGAAGGTAAAATAATAAAAATTATAGGAGGAGATTATATAACTGACAAAAAACGTTATAAATGTAAAACTTGCGGTTTTGAATGGTACAGTCCAGATAAAAACTATGATAAGTGTCCAGATTGCGAATCTGAAGAAATATATACAATATCAGTTGAAGAAGAAGTCCAGAAACCAGTAGGGCAACCTGGCCTTGGAAGAAGAAGAGGTTATGGTGGTGGAGGAATTGGTGCAGGACCACCAAAATCTTGTAAATGCCCAAAATGTGGATACGAAACTGAAAAAACTCCAGGAGTTCCATGCAGAACTATAGAATGTCCCAAATGTGGAATTCAATTGTGTGGCTCCGATTAATATATTAATCAGGTGATGAATATCACAACCATTTGTATACCAACACTTCAAAATCAGGGTCTATCCTCTGAAATTTCAATGCATTTTGGCAAATCACCATTTTTCACATTTTTAAAAATGGAAAACAATGAAATTAAAAATGTGGAAACTGTCGAAAGTAGGGGACGGCACACTGGAGGTGCAATTACTCCTGCAGAGATAATTTTGAACCATAATGCTGATGTTTTAGTGTGTGGTAATTTAGGATCAAAAGCAGTAAATATGCTCAAAAACAGCGGATTGAAAGTTTATTCAGGTGCATCGGGCACAGTTAAGGAAGCTGTGGAAAAATACCTTGCTGGTGAATTATCTACTGCTGATGATAATTCGTGCACTGAAAAACATTAAAAATTGTTTTAATTTTTTTAAAGAGTTAATTATTCATTTAAGTTGATTAATTATGAAAAATGAAGAATCAGACGAATATAAACAGAAATTAGCTTTAATGGAACAAAATATTAAAATTACCAAAAAGATGAGCCATATCAAGCATAAAATAGCTGTCATGAGCGGTAAAGGTGGAGTTGGTAAATCAACCATAGCCGTAAATCTTGCCACAGCATTCTTAAAAAAAGGTTATAAAGCAGGAATCCTGGATTCAGATATTCATGGTCCAAATATTCCAAGAATGTTGGGTATTGGGGATTCTTTTTTAAAATTTGAGAAAAATCAAATACTTCCCATAAAAACTGATGATGATATGGAAGTTATTTCAACTAAATTTCTTCTACCTGATGAAGATTCACCTATTATATGGAGAGGTCCGAAAAAGACCGGTGCAATAAGACAGTTTCTTTCAGATGTAAAATGGGGAGATTTGGATGTACTGATTATTGATAATCCACCTGGAACTGGAGACGAGCCACTGACTATTTTACAGTCTATACCATCTTTAGATGGTGTTATTATTGTAACTACTCCACAATCAGTATCATTAGATGACGTAAAAAAATGTATAAATATGTTAAAACACTTAAATATTAGTATAATCGGACTTTTAGAGAATATGTCTGGATTTGTGTGTCCTCATTGTAATGAGGAATTTTCAATATTTGGACAAAATAATGGGGAAAAAATAGCAGAAAAGATGGATATTCCATTTTTAGGTAGTTTATCAGTAGATATAAATGTTTCTGAATCTATAGATAATGGAATTCCTGTATTAAAACAGAATCCTGATTCTGTTTTTTCTAAAGGGTTTTTTAAGATATTTAGTAAAATAGAAGATTATATAAAGGAGGTTGAAAAATGAGAATAGCTGTTGCATCCACAGGGGAAGATTTAGGAGCACAAATTAGCCCGGTTTTTGGTAGATGTTCCTATTTTGTATTTGTAAATGTAGACGATGGTGAAATTAAAGATTTTAAAGCATTAAAAAATCCAGCAATTTCGCAATCTGGAGGAGCTGGTATCAAAGCTGCTGAAATTATAGCTAACGAAAAGGCTGATGTTGTCATTTCTGGTGCAGTCGGTCCAAATGCATTTGAGGTTTTAAAGCAATTTGGAATAAAGGTCCATAAAATTGTTACGGGAACAGTGGAGCATAATGTTGAATTCTTAATCGATGGAAAATTGGAAGAAATTCAAGGACCTGAAGCCATGAAAACTGGACGTGGAATGGGCAGAGGTATGGGTCAAAGAAGATAAAACCTCTTTTTTATTATATAATATTTTGGAATTGTATTATTGAAGATTTTATTTAATATTTGGTGTAATTAATGAAAATTGCCATAACTGGCGGTAAAGGTGGTACCGGGAAATCAACTATGGCAACAGCCATATCAATGGCTTTAACAAAAAAATTTAGAGTTATGTTAGTTGATGCTGATGTTGAATGTCCTGATGATCATATAATCCTCCCTATAGAACGTAAAAAAATTAAGAATATAACTAATTTTCTACCGGAATTTGACAAAGAAACCTGTTTAAAATGTGGTAAATGCGCTTCTGTCTGTAAACAAAACGCAATTGTCTATGTTAAAGATAATTACCCTCTCCTAATCACCCAACAATGTAATGGTTGTGAAGCATGTATGTATACATGCCCCTCTGCTTCTATCCATAAAGATAGCCAGATAGTAGGTTATATATATAAAGGATTCTTGGATGAAAAATTAGTGGGAAAAAATGTTGCTAATGATTTCATTCTAATTTCTGGGGAAATTGAAATTGGTTGTGAAGCTACATCATTGGTGGTGAATGCAACTAAAGAATACGCTTTAACTTTTGAAGACCAATATGACTATATTATAATAGATACTGCTGCGGGCACTCATTGTAACGTTATTTCAGCCTTACTAGACGTAAATTGTGCTCTAGCCGTCACAGAACCTACCCCCCTAGGATGTCATGATTTAGAACTTATTTTATTATTATTGAAAAAAATGGGAATTAAATCTAAAATTCTTATTAACCGTTCCAATATTGGCGATCCTCAACTGGTCAAAGATCTTTCGAAGAAGTATGGAACAGATATTGTAGCTGAAATTCCATATCAAAAGGCAATATTAAAAGAGTATTCTAAAGGTGCTCCAATTTCCCATCCAAAAATTCAGGAATTTGTTGAACGATTGGAGGATCTAGAATGAGGGCACTTACTGTTCTTTCAGGAAAAGGAGGGGTTGGTAAAAGTACTTTGACTGCATCACTTGCTGTAATTCTTGGAAGAGAGAATAAGATAGTTGTTGTGGATTGTGATGTTGATGCACCTAACTTATCTCTTGTGTTGGGTCTTAAAGAAGAAAATTTTGATTCATGGGAAGAGATTAGGACCAATGAAAAAGCTAATTTGATTAGAGAAAAATGTAAAGGACTTAAAGACTGTGTAAAGGCCTGTAATTTTTCTGCCATCCAATGGGATCGTGATCAAAGATTGCCAGTAATTAACGAATTTTTATGTGTAGGCTGTGGAACATGTATAGTTGCATGTCCAGAGAATGCAATTAATTTTAAAAAAGTAAAAAATGCAAAAATTGGCGTTGGTAACACTACTTATGGATTTCCAATAGTGACTGGACATTTAGATATAGGTGAATCGGGTTCAGGCAAAGTAGTGAATGCTGTAAAAATGAAAGCTAATGAAGTAGCAGAGAACATACAAGCAGATTTAATGTTAATTGATGCAGCTGCCGGAATTGGATGTCCTGTAATTGCGTCGGTTAGGGGAAGTGATTATGTTTTAATTGTCACTGAACCAACACCAGTTGCATTCTGGGATTTGAATAGAGCAATAGAGGTCGTAAATCATTTTGGGATACCAACTGGTATTGTAATCAATAGATGGGATATAAATGAAGAATTTACTGATAAAATAATTGATTATTGTAAAAGCAATGATATTCCCTTGTTAGGTAGAATACCATATGATACGCGGTTTGTAGATTCTTTAGTTAACCTTAAACCAGTAGTAATCTATGAACCTGAATTTGAAAAGTTTTTTTCTAAAATACTTGAAAGTTTGGATTTATAAAAGTTTGGATTTATAATTTTCCATAAAAAATTTAAATCATAAAATCTTAAAAAACAGTAACAGGGATTATTTTGGATAACAAAAAGAGATTGAAACTTAAAAAAGGTGCAAATGCTGCTAAATATTCTGGTTTAGTTAATCTAATTTTAGCAGTTATTAAAGCAATTGTAGGATTTTTTTCAGGTAGTGTGGCTTTAATAGCTGATGCTGTTCACTCTTTTTCAGATATTTTTGCATCAATTGCAGTATATATCGGACTTAAACTTTCTCAGAGAAAACCTGATCAAACATTTCCTTATGGTTATTATAAAGTAGAAACTTTCACTTCCTTAATTATTTCAATAATTATAATAGTATCTGGAGTTGGAATAGCATTAGAATCATTTGATGCCTTTTTAAACCCAGTAATAATAGATATACCCTTAATAAGTTTGTTAACAGCAGTTTTATCTATTGGGATTTCATTATGGCTTTCAATTTACAAAGATAGAGTAGGAAATGAAATAGGTTCCAAAGCACTGATTAACGATGGAAAACATAGTCTTATTGATGTTTTTACTTCAATAATAGTATTTCTTGGTATATTAACTTCTATTCTTGGTTATCCCCAATTACAAGGTGTGGCGGGAATTTTAGTAGCAGTTTTAATAGTTTATGTAGGAACTAAACTGGCTAAAAATGATGTGCTTGTTCTTTTAGATGCTTGTATTGATCCCGAAAAAGTAGAAAGAATCAAAAAACTTGCCATGTCTGTTGAAGGAGTGGCTGGTATCCATGATATAAAAGTTAGAAGGTCTGGTCCTTTTGTTTTTGCAGATCTCCACTTAGAAACCAAAAAAGAATTTTCTGTTGAACACGCCAACCTGATATCTAATAATATTGAAAAAAAGATCAAAAAAGAAATTGAGGATCTGGATAGCTTAACCATTAAAATTGAACCTGAAAAAAAATTAAAAATGAGGATAGCCGTTCCTGTAAATAATGAAAACGGATTAAATTCGGATATTTCAGAACATTTTGGAAAAGCACCTTATTTCTTATTTGCTGACGTTTCTAAAGGAAAAATCACCAGTTTCAATTTAAAGGAAAATCCTGGCTTAAACTATGAACGAAAAAGGGGAATAAAAACAGCAGAATTCCTCAGAGATGAGAACACAGATATTTTAGTTTCAGGAGATGTTGGTGAAGGCCCTATGTATGTTTTAACAACGGAATTTATTAAAATTGTAACTTTCAAGGGAAATAAACTCACAGATATCATATTAAATGCTTCGAAGTGATAAGAATGGAAATCAAGATTTTATATGATAACCAATCAAAAAATGGTTATAAAAACGGATGGGGATTTTCGAGCCTAATCAATACCCCTAAAAGTAAAATTCTTTTTGATACTGGTTGGAATGGGAACATTCTTTTATATAATATGAAGGTTGCAGGTATTAGGTTGGAGGAAATAGATAAAATAGTTTTATCTCATCAGCACTGGGACCATATTGGGGGAATTAACCATTTACTGGAACATATTAACCCGGATATTTATTTAGGCAAATCATTTTCATTAAACCTTAAAAATGAGCTAGGAAAACGTTCAAATTTAATAGAAGTCTCTGAAACTACACAAATATCTGAAAATGTCTGGACTACTGGCGAACTGGGAGATAAAATAAAAGAACAATCATTAATTTTTGAAACAGATGAAGGGTTAATTATTGTCACAGGATGTGCCCACCCCGGATTAGAAAGCATTATAAAAAAATCAGAATCTTTAGGAGAAATTCATGCAATTATTGGTGGTTTCCATGACTTTGACGATTTAAAAATCTTAAAAGATATCCCTTTAATTGTTCCATGTCATTGTACCTCCAAAAAGGAAGAAATAAAAAAAATTTACCCAGAATCAACCAAAGAATGTAAAGCAGGTACAATATTTAAATTTTAAATTTTTAAATGATGGAAATCAATTCAAAAGATTATCGTTAAAAATGCACATTATATTATATATGATCTGAGTATCAAGGGCTCGGGAATTATTCAGTACTAAGGGGCATAATATAATATAACATCTGGATGGGGTTTAGTTTATAGTACAAATATTAATATTTACTATATGATATTAATTCAAATTTTTAATCATTTCAGTTACTATTTTTATGTGTTTGCCTTGGGATTTCACTTCGTTTAAAAGGGCATTAAAAAGTTGATCACTCATTGGAACAGGAACACTGCGAAATATGTATGAATCAAGCATTAATCTCAAAGCTCGTGTCTCTGCAATGCTTAAATTTTGATTTTTATATTCTTTACTTTTTATAAAAACCGGATTTTCCTTTAGAGAAATCTTTTTCACTTCTTCAGCTAATGCTGTGCCGGGAATTGGTTCGGCTATACTTACGAAATAGTCGTCTAACATGAGTTCGTCTGCTAAATCTAAAGTATCATCAAAATCCTCTTCAGTTTCACCAGGATAACCCACAATGAATGATCCTGCCACCTTAACCCCTTTTTTACGTGCAGATTCAACAGATTCTCTAACGTGATCAAGGTTAATCCCTTTTTTCATGCTTTTTAAGATCTTTTCGCTTCCAGACTCTATACCAAAAAAGATCCAACCATTTGTATATTTCTCTATAGCTTCCAGTATATTTTCGCTTATCATATCTACTCTAATGTCTGGAATAGTGAGATTTTCAGGGCCGGTTAACTTACTTATTTGTTTTATTAATTCAATAAATTCCGTTTCGTCAATTCCACGGAATTTTTTACTGCCATATAGTGTTCCAGTTCCTCCACTTATAGCAATTTTCTTTGCTCCTTTTTTAAGAAATTCATTCACTTCTGAAAGAATGTCTTCCATGGGACGGCTTCGAATATCCCTTCCAAAAAAGTAAGGAACTTGACAAAAACCACAGTTGCCGGGACACCCACGATGAGTTTCAATATAAACGTTAGCTCCCCTAATATCTTCAAAGGATATATCCTCAGGGATTAAAGGGATGGGGCGGCCTTGGAGTATGGCTGGCTGGGCAGGATTATTTAGTATAATATTTCCTTTTTCGTTAAAAGCGATACCATTGATCTTTTTTAGACAATCTTTATTAATAACTTCTTTATCATGGCTGATGGCTTTTATTAAATCAGTTACAACAAATTCTCCCTCACCAACAACCACCAAGTCAGGATTTAGATATTTAAATACTAGTTCAGGGGATTGGCTAACTGGTCCTCCTACTATCTTAAAACCATCTATTTTTTCAATTTCTTTTTGATATTTTAAAAGATGAATAGTGGAGTGAATACTAATAAAAATAATATCCGCAGTTATAGTATTTTCGAAGCCTTTTTGCAGTTTTACATGGTAACCTTCATCTTTTAAAATTCCTGCAATAAGCATTGCCCCATAATTATAGAATTCAGGTGTTAAAACAGTTATAGTTATATCTTGTTCCATAATTACCACATGAAAAAAGTGAAATGAAATATAATTTATATTATTATAACTTTCAATTTGTTTGAGAAATTAATATATATTATACTATTTATTTTTTCTAACACCAAAGAAATTAATGGCTTCGATTAGATCTTGAAAAGCTATTAGTTCGGTTTTTAAAACATCTTTCCTGGTCAGTGTTCCGCTCATCTCACCATCTACACTTAATTTGTCTGGTCCTCTGGCCACCAGTCTTTCTACTCCATCTCTGCTTAATATTTCTTCAGCCTTTTTATCATGTACAAATGCTCGCCCAGGTATTAAAACAGTTTCTTTAATGTCTTTAAGATCAGCATTTTCCAAGTCCTTTTGAGTGATTAGGCAGCCTATGTCTTTGTCCACTGCAATCACATTTACCATGTCTTCGGCTTCAATATTTCTTATGATTCTATCTATATACGGGGCAGCAATTTTACTGGTTAATATAGTGGCTTCAGAAGTTACTTTGGATAGTATTTCCAGATAATGTTTATTTTTATTTTTAGAAATGGCAAAAGGAGTATCATTTTTGGGATCACAAAGAGGAGTTCCAGTAACTCTTAAATTAAACTCTTTATTGATGGTTTTAACTAGATTTTCAAATTCTTCCAGTGTGTGTGGTTCAACCCCTTTAATTAATGGTTCGTTACCTAATATGAGCCCTTGGTTTTCATAATTTGCAAATCTCATCAGGATAAATGCTTTTGCACCCCATGATTCCAGATTTGCGCATGTTTCGAATAAATCTTCTCCATCATTCACACCAGGGATTATTACGGATGCAGCATGTACTTCACAGTTTTCACAGAAAATCTTCAGAGCTTTAAGTGATTCTTCTACATTTTTGTCTCCCATCCACTCTTTTCTTTTCAGAGGGTTGGTAGAAAAGACAGTAAAAGTGACTTCATTAACTCCCTTGGAAATTAAGTCATCTGCTAATTTTGAGTCATCAATGCCTTTACCACTGGTATATCCGAGATGCATAGGAATGTCAAATTGTGAAAAAGCTGAAACAATCTCATTTAGATGAGGATAGCAACTGACATCGCCGCCTCCACTTATATTAATTTTCAAGTTTTTATCACTGTAATTACCCATCATTAGGGAAGTTTGAACTGAATGGACAACCATAAAAGGGGATGCAAATTCATTTTTAGTTTCTGTAACTCCAGAGGTACAATGATCACATCCAACCTTACCGTTGAGACAGTGTTTACAACCTAATGGTTCTATTTCTTTCACTTTTCTAAAATAACAATATTTACAGAAACCTCTGCAATCTTTACCGGGTATTCCGCCTACATCTGCTATAATTTGCATAATAATCGTTTATAGTGTAACAAAATAAATAATTTTGGATTTTTCGGCCCTAATTATGTCAAAAAAAGTATTATTGACCACTTAACCCTACTAAAAAGTTGCTGATTTCCAACATATAAATCTTTCTAATTGATTCAAGAAGAAAGTTTAATAATATATAAGTAAGTAAATGCAGTTTCGTATACCATTAAAGTGTTAAAGTATCTTCCCCAAGAGTGAACAATTTTTTAATAAACTCTGTGACGGGTTTTGGTATACAGAACAAAGTTAGGAGGGAAAAAATGGCGAAGTTTGAAGATAAGGTCGACTTGTACGACGACAGAGGTAACCTTGTTGAAGAACAAGTACCCATAGAAGCTTTGAGTCCATTGAGAAATCCAGCGATAAAAAGCATTGTGCAAGGTATTAAAAGAACTGTAGCTGTAAACCTAGAAGGTGTAGAAAATGCTCTGAAGACTGCTAAGGTTGGTGGACCTGCATGTAAGATCCTCGGAAGAGAAATGGATCTTGATATTGTAGGAAATGCAGAAGCAATAGCTGAAACTGCAAAATCAATGATTGAAGTAGTTCCTGGTGATGACACAAAAGTTGAGTTATTATCTGGTGGTAAAAGGGCATTAGTCCAAATACCAAGTGCAAGATTTGAAGCAGCAGCAGAATACTCAGCAACACCATTAGTAACAGCTAACGCTTTCATACAGGCCATAATAAACGAATTAGACGTAAACATGTATGATGCAAACATGGTTAAAGCAGCTATTTTGGGTAGATATCCGCAATCAGTAGAATATATGGGTGGAAATCTAGCAACAATGCTTGATCTACCTCAAAAATTAGAGGGCCCAGGTTATGCATTAAGAAACATCATGGTAAACCACGTGGTAGCCGCAACTCTCAAAAACACCATGCAAACATCTGCTCTATCAAGTATATTAGAACAATCTGCTATGTTTGAAATGGGTGATGCAGTAGGAGCATTTGAAAGAATGCACTTGTTAGGAATTGCATACCAAGGTATGAATGGAGACAACCTTGTATTCGACCTAGTTAAAGACAACGGTGCTGAAGGTACTGTTGGATCTGTTATTGCCGACATGGTTGACAGAGCAAAAGCAGACGGTGTAATTGGTGTTGAAAAAGACTTGAATGGGTTCAATGTTTATGGAACCGACGACTTAGCAAAATGGAACGCATACGCAGCAGCAGGTATGATAGCAGCAACAATGGTAAACCAAGGTGCTGCAAGAGCTGCACAGGGTGTATCTTCTACATTGCTTTACTACAACGACATACTTGAATTTGAAACTGGATTACCAAGCGTAGACTTTGGTAGAGCTGAAGGTGTAGCAGTAGGATTCTCCTTCTTTAGTCACTCCATATACGGTGGAGGAGGACCAGGTATCTTTAACGGAAACCACATTGTTACAAGACACAGTAAAGGATTTGCTATACCATGCGTAGCTGCCGCAATGGCATTAGATGCAGGAACACAGATGTTCTCTCCAGAATCAACCTCTGGGTTAATTAAAGACGTATTCAGTCAAGTAGACGAATTCAGAGAACCACTAAAATACGTTGTGGAGGCAGCGGTCGATATTAAAGACCAAATTTAATAATCTCACATTTTTGGGGGCTTAACAACAAATGGACATAGAAATCTTCCCACATAGACTATTAAATCCAGATACTACAGAAAAATTGCTAAACGATCTTGAAAAGATTGAAAGCGTTAAAAGAATGGTTATACACGGTCCAAGACTCTCTAATACAGATACAAAAACTTCTGAACGCAGGTCTATTATTGTAAAGGGAGAAAACGTGGATTTACAGGTACAAACTGGCAGGGTTCTTCTAGAAGTTGAAACAGAAGAAGCCATTGATGAAGTTAGAGAAGTATGTGATGAAAATCTACCTTTCGGGTTCAATGTGCATATTGGTACATTTATTCGGAAGCAGAAAACTGTCACAGACGAATTAAAATATGGAAAAGCATTGGAAAAAATCCCTCAAGAAATGATAGGGCTAACTGATCAAAACGCCAAATTAAGTGAAAGAACCAAAATAATCAAAAGGAAATCAGAAGAATGATTGGAAAGTGTACACACGTTGTAGACTGCAGAGAAACGATGGGAATGGGTGAAGGAGGCGGAATTGCCCAGCGAGGAACATTTGCAGAATGCGGAAGTGAAGTTTTAGCTATTGCAATGTCCCCCGGAAGAAGACATATTACCAAACCCGTTTGTGAAATAACATTCGCTCTGCGGGAAGCTAACATCATGACCAGCACATTAGTTCTAAATGCTGGGGCTGGTGTACCACAAGATGCTCCTACAGCTGGAGGCGGAAGTCTTTTTGGACTGACGGCTAATGAAATAGAGCAGATTAAAAGACATAAATTAATTGTGGTGCATTTAGGTGGTGTGAAACATCATATAATATATAAGGCTCGGCTCATTTTGAGACATGTAAATAGGCCTTGTGTGGTTATATGTGAATATCCTGTAGATTTCGAAGATTTTGCGAAAATTGGTGTAAAAACTCGTGTTGTAATGCCCGAAGAACCTAAAACAAAAGGTGAAATTGTGGATATAATAAGTGGCGTAATAAGAGGAGAAACCTGTCCCCAAGAAAAATTGGATGAGATTATAAAAAAAGTTAAGTTAGCGTTAGGAGGTGCATGATATGGCACAATATTATCCTGGAACAAGTAAGGTTGCCGAGAATAGAAGAAACTTCTGTAACCCTGATTATGAATTAGAAAAACTAAGAGAGATCTCCGACGAAGATGTTGTGAAGATCTTAGGTCACAGAGCTCCTGGTGAAGAATACCCAAGTGTTCACCCACCATTAGAAGAAATGGATGAGCCTGATGACGCAATAAGAGAAATGGTAGAACCAATCGACGGTGCAAAAGCTGGTGACCGAGTTAGATATATACAATTCGCGGATTCAATGTATTTTGCTCCAGCTCACCCATTCTTAAGATCAAGAGCATATCTGTGCAGATTCAGAGGTGCAGACGCCGGTACTCTCTCAGGTAGACAAATTATTGAAACCCGAGAAAGAGATTTAGAAAAAGTCTCAAAAGAATTACTGGAAACTGAATTCTTTGACCCTGCAAGAACAGGTTTTAGAGGAAAAACTGTACACGGTCACTCTTTAAGACTTGACGAAGACGGTATGATGTTTGATATGTTAAGAAGACAAGTCTTCAATAAATCTACAGGAAAAGTTGAAGCTGTTAAAAACCAAATTGGTGAAGAGTTAGACGAACCTGTAGTTTTAGGTGAACCGTTAGATGAAGAAACCCTTAAATTGAAAACAACCATCTACAGAAAAGACGGTGAAGCATACAGAGATGACAAAGACGCAGTAGAAGTTCTACATAGAATTCACGTACTACGATCCCAAGGAGGATTCTGTCCTGAGTAAACAGGAGGTGTATTATTATGGCTGACAAATTATTCATGAAAGCTTTAAAAGAAAAATTCGTAGAATCCCCAGAAGAAACCAAAACCGAGTTTTATAAATACGGTGGTTGGAAACAATCTGAAAGAAAAAGAGAGTTCGTTGAAGCAGGTAAAGAAATAGCTGCTAAGCGTGGAATTCCAATGTACGATCCAGATGTTGGTACTCCACTGGGACAAAGAGTATTAATGCCATACCAAGTTTCAACAACAGATACATTTGTTGAAGGTGACGATTTACACTTTGTAAACAACGCAGCAATGCAACAATTTTGGGATGAAATTCGAAGAACTGTTATCGTAGGTCTAAACACCGCACATACTGTTATCGAGAAAAGGTTAGGTAAAGAAGTTACACCTGAAACCATAACTCATTACTTGGAAACTGTAAACCACGCAATGCCTGGTGCAGCAGTTGTACAAGAACACATGGTGGAAACCAACCCATCACTTGTGGCTGACAGTTATGTGAAAATATTCACTGGTAATGATGAAATATCAGATGAAGTAGACCAAAGATTTGTTATAAACATAAACGAAGAATTCCCAGAAGAACAAGCTAAAGTTCTTAAAGCTGAAGTTGGAGATGGAATGTGGCAAGTTGTAAAAATCCCAACCATAGTATCCAGAACCTGTGATGGTGGTACCACATCCCGATGGTCTGCTATGCAGATCGGTATGTCCATGATTTCTGCTTACAAACAAGCAGCAGGGGAAGCCGCTACTGGTGACTTCGCTTACGCTGCAAAACACGCAGAAGTTGTACATATGGGTACATACCTACCAGTTAGAAGAGCAAGAGGAGAAAACGAACCTGGTGGAATTGCATTCGGTTTCTTAGCTGATATATGTCAATCAAGCAGAGTAAATATGGACGACCCAGTTCGTGTAGCTCTAGATGTTGTAGCATCTGGTGCAATGTTATACGACCAAATCTGGCTCGGATCATACATGTCTGGTGGTGTAGGATTCACACAATATGCTACCGCAGCATACACCGACAACATTCTTGACGACTTCACCTACTATGGTAAAGAATACGTCGAAGACAAATTCGGATTATGTGAAGCACCTAACAACATGGACACCGTGTTAGATGTGGCATCAGAAGTAACATTCTATGGCCTAGAACAATACGAAGAATACCCAGCACTCTTAGAAACACAGTTCGGTGGATCACAAAGAGCAGCTGTAGCTGCTGCTGCTGCTGCATGTTCAACTGGATTTGCTACTGGTAACGCACAAACTGCGTTAAGCGGTTGGTATTTATCCATGTACTTGCACAAAGAACAACACTCCAGACTCGGTTTCTATGGATACGACCTTCAAGATCAGTGTGGTGCATCCAACGTATTCTCAATTAGAGGAGATGAAGGACTACCACTAGAACTTAGAGGAGCAAACTATCCAAATTACGCAATGAACGTAGGTCACCAAGGAGAATACGCAGGTATAAGCCAAGCAGCACACGCTGCTCGTGGAGACGCATTTGTACTTAACCCACTGGTTAAAATTGCATTTGCTGATAAAAATGCAGTATTCGACTTCAGAGACGTACGTGGTGAATTTGCTAAAGGTGCATTAAGAGAATTTGAACCAGCCGGAGAAAGAACTCTCATATCTCCAGCTAAATAAATAGGTGTAACGCAAACACCTATTTTTTTTATTTATTACCATTAGGAGGTAATTATGATGGACATGATAACAGGATTAGGCATTGTTGCTCTTATGGGGGCTGCTGCAACCATTGCTGGTGCTGCAGAGGATTTAGAATCTGATGTTGGATCTCAGAGTAACCCAAACTCTCAGGTACAACTAGCTCCACAAATGGGAAAACTACACCGATTTACTAACAAGGCAGTTTCTGGGGAACCAGTTGCCTATGGTACTTGGGTAGGTATTGCTGGTGGTATAACCACAGTTCTCATGATGGCAAACGTTTCTATCATTATGGCACTAGCTGCAGGTGCATTTATTGCAGCGTTAGTTCATGGAGTATTTGCCACGACATCCCATTTAGGTAGAATTGTCAGTCAGTCTCAATTTAATCAACCACTATATCTTGATGTTATTGTAACCCATTTAGGCCCAATAGTTGGTCATGGTTTCATAGTATCATTTGCCATAGTGGGATTATCATACTTAATGAACGCAGGTTTAGGACACCCATTCCCACTGCCATTATTAGCAGTGCTTTGGGGTATAACCATAGGTGCAATTGGTTCATCTACTGGGGACGTTCACTACGGAGCGGAAAGAGAATATCAACATCTTCCGTTCGGTGGAGGAATTCCAGTAGCATCACACGGTGACATTACAAGAAAAGCAGAATTAGGTTCAAGAAATTCTATAGATATTGTAAACTTCTGTGCTAAGTTCGGAGGACCACTTACTGGTTTAGCATTCGGTTTAATTGTTTTCTTAAGCTTCTGGACAACTATTGTCTTTGGAAACTTCTGGGGAATAATTGCAGGATTAGTAATAGTTATTCTATTAATAATCATGAACTCTAGAATCGAATCATTCGCAAGAAACACCTATGGTCCTTACAAGGAGTAGATAAGGAGGATTTATGATGGATCCATTATTATTAATAGGAGCTATAACCGCAGGAGGAGTCTTAATTGGTGGGGGTGTACACTTCATACCAGTAGGAGGTGCTCCAGCAGCTATAGCAACAGCTACAGGTGTAGGAACAGGTACTGCAATGCTTGCAGCCGGTTCTGGTTTAACTGGACTTATAACTGCAGCAGCAATGACTGGACAACCAACATGGTTAATATTAGCTGCTGGTGCTGTAGGTTCCATGCTCATGATAGGTATAACAATGCTCATAGGTAACTTAGTTTATGTATATGGTGTTGGAGTTGTTCCAGTATCTGCTAAAGTTACAGTAGACCCTATAACCAAATTAGAACAAGAAAAATTTGTAACACCTGGTACTGAAGGACACGGCCTTCCCACTGTATGTTATATCAGTGGTTTAATTGGAGGTGCTCTTGGTGGTATTGGTGGTGGACTAATTTATTGGGCCTTATACGAGTCCCTTAAAGGACTTTCATACGGTTTAATGGGTGCAGCCACAGTAGGAGCAATCTTTGCTGTAGGTATTTTCTTTATAAATGCAGTTATAGCATCATATAACATTGGTGGTACCATAGAAGGTTTCCACGACCCTAAATTTAAGAGGATTCCACGAGGAGTACTGGCATGTCTGGTTGCTTCACTTGTGGCCGGTATTTTCGCAGTATTATTAACTCAAGGAGGTGTCTTCTGATGTCAGTAGCAGCAGGAGGACCCAGCGGAGGAGCAATTTCCGCGGGAAAATTAATGGTACTCGGAATTGTAGGAGGACTCGTAGGTATATACGTAACTCCATATAACGCAGTTTTAGGTCCATTAATAGCTTCACTTGGAGCAGTTTGTGCCATAGTTTGGGGTGCTGATGCAATAAGAAGAGTTGCAAGTTATGGTTTAGGAACTGGTGTTCCATCCATAGGATACATGTCACTGGCAATTGGTATTGTAGGTGCAATAGCTGGTCTGGCAGGTGCCATGATAGCAGGAATTCCTACTATATTAGGTCCTTTGTTTGGGTTTGTTCTTGCCATGATATTAGGTGCAGTTGTTGCATTCCTCGGAAAAACAGTCGTAAAAATGAAAATACCTATTTTGGTTAGATGCACGACTGAACTTTCTGGTGCAGCAGCATTATCTGTCTTAGCATTCTCAGCAGCAATAGCTGGAAGTTATGACTTAACCTTAATATTAGCAGCAGTTGTTGACACTGGATTTATAGCAATCTTGTTTATTTTAAACACTATGGCTATACAACATCCATTCAACGCATGTTTAGGTCCAAATGAGAATCAAATTCGAACATTGAAACTTGCAGCATCCACAGGATTTATGGCTATGACTGTGGTTGGATTATTAAGCATAATATTTAATCCAACCTGGTGGGTAGTAGCTGTAATAGGGGCTTTAGCATGGTTTATATCATTCAGAAGCTTTTTACAAGCCTCATTGGACGAAGCTGCTTCAGTCGAATGGACAGGGATACCAAAAGAGGATGAATTATAAGGAGGAATAAATATGGTTGAAATGTTACCAATAATAAAAATAGCTCCTGAATTTAACATTACTCTTGACCCTTCTTCAGGTGTGGTGGGAACATCACTGGGCAGAGAAGCTATAATTCTATCAATGGACGAAATTAACCAACAAATAAGTAGCCTAGAAACTACAGCTGATGATCTGATGAACTCTTTAGACCCAACCACGACCTCTGAAGGTGCTTACCCTGGAAGGGAAGGAGTATATCTAACAGCAGGTAAACTCACAAACATAGTATACGGATTTATATTAGGGCTTGTACTGCTAATTGCCCTAATAATGTAGGAGGTGTTTTAATTGGCAGAAAAAAAATCACCTGCAGAAGGATGGCCCATAGTAAATGGAGACTACGTAGTCGGTGATCCAGAAAGCCCTGTTGCAGCTGCAACCCTTGCATCTCACATAGAAGACGTACCAGTTGATGCTGGCGCTGCTATTGCTGGGCCATGTAAAACTGAAAATCTCGGGATTGAAAAGGTTATATCTAATCTAATATCCAATCCAAACATAAGATTCTTAATCTTGTGTGGATCTGAAGTACAAGGGCACATAACCGGCCAGAGTATACAGGCCCTCCATGAAAATGGAGTAGACCCTGAAAAAAGAAGGATACTCGAAGCTACTGGTGCTATACCTTTTATTGAGAACATTCCGCTGGAAGGAATTGAAAGGTTCCAACAGCAACTGGAAATAGTGGACTTGATCGATGTTGAAGATGCAGCCGCAATACAATCTAAGGTAAAAGAATGCGTTGAAAAAGATCCTGGGGCATTTGAAGAAGAAGCTATGGTTATAGAAATCGAAGAAGAAGGCGAAGAGGACGAAGGCGAAGCAATTAAACCTGTCGCTCCAGAAACAGCATTGATTGAAGCAAGAATCCGTAATATACAGACTCAGGTAAAAATGGTAGGTGCAGATCAGAGAATATTTGCTGGTATGTATTCTGGTAAAGTACAAGGATTAGCCCTTGGTTTAGCCTTTACCTTGACCATCGGAATATTGCTGATGATATAAGTTGGAGGTTTCAAAAATGATAACATTATCAAATAAACCTAATGTACGTGCATTGAAAAATGTAGTAGAAGATATTAAGTACCGTACCCAACTGATCGGTAGAGAACAAAGGTTATTTGCAGGACTTATTGCAACCAGAATATCTGGTGTAGCAATAGGATTTATCCTAGCAATGGTTTTAGTAGGCCTACCGATTCTGTACTCAATAATGGTGGGGGTATAATCATGTCTGAAGAAGAAAAAAACACTATCCCTCGTGTTATTGTTGCTGCTGATGACTTTAATACTGCAAACGAAAAATTAGATGAGATTGAAGCAAAAGTTGAATTTACTGCTGGTGAAGTCTCACAAAGAATGGGTCAGCAGATCGGAAGAGACATAGGCATTTTATACGGTATAGTAATAGGACTCATAATCCTGTTTATGGCATACAAAGTGATAGCGTTAGGAGCATTTCTATCACTTCTAGGCATTAGATAGTTTATTAGGAGGTTTACGTATGTTTAGGTTTGATAAAGAACAAGTTGTATTAGATATTGCTGGCGTTAACGTCGGCGGTCAACCTGGTGAATATCCAACTGTTTTAGCAGGTACTATATTTTATGGTGGACACAACATTATAGAAGATGAAAAAGCTGGAGTATTTGACGCAGAAAGAGCACAGGAATTAATGAAGGTTCAAGAAGAAATGTCAGATACTACTGGTAACCCACACTTTGTGCATGTTTTCGGGCAAACTCCTGAAGCACTTGTGAAGTATATAGAGTTTGTATTAGAACACTCAGATAATCCGTTCCTTATAGATTCTACTTCTGCAGAAGCCAGAATTGCTGGTGCAAACTATGTAACAGAAGTTGGAGCTGCAGAAAGAGGTATCTACAACTCTATAAACATGGCAGCAGATGCATCAGAAATTGATGCTATTAAAGAAACTGATATTGAAGCATCCATTGTTTTAGGTTTCAATGCTATGGACATGGGTGTAGGTGGAAGAATGGCTATCTGGGAAGACGGTGCAGGAGTCATTGACAAAGGATTACTCCAATGGGCAGAAGAAGTAGGTATTACCAAACCATTAATGGATGTTGCTGTAACTCCATTAGGACAAGGCGCAGGTACTGCTGTTAGAACTTCATTTGCTGAAAAGAGTAAATGGGGATACCCAGTTGGTAGTGGTATTCACAACGTACCATCTGCATGGGACTGGATGAGAGAATACAAAAAAGAACATCCAGAAGCATGGCCAGTAGCTGACGTTGGATCAAACATTGTCCAGCAAATGGCTGGAGGAGACTTCGTACTCATAGGTCCAATCGAAAACGCTAAAATGGCATTCCCAGCATGTGCTATGACTGATATATTCATATCAGAAGCAGTAAAAGACATTGGAACAGAGCCAATCGAAGAACACCCATTCTTCAAACTGCTCTAAGACAATGAAAAAAAGGCGATTATTCGCCTAAACTTTATTTTTTTTATTTTTAATTATTTATTAATTTAATAACTAATTTTTGAGCTATTTTTGAATTATATATCTAAAAAGGACAGTATTTTTGTTATTTATTTTTAAGTGATTACTCAATAATTTAAACAGTTTATTGTAAAACAACTAAAAAATAACTAAAAATTGAGGTTTATTCCATCAAATTAATTTCACAAAATTTATATTGCTTTTAGATAAACATTATTTGAAAAAATGTAATATTCTGGAGGAAATTACTTGTCATTTTTGAATAAAATATTAGGAAGAGGTTCTAAACCAATTATTGCTAAAAGTAGATACATTACAGTTGAAGATGCAAAAACTTCTCCTTTTACTAAGAAGACTGTAGGTTCTGGCTATTCTATGAGACCTGATGTTTATTATATCGTAGCGTCGGTTGAACTTGGAAATACCACAACTAAGTGTATTTTAACAGCCACAAATCTTAATACCAGCAAAACTTACTTACTGGATAAAACTGTGAAGATGACCCGAGATATCCGCCCACCTAAAAAAGGTGAAAAAGTCTTTGGGGAAACTGTTTGGGGAGTAGAACTTACTAAAGAATCAGTATCTGAAATGATAAGGAATACTATATTAGAATCAGTTAAAAGATCAAAAATAGACATGGAAAATGATCTGGACTTTGTTGTACGTTCAACTGGTGTTACTGCGGGTTTTGCTTCTCCTGAAGATGTGGGTGAACTTATAATTGCTCTTGCTGATGGTTGTTTGATGGCTGGAATTCCTCCAAAAAAGATGTCCCCTGCACTTTCAAAGCAAAGTTTACCAGACCGATTACAGGATTTCTCACTTTTGGATAAGGTAATGTTTGACGGTGCAGTGGTAAGCGTTCTTCCTCCAACAGGCAAAGTTGTGGTTGCAAATGAAATGGAAGGAGAACTGGTTACTGCGGGAATAAAAGTAGGATCTAAATGGACTGAAGTTGATTATAGAAATCCCTGTGTTTCAATGGACTTTGGAACTACATTGGCCGGTAGAATAACAAATAGTGACGAGCCATATGCTAGAACAATCGGTAATTTCTGTGGACTGGCAGGGGCTTTACCTGATGCCATAATAAGGGGCACGGAACTGGTTGATAAGAGAGGAGGAGCAGCTTTGGATTTATATAAAAAAGATATACTTAAAAAAGCTGATTGGAAGGCTGCAAAATCCTACGCAGAAAAAGCCCATGAATATATAGATATACGAAAGGTTCCCCAAGGTCGTGAAAGATTTGGAACTGTTCCTGTAGATCCTGAAGCAGCGTACAATGCAGGAACCACTTTGATTGGTTGTGATGCTGGTAAAGATGGGGATAAATTATCTAAACTAACAAAACTGGGCCATAAAATATATGAAGAATCAGATATTCACACCCTTTTTGCAGCACTTGATCATGTAAGTGCTTTAATAGTTAAACGTCTGGTGGATGAGGCATTTGATGAAGGAGTAATAGAAGAGGGTTCTGTGCTTGGAATAACTGGAAGGGCTGGAATAACTGGTCAAAAACCTAAATTAGTCATGGAATACACTAAAGAACGCTTTAATCACACTATTTTTGTTTCTGATGCATTGGCAATGGGTGCAGCTGTCATGGCCCGTTGTATGAATTCTATGGGAACGCCTCACATACCCATTGGTGGAAAACAAGGCGGACCCTGTATATTGGGGCATAGAACGAAACTTCAAAAAAAGGACTAATAGTTAGAACCAGGAATTATAATAATTTAAAGTTAAAAATTAATTATCAATCCGAGTATCAATTAGATTATGAGTAGTTGACAATATTGATTTTAATGAGGGTAAGATGATAAATGCTGTAATAATGGCGGGGGGTAAGGGTACTCGGATGAAATACCCAAAAGAAAAACCTCTCATTAAGATAAGTGGCAAGCCAATGATTGAACATGTGTGGAATGCAGTAGATAGTTCTAAGAAGGTAGACTCAATTTTGGTGGCCACAACAAAAAATACACCGAAAACAAGAGAATTCACTGAAAAAAGGGGAATAAAAACAATTGAAACGCCTGGAAAAGGTTATGTGGAAGATTTGGCCTTTATAATATCTAAATTAGTTCCTGATTCAATTCTGTTAACCATAACTGCAGATCTACCTTTAATATCCAGTTCATTAATTGATCATGTTTTAGGTGAATATGAAAAATGTGGTAAACCTGCAATGTGTGTAGCATTACCTATAGAAATTTTTGAAAATTATAATTTGAAACCATCCATGGTTTTTGACGGCATAGTACCCTCAGGTTTAAATATATTGAGGTGTATAAACAAGATACAAGATGAGGAAGTTCTTATCTTAAGTGAAATTGAACTTGCTTTAAATATTAATACTTGTGAGGATATAAAACTCATAGAGAAATTTTTAGGGTGATACGATGGTTGAAGAGAGGAAACCAATTAAAGGGGAAGAGAAGATTTGGAGTGAAATTAAGGGCTATCAAGTTGCCACAGACAACGCCCGAATACTGGGGGAGTTGGAAGAATTAATAATAAATGATAAAACAGGAAAAATTTCTGAAGTAGTCATTAAAGTAGAAAAAGGCCGAAATGTTAATGTTAAAGGTGCTAAAAAACAAGGAGAATTCCTATTAGTACCGTTTGGAAAAGTTGAAAAAGTAGGCGAATTTATCATAATATCAGAATAATTCTTCGCCTTCTAAAAATTTTTCTTAAGTAATTAATTATAGTTTATACTGATTATTTTGTCCAATCTAAGTTGTCACTATTTTTCCCAGATTTTTTATATTTTATAGATTTCATTTTTTTAATTTTACATGTAATGAGAAATATCAATGAAATAATTGTTGAATAAAAAAATAGAATATTAAAAAAGAATTTTGAAAAATTAAATGAGTTTAAAGGTTTTACATTCCCTTCAAGCTCATATCAATCATTTTTTTGGTTTCAGCTGCAAGTTCTGGTGGCAGACCCGTGATGTCCATACTTAAAAATCCACGGACAATCATACTAGCAGCTTCTTCTTCTGAAAGACCACGCGAAGTTAGATAGAGCACCTCTTCTTCAGCTATTTTACCTACTGCTGCTTCGTGAGACATTTCCAGTTCTGTAGCACTACCTTCCAGTTCTGGAACTGCGTAAATCATAGAATCATCAGACAAAACCAAACCATGACATTCCAAATGGCCTTTTACATTTTGTGTTCGTCCTGCTAAGTGACCACGTGCATATACTTGGGATTGGTCTTTGGAAACAGCCCGAGAAATCATTTCTGAACTGGAACCATGCCCTTCCAGAAATACCCTAGATCCTAAATCCAAGACAGATTCTTTTTGACCACCAAGAATGGATTGGAACACTACTCTTGAATTTTCTCCAGTACAGTAAGCAGTAGGATACGATTGGATACTTTTAACTGGACTGGTGAGTATGTAATTGCTAATGTAGGTGGCGTCATCTCCCACCATTATTCCGGTCCGGGGACGAACTTCTACCTGTTCTGCCCAATTATGTATCATAGTGAAAGTAATTTTTGCTCCTTTTTTCAAGTAAAATTCAGATACCCCCACATGCAGCGCTGAACTTACATCTTCTCCCGTTGCACAACCAGTTATAATATGTAATTCAGAGTTTTCTTCAGCGATTATAACATTATGGGCAGTTTGCATAACCTTTTCATCACCAATAAACATACATGCTTGCAGAGGAAATACTTCTTTTGAACCCGGCATAGATCTGATAAAATAACCACTAGGATATTCTTTTGATTCTCTAATAGCTGCTTGTGCAGTGTATTTATCTGTATCTGGTGCTACGGCTTTCCACATGTAATCTTTTAACCATCCATATTTATCTAAAGCCACGTTCAAACCCATTATTTCCACGGACTCGGATGCGCAGGTTGTGCAGACTCCACTTTGATCAACTTGGATAAATGTACCAGATCTTTCTTTTTCACTGGGATCTACTCCAATTTTTAAGAGACTTTCCTGAACTTTTTTAGGCACTTCCTGGGCTTTGGTAACTTTTTCGTGTTCTCCTGCTTCTTCTTTTATAAATTTTTCTAAATCAATGTCTGTACCATAAAGAGCTTTCTTTTCTTTAGCTTTTTCGGCCTTTTCTAGTGTATCCCGCAGCATTCTACACACCCCTTGAATCCTTCTTTTCTAATATCTTCTAAGATTTCAGTTGGGTTCCCGGAACATGCTATTCTACCATCCATTAGCACATGAGCAGTATCCGCCTTTACAAAATTCAATATGTAACCAAGATGAGTTATTAAAAGACCCGATTTTTCTCTTAAACCAATTTTTTTCTCTTTTTCCAACAGATTATTGATTTCTTCTGCTAGTAATTCCACATTTTCAATGTCTACTCCTGAATCTGGTTCATCAAACATGATAAAATCAGGTTTCTGGGCTAGTAACTGTAAAATTTCGGATCTTTTTACTTCTCCTCCAGAAAATCCAAGATTCACGTCTCTTTCTAAGAATTTTTCATCAAATTTTAGTTTATATACAAGTTCCATAACTTCGGGAGTAAGTTCTTCAGCGTCCTCTCCAACACCACTTTCCACTTTTAATATATCTTCTAATCTAACCCCTCTTATGGCAGGAGGGTTTTGGAAACTTACCCCGATTCCCATCCTCACTCTTTCTGTGGTTGAAAGATTGGTTATATTTTCACCTTTGAATAAGATTTCTCCTCGAGTAACTTTGTATTTAGGAAATCCTAGTAAACTCATAAATAAAGTACTCTTACCTGCTCCGTTGGGTCCTAAAAGGACGTGAGTTTCTCCTTTATCTATATACAAATCTACATCAGTCAAAACTTCTTTTCCACTTACTTCAACTGCTAGATCAGTTATTTCAAGTAGCAGCTTAATCACCACCGTAAATATTGCTTTTAATTCCATTAACTATCTGCTATTTTGTATTTTATTTTATATATAACTCACTAAATTTATTAATCATATTGTAATAATCTAAATTATTTGAAAATCAATAATTTTTTATAATTTTTTTGTAATAATATATCTGAATTAAGATAAAATTCTTATAAAAATTAATAACAATATCATGACTTGTAATTAAAGATAAATAGGTAGGAATAATTCTTATTATACGCTTTAAATGGAATATTACGAAAACAAAAAACCGTGTTCACATATATAAAATTTTCGACTTTGTTTTATAAGTAATCTTTATACTTACTACTTTTATATCCATATACTGTACATTAATGGTACATAATAAAATGAATAGTACAATTGATAGTACATGCATAAAAGCAAGGAGGAAACTCTATGGCTGAGGATGATGTGAAGATCGTAATGTTTTGTTGTAATTGGTGCTCCTATGGTGGAGCAGACACTGCAGGTACAGCAAGGATGCAATATCCTCCAAATGTACGTGTAATCAGAGTAATGTGCTCTGGAAGAATCGAACCGCAATTTATTTTTAAGGCCTTCAGAGAAGGTGCAGACGGTGTAATCGTTGCAGGATGTCACCATGGTGACTGTCACTACGACGCAGGAAACTACAAACTAGATAGAAGAATGAGATTAATATACAAACTAGCAGAAGATATAGGCATTGGAAGAGAAAGGATATACCACGACTGGATATCAGCATCAGAAGGAGAAAAATTTGCTGAAACCGTAAAAATGATGGTAGATCGTATAACCGCTCTTGGCCCATCTCCTCTAAAAGAACAATTAGCAGTTGAAGCATAAACGGAGGATTACGAATGGCAGAAAAAGCAAAAATAGGAACAAACTGGCTTTGTGTGTGTTCAGGATGCCACTTATCCATTGCTGATCTTCATGAAGCGTTAATAGATGTTATGGAATTAGCGGATTTTGAATTTAGTCCGGTACTAATGGACGTTAAATATGACGAAATCCCAGAGCTGGATGTAGCTATCCTTACTGGTGGTGTATCAAACGATGAAAACAGAGAATTAGCTGAAAAAATAAGAGAAAAAGCTAAATTTGTTGTTTCATTCGGGACTTGTGCAGTTTATGGAGGAATACCCGGAATGCGGAACTTGCATGCTCCAGAAGATGTAATAGAAGAAGCATATTATAATTCTGCGAGTACAATCAATCCAGATAGGGTTTTCCCATCAGAAGAAGTACCCCACTTAGAAAGCAGGGTTAGACCACTTTCTGAAGTAATCGATGTAGACATAGCTTTACCAGGATGTCCACCAAGGTCTGATGTAGTAGCTGAAGTTGTAATGGCTTTACTCAAAGGAGAACCTGTGGAAGTACCTACTACAAACTTATGTGAAGTTTGTCCTAGGGAAAAACCACCAGAAGGACTGGCCATGGATAAAATTTTACGTCAGTTTGAACTGGGAGAACCTGAAGAGGAATTATGCTTAATCCCCCAAGGATTAGTATGTAACGGACCTGCCACCATCTCTATATGTGGTGCAGAATGCCCAAGTATAGGTATTAGATGTCAAGGATGTTACGGACCTACTTTCAACGTTGTTGACCAAGGTGCAAAAATGATAAGTGCTATTGCTTCTGACTTTGGTGTTGAAAGAGATAAAACAGTGGATCCTGAAGAAGTGGCCGATCAGTTAGATGATATTGTAGGAACATTCTACACTTATACGCTCCCCGCGGCTCTTGTGCCAGCTCGAATTAGAAAGGAGGGTAAATAAATGGTTAAATTAAAAATGGAACCTGTGACCAGAATTGAAGGTCACGCCAAAATTACTGTGGACTTGGATGACGCAGGAAACGTCAAAGACACTAAGCTCCATATTATGGAATTCCGTGGATTCGAAAAATTCCTGCAAGGAAGGAACATAGAAGAAGTACCACGAATGGTGCCACGTATCTGTGGTATATGTGATGTACAGCACCACTTGGCAGCTGCAAAGGCAGTAGATATGATTTTTGGATTTAAAGCTGAAGATATTTTGCCTGATGCTTATAAAATGAGGGAACTCATGAATTGGGGTTCCACCATGCACTCCCACGCATTGCACTTCTATTTCCTGGCTGCTCCAGACTTTATTGCTGGAAAAGATAGAAAAACTAGGAATGTATTCCAGATCATAAAAGACGCACCAGACGTTGCTCTTCAAGCAATTGAGTTAAGAAAAAATGCATTAGATATTATTAAAGCTACCGGTGGAAGACCTATTCACCCAACTTCATCAACTCCAGGAGGTATATCTACAAAACTGGATGATGAAACTCAGAAAGATCTCTTACAAAAAGCACAAAGAAATGTAGAATTGTCTCAAGCTACATTGGAACTAGCTAAACCCATATTCGAGGAAAACATAGACTTGGTAAAAACTCTGGGATATATGGAATCTTACCACACTGGTCTGGTTAAAAATGGTGTTTGGGATATGTATGATGGAGACGTACGTATGAAGGACAAGGAAGGTAATTTATATGCAGAGTTCCCTTGCACTGATTATTTGGACTACATGGCTGAACATGTGAAACCATACTCCTGGCTAAAATTCCCTTATATTAAGGATTTAGGCTATCCTGAAGGTGTATACAGAGTATGTCCATTGTCCAGACTTAATGTGGCAGATAAAATGCCTGATGCTGCTCCATTAGCTCAAGCAGAATTTGAAGAGTTTAAGAAAACCTTTGGATATGCTCATGAACCACTGTTGTATCATTGGGCACGACTCATAGAGTTACTAGCTGCATCAGAATGTGCTGCTGATACTTTAGAACAAGATTTATCTGGACCAAAATTCCCCGAAGCTCTTGAAAAAACAGCTGGAGAAGGTGTAGGTATTGTTGAAGCTTCCCGTGGAACTTTAACCCACCATTATGAATGTGATGAGAATGGTTTAGTTACCAAAGCTAACATTATAGTAGCAACAATCCAGAACAACCCAGCTATGGAAATGGGTATACAAAAAGTAGCTAAAGATTACATAAAACCAGGTGTTGAAGTAGACGACAGTATTTTCAACTTGATGGAAATGGTAATAAGAGCATACGACCCATGTCTATCCTGTGCAACCCACCAATTAGACAGTCAAATGAGACTATCAACCCTTGAAGTATTTGATAGTGACGGACATCTCGTCAAAAAGATTTAATTCACCAGGGGTGAATAAAAAATGATAGTAGTCAACAAAGAAGACTGCATCCGATGTGGAGCATGTCAAGGCACATGTCCCACCGCAGCAATCGAAGTATCACCAGAAGATGTGATATACTGTGATATCTGTGGAGGGGAGCCAAAATGTGTAGAAGTATGTCCACAAGATGCCTTGAAACTTGAAGATATGGTCTTAGATGAGGAAGGAAATGTTCAAGGTCGTATAGTCTTCAACCCTGCAAAATGTGATGAATGTGGAGAATGTGTAGAAGTTTGCCCACCACAAACCTTGAAATTAGGTGGTGGAAAGGCTGAAAAAGTTCCACTTCAAGGATACTGTGTAATGTGTCAAAAATGTGTTGACATCTGCCCAGTTGAAGTTATAGGGGTTGAAGGAGTTAAAGAACCTAAAACAGTTGAACTGGAAATTGAAGGCCCTATTTACATCGCAGATTGCGTTGGATGTGGGATGTGTGTAGATGAATGTCCAGTTAATGCCATAACTCTCCCAGAGATAGGTGGCACCATAGAAATTGATGAAGATACATGTATCAAGTGTGGAATCTGTTCTCAGACCTGCCCATGGAATGCAGTATTCATATCTGGTAAAAAGCCAGTAAAACGTGGAAAAGAAATCATCAAATTCGATTTGGACGCAGATACTTGTATAGGATGTAACACGTGTGTGGAAGCATGTCCTGGTGACTTCATAGGAGTTAATCCATCTAATTTAACTGTAGAATTACCAGAAATATGTACTGCATGTGGTTTATGCGAAAATATCTGTCCAGTAGATGCTATAGACTTAGAAGTCGAACTCGAACCAGCAACGCCTGCCAGTGATGAAGGTTTAGTATACGATGAAGAAAAATGTGATTTCATTGGAGCATGTGCACAAATATGTCCCAACGATGCCATAAGAGTCGTAACTAAAACTGGAATGCAAGTTCCTGGCGAGGAAAAGGTGGATTCAGAACCATCATTTGCCATGTGTACAAGATGTGGTGCCTGTACTGTAGCTTGCCCAAATGACGCCTTAACCCTAGTGGATATGGACAAAGTCATTGATGGAAAAGTTGAAAAACGTAAAAGAATACAGTACAATCCTGCAAAATGTACAGAATGTGGAGACTGTGTGGAAGTCTGTCCTTACAACATGCTGAAACTCACAGATGATAAAGTACCCCTCAAAGGGTTCTGTATACTTTGTGACCAATGTATACCTGCATGTCCAAAAGGAGCACTATTCCTCAAGTAAAATCAAAAATAAAAATTTTTTAATGGTGGATTTTCCACCAAAATCTATTTTTTTTTAAGAATTTTCTTAAATCAGTATTATCTATTTTTTTAAGAATATCTTAACTCAATATTAAATCTAAAAAAATAATTTTTTAATTCTTAACCCAAATTTGAGTTATTTTTCAGCAATTTTTATCCTTATTTTAAATTTACATAAATTTTATGCTTTTCAAGATCCATCTCAACAATTTTACCTTTTAGCTCTTTTTTCTGATTTAAAATATCAGTTAAATCTATTTTTGCATTGTCAATTTTGATATAGATAACATCTTCCATTATCAGTGAGCCTTCAGTACTATAAACACTTGATTCACACATTTTATCACCTAATTTCATTTAATTGTAATTAACTGTCTAAATAAATTTTTTTCAAAAAGATTTGATCCATCTAATTTTTGGTAGAATATTCAATTCTATAATTTTAAAAAAAGAAGTTTATTAAAAGAATAATAAAAAGTTAATCATAAACAAATTTTCCCTTATTTTCAAAAATATCTCCTTCTTTCATTACCACTTTACCTCTGACCAGTGTCATGACTGGCATTCCTTGAATTTCAAATCCTTCAAAAGGAGAATATTTTGCCTTAGATTTAAAATCTTCTGGATTTATAATTCCCTCTTTTTTCAAATCCACAACTACAAAGTCTGCATCTAACCCTTCTTTTATGAAACCTTTACTTTTTAAGTTAAATCTTTTTGATGGATTTTCACACAACAATCTCTTAATAAGTTCTAGACTAATATTTCCCCTATTAAATTCAGTTAAAAGAAGTGGAAGTGCAGTTTCTAGATTAGGGACACCTGGTGGAGCATTCCAAACGTCCTGATTTTTTTCAACAATTCTATGGGGTGCGTGATCTGTTCCAATCATATCTAGTTCCTCTAGTTGGCCTATTCCAATTTTATATTTATTTGAACGAAGAGGAGGATTAGTTTTAGCAAAATTACCTTTAAATCTGAGATAATCCGAGTTTAAAAATAAGTGATGAGGTGTTATCTCAGCAGTTATATCACAACCCTCTTTTTTAGCTTTTTTAACTAATTTTAAGGATTCTATTGTACTCAAATGACAAATATGAATTTTATTTCCTATGTATTTGGCCATTTCAATGGCATTGGATAAAGATATTATCTCAGCCAATGGGGGCCGGGCTTTTGCATATAATTCAGGTTTTAAATCAATTTTCTTCATGATTTGAGAGGTGCAGTACTGGACAATGTTACCATCTTCCGCATGCAAAGAAATTATAGGGTTGTATTCTAACTTTGATATTTGCTGGAAAGATTCTATTAAGAATTTGTTGTCTATTAGGTCCATAAAAATTTTAAAAGACACTGGTTTCAGTTTGGCAATTTCTTTTATTTCATCCAGATCTCCAACACCGGCATGCAAACCATAATCTACTAAACTTTTCTTTTGAGCTATCTCCATTTTCTGACAAAATGCATCAACAGTATTTGTAGGGGGGAGGGTGTTGGGCATGTCAAAAACTGTGGTAAATCCTCCATGCGCCGCTGCCATGGTTCCGGTTCTAAAATCTTCCTTTTCAGTTAACCCAGGATCTCTTAGATGGACGTGAACATCTATCAATCCTGGCAAAACTGTTTTACCCTTCAAATCAATTATATCATCACTTTTTGTTGGAAGTTTTTTAATGGATATTATTTTTCCATTATTCACAGTTATACAGCATTCTGATTTCATGGGAGGTATTTTGCAGTTTACAATGCACAGGTCCATCATTAAAACACCATTTGTTTAAAACATTATTTCACATGAAAACTTTCAATTATAATGTCTAAATCATTTTTTTGATTATCAAATTCTTCGGGAGGTATAACTGTACAAGATATAGTATATAGATAGCCATTTTTTGCTGTGAAAATAGTTCGATGCTGTTGACGAGTTTGAGTATCATTGCATCCAATTTTATAAATTATCTCATAAGCGTCGGTATTATCTACCTTCAGAGTCTTCTCGGATATGAGTTCATAACAGTATTTTACTAAACTTTTTTTATTATTCTCTTTAAAATTGTTGTAATAATCTTTTAAACTAGAACTATTGTTCATTTTATTTTTAGATATGATAACATCTGTATTTCCATTTCTAACACTAATAATGGCTCCAGGCAGGTCCATAACTTCGCCTGTTTTCCACTGGGATGGATAATCAAAGGATATTTCATTATCTTCAAAGGTTTTTTTACTTTCTAGGCATCCACATACTGAAATAACAGCTATAACAAATACAAGAATAGTGATTAGATGTTTAAATTTCATGATAAGTCCTCAGTAAGATATTATAAAATCCAGTCTATATATTTTTTGAAATTAAACGTAGTCATGATAAATTAAATTAACGCTTAAGTTAAAATCTTCTAAAAAAAGAGTCAGTTCTATAATAATATTGATGATAAATATCTTATCCCAAAATTTACATAATGGTATGTGTGTGTCTATGGTATCACAAACTGATTTTATCAGAGATTTAATTAAACGGGATAGGAAAATATTCTTTGATGATCTAAGTAATGAACCTTTGTTGCAGGAACCAACTGGCACAGTTAAGATAATGGCTGATTTCACGGAATATTCTCCTTTGCACCTTGGTCACCGCCACTGTATGATGAAAGCAAAGGAAAAAGAGCCAGATGCCATTTTTGTTGCAGTGGTTCCCGGACTTTTCGAGCGAAATGGTAGGGGTATGCCCTATATAATGACACGCCAGGCCCGTGCTAAGGCCGCGGTGAATGTGGGGGCGGACGTGGTAGTAGAAGGACCGCCAATGGGTATTATGGGATCCGGACAATATTCGCTGTGTTTAGCCAAAATGTTTCAAGCTTTAAACACGGATTTCATCCCCCGAGGATATAAACCAGTAGAAGGCTTTAATGAAATATTAGAACATATAAATAAGGGTAAGGCAGTCGCCCCTAAACCCTACAAGTTCGTTGATGTGGAAAGTAAAAAAGTCTTAAAAGAGGGAAAACTGGATGAAGATAACTACGTAATAGTATCCCTTTCCAAGTCTCTGAAAAAGGTTGGGTTTAACTTTAAGGATAAATTCATATTTGTAAAACGTGTGGAAGGAGTCAGCGGCACAAAAATCAGACAATTCGTTTCCAATGGCGATTTTGAATCTGCTAAGGAAATGTTACCATCTGAAACTATTGCAGTTTTAAAAGAAGAAATAGCGAATAATCGAGCACCCCTAAATGATATAAGGGACCAGGAGAGAATACTGGAAGTTGTAAACCAAAGTAGTTTGGATGATTTAGCTTCATTGAATCTTATCAATGATGTTACTGCCCAGAATATGATTGAAGGGCGTCCTTTTGAAAGTTTAGAGGAGATTGAAAAAATTATTTCATGGGGATTCAGCCGTCATTATAAGCAAAGGATTTTATCATCATTAGAGGCAAGAATAAATAAGGATCAAATATCAAAATATATAGATTCTTATCCATCTATAATAAGAATATTAAATTTCAAAAATAAAAACATTTTAAAAAAGTTTAATGAAAAAATAACACACAGGAGGCTAGAGATATGGCAGTGAAAGAAGGAGATTTTATAAGATTAGAATATACAGCAAAAACAAAGGAAACAGGTGATGTTTTTGACACCACAATTGAAAGTGTGGCAGAAGAGGCAGGAATACTTGTTGAAAATAAAAATTACGGACCAATACCAATAGTAGTGGCAGGTGGCCATGTATTAAAAGGTCTTGATGAAGCTTTAGTGGGCATGGATGAAGGCGAAGAAAAAATCGTGGAGCTAACTCCAGAAGAAGCATTTGGTAAAAGAGACTCTAAACTCATACAACTGGTCCCTATGCGAGAATTTAAAAAACAGAACATAAAACCATACGTGGGAATGACCATAACTTCAGAAGGACATAATGGTATCATTAGAAGTATAAGTGGCGGAAGAGTTAACGTTGATTTCAACCATGAATTAGCAGGTAAAAATCTGGTTTACGATGTTAAGGTTGAAAAGATAATTGATGATGACATGGACAAGATCAAAAGCATGATAGAATTACACTATCCTGCCGGTAATTTAGACCTGGATAAAACCCAGATAGAACTAGAAGATGGTAAAGTCGTAATACAAATGGATGAAATGGCCCGCTTTGATCAAAAACCTTACATGGACATAACTTTTGCCAGATTCCGCATTGCACGTGATGTTTGGGAAAACATTGAAGGTATTGAAAAAGTGGAATTTACCGATGTCTTTGAGAAAAAGGCAGAGGAAGCTGCAGCAGCTGAAGAACTAGCTGAAGAAGTTAAAGGTGCGGAAGAAGTAGCCGAAGAAGTAGCCGAAGAAGTTAAAGGTGCGGAAGAAGTAGCTGAAGAGATTGCAGAAGAAGCTAAAGAAGAATCTACAGTTGCTGAAGAAGTAGAAGAAAAAATTGAAGAAGAAAAAAAGGAATAATCTTTGATTCCTTTTAATTTTTTATTTATTTTTAAATTAAAAACTTATTTATCGGATTTATTTAAGGCCAGGTTAAGATCTTTGGCACTTTAACATCGTTAACTCTTTCTTTTACATCTTTTGGCCAGTTTTCTGGATTAAAACCTTTCTGAGCTAAAAATCCAAATATCCACCGGGAAATACCGATACCCAAACAACCAGTCCACAGAACATGTTTATGGGCTTCTTTGATGGAAAATCCTTCAGTAAAATGAGTTCCATGTACATTAGCGGATACCACAGCAACTCCTTTACTTTGATTAGGCGCAACAAGTCTCATTTCATATTTAGGAATATCTGGGAATTGGATTCCTCGTTCTTCCACTTTTCGGCCTTCCAGGTAGAAGGGATCATCACCCACTTCTGTATACCACTCCAGTTCCATATCATCGGCGATTTTTTGGGATATATTCACAGTGGTGTCTCTTATTTTCTCCACATCATCTGGTTTTCCAAGCCATACCAGTTCCACTCGTTGGAATTCATGAACCCGATCCAGTCCTTTGGCTCCTCCAGCTTCCCATCGGTATGTCCAGCCACTACGGTCAAAAAACTTTATGGGTAATTCTGATTCATCAACTACTTCGTGAGAGAAGAATTCGTAGAATGGTTCACACTGGGCTGGTGCTAGGACATAGGAAGGATCTTTAAGCCCTTCTTTTAAGAGGTCAATTGGAACGTCTTTTTTAATTACAACTTCTTGTTTGAACTTTTCAAAAATTTCAGGGTCTCTACGGGGAGCAGAACAATAGTACATTCCCTCTGGGAGTCCTTCAAGGTAACGCATTTTGTTCATCACTGGAATTGGTATCAGTTTAGGCCACATGCACTCTACAAAGTCCATTTTGTAGACTAATTCCTCCAGAAATATCTCTTCTATGGTTCGTTGTAAGGCAATAAGCTTTGGTCCGTAGAACCATTGTCCTTTTCCTGGAAACTTCTTGACCCATCCCAGTTTTGCAGCCTCTTCTGTGGCGTCGCCTTCAAAAAAGAACTTTTGTTTTTGGCTTTTGGATACTATTGTGCCGGGTTCTATTTTGGTAACCTGTTTAGTTAAGATATCACTGGGACCTTCGGTTGTAACCGTATCTTTTTCAGTTTCAGCCAGCACCTGTTTTATTACCCGGTCAACCACGTGTCTTCTAAGGTCTCCTTCCTCCAAGTCCTGGAACTTGATAATGATCACGTCATCTATAGTTTCAAATTCAGCTACATATGGCATGTCGCTTAGATCGATTTTTCTAGTGGTAGGTATCTGGATTTCATATTCACTTACATGAATCTTTCTTACCCCCACATGATATTTAGGTCCCATAATTTGTAGTAACGGTTTTTTCATCCGTAAAAGTGCATCATGAGCCCTTCCACGTCTTCCAGATTCAATGGTTATATGTAGTGTATTGTCCTCTAAATTCCAGTTTTTTATGTAGGAGGCATCCTCTTTTTGTTCTTCAGGAACCCCTTTTTGAAAGAGGTCATGGTTAGCATAATCTATAAACTTTTCAATATCTTTTTCAGCTTCTTGTGCATCTTTACTGAACGTGATTTTCCCTTTAAGTTTAAATTTCATTTTAAATCACCTTCTAACAAATAATAATTTTATAAATCTGTTTAAAAATTTTTTTAAATAATTAATTTTCCTTTATTAGATTGAATCTAAAATTTTTTCTGACATCATTTCACAAAATATCAGATCATCAACAGTTGCCAAAATAGTTCTCAAAGAATTCCCTTTTAATTCATAAATTAGATGATTATTATCAATATGAGAATCAATAAAATCCATATTATCTGGTTTTAGTGACTCATGTGCTGTTTTTGCCTGAAATTCCTGGTGGTAAACAAAGGTTATTTTGGTTTTTATATGCATATTTTTTAGATCATTGTTTAAAACTTAAAATACTTTCTGCAATATTTTCTATTGACTTAAATGCAGGCGAATCTGGATAATTTATCAAAGGGTTTCCTTCCATATCTGCCCTGACAATATTACTGTCAAGAGGAATGCATCCAATTACTTTAATGTCTATTTCATCTAATTTTAAATGGATAAATTTTTCTTCTGCTTTATTAGACGCTTTATTTATAACGGCAGTTATATTTTTAACTCCAATATCGGTTGCCAGATTTTTAATTCTTTTAGCAGTTTCAACTGATTTAAGGCTGGGTTCTACTACCACGATCATTAGATCTACAGATTCAGATGTTCTACGTCCCAAATGTTCAATACCTGCTTCCATATCCAGAACCACGATTTCATCCTTTTGAAGGATCATGTGTCTCATAAGTGCTTTTAATAACACTGAAGCAGGGCAGACACATCCTTCTCCTCCTTTATCCACGGTCCCCATTACCAGAAGTTTCAAATTTTCGTTATATTTAATTGATAATGATTCAGGTAAGTCATTTATTTTGGGATTCATCTTGAATACTTCGCCGAAGGATGATCCCGACTCTGCACCAGTTCTATCCTTTATAAGATCTCTCATTTTAGAAATAGGTGTGATTTGTTCATGAATACCCAGGCTTGATGCCAGGTTCATGTCTGGATCAGCATCTATAGCGAATACTTTATAAGTCTGTGACAAGATACATGATAAAGTACTAGAAAGGGTTGTTTTACCCACCCCTCCTTTTCCCGTTATTGCAATTTTCATGTTTTCACCATCTTTTTATAACTGATAAACTTGGTTATATAGGTATTATATGAATAATAACCAATATCTTTGGTTATGTTGGTAATTATATGACTGTATTAATTATAGTAATAATATGGTTATATATTAAGGAGAAGGTTTATTAAGACTGTGAACTTAAAGTTTTATAAGACCAATTTTAAGGTATAAAATTCACACTCAAATTTTTATTAGGAGGATTATTTATGGTAAGAGCATACACAAGAAAAGAGTATATACGTAAAATTCCAGGCTCACGAATTGTTCAATATGATATGGGTAATCTATCAGCGGAATTCCCATTATCTCTTAGTTTAGCAGTTAAAGAGCCGGCACATATTAAACACAATGCATTAGAAGCAGCAAGAATTGCTTCAAATAGATATATGCAGAGAAAAGCAGGTAGAATGGGATACCACCTTAAGTTAAGGGTATATCCACACCACATAGTGCGAGAAAATCCAATGGCAACTGGGGCTGGTGCGGACCGGGTTCAGGATGGTATGAGAAAAGCTTTCGGTAAACCTGTAAGTTCAGTTGCAATAGTAAAACCTAATCAAAAAGTTTTAACTATCCATTCCAATAAGAAAAACTTTAAAGATATAAAAGAAGCATTAAGAAGAGCTGCTATGAAGCTACCCGTACCATGTAGAATCGTGATTGACAAGGGAGAAGAATTAGTCAAATAAGAATTTTTTTATAAAAATTTTTCAAAATTGTAATTAGGGGATCAGCATGAAGAATGTCGCATATTTTGATGAGCTAAACAAAGAAGATGTTGCAATTGCAGGTGGAAAAGGAGCAAATTTAGGTGAATTAACCCAGGCAGGAATTCCAGTTCCGCCAGGATTTGTGGTTACATCAGCAACCTACGAAAGATTCATAAATGAAACCGGAATTTTTGATGAAATCATGGACATTCTTGATGCTTTGGATGTTCATAATAATAAAGAACTCCAAAACGCTGCTGTACGCATAAAAAAGATCATTATGGATGCATGGGTCCCTGATGAAATAAAAACCCTTATTACTGAATCTTATAACGCCCTTTGCGATAAAATTGGCAAAGAAAACGCATTTGTGGCCATAAGATCTTCTGCTACTGCAGAAGATTTGCCTGAAGCATCTTTTGCAGGTCAACAAGATACTTATCTTAATATAAGCGGTTCTGAAGATGTCGTAAAATATGTTCAAAAATGTTGGGCTTCTCTTTTCGGTGCTAGAGCAATTTTTTATCGTGAAGAAAATGATTTTGATCATTCAAAGGTTTACATCGCAGTTGTGGTTCAGGAAATGGTGGATGCTGAGAAAGCAGGTGTAATGTTCACGGTACACCCATCGACCGGTGAAGAAAAAATATTAATCGAAGCTTCATGGGGATTGGGCGAAGCTGTTGTTTCTGGAACTGTTACACCAGATACTTACTGGATAGATAAAAAAACCGGCGAAATTCTGGATACCATGGTCAGTGAAAAAAATGTCATGTTCCATAAGGATCCCCAGTCTGGCAGGACAGTCAAAGTAGAAGTTCCTGAAGACATGAAGAACAAACAGGTACTAACTGCTGAAGAGATGGCAGAACTCACAGAACTTGGAAAAAATATACATAGTCACTATAACTTCCCACAAGACACAGAATGGGCTATTGAAGATGGAAAGGTTTACATGTTACAATCAAGGCCAGTAACCACTCTGGATAAATCATCAAATCAAGAGGATGGGGAAGAAATGGAAGACGAAAGAACCATTATAACCAAAGGATTAGGTGCAAGTCCTGGCATGGGCTCTGGAGCAGTAAAAATTGTAAGAGAGATAGATGAACTGGATAAAGTGGAAACCGGTGATATTTTAGTAACAGTCATGACCACTCCCGATATGGTGCCGGCCATGAAACGGGCCAGTGGAATCATAACTGATGAAGGCGGTGTAACCTGTCATGCAGCTATAGTATCTCGAGAATTAGGAATTCCCTGTGTAGTTGGAACTACAGATGCCACACAAATCCTGGATGAAAATCAACTGGTAACTATAGATGGAAATAAGGGAATTGTTTATAAAGGTAAACTCAAAGTAGCTGAAAAAGTTGAAGTTGAAAGACAGCAGGCAGTGGTGCAATCACCAATACTCACAGTTACCGATGTTAAAGTGAATGTCAGCATGCCGGAGGCAGCTAAAAAAGCTTCGCAAACTGGTGCAGATGGTGTCGGCCTACTTAGGACGGAACACATGATGTTAACTGCCGGTGTGCACCCTATCAAATTCATAAAAGACGGTCGTGAAGACGAACTCATTCACATACTTATGGAAAATATTCTAAAAGTGGTGGATGCCTTCTATCCTAAACCAGTATGGTACAGAACACTGGATGCTCCAACTGACGAATTCAAAACATTAGACGGTGGAGAAGATGAACCATACGAACACAACCCTATGCTGGGTTGGAGGGGTATCAGACGGGAACTAGATCAACCAGATATTCTCAGAGCAGAATTTAAGGCCATAAAAAAATTACATGAACAGGGCTATACCAATATAGGCATAATGATTCCATTAGTCCAGCATCCAGATGAACTGCGCAAGGCCAAGCAAATAGCAGAAGAAGTTGGTTTAAAACCACAGAAAAATATAGAATTTGGTATTATGGTGGAAACACCTGCAGCGGCCATGGTGATTGAAGATTTCATTGATGTTGGAATAGATTTTGCCAGTTTTGGAACCAACGATCTTACCCAGTACACATTGGCCATTGATAGAAACAATGAAAATGTAGCTGGCCTTTACAGTGAAGGACACCCTGCTGTACTAAAATTGATAGCACGGGTTATCAAAAAATGTAATGCTGCTGGAGTAAAAACCAGTATATGTGGACAGGCAGGAAGTATTCCACATATTGTGGAAAAATTAGTGGAACTTGGAATTGACAGTGTATCTGCAAATACTGATGCTGTGCCAGCCGTAAGAGAAACAGTAGCTCGAATAGAGAAGAAACTGGTTTTAAAAGCTGCCCGAAAAATGATGCAGGAATAAAAATATCATAATTCTTTTTTTTAAATTTTAATACTATTTTTTTAATCAGTTATTTTTTTCAGGTAATTAATATGGATGAAAATAGATTTTCAAAAGAGGAAGTATTCCAGAAACTCAGAGAATTTCAGAAAGAGGATTTAACCCACCGATCTGGAAAGATATTAGGGTCTATGTGCACCTGTCCTCATGAAGTCGGAAGAAAAGCTTATGCCATGTTTTTAGAATCTAATCTGGGAGATCCTGGTTTATTTAAAGGCACTCAGAAACTTGAAAGAGAATCTATAGAGCTTCTTGGAAGTATCCTTGGCTCAAAGAATGTTTTTGGCCATATAATTACTGGAGGAACCGAAGCAAACATTATGGCTATGCGTGCTGCCAGAAACTGTTCGAATGTACAAAATCCAGAAATAATTGTGCCAAAATCTGCTCATTTTTCCTTTAAAAAAGCATCGAACATATTATGTATTAAATTGAAAGAAGCAAAGCTTGATGATGATTATAAAATGGATTTAGACTCAGTAATGGAACTATTATCTGATAGAACTGTGGCGGTGGTAGGTGTGGCTGGAACCACTGAACTGGGAAAGATTGACCCCATACCGGAACTCTCCAAAATATGCGCAGAACAGGAAATTTATTTACATGTTGATGCTGCATTCGGTGGTTTTATTATACCTTTCTTAAAGGAGATTGGTTATGATCTTCCTGACTTTGATTTTTCATTGGATGGTGTATGTTCCATGACCATTGATCCGCATAAAATGGGTTTAGCACCTATACCTACCGGCGGTATATTGTTCCGGGATGAAAAATATCTGGATGTTATGAGTATAGAAACTCCCTATTTAACCGAAAAAAAACAGTCAACTATTGTAGGCACCCGAACCGGTGCTTCAGCAGCTGCTACATGGGCGCTTTTAAAATATATGGGAAAAGAAGGGTATACAGCTCTGTCCAGGAACTGCATGGAAATTACAAAAACCCTGGCCCAGGGACTAAAAGAGTTAGAGCTGGAATTAATAACTGAACCAGAACTAAATATAGTGGCTTTTAAATCAGAAAAAATGTCTGTAGATGAACTTGCACAGAAATTGAGTGATAAAGGATGGGCAGTATCTATATCTTCCTATCCGCGAGCTATAAGAATTATAGTAATGCCTCATATCAAAAAAGAACATATTACACAATTTTTAATTGATTTAAAACAAATAACTGCGAATTAATCATAATTATTGTAGTTGATCATATTTTCATTGAATCTCAGAAGTTTTTTGATATTATACATTTAATGCAGTGGTTATTATGAAAAAAATTAAAACACCAGTTAAAACTGAAGTAATTGAAACTATGGATATAGGAGACCGGGTTGAGATATACGGTAAAATATTTACTGGTAGAGATGCAGCTTTACCAAAACTGGTTAAAAAACTGGAAGATGGCAGTAATCTTTTGGATCTAGAGGGGTCAGTGATAATGCACACTGCAGTAAGTGACGCAGGAATAGCACCCACCAGCAGTAACAAGGAAGATATTGAGGGAAGCATACCCTCACTTGCAAAGCATGGCGTTAAAATACATATAGGTAAGGGAATATTGAAACAAGAAACTATAGATACATTGAATACTGAAAATTCAGTATATGTGGTTACACCGCCGGTAGCTGCACTTTTAACCAGTAAAATTTTATCTAAAAAAGTAGCGGCCTTTCCTGAGGAAGGAATGGAAGCAATGTATGAATTGGAAGTTGATGGAATCCCCGGCATAGTGGCGGCAGCTCATGGGAAGTCCATATATGATAAAAACTAGTTAATTTGGTTTTCCAAAAGCTATATCTCCTGCATCTCCCAATCCAGGTATGATGTAACCTTCTTTGCTCAACTTTTTCTCAATGGAACATGTGTATATTTCAATTTCTGGGTGATTGTTAGTTATCTTTGCTATGCCTTCATCAGTGGATATTATATTAAATAGGACAAGTCTTTTTGGCTTACCATACTTTTTTATGGCTTTTAAAATAGCATTCATAGTATTACCTGTTGCTAACATAGGATCTGCCACAATTACTATCTTATCATCTAAATTAGGTATTTTAATGTAGTCCATTTTAACGTTGAAAGGTGGGTTATCCTCTCTCCATGCACCAACAACACCACACTGAGCTTCAGGAAACACTCTCATAATACCATCAACTAATGGTATAGCGGCCCTTAAAATACTAATAACTACTACATCATTAATATTTTTTACTTTAATCCCATTAGCAACTCCTAAAGGAGTTTCTACTTTGATGGCATCTCTTTCCATAGTATTTATAAATTCATAGCTTATGAGACGACCAATTTCAACCACACCTGCTCGAAATCTTACGCTATCAATTCCTTTCTTCCTGATCTTGGCAAGTATCTCCTGAGCCAGTATATGATCAACAATTTTTAACATCTTTAATCACTTTTTTAGATTTATTAGTATTTTAATTGGATAATATCACATAATAACTTATATTAAAACTTATATATAACACTCTAAGGCCTATATTTGTTTTATATTTTATTAAAATTTATTTTTTAGTTTCATTTTTCAATTTTTAAAAATCCTATTGTTTATATTTAATTATCTAAAAATAAATACAAAATTCTCTTATTTTAGATAACTATAGAAAATATGACGATAATGTGGTAAGTAATGGTAATATGGCAGATACAAACACTTATGTGGCAGTACTCGGAGAAAAAGACCTTCCAATAGAAAAAATAGGAGGTAAGGCATTTAATTTAGGTAAATGTCATTTAATGTAGTATCCTGGCATTATGAACAGCTTGGAAAAGCTGTGGGAAAAATTGATATTGATGATGAATCAGTTGAAATTAATGCATTGGGTGAACAAGATTTGAGCCGCGGTATTAGGCACTGGGGATCTCCTAAGATGTGGATGTGGATTAATTCCCAGTTCTCTGGCGATGAAGCCTTTAATATTACTAAACTCTCTGATGAAGGGGATGTAGGATACTTCTATATGGATTCAGTAAATGAACCACTCGTTAAATCAGATATAGATGTGAAATTTAGTTAGGGACTTCCTTCTAATTTTTCAATGATCTTATCTGACAAAAAAGGTATGAACTATACAGTAGAGGGAGAAGTTATAATATATGGAATGGTTCCGGTTGATGGAGATATGATCATCATAGAGACACTTTCTAAATACAATTGGATGGTAAAAAAGGTTATGGTGGCCGAGTTTTTAGTTCCTAAGTAATATAACCATGTTTATACTATATAATATTGGAGAATTGAAAATGAAACAATCTATTGGTACATTGCTGCACGGGGATCCTGTTGATGAAGCAGAAGTAAAAAGAATTCGAGATTTAGTAGTATATGAAGGTGAGGATGTTAAAAAAAAGTTGGTAAAATTTTTCTGTCTGCTTATTCTTGCTTCGGGGATTTCTACCTACGGGCTTCTTGGAGATTCTGTAGCTGTAATTATAGGTGCCATGATTATCGCGCCTCTAATGCTACCTATTATGGGTCTTGCTTTTAGTATCAGCGCAAGTGATAGTTTGGCTATTAAGACTTCACTATTGGTAAGTCTGGGAGGAATTGCCACTGCCATTGGAGTTGGATTCTTATTAACCTTGCCTATGACCAGTTTTTTTCAACCGGAAAACATAGGCCAAGTTATTGTTAGGACTTCTCCACGTCTTCTAGACCTTTTAGCTGCTTTAGTTACTGGGGTTGCTGGTGCTTTTGCAATGTCCCGCCGTGATGTTTCTGATACATTACCAGGGGTAGCCATTGCCATATCTCTTGTTCCTCCATTAGCAAATGTGGGTATTCTATTGGCAAGTTCCAACTATTCCTTGGCATTGGGCAGCCTTTTACTTTTTATGACAAATTATTTCGCCATACTCGTTACTGGAACTGCTCTTTTTGGTATTATGGGTTTTTCTAAGATAGCAGTGAAAGATAAGTCTCAAATTGCCAAAAAAAGGGGCATAGCCATTGCTACAGTTATGATGGTTTTGATTTCTGTACCTCTAGCCTATACTGGTTACACAATCTATATTGATAATAGCATTACTGGAACCATAACTGAGGCATCAAGTACTTGGTTGAGTGGAAGTGGATATGAATTGGTCTCTGTTGATGCTGAATCTAAAGAAGATATCGTAACTGTAAGGATCATAGGAAATGGACAACTTCCATCTCTTAAAAAACTTGAAACAATGGTAAAAGATAAAATTTATGGAAGAAAAATTAAGCTGGAAGTAGTCTATTCAAATAATTATGTTTTGAACAGTTAAAAACAAATTTGAGCCAATTTTATAAATAATGTAATTGAATCTTAATTTAATTCAATTTAATCTAATTGATAATGAAAAGGAGATTTATTCTAATTTTTAGTTTCTATCTTTTAGTAAATTTTAGTCATTGTAATTACTATCTTAAATTTTATTATTTTTAAAATATTTTTATTCAAAATTAACTAAATAATACTTACTAAATTTGAAAAATATTTAATTATAACCATTAAAATAATAAATTCGCTGAAAACGAAAAATTTTTTAGTTCCCTTTATAAAATAATATTAAAAGGGGATTTAATTGAAATATGATCAAAAAAATGTTTATTTATAATAATTCTATTGTTTATTTTAAGTTATTCAGGGTTTGTATTTGATGCAGAAATGCCCTGTCCTAATAGTGGTGCTATTTAAGTTCCTAATATTAATTAACATGGTTTCCATAGAACTTTGATCATTTAACGAATTAAATGATTTATTAGAATAAAAACATTAGAATGAAATCAATAAAAGGTTAGGGGGAATGGAATGCAGAAAAAATTCATTGTTTTTGTGGGAATATTAATTATTATAACTGTCGCGTTGATTGTATTACTTGTTCCAAGTTCTGTAGATGAATCTGGATATCAGTCTGAGGTAATTATTACCAATCTGGACACACCATGGGCCATGGCATTTTTACCAGATGATAGATTGATATTCACGGAAAGAGGAGGTAAAGTAAAGATATGGGATGAAAATCAGGTTCAAGAAATTGGAAACATTAATGTAAAAGAGGTTAGTGAGTCTGGTCTTTTAGGAATAGCTGTTGATCCTGATTTTAATAACAACAAGTACGTATATCTATATTATACTACACAGAATAATGGAAATAGAATTTCCAGGTTTACATTGAACACTAATCTTACTGATGAAACAGTTTTACTGGATAATATTCCCAGTTCTGGTATTCATAATGGAGGCAGATTGAAATTTGGTCCAGATGGTAAACTTTATGCTACCACAGGTGACGCTGGCAATGAACTTCTGGCTCAAGACAATAACTCTTTAGCCGGTAAAATATTGAGATTAAACAAGGACGGAACAGTACCGGCTGATAATCCCTTTGGAAACTATGTTTACTCCTATGGACATCGTGATCCTCAGGGTATAACCTGGAATACTTCCAATGGATTAATGTATGCTTCAGAACATGGGGCCACTAGAAATGATGAGATTAATATCATAGAAAAAGGGGGAAACTATGGATGGCCTATTGTAGAATGTGATAACAGTACTGATGGATATATTAATGCTATCCGATGTTTTAGTGAATTTACCCTGGCACCTTCTGGAATGGCCTTCTATAAAAACTCTCTTTTTGTGGCAGGTCTAAGGGGTAATCAGCTTAGAAGACTGTATCTGGATAGTTCTGGTATGAAAATCACCCGTGAAGAGGAACTTTTCAATAATCTTGGCAGAATAAGAGATGTAATCGAACACAAAGGTTACCTTTACATTGCTACATCTAACAAAGATGGAAGGGGAGTGCCTAAAATCGATGATGACAAGATCATCAGAATAAAAGTGGGTATTTAAACAGAAAAAATTTAATTTTTTATTTATCCTCTTTTTGGGTAACTACTTTTTTACCCCGAGCTGTGGGGATAACCTTCATTTCTCCACCTTTAAAATCTAGTTCTAACTCTTTTCCCTCAAATAACATGTGTAAGAATAGGGCCAGTGATGAAACTTCAGAATGGGGTTGGGATGTAACAGAAACATTATGATCAGCTTTTTTATAAACTTTAGTTGGCACTCTGGAGCCGCCAACCACTATTAATTTATTTTTTGGGGAATTTTTTATATCTCTTACAGCCTCTTGAACTGGAGTGCCGTACATGGTAAGATGAACAATTTCTCCACCATTTTTTTGCCATTCTTCCATTAAATTCTCCCAATTTTTCTGATATCCAATTTTAAAATTTCCTCCCCACCTTCTAACCACATCTTCAACATTTTCCATGAGTTTAGAATCTTTTTCACCACTTAAAATAGTTTTAGATGCTCCAAAAGCCCGGGCAGTTAAACAAACATGGGTGGTGATTCGGGCATCCCTTTTTCTTCTGTGATCTAATCTTAAAACATTAACATCCACGGTATCACCATGCTGGTCATTATTAATAAAGATAACATTCTTCCTACTTCATTGGAAGCGCCTAAAATATCACCGGTTGTCCAATAAAAACTTTTCCTAGATACTAAGGCCAATATAACTCCAGCTATAGCGCCACCAATAATTCCTAGAACTCCAATTACATTAAATAATATGAATCCCACTATGAAACACAAGATTAAAGATAATAACAGCAATTTCATATTCATAGATTCAATGAAAAACTTCCCAGTCCCATCTGGAAAGGGTCGAGATAAGGCACAACAGGTTATTAATCCCATTTTAGCCCCTATCTCTGATATCAGTAAAACCAGAAATATAGAACTGGGGGATATGGCATTGATCGATGCCACAGTTATTAATGCTATAATAAAAAAGGATGCTATTCCACCAGTTCCAATTCTTGAATCTCTCATTATTCCTATCTTTTTTTTATAATCGCCGTGGGCCATTAAAGCATCGCCCATGTCAATTAAACCGTCAAGGTGATGGAAACCAGTAAATGAAATGGCAAAACTGTAAACAATGGCTGCTGTGATCAACTGGTCTATAGGTAATAGGTTCACAAAGACAAAACCCACAGCCCCTATAAATACGCCAATTATTCCACCAAGCAGAGGCCACAACCAGGTGACCTTAGCCATTTCCTCTATGCTTGTGTGTACATTTAAGGGCAGTATAGTGGAGAAGGATAACAGTCCCAGCAATCCTTTAAATCCTTCTAAGATCATGATCATTCCTCAAAAATTTTTGACATGCAACCAGCCACCAGACCAGCAAAAATATCATCCAGCATAGGCCCCAGTTCACTTATAATACCCGGTTTTTCTTCATCATATCTTTTAAAATTAAATATGGCTTTGGTACCAGCAATTTGGTTCGCAATGGCCATACCTAAAACCTCATCAGTGTACAGATATGCCGGGTCATCATCCACATCAACTTCTTCAAGGCGGTGTTTTTCATAGTCCTCCTCAACCCTGATGCCGGCCATTATCAAGGTGATAACATTTATATCTTCCAGAGATTTTAAAATCTGCGCTTTAAGCTTTCGGTATAAATCATCAGTTTTCTCCACACCTACACATAAATCCATGCCCGCTTCAACCAGATCATCAATTTCTACACCTACACTATTGATAAAATCTAATATATTTCTAAAATAACCAGAATTTCTTATGGCCGTAAATAATGCATCTCTAACACATTTTTTAACCATTTGAATTTCTATTTCGTCAGTTTCTTCTTCTGGATCTTCAAATTCTTTGCAGGCAATTAAAATTGTATCATTACTTCCACCAGTGAATAGTTCATTGAATTTGTCCCGGACATCTAATTCCCATAATGCTGAAGATTTACCTTCAGCTGCGTTCATATACAATTTTAAAAGATTTTTTTTGCTTAGATTTTTATCTACAAATAACAAGATGTTAATATTTTTTAATGATTTTTTTCCACCTTTCATGATATCTGAAGAACTTTGGTGGTTCTTATCATTTGCCTTACTTAATTCTAAACTTACTATTGCAGTCACACAATCATAGGTGACCATTACCATATCATTGATATTAACATCATCGACTAATAAGCTAAAGGGTGGGCTAACATCTTTGTTATGATTTAATTTATCTAGAATCATTTTCGTTTCAGTAATATTAGTTTTTTTATGTTTTACCACGGATTTAACATTGAGAAAACTGTCTTTAGAATTTTGGTTAGTTAAAATTGCAAATCCTTTTTTTCTACTTATAATAAGATTTTCTTGGTTAAATTTAACAATTGCATCGTGGATAGTGATAGTTTTTTCCATTAAATCACCAGGTGGAATAAAAATTAATATATAAATTTTTTTAAAATAAAATAGGAATAATCATGTCTATTTTTTTATTCTAAACATGAGGGACATTAATTCTTTGTCATATTCTTCTATATTGCTTATAGAAATCTCTAAATCTTCAAGCCAATTTATAAACTGCTGGGTTGAGATAACCACTACCTTTTCTGATTCATTTAATGAATTAAAAACTTCATTTGATTTTTCTTTATCCTCAGAAATCTCAACTTTACCTTTATTGTATATGCCGAAAGCACCCCGAAATTTCATCTGACTCCTCCTATTACAATATGATTATTGATAATGATTCTATAACTATTTTGATTAAAAACTTATTCAATTGGATAAACTTCATATCAATTTTTTTAAGTAACTAAATTCAAAATTAGATTAATTAACCTTTTTTACTTTTTTGATAAGCTTTAATTACTCTAAAATTTATTCTACCACATTTTGGACAGGGAATTCCTTTTTTTAATTCAGGATAAACTGTGTCACAAGAAGTTTTACATAGACCAAAGCTTTTACGAATTTTCCAATCCACAACTGCATCTTCAGGCAGGATATATTTATTTTTACAGTTTTTATTCTGACATAGAATCATCCATTCTTTGAAATGTTGATTTTTCATGATCCCACCATGCAAGAATATGTTTATCCAGATATTTAGAAGTTTTGCGGATTTAAAAAATTTATAGATTAACAATTTTTAGGGGTTGGATATAAATTAATTTTATAATATCTGAAAATCATAAAGTACCATGTTAAAACTAAAAATTTTTAATAGCTATTTAGAGATAAATATAATGGGAGATTTTATCCTAGATATTATTCCATGTTATTCAATCTTAAGGATAAGTGAAACGAAGGTGGTAAAGTGAAGGTCCATTTAAGGGTTTTTGTAGAGATAGAAAATCTGGGCAAGGCCATGAATGCCTTAACAGATTCAGGTATAACTGGATTTTATATTTTAGAATATAAAGGAATGTCACCAGAGGATTGGGAAGGATTTAGTATAAAAGAAGATCCTAAATCAGCCATAGGAATGATTAGAGATTATGCAAACGATGCAGTTCAGATCTGCACAGTTTTAAATGAGGAACAGGTACCTGTAGTTGAAGAATCAGTTAATAAGGCATTGGAAAATGATCGCTACACCATAATTGAAGTTCCAATTCGAAAGATAATAGTTAATTATGGAAACCAGGACAAAAAGGCAAAAGAAGTTGATGTGTGGTTCCTTGAGAAAAAAGTCCCCTGCTTTTATTGTGGGGAAGACGCTGCTCAGAGAATACGTGTAGATGTAAACAAAGCGAAAATATGGTGTACTAATTGTGGTGCAACCAGACATTATATTTTTAAAGGAATAGAAAATCCTGAGGAGTGATTAAATGAAAATTGAACCATGGAAACTCAAAAAATCCTCAAAGTGTTATAACTGTGGAGATGCCACTATTCATGAAATCAACATAGACCAATATAAAATGACTATCCGCTGCAAGGAATGTGGATTCACCAGATACTATACTTTCCACATATTAGAAACACCTGAATAAAAAAAATTGTCATATTTTTTTTATTAAACTATGTATTACAATTTCAACGCCTAAAAGGGAATGTAAAGAAATTTTTTAAACCTAAATTAAGCACTCTTATTCTTAAACTAAACATTACCACCCTTTTCAAGCTATTGAAGCTATATTTATTAAATTTTCCTAGATCAAATCGAAAAGAAGTAAATAATGGAATTATTGATACAAAAATTATTTTATAAGGAGATTTAAATCATGGTGGTTATATTTGACCCTCAAAACTCAGGAATATCTGGAAACATGGTTGTGGGGGCCATGATCAACCTAGGGGCAGAACCAGATAGTACAGCAGATTTGATGGAATATGCTGGATCTTATTTTGGAGATGTCACTGTAAATATAAAAGAAACAAAAAAATCAGGCATTCTGGCAACTTTCGCGGAAGTTAAATGCACGGACAGGGAACCTGTTAGATATAGCGATTTTATTAAAAAATTTGACAAAATTGAGCATGAGAACATCAGTAAAGATGTTTTAAATTTTTCTAAAAAAGTTTTTAAAACACTGGCTCTTGCTGAATCAAAAGTACACGGCACAACTCTGGATAAAATACATTTTCATGAAGTAGGTGCTGCTGATGCAGTTGCTGATGTTATAGGAACAGCTTACTGTTTCCATAGTTTAGGGTTACACTCAAAAAGAGTGTTAAGCGCGCCTGTAGCTTTAGGGGGAGGCAGAATTAAAAGTATGCACGGTTCTTTAACTGTCCCTGCTCCGGCCACCATTGAAATTTTAAAGGGAGTTCCAGTAATGGGGGGTCCAGTTAATTTTGAATTAACAACCCCTACTGGGGCGGCCTTACTTGTAAATATGGTGGATGAATTCTGCACCAACTATCCCCTAGTAATAAATCGGAAAATTGGTTATGGGGCAGGAAGAATGGATCTGGAAATCCCAAATATTTTAAGGATATTAATGGCAGATTCAACGGTTCCCACCGATAAGATATCCATACTGGAAACTAATCTGGATAATGTTACCGGCGAAGTTTTAGGACATGTATTTGACCGACTTTTAGATGAAGGAGCACTGGATGTATCTTTAATATCTACCATAATGAAAAAAAATCGGCCGGGACACATTTTAAGAGTAATATCAAAACCTGAAGATTGTGATAGGTTATCAGAGGTTATTTTCAGGGAAACTGGGACTCTGGGGGTACGTGTTTTACCATATGTACATAGAAATATCCTGAAAAGGAAGATCATACCTATTAATCTGGATATAAATGGCGTCACCAGAATGATCCATGTAAAAGTGGGCATTATTGGAGATGAGATTATTAATTACAGCCCGGAATATGAAGATGCAAAATTAATCTCCAGCGAACTCAAAGTTCCCTTAAAAATTGTGATGAAAAAGGCTGAAGAAGTTTTTAAGCGGTATGTTAATAGTGGGAAATTATCATAAAATGATATAGCAGAACCATTATATTAAATGTTATTAGAATTAACAGGATACTTCACTAAATTTATAGTTTAAAAGGAGTTTTAATATGGGAAAATCAAAAGAAAAGGCAATAAGTGTTTTATCTGGAGGACTGGATTCAGCAGTGGCCACGTCCTTCTACAAGGATCGTTACGATATACATGCATTAACCTTTAACTATGGACAGAAAAGTGCTGAAATGGAGATTTCATCTGCTAAAGCAATCTGTGACAAATTAGGAATTGATCATACGGTTATTGATCTTCCCTGGATGGGTAAAATTAGTGGATCAGCCTTGACTTCCTCTAAAGAAATACCAGAACTGGAAATGAGCCAGTTAGATAATGAGGAATTATGTAACGAAACTGCGGGTCTGGTATGGGTCCCTGGCCGAAACATGGTATTTACTGCAATAGCAACTGCTTATGCTGAAGCAGAAAATGCTAAAAAGATTATAGTTGGTTGGGATTATGAGGAGGCCATAACTTTTCCTGATAATTCAAAGGAATTTCTGGAAGCCTTTAACCACCTTTTATTAATAGGTTCACCTGAAGAAATAGAGATTAAAGCCCCTTTAATAAAAAGTAACAAAAAAGAAATTGTTGAAATCGGAAAAGATATTGGGGCGCCCCTACATTTGAGTTATTCCTGTTACCTTGGGGATGAACTTCATTGCGGTGTATGTGAATCTTGTATGAGACGTAGAAGAGCCTTTGAACAGGCTGAAATTCAAGATGAAACAAAATACTCTAATTGATCAGATTTTAGACAATAAAAAAATTAATTCCTATTTTATGTGAAAAAATAAAGAAAAGACAAATAGTTTAACCTATTTTTAAATCCATATACCTATTCATCTTATTTTATAACCATCAAGGTATCTCCGGCGTTTACAGTATCTCCTTCTGCAACAAATATCTCATCCAGAGTGCCGGACTGTGGTGCGTGGATGTCATTTTCCATTTTCATGGCTTCAATTACTGCCACTACATCACCTTCTTGGACCTTATCACCAGGATTAACTTTAAGTTTGAGTATCATGCCCTGCATAGTGGAGGTTACACCACCTTCAACAGGTCCAGAAGGTTTATCTGGCATATTGGCATCTGTAATTTCCATAAAACCTGTGGGAACAACCTTTACGTCGAAAACATCACCATCAACCTCAACACTGTACTCAGTGGGTACTGCAGCAGAAGTTTCAGCTGGTACTGTTTCTTTAGGTGGTTCCAAAGTTTCTTCTTCAGCTTCACCTTTGAGGAATTTTGGTGCAACAGCTGGATAAAGAGCATAGGTTAAGACATCCTCTTCTTTTTTAATAATACCCATATCTTCTGCTTCTTTTTTCAATTCTTCATATTGTGGTTCTAGAAGATCAGCTGGTCGAACATCAATTACTTCTTCATCACCTATGATCTTTTTAGCGATCTCTTGATCAATGGGAGCAGGAGGTTTACCATAAAATCCTTTAATGTAATCTTTTACCTCTTTAGATACAGATTTATATCTTTCTCCACCTAAAACATTCATCACAGCCTGTATACCTACTATTTGGCTGGTGGGTGTTACTAATGGGGGGTATCCCAGTTCTTTCCTGACTTTAGGCATCTCAGCTAGAACTTCCTCATATTTATCCATTGCATCCTGCTGTTTTAATTGAGAAACCAGATTTGAAAGCATTCCCCCGGGGATCTGGTAAATTAACACATCAGTGTCGATCCCTTCAACAATAGGATCCAATATGCTACTGTACTTTTTCTTTATCTCTTCAAAATATTTCTTAATATGGGTTAAAAGTTTTAAATCAAGCCCAGTATCATATGGTGTATTTTTTAATGCAGCCACTATACTTTCTGTGGGAGGTTGTGATGCTCCCCATGCAAATGGTGATATTGCTGTATCTAAAATATCAACACCTGCTTCACAAGCAACATAATAGCTCATAGGCGTCATACCACTTGTACAATGACAATGTAAGTTTATATCAAGATCTGTTTCTTCTTTAAGAGTGGATATAAGTTCATAAGTATCTTGGGGTGAAATAAGTCCTCCCATATCTTTTATTGTTACGGCATCACATTCCATTTCTTCTAACCTTTTTACAAACTCCACATATTTTTCTATGGTATGGAATGGACTGATAGTGTAAGATATAGTACCCTGTACATAAGCGCCCTGCTCTTTTGCAACTTTGATAGATTGTTCCATATTTCTAAAATCATTTAAAGCGTCAAAGATTCGGAAAACATCTATCCCATTTTCATATGATTTTTCCACGAATTTTCTCACTATGTCGTCAGGGTAGTGTTTGTAGCCCACCAGGTTTTGACCACGAAGTAACATTTGAAGGGGGGTCTTGGTTATGACTTCTTTAAGGCTTCTTAGCCTTTCCCATGGATCTTCGTTAAGGTAACGAATGCAAGTATCAAAAGTTGCACCTCCCCAAACTTCCATTGAAAAAAATCCAACTTTGTCCATTTCTTCAGCAATGGGTAACATGTCCCGAGTTCTCATTCTGGTTGCCAGAAGAGATTGATGTGCATCCCTAAATGCTGTTTCTATGATTTCTATTCTTTTCATTGTGACCCTCGTAATGTCATTGAATTACTATTTATTTCTCTATATACATAGTACTAAGTTCCATATATATTGTCCCTTTAGTATGGAGACTTCATATAATGATGGTTAAAACTTTCCTAATATCTGGCTTTAATACCCTTTTAAATTGAAATTTTTTGTGTTTAACTTAGGGAAAGCTTATTAAATAGCACACGGTGACTTTAAATTATAATATTTATTTTAAATCATTTTTTAATGTAATACTAAATTAAAAAGAAAGAGAAGTATTGTTATTAAGATTGTTATTAAAAAAAGAATTAGTTATTTTAGGCATACAATAAAAATAATAAAATAATAGGAAATTATCTTTCTCTTTTTCCGTCTATAAATTCATTGACCATGTTAAATGCTTCTTCATCAATAAACTGCTCTGGGGGGTGTTTCATGGTATAGGCAGATATGGATGTTAACTGTCCTCCGATACCACGTTCAAGGGCAAGTTTACAGCATCTCACAGCGTCTATAACACATCCGGCTGAATTGGGGGAATCTTCCACACTCAACCTTAACTCAATATTCATAGGAACATCACCAAAGGTCCTGCCTTCCATGCGCAGGAAGCAGATTTTGTTATCTTTTTGCCAGTTAACATAGTCACTGGGTCCTATATGAATATTTTCGGGTTCCAATCGTTCTGCAAGAATGGATTGAACTGCCTCGGTTTTTGATTCTTTTTTTGAATCCAGGCGAGTTCTATTTAGCATGTTAAGAAAATCGGTGTTACCACCGGTATTAAGTTGATAGGTCCGATCTAATTTAACTCCTCTCTCTTTGAAGAGGTTAGCAAGGGTTCTATGGGTTATGGTGGCACCTATTTGGGCTTTTATATCATCACCAACCATGGGTATCCCTTTTTCTTCAAATTTAGAGGCCCATTCATCGTCGCTGACAATGAAAACCGGCATGTTGTTGATGTAGGCTACTCCTGCATCCAGCGCGCACTGGGCATAAAAACGGGCCGCTTTTTCTGATCCTACTGGCAGATAGTTTAGAAGAACTTCTGCTCCACTATCCTTTAATATTTGAACAACATCTGATTCTTCTTCATCTGCAACCATAAACGTGTAATCATCTTTATAGTCTTTCATGTGTGGGGCAACACCATCTAATACTTTACCCATTGACACTCTGACTCCAGTTTCAGGAATATCTTCACAGAAAACCTGGGTGCAGTTAGGCCTGGCGAAAATGGCTTCGCTTACATCTTTTCCTACCTTTCTCTTGTCTATATCAAAAGCAGCCACAACTTCGATATCGCTGGGATTGTATCCTCCAATATCCCAGTGCATCAAACCTATAGCGTCTTCTGGTTTTTTGTCTTTATAATAGTGAATGCCCTGTATTAGTGAGCTGGCACAGTTACCCAAACCAATTATCGCTATTTTTATCTTATCCAATTGAAACACCTTTTAATGCTATTTTGAACGTTAATTGTATTATATTAATAGTATCTTAAAATAAATATCATAATTTAATTATATTAACTTTTAGGTTAATATCTCTTTTAAATTTACTTGGTACACTATTAAATGTTTCGATCAAGTTCCCTTAACTAAAACTATTCAATATATAATATTAATTTTTTATTAATAAAGGATAAATTTTTGTTCTACTCCTAAATCTGGGCCATAGGTCATTATAAATTTTAATATCCAGATATTACCTAACAAAGCATGGAATTATATGTTTAAAAAAGGTATTCCATAGTATATGGCAGTTGTAAGTCCAATACTCCACAATATAATTCCTACACTCATCCAGATCATTAAACGTCCGTTAGGGGCATCTAAAGCTACTCCAAGGGCGGTGCCCAGCCAGGCTCCGAATAATAATGGTGAAGATAATCCCAATCCAATTAAACCATATTTATTCCATATCTGATAGATGCGACTATTTTTCTTATCCTCCCCCAACTGCCACTTTAAAATACGGTCCCTGATATTTTCACCAATTACCAGGATAATTAAAGCTCCAGCAATATTACCCGACGTGGAAAGTATGATAATAAGGATTGGATTTAGCTCAAATGCAAAACCAGCAGGTATGGCTACCCATAACTCTAGAATAGCCAGTCCAAAAATAGTTACTAGACTGATGACTTCCATTTATAACATTTTCTCCATTACTAGCCTCTTATAATTTTTAATTCTAGTTTTTTTTAGATCACGGTGACAGTTAAAAACACGAATAACCACCACAGTACATATAAAGCCACACTTCTTTTTAGATATAACTTGTCCATGGTTATATTGGCAAATTTCTTATTTAAATTGTAGGACATTATTACCAATATTACCAGGACGAGGGTATTGATGATCCCCAGTATGTTCAATGGATTGGTGATGTAGTGGGCCAGCCAGAATATGATGGCTAATAAAAATCCTATCCAGTAAAAGTTTTTAATATAAGGATTTACTTTAAGCGCTGTTTCTAACCATTCCTCTGATTTAGCTTTAAGATTTAAGGAGAGCATGACGGTTAAAGTACCAAGAGCAATTATAATACCAACGAACTGTAAAAGGAATACCACTATATTCTTCTCAAAAAACTGCTGTTTCAGGATAGGTAATAAAACCATAGCCTGCAGGGATTCTAATGGGGGAAACGATTCAATTTCCCCAACTGCCAGTGAATACTTTCCCTGATTATTGCTGTTGAAAACCTTGATATAATATGTCCCGGCCGTTACATTCTTCCGGGCTTCCGGGCCTTCAAGGTATTGGTCCCCTCCAAATTCCTCAAAATATGGCTTCCAATCATAATCAGAGCCATTTAAAAATAGGACACTATTACCTGCAGAATCAGTAACTTCTACTGACATAAAATTTTTCTGGACACCGGAGATGTCCGGTATTAAAATACCCACATATAATTTGAATGGTTTATCTGAAGTTATCTTGTAGTACACTGGTTTTCCAGTAAGTTGGCCATAAAATGCCTGGGATATTTCTGGTTGTTCAATCAACACGGCATTTTCTGGAAGAGAATAATCCCCATCAGTTATCCTGGGCTGGTGGGCAGCCACCAGTGATAGAGAGCATATTACAATTCCTAAGATAATTAAAAATTTAATTAGGTTGTTATTTTTATTTATTCCCTTTTTCATCAACAAGTCCCCCTTCCATTTGAAGTATTCTTATTTTGTTATATGGATTATGGGAAACCAAAAAATTGCATGGCTGGTACAAGCATTTTATAATTTGTGGTGGCCATATCTCTGGTTGGTCTGGTATCTCTTTCCACTTCTAAGGTTATACAGGACATATTATTGTCATTGGCAACTTTTCTTATGGAACCTACAATTCCTCCGATTTTTTGGCCTGTACAACCCGATTTAGATTTTATTTTGTTATACCATTTAGTTTCAGTATCATACCTGTAAAATATTAATCCTTTAGGTGAAACTCCTCCACCACTATGGTTGTCGAGTATCCTTTTAATTCCTTTCTTTTTAGCGAAGTTAACTATATTATGGCCGGGTGATCCTGGATAATTTGCAGTACGGTTGGGATCGTAAGACTTAGCATTTACTATGTAATTTCTCTGATTTTTAGCAGTATTTGCCGGGAATGCAAAAGGAACGACATAAAGTTTTCCTTTTATCTTTTTATCCTTAACACTTTCCAGATATTTCATTGTAGCTATGGATGCTTCTTCCTCATTTCCATGGATACAGGCTTCAACTAAAACGTTTTCACCGTTTCCTTCCCCTAATTCAACAACTACCCTTCCATTTTTACTCATTTCAGCTATTTTCTTAAATAAAGCGGTTTGTGGGATATTATCTGCTATTTCAGGATTTTGTAGGATGTTTCCACCATAACTTTTATCCAGATAATATATTTTATAAGCAGCTACTTTTTCTGTTTCTACTTTCTTTGGGCTGGGTTCTGTTGGAGTCCCTGATATTCCAGCTCCAGTATAATAAAGAGATTTACCAGTTATATTCCCAATTACACCATCTACAGTTAACTTCCTATCTTTTTGATATTTTTTTACAGATGCTTCCATTAGAGGACCAAAAATAGAATCTACCTTACCAGAGTAATATTTCTTGACTTTTAGTAGGCCCATATATCTATTTACAAGAGAACCTTTACTTCCTTTTTTTAAATTCACTTTTAAATTATTCAATAATGAATTTGCAGTTTCACTGTCTATCTTTCCATCTATACTGAGCTTTTTAGCTTTTTGATATGATTTTACTGCATTTTCAGTCACTGCTCCAAAATCATTATCTATTTTTCCTTTATAAAAACCCAAACTCTGTAAAAAAAGCTGGGTTAAACCAACTGTATATCCTTTACTTCCTTTTTTTAACATATTAAACCCCCCAGTTCTGTTATTAGATCTGTTTGACAACTCATAAAAACATTTATACTAACAAATAGTATTTTCATAAATAAGTCCGTAAAACTTCGCAGAACGGATATTATGAGTTAAAAGATCATCAAATAACTTTTCAATAGAAACAGGAGAAATCAGGGTAGAATAAGAGATGAAACCATTATAAAACCCAGATGAAAAATATAAAAAAAGTGTTACTTACCAAAAAGGGATTCATAGAATAATTTTGGAATATGGGATTGATTATGAGGAGTATGTGGGTTTTTTTTCAAGTGGAAAAATTAACCCGTGAGAATATTTTCATTAAAAAAGAGATAAAAAACCTGCCATACTATCAAACTAATAGAACTAGACCCAAACCTTGATGAGGCTTCCGGATCCTGAAAACACTTACTACTACTTCTAGGAAGGGAGTATGAAATAGTTTTGATTGAGTGGAATTCTAATTTCCTTTATCGGATGATCCTGTGTATCAAGAATTATACGGAGAAATAAAAAACTTCAAAATAAAGTTTAGAGTATTAAAAAATAAGTGAAAGAAAAATAATGTTCATAAAATTATTTCTATCACTCTATTACTGGTTTGGGAGGAATTATTTCAAATGTAGCGGATTTTACAAACTTAAGAACACATTCACGTTTAGGAATTTTTGTTAAAATTTGGTTTAATACAGAACCACCGATTGATTTGGCACTTTCTTCAGGTGTATCAAATTCTCGTGCTTTATTAACTGATTGTGCTATAATAATAATCTCCCACTTACCTATATCCTTCGATGAAGTGAATTTATTAGTATATTCATATTTTCCTGGATTTAATGTATCATTTAAATTTATAGGTTTGAATTGATCATTAGGTCCTAAAAGAAATCCTGTTACATAAGCATCACTGCCAACAAGTAATTTTCCATCATGATCAAATGAAGAAGTGATTGTAACGTCTTCATTCAAATAGTATTCTTTTTTTGATGTTTTAGTTTTTTCATTCACGGGATTTGCACGTATTTTCCATGTATCCGAATGACTGTAAATGTTACCTGAATCTGTATATCTATTAAATTGCCAATTTACATTTAAGTCCGCAGGTCCAGCAATATTAGGGAAACCAAGATAATCAATCTGCACATCTACAGTTTCTTTGGTAGTGGCTTCGTTTAAAGCAGGATCAGTATTTTTTTCACCTGCAAGAAATGGATCTTCACCATCACTTAAAGCTAATTTGCCTAAAATGCCGGCAATAATTCCACAAATTGAACTAGCAGCTATCAAATATTTTTGTTCATTTGATAAACCCTCTAAACCACATATCGTATTGCCTGGAATGCCCTGTCTTTGTTCACATACCCATTTGCCCTCTTTTGATCCTGCCAAGCCACCGAGAATTGCACTAGCTATTGCTAAAAGGATAGCAGCTATTGCCCCTAAAACTTTCCATAACGGATCAGAATAGGGCAGTGGCCCTAATTTACCAAAAAAAGGTTCCGTAGGATGCATTTCCATTGAAAAATCAATGGGAATGATCAGTGGCGGGAATACACTCGGAGCTTTAGCTGTAGTAGGTGGCATAATCCATTTTTTCCAATCCATCCATGGATAAACACCAACTTTGGTAAAATGTGTTACTAAATTACCTTCTGGACATTCAGCCACATAATTATTCGTAAAGTGATCCGCAGTTGTCTTGGTAACAAAAATATATTTCTCCAAATCCCATTCAGGACGACGTATCGGCCCAACACCACTTAAAGGAACTTCATAAGCCTCAAAACGCAATGGATATTTTCCAGGTTTAGCATTTGAAAAATCAGCGTTAATATATCTTAAAAGAGGTCGTCCTTGATATAAATTTTGTACTGGAGGTTTACCAAGGGGATAATGACGTATCATAATGTTATGCGCGGGAGGACTCCAAGTAATTTTAATCCCGATCCTGATGGCGCGGAAATCACATAATAATAACCTTGAATATCCGATGGCATGGGAATGGTAGGAGTATAATAAATTCCTATTAACTGTTCTCCCTTTGATACATCAAATATTCCATCCATTGACATTAATCCTGTGGACATGTCCACCGCAAATGGTCTTTCAAATATTTCAATAGGTCTAACTGCTATCTTATTTTTTATCTTTAAACTTTTTCCAATTCCATAAGATTCTTGGACAAATTTAAAAAATTCATCCATAAAAAATCCCCCCGCAAAATAAAAATTTTATTTTTCATATAATTAGCCAAATTTGCCAATTATATGTAGCATATGATATGACTAATACCTGTTAATAAATTTTTAGTATTATTATATTACAAAAATAAAATTATAATATAGAAAATGATCAACTAACAGAATCCTCGATAATCTTAATCTGCTCTGGCGTTAGGTCTTGTACTTAATAAATCATCTTATCAATTTCAGCATCAGTTTTCTGGAACTTGGTCAAATGATGTGCCTGATCTGAAAACAATTATTACTACTTCCCGGGAGGTGATTATGAAGTAATCATGGTAGAGTGGGATTCGAATTTCAAGTATCGAAATGATCTTGTGTATCAGGATTTGTGTGGAGGAATACAAAACTTCAAGATACAAAATTATAGAGTAAAATAAAAGAATACTCATTCCTATTTAAATTAAACTATAATTAATAACTGCTAAAACAAAGAATAGGGCAATAAAGATTATTCCATTCTTGATCCCTACTAAGGTTACATGCATATAATTTGCTTTAATATTAGTTAATATCTCATTAAGTCGGATGCATTCATATAATACATTAATATCTTCTTTTTTGCTTCTATATACAATTTTTAAGTTTTCATAATTCCCTGATAATCTTCCATGTATATATAAGTCGTTATAACCTCCAATGGATAAAGTTTTAATTGAAGTAATCCCAGATAATAATAAAAAAATTACTCCTAAACTTAAAATTGTTAAAACAATAGTTTTTGGAATGATCCAACTACATTTGTCATAAAAAAAGGTTAAACTGCTCAAAATAAAGGTTAGGGACAAAGTGATCACAAATAAACTGGATTTAGCTTTATCTTCGATTTCATTTTTTCTTTCAAACTCTTTAGTAAGCGAAGATTCAACAATATTTAAAAATTCTTCAGAATCTTGACAACTCAAATCTATACTTGCTTTTTTAGCATTCAATAAATCATAATTCTTTAACATTATTTTTTCGGCTATAACTGCATGAGGAAATGGAAAAAAAGGTTCCAATTCCGGATGTTTTTTAAAAAATTTAATTATATATTGCATGTTATCCTGTAAGTAATTTGGCTATTTTTTTATCAATGTTTAAGTTTAGATTATGCATCAACCAGTCCCATTCTCCAGTAGGGTTAATTTCAATAAAATAATAGTTTCCATTATGGATAATCAAATCAATACAACCAAAATTCAATTCAAGTTCTTTAAGTAACCTGATACATTTATCTCTAATTTTTGAAGGAAGTTCAATAACATCATATTCTAAATTATCCTTTTCAAGTCTCCAATCCATATCAATACCTTTATCACCCTTTTTAATTGTAACTGCAAAAACAAAATTTTTCACAACAGTTACTCTAACATCAATTTTCGGAATTAAAGCCTCTTGCAAAATTATTGGAGAAGACGATAAATCTGAATTACTCAATTCTTCAAAATAAATTATATTACTATAAATAAATGACTCTTGATCTCCTAAATTAAAAATTGCAGGGTCCAATGTTTTTACAACAATCTTTTCACCAAAAAAATTTTTAGAGGGAATAGAATTTGTAATAAGAGTTTTTGGAATATTAAAACCAATTTTTTTAGCAATTTTCAGTTGATAAGGTTTAGTTTCTGCATTATAAGTTGCTTTTGGATCATTAACCCATAACACATCTTCAAAAATAACTAAACTTCGAAGAAAAGAAGCCCATTGACTACGACTCAATTGTTCCTCGACAGGTAAAATTGTTCGAGGATTTGCTCTTAAATAAATTGGAGCTCTAAAATAAATAGAATTTAATGATTCTGGTTCAATTTCAAATTGAAATTCTTTTGTAAATCCAGATAATGTATTAGACTCAGGATTCAAATAAATTTTATATCCTGAAAATTGATCACGATTTAATCTCAAATAAGGAATTTCCATTTTATTTAGTTGATAAACAACGTGATCTGTAGAGTAATCATGTAAATTAGATATTATTAAAACATTAGGAGATATATAATCCATATATTACTCTCCTTTAAGATCCTCCCCAGTTTCAATGTCCTTTTTTTTGGTTCCTCTAGTTGGACAATTAGGATTATCAGATTTCACTAAAACATCCTTTTTAGAGCCCCATAGCCACAAACCTCTCTTTTCATCGTATTCACAATTTTCTGGGTCTTTTAATTCATTTTTGTCATAAACGACTATTTTATCCAATAATATATGGTTACTCATTCCAGTCACCAACTATTTTTTTGATAATAACTTATTAATAAAGATTATGTTACAAAACTGAATAGCTCTGATAAAATAAGAACCATATATAACAAATAAAATAAGTCCTGCCTCTAATCTAAGCTGTTTTCTATGATCCGGGTTTCTTCTGCTGTTAAGTCGTATAATCGATAAACCATTTGGTCAATTTCTTTATCTGTTTTCCTGATTTCAACTTGTAGAGGTTCTATTTTTTCTAAGCTATTTTTGAATTCCTTTTTAAGAAGTTCCTGAGTTTTTCTAGAAGAAGTATCAACTTTCTTCTTTTTTAACTCATCTAAGAAATCGGTGAAATCTAATTCATAGTATTTATCCAATTTCTTAGAAATCTTATCAACACCAAATGTGGTTTTAACCCATTCTTTAAAGCCATTAATCTCATCCATTAACTCTTTATTGAGCATCAGCATCTGATTTGCTTTTTCAACGAAAGGTTTTTGCTGTTCAGCTGATGCCGGGTAAATTGGTAATTGTTCTATTCTATTCTTTTTCCATTCAACATATCCTGAGTCAACCATAGCTCCAATAGATCTAAAATAAAAATTAGTAAGGTTAGAGTTTAGAATGCTCAAAATATATTTAATATTTTTTCCTGTCATCATATTAGCAGGGGCTGTTATGTACAATTCATTTTCAGAATAACCAAAATTGGGTCCTATAGATAAATTTCCCCATATTATCTTTTCTTTTTCAAATTCGTCATAGTAATTACATTTTCGTAATTCCCACCAATGATTTCCTTGATCGTATCTTCTTTTTAAGTTTTCTTTAAATTTATTTAAATATTGTTTAATGACAGGATAATTTTCTATTTGAACATCAATTTTGGTTAAAATGATGTACAAACCTGAAAAATTTAATTTATATCTCTTTATATCCCTACCCCTAACAAATGGCTTTATAAGTTCTTTATTTTTTTTGTCTTTATTAATAAGCTCACTTTTGGTGCGTTCATCAATTATAAAACTTTTATCAAAACCAGTTTTTATTCCATAAAAAATCTTGATATTTGGCATTTTTTTTATTAATATACCTTTCTGAGATATTTTATCAGTTAAACCTAATACTGAGGGATGATAAAAGCTCCAAATACCTCCATCAAACCTACCTTGCTCTAAAACAAAATCATCATTAACAAGTATAGAATTTAAATTATTATAAGCTTCATTTTTGATTACAACAACACAAGGATTTGTAGTGACTTCTTCAAACACATTTTGACCAGTATAATCAACATATTTCAAGAATTTATGTCTAAGAATGAATTCCCTAAGAGGTTTATCATTTTTTGTTCTTGTAAATTTATTAGCACAAATAAAAGCAAACATTCCCTCATCATTCAAGATCTTGAGTCCTTTTTCGAAGAAATAAACATATAAATCGGAAGTACCAGTATATACTTCATAATTTTCCTTCAAATATGGTTTAATCTTTTTTATTTTCTCTTGTCGGACATAAGGAGGATTTCCGATTACAACATCAAATCCAACATCATCAAAAATAGTTTTGAACTCTTTTTCCCAATTAAAAGGTTTATTAGTATATTCAGGATCATCTATTAATGAATTTCCGCATTTAATATTATTATCAATATTCGGCAGTTGCATAGGTTTGGCTTTTTCTTTTTCATTGACTGTTCTTTTAAAAATGTTTAAAAATAGTGCTAACTTGGTTATCTCAACAGATTCCTCATTAAGATCCACACCATAAATATTATCTAACAATATACTGCGCCTTTCTTCCACACTATCAAAATGTTTGTCTAAAGTATTTTTACCTGAATATTTACGATTATGTATAGCCTGGTGAATATCTAAAAGAACATCTGCAGCTTTATTTAGGAATGCTCCAGATCCACAGGCAGGATCTACTATTTTGATATCTTTTAATTTTTGGTCTAATTCATCAATTTCTGAACCTAAATACTCCTCTAATAAGTCTTCTATTGTATTGGGTTTTCCGGATTTACTAAGATACGGAATAATAGTGTTCCTACAAATATAATCAGTAATATAGTTCGGCGTGTAATAAATGCCTTCACCTTTTTTCCGACCTTTTTTATCTTCTTTAAGGTCTTCAAGATCCCCTATGGAGTTCTCAAAGATATGGCCCATTATGTTAACATCTAGATCACTTCGAAAATCGAAGGAGGATATAGTTAAAAGATTTTTATAAATCGGATTGATGGTATTTCCATAAGGAGCTAGAAGATCCTTTATATCCAGACCGTTTTCATTGAATAACCATCCTTGATATGTTTCCTTAAAGAAATCTGGATCTTCAACTAGATCTCTTATTCCTATATCTTGATTAAATTCTTCACGGAATAATCCTCCATTATACGGGAATATACCACGATTAGTGTCGCCCTCATTAATATCCATAAAAAGATCATTTAAATCATGCCATATACTATTTCTTTTAACAGTTTTAGATTTGATAGAATTATTAATGGTTTGCACTAATATTTGTGGAGGTAAAAGGCCCAAATCCTCAGCAAAACAAATAAACATGTACCGGTTAAGGATTAACTGTGCATAATGGACTGTATCGTCCCGTTTAAACCCTTTGATTTCTTCCAGTTCTTTTATTATCATTAAACGTGTTTCATGGTATAATTTGTAAAATTCATTTTCAAGTTTCCTTTCTATAATCTGTGTTTGTTTGCTTATTTTTTCCAGGTATCCTTTCTCGTGTGATTCCTTGGAGAAAGCTAGCATGAACCATTTGAAAATCTTTTTATCTGTTAATTCTCTTGCATTAAAACTAATGTATTTGGTTTTTTCATGGTAATTATAGAGTCGGAACTCATCATAATCCGATAAAAGGATCCATTCAGCTGTTCCTATGTGGAATGCATATCCTAATGCCTGGTCCATTGGACTTCGTGGATCTTGACGTCCTTTTTGTGGTTTATCTAGATCTGTTCCTTGGCCTTTGAGTTCTATTACCATGAACTTTTTATCATTAGATTTAAGGGCGAATTCAACTCTTTGACTGGTATCATCTACTTTTCCCTCAAAGGTTAGATCATCAGGTTTATATCCTAATGTACCACGCAGAATATATTCGTAAAAATTAATATAATTAGCTACTTCGTCTTTAAATTCTTCCTTTTCAACTTTTTTAATGTATTCTTTGAGGAGGTCATGTTTTTTCACATTTAAAGTGAATTTATCTTCATACTGTTCCAGTAATTTTTTGTTGAGAAGGTCATTTTTCATAAGATTAACTTTTAAGATAAGAGTAATATAAATCTTAACCATTAAAAGATAGGGGGAATTTAATGTATTGGAAAAATGCCGAAGAAATGATAAAAAATTTCATGAAAGAAATAGTTGAAAGTTCAGGAAATCAGTGGACTCCACAACATGACAAAAATGTCAAAAAAATTATAGAAGAAGTTAGGAAAGGTATAAAAAAAGATGCTGAAAAAGTATTGGATGATAGTGTAAGCGGTATTTTTTTATAATATTATTTCCTCAAATTTAAATCGTTTTCAGTGATTTTATGGATGATAATGAAATCAGAATTAAAATTCTTCAGATTTTATACGAACGTGATAAAGAATACCCTCATGATCTTATAACAAGGGAAGAAATAAAAAAATGTATTCCCCTAACTAATGAGGATCTAGCTTTTAATATGCGTTATTTGGAGGATAAAAACTTAGTAACTTTGCAACGCTTAGCAAGTAAAGATTTTGATTTTTTCACTAGTATTACAAGTAAAGGTATTGATGCAGTTGAAAGTGGAGAGATAGGTAATAATACATCTAAAATTACACAAAATATTATTCACAATAGCCCCGGAACTGTAATCAACTCCACTAATGTATCGGTCAATATTCAAGACAGTTTTAATCAAATTTACAAAGGAATAATAGAACGAAATTCAGAAAAAAAGGAAGAAATCATTAAAAATGTTGAAACCATAGAAAACGAGTTAAAAAAAGAAAAAATTCAAAAATCCAGAATTCAAAAATGTTTTAAATGGTTACAAAATAATGCATTCTGGACAATAGATCCATTAACTCAAATATTAATTGCCATACTGACGGGAACAAATTAAAACATGTACTTAACAACTTATGGAGATAATTACATGCCAATACCTTCTTTGTTACATGATTTTAGAAAATATGAAAGAATCAATAAAAATCCTAATGCAAATTTTATTGATCTTAGTGATATTGAATTCATTACTCCAACATCTTTATTACCAAGTATAAATTATGCTTTCACTAATTCTATAGAAAAATACACTCCTAGTTACAATACAAGGGACCATCTAAAAAGAATTCTTGGAAAAGATAATAATAATCAAAACATGATCCCTCTAAAAACATTAAAATTAAATTATCCTGAAGAGATTAAACATAGAATTATAACAGCTTTTGGTGAGGATATTATCAATTTAATTTTTCCTTATAGAAAATTGTATGAAGCATATGGCGGTAAAGATTTATTTCCATATATAATTGGAGAGATATTAAGTAATGTAGAACAACATTCCTTGGCAAATAAAATGTATACATGTAGTCAAAAATATCCAAATATAGGTTATATTGACGTGGGAATTTTAGATGATGGCTTAACTATCCCGGGAAGCTATGAAAAATCCCGGGTAGAATTTATTGGCGCGGAAATTAACCCTTATGATGTTAAAAATGATTGTGAAGCAATATACAGATGTTTGAATGGAATTTCAACGAAAGAAGGGTTTAAAAGATCTTTAAAAAAATTAGAAGATGATGAAGAGATTGAAAATATGGACAAAATAGGACATGGTATAAATACATCTGTAAGAATGATAACTGAGTTGTTAGGAGGAAGTATGCTCATTGCTTCTAGAGAAGGTATATGTCATTTAACACCTTCCAAGAAAAAACTTATAAAAGCCAAAAATAATAGTATTATTAAAGGAACTTTAATTGTAATGAGATTTAAAAAAGCTAATCTGACAAATGAAAAATTCCAAGAATACTTGTTATACGGCTCTATTAATGATGTGGATTATTGAGGGGGATTATTAATGCACGGAAAAATTGAAGTGATGATCATTAATGAAATACCACCTAGTCTTAGTATAAAAGGTGGTGCTAAAATCTTTTTTGATCATATAAAAAATATTCCTGAAAATGAGATATTAATCAATTTTGAAGGATCTAAATGTATAAGCAGGTCATTTGCTCAGGAATATTTAAAACAAAAAAAATTGTCAAATAAAAAAATTAAAGAGATTAACATGCCTGACAATGTTAGTTCTATGCTAAAAATTGTTGAAACCTCACCAACTCCCAGTATTGTGGAGATACTTAAAGAATTATAATTTTTTTATTTTTTGTTTAAAAATTTTACAAATCCTTCTGGATCTTCCTTTGTGAATTTCATTAGATTGTCTACGGTTTCTTTTAGTTCGTTTTGGTTTGTTTTAAGTTCTTGGTATCGTTGGTCTCTTTTGTCTAATTGTTGTTCTAGTTTTAAGTATTTCCTGCTTTTGATGCTGTGGAATTCTGTTTGTTTTTAATGTTGTTGCTAAGAACATTCTAAGGCTGTGCAGGTGAAATAACCTGTTATGGTCTTTCCATCCCCACCCATATTTGTCATTGATGACACTATGTTAATGGCCAAATTTTTTTTGAAAAACTTATAAAAGAGTAATCTGATAATGTAGAATTGGTGAAGAAAGATGCTAGAATTTGAATATACAAAGGAATTAGGTAAAAAAGGGCCATTCGCACAAAATTATACATTTCATTTTCTTGATTCAGAACTGGAAAAAGATGATGTTGAACTTATTAAAACTAAAATAAAAGAATACGATCCATTAATTACGGGTTTTGAAGTAAATAAAGACCTTTCACAAGTGGTTTATCATAAGAACATAGCCCATATTGCTGTGACTTTAATATTAAAAGATCTTTCAGGCCCCAGTATAGATGAGATTAAAGACCAGATTATAGAAAGTTTCACTGAGTTTTACGATGAATTAGAGTTCTAATCTTCAAATTTTTTTAGCTGCTGATTTCTTTTTCTGACATAAAAGCAGTTCCCAATATATTAGTGTTAATATTAAAAATTCTGTTGTTCCATTTTTTCATAAACAACTTTTTATTAAGGGCTATGTAAAACTTAACAATAGAAAAGTAAATTTGTAAAGGGGAAGATGAAATGGTAAAATGGGCTGACTACTGCATATTTGCCGTCAGATATAACAGTGAAAGAACTCACATAGAAAGATTAAGAGGCGCTAAAGATTTGGGAGATAAACTTGGTGATGCTAAATTATGGTCGCGAGAGCAGGTTGTTGCAGGGTTAGAAAAAGGTTATGAATTTGTAACTGTCATCAAAAATAACACAGGACGTTATGATAAGGGGCAGAAAGTTGAACTTATTGAAGTGGATGGAACCAAATATATGCGCACTGACAAAAATAGCATAGCTTCGGATAATCTGGAAAATCTGGAAGAGTTCTAATTCTACTTTTTTACTATTTTTATAATTATTCCATTAAATTAACAAAATTTAGATCAAAGTTATTAGGTATCCATAAGTTGAACATCTATTATTGAAAACTTCGTTAAGCTGTCATATAACGAAATATAACTCAACTAAATTTTTAACATAATTTATTATACTTTTCTAATGATTATTTAATAAAAAATAGAAAGTAAAATTATTTTTTACTTCTCTTTAGGGAAAACACGGCCAGAGCTAAAAATAGAACGGCAAATATTACCAGTGCCATAATATCTGGCCATATCATGTCCAGACCCCACCCTTTAAGCATCACCGCCCGGCAGGCATCCACAGCATAGGTGGGAGGTACCAGGTATGAGAATGGTCTTAACCAGGAGGGTATGGCCTGCAGTGGCCAGAATACTCCTGAAAGAAGAAAAGCCGGTAATATTACAAAGGGGAAGAATTGTATTGCTTGTTCTGGTCTTTTAGCCAAGCTGGATAGTAATATTCCAAGGGCTTGGCAGGTTACAGCCAGAATAGCCACAGCCAAAAATGCTAAAAGGACATTACCCACCACAATAATGTTAAATACCAGAATGGCAATGCAGAGCAGAAGTCCAACCTGCATGATACCTAAAGTACCAAAGGTTATGGCGTATCCCGTTACCAGTTCACCTTCAGTAACTGGACTGGCCAGCACACGCTCCAGAGTACCATTAACCCTTTCACCTACGAAGGTGATAAGGGTTAAAATGGTGGTAAGCAGATACACAACAAAGGCAAGAATTCCCGGCACGAAAAAGTCAATGAAATCAGCGTCCTTACCATAAACAGGATCTGAAGTAACATTCAAAGCAGGTTCTACTCCTTCCTCTTCTAATGTGTCTGAAATAGCCTGATTTACTGTCTTTAAAATAGCATTTTTAATGTTGGTTATACTATCATCGCCCTGGATTATTATTTGGGCATTATCAGGGTAAGATGGATCACGGGTTTTTAGGAGGGCATTCTGGGTGAAATTCTCAGGAAAGATAATCACTGCAGAAGATTGACCATTAACCACTTTATTTCGGGCAGCAGCAGGGTCAGACATATTTTCTATATTCAAAACGTCGGTATCTAAATGGGAAATAATAGTATCAGAAAGATAAGTGGTGTTACCTGGTGTTGAAATGAATCCCTGGTCTTGGTTTACTATGATCACATTAACATCTTCTACGTCGCCACTAAAGGCCAGGCCAAAGACGCACATGGCAAAGATAGGTGCCAGAAACAGCATGCCGAGGCTCCGTTTATCATTGGCCACATCTCGAAAAACCCGACGGCTGACGGCCATTACACGGTAAAATTTCATGGGATCATCTCTTTATTTGTTTTTTCATCTTCCCTGGAGAAAACAAGGAAAGCATCTTCAAGTGATTCTGTTCTGCTCTTTTTAAGGAGATTGTCTGGGGTGTCTTCAGCTATGAGGTGGCCCTTTTTCATAAATCCAATACGGTCGCAATGACGTGCTTCGTCCATATAATGGGTTGTTATGAGGATAGTAGTTCCTTTTTCCCGCAGTTGATGAAAATAGTTCCAGAAGGACATCCTAAGTTCAGGGTCCACCCCTACTGTAGGTTCATCCAGGAAAAGAAGTTCTGGCTGGTGGATTAGGGTACAGGCTAGGGATACCCGGTGTTTCATACCTCCGCTGAGGTTTTCCACCATTTCATCTTTCCAATCTTCTAGATCAACAAATTCAAGGAGTTCTTCTTCCCTTTTCTCCATTTCCTCTTTATTGAGATTGAAAACTCGACCGTAAAATTTCAGGTTCTGTTTTACAGTTAAATTAAGGTATATACCTGTTTCCTGGGGCATGTAGCCAATTTTTGAGGATATATTTCCATCAGGTATATTTTTTCCCAGTACTTTGGCTGTTCCAGATGTAGGATTGATGATGCTGGTTAACATCCTGATAATGGTGGTTTTTCCAGCTCCGTTTGGGCCTAACAATCCATATATTTCTCCAACTTTCACATTAAGGTTTAAACCATCTACGGCAGTGAATTTCCCGAATTTTTTGTTGAGATGGTTGGTCAGGATAGCATAATCATTTTTTTGCGTCATATCTTTATCCCCTTTTACCTAAACATGTTTTAAGGGAACAACCATTTATATGTTGTGTCACTAAAGTAGTATAAAATGAAACAACAAGTTTATTCTATCAATACAAAAAAGAATCATTGTGATTAGTTGAAAAGTGTAGGTGATTTTATGGTTTTAAATAGGGAAACTTCAGAGGCATTAAGACTTATGGGACTTACTGATTATGAAACACAAACTTATATTGCTTTAAACTCTTTAATATCTGCCAATGCAACTGAAATTAGTATTGCTGCTAATGTACCCCGATCCAAGGTATACCAGATTTTAAAAAATCTAGAAGAAAAAGGATTTATTGAGATGAGCAGGGGAAAACCATTAAAATTCACGGTTGTACCTCCTCATGAAGTTTTCCACAAATCTAAAAATCATATTAAAGAGGTTATGGAGTTAGCTGAAGCAGAAATTAACCAGATCTATGAAAGCCAGATCCCCAAGGTTCCAGCGCCAATATGGTTGGTTCATGGCAAAGATAAAATTGTTAAAAAGGAGCTTGAGATCATATCCCGGGCTGAAGACTCTCTTTTTGTCATGGGTGGGTTAATGTTTCCTGAAGAACCTGCAAAGCTCAAATTAAATCTGGAAAAAGCTACAAAAAAAGGAGTAAATGTAAGGCTCCTTACTGCTTCTAAATGTAAGGTGGATGATGTTGAAGTTCCTATAAAGGAGATAATTGAAGATGCACCCTTGGAAATAAAATTTTTCCCGGTTCCCTTTATTAAACTTATTGTAAGAGACAAAAAAGAAATGTTAATTGTTTTTTGCAAGGTATCTGGAGATACTGCATTATCAGAAACTGCTATAGCTATATGGAATCAGTATCAGGAGTTTGTGGATATAATAACCGGATTTTATGATTTTATATGGAATTCAGACTTTATAAAACAGGCTTTTGGTTATTCAAACTTAAAATAATTATCTAAATACTGAGTATATAATCAATTTTTTTAAAAAATAATTATCTGAAATAAAGAATATAAGATCCATTTCTTAAAAATAATCAATTTTTGGGAATTAGTAATAATTCAATTTTTAGCACACCAATCTTCCAGAGCCTCAATGCACGCCTTTTTAATTGATCCTTTCTCATAATGAAATTTTTTATACGATTTTTCTTTAAATTTGTCCATTAATTCCATGGGAATCCTAACATTCAAAGTTTTTTGATGGGGCATTACAATCACCACAAAACTATTTTACTACAAAACTATTTAACTCTTTTGATTTCAATGTAGCAACAAATATAGTTATAAAGGAGTATGGTGTTATAATAAGTAAACACGACAATTAGATGGAAAATATCCTTCAAGATATGAATCTTTAATATTAAGGATAATAACCTTTATAAATTCCACAGAGACGATATACTCTCGTATTGGCTTTAATATTCCTATTATATTTAATTAAAATAAAGGATTTTAATAATCAGAACAATTTTAAGTTGAACTGAATAATAGTAAAAAAAATATTTTTTTAGAGGTTTTAAAATGAATTCTAAATTTGCGGTATGTTTTAATTGTATTGATGGCCGGGTTCAGATACCGGTTATTAATTGGATTACTCAAAATTATGAAGTAGATTATGTGGACATGATCACCGAAGCAGGTATGGACGGATTACTGGCAAATTACAGTTTTGATCCGACTCATGTACTTAGTAAATTAACAATATCTATCAATAAACACGATTCTAATCTTATTTTCATTGTTGGCCACTTTGATTGTGGAGTTAATTCTGTAGACGAAAAAACACATAAAAAACAGATCAAAAAAGCGGTTGAACGGATAAAAAACTACACCCTCTCCTGTAGAGTTATTGGACTATGGGTTGATGAATATTTCCAGGTGGAAAAAGTGTGGGAAAAGGGAATAATTAAAGACGATTCACCTTTTTATGAATGCTCCACATCGTAGTGGGAATCATTAAAGGATTTTCATAAAAAATATTTAGATACACTTACAGGGCAGTACTTAAAATTGAAATAACCATTATGACCAGAAATGTATTGGCCAGAGGGTCGGTTAAACTGGTTGATAAGGGTATCACTATATTGTCTGGGTCCAGCCCTTTCCTGTATGTAATAATGCTCAAAAAGAATCCAATCAATATCATAACTGGTGTGAGTAGCAGTCCGGCAGATGTGCTAATTAGAACCATCTTTTCAGTGCCTATTGATGGTATTCCCATGGATGTTGCAGCTAGATGTGCCAGCAGTCCAATTAGGGGATAAATTATAAGGGCCAGGGTTATAATTATCCCAAAATTTCGCAGTGTTTCTGGTGTGGGTTTAAGTGAAGCTTTTATAGAACCGATATGTAATCCAGAAGATAATCTAGCACCAAGAATGCTTACCAGATCACCGCTTTCACCTGAAAACAGAGGTACAAGAGTCAGTATACTTGGATTATTTAAAATTGTGGAAAAAGTGCTGTTTAAAACTGTACCGGCAGTTGTACCAAATATTGAAGATAAAAAAAGTGTAGGGGTACTGTGTTTAATAATCTTCTTGAGGTGATATCCACCTTTTATTCCAATAATAAAGCCGATTATTCCAATTACAATGAATATCAAAAATAGGAATGTTTCTATAAAGCCATTTCTAATCCATAAAAGTATTTGAACTGCTAATAAAATTGAAGGAATGGTAAAAAGGTCTCCTGCAGCAGCAATTAATGGTGTTGTCACATTATCTGGGTTCCAGCCGTTTTCATAGCTTTTAATGGAAATTAAGATAGTTGCAGGTAAGAGCAGTGCCCCTGAAAATATACCTCCCAGGACTGATACCACTGTAAAATCAACAAGACTAATACTTTCAAATCCCACAAGAATGCAAAATCCTTTAGCCATAAATGCAAGGAATATGGACATTATAATGGTTAAAATAATTGCAGATATAATGTTCTGGTTTAAAATTTTTGATTTTTTAAGTTCTGGAGATAAAATACCAATGTGGAGGTTGGAGCCTAACCTGGAGCCTAACGCTCCAAAAATATTACCCCTCATCCCAATTGCTCCGGGTATAAGAACAAGGAGTCCAGGAAGGATTGAAAATACGTCGGTCATTCCACTTAGAAGCAGACCTGCTATTAGATCCCCAATAGCACATATAAAAAGAGCAATAAATGTTTCCCTTAAAACTTTTGAAATGTCTTTTAAAAAATTAGTAATCTTACTACTTACAACCAGGGGTATTTGAAGAAATTCAAGGGATCTTCTTGACACTAGGATTGCTATTTTCACTGTCCAGTTTAGAATGATGTGAATGTACTGCCCGGTCTTCTTCAGAATTTTCTCCATCCATTTCACGCAACCACCCTGAAATCCTAGCACTGTCTAATTCTATACTAAATAACCTAAATAAGCTATTTAAACTAGAATAATTCTTATTATCCTTGTTTTCTGACATTTTCATCTTTTAATATCAATTAAATTATTGGAACATCTTCTTTAACTCGTTCCATTACTATCATTTCTGTTAGATCTTCAATACCGTCAATTGAACGGATTTTTTTATTTATCAATTGATTGAGTTCGTCAATGTTTTTTACCCAGACTTTGATTAGAATATCATACTCTCCTGAAACACTGTAAACTTCAGATACTTCTTGAAGTTTTGATAGCATCTCCTTAACAGATTCATGCTTTTCAGATTCGGTTTGGATAATAATTATAGAAGTTATTTCCATTCCCAATTTTTGCCAGTTAGGAATCATGGTATAACGCTTTATAATAGTATCTTCCAACTTTTTAAGTCGGTTAGATATGGTAGCATCTGGTACATCAATTTCTTTTGACATCTGTAATATAGTAATTCTTGAATTTTTTATTAAGGAGCGTATTATTGCCAGATCTATATCGTCCATTTTTTATCCAACACCTAAAGTGATCTTCAAAGTAAGATATATCCCGATTATATATAAAGATTTGGGAAAATTACTAATAATTTTGTAAAAATTGAGTATTTTTCTAATTATTTGTGATAATATCAGAAATTTCTAAATCATTAATGTGTTTGGATAGGGAAACCTTTTTATCATATTATATTCATAGAATATTCTATGTATAAAATATCAGATCTTGAGGCAGCTATCTTAGGACTGCTTTATGAACATCATCATTACGCCTACCGTCTGGAACAGATCATAAAAAAAAGGGGTATGCGTAACTGGGCAGATATAGGATTTTCATCCATTTACTACGTCCTTAAAAGGCTGGAAGAAAACAAATTAGTTGAAAGTCAAGTTAAAATCAGTAAGGGCAAACCTTCCAGAAAGGTTTACTATATAACCAGGGAAGGAAAATTAGCCATGGAAAACAAAGTAAAAAATATTTTATCTGAAAATAGAAAACAGATCTCACCATTTGACCTGGGAATGGCCAATATTGAAATTTTAGGTATAGACGAAACAATCAATTGTTTGAAACTCTATTTAAAATCGACTGAGGAACGTATTGAATTTCTTGAAAAGTCCATAGACATGCACGAAAGTATCGATTCACCTTTCAATGTCATTGCTCTTTTTACCAGACCTTTAACCATTTTAAAAGCTGAAAAAGATTGGATTGATGATTTTATCGAACAAATTAGTCAAAAAAATGATGGTGGGAAATAACAATGCCAAAAATAGATTTAAAAAAGGAAGATAAAGAGCTGTACTACCCTAAAGTCGGTGAAGTATCACGGGTGGAGGTACCGGCCATGCATTATTTAATGATTGATGGTAAGGGAGACCCTAACACCTCCCCGGAATATCAAGATGCAATGGAAACATTGTTTCCAGTAGCATACAAGACTAAATTTCTATCTAAAAAAGAATTAAATCAGGATTATGTGGTGATGCCCCTGGAGGGCCTTTGGTGGACTGAAAATATGGAAGAATTCAACACTGAGGACAAGAGCAACTGGCAATGGACTTCTATGATTAGACAACCAGATTTCATCACCACAGAATTACTTAAAAGAGTATTAGAAGAAGTCAAAGAAAAGAAAAATCCGGCAGCTTTAGATAAAATTCGCCTTAAAACTCTTAAAGAAGGATTATCAGTTCAGACTCTGCACATTGGCCCATATAAGGAGGAAGGGCCTGCTGTAGAGTTACTGCATAATTACATCCATGAAAATGGCTACCTGATGGACGGTACTAAAGAAAAACACCATGAGATTTATCTAAGTGACATGCGCAGGACCAAACCAGAAAAACTAAAAACCGTTATTAGGCAGCCTATCCGGAAATGATATTAGAGTGGAAAAAAATGAACAAAAAAATTTGAAAATAGTACTATTACACCATTTATAAGCATGTTTTTGGATATTTATTAGGTTTTAACCTGGAAAGCCATTAAAATATGGAAAAAATTTTAAAGGAGATTTAAATGGGCAGAATACCTGATGAGGCAGCTCCATGCGGAGTTTTTTGCGGAGCATGTCCTTCTTATAAAAAAAGCTGTTTAGGGTGCGGTTCCGATGACCGAAAACAGAAAAGGAAAAGTAAATGGGGATGCAAGATTCGAAAATGCTGCTTTGAAGATAAAAATCTTAATTTATGCATTGATTGCGATGAATTTCCCTGTGCTTTAATAGAAAAATTAAAAAATTCGTATCCTGGCGAAGCTAGATTCAAATATCGCCATGAAATATACGATAATCTTAAAAAAATTAGAGAAATTGGGGTAGAAAACTGGGTTGAAGATCAAAAAAACAGATTTAAATGCCCAAAATGCAATGGACCCATCTTATGGTATAAATATAAATGTAAAGAATGTGGTTATGAATATTCTCCTTAAATAAAACTGTAATCCAATAAATGATTTATTCTAGAGAGAACAAATTGATGTAGAGGATATATTATGATTATTGACTCCCATGTACACCTGCATCCAACAAGAGAAGTTGGAAAAATGGTTGTGGAAATGATTAAAGAGAAACATGGTGTTGGGTATTACAGTTATGGTACTCCCGATGACTATTTAATGGAAATGGAAAAGGCAAATATTGATAAAGCAGTTATGGTAAGTTTTGCACCAGATAACCAACTTAAAAACAATAACTTCTGGACAGTAGCCATCACCAAGCCTGGAAAAAATCGGCCAGCTAAATATCCTCAGTTTATACCATTTATATCTGTCAGTCCCACCATGACTGGGCGAAAACCAGTTGAAGAACTGGAACACAAGTACAAATGGGGTATGAAGGGTTTGAAAATTCACCCTGTGGCCCAGAACTTTGCTCCAGATGACAAACGGATGTGGCCGGTTTACGAATGGTTAGAAAAACATAATTTACCCATAACAGCCCATTCTGGAGTTAATATTGATGGAACGTCTCGATACGGCGAGCCAAAAAGGTGGGATACTGTTTTGGAGGATTTTCCAAATCTTAAACTAATACTGGCTCATTTGGGTAACGGGTTCTGGGATCAAACCATTGAAATAGCTGATAAATTCCTTCATGTAATGTTCGACACTGCAATTGCAATTTCATACATTCAAAATCCTACTACATTAGATGATGAGGATGCAGCTGACATTATAAAGACTATCGGTGCAGATCGAATACTTTTTGGCTCAGATTATCCATGGATAAATCCTAAAAAAGATATTGAAAGAATAAAAAGCTTAGATATCAATGAAACGGATAAAAAACTGATATTAGGTGAAAATGCAGTAAAATTGTTCAATGTGTAGTATTGTTTAGATATATAAAGAATGTAGTTTATTTAACTGGTTTATATTTGGTCATGGCTATAAGGATCAGTGCAATGCCCATTGCCAAGGCCCCTACAATGAATGCATTATGAAGTCCCTGAGAAACCAATGCAGGAGTTAATCTATCACTAGTACTGGGTCCCACTGCATTGTAAATGACCATAGCTGCCACAGTACCAAGAATTCCTGTTCCGAAACCATTACCAATCATATTAGTGGTGTTAACCAGCCCCGATGCTATTCCCCTGTATTCAGATGGACTTTCTGCCAGTATGAATTTAGTGTTAGGTGGGTTGAATGCGGCCACTGAAGCCCCTAACATCAACAGACCTACTGTAATATAGATCAAACTACTGGAAGGATTAAATGATGCTAAGATAAGGCAGGCAATTACTCCAATTATACCTCCCACCAAGGTTATACGGTTAGGTGAAATTTTATCAGAAATTGTGCCGGAAATCGGCCCCACAATAAAAATGGCAATAGGCATGATGGTCAACATTAAACCAGAATAACCTACACTCATCCCCTTGACCACTTCAAAGTAAAAAGGTAAAAGGACTATAGCCCCTGAGAAGGGCATGTTAGAGAGGATATTAGCACCATTAGCCAATGCAATCTGTTTCATCTTTAAATAATTCAGATTTATTAAGGGTTCAGTTGTCCTTGATTCGTGATAAACAAATAATATCCAAAATATTACAGAGCAGATTATACTGCCTATTATTATGATGGAAGTCCAACCGAAGTCCAGCCCCTTATTGAGGGCAAAAATGAGAGTACTTTGGGCAATAAAGAATATGGCCACTCCCGGTATGTCCAGGGATCCGGGTTTTTTTTCAGTTTCATGTAGAACGGCCTGGCCAAGTATTATACCAAAAATCCCTATTGGGACATTAATAAAGAATATCCAATGAAAATTGAGGTATTCTGTGATGAAACCTCCTAGAAGTGGGCCTAAAGCTAAACCAAGCGAGCCTATAGTGGTCATAATTCCAATATTCCTGCCCCTCTTATCTTTAGGGAGATAGTTTAAAACCATAGCAGCAGTTAAAGCAGAAAACATGGCGGCACCAAAGGCCTGGATTAACCTAAAAATAATCAATTCATGAAATTGGCTTGCAATTCCACTCAAACTTGACCCTATGATAAAAATGAGAAAACCAGTTAAGAAAACCTTTTTAAAACCCTTCTGTTGAGCTAATTTCCCAAAAACAATTAAAAAACTACCTAAAACAATAATATAAATAAGAATAACCCATAAAATATCGTTAGTCGTCACGTGGAAAAACTTAGCCATAGTAGGCAAAGAAACATTAACAATAGATATATCAAGAAAAGACATGAAACTGGCCAATGAAATTACCATTAGGGTAAGTTTATGATTATTTCTTAAACTTTCAAGCATTTAAAACCCCCTATCATATATCTAATCTAATGTTCTATGTTACCACAAATATGATTAACACCCTATTCGGAAGGGTTTTTCAAATCTTGTTAAATAATCTATCTTTAGGATAATAATATACTTTTAGATTAGTGATAATATTAATAATTTAAAACTGAAGTTTGAAAGAGGATTCAAGGAGATATTAAATGGACTACAATGATATCATAAATGAACTGGAAAGATTATCCAATCCCGAAGATGTGGAGGGGATGGCACGATTCGGAATCAGTTCCCAAAAGGTATATGGTGTAAGAATGCCTGATTTACGGCAAATAGCGAAGAAAGCAGGGAAAGATCACCTTTTGGCCGATAAACTTTGGGTGGCAGGTTATCAGGAGACCATGATCCTGGCATGTATGATTGAAGACCCCAAAATTGTTACAGAAGAACAAATGGATGATTGGGCTCTTGACTTTGATACGTGGGCCGTTTGCGACCAGTGCTGCATGAATCTGTTTAGAAAAACTCCATTTGCTTATGAAAAGGTTTACCAGTGGAGCGGGAGGGATGAAGAATTCGTTAAAAGAGCTGCTTTCGCTTTGATTGCTACTCTGGCAGTTCATGATAAAAAAGCTTCAGATGATACATTTGAAGAGCTTTTTCCCCTCATTTTCCGTGAATCATGTGATGAGAGAAATTTTGTAAAAAAAGCAGTGAATTGGGCTTTAAGACAGATCGGGAAAAGAAATATTCACCTCAATAAGAAGGCTATTGAAATTGCCAGTAAAATTCGGGAAATTGATAATAAAACAGCCAAATGGATTGCAGCTGATGCATTAAGGGAATTAAAAAGTGAAAAGATTCAAAGTAGAATGAAAAATCAAAAGAAATAACTTCGTAGCTACTGTTCTACAATTTTCATTAATAAAAATAAAATTGTCTAATTTTTTAGAGCAATTATTTCTTTCACATCCACCAGTTTCCACACGAAAGAGCTATCTACCTCCACCAGACAGGCCAGTGGATCATCAGGATCAAGCCCCAGGGCAGCCATTATATTTTTAGACAGTCCACGGGATTTAATAAGGTCTGCAAACTTTTTACGTACCTCTTTTTTCTTTTCATCGTCAGTCTCTTTTACTATATGTCCTCTTAGTGCAACAAACTTATATTCAGATAAATCAGGAGCATACTCTTCAATTTCCACTGAAACCTTAGGGTTTTCTTTCAGGCGTTGAATTTTCTTACCATACTTGGTGGATAAAAAGTACAGATACTTCTGGTCGAATACGTATAAAAATGGGGCAATATAGGGATATTCTCCATTAAAAGCGATTCTGCTCATGAAGTTTTCATTTATCAACTCATCATACTCTTCTTTATCCATTAAAGGTATTTTATATAAGCTCATAGTTATCACCTAACCCGTTTCTTATTAATTATTTACTTTTTAATTAAATTAATTTTTTTCATTTTAACACGGGATAATCTGCTTTTAACCAGGCCCCCATACTCCCTAGCACACTGCTCAACTGGGAGTAACCATTCTTTTTAAGAATACTGCAGGCAATCGTTGACTTGTATCCAGAATCACAATATACCACAACGTGCTTATCTTGAGGAATCTCTTCCAGGTGCTGATTTATATGGCCCACCCAGATTGGGTGGGATCCTTCTAGATGCACCTTTTCATAATCGTTAATTTTTCGAACATCCAGCAGAAAAATATCTTCCTTCTGGTCCAGCGCCTTTTTCAACTGGTGAACAGACCACATATCTAATTTATCTACTTGTTGGGCAGCCATGTACCATGCTGGAAAACCGCCTGCCAGATAACCGTATATGTTATCATACCCCAGTCTTACCAGCTGACGGGTGATATCATTTATATAACCTTCGTTGTCGTTGATTATGATTATTGGATCTTCATAGTTAAGGAAATATCCGACAAATGCTGAGAATCCTTCCCTCCAGATGTTTATGGTTTGGGGTATATGGCCCCCTCCAAAACTGGTCGGTTTCCTTATATCTACTAATTGAGCTCCTTTTTTTGTTAATTTTTTTATTTCCACAGGTTTAAGTGGATGACAGTAGGGGAGTCTTTCCATAATATGGGGACCATTTAAATTATTAACTTCCATTACTTTGAAATAAGGGGGAGTGTAAATTTTTTCTTCGGTTTTACTTTTAATGAATTTTTCTTTAGTTAATTGAAGCATAGGGTTTGTTTTTTTCTCGTAACCAATGGTGGTAATGTCCTGATCTCGCAGGTCTGATCCGCAAACTGATCCAGCCCCATGGGCAGGGCAAACAATTACATTATCTCCCAGAGGCAAGATTTTTTCATATAGGCTGCTGTATAAAAATTCAGCCATTTCTGGTGCTTCTTTTTCCCCCAGAAGGTCAGTTCTACCTACCTCTCCAGCAAATAATGCGTCTCCAGTAAAAATCATGTAAGGTTCATCTGATGATGCTTTATCAGTTAAAGATATTGATACACTTTCATGTGTATGTCCTGGGGTTTCCAGTACCTCTAATTCAAGTGATCCTATCTTAAAAATGTCTCCGTCATAGATGGGAGTCCCATAAAGAAAATCCATTTTGGATCCGTGATATATTTCTGCACCAGTAATATCTGCAAGTTCCAAAGACCCAATTATATAATCCTCGTTGCGGTGAGTTTCAAAAATATGGGTAATTTTCATATTATTAGAACTGGCAACATCCAGGTATGCATCCACGTCTCTTCTAGGATCTATTACTGCTGCATTTCCCTTAGAACCAATAAAATATGATTTATGTGCAATTCCCTCAGATTTTATTATTTCAAATATCATTTCCACACCCCTTCTAAAAAAATTAACAATTATGTAATAAAATCATTTCAGTTAATTACTCCCAATTTTTATGTTGGTATTGTATATTATCTTTATAATAGAAGAAATTAATTATTAATTAATATGTTAAATGTCAATATTTCGTATTAATTCAAGGCTGTGTGTGTAATGGATAATATAATTGAAACATGGGATATAACCAAAAAATATGATGATTTCACTGCAGTTGATTCAGTGAATCTTCAAGTACCAAAAAATAGTGTTTATGGTGTTTTAGGTCCAAATGGGGCGGGTAAAACAACTTTAATTTCAATGTTATGTACCATTTTGCACCCTTCTTCAGGTAAAGCACATGTAAACGGTTTTGATGTGGTGAAAAATCCTACTGAAGTTAGAAGATCCATTGGAATAGTATTCCAGTCACGGGCTTTAGACGATATTTTAACTGGCAGGGAGCACCTGGAAATGCACGCATCATTGTATGGGGTGCCCAAGGACCTTCGGAGTACACGCATAGACGAAATTCTTGAATTAATAGCACTAGGGAAAAAAGCTGACGAGTATGTAAAAACATACTCTGGTGGAATGAAAAGAAGATTGGAAATTGGCCGGGGATTGATCCATTACCCTAAGGTATTATTCTTAGATGAACCAACTCTGGGCTTGGATCCTCAGACCAGGGAAAGTATTTGGGATTACATTGAAAACTTGAATAAAAACGAGGATATAACTGTTTTAATGACCACCCATTACATGGAAGAAGCAGATAAGCTATGTGATGAGGTAGCAATAATTAACAGTGGTCAGATAATAACATCAGATTCGCCACGTAATCTTAAAAGGAAATTAAAAGCAGATACCATAACTGTTACTGTTGATGATTCAGAGAAGTTCATCAAAAATGCTAAAAATCTGGAATTTGTTAAGGACATCTTTCAGGTTGATTCTGAGATAAAATTAATGGTTGAACGGGGGGAAAATTTAGTTACTGATGTTGTAGAATTTGCAAGTAAAATTGGAGTCCAGATTCAATCAGTTGAACTGGAACACCCCAATTTGGAAGATGTTTTCATTAATTATACTGGTTCCAGTATACAGGGGGAGAGATAATGAGTGATTGGGAAGGAATATTCACCATATGGCTTCGGGAAACCAAGAGATACATCCGATATCGTTCAAGAATAGTGACTTCAGTGGTAACTCCTTTATTGTGGCTTATTATCTTTGGAACTGGTTTAGGTTCTGCTGTTAGATTTGGTGGAATGGCTGGGGGATACCAACAATTTATATTTCCAGGTATTATAGGTCAAACCATACTTTTTACATCCGTTTTTTCTGGTGTTTCCGTGATTATTGACCGTCAATACGGTTTTTTAAAGGAAATACTTGTGGCACCAATATCCAGACCATCTATAGTAATGGGTAAAGCCCTGGGAATAAGCACGGCCTCGTTAATCCAGGGAGTAATACTATTAGTACTGTCATTTATAGTGGGAATCCAAATGACTCCACTCTGTTTTTTGGTTAGTACTATATTGATTGTGATGATTTCATTGGGTCTTGCAAGCTTAGGTTTGCTTATCGCATCTTTTACAGATAGTATGGAAGGATTTAACCTTATATTGAGCTTTATAGTATTACCAATGTTCCTTTTAAGTGGAGCATTATTCCCCATAACTGGACTTCCATCATGGCTTCAATTTGCTGTCTATTTAAATCCACTTACTTATGGAGTTGATGCTTTAAGGTACACTATTTTAGGAACATCTACTCTTCCATTGTATATTAATGTTATTGTAGTTTTTGGCTTTGCCTTATTGATGATATTTATATCTGCTTTTATCTTCAGTAAGAAAGAACAGAGCTTGATGTAATTAGAGCTTATTTTTTCTTTATTTTTATTTTTTTACAGTTTATTCAATTTTACTAATAGTTAAAAGAAGTAAGTATTAATTTTAAACTGTTTAATTCATAAAGTTTATTTATAGAATTTAATATCTTTTAAAAGTTAAAAGAGTAATTTAATTTTTAAATTACTCAATACTTAAAAATACGCTGTCCCTGTAAATTTCCAGGTGTATATATACGGTGCTTTGAATCTCCAGCCCCAATACCTTGAAAATGTTGGTAAAATAGTTCCACTATCTGCATACTGCCATTTTCGATTTCCATTGTACTTATAGTAAATACTGCCTTTTATTGAATAGGATCCATAATGCCAGTATCCAATATCAATGTAAGGAGTCACTGCTGAGCTCGCTTTATTAATATTATATTTTGATACCTTTACAGAAACCGTTCGTGCAGATACAGGGGATACACATAAAAGCCCAATAGCTATTATGATTATACAAAATATAGCTCCTTTTTTCATATTGTTCCTCCACTTTAATTATTACTAAATTAATAAAAAATAATAAAATAAAGTTTATAAAATTTATTAGTAATATATTAATAATAAAATTTATTACTAACTACCTTAATAACTAACTACCTTAATAATTTTCGTGGTGGTGATTTTTTATGAAATTAAATTTTAAAGTGTTAATAATAGGGGTAAGTATTCCCACAATTTTTACATTATTATGGCAGATTGGAGCAGTTATAGAATTAATTTTCCCAAACGTGACAATTTTTGTAAATTTAGATACTTTTATCACATTTTTATTAGTTTTTTTAGCAAGTATCGGAGTTTCCTTATTATTAAATGCTAATCTTAAAAAAAGTTTAGTTAGCGGTATTTTCATAGGGTTTTTTGGAGAAGTAGTTACTTTATTGATTATAATATTCTTTGCACTGTTAATTCAGTTAACATCCAGCAGTATTCCTATGGATATATTCACCATTGATATTTTCTATTACTATATAATTCCTAATTTGATCTTTCAAATGTTAAATGGCGTTTTTGCTGGATTTATCGGGTATAATCTGGTTCAATTCAAAAATAAATGAATATATGAATTTTTATTATCATAAACCTTTTAATGCTAAGATTATCTGTCCTAATTGGGGTATGATTAATAGTTTATCACTAATTTTGACAACTTTTGCCCTAATTTGAGTGGGGTAAACTACCATTGGATCTGGTGCATGGTTATTATCACCTTTAATAATATAATATTTATTTCCTTTACCGTCTATGTTAGAACCAATAACCCGATGTATTACTGGCCCATCATTAAACCAAACTGCATCATAAACTACAATATCCCCCACTTCTATATCACCGATATTAAATTCATTTAGACCTATAAAATTAGTTTTTTCAATTATAACAATATCTCCCCGGTACAGTACAGGTTCCATGCTTTTAGAAACCACAACATTCATGTGCTGACTACAAAAAAGAGCTATTACAATAATACTAAGATAAATAAGTATTTCCTGATATTTACGTTTAGTAACATCCATCCCATCACCAAAAAATCATTTTTATTATATCAATAATAATATTATATTACATATATTTAATACTATTTAAATTATTAAATATTTATTTTATTATTGAAAACTTTATTTTTTGTCAACGGAAAACCAAAAAAAGACAATTATCCCCTAAATTCATAAAAACAAAAAATAAATACCATAATCAATAAAAAATTTAATAATTATTAAGCTACACCAAAAATTTCTAAAATATGTGAAAGTTTAATAATTAACTTTGCTATGGATATATTTTAGTTTTTTAAGATGGAAAGATGATTCTATGTTATCTAAAAAGGTTAACTTAAAAAAGATGAAAGAATCGGATAGGGAACACACCACAACTTATGGGACCCGCTATTTTTCTAAGAAAGTACCTAAGTATGAAATGCCGGATGAGGGAATGCCATCAAAAGCAGCATACCACCTGGTTCATGATGAACTAAATCTGGATGGGAATCCTGCATTGAATCTGGCCAGTTTTGTCACAACCTGGATGGAACCAGAAGCAGATAAACTGATAATGGAAAGCATTGGCAAAAACTTTGTGGACAATGATGAGTATCCTCAGACACAAAAGATTCAAGAAAGAGTGGTCAATATGTTGGCCCGATTATTCAACGTCCCTAAAAACTGTCAATCAGTGGGAACCGGTACTATTGGTTCATCAGAAGCAATAATGCTGGGTCTTTTAGCCCATAAATGGACTTGGAAAAAACGAAGACAAAAAGAAGGTAAACCCTATGATAAACCCAATATTGTTATGGGTGCAGACGTACACACTGTTTGGGAGAAATTTGCCCGTTATTTTGACGTTGAACTGAAATTAATACCTTTAGAACGAGATACTTATACAGTAACTGTTGATGAGGTAGCCAAAGAAATTGATGAAAATACAATCTGTGTGGGGGCAGTTTTAGGAACAACCTTTACAGGACAAATGGATCCCATCAAAGAGATTAACCAATTATTAATTGATATCAAACAAACTAAGGGTTGGGACATACCAATGCATGTGGATGGTGCCAGCGGCGGCATGGTGATACCCTTTACCAATCCAGACATGCAATGGGATTTCAGATTAGAACAAGTTAAATCAATCAATGTATCTGGACATAAATACGGTTTAGTGTACCCTGGTGTTGGATGGCTGGTATTTAAAGATGAGAAAGACTTACCTAACGAATTGATTTTCGAAGTTAATTATTTAGGTGGTTTAATGCCCAACTATTCCCTAAATTTTTCCAAAGGCAGTAGCACCATAATAGCCCAATATTACAACTTTTTAAGACTGGGTAAAGATGGTTATAAAGATATAATGGAAAATTTGATGGAAACAACCACTTACATTGCTAATGAACTGGAAAAATCCGGTAAATTTGAGGTAATCAATAAACATCTAATGTTTCCTCTGGTAACATTTAAATTAAAGAATTCAAAGTTCAGCGTTTTCCAGCTATCTGAGAAACTCCGTGAAAAAGGATGGATCGTCCCGGCATATACGCTCCCTCCTAATGCTGAAGATGTGGCAGTCCTTAGGATGGTCATCAAGGAAAATTTCAGCAGGGACATGGCAGATCTTTTAATGGATGATATGATGTATGCCTATGATTTTCTGGAAAAAGATCCAAAAGAACATCAAGAGTCAGCTAAGGAAGACGAAAAAGAATCTAGAAAACATAAACATAAAATATGCTAATTAACTAAATTCTTTTTTATTTCTTCTTAATGTCATTAATTGAATTCTTCTTTATTTTTTTTCTTAAAAATTCAAACATTATTAACTGAATTATTTTCATCCCGTATATCTACCTGTTATCTGCGTTTGAGCCAGTATATGTCCTTCCATAACATTGTTAACTTGTTCTATTGTGCTTCCAGGTTCTAAATTAAGTTCAATGTCCAGAGCATATATTTTGAAGGCGTATCTATGGGTTTGTCCTGGTGGTGGCGCCGGACCGCTGTATCCTATTGTATTAAAGCTGTTTAATCCCTGCTTTGCCCCATTTTCCAATGTTTCCTGATTAGTTATACCTTCATCGAGTTTTGTAACATCTGCAGGTATGTTGAACACTATCCAATGGATAAAAGAGCCACCAGTAGAATCTGGGTCCTCACATATTATGGTAAAGGTTTTGGTATCTGCTGGAGCTGATGTCCATGCCAGAGGCGGAGACACGTTTTCCCCATCAGTAGTGTATTTTAAAGGTATATCTTTTCCCTGTGTAAAAGCACTACTCGTTATCGCAAATTCACCCGTTCCATTTTCAGTTTGGTTTGATTCCTGTGAAGTACAGCCAGAAGCCAGTATCACTAAAGTCAATATAGACAACGAAAAAATTAGATATCTTTTCAAAAAATTCACCCCTCCATTTTTTAAAACTAGTTAATACTATGTTAAAATTGATATAAATCTTGGTAGGTTTCCTCGCTTTTAGATTTGTTAGCAAAATAAATTATTTCCTAATAAAAAAAATAATAAAAAAAGAATAATATTTAATTAACCTTTATTGGGTAAACGTGGTATCAGCCAAGATAAGAATGAATCTTCACTTCTAGATTGTATCCAAGCTTTTCCAGGACCAGTTAATTCTACTACTAAGCCTTCACCACTAAATAAAGTGGATTTCATTCCCCCTATTTTTTTCACATTATATCCTACATTATCATCAAAGGCCACTATATGTCCAGTATCTACAATGTATTTTTCTCCTGCTTCTAAATTAATGGGATGAATAGCACCGAAACTGGATGCAAATAGTTTACCAGTACCTTCTATTTTTAATAAGAAAAGTCCTTCCTTGGAGAAGAAGGTTTTTGATCCTCCCCATTTAGTGTCAATATCAATATCTGTGGTGGCAGACATAAATGATCCAGATTGAACAAATATTACCTGATCATTTAGGTCCATGGCATGGATATCACCAGGTAGTGGCGGGGCCATTGTTATCTCTCCTGGAGATTCTGCTGTAAATTTATTTATAAAGAAACTTTCTCCCCCAACCAAACTTCTTTTTAAACCACCGAAAAGTCCGCCTTTCATTCCAGTTTCAATTGAAATTCCACTGGACATACTTACCAACGCGCCAGCTTCAGCATTTACTTGTTCAGATGTTTCTAAATCTAATTTGAGTAGGGCATAGGATGGTTGATATAAAATTTCATAGTCCATTTTTTTCACCTTTTGAGTAAATCATTCAAGTTGATACATATCTATGAATTATAAAGGATAATTAAATTTTTATGATCTTAAATTTTTTTTAGAATTGATCTTATTATTGAGGGTTTATAGGATCAGCTATTGCAAAGTATATTATGCAAATCATATAAACAATTTATATTCAAGATAATTGGTGACATCATGAAAAATCTATCCAGAGAAATAGTACAACGTATAGAAGAAATTGCTCAACCAGTCAAAATAATGCACGTCTGCGGATCACACGAACACACCATAATGCAGCACGGTATAAGGTCTTTAATACCAAAAGAAGTAGAAGTAGTGGCAGGACCAGGATGTCCAGTTTGTTGTGTTCCCTCCCGAGAAATTGACGAATGCTTAGAACTTGCCAGAAAAGGTGTTACTATAACCACTTTTGGGGACATGTTAAGGGTTCCAGGATCAAAGGGAACCCTGGCCGATGCCCGGGCAGAAGGTGCTGATGTAAGAGTGGTCTATGGAGTAAACAACGCAGTTGATATTGCCCAAAAAATTGATAATGAAGTAGTATTTATGGCAGCAGGTTTTGAAACCACAGCCCCTACCACTGCATCAGAGATAGTTTCAGGGCCTCCAGAAAACTTTTCAGTACTATCATGTCACAGATTAATTCCCCCCGCACTAAAATTCCTCATTGAATCTGGAGAAGTAAATCTCACAGCTTTAATCGAACCAGGTCACGTTTCAACTATAATCGGGACCTGGCCTTACCTACCGTTTTCTGAAAAATACAACATACCCCAGGTAGTGGCGGGATTCAACCCATTTGACGTTCTAATAGCAATTTACATGATATTAAAACAGCTTAAAAATGGGAAAGCAGAGGTTCAAAACGAATACAAGAGAGCAGTAAGAGAAGAAGGTAATGTAAAGGCACAAAAACTCTTAGATGAAGTATTTTACATAAGGACCCGCGAGTGGAGAGGTTTTCCTGACATACCAGATTCTGTATACGAGATACGGGATGAATTTGTAGATTTCAATGCCCGTGAAAAATTTGATATTAACATAGAAAAGGGTGAAGATGTTGTAACTGGATGTATCTGTGGCCCAATACTGCGGGGAGTGGCCAGACCAGAGGAATGCAAACTTTTCAAAAAAGAGTGCACACCTATGAATCCTATAGGCGCGTGCATGGTTAGTAAAGAAGGGACATGTAACATAGCATTTAGATACGGTTCCCTATAACATTTCAACCTCCAATGCAGTGTTTTGATACAGTTTACTATATAACTATAACGAGGTAAATGATGAAGGCCATAGCTCTGGATGTGGACGGCACAATTACCAATAAAAATAGAAGAGCATGTGTAAGTGCCATTAAAGCAATTCACCAGGCAGAAGATAGTGGGATTCCAGTTATTATTGTCACCGGAAACATGTTGTGCAGTTCAAAAATGATTTCAACACTACTTGGAACTACCGGAGGTTTGGTGGCTGAAAACGGTGGAATTATAGAAACGCCTAAAGGTCGAAAGGTACTGGGTGATTTTTCTAAATGTGAAAATGCATATAATTATCTAAAATCCAAACACGATGTGGAAAAAGTAGATCTATCCAGTCATAGGATATCTGAAATTGCTTTAACGAGAAAAATTCCAGTTGAGATTATTAAAGAAACATTAAAAGACTTTGAAGTTAAAATATATGATTCAAAATTCGCTATTCATTTAACTGACCCGGCTGTTAGTAAAGGGTCTTCACTTAAGATGGTGGCAGAGGACTTAGGAATTAATGTTCATGATATTATAGCCATTGGAGACAGCGAGAACGATATGGAATTTCTAGAAGTAGCAGGTTTTAAGGTGGCAGTTGCCAATGCCAACCCGGAACTAAAAGATATAGCTGACTATGTAACCACCAGTTATTATGGGGATGGAGCTGCAGAGGCCATTCATAAATTCGTTTTATAATTAATAATTTACATTTTAAACTATTAAAATAATTTAAAAAATAGATTGGAATAATTTGAGAAAATTTTTGATAATGAGGGTTTCTATATGTTAGACGATGTAGCCAATCAAACCTTAGATCTTGCACTTAAACATGCTGATCTTGCTGAGGTTTATGTTGAAAAGGAAAAGAATTGGGATATAGATATTCAAAAAGACAATGTTGACTTTGCCAAAGAGTTATACGTGTTGGGAGCCGGTGTTAGAGTAATCATAGATGATAAGATGGGTTTTTCTTACACCAGCAACATGGATAAACTAAATTTAATGGTCGAAAAAGCTGTTTTTAATGCCCAGGCCAACATAAAAGATGAAAATTATTCTTTCGCCACAAAATCGGAATATAAAAAAGTAGAAGGAACCTATGACTCTAAAATAGAAACTCTGGAATTAGATGATTCAATTGAATTTGCCAAATCCATGATCAGCACGGCTCAGGATGAGAAATGCCAACCAACTTCTGGTGGATTCTCTGCAAGATGTTTAGAGAGTTTAGTTAAAAATTCTGAAGGAATAAACTGTAAAGATAAATCCACGGCATTTTATGGATACATATCTGTAAACTACGAAAATGATGAAATATCCACGGCCTACGAGTCAGATGCTTCCAGGTATATGGATATAGATCCTGAGTGGATTGCCTGCCAAGCATCTGGAATTGCCAGAAACTCTGCGGGAGGTAAACCTGTTGAAACAAAAGATTTAGAAGTAGTATTAGATTATCACGCGGCTTCTGGTTTGCTTTCCACATTCACCCATTCAATAAATGCTGATAATGTGCAAAGAGGAAGGTCACTATTGGCTGATAAAATTGGGCAAGAAGTAGTTTCTCCTAATTTGAGCATTTATGATGATGGAACCATAAAACAAGGGCTCGGTACTTCAAAATGCGATGATGAAGGTTCACCTTCCCAAAAAACCACAATCATAGAAAAAGGAGAACTAAAAAACTTTGTCTATGATCTCTACACTGCCAAAAAAGGAAACACTCAAAGCACAGGTAACGGAATGAGAGCCTCTTTTTCAGATACTCCCAATGTTAGTTTAACCAATTTTGTCATGGATTATACGGATTCTCTTGAAATTTCAGATGTTAAAGAAGGATTATTGGTGACAGATGTTCTAGGGGCCCATACAGCCAACCCTATATCTGGAGACTTTTCAGTAGAGACTAACAACGCCTTTAAAATTGAAAAAGGCAAAATAAAACATCCCATTAAAAAGGCCATGATATCTGGAAACATATTCCAAGTGCTTAAAAATTCCTCTTCAATCTCTAAAGAAACTCGTCAGCTGGGGCCATTCATAACTCCTCGTATTCACACCAAACTAAGGGTGGTAGGATAAAGTTTTATAGGTTATTATGCTGGAAAATAAGAAAATAGAAGATTCATTATCTCATTACTTTCAGGTAATGTTAAATAAAAAACTCTCCAAATCCAAAGTATCATCTAAAATAAAAACTGCTTTTGACAATGATATAGATCAACTCTGGAGAGAACATGAAGAGGTAAGAGATAAATTTATAGATTTATATGGAGATTTAGCACATAAAAAGATTGAAAAGGCAGATTTTTCTTTTCTGGATTTAAAAATAGAAATTGCAGAAAAAATACGGGAAAACTGCCATTTATGTGAGAGAAGATGTAATATTAATCGCAATCTTATTAAGGGGAGCTGTGGTGTTAAAAACCCCAGAATTGCGTCCCAGTTTATTCACACAGGCGAAGAAAGAGTGTTGGTACCCAGTCACACCATATTTTTCTCAGGATGTAATTTTCAATGTGTTTTCTGCCAGAATTATGATATCAGTCAAAATCCACTTGCTGGTATTCAGGTAAGACCAGAGGATTTAGCAGAGATTATTGACAAAAATAGAAAGCACGGGTCACGGAATGTGAATTTTGTAGGGGGCGATCCCACTCCTAATTTACCATACATCTTAAAAACTATGAATCTTGTTGAAGAAAACATTCCTGTGGTCTGGAACAGCAATTTCTACATGTCCATGGAAGCTATGAAATTGTTGGATGGCTTTATTGATCTCTTTTTAACTGATTTTAAATATGGAAATGACGAATGTGCAAAGAGACTCTCTAAAATAGATAATTACTGGGAAGTTGTAAGGAGAAATCACAAAATGGCAGAAAAAAGTGGGGATTTAATAATCAGACATTTGGTTTTACCTAATCACCTTGAATGTTGCACTAAACCATTATTAGAGTGGATAGCTCAAAATCTTAAAAAAGACACAGTTGTAAATATTATGGGTCAGTACCGACCGCTTTACAAGGCGAACGATTATGAGGAACTGCGAAGATACGTTTATCCCGATGAAATAAGGGAAGCAGTTAAATATGCTAAAAGTTTAGGACTAACCAACGTTATACACTAATGAATAATCTACAAATTTGACAATGGCATTTTTAATATATAATACATTAAATTAATGAAATTAGAAAGATGATTAGATGAATATATTATTAACTGGAACCCCGGGAGTTGGAAAAACCACGGTCTTAACCCAGATACAGCACCATCTCCAGGATAATGATTATAGAATTGGTGGATTATATTGCCCTGAAATACGCATAAATCGACAGAGAGTAGGATTTAAAATAATTAACTTAATGACCAGAACTGAAGGTATTCTATCCCATATAAACTGTAAAGGGCCACGTGTAGGTAAATATAGGGTAAATTTGTCAGATTTAGATGATATTGGTACATCAGCAATCTACCAAGCTTTAGATCAGGCGGATTTCATATTAATTGATGAAATTGCCCCTATGGAATTACACAGCCAGAATTTTTGCAGGGCAGTTTCAGAAGCATTTGATAGTCCAAAAACGGTTATTGCAGTTATACATAAAAAATCCAGAAACCCATTTATCTTAAAGTTAAAAAATAGGGATGATGTGAAAATATTTGAAATAACTAAAGAAAATCGGGATTCAATTCATAGAGACATATTAAAAAAATTATTTTATGGTGATAATTTATTTATCAATTCAAATAGAATAAAACATGAAGATGTATAATATTTCCTAATTTATTCAATTTTTACAGAAAGTTTATAAAAAACATTGTTTTGTGGTGATTATATGGAATGTCAAGATTACGGGCTCAATAGGGCCACTGAAAGGAGAAATTTAAACCTAAATCCATTACAACGTGGGGGAGTACTACCTAAAGAGGCAAGAGTTGCCCTTTATGAGTTTTCAGATGGTTACAGTGTATGTGACTACTGTGCCGGGCGCCTGGACCAGGTGACTAAACCAGCAATATCCTCATTTCTAGACGATTTGGCTAAATTTATTAATGTAGATGTGGCTAGAACTGTACACGGGGCTAGAGAAGGTAAATTTGCAGTGATGCATGCCCTATGTGATCCTGGAGATACCATAATTGTTGACGGCAATGCCCATTACACCACCCATCTAGGAGCAGAAAGATGCGGACTGGAACTAATTGAAGTTCCAAACACTTCGCATCCAGAATATGCAGTAACCCCTAAAAAATACAGGGAAGTATTGGAAAGTGAAATTGATAAAGGTCAGGACATTAAATTAGCAGTGTTAACCCATGTAGATGGTGATTATGGTAACTTAACTGATGCTGCCAAAATAGGTAAAATTGCTGGAGATAACAATATTCCACTCCTTTTAAACTGTGCATATTCCATGGGAAGACTTCCCATAGATGCAAAAAAGTTAAATGTTGATTTTGTAGTGGGAAGTGGACATAAAAGCATGGCTGCCTCAGGTCCAATTGGTGTTTTAGGGATGAAAGAAGAGTGGGCCGAAACAGTACTTAAAAGATCTAAAAGACACGAAGTCAAGGAACTTGAAATGTTAGGTTGTACCAGCAGAGGAGCCCCAGTGGCAACCATGATGGCCTCCCTTCCCCATGTAATAGCAAGGGTTAATGCATGGGACGTGGAACTTGAAAAAAGTAGAAATTTCGTTAGAAGCATGGAGGAAATAGATGGTGTAACTCAAATTGGACTTAAACCAACAGAACATGATCTTGTAAGATTTGAAACTCCGGGATTTGACGAAATAGCCCAAACTCATCCAAGAAAAGGGTTTTTTTTATATGAAGAGCTGAAAAAGAGGAATATAGTGGGAGTTAAGCGAGGCCAAACCAAATGGTTCAAATGCAGTGTCTACGGATTTTCCCAAGAGCAGATCAATTATATAGCAGATTCGTTTAAGAAAATTGCTGAAAAAAATAGATAAAAAAAATAAAAGATGTTAATCTTTAACTAAAAATTAAATTTTTATTCAATTTTCTGGACTGGAAATTGAATTTCAGTTAACCATTCACTTTCTGGAACTTCCATAGGATCGTTCAGGTAGATCTCCATGGGCGCTCCAGTCATAGCATAGCCATTTTTCACTGAATATTCGTAGACCATTGCATATACCGGTGCCACATCATGGTAAGACCCTTTATGTATAGTTGAAAGAACAGTTCTCTGGGGAAGTTTTTTGATTTTTACTTTTCCCTCTTCTGCAACTTCTCCGACTACAGCAATTCCCACGTCATACTGCATATTTTCCATACCAACTTCTGCAGGGCTGTTATAGTATATACCAAATGGCGGACCAACTATCTGTAACCCTTTCTCCATAACCCATCCTACTACTTTCCCAATCAATTCTGGCATGGCTTCCGGTGGTCCGGTGTGGAAAATATATGCAACTTGCATTTCTGGAACTTCTTTTTCATTTATCTCCATAATAAGACCTCACTACAATTTATGCAATATCTTATCATAAAGACATTTCTCTTTCCAGCACTGAACTTTTACCATTAAAAATAAAATCTTCAATAATATTTTCTATTTGTTCTCCCACACCAGGAATTTCCTTTAATCTTCTTTTATCATAATATTTACGGATACTTCCATTTAAATTCTCAATGTTTTCAGCAGCTTTATGGTAATTCCAGTTTGAACCAGTATATCCAGATTTAAACTCTTTAAAAAATGCAATAAGCAGCAGATGTTGTGCCACGTCACGATTAAATTTTACATAATCCTCAGTGGGTATAAGTGTTCTTTGATGAGATTTTACTTTAAAATCAGGTGGATCAATAAAATTCTGTATCCCATATTTTTTACAGAATTTCAAAGCTAAATTGTTTATTTTTAATTTGTATTGATGGGGAGGATCAGTCCTATTTGTATACATGCTATTGTACTCTTCAACAAGCTCAGGAAATTTATTTTCAAGTAATTTCATAAATCGAATTCTCTGATTAGAGCGTAAAGTCATACCAGAACCTATAATTATGTAATCCACATATTTAGATGATTTTTTTATAACATTTTCAATATTATCCGGATTATCTAAAAGGTAAGGAATAATAGGGATGAAATTAACTCCCACCATTATTCCTTCTTTTTTTAGCTTTTTTATTGCTGATAACCTTTTTTTAGGGCGGGTTGCTGCTGGTTCAAGGTAGGGTAAAATGTTTTCATCAAATGTAATAATCGTAAAAGAAACAGTACACCATGAATTTTTAGATATATCTTTTAATATGTCCATATCTCTCAAAACTAAGTCGCTTTTAGTGGCAATGTGCACTGGGAACTGATTATCTCTTAAAATCTCTAGAATTCGGCGGGATAATAGATAATTTTTCTCTGCGGGCTGATAAGGATCAGTTACACCAGATAAACCCACAACATCGGGTTTAAATCTTTTTATATCTCTTTTTAGGATATTAGGTGCATTCTTTTTGACAAATATTTCCTTTGCAAAATTTCGATAATCTTTGTGAATCAGATACTTATCAGTTAAGGCGTCACAGTAGGTACATGCAAATTCACATCCACGGTAGGGATTAATAGCATATCTCATCCAAAACCAGTTGTCTTTAAAGTTATGACGATAAAGGATGCTTTTTGATTCAATTTCAATGAATTTAGCCATTTTATCCTTATAGACTCTTATTCTTTAATTAAAATTAATTATATAGAGAATCGTTATTCTTCAATTGAAATTTCAAGCTGTTCTGCTTTTTTTGCCTTTTCGTGTTTTAACTCGGTTTGGCATCTGTTTAACTGATATTCCAACTTTTTATACTCTCTTTTTGTCCACAGATTTTTCAACCATAAATATATGCAAATGCCTAAAAGTATTAAAACCAGAATTAATAACAATCCAATTATAATTCCGGCGGCCATACCTTGCCAGATTATAAAAAATCCATAACCTAAATAAAATAGAGCAGCAATAAGTCCAATAATAAATGCAATTACAATAAATATCTTCAAGTTTCTCATTAGATTATTAGTATCCATAATGGTCACTTGAATTTATATAAATCAACTGATTCTTAATATAGTTATTTATTGTAATTTAGAAATTCAACATTACTTTAAATTTATTAAAAAAAGAGAAAAAATGTATTAAACCACAGATATATTCTAAAAACGAGGTTTATACTGTTTTATGTGGTTTAGGCGGATTTAAGATTATGGCACTATCTGCAGAATTTTTAAGAGCAGTACTGAAACCAGGTTCGGCCCCAAGAACAATAGTTTCTTTACCATTTTCTTTAGCTATACTAATTAATGGGAAAAAATCCACATCTCGTGTCATTAATGCAATTATATCAATATTAGGGTTGTGAATAAGTTCATATGCTTCCACGGCAATGTGAACATCTGTTTCCCCCGCAACTACTATAGGGGAGAATCCTTCATTGGTGACAGCTTCTATTAATTTATCTGATGCATATTGATTTAAAAATACTTTAACAACTCTTATATTTCCATATTCCCCCAAAATATCTTTTACCAAATCCAAGTCAAGATCAAATTCCCTTCTGAGCATGTTGGGACCATCTATTAGTAATCCCACATTTTTATCTTTAGAATTTCCTTTTTTAATAGGAAGATAATCTTTAAATGAACTTAATGTTTGGCGCATTTTATACCTCCACGGTATATCAAAAACCTAAAAATCTTTTTTTTGGAATTCGAATATTATTAATACCATTATTTTACATGATAGTTCCAAAGAACTATTTTAATCTTTTATAAATTTTTATAAATATCTAAACTTATATTCTATTTTATAAAAAGAACATTAAATAGTTATGCCCAAATCTCGCCTAAATTAATTTTAAGATTTTTTATCAATAATTCTAGTTGTTATTAAACTATTGAATAAATTAGGGATTAATTATGAATTTTAACTGCTTTTACTTTATTCCAACTATTTTTACCCAGTATGATTAGTAAAAGTGCGAATACCCCCAGTATAATAACGCTATATAAACCTCCTCCGAATGCGAATATGGATTCAGATTGGGATAGATACAAAATTGAAGCAACTTCGCTAGTATCTATAATTAAATGTAGAGCTACTGCCACCCAGACGCTTCTGGTTACTAGAACTGCATAACCATAGATAACCGCCAGGATTATTGTCAGGATTGTAATATTTAATATGCCTAGAATGGGTTGTCCCGGCCAGTTCATACCCATGTAAATATTTCCGGCATGCCAGACGCCCCAAATCACTCCTAAAATTAAAACTCCTGCATATGATCCAAAGAGAGGAAACAACCGGTCCTGCAGGTAAACCCTCCAACCAAATTCTTCCCCAAAATATTGGGGCCAAATAATTATAAAACTCAAAAACAGCAATATGATATAGGTACTAAGGAAATTTAGAAGATTATATTGGATTAAAGCTTGGCCAAACCCAAATAAATGGTTTAAATAATTGAGTACTATCATTAAAAGGGCAAATAAAATGCTGAATCCAATGGAGAATTTTTTATTCTCTCCAAACCATAATTTGGTTTTTATAAGGCTTTCTCTCCATTTTTTCCGGATATTGAGTATTATTATGCTTATAAAACCAAAAATTGCTATAATCGATGATAGAAGAGGAGCAACTTTAACTACAGGGAAGTTAATTAAAGGAGAGGGTATTAAAGGTTTATAAAAACTTTCAATTAAAAATACTACAACGTATAATATGAATATTCCTAAGAAGAACTTAGATTCCCTGCTAAGTGCCTTATCTCTAAAAAGAACCAGACAGATAATAGCTGATGAGGCAGGTATGAGCATGTGTACAAAAGTAGTATAAAACGGTACATTACCCCAAGAACCATAATTAATGTAGAACCAGATAAAATGGATTAAGGTTAAAACTGAAAGTATCCCTAGAAAAACTATTGTTTCTTTTTTTAACTGGGAAATTGATTTAAAGTCAGTATCTTTGGATTTATCGTCCATTATAGCCCACAACTGCTGTTTTTTAGGGAATATATTTGAAAATAGGATAATTTATATTTTTATCACTGGTATTCTAACTTCAGTGAGCAATTCACTTTCTGGCACTTGACTGGGGTCGTTTAGATACACTTCTGTGATGGGTCCTACAATATCATAACCATTTTTAACAGCATAATCAACTACAGCGTGAATTACTGGTCCTACCTCAGTATAAGCTCCCTGGTGCATGGCTGCAATTACTGTATGTTCTGGTATCTCTTTAAAGCCTAATTTGTCCACCTGTTGAAAATCTTCGTTTACTGAAAAACCAATTTCATATTGGAGTTGTTCCTCCGGAACATCTTCGGGGCTGTTGAAATAGGTTCCATAGACCATGCCAGTCATTTCTAATTCTTTTTCCATCACCAGTTGACCTACTTCCTGTATATGCTCTGGGATTTTCTGGTAACTTCCAGTATAGGGGATATATGCTACTTTTGCTGCTTCAATTCGTTTCTCCTTTATCTCCATAATAATCATCTCCGATAATCTTTATAAATAATATGTTGTGCTTTTAATTATTTTTAGTGGAAATATGGTAATAAATAGTATGACTGTTATTTAAGTAAAATATTATTTTTTTCTCCATCAATAAATACCACTATAAGATTCAAATTAGGTAAATATGATACAAGAGATAGGAAACTCTTAGGAATTTTAGTTGAAAGTCTCATTGCATCCTATTTTTTCAGGTTGAAAGAAACATCTAATATGCCTTTAGGAATATTTTACGATCCCGGAAAATGGTGTTGACTTTACTCTAAAGTTCAGATGAAAGCATAATACCTGTTGAAGTAGGTGTTGGAAGGAAGGATAAAAGCCAAATTATGAAGGCCATTAATAGATACAAATCTGAATATGGAATTGTAATCTCCAATAGAACAAGTAAAATAAAAAAGAGGGTAAGGTAATTTTTATTCCTTTAGTAACATTTTCTTTTATTTAAGAGATTTAATCAAACTTTTTTTTGAAATGACTATTTAGTTAACAGGATCTTCGCTACGAAAACTTTATATAGTAAAACATATCTATTATTTTTAACTTTTAGAAAATACCGAAAGTTACAAAAATAGTAAAAGTTGTGAGATTATGAACCAAGTATTAGAAACAATAAAAAATAGAAGAAGCATACGTCAATATAGTACGGAACAAATAAAAGATGAAGAACTTGAAAAAATCCTTGAATCAGCTATATATGCTCCTACAGGTCATTTTGATCAGCCATGGCATTTTACCATTGTTCAAGATATTGATTTGATAAACGAGATCAGTGAAGGAGCTAAAGCCGTCATGAGAACAATGGATATTGAATGGATAGCTCAAATGGGGGCTTCTAAAGAACTGAACATTTTTCACAGGGCACCTACTGCCATAATAGTATCTGCAAAAAAAGACGCAGTAACTCCTATGGTGGATTGTGCTGCCGCAGTAGAGAACATGCTTCTTGCCGCAGAAAGCATGGATATCGGGTCATGCTGGATCGGGTTTGCCAAATTCTTCTTTTTAAAACCAGAAAATATGGAAAAATTCCAGATTCCGAAGGGAAACGAGGTCCATTTTGGAGTGTCCTTAGGATACAAAGTGAGAAAAAATCCAGAAGCCTTAGAGAGGAATAGAGACGTATTCACTTACTTTAAATAATCTAATGGCCGGATTTTGGATAATATGATCAATACAAAAAATTCTCTTAAAGAAGAGTTCAAAGAAGTAATATATAATAGTTGTAAAGCTATGGGGCTTGATGATTTACCATCTAGACTAATTTCTGTCCTTCAAAGTGAAACAAAAGAGATATCTTTGGGAGAACTTGCTGAAATAACCGGATATAGTCTTTCTACTTTGAGTCCCATTATCAGAGGTATGGAAGATATAAATATGGTTAAAAGATTTAAGAAGCCCAGATCAAGAAAGGTCTATGTTTTGATGGATAAGGATATTATCTCTCTTTTTAAGGAATTACAAAAGAAAAGATATGATCAGAGCACTAAACCAGCTTTAAAAAAACTTTCAACCATAATTGAAAAATACAAAGACATGGAAGATTATCAGGATGAGTTGGAGATAATAAAAGATTATAACAGCCAAGTTCAGGCTATAGCAGAAGAAAGCAAAAAATTTATTGAATCTTTAGAGAAAAAGAGAGATTTTTTGATGAAATAAATTTGAAAAAACTGAATTAAAAGGTTTTAGATATGAAAACTGAAATAAAAACAACAAATGTACAATCACAGGGAAAAGATTCTAAATGTTCTCCATTAAGTTCTCTGTACTGTAATCTAAAAATTAATGTTACAGGTAAGTTGAAAGATAACGACCTTAATAAGTTGTACAATTGCAGTTTATGTAATAGCTGCCATCTTGCGACTTTTAATAAAGGTACCAGGGAAAAAGCAGTTACCAAGAGTCTTATAACACACCATGTGGCTGAAATCCGTAAAAATATTATGGAGTCAGGTAATTCTTATGGTATTAAGACTGTAAAAAGTAAAAGTAGTCAAAAAACTATAGAAACTCTACTTTTTAGAGGATGTACACCTACCCATAAAACACCTGAGATACTAGCAGCATCAGAAAGTCTTCTCAAACGTAAAGGCATAAAATACGAGATCATGGATGACGAAACATGTTGTGGTAACCTATTATTCAATTTAGGCGATACTGGATCAGGTCAAGACGCAGTCCGAAGGAATATAGATAAATTTAATGCAGCAGGAGTAAAAAGGATCATAACCATATGCCCTGGCTGTTATAATGCATTTAATAAGTATTACAGGACTCAAAATGGATTTAAACCGGAAATTATCTTGGCTGTTGATTTATTGGATTCTTTAACCATGGAAAGTGAAGATTTAATGATCCAGGATCCGTGCCATGCCCGGGAAAAGGCCGGCACCTTGCGGAAAATCTTGCCAGGTTCACAAAATAAAAGTGCAAGCCCTTGTTGCGGAGCAGGTGCGGGTGTAATGGCCCATAATAAATTAGTTGCCACTAAAAAAGCAAGAAAAACAATAGAAAATAGGTCTGAAAGAATTGTAACTTACTGTCCTTTCTGTTATCTTAACATGTCATCAGTAACTCCTGATAAAATAGTGGATATCTACATGTTACTAAATGATTGCCTTGTTGATAGTCCAATTCACTATTAAATAGTTGAATAAGAAGAAATTTTTGTGATACTGAATGAATATCGGTTCCTACAATAATTAATTGGGTTTAATAGTTAGATTTTCAGTTTATGGGTTATTAATACATTTTTTTGATCATGGCCTTTTTTCGCATTGTGATAAATTAATAAATCAACACCTGTCCTTCTGGGCTCTGAACAAATTCCAGGAACTCCTTAATAACGCCGGTGGGTGTACCTTTGACCAGGAATAATAAAGGCCTGTTCAGGGGATATTCTCCAGATTTCACAGTTTCGTTAGTAAGGGATACGTTGTTTATCTTCAGAACCTTCACTTCATTTATATCTGCATTAATTGCACTGGAAGCCACGAATCCTACAGCATTTGGCAGTACAGCTACATCGTGCATCATATCCTTACTGGATAACGAAATCATGGCCTTTTCTGTGATTTTAGTATTGGTAAGTTGTTCTAAAGACAACCTGGTTCCAGAACCCACCTCACGGTTGATCACAGTGATTGGTTCATCATTTCCCCCTACCTCTTTCCAGTTTGTAATATGACCAGAAAAAATGTCATTCACCTGTTCTTTGGTTAAATCATTCACAGAATTGTTATTATTTACAATGATGGCAATTCCCCCATTAGCAATGAACATTTGGTATATTCCTTCAGATTCTTGGGAAGTAAGGTTCCGGGAAGACATACCAATATCTACAGTTCCTCTGCGGACACTTTTAACACCTACCTCAGAATCACCGCCCTGTACAATGATTTTAACTTCAGGATGCTTTTTCATGTAGGCTTGAGATAATCTCTCAGCTATAGGCTCCATTGAGGTAGATCCTACAATTTGAATTGTTTGGGAGTCATCTGCCCCACTGAAAAATAGTATTGAAATGGCTACTATGGCCAAAATTGTAAGAGTTATTATAAGATATTTGTATTCATTTTCCATTTTTACACCTCTAACTCCTTGCTTGTTGTTTTGTGTCTTTTGTTATTGCTCTTTGAGGGAAGTATTTCTGCAAATCCAGGGTTGACACAAGCAGCATTATACTTAAAATTGCTCCGAAAATGAACACTCTTTCCATACCCGTCATAAAATTTGTAGCCTGAGCTCCCTGCAATACCAGTTTACTGTTTAGCGTGTTTTGTGCAATGGATGTGGTTATAATTAGCCCAGCAAAACAGTTACCCAACACAGAACCCAGGTTTTTAGTAAGTGTCATCATACTCGACACCTGGGTTTTAAAGTTAGCTGGTGTTACTGATAGCAGCATTTTATTGTTAGGAGATTGGTATAATCCATAGCCAAAGCCCATGGCGATCAGTGCTCCTATAACGAAAAAAAGTCCTGTTGATGTATTAAAGGCGCTAATCATGACTGTAGCAATTATGCAGCATAGACTAGCTCCAAGAGCCAATGGTTTAACTCCTATCTTATCTGCCAGTGCTCCGGCTATAATTGATAGGAACATGGCGGTGAACATGGTGATGCTTATTAAACTTCCAGAGATATTAACTGGAACTCCCACTACCTTCTGTAGGTAAAAAGGCATGGTAAAAAACATCATGTAAAGTACGATATAGTTGAGGAGCAGTCCAGTGATATAAGCGGAAAATGTGATGCTACGGAAGATGGTGAACCTGAAAAGTGGTTCTTCGTGTTTGGCTTCTACCCATATAAAGACGCCTCCCAATATAAATGTCACGGCCAGTATTATAGTATCCAATGGACTGAAACCAAATTTTTGAGCCAGTATTAAAACAAAGGTAAGTAAAAATAAAAATAATGCTTGTAATATAGCACCTCTAACATCTAGGTTTTTCAAGGTTTTTATTATTCCATTCTTTTTTTGTATTCTATTTTTTTTCTCCATCTTTTCTATCAGTTCATAGTCCTTATCTGCTGTGGGATTTTGAGCTGTTATGAGATATACGGCTATGCTTAACAAACCGAAGGGAATAGTAGCAAGAAAGATACTCTGCCAACCAATGAAAGCAGCTATATATCCTCCTACAAAGGGACCGATAGCATAACCTGAGGAGAGGGCCACCAAGAGACATCCCATGGCCAAACCAAGCTTTTCCTTGGGAAAGGTTTTATCCAGTATAGCATAATACACTGCCGCCATGAAACCAGCAGCCACACCTTGAATGGCTCTAAAAAGAATTAACATGTCTGCAGAGGTAACAAAATAGTTCGCAAAGGACATAGCAATCCATATTAGTGTTCCAAGTATGAAAAATTTTTTTCTACTCCATAATCCCCCAATGCGACCCAGAAATATAACTGAAATGGTCAGGGTAACCAAATAAATGTTGGATATCCAAGTAGCCGTCATTACACTGGCCCCGAAATATTCGGTTATGTTAGGTAGACAGATATTCATCATTCCAATGTAAAAGTTGAACATGAAATTCACTAAACATACAGCAACTAGTACGAACCACATCTGGCGTGGATTTTGCATAGATATTCTGGGTTTTGTTAGGTTCTTTATCATGAACATTAGAGACTTTTAAGAGATATAAATATTTTACTAATTGTGATCTAAAGTTCTCATTATGTGTTTTAATTAAAGGTGGTTGTGAGTAAATTTCTATGGTTTTTCAATTTCAAAAAACTGAAATCATATTTTCAAATGGATTTCTCTTATCAATATCTCTATGAAACTCGTTACGACTCAAAAAATTAATTAAATTAACTAAAATCTAAAACAAAATGATATTAAAAATAATATTTAACTACTCCAATAATTAGGTTAATAATAAGACCGGAATAATGTATTTAAAACTTTAAACTCATTATTTTATTATTTAATGCAGTAAAAACCTGCTTGTAGGTAAGAATACCACAGAATTTCCACAATTTTAAAACCAGATTCTCTTAACAATTTCAAATGCTCTTCTACGGTTATAGGGAAATATTCCACATCAAAACGTTTTAGTTGGGGTTCTATTTCTTTTATATCTCGGCCATGTTCTAATTGGAATTTTTTCCAGTATTCTTTTCCAATTTCTACCCCTTTTTTGGTCAGTGGACGTATATTTTCAAAGGTTACAAATATTCCATTTTCTTTTAAGTTATCGTAGCAAATTTGAACGGCTTTTTTTCTATCTCTAGGTGATAAATAATGGTGGCATTGAATGGCAGTTATCACATCTACTTTTTCTTCCAGTTTTTCATTAAAATCCTGGGTTGTGGATGGTTTGAGAAATTTTAAACGATTTTTACTTAGATTACAAAACTTCATCCGGGCCTGTTGCACCATACTATCTGCCGGATCTAGAAGTAGGAACTTGGTTTTTGGAAATTCTTTAACTGCCAAATTTATCATTGTACCGGTTCCACATCCTGTATCCAACCAATTTTTTGGTTCAGTATTTATTGATTTGATTAGATTAATGGTTTCCTGGTGGTAGGACTGGTAATAGGGGAGTGTATTTAAAACATTTGCATCATAATCTTGGGAGTGGTAAGGGGTAGTGTTGTCCTTTTCCATATTAACTCAACTATCCTTCTGGAGTTCTAGTTATCTTCAATTCTCTTATTTGATTTTCTTAATCATTTATTATTGCATTCATTCTTTTTAACGCCGGGACTGGGATTTGAACCCAGGAAGAGCAACGCTCAAACAGGATTTCGAATCCTGCGCCTTACCAGACTAGACTATCCCGGCAATAGATAACTGTTTTTATGGTCTATAACTAAATTATACGGTCTTGTAGATAAGTTTGTTCTATTTATAATCATCACTTCATTAAATATTTATTAAATTAACCATTTTATAATAAGTGATTAATCTTTTATGAAGAATTGATAATTCAACCCTATTAAAAATTTATATAGTTTGATCAAATAAAAAACCTTTTTAATGATAAGACAGGAAATAGTATTTATATCTGATATTAAAGCTTAAACAGGATTTTTAACCCTGTAAACACCTAATTAAACTCTCATTATTTAACAATCTCTCAATTAGATTCAAAACATCTAATTATCCGAACATTTTAGTAAATGGAGAACAAAGTGTATGAGTCACATAAATGATGTAACAAAGAAGTATGTCTTACTGGTAAGTATTTTAGTGAGTTTCCTGGTTCCTTATATCAGTTCTTCGGTTAATATTGCACTACCAGAAATTGGTAAAACCTTTCTGCTTACTTCTATATTTTTGGGCTGGATTACAACATCCTACCTACTTGTTTCAGCCATTTTTTTAATTCCTTTTGGTAAAATAGCCGATATTTATGGTAAAAAGAAGATCATTACCTATGGAATAGTTATATTCACATTAGGCAGTTTTTTATGTGCATTGGCTCCTTCGGGTGATATATTATTAATATCTCGAATCATACAGGCAGTGGGAAGTGCAATGATTTTTGGGAATGTTTATTCTTTAATAGCATCTGTCTATCCCCAAGAAGAAAAGGGTAAAGTTTTATCTTTAAGTGTAGGAGTAGCTTATGTTGGACTTTCCCTGGGACCAGTTTTAGGAGGATTTTTGACTGAATTTTTCACATGGAGAGCTGTTTTCTTATTTTCCGTCCCTTTTGGCCTAGCAGCTATTATGGCTATTTTAAAACTAAAAGGGGAATGGATTGAATCAAAAGATGATAAATTATGTCTGAGCAGTACTTCAGTTCTTGCATTATCATTAATTGGGATAATGTATGGATTTTCAGAAATTACTACCACTATAGGAATATTTACATTGATATTGGGTTCAGTGGGGATTATCCTATTTATCTGGCTTCAAAAGAAAGTTAAAAACCCCTTAATACATCCTGAATTGTTATTTGACAGGATATACATAATAAACAATTTAACATCCCTTATAAATTACGGGCCAGGAATTTTCACCCTCTTCCTTTTGACTTTATACCTTCAAAGCATCAGGGACTTGAGTCCAAATCAGACAGGATTATTGCTGTGTATCCAGTCCATTTTTATAGCCATATTTTCGCTTTCAGTAGGCAAATTACTGGAATCAATACGGGCTAGATATATAGCAGCTATAGGAATGTTGTTGACAGCTATTGGATTAACATTTTTGGTGTTTTTAGGAGAAAACACGACTTTAGAACTTATAGTAGTTGCCCTAGCTGTTATTGGATCAGGCTATGGTCTTTCTGCATCTTCAAGCACTCAAATTGCAGTGGATTATGTTGATAACAAGTTTTACGGTGTTTCCAGCGCAACATTAAATACTATGAGGGTAATGGGTCAGATGATGGGTATGGGAATTACGCTAGCTGTTCTTAACATATTTATTGGACACGCACCATTAAATCCCAGTAACTACGCCCTTTTCATTGAAGGCAGTAAAATACCCTTCCTAATATTTGCCGTCCTCTGCTATGTGTCCATATACGGCTATTTTGTTATGAAAAGAAATTAAGGATGATATAGTTTGCCTTTTATATGGTTGGCTAACCCAATTCTACTTTCACCAACATTTACATGTCATTGACGAATGATAATTGGAAAATTCTCTTTATATATCCGTATTTCTCCGTGTGGGGTAAAACTTATCTTACCTATTCTGTAGTTCCTAAATTCAAAATTTAAAATAAATTATATGAACCCTATAACCACTGATAGCACATTATTTTCTCTATATTATTTAATGATAACTTGTAGCAGAATTATTTATTAACCAGATCCTATAACAATAACTTATGGATTTATCAAGTATTTTTCTGTTAATAGGCCTAGTTGCACTGGCCATTATAACTCTATTGGCTATTTACGCAGGTAAAATGAAAAAACAGGATAAACCTTCTAAAATCGTTTTTATTGCATTTTTCTTGGTGATTTTAGGAATTGTTTTGGGTAATAATGAATGGTTAAGTTACAGTTTAATAGGTGCCGGTGTTATTCTGGCTATAATTGATATAATAAGAAGTTAAAAATAAGTTAAGTTCAATTTACTTCAATTTTTCATCCCCTTAAAAAGGAATTTAGCATGATCTGCAGAATAAATCGAAACTTCTTTACAAAATGACAACAGATTTATTTTTATGAAAGGTTATTCCCAAAAAGATAAGATCAAACTCTTAACTGAATTTCATAGCTTCAATAAGGGCATTGAAAAAGTTATGGCAGAGAAATTTGGCGAAAAATTCGCAAGAAACGCTGCTCGTAATATAAAAAAAGAATTCAAGTCTCTTCTTCAGGACATGCCCTACATAGGTGGTGATGAAAATCCTTTAACAGTAACTCTTACCTCCACCACCAGGGATCTTGCTGTGTATCTGGTTTTAAAAAGAATGGGTAAAGATGTGGCTGAAATTGGAAAAATTTGTTATGAGTACGCAGACAAGTCTTTAAAGGATAACAGTGATAAAATCATGCCCATGGATAATCCTCAGGCAATAAACTATCTAAAATATCTTGCAGGAGAATCCAAGAAACGTAAATACCCTGAAGATTATGTGTATGATTTTGTAGAAGGAGAAGATTTTGATTTTGGGCTGGACTTTACTGAATGTGCCATCTGCAAGTTTTTCCACCAGAATGGAGCTGACGAATTCGTACCCTACATGTGTGCTACAGATATTCCTGAAAGTAAATATGGCAATTTAGGGTTGCACCGGACAGGTACTCTGGCGGAAGGATATTCTAAATGTGATTTTCGGTATAAAAAGGGGCGTAAAACAAAAATTGCGAGTACTGTTATAAAAAATTGAGATAAATATAATAATTTAGGATTAACCAGTTAATATAAGATTAGAGATTATTTCTTCTGGGGGTACTATTATGACCATGTTTCAAGTGAGCATCATTATTAATAAACCAGTATCTATTGTATCTAAAGCTTTAATGAATCCTGATAATTTTCCATATTGGCAAACTGACCTGGAAAAGTTTGAAGTAATTAAAAAAGCACCGGGTGAGGTTGGTTCAATCGCTCGTTTGCATTATTTACAAAAAGGCCGTTCCTATATAATGGAGGATGAATTGATATATTGTGAACCCAAGAGAAAATATGTATCACAGGTTACTGGAGAAGCATTAAGTGCTCAAGTAGAAACAACACTCCGCCCAATTGATAATAAAACTGAAATGAACCTAAAATGGTTGGGGAAAGGGAAAGTTTTTATTTTAAAATTATTACTACCTTTCCTTCGCAGAAGGATGATAAAACAATCAAAAGAAGAATTAAAAATATTTAAAAAGCTAGTTGAGACTAGAGGAACTGATTTTAATAAAGATCAGAAATAATGTCAAAAAGAGATACTTTCCATGATTCAACATCAAATTGACAATTTCATCCCATATTTTAGGATTATTCACAACCATTTCAGCAAATTTATTTATATCTACTTTTTTACTGGATATCCTTGAGATTAGATCAATTTAGAGTTCATTTTATCACTTTTTAATTGAATGGTGTTGATAAAACATATCTTTATTATACGAATGCTGATATATACTCAAATTTTTCAGAAATTATTTCATGAAAATTACCTGTTTTTAATAAAGTTTTTTATATTAATGATAATCAGATATTATGTAAATCTAACAAAATATAAACCCACTAATTGAAAAATTAGTTTAGTGTATATTTTCAGGGATTTAATCTAAATTAATATAATGTATAATTTTATGTGATATCATGGAAGCTTTACTATGGTGGTTAGTTGCTGGAACGCGGGGCGGAATAAATCGGGCCAGAATAATCAATGAGCTTAATTCCAGACCTTATAATGCTAATCAACTGGCAAATAATCTTAAATTAGATTACAAAACTGTTAGACATCATATTAAAGTTTTAATTAAGAACAAAATTGTTATTTCATCTGGTGAAGGACAATATGGAACAGTTTACATGCTTTCAGATATTATGAAAGAAAATTTTGATGATTTCACTGATATATGGAGAGAATCTGAAAAAAGACAAAAATAAGTTAAAAAAGAGTTTCATGGAGGTTTTAAATTGTTTAATTATTTAGGTGTATTCGGTTTATTTGTGGCATTTGCTAACATTTGTATTATAGTGGTCTTACTTTCAATTTATTGGAAGAATTATAGAAAGTGGAAATCCGAGTATACAATTGGACTTCTGGTTTTTGGCACGTTTTTACTGGTTCAGAATCTGCTTTCATTGGGCTTTTTAGCACCTCCACAACCCCCACACCCACTACCTCAAATGCATAATAATGGAAATGAATTGTCACTTCTACTAATTAATGTAAGTCAATTAGTGGCGCTTTTAGCCCTTCTAAAAATTAGTTGGAAGTAAAAATATATATAAAAATGTTAAACACGGCTATTAACTATTTATTGCATATTATTCTATTTAGATGGGGATATGGTAATGAATATTGCGCATTTTTTTAATTAAGGAATTAAAATATTTATATTTGATTTTAAAAGGTTTTAGTAGTTTAAACAGTTATAAATTAGATTCACCATTATTTATTTTCTCAAGTAAGATTTGGGTCGAATCTGGCATAAATTGGATAAAATGGGTGTTAACTGGTTTAATATGGGAAAAATTACTTTTATATGTTATTTTCTAAAATAAGTAAGTCAAACAGATTATAAACCCCAAAAAACAAGTTTTAAAAAGCGGGAGATTGCACTGTACATTTTCAGTGTAATAATTTACCCCACCAATATGAAACTTGAGTTTTTTAAAAATGTTTAATCAGTCGTTTGATTAAAAAATGGGTCTAAGATTTATTATGTAGATAGCTGACACGGGCCTCCTTAATCTTAGACCCTAACCCCCTCCCTATTATTAGAATTACATTATCCGAGGTGTATTGGTGAATCAGTATAGAAAGGAAACATTTATGAAAGTCATAAAGGACAGGTATTGGCTTGTAATCCTAGTTGCCATTTTCCTATTCTCCTTTATATTGGATATTTATCTTTTAACAAGATATTCCCTTTCTTATGGAATAGATGGAGCCTTTTATGATATCCAGGTTCGTAACATATTAAACTATGGTTTTCCAGCAAGTAATGATCCTCCTTTAGCATATTATTTATTAACACCATTTGTTGTAGTGACTGGAAGTTCATTTTTAGGTATTAAAATTGGAATGGCATTTTTAGGATCCCTTATGGCCTTTCCAGCATATTTACTTACCCAGTGTTACATTAATAGAAAGGGTGCAGGTTCCAAGATCCCAGCTCTACTGGCAGCCTTTCTTATAACCGTCAACATCAACTACTTTGCCATGGTAGGTAATTTCATGCAAAACCTGGTAGGGGTAGTTTTTCTCACATTTTTTATGTACTTTTTAGTGAAATGGCTGGAAAATATCAGCAACTGGAAGAAGTATGGAGTTTTAGCTGCCCTGTTTTTGGGATTTAATCTATTAACCCATATATATACAGGAGCTCTGGCAGTTATTCTATTTATATCCCTAATCCTATTCAACATACTCTTTAAAATATTTAAAACGCATAAAACTCCGAAATTAGATCTTAAAGTCATGGGAATAATGAGTTTGATGATCATGGTATGTTTCATGGTCCTGTTTGTAACTTATCCTGTGATGTTTTCCAAATACACCACAGTTGTCTCATTTTTCAACATAACTTCCACATCTAATAGTGCTACTGGGGCCGGTATAATGGGTAGTTCCATTAATGGAAGTGTATTTTTTAGTTTACCCTACTTATTAGGCATAGCTGCCGCAATTATTATTTTATATAGGGGATTCAAGGAAAATATTACTGATATGGGAAAGATGAAAAGGAACACATTGCTGGCATGGATGTATCTTACCTTGGGAGTAGTATTAGGAGTCCTGTCCATTATGTCCACCGAATATCAATCCAGATTTATTCTAATGGCATTTTTACCCATTGCACTAATTATCCCTCTGGGGCTGAAGTTCTTTGAAAATCTTGCTATTTTGAAGTATCCTGATAAGAAAAAGTATACTACTCTTTTAGTAACTTCCATTGCAGTAGTTTTTGCTTTTTCAAGTTTCTTTGTAGCTTCCGAGAGTTTTGAAAGTATGAGTCCCACCATAACCCTTGACGAGTACAATGAATTACTGACTATAAAAGAAAATCAGTCACAAAATAATTCTAACACAGTTATAGTGGCCCAGGACTTCCAGATAAAGTACTGGGTTGAATATGTTTTAGGAGGCAATGTGTCTGAATCGTCCAATATTCAGCAACTACAAGAAGAATACAGTAACAGCACAATCTACGTGGTTACCACTGGTAATGGGACAACTTCTGGAATGCAACCTAATGATAATAATGCTGTATTCAAACAGGATAATGATAATTCTGGATTGCCACAGAACAATAGTTCAACTTTACAACAGAATAACAACCAGCCAGATAATCTGAATAATCCTGGTAGTAACAGTAAGGATGTAAGTTACAGTGGAAGTTTTTTACTTCCTTACGGCCCACCAATTTTACCTAATTCAATTGATGAGATACCCTTTTTTGATACTGAACGTCAATCATCTCAAAACAAAGGCCCTGGTCAAAATCCCATGGACAATGGTAATCAAAGTTCTGTAAATGGTTTGAATGGGCCACCTTCAAATTCTACTGATCCATCAAATTTCACTCCACCATCGAATTTTTCACCTCCAAGTACAAGTTCTGGTTCCATAGATGGTGGAAATTTTGATGGGCGATCATTAAAGGGTAGACAATTAACCTTATCAGGGACCATAATTTACAGTGGAAAGTATTTCACCATAACGAGAATTAATTGAATTTTTTATCAAGATTTATTTTTTATGGACTATTTCCATAACAGTTCTTATTTTATTTTCGGGTTTTAAATGTGTTTTAAGTAGTTTAAGCCGTTAATGTAATTAATAACGGTTTTAAATATGTTTATATTTGAGATAACTTTTAATTTTTTAATTCCTTTTTTTTAGATTTGTTAATAAAAATTTGGTTGCTTTATCATTCATGTATAAACCTGAAGTTTAATTAAGTCCTAAAAAATGCAAATAATCTGCGGCAATCTGATGTGATCATAGAGTTTCATATAGGCTGCCAAGAATATTGCTTTGAAGTCATGAAATTAATAAGTTTACATCGTGCTACTTATTTTACTGCACGGGATCTGTTACATTATTGGAGATATACAGAAGTGAGATATAATATTTTTATAACAAGATCATCAGTTAAAATTTAATAGAATTTAAATCAAAAAATAGTATCATGGATAATTAATTCATTTTTTAATCCAAACCGAATTTAAAGTAGATATGAGCATGGATTAAATCATTTCAAACAAAAAAATCATGATAACATAATCACCTGCTTTAAGTGAAGAAAAATCAGCATTACATTAGGTTATTTAATTGGTGAAAAGATGGGGGATAATAAACAAAAAATTGAAAAAGGTTAATTTGCAGTCTACTGCCACCAGTTTTTCTGAGTTATTTAAATATCTAAGTGTAGGCAAATTAAATGATCACATGTTAAATATAGTTCAAGTAGAGAACCGAACACTTGACTTCCATGTCCATGACCAGTCCGATGAAATGTTTTATATAATTGAAGGAAAAATGAAAATTGAATTTGAAGACAAAATTATTGACTTGGAAGAGGGAGATTTCCTAATTGTGCCAAAAGGTGTTGTGCACCGTCCAGTGTGTAAAAGTCTGGTTAAAGTACTTTTAATTGAAAAATTGGTACTTTAACCAAAGATAATACTGGCGGCACTTATGGAGAATGAAAACCAATTATTTGTGTTTAAAGGCAATTTTAAGGGTTTTAAACAATAGGGGGCTGATTTATATGCAACAAAAATATTGGATTACTTTAATTTTAATTATGGCAGTTTTAGGAGTGATTTTTACTTCCTTTATTACTTTTAAAAACTCGGAAACCCAACCAGAGATTGCCCTAGCCCCTTATATCATATTTGAAGGCACAATTGTTTCTATTTCCATAGATGAATCTGTGGCATATTCGGAAGGTAGTAAACTGTCCCACGCACCCAATGATTCAGCAGTAGTTAAAATTGACAGGATTGTGGAGACTGGAGGTTCAAACTTTGACTGGACATCTTTAGGAATAGAAAATGGTATGGAAGTCCCCATGGGTTTTTTATATACTGCAAGACCGGCTAAAATAATTCGAGTTGTAAGGGAGACCTTTCACAGGAATAACACAGTTTCTCACACTGTTGTTCCAACTGGAATAACCTTTGAGGATGGATATTTCGTATTTAGAGTAGGGGGGAGTTCTAATATAGAAACTACATTACCTGGCTTGGAAGTTGGTTCTAGATTTAAAGCAAAGGTTTGGAATACTATGGACGTTAAAATTGGGGAATATGAAATAATAAACTAATTTAATGTTATTATAAATAATTGAAAAAATCAGGTAATGGTTCTTTACATAATTCCAGTTAATTGACAAATAATGGAGGTTTCAAAAATGAAGGTAGTAGGATTTACAGCAAGTCCCCGAGAGGATAGTAACAGCGAAATTCTTGTCAAAGAGGCTTTGAAAGGAGCAAATGACGCTGGAGCCGAGACAAAGATTTTTAATTTGGCTAAAATGGACATAACGCCGTGTAAGGCATGCCAACATTGTAAAAGTAATGAAGGACAATGTATTACGGATGATGATATGCAGATCATTTATAAAGAAATAAAAGAAGCAGATGCTTTCATATTAGGATCGCCAGTTTACATGTGGCAGATGTCTGCCCAGGCAAAACTATTTACAGACAGACTCTACGCATTCTTTAGAACTGGTTTTGAGGAAAAATACGGTAAAAAAGACATGGCATTGATATTTTCACAGGGAAACCCTGAAAACATGTTCAAAGAATATTTTGATTACACCCGAAATATGTTCAACTTCCTTGGTTACACTGTCGTTGATTTGCTCTCTTCAAAGGGAAATCCAGTTCCTGGAGAGGTTAAAAACAAGGAAAATGACATGAAAAAGGCAGGGGAGTTAGGTAGGAAGTTGGTTAAAGATTAATTAATAATATTTTCATTTTTCAACTTTTTTTATTTATACTACATTTAGAAAACTATAAATACTAAACTGACTAATCAGTCAATATATTCTATTTATACCATTTCAGGATGTAAAAAATTGAAGGAAAAAGAGCAAAAAATAGTGGATACTGCCCTGAAACTTTTTGTTGAAAGGGGTTTTCATGGAACATCCACAGCAGAAATTGCAAAAAATGCCGGTGTAGCTACAGGCACGCTTTTCCACTATTTTAAGACCAAAGGAGAACTCATTGATAGAATTTATACCTACTGCAAAGAAAGCATCCTGGAAGAGGTAGGTGACGATTACAACCATGAAAAATCATTTAAGGAAAACGTTAGATCATTATGGCTTAAATTTGTGTGTTTTGGTATAGAATACCCCTATAAATTCAATTTTATATTGACATTTCATTGTTCTCCCTACATCACAGCCTTTACTAAAGGTAGAATTGAAGATAAGTTTGTCCAACTTCTTGAAGTATACAAACTAGGATTTAAAGAACAAGAGATCAAGGAAATTTATGATGAACTACTTATGGACTATTTTTGGGGTAATGTATTTAATACAGTAATGCATTTTGAAAAATATCCTGAAAAAATGAATAAAGAAAACATAGAACTTTCATTTGAACTGTTCTGGGATGGTATATCCAAATAAAATTTTTTTAACCAATAATTCGACTGACAAGTCAATCGAGGAGGTATGGGGATGCAGTACAGGAAGAATATAAAAAATGATGATGAAATCTCGGCACTGGGATTTGGCGCTATGAGACTACCTACCAAAAACGGTAGAATTGATAAAGAAAAGGCTAAAAAACAGATATACTATGCAATTGACCATGGAGTGAACTTTATTGACACAGCATTTCCTTATCACGGAGGATCAAGTGAATCATTTTTAGGAGAAATTCTAAAAGGTGGATACCGAGAAAAAGTCAAACTCTGCACAAAAATGCCTTCCTGGTCCATTAAAAAATATGAAGACATGGAAAGATATCTGGAAATACAACTTGAAAAGCTTCAAACAGATTATATAGATTACTACATGATTCACACTCTTACTAAAGAAAGTTTTACAAGACTTAAAAAACTGGGTGTTTTAGAATTTTTAGAAGATGCCCGTTCAAGGGGAAAAATAAAAAACATAGGATTTTCGTCCCACGACAATACTGAAGCATTTAAAGAATTCATAGATTCATACCCTTGGGATGCTTGCTTAATCCAATACAATTATCTGGATGAACATAACCAGGCAGGTACTGAAGGAGTAGAATATGCTTACTCCAAAGGAATACCGGTATTTGTTATGGAACCATTAAAAGGCGGCCTTCTTTCAGGAAAAGTACCAGATAAAGCACTTGAAATATGGGATAAAGCCAATGTTAAACATAGTCCTGCAGACTGGGCATTAAGATGGGTTTTAAACCACCCTGAAGTAACTTGTGTTTTGTCAGGAATGAATGGGGAAGACCAGGTTAAAGAAAATATCAAAGTAGTCAGTGAAGTTCTACCCAACTCATTAAGTGAAGATGATTTAAAGCTTTATGATGAGGTAAAAGAAGTTTATCACAATCTCATGGTCGTTGATTGTACCGGATGCGGCTACTGTATGCCTTGTCCAGTAAAGGTGGACATTACCCGGTGCTTCGAAATTTATAACAACAAGTACATGTTCGATGAAGGTCAGTCATTCATATATCTTGCTCAATTAGGAGGAGTTTTATCCGGGCAGAAATCATACGCAGGACTGTGCATAAACTGTGGAAAATGTGTAAAGGCATGTCCTCAAAAACTGGAGATACCTGAACTTTTAAAAGATGTTTCTAAAGAATTTGAAGGTTTTGGATTCAAATACAAACTAATATTGGCAGATAATGTGGTTATGCCTGTTTTTAATACATTTTTGTCTTTAGGTACAAGAATTTCAAGAAGATCACGTGATTAATGATTTAGGTAAAAATTCTCTAAAAGATAATAAAAATCTGAAATTAAAGTGCTTTTTATTTTCGGGGTATAAAATAAGCAAATGCAGCCATGAAACAGAGGACAGAGAATACTAAAAATGGTAATTTAAAGCTTTCAATAAAAAGGGCAAAATTTTGGGGGTTTATTTGGGATGTGCCCATGTATATGGCAATACCAGCTCCAGTAATCCCCATTCCTAACATCTGTCCCACGTACTGTGTTGTGTTTAAACTGGCAGAGGAAACGCCCCTAAATTTTTTATCGAAATATTTCATGGAAATTTCAGTACTGGATGTGGCTGAAAGACCGTAACCACAACCTAGAATAGCAAGACTTACTATAATAAAATAATAAGATGTATATTCATTCACGAAAACAAAAAGCGCCAGAGCAAAGGATGTTATGAATATTCCCGTTGCAGCAATAAACCGGGGTCTTATTTTAGCAGATAACCTACCTGAAATGAAGGAAAATATAGCCACAAATACACTTTGCACTGCCAATAGAAGACCGGCCTGCTGTGCAGAAAGCAACCGGATATCTTGGAAATATAAACTTAACAGGAATCCAACGAATATCCCTGGCCCATAATTTATTAGGGAGGTGGTGTTATTCACAAGGAATATACGGTCACGAATAATTTCCGGTGCAATAAGAGGTGTTTTCAGTTTACCCTGCAAATAGAAGAATAAAATTATTCCAATGACCCCTCCTAAAATAAGGTAGGGTGCTATGGCTGATGTGATGGTGGAAAGACCATAAATAATGGCTGTGAGAGATAATGCCATTACTATAGAGCTGATATAGTCAAATTTCTCCCCAACTGCTTCACACCATTCGCCTTTCAATTTCAAAAGGAAGAATGTTGTTGCTAAACCAAAAGGTACGTTGAAAAGGAATATGCTCCTCCATCCCAAATAATGGGTGAGCATACCTCCTAAAACTGGCCCCAGAGATAAGCCGATGTAAGGGATGGCCACTGCTATTCCAAGGATTTTTCCACCTTCACCAGGAGTAGCCACTGAAGTGATGAGAGAGAATATATTAGCAAAAATCATGGCACTTCCCACGGCTTGCAGTGCCCGAAACACCATTAACATATCTCCAGAAGTTGAAACTGCGCACAAAAAGGATCCTATGGTAAATATAATGATTCCATAATACATAACCTTCTTTTTACCATGTATCTCTCCCAATCTGCCGAAGGGAATCATACAACTGGCCCCTATTAAGAGATATATATTCTGCAGCCAGGTGAGAAAAGAAGTAGATACAATGAGATCTCTACCAATAGTAGAAAGGGCTACATTAACACTGGAGGTGGTAACTGTGATTACAAAACTAGAAAGAGCACAGATGATGAGCACATACTTCTGGACGGTGTTATTTTCCATGAAATTCATATTTAATATCAAATATATAATCTTTTCCAATAAATTCTCAGCTAAAAAATTCATCCCAGCTTTAACTACACTTTATCATATAAAATGATCACATAAAGAAGGAATTAGTATATAAAACATATGAAAAATATTTAAAAAAAGCAGTGGTTACTGTAGGATGTTATATTTATGATTTTTAAATTTGAAGATAACAAAGTTATAGAAAAACATGGCGTTAAAATGAGTATCTACAACACAAAAGAAGAATGTCCCCCAGCAGCTGTAGTTTATCAAGAAACTGACAAGGGACACTTAGAAGAATTTTACCACACGAAAAGTGCATTTATTTATTATATTTTGAAGGGTAAAGGGAAATGGATAATTGAAGATAAAGAATATGAAGTTAAAGAAAAAGATGTGGTAATTGTCCCGCCAGGCAAGAAGTTTTATTTTAAGGGTAAATTAGAGCAGATATGTATTACAACTCCAGCGTGGCAAGAAAAATACGAAAAACACGTTAATATATAGAAGATATAGATGAATAAATAGAATAACAATATTAAATAGAGTAGAATGGAGTAAATAAAATGAAGTGGTTACTATTATTAATTGGTGTTCTCGCTGAACTACTGGGCTCAACATGTATGAAACTATCTGATGGATTTACAAATTTATATCCATCAATATTCACATTTGTTTTTTGGATAATTGGATTAACTGTATTTATATTTGCTTTAAAAAAATTTGATATAAGTTTTGCCTATGCAATATGGGCAGGGCTTGGTATTTTTGGGATATCGATTATTGGAATAATATTTTTTAAGGAACCTTACAATCTTTCAAAAATTATTTTTTTATTAATAATAGTGTTGGGCGTAATTGGATTAAATATAAATGAAATATTTATACAATGATAACATAAACGAATTAAATATTTTCAATGCAGGGAATGCAGTTCAGACAGTATAGACTACAATGGCAGTGTATTTGATTATCTCTTACACAAAATTGTGTCTAATTATTGGTCTTTTTTTAATGAGTCCCTTTTGGCTGAGGCCAATTCTATCTCTTTTTTAACCAGGTTTATTAATCCTTCGATTTCGGCCATATTTGTTTTTTCTCCACTTACGGATGGATCTTCATATTCCAGTTCTCCTTTAGGCGAAAAATCATCTTCTGAGACCAATAAACCAAATGAACGGCCTATTTCTGGTTCAATGACTTCATCTAATGGATTATCTAATCTTTCTTTCACATCAATGTTTAAAGTAGCTTTTAGATTTTCCTGGGATATTTCCGGGCCAAAACCAATGACTATTATCTCCCGGGGGTCGAATGCATTTATTACTGTATAAAGACGTCCCAGTGGTGGTTCAAAATCGGTTGGGAAAATTTGAATCTATTCCAAAGCCTGTTGTGTGGTACCATGCTTTTCGGAAGTCTTCATAGGTTTTTCCTTCTTTCAATCTTCTAATAATTATGGACACCATCATCATAGAATATCACCTTCTAAATTACTTTTAAGTCCATTCTTATGAATAAAATGAAGTAGGAATAATTTATTTATTATTTTCTAATTCAGAGAAAAGGATACATATTCTGGATTGGTTTCGAGGTTTGTAAATCTAATTAGCATGTTTTTTTAGAATAAATAAGTCTTTTATAAACTAATTAAAATCAGAATTTAACGCCGGGACTGGGATTTGAACCCAGGCGGAGGACTCCTCCACGGGATTTCAAGTCCCGCGCCTTACCAAACTAGACTATCCCGGCTGGTTGAATTTATATAATAAAAAATAAGTATTCAGCTAATACGAGTATTAGCTTTTTTGTGCCTTACATAAAATAAGGATTCTGCTAATATATAATATTAGCTTTTCAATTCTATTTCAATGCTCACATTATCAGGAACATTGACCTTCATGACCTGTCTCATGGCCCTTTCATCTGCTTCAATACCCACTAATCTTTTGTGGATTCTTAGCTCCCATTTTTCCCAGGTAGCTTTTCCTTCTCCATCTGGAGATTTCCGGGTTGGTACTACTAGTTTCTTGGTTGGCAGTGGAATTGGACCTGATAAGTCTACACCAGTACGTTCAGCTATTTTCTGCAGCTGGTCACATACATAGGCGAGTTTCTCTGGGTCAGTGCCTGTAAGTTTTATTCTTGCTTTGTGCATTTTAATCCTCCAATAAAAATAAAAGGAAGGGGGAAAATATTTTTATTTTCCTATTTTGCTGGTACCAGATCGATACACATTCCAGCAGCCACGGTTTGGCCCATGTCCCTTATAGCGAATCTTCCCATATGAGGGATTTCTTTAACATTTTCAATAACCATTGGCTTGGTAGGTTTGACCTTTACAAACGCAGCGTCCCCGGTTTTGAGGAAGTCTGGGTTTTCTTCTTTAACCTGACCAGTGGCTGGGTCTAACTTTTTCTGCAGTTCTAGGAAAGTACATGCAACCTGAGCAGTGTGACAGTGGAATACAGGCGTGTAACCTACGGTGATAACACCAGGGTGCTGCAATACCACAATTTGTGCTGTGAATTCTTTAGCAACGGTTGGTGCGTTGTCGGTGTGCCCTGCAACGTCTCCTCTTCTGATGTCGTTTTTACCTACACCTCTTACATTGAATCCTACGTTGTCACCAGGTTCTGCTTTTTCTAGCATTTCGTGGTGCATCTCGATGGATTTAACTTCTCCAGCTTTTCCAGCTGGTTCGAATATGACGTTGTCACCTTTGTTCATTACACCAGTTTCTACTCTTCCTACTGGTACGGTACCTACACCAGTGATGGAGTAAACATCCTGGATGGGTACTCTTAGTGGTAGGTCAGTTGGTTTTTCTGGTGCTGCAAATTGGTCTAAAGCTTCTACGAGAGAAGGTCCTTTGTACCATGGTGTGTTTTCACTTGGTTTGGTGATGTTGTCACCTTCGAATGCAGATAGTGGTATGAATTCGATGTCTGATGGTTTGTATGCTACTGTTTTTATGAGTTCAGATACTTCGTCTTTAAGTGCGTTGAATTTTGCTTCGTCGTATTTTGCAAGGTCCATCTTGTTTATTGCAATGATTAACTGGTTGATACCCAGGGTTCTTGCAAGGAAAGCATGTTCCTTGGTTTGTGGCATTACACCATCGTCTATTGCAACTACCAGTACTGCTGCATCTGCTTGTGATGCACCGGTAATCATGTTTTTAACGAAATCTCTGTGGCCTGGACAGTCCACAATAGTGAATTCGTATTTAGGAGTGTCGAATCTTGCGTGTGCAAGGTCGATAGTTACCCCTCTTTCTCTTTCTTCTGTCAATTTATCCATGACAAATCTAAACTTGTCTTCTCCGTCTGAAAGTTGTTGTTCAGCGATTGCTCCAGATTGTAAGAGCAAGTGTCCAACAAGTGTGGATTTACCGTGGTCTACGTGTCCAATAAACGCTAAATTCATATGTTCTTTTTGTTTTGCCATTAAATATACCTCCATTTAGTGTTTAGCATTTTTTTTTGATTTATTAGTCTAAATCTATAATTGACTAGTTTTTAGTCTAACTTCTTTTAGTATTTGACTTGATTATTTAAATATCTATTTATAAGATAGACGGGTTTTGATCATATCTATTTGATTAGATTATGGGATTATCCTATGTAGTGATCTGGCCCGTATGGTTCAGGACTTAATCCTTTTCTGTCACGAATTTCTCGTATTATCTTTTTCTGGAGTTCTCCAGGAAGTCTTTCAAAGCCTGCGTTTTCAGTAGACCATAAACATCTACCTTCAGCAGCAGATCTTATGTCTCCTGCAAATCCAAACATTTCAGCAACAGGTACTTTTGATTCCACTGTAACCATGTCTGCTTCTTGTTCCATGTTTGCTATTTGGCCTCTCCTGTTTTGTATCTCTCTGGTTGCTGCACCCATATAATCTTGCGGTGTGTTTATAAATACTTTTTGTATTGGCTCCAGTAAAGTTGGGTTGGCCATCATGATAGCACCATATAATGCTTTCCTGATTGCTGGTAAAACTTGCGCAGGACCTCTGTGAACAGCGTCTTCGTGAATCTTGGCATCCATTAATTTTATTTTAACGCCCATAACCTTTTCCCGCGCAATTGGACCGTCATCCATCGCACTTTCAAATCCTTCCATCAGAAGTTCCTTTATTTCATCCAGGTACTGGATACCACGGGTCATATTCAAGAATAGACATCGGCGGTAAACATCCCATACTCTACGGGCTTCATCCTTCTCCAGACCGTATTCGATGAAGGTGTTTGCCAGTTCTTTTCCTTTAACTCGGCCTTCTCTAATGTCTCCGTTTTGTATAGCCTGGAATACTTTATCTTCTAGTGGTTCGATTTCTATGTAGAAACGGTTGTGTTTGTTAGGAGATTTTCCTTCCACTGGACCGGCGGTTCCGGCTATGGTCTCCCGGTATACTACGATTGGTGCTGATGTTTCTATTTCTACACCTTTCTCATTAATTCTGTATGCGATAATCTCTAAGTGGAGTTCACCCATACCAGATATTAAGTGTTCACCAGTTTCTTCGTTTATTTCTACTCTTACGGTCGGGTCTTCTTTACCGACCTGTCTTAAAACTTCTATGAGTTTTGGAAGATCTTTGGTATTTTTAGCCTCAACTGCAACAGTAACCACTGGTTCTGATATGTGTTCTAATCCTTCAAATGCCTCTATTTTATTCCCGTAATTGGTAATGGTTTCACCGGCAACGGCATTTTTAGCACCAGTTATAGCTACAATGTTTCCAGCAGGAACTTTGTCAGTATTTACCCGTTCGGGACCCATATATACTCCGACTTGCTGTGCTCGAGCTTTTCCCATGGAGCCTACGAAGAATATTTCACTACCTTTTTCTATGGTTCCACCGTAAACACGTCCAGTTGCTATTTCTCCAGCGTGTTTGTCTATACTTACATCAGTAACCATTACTGCTAAGGGTCCATCTGGGCTGGTGTTTATCATGGTTTGACCTTCTTCACTTTCAATGTCTCCTGCCCATATGTTGGGTACCCTGTATTTTTGGGCAATATCTGGACTTGGAAGATGTTCTACAACCATTCCCAGTAAAACTTCGTGTAATGGAACTTTTTCAGCTAATTCTTTTTGATTTTCTTCTTTACAATAATCATAAATGTCTGTGAAGGTTATTCCTGATTTCTGCATGATAGGAACGTTTATAGCCCAGTTGTGATAGGCTGAACCAAAGGCCACACTACCATCTTCAACTTTAGATAACCAGTCCTCTTTGAACTCTTCTGGCGCCATTGATTTGATTAACTTGTTTGCACTGGCTATAATCTTAATGAACCTTTGTTGTAGTTCATTTGCATCCAGTTTAAGTTCATTTATAAGACGATCTACTTTGTTTATAAATAATACTGGTTTAACGTTCTCTTTTAGAGCCTGTCTTAGTACAGTTTCTGTTTGGGGCATGATCCCTTCTACAGCACATACAACTACCACTGCACCGTCTACGGCTCTCATGGCACGGGTTACGTCTCCACCAAAATCAACGTGTCCGGGTGTATCTATTAAATTTATGAGGTATTCATGATCCTTGTATTGGTGGACCATGGATACGTTTGCAGCATCAATAGTTATACCTCTTGCTTGTTCTTGTTCGTCAAAGTCAAGGTATAACTGGTCTCCTGCAAGTTCCGATGATATCATACCTGCACCTGCAAGTAGGTTATCAGAAAGGGTTGTTTTTCCGTGATCTATATGTGCTACTATCCCAATGTTCCGTATGTGTTTGGGATCGTACATCAATTCTTTAATCTTATTAATCATTTTATTTCGTCTACTCACCATAATCACCTAATAATACTTAAATCCCTATAATATTAGTGGGCAGATCTTGCAATTCTCTCTTTTTCTTCTTTTTTCTGAATAGCAAAGCTTCTAGTATCAGATTCTGATGCTAATAATAATTCATCAGCTAATGCTTCCTCTACAGATCTTTTACTTTTAAATGATGACTGCATGGAACCTCTGGTAATGAAACCTAAAGCCAGGTCCACTCTTCGCTGAGGCGCAATGTCCACTGCTACCTGGTATCCTATACCACCGTATTTGATACGGGTGGTCTCTTCTCGGGGAGCAGTATTCTCCACGGCTTTTACCAGTATCTGAACTGGATTTTGTTTTGAGCGTTTGTTAATGATTTCAAAGGCTCCTTTTACCATATTGTATGCTTTGTTCTTCTTTCCGGAGTTTCGCTGGGTTTTCATAACCTTATTCATCAGTCTTTCCACGATTGAAACTCTGGATTTGGCAAACTGTCTTTTAACATGTCTTCCTAAGGTGTGTGGAACTAATATTTCGTCTAAGCAAATATAATTTACCAGGCCCAAGTCCTCTACTTTCACCTCTTCTAAATCCCATTTATCAAATACCTGAGTCATAAAAATTACCTCACTGGTTTTTCTATTTTGCCCTTAACCATTTCTTCTAAGGCTACATTGTTAACTTTGGTTACCTTCCATCTTACTCCTGGAATATCACCCATGGACCTACCAGAAGGTCCACCTATACCTTCAATCATAACCTCGTCGTGCTCATCTATAAATCCTATAGCCCCGTCTCCAGGGGCAAAGGCAGTTAATTGTTTCCCATTTTTTATGAGCTGAACCCTTACACACTTTCTTATAGCTGAGTTAGGCTGTTTTGCTTCTATACCTACTTTTTCTATTACAATTCCTCTAGCTTGAGGTGCGCCTTCTAATGGATCAGCTTTAACATCTAATCTTAATAATTTCCTTTTATATTGTGTATCTTTCCATCTAAAATTTTGTCTGTTCTTTTTAAGCTTTTTAGCTGCGAATAATCCTGGCAATGAAACTCCTCCTCATTAAAATCGTGATTATCTTTAACAATAGTATTGTGAATATCTACTTTATTTCATAAATATAATTACTTTATCACAATGTTGTTTATGTTATGCTGCCTTTTGGCCAAAACTCTTGCTCTTTCAATGTTTTGTCCACCTTTTCCAATGGCAGTTCTTTTATTTCTAGCATCTGTTTCAACAGTTGCGATTTTTTCCCCATTTTCTTTTTGAAGTATTCGGATACTCCTGACTTTTGCAGGGGCCATTAAATTGCTAATAAATTCCACTGGATCTTCAGAATGTTCTATGACTTCAACGCCCTTATCAACGGTTTTCTGGACTTTAGTAACAGTACTTCCTCTTTTACCTATTGCCAGTCCCATATCGCCATTTTTTACAAGGAACGTTAATTTTCCATTTGAATCATCTATTATACAGTCTTTTACCATAGCTCCAGTCATACTTTCAAAGAGAGCTATGTATCTTATTTCATTGGTTGAAAATTTTATAGTCACAGAAATTACCCCATTACTTCTAATATGTTTGAGTCACCAGGATCTTTTATAATAAGGGTGGCCACCGAGAATGGTTTACCACATACTGATCCTAGTTCTACACTTGTACCCTCATATTTATAAACAGAAATATCTGATAAATTAGAATAATAAATTACATCTTCTTTAATATCTTCAGGGCTGTTTTCAGCGATTATCACCAGTTTTCCTTTACCTAGTTTTAATTCCTGAATTGATTTATCTGATCCTAATGTGACATTTCCTGTATCAACAGCAACTCTTATTCCTCTATCTACGTCCATCTACTGCCTCCTATTTTTTTTGTTTCATGACGACACCAACTGAACCTGTTCCCAGTGGTATTGGTTGTCCTATTATAATATTCTCAATTATTCCAGTAAGATGATCAATTTCACCACGAATACTGGCCCTTAAAAGGTGTTTTCCAGTTTCTTCAAAAGAAGCTCTAGCAAGAACACTTGCCTTCTCACCACTTATACCATGCCGGCCAATGGATTTAACTTTACCATCTGCAGTCATCATGTCTGCTACTAGCATTATGTGTCTAACATCTACAGTAAGTCCTTGTTCTTCCATGGTACGTTGTGCTTCGTGTATTATTGCATTTCGCCCTGCTTCTATCCCTAAAACCTTTTCTATTTCATGAATATCATTGGTAGTGGTTCTGACCTTATCTATACCTTCCATCTTAAGAACAGTTCCAAGATTTGAACCTTCGGTGTGTATAACCCATTCTTCTTCTTCTTTTCTTATAACGACTTTTCCGATGTTTTTAACACCGCTTATCTGTAAATCACGAATTTTATCAGCTAAAAGTCGTAATTCTCTTATGTTAGAAGTTGTAGGTTCAAAACTTAGTATGTTGTTATCTATGTGTACTCTTTTAAAAGCTTTTTCAATTCTGGCTATAATGTCATCATAATCTAATCTCTTGTCATTGATCTTTTCAACATTTAATTCTACGATAACATTCATTTCAGCGTAATTTATGTTGAAATCTTTTATGACATCATTCATGGTACTTTTACCAATTTTATTAGCCATTTTCCTTACAAACTCCTCATCAGATCGGAATTCTTCTTCGAAGAATATGGCCATAGTGGGAGTTGATATCTTTTTACGAGCATCAACAATCTCTATTAATCTGGGAAGACCCAGTGTAACGTTAAGTTCAGCTACCCCTGCATAGTGAAATGTTCTCATAGTCATCTGAGTACCAGGTTCTCCTACGGATTGGGCGGCCACAGTTCCCACAGCCTCACCATCTTCAACTTTGGCACGTTCGTATGCCTTTTTAATCTGGCCTACTAACTCATTTAACTCTTTATCAGTTAATTCATGTTTCTGGGCCGCTTCAGTTATATCCTGTATGAAACTTTCTGGGAAGTCAGCCTTCTTTTTCTTTATAATCTTTACAACCTTTTTTTCCAACTCTTGCACAAAATCACCTAAAAACCCGGTTATGAAATACGTGCCATCACATGTAACTGGCATGAATAAGGATTATTATTTACCTGATTTAATTCTCATTCCCTCAATTAACTTGTCTATATCTACTACTTTACCATAATCACTTTTTGCAGGATCTACTTTGTCTTCACCATACATAGTCTGGATTACTACTCCTCTATTATCCATCACAGTTCCATCCGGTTTAACATTCAAGTCTTGCAATGCATTGACCAGTCTGCGCTGCATGTAACCACTCTGGGCAGTCCGGATAGCAGTATCTACCAGACCTTCTCTTCCTCCCATAGCGTGGAAAAAGAATTCTAAGGGATCGAGACCTTTTTTATAACTTGAGTGAACGAAACCTCCTTCTCTGGCACCTAACTCTCCTTTTTTAAAGTGTGGAAGAGTTCTTTCAGAATATCCTCTTTTTATACGACCACCACGAACAGATTGTTGACCTACACAAGCAGTAATCTGGGTAAGGTTCAACATGGAACCTCTAGCACCTGTTAGTGCCATTATAACTGCATGATTGTCCATTCCAAAGTAACTTTCTGCTATTTCCCCTGATTTATCCCGGGCTTCACCTAAAACCTGCATGATCTTCATTTCCAGAGTTTCTTCCAGACTTCGTCCAGGCAGTGGTTCCAGTTCTTCGTTTTTATAAGCTTCAATTAACTGTTCAACCCGATTTTCTGCTTTGTCTAAGAGTTCTTCAATCCTTTCTTTGGCTTCTCGAGGTATTTCTTCGTCGTTGGTACTGGTAGTAAATCCTTTAATCATTATACCGGAAATGGCAAGTTTTGTAGAAGCATCCAAGAATTCACGTGCACGGTCTGTTCCATATTCTTTTACAATATGATCTAATATTTTACCAGAAAATGCACCATATGCTTTATCATCAATTGCTCCTGATTTCAGGTTACCATCTTCTATCACAACGTATGCATCATTTTCACATTCCTTTCTCAAACATTCGTCGCATTTTCGGCATATTTCTGCTTTGTAAACTAGATTAAGATCATTTGGTAATAATAGGCTGAATATCTGTTTTCCAGTCCATGGTTTACCGGTTTTCTTTGGTAGGGGGAGTTTTGATCTAAGTAACATCTGGAATACTTCATCCTCTCTAAATACAGAGTCTTCTTTAGTTAGGAGATATGCACCAGATATATGATCATGTATTCCTCCAATAATAGGACCACCAAATCTTGGAGATAAGATGTGTTCCTGAACCCTCATAAGTGATTTTGCCTCAGCACGGGATTCTTCAGTTTGGAAGACGTGCATGTTCATCTCGTCCCCATCAAAATCTGCATTGTAAGGAGGACATACACAAAGGTTAAGTCTGAATGTTTTATATGGTAAAACTCGTACTTCGTGGGCCATCATGGACATTCTGTGAAGTGAAGGTTGTCTGTTAAATAGAACAACATCTCCGTCTTTTAAATGTCTTTCCACTATGTATCCTGGTTCTAATTTTTCCATTACCATTTCTTTGGTTTCGTCGTAGATTCTGATCTTTCGATCATCTGGTCTGATAACATAGTTGGCTCCAGGGTGAATATCCGGGCCGTTGTTGATGTATTCTTTTAACTCTTCAACATTCCAATCAGTTACATATACTGGAACAGTAACTTCTTTTGCTATTAATTCAGGAACTCCTACTTCATTTATACTGATATTTGGATCAGGAGATATAACAGTCCTTGCTGAAAAGTTAACTCTTTTACCGGACAAATTACTTCTAAATCTTCCTTCTTTACCTTTTAACCGCTGAGCAAGTGTTTTTAATGGTCTTCCTGACCTGTGTCGTGCAGGAGGTACTCCTGATGCTTCATTATCAAAGTAAGTGGTAACGTGGTACTGTAACAGTTCCCAAAGATCCTCTACAATGAGTTGAGGCGCTCCTGCTTCCATGTTTTCTTTTAGTCTCTGGTTAATCCTTAAAATATCTACCAGTTTGTGGGTTAAATCATCTTCAGATCTTTCACCAGTTTCCAGGGTTATGGAAGGTCGCACTGTTACCGGTGGAACTGGTAAAACAGTTAAAACCATCCATTCTGGTTTTGCAACTTCTGGATTTACTCCGAGGATAAGTGCATCTTCAGGAGGAATTACTTCCAGCCTTTCCCTTACTTCGCTAGGTGTTAGTTTGTAATTCCCTTCCACAATAGAGACTGGTTTATCTATTTTCACATCTTCTTGTTCTTCTTCACAATGAGGACATTTGTCTCTCCTGGCTTCTGCGTAAATCTCCTTTATAATCGGAGTTAAACTTTCCTCATTTTTGATCAGGTTTTCTATTTTCTCTTTATAATTGAATATTTCAGTTTCAGTTAAAAGTACTCTTCCACAGCTTTTGCAGGTGGATCTTAGTATTTTGTGAATGGTATCTGCGAAACCTACGTGAATAACTGGCCTTGCCAGGTTTATACTACCAAAGTGCCCTTGACACTCACCACCTTTAGATCCACAGCTTCTGCATTTAAGTCCCGGGTCAATTACTCCTAGGCGGGGATCCATGAGACCATTTTCTATAGGGTATCCATCCTCATCATAGGTGTCAGGTGTCATAATTTTGGTCACTGACATTTTCCTAATATTGTCTGGAGACATTAATCCAAAATTAATTTGGGAAATCTTTTTTAAAATTCCTCTCAAGAATATTCTCTCCTTTAATTTTCTCCATAATATATAATGTTTAGATTATGCTTTATCTTCTAGAACCAGTCTTGGGTATATACATAGGCTCTTAAGTTCGTCAAGTAATAATTTAAATGCGTAGGAAATTTCTACAGGGAATGAATCAGATTCTCCACATATTGGACAGTATTTCTTATCCCTGATTCGATCATACACAGCAATCATTCCACACTCACCACAAACAATAGCTTCGTACTTGTCTGATTCGTCTAATAATCTTTCTTTTAAGGCCAGAGCAGCACCATGTGCTATTAGACAGTCTCTTTCCATTTCTCCAAATCTAAGACCACCTTCTCTTGCTCTACCTTCAGTTGGTTGTCTGGTTAATACCTGGACCGGTCCTCTGGATCTGGCATAAACTTTGTCGGAGGTCATGTGGTGCAATTTCTGGTAGTAAGCTACTCCAATGAATATTTCTGCTTCTATTCTTTCACCGGTTATACCGTTATACAGTGATTCAACACCCGCTGTTTCAAATCCATTGGATTTTAACAGTTCTTTTATTTCTCCTTCATGGTCTCCACTGAAAGGTGTTCCATCCATTCGTTTTCCTTCTAAACAACCAGCTTTACCTGCTATCATCTCAAGAACCTGTCCTACAGACATCCTTGAAGGGATAGCGTGGGGGTTGACCACTAGATCTGGAACAACACCTTCTTCTGTAAAGGGCATGTTCTCTTGTGAAACTATTAAACCTACAACACCTTTTTGTCCGTGTCTTGAAGCAAATTTATCCCCAAATTCAGGTTGACGTTGGTCACGCACCCGTATTTTAGCAAGTTTACTTCCTTCCACGGTTTCAGTTAATAGTACTGCATCCACAATTCCTTTTTCTCCGTGTCGTACAGTTACTGAGGTTTCTCTTCTTCTTTCAGCCACAGTTCCAAATTCGTCTATTTCCTCTAAAAATCGGGGTGGAGATGTTTTACCAATCAGAACATCACCAGATTTTACTTCCGACTCAGGATTTACTATTCCGTCTTCATCTAAATGCTTGTAAACTTCCTCGGATCTGTATCCTCTAACACCCTTTTCTGGCACTTCAAACCGGTCTTCCTGTCCACCAGGATATCTTCGCTCTGAAGCTTCGTATGATCTAAAAAATGATGATCGTGACAATCCTCTTTCAATAGATGCTTTATTGAGGATAAGAGCATCTTCCATGTTGTATCCTTCATAACTCATCACAGCCACTACAAAGTTTTGGCCAGAAGGTCGTTTATCATAAGCAGTTGCATCGATGATTCTAGTTTTGACTAAAGGTAGTTGGGGGTGATGTAAAAGGTGAGCTCGTGTATCTGTCCTTAAATTATAATTTGAAACATATAGACCCAGTGCCTGTTTAGTCATCCCTGCTTCCATGGTATTTCTTGGAGAGGAATTGTGATTGGCATAAGGAATAATACCGGCACATATCCCCAGCATGGTAGAGGGATCTATTTCTAGGTGGGTGTGTTCATCGTTTAATTGATCCGAAGACATGGCAATGTAAGCGTTTTCTTCTTCTTCAGCGTCTAAATATTCGATTATACCATCATTTAGAAGATCTTTCCATTCCATCTCGCCCTGCTTTAGTTTAGATAGAATTTCATCTTCTAACATTGATTGACCGTCGTTTACTATTATAAGAGGTCTTCTAGCCCTTCCGGGGTCGTTAAATATGTAAATTTCGTTGGTATCGTTATAATAAGTTATATTGGTTTCTTCTGAAATTTCGCCTGATCTTCGCTTTTTCCTAATCTCTTGGACAAATTCTTCAGGTTCTTCGCAGCTTCCTATAAGTTTACCATTAATGTAAATTTTAGCTTTTTCCACAAAATCTTCCTCCAGCTTAAGAATCTAAAATTCCCATCTTCTTAATCATATTTTCAATTTCTTCAGGATCTGAACCTTCTGATATTTTTGATAAAAGCGCCAGGTTTTTCACCAGACCACAGTTAGGACCCTCTGGTGTTTCGTTGGGACATATCTTTCCAAACTGTGTGGGGTGAAGATCTCTTGCCTCAAAGTGAGGTTGACTTCTACTTAGGGGAGATACTACTCTTCTTAAATGTGATAATGTTCCCATGTAACTGGTTCTATCCAACAGCTGGCTTACACCAGCTCTTCCACCAACCCAGTTTCCAGTGGCAATTGCATGTTTAATATTCTCAGTTAAAACATCAGACCTAACGGCCTGTTTAACTGATGGTTCTTTACCACGCGCTAAACTCCTTTCCAATTGGTAAGTCATGTCTCGAGTCAGGCTGGTAAATGCAACTCTGAATAAATCTTCCATTAAGTCTCCAGATACTCTGAGTCTTTTGTTAGTGTAATGATCTTTATCGTGTGGTTCTCTCATTTCAAAAATTACTTGAAGTAACATTTCAGTCATTTCCGCCAGATAAGTTGCTTTTTCTGCTCTATGTTCTGGTTCGACACCGATATGTGGCAGTAGATATCTGTCTATAACATCTTCT